>Ga0302300_1000002_pt1 | contig 662587 bp, 601 predicted proteins | sample III_Palsa_E1_1_FD_198756 | JGI IMG/M metagenome (GOLD analysis project Ga0302300, IMG submission 198756) | Peat permafrost microbial communities from Stordalen Mire near Abisko, Sweden - III_Palsa_E1_1 | ecosystem: Environmental > Terrestrial > Soil > Palsa > Peat permafrost | place: Sweden...
TTATTTTTTATCAAGACCAGCCGGCAGCCGTATAGGTGCCTGGGCATCTCCACAAAGCAAGGTGATTAAACATAGTGAGCTGGATGATAATGTAAAAAAATATGAGAAAGAGTTTGCCAATGCCCCTACTAAGCGCCCGGATTTTTGGGGAGGTTATCGCGTTAAGCCACAATTGCTGGAATTTTGGCAGGGAAGGCCGAGCCGTTTACACGACAGGATACAATATTCATTGCAAGAAAATAAGCAATGGAAAATAGAAAGGCTGGCACCTTAATAATTGTTAATGATCAATGGTTAATTATTAATTAAATGCAACTAAACATTTATCATTAACAATTAACCATTAACAATTATACTTAAGCCTTTTTCTTAGGAGCTGCTTTTTCAGCGGCTGCAGGTTTTGCAACTGCTGCTTTTTTAACTACTACTGCTTTCTTAACTTTCGCTGGTCTTGATTTACCAAATGAACCATTAGAAATTTTACCTTTTTTTGTTTTAATATCTCCGCGTCCCATAATTTATTTTGATTAGTGTTTGTTGATTAGTAAGATTAAAAAAGCAAGACATAAATAATATGCCTTGCTTTTTAATTTTGTTTTAATAGCATTACAATTTGCCAGACAATTCTTTACCAGCTTTAAACTTTGCTACTTTTTTAGCTTTGATCTTAATAACAGCTCCTGTTTGAGGATTACGTCCGTTACGTGCTGCTCTTTTAGATACTGAAAAAGTACCAAAACCTACCAGCGTAACTTTACCACCACCTTTTAAAGTTTTAGTAACCGCTTCAATAAATGAATCTAAAGTAGCGTTAGCTTGTGTTTTTGTAATTTCTGCGTCGTCAGCAATTTTTGCAATTAATTCAGCTTTGTTCATAGTTAAATTTTTAATTTTTTTACTGCGACAAATATAGAGGGTTTTTGATTGCAACAAAATTTTTTCTGATTAATTTTATTTTTTATAAAATCGCTATAATCCATAAGGAACAAGGCATATAGCAATTTTGCGTCTTTTGAAAAAATATCGAGGTAAACAATAAGTATTTGTAAACGCCTTGCCAGCAAGGGTTTCAGCATAACAAACGGGCAAATCCTTTGTCATTGGGGTTTTAGCGATAGTAATTTCTTCTTAATAACTGTTAAATGTGCAACTAAATTGTTTTGCACACTTAATTAACAACCTGCATCAGTGAACGAAAAGCAATGAAGTTATCGCCCCATTTATTAAATATTTCTTGTTTGAATGCGGGAGCAAACTTTTCTATATATTGATTGTACAAACTTTTACTTTCTGCAGAATATTGAATGGCATAGGTTGGGCCTTCTTCTTCCTCTACTTCTAATAAACGTAAAATAGTAACGCTTGTAAAGCAGCCGGTATCTACAACAGCCTTTGTATGGATCTCTTTCATCCACACGATCCATTCATCGTGAATTGTCCAGGTAACTTTTGAAGTAACGTTATAAATGAACATAGAAGACTTATAATTTTTGTTTTAATTCTACATAAATAGGACAATGATCACTGTGTTTTACATCAGGATAAATATCTGCATCTACCAATTGTTTTTGCAGTGGCTCGGTAATTGTGATATAATCAATGCGCCAACCTTTATTATTTAATCTTACAGTAGGGAAACGCTGGCTCCACCAACTGTACCGATGTGGCTCTTTATGAAACTCTCGAAAAGTATCTATCCATCCACTACCTAAAAATTTATCCATCCACAAACGTTCTTCGGGTAAAAAGCCGCTACTTTTTTTATTACCTTTTGGGTCATGGATATCAATTTCATTGTGTGCAATATTATAATCGCCACACAAAATTATTTTAGGATTTGTTTTTCGCAGTGTAGTCAAATAATTATGAAACTCATCTAGCCATACATATTTAAATGCCTGTCTTTCATCTCCACTTGTGCCGGAAGGAAAGTACGCATTGATCAAACGTATATCACCGAAATCTAATTGTATCACTCGTCCTTCGCTATCGCTTGATGGAAGTCCTACACCAATATGTACTTTATCGGGTTTTATTTTTGTGAAGATGGCGACACCACTATACCCTTTTTTTTGCGCGCTGAACCAATGATGCTCAAAACCTAAAGCGTCTAATTGTTTGAAATCGACATCATCTTTTGTAGCCTTGGTTTCCTGCAGGCAAATAATATCCGCAGGGTTGGTTTGTAACCAATCAATAAATCCTTTTTTAAAAGCGGCGCGTATGCCATTAACATTGTAAGAGATGATCCGCATATCTGTATGAGTAAAAGTAACCGCTAATATACAATATCAATGTTATTCTTCTGCTCTTCTGCCGGTAGGAATTGTTAGGCCCAAGCTTAATATCATTTCATAGGTACCAAAAGCCTGTTTGGCTGTTCCTTCATAAATTTTCAAGCCAGAATAGCGGGCATAATCAACTTTGTTAGAATATTCCAAATATACATAGTGGCCGAAAGTAGCTCTGATAGCAGCTTCTGCGCCAACGTTCCATCCACCTAATTGAAAATGCGGGTTGTTGGGTTTTTCCTGAAGAACGCCAGATGTTGAATCTAAAAAGAAACCATCTTGCACATGAGGAATAACAGGACCAACGCCCAACTTAGCCAACGCATCGATCTTTACATTTCCACTTCTATCAGCAACCAAGTTCCAACGCTTTACTAAATTGAACAAAAGAAAATTTGCGCCGTTATTCAAATAATAATAATAGCCATTGGCATCATTGAAGTGAATTAATGTATCGACCTGCTTGCCGTGCAAAGTGCCGTTCAAACGAGCGGTCTGATCTTCAAAAAGAAATTTGGTATGATCGAAATTAATTTCAACGGCCCACCCTTTTCTTCTGTTCAGAAACATTCCTAATCGATAATTGTATTGAGGGATAGATAATGCTTTATGAAAGATACCTTCATCCCAACCCGGATGATCTTGCCCATTAATATTTACCCAGGTATAATTATTACCAAGAGAAGGTTGATTAACTCTTATGTTACTATTAGTGTAAGTTTCTTTATTGTATCCCCATGAAAAATAAATTTCATGTTTTCTATCTTTCTTTTTTTCTGTTTGTGCATCCGCAGAAAATGTAGCAGTCAATAACATGATTATTGCTATTGAACCTATCGCAATCTTTTTGTTCATCATCAAAATTTGTATTTGGGACGTAAAAGTAAATAAAAGAAAGTAGTCATACACATAAATCAATACCTATTATGTGAACGGCATGTTATGCATCATATTCGAGCACCGGCCTTAGCCAGCGTTCAACTTCTTCCAATGGCATTTTTTTTCTTTGGGTATAATCTAGTACCTGATCTTTTTCAATTTTACCAACCCCGAAATATTTACTTTCCGGATTAGCAAAATACCAACCACATACAGATGATCCCGGATACATGGCCAATGATTCTGTTAAGGTAATACCTGTGGCTTCTTTACCACCTAACAGATCAAATAGTTTATATTTTTCTGTGTGATCAGGACAAGCAGGATAACCTGGCGCAGGGCGAATACCCATGTATTCTTCCTTGATCAATTGCTCGTTGGTCAAATGTTCGTCGCTTACATACCCCCAATATTGCTGGCGTGTTTTTTTGTGTAACACTTCTGCAAAAGCTTCTGCAAAACGATCGGCCAATGCCTGTAATATTATTTTATTATAATCATCCAAATTATCTTCAAAACGTTTGATGTGTGGTTCAATGCCTTCGATAGTTACAGAGAACGCACCCATATGATCTTGTTTTTTATATTCTTCGGGTACTATGAAGTCTGACAAAGAAAAATTCGGTTGTCCGGGTGCTTTTTTTATTTGCTGGCGCAGAAACTGCAGATCGATCTTGTCGTTACCTCTTTTTATAACTACAGTATCCGGTGCTGTTTTATCCGCTTCCCAAAAACCAATAACACCTTTTGCATTCAACCATTTTTCATCGATGATCTTTTTCAACAATACTTTAGCATCGTTGTATAAATTGGTTGCTTCTTTCCCGATTATTTCATCGGTTAAAATTGCAGGAAACTTTCCGTGCATTTCCCAGGCGATGAAGAATGGTTGCCAATCAATATATTCAGCGATCTCGCTTAGATCGTAGTTATCGAAAATTTTTGTCCCGATAAATGTTGGTGTAACCGGCGTAAAATTATTCCAGTCGATCTTTACAGGATTCAGTTGTGCCTCAGGAAATTTCAAATAATTCTTTACTGTCTTTTTATTGCCGAAGTCTAATTTTAATTTTGTGTACTCAGCCTTTACGCCATTTAAAAATTCAGGCTTTTGTTCCTTGCTTAACAAACTGCCTGCAACTGTTACACTGCGTGATGCATCTAATACATGTACAACGCCATTGTCATACTCAGGTGCAATTTTTACGGCAGTGTGCATACGGCTTGTAGTAGCGCCGCCGATCAATAATGGAATATCCATATTGCGCCTTTTCATTTCGCGGCCGATGTGCACCATTTCATCTAATGAAGGTGTGATCAATCCACTCAAACCAATAATATCTACATTATGTTTTATTGCCTCGCTTAATATTTTATCTGCAGGAACCATTACGCCTAGGTCAATAATATCGTAACCATTACAGCCTAATACTACACCCACAATATTTTTCCCTATATCATGTACGTCGCCTTTTACCGTTGCCAATAAAATCTTTGCAGCACCTGCGGCTTCAACATTAATAGTACCTGCAGCCATATGCGCTTGTTTTCTAGCTTCTTTTTCCTGTTCGATATAAGGAGTTAGAACTGCTACTGCTTTTTTCATTACGCGGGCGCTTTTTACAACCTGCGGTAAAAACATTTTGCCTGCACCGAAAAGATCACCTACTATATTCATTCCATCCATTAACGGACCTTCGATCACATCTAATGGCTTTGGATATTTTTGTCTTGCTTCTTCAGTATCAACATCGATATAATCTGTTATGCCATTGATCAGGGCATGCGCCATTCTTTTTTCTACCGGTTCGTTTCTCCACTTTTCATCTTTAACTTCTACTTTGCCTTTTGCTTTTACTGTTTCTGCAAAATTGATGAGTGCTTCTGTTGCTTCGTTGTTGGCATTGTTCCTATTCAAGATCACATCTTCACAAAGGTCTCTTAGCTTAGGTTCAATCTCATCGTATACTACCAGCTGGCCTGCATTAACAATCCCCATGTCCATGCCCGCTTTGATAGCGTAGTATAAGAACACACTATGTATCGCCTCACGCACGTGATCATTTCCCCTAAATGAAAAAGACACATTACTTACACCACCGCTGATCTTTGCCAACGGCATCAATCTTTTTATTTCTGCCGTTGCTTCGATAAAATCTACAGCATAATTGCTATGTTCTTCAATACCGGTTGCTACTGCGAAAATGTTTGGATCAAAAATAATATCCTGCGGATCGTACCCGACTTGTTCGGTTAAGATTTTATATGCTCTATGACAGATCTCTACTTTTCTTTCTTTTGTATCTGCCTGTCCAACTTCATCAAAAGCCATTACAACTACTGCGGCTCCGTAACTTTTGCAAATGAAAGCCTGCTCAATGAATTTTGCTTCTCCTTCTTTCATAGAGATAGAATTCACGATACATTTTCCCTGCACACATTTTAAACCTGCTTCAATAATTTCGAACTTACTGCTATCGATCATGATCGGGATCTTAGCGATATCAGGTTCTGCTTGTACCAGATTTAAAAAAGTGGTCATGGCACTAACGCCTTCTAATAAGGCATCATCCATATTAATATCGATCACCTGCGCGCCGCTTTCTACCTGCTGACGGGCAACAGATAAAGCTTCTTCGTATTTATCTTCACGAATTAATCTTGCAAATTTTTTGGAACCTGTTACATTGGTACGTTCACCAACATTGATAAAATTTGTTTCAGGACGAACAATCAAAGGTTCTAATCCGCTTAATCGTAAGTAAGGTCTTATTTGTGTTATCTCGCTCATGGATCTTATGCTAGTTCTTTTTCTATTACAGGTAAATTTCTTGGTGCAAATTTCGCTACTTCATCTGCAATATGTTTGATATGATCCGGTGTTGTACCGCAACAACCGCCTACAATATTTAACCATCCATTAGCCGCCCATTCTTCAATGATATGTGCTGTTTCGTGCGGTTGTTCATCATATTCACCGAAAGCATTTGGTAAGCCAGCGTTTGGATAGGCCGATGTAAAGCAGCCAGCAATATGGCTCAGCTCTTCAATATGCGGACGCATTTCTGATGCGCCTAATGCGCAATTCAATCCAACGCTTAATGGATTGGCGTGTGCCACTGAAACATAGAATGCTTCTAATGTTTGTCCGCTTAATGTTCTGCCTGAAGCATCAGTGATCGTACCGCTGATCATGATCGGCAATTCTTGTTGTTTTATTTCGCGGAAATATTTTTTTACTGCATAGATGGCAGCCTTTGCATTGAGTGTATCAAAAATTGTTTCGATCAATAATAGATCTACGCCGCCTTCGATCAACCCTTTAATTTGTTCTGTATAAGCTGCTGCAACTTCGTCAAAAGTTACTGCTCTGAAACCCGGGTTGTTCACATCCGGTGATAGGCTCAATGTTTTATTTAACGGGCCAATAGCGCCCGCTACATATCTTGGTTTGTTTGGATCTTTTGCTGTGTATTCGTCTGCGGCTCTTCTGGCACATTGTGCAGAAGCTACATTCATTTCATAAGCGATCGCCTGCATATCATAATCTGCCTGTGCAATGACGGTGCTACTGAAAGTATTTGTCTCAATGATATCTGCGCCTGCTTCCAAATATTCTTTGTGGATGGCTTCAATGATCTGTGGTTGCGTGATGCTTAACAGATCGTTGTTGCCTTTTACATCAGCGTGCCAGTTCTTAAATCTTTCGCCGCGGTAATCTTCTTCTTCTAATTTATAGCGTTGGATCATGGTGCCCATTGCGCCATCGATTATGAGGATACGTTTTTTTAATTCTTCTTTGATGTCTTTCATTTCTACCTATTTAATCACTTCAGAAAAAAGATCAGTAGCATTATTGCCGTTGAAGTGTGCGACGCAACGATGCTGAACAATGAGCTAATGTTCACTTAAAAAATAATCTTATGTAACAAACGATAAACAACCTGTGTGAAGATGTCAGAATTGATCTCGTTTATTAGTTCTAAGAAAATATTTGTAGTGACAAATATTGGCTTTTCTCCAGGCTGAACAATAAACAAATCTGCCTGAAGGGCAAACGCAAAATTACTAAAAGAATACGGGAATGCAAAATGGTTGCTGCGGGGATAGAACGCAGATTTTCATGATCGTTATGAAAAAAACATGATTAATCTTCAGAATCATGAAAATATGCGTTCTATCAACTTCCCGTGATGTAATTATCGATGGAAATGCGGTTGCTGATGCTTTTGGCGAGTGTCATCTCGTCGGCATATTCTAGCTCCCCGCCGAAGGCGATGCCGCGGGCGATGGTGGTGATCTTTACTGGTCTGTTCTTTATCTTTTTACTGATATAATACAGGGTTGTATCTCCCTGGATATTTGGGTTCAGCGCAAAGATTATTTCGGTGACAGGCTCTTTTTCAACTCTTTGAACCAGGCTATCGATAGTTAGTTGCTCCGGACCAATGCCATCCAATGGGGAAATGATGCCACCAAGCACATGATAAACGCCATTGAATTGTTGCGTGCTTTCGATGGCAATTACATCGCGGATATTTTCTACCACGCATAACAGCTCTTGCTTGCGTGATGGATTGCTGCAAATATTGCACAAAGTATGATCAGAAATATTATGGCAGCGGCTGCAGAATTTTATCTCTTCGCGCATTTTAGCGATGGTTTCGCTAAAATATTCTACTTCATTTACGTCTTGTTTGATCAGGTGCAACACTAAACGCAAGGCAGTCTTTTTTCCTATGCCCGGTAACTTCGCAAATTCATTGACCGCATTTTCCAGAAGTGTGGAGGAGAAAACCATGGTTAACTGTTATGATTATAATTTAATGTCTCTTTCATTATCCCAATCTGCCTTGATCTTTAATTTTTTATCAAAGGAAACCACTTTTTCGGGTTGTATATGTTTTAAGTAATCGCCGGGATCCCATACGCCATTGTTGTTAGTATCATACAAAATACGCAGGTCATATTCTCCGGGATTGAACAGGTCGGCATGCCATTCGGTAGATGTGAGTGAGGCCGATTCTACTATGTTACCGCCTTGCACAAATTGCAGAACAGGATGTTGTGACAGATCAATATTTGAAAAGCGTAATACCAACGTGCCATAATCGCTCTCTTTTTTTGTACTGAATGGAATGGTATCTGTCTTGTTTAAAATATGGCCTAGCGTATCAGTGAATCCATCTTTAATTACGATCAGTTTATAATGTTCATCTGTCTTCCAGCTACGCTTTAAAGTTAATTTGGTTGCAGTGCTATCAAGCAATAATCTAAATGGTTCTGGATCACCGAATGTATCTGTCAGTATTATTTTACTCTCATCAAAATTTTTCAACGGGCCATTAAAATCCAATTCTAATCCGGCAAAAATATCTTGCGGAGCTGTTGAAATATTTGTGGTATACTTGAATTTTTTTGCCGCTTTGGATGGTTTAACCGGAGCGGCAGCTGCAGGTTTTGCTTTTTGTGCCTGGTAAGCAAATAATTCTATGGGGCTGGTTACCGCAATAGACGGCTGAACTGTGCTATCTGCAAATGCAAATTCTTCTGTAGGAGAACTATATGTTTTACTACCGCTTACATCTCCCAACGCATAGATCCTAAACGTTTTTGCCGGCAGATTAGTAAAAAGAAATTTCCCTCCCGGCATCAACCTTGTTACATATTGGGGTTTGAATTTCTGCACTGCAGAATCCGGTGCGTCGCGCGGATATAATAATACCAATATGGAGCTATCTGTTTTACCCGTTTCGGCCAAAGTAACAGTACCGCCTATTTTAAGTGAATCGATAGTATTCCCTGTTGAAAAAACGTAGGTAAGGTTTTTATAGATATTGCCTTCATGCACATCAACCAATGCATTTCCAAAATTGATCGCGTAAGTTGTATTCGCTTTTAAAGTGTCTCGTAATTTTATTGTTACTGTTTTATTTCTGAAAGTAATTGTCGGATTCTTTTTTGGATAAGGTGATACCAATAAATTGTTTTGTATGTCTTTCAGATTAATATATTCATCAAAAGACATTGTAATAGTATTAGCCGAAAAATTGGTAGTATAAATTGCCGGATGTGTATTAACCAAAACCGGGGCAAGCGTATCTTTTGGTCCGCCTGTAGGATTGCCGATCTGCGCACATCCAACACCACCTACAATACAAATAGCCATTATAAAACCAAACAATAAAAAATATATAATACTTGAAAACTTCATCGTGTTTTGAAATTATTTGCAAACTTAATCTGTTTCGGGTGTTTGCGCTTATTTTAAAATCATAAATATGCCTTAATCTATTCTGCCACTTCTTCTTCATCCAGCTCGTGTAAGGCAACGGCTAGTTTATTGTCCTTTACAAAATTGCACCAATGGCAATCTTCTTTGCCGCAGCCGGTATAAAATTCGCGCGCCTGTATCTTGGCCCACACGGTTGTTATTTGTTGCTTAACTGTCTCGATATCTTCCGGATTGATGAAGAGCTTTTCTTTGCGGTATTCTTTTTTCTTATCAGGCTCTACAAAATCGAATTCTGTACTTACTACTTTCCAATCCTTCAATTTATAATTATCGATCAGGATTTTATAGAAGACCGCTTGTCTCCAGTAATCGCCACCATTGGGATCTTTTTCATGCGGTGGTTTCATTTTTGGAATAGCTTTATCAATATCGCCGCTTTTATAATCTACCACGTTTACTTCCTTGCCACTGAATTCCAGTTTATCCAATTTCCCTTTTAGCGGAACATCGTTCACTACCACACCTCTTATATTTAATTCTACAGAAACAACCTTGTTCCAGCTGTTGCTATATTTATCGTAATAAGCAGGTAAAATTATTCCGCCTTGTTCCATTCTCCTGTCAAATGCCTGTTTGGTAAAATTTTCGCGATGGCGATTCATGTACCATTTAAAATCAGCCAGCATTTCTTCTTTAGCAGGAAATTTATCCTGCTTGCCTTCCTGCATTTTTCTAAACAGCTTTTCCAAAGCGTAGTGAATAGAGCTTCCGAATTCTGTTGCTTCACTTTTTCCAGAGGGAATGCGGATCAGGTTTTTATAATAGAAACCAAGCGGACAATTCAAATAACTATTCAATGCCGTAACATTCATCACAAATTTTTCTAACAACGGCGTTATAAAATCTTCTTCTGTCTTTTCTATTTCTGGTGCCTGTGCTGCAAATTGCAATAGTTCGAATGTGGCCATCTCTTCATCACTCAACGTTACTTTTTCAATTGGCAATGGATATTGCTGCAATATTTCTGCAATGAACATGGATGGTTCCATTTCTTTACCATCGTTCTTAAACTTAGCGTAAGAGATGGTCAAATATTTTTCTGCTCTTGTTAAAGCAACATAAAACAAACGGCGTAACTCTTCTTCATCTCCTGATTTCGGTTGTGAAGAAAACATGGTATCAGGAAATTTATATCCGCCGCCGGGTTTTCTTTTCTTTTCCCAGGAAGATGCATTTACGCCTGCGAAAAATACATACTCGAATTCTAATCCTTTAGAACCGTGGGCCGTTAAAAGATTTACGCCTTTATCACTTCCTGCAACCTGTATCATTGGCAACGATAATCCTTCTTTCGCCATCAAGTCGATGATCTCGATCAATCCTTCCAAGTCAAGCGTCGTATTACGACTTGTTTCTTCTTTGATAAAATCAAACAATGCTGTTAGTACTTGCATCAGCATTATCTTGTCATCACTATTCATGATATAGGTAAGTACACCTGCTTCGCGAATAATATTTTCGAATAATTGCTGCAGCGTTACGTTAGAAACATCGGCAATTAATTTTTCAATAACGATGCTGATGTTTTTTAATCCTTCATTTATGCCAGTATCAAACAGGTCTTTTTTAGGTGCTGTTGCTTTGTCACTTAATAATTTTCTGATAGAAGTTGCTTCGCCATTATATCTTTTGCTATTTACTGCAACAGTAATTTTCGCGATCTCTATTGGAGGGATATGATAAAAATCGTAGTGCAATATTTCAAATAATATTTCATCACCGCCATAAGGAATATCGTGTTCTGTCTCTAAATAACGCAACAGCTGAATGATCTTTTTTGCAAAAGGATGATCTAAAATATTAATGCTTCTTTTGCTATAAACAGGAACTCCTTTTAAGCGAAAATATTTATTCAAATCAGCGCCGTATTTATTTTCTTTATAAATAACAGCGATTTTGCCCGGCGCAATTCCTAATTGAACTAACTCATCTACCTGGTTACAAATATGCGCCATCTCTTCTTTTACAGAATTATATTCGATAATAACAGGCTCATTTTTTAAGGAACTTATTTTTATGTTAGACGAGATAAGATCTTTGCTTAAACCGTCGATCTGGTTCACCAAACGCTCGTTATTATTATTGATGAGTATTTTAGAAATATTCAGGATCGGTTGTGTACTTCGGTAATTATTCCCGAGGATTACTGTCTTGAGATCTTTTGTATAATTAGTGGCAAAGTCGAGCATGTTCTCCACATTAGCACCTTGAAAACGATAAATACTTTGATCATCATCCCCTACTACAAATACATTGGGTTTTTCCCAGTAGCTGATCAATAGTTGTACCAATCGATTTTGCGTACCGCTTGTATCCTGGTATTCATCTACTAAAATGTATTGGAATCTTTCCTGGTAATTAGCAAGCAGGTTTTTATTTTCTTCAAAAACTTTTATTACCCAGTTGATCATGTCATCAAAATCATATCGGTTTCGCTGGCGCATGATCGCTTGAAAATTATTGAACTCGTTCACTGCTGTCTGCAGCTTTTCCATTTTTTCTTTTTCTTCTTCGATCTTATCCGTTCGCACATCACCTTTCTTAAATTCTTTTACGGCACGCTTGGCAACATATTCATCGCGGGTTGGCAGGTCTGCTATGTATTCAGCAATTTTTTGATTGATCAGCTCGGGTGTCCACCCTTCTCTTTTCATCGAAGAGAATAAATTCTTCAAATTATTTATTTCAAAATAAACGTCGCCGCGATATCTTTTTAATGCATGATTTTTCGGGAAGCTATCGATCAGTTGTTTAAAAAGCTGGATGCCTTCCAATTCAGACAAAGCATCCAAAGATGTTTTTTCGAACATCGATAAATTTTCCTGGATGATATCATTACAAAAAGAATGGAAAGTGTGGATATTAACTTTGTACGCATCTGACCCAATGAATTGCAATAATCTTTTGCGCATGGCAATGGTGCCGGCATCAGTGTAAGTAAGACATAAAATATTTTGCGGCAATGAATCAGTATCCAATAATATTTTTCCGATTCTTGCGGCTAAGATCTGGGTTTTGCCTGTACCCGGACCAGCGATCACCATTACCGGACCTTCAATCGTATCTACAGCGATACGTTGTTGTGGATTTAGTTTTTCATATTCATCAGTAAATTTTGTTTGTAGTATTTCACGGTAATGCTGCATGTTTCAAAGTTACGCCAAACGGTTTTAATTTTTTCTTGGTTTGATTGAGAGTATTCTTGGTAAGGCATCTTTTTATCCCACCATGGTAGTTTCTTGATTTTTAGCCTTTGTCGCTCATAGCCGCTGGGCTGCGTTCCTTCTCCAGCGCTACTTTGACCACTGAAAAAATATGCTACGCATTATTTTTTCTGCTCGCTGCGCTTGCACCGTAGCCAAAGAGGCGCTTCCGTAGGAACTGGTAGAATTGGGATTTCTAATTTATGATGATAATCATTATTTTATAAAACGACTTCACGTCTTACCGGCAAAACAAACCTACTTTTATATAAAGCAATAAAATGTCGAAAACTTATAGTTTAAAAACAGTGCAGCAAATTCCAATTAGCATGGACAAAGCTTGGAATTTTTTTAGTGATCCTAAAAATTTAAAAGATATTACTCCTGCCAATATCGGTTTCAATATCATTTCAAAATATCATGGTGATAAAATGTACGCCGGTCAGATCATTGAGTATACCGTTAGTCCGGTTTTAGGCATTCCGCTTTATTGGATGACGGAAATAACGCATGTAAAAGACAAACAATACTTTATTGATGAACAGCGCTTTGGGCCATACAGTTTATGGCACCATCAGCATCATTTTAAAGAAATACCCAGCGGTGTTGAAATGACGGATATTGTGCATTATAGATTACCGCTATGGTTTTTAGGAGATATTGCCAATTGGTTATTAGTAAAACGGCAGCTGAAAACGATCTTTGATTATAGGTTTAAGAAAGTGGAGGAGCTTGTAGAGAATGGTAAATTGTAAATGGTTAATGATTAATGAAAAAGAAAATGGTTAATTGCTGCGAGCTTTATTAGAATGCTCATTAACAATTAACCATTTACCATTAACAATTATTTATCCCGGCATACGGGTAATGTATTTTTCCATTTGTTTTATCTGGTCTGCAATTTGAGGCGTAGTTGGTTTTAACCCTTTTGCTTTTCTGAAATATTCTTTAGCAGCTCTGAATTCTCTTTTATTGATCATGATAGATGACAACTGTAAGTAAGCGGCGGCCTCATTTTCCTTATCTGGCAGACCGGCACGGATAGCACCGCGCAGGTAACTTTCGCCTTGTTTTACATCGCCTCTTTGCATTGCTAACATTCCTAATTGTAATTTATTAGCGCCTTCTGCTTCTTTCATTGGTGCGCCAAGGTCAAGGCTTTTCTTCATCAGTTTTTCTGCCAGGTCGTAATCCTGGGCAACCATTGCCAAGTTTCCTTTTAATGTATAATATACAGAACGAACCGGTGTTAATAATAAACCCGGGAACCAGATAGAATCGATTACTTTTTTTGAACCTTCCATATCACCAGATTCCATGTAATCTTGTATCAGGCGCATTGGGCCAAATATAAAATGCCCCACTATCATTACTACAGCACCTACATAAAGGATCAGAGAAACCCAAAAACCTGCCTCAACATTTACAAAAATTGCTAACGCAAGAAAAACGATACCCAGCCAAAGGCGGTATTTAATAAAGACATTCAACCACTTCATAACTTAAAAATTGGATGGCAAAGATAGGGTTCGGTTTTGGATTTTAGATTTTGGATTTGCAATTGGCAGAAAACGTTATTTTTGCTGCCCCTGAACCAATTTGGTCCCGTAGTTCAATGGATAGAATAGGAGTTTCCTAAACTCTAGATCCAAGTTCGATTCTTGGCGGGACCACAAAAGCAATACCGTAAAGGATTTAAGCAAAAAAGCTAACCAGTAAAATGGTTAGCTTTTTTGCTTAGGTTGAAAAATAATGTCAAAAATATAAACCATCTTATAATTTTTTGTCAATGTTTATATTTTCGTTTGTTTCAATGACCGCTAATATCCCGTTAGCGGTTCGTTGTTATTGTCTGTCCACTGTGTAATTCAGTTCAGTTACCCCACTAGTAAATTGTCGGGTAGTCAATAGGTTTAGTTTTATTTTGTCTTTGATGTCTACGAACAATGGAATGCCTCGTCCAAGAATAATTGGATTAACAAATAGCCAGTAGCCATCAATTAAGTTTTGTTGAATAAGTGAATGTGTGGCTGTCGGGCTACCAAAAAGCAAGACTTCTCCACCTGCCTGTTGTTTTATTTCGTTTATTTTATCCGAAAGGTTGTCGCTAATAATTGTCGCATCAGTTAAACCCGCGTCTTTCATTGTTTTCGATAAGACAACTTTGTGAACTTTGTTATACCACTTTGAATGTTTAATGTCGTGATTGGTCGCATCCGGCTTGTCTCCTGCGGTAGGCCAGTAACTTTCCATCATTTGGTAAGTTACTCGTCCATATAATGCCGTATCGGTTTCGCCTATCCGCTTACCAACGTGATCAAAAATTTCTTCACCAAGTTTGATCCAGTTCATCTCTCCGTTCGGTCCTGCTACAAAACCGTCGAGCGATATGTGCATAAATGAAATTATTTTTCTCATATTTTCTTTTTTTTATTGTTTTTTATGGTTTTTACTTTCTAATATCTTAATATAGTTTTCAAGTCGATTTAAAGTTTGCTTGCCGCCTTCAATGGCATTTACCTTTCTATTTAATTCTTCAATAATTGCTTTTGACTTAAATACTGACTTCATTGTCAATAATGTTTTCCCTTCAACTTCCTCAAATAAAATTGAAACTGTAAAGTTGTAATCTTCGCCTTGTACACCAGAATGTTTATAAAATAAAAGGGATGTTTTTTTTACTTCCACGTACTCAATTTTGCTATCCCAATCCCGTCCCATACCATGCATGATAAAATCCCAAATTTTGCCTGGTTCTACATTCATTGATTTTGTAGTTAGCGAAAAACCATTTGGCCCCCACCATTCTTTGATATGTTCCGGGGTAGTCCATACTTCCCAAACTAAATCCCTTGGAGCATCAAGAATTCTTGTATGTATAAGCATGTTCTCTTCTTGTCTGAATGTATTGTATTTTTCCATCCTTCTATTTTTCCTTTTTTTGAATTTTAGCTAAATAATTTTCCAATGAGTCAAATTTATTGTCCCAATGTTTTCGGTATTGATCTATCCAGTCTGTTACTTCATTTAATTTTGCGAGTTTAGCTTCGCAATATCTTTCCCTGCCTTGTTTTTTGATTACAATAAGACCACAATCATTAAGGAATTGGACATGCAATGAAACAGCTTGTCGGGTAATATCAAACTCCTTGGCAATAGCATTAACATTGAGTGTTTTCTGAGCAAGCATACCTATAATTTGTCTACGAGTTGGATCTGCTATTGCTTGAAAGATGTCCCTTGTTTGTGTCATAATGCGCAAGTATTTTCTTGCAAATATATGCGCAAGGCTTGACTTGCGCAAATTTATTTTAACTATTCCTATAAAAAATAGACCTATTATCGTTTTCGGGCTTTGAGTAGATGAAATATCGTTTGCAGAACTCGGTGACTTGTTAGAAACTAATCTGTATAAAAAGCGGCTATTCCTTTCTGCTTGTTCTGTTGTAAATAAAAAATTGGCCGAACAAGTAATTCCAAAGACCAATTGCTATTCTATAATAGGTCCTAGAAACGATATTGCATTTAGAGATGCTGCAATAATGTGGGCATCATTCTACCATCTAATGTTTAAAAAGAATGCTAGGCAAATGCTGCGAGAAGGCTTAATTGAGAACCTGCAAAAAGTAGTTGACACCTTTAATGAGCCTCTGAATTATTATTCAATTAGTAAGAGCAAAGGGTTTAAGAACGATGTAATCAAACCTAAATTAACTAAGGCAGAAACAGAAGAAAGAAACATCCGCTAATAAGTATTACTTCAATCGGACTCAATCGTAATAATTTAGCTTTAGTTCTTACCCATTGAAAATCCATCCTTATGATTGTATATAAAACATAACGAAACTAATATCTTTATTAAAAATTGCTAAAGCCTGCCAAATCTTTTATTAAAAAGTTCGAATATGAGCTTGCCAAGTCCACCACAAAGCTAAACAGTAAAATGTTTAGCTTTTTTTGTTAAATACCAACTGGATTGCTTTAGCTCAAAACCGTAAAGGTCTAAACTTCGTAATTTTTTTAGAAGATACCCTGTAAGGTTTTCTTTTTGCCTTCGTCTACTGTCTTAATTAACCAACCAATTCATCATGACATTTAAAAATATCATATCATGGCTTTTGCGATTAACCGCTGCCATTATCCTTTTACAAACCTTGTATTTTAAATTCACCGGGCAGCCCGAATCGGTAGAGTTGTTTACCAAATTAGGCGTAGAACCCTGGGGAAGAATAGGAACAGGCATTTTGGAATTATGCGCCAGTATTTTATTGCTGGTACCGGCAACCGTTTTTTTAGGTGCGCTTTTAGGCATAGGCTTAATGTCGGGTGCTATTCTTGCACATTTAACAGTAATAGGGATCGAATCAAAAGGTGATGGAGGACAATTGTTTATGCTAGCAATAACAGTTTTAGTATGTTGCTTGATCCTCCTAATCATTGACCGGAAGCAGGCTATCGTATTTTACAACAACATTAAAAATCGCAAAAAATAGCTTATATTGGTTTAGTACCATCTGCTGTTTACTCTTTAAACTTTCCGTTATGATATTTATACAACTCTCTCAACAATTACAAACGCTTGACAAACTATTGTCATCTTTAGATGATAAGCAGTATAGCAAGAAGATCGAACACCTCGGGCACGCAAGTATTGGTTCACACACAAGGCATATCATAGAATTATTGCAATGTGCTACCACCGGCTATCATAGTGGGCAAATAGATTATGTGAACCGATCGAGGGACCTGAAACTGGAATCTGACAGATTTTTTGCGCAATCAGTTTTACAACAGCTTGATAACACTATTGTACATCCTGATAAAAATTTAGCCTTAGTTGTTGAGCAGATCGAAGGTTGCAATGAATTATTAAATGTTACGACAACTTACTTTCGTGAAATAGTATACAATGCTGAACATACGATACATCATTTAGCATTGATCAAGGTCGCCATCATCGAAATGAAACTGGATATTGTAGATGATAATTTTGGAATGGCTTATTCAACCATTAAATACAGAGAATCAATAAACCGGGCATAACAATATGTGTACTGTTGTTTTTATACCAGATAATAAAAAAGTATTTTTTGCTTCTCTACGAGATGAGAGCCCTTTGCGCGAAAGAGCAATGGCGCCCGATATTTTTACAGACAGCAATGTGTCCTTTTTATCTCCTAAAGATCCGGCGGCGGGTGGAACATGGATCGGCGCCAATGATCACGGAAATATTATTATTTTATTGAACGGTGGATTTGAAAACCACCAAAGAAAAAATTATTATCGCAAAAGCAGGGGAATCATTGTATCAGAATTATTAGCAATAGAATCACCCGCTAAAGAATGGACTGGTATCGATATGAAAGATATTGAACCTTTTACATTGATCTTGTGGAATGAAAAGGAATTACTTCGCTTAACATGGGATGGAATAAAAAAACATACGATCCAATTGGATGCAACCATACCGCATATTTGGTCTTCTGCCACATTATACAATACTGAAGTGCGGGATCAGAGAACATATCTATTCAAAAAATGGATAGCAACCGCACCTATCGCTTCAAAAAGATCTGTACTGAATTTTTTCAAAACATTTATTGATCCAACCAATGGCTTTATAATGAATCGGGATGAAAAAATAAAAACCCTTAGTTACACAACTATTGAAATAAACCATGGCAAAGCAGAAATGAATTATTATGATCTGGCTGCTGACACTATTAGTACCAGGTCAATTGAATTGTTTGGTGAAATAAAGACCATATAAATACAACGCATCAAACCGTGATAAATAACAAATAATGAATTTCAGAAGATTTTACATCAAAACATTTAGTTGGGAATACTGGCCGATATGGATCGTGTATTTTGCTACGGGGTTTTATTTTACTTACCTGGCAATTAAAGCCAGGTCATTTTTTTTCTTCTCCGCTGCTAATCCAACCATCGAAACAGGCGGAATGTTTTTTGAAAGCAAATGGAAAATATTTGAACTCATCCCAAAAGAATATTATCCTACCACCCTATTTATTAATGGCGACGATATTGCTTTAGTCGAAAAGAAAATACAGGATGCCGGTATCACATTCCCTTTAATAGCCAAGCCTGATAGAGGTGGCAGGGGATGGGGTGTTAAGAAGGTATATTCTATCAATGAACTTACAGCATATAAAGACAAGGTAAATATTCCTTTTTTGATTCAGTCCTATATTGATTACCCAATAGAGTTAAGCATTTTTTATTATCGTAATCCTACCAGCAAAAAAGGATGTATCACTTCTGTTACGTTAAAACAAATGCTAACAGTCATTGGTGACGGACATTCAACGATCGATCAATTAATTCAGATTAATGACCGTGCTTTTTTGCAGTATGAAAAAATAAAAGAGCAAAATAAAATTGACCTTACTACAATTTTAAAAGCTGGAGAAAAGAAAGAAATAGTTCCTTATGGTAACCATGTATTAGGTGCCACTTTTCTGGATTACAATCATATTGTTGATCAGCAATTAACAGATATGATCGATAGTGTCAGCAAAAAAATTGATGGTTTTTATTTTGGCAGATATGATTTACGCTGCAATAGCATAGAAGAATTGAAGATGGGAAAGAATTTCTCCATCATGGAACTTAACGGTGCCGGCGCAGAAGCGGCACATATTTATACCCCCGGTTTCCCATTCTTTAAAGGGCAGGCTGTGATCTTTAAACATTTCAATATGATGTACCAGGCCGCAAAAGAAAATTATAAAAAAGGCGTCGCTTATATGTCTTACCGGGAATTCAAGAAGATGAATAAATTAGAAAAAGAATACCGCCAAAAAGTGAGCCTTATATGATCGCCATCGGAATTGCCATCGGTTTTTACGGTTACCTTTTCCCGGGTAATATCAATATCATGGCGATGGACCTGTATGATTCAAAAAAATATAGGCTTTTATTATTGATGCTTGGGTTAATTGTACTATTTGAATCTGTTTATTGCATTTTAACTTTATCATTATTAAAACGCATTAAAACCAATACGTTAATCTATGATGATATCCAATTGATAGCATTTTTTTTAACCTTCGCAATGGGCCTTTGGATGGTGCTCGAAAAAAAGAAAATAAAAGCACCGCATCAAAGTACTTTTTACAGAGGGCTATTCAGCATCTTTGTTCATCCGCAACAAATTCCTTTTTGGTTCATCATGGGCATTGTAATACTGCCTGCTATAAAATTTGACATGTCTGTTTCTTCATTGATCGGCTTTGTCATGTTCAATGCAATAGGCACCTTTTTAGCTATGTGTTTGTACATGGGATTGGGTGCAAAATTATTACGCTATTTTAACCTCAACCTATTTCAGATCAACAAACTCATTGGTATTGTATATGTAATTCTTGGTGTTTACTCCTTTTCAAGCCTGCTATTTATCTTACTCAAAACCAGGTAACCGAAATTTATTTTTAGAGTATATTTGTCTAAATAATAAGCGGATCTGTCTCAAACATGCAACTCCACACATTACAGTATAATTCCTGGGTAGATAATTACACCGATTATTTATATGCTTTCGCCTTTTATAAAGTAGGCAAAAAAGAAGATGCGGAAGACCTTGTACAAGAAACATTTTTATCCGCCTATAAAAACCGGGAGTCTTTTAAGGGTGATGCTTCCGAAAAAACCTGGTTAACGGCTATCCTAAAAAATAAGATCATCGATTATTACCGAAAGCCGAAGGTTACTGATAGTTTTTCGAGCTATTTGGATCAGACAGAAGGATCTTTTGACAACTCTTTTTTTAACGCTGACAATTATGGCAGGTGGACTGAAGAGATCAATGAGAATTTCTTCTCAAAAGCGGCCGATAATTACCTGCTTGGTAAAGAATTTCAGCATTTTCTCAGTATTTGTCTTGAAAAGATGCCAACCAAGCTCAGATCTATATTTGTTTCTAAATATATTGATGATGAAAAAACTGAAAATATCTGTAAGGAACACTCGATCACAACGTCTAATTACTGGGTGATCATATTCAGGTCGAAAACATTGTTACGGTCTTGTCTTGAAAAAAAAGGAATTAATTAATGAGCTATTTCAATCGAATATTAAATAATTGTAGCGAAACTTCTTTGCTTGCTTTGAAAAGTAAAGAGGAACAGCTTTCTTTTAAACAACAATTTGAGATACGATTTCATATCTATTTCTGTAAATGCTGTAAAAACTTCGAGAAACAATCCGGCAAGATCGATGAATCATTAAAAGCTTTTTTTACAAATGTTGAGAATAAAGAAGTAAAAGCATCCGAAAGCTTTAAAAACAAAATGAAAGAACTGATCAAATAATAAATGCCATTTTCTGTAAGGTTTTTAATTATCGCCCGACTAATTATTAAACATAAAATAGTAGAAAATGAAAAACCTCTTTACAATTTTAGCGACAGCATTTGCACTTCTTCTAAGCAATAAAACTCATGCGCAACAAGCGATCCGCGTTGCACAATTCAATACTGATAAAGGAGTAGCTATTCAAGGCTATGACCCTGTTGCCTATTTCACACAAAATAAAGCCGTTAAAGGAAGTAGTGCTATATCAGTAAATACAGAAGGCATTACTTATTATTTTGCAACTACAGAAGATAAAGAGCTTTTTAAAAAAGACCACACTAAATACGAACCGCAATATGGTGGATGGTGCGCTTACGCAATGGGCGCTAATGGAGAAAAAGTAGATATTGACCCAGAAACATTTAAAATCGTAAATGGCAAATTGTATTTGTTCTATCACACATGGGTCAATAATACTTTGAATAAATGGAACGCTGATGAAAATAATCTTAAGCCAAAAGCTGATGCTTCCTGGGCTAAGTTTACCAGGTAACCGTTTAATTACATCGCTAATAAAACGGCTACATAATGGCAGATAGCCGCCGCCAAAACAAATGCATGCCATACAGCATGGGTGTATAAATATTTATCCCAGATATAAAAAAATACGCCGATGGTATATAAGCCTGCGCCAATCAAAATAAAAATAAGGACGTGCATTGGCAAATGACTAAAAAATCTATTTCCTCCTACTACCATTATCCAACCCATTAATACATAAATGCCTGTAGATACTAATTCGAATCGTCCGGTAAAAAATGTTTTAAAAACAATACCTAACAAAGTTAATCCCCACAATACCGATAATAAGGTAATACCGAAAGTGTTGTTCATATATATTAACAGGAAAGGCGTATAGGTACCTGCTATTAAAAAATAGATACTGATATGATCAAATATTTTAAAAATTTTTCTGATAGGCGGTTCTTCTGCTAAATGATAAATGGTAGAACTGGTAAATAAAAAGATAAAACAAAATCCGTAAATACCTGCACCTACAATACCGGGCACATTATGGTGAGCCGTTGCCAATCCGATCAATACCGGTAATCCGCTAATGCCAAACAACATGCCCAGGGCATGTGTTAAACTATTTACTATTTCCTGTTGACGGGTATAACTATCCATTGTAAAATTGATTGTCTTTTTCTACCACTAAAACGATGCCATGCTGATTTAATTTTGCTGATTATGGTATTAAGCGATAAATTGTTCTGCCAGTCTATCAATCAAACCAAAACCGGATCAATGAAGGCCAATCTGCTTATCGTGTTTTTTCTTATCAGCGCCACTTCTTTTGCGCAAGATTTTAAATTAGCCGGCATCAATTATACTTACTATCCTGCTAGGCAAATAAAAAATGCGGTAAACCCTGATGACAAAATTTCTTATGAAGAAATTAATTTTCATATAGCACTTCCTTTTATCTCTAAAAACAAAAAAAATATTTTCATAAATAAACTGGCAGATACACATATGGAAGTCACCACAGAATTAGCTTCAGGTGAACCTTCGTTTATTTCCGGACCATTTCACACCATTAGTTATAGCCTTGCCTGGATACATGTTATCAATAAAAAATGGATGTTTTTGGCATCAGCCGGAACATCTGTTGCATCTGATCTTAGAGATAAATTAAGCAGCGATGATTTTTTATTTGAAGGGGTGGCTCTTGCCCGTCATACTTTCAATGAGCATTGGGGAGTTGGTTTAGGAGTGGCTTATCTTTCTTTATTCGGCAAACCTTTACTATTGCCAGTTGTTGAAGCAAGCTATGAGAAAAGTCTTTTCAAGGCTTCTTTTGTATTCCCTATATCAGGACGTATCATTTTCTCAACCTCAAACAAAAAATTAAAATACGGATTCGAAACAAAAGTTGGCGGCAATAATTATAATCTCGAAGATGGATATTACTTAGCAGGCACCAACACTTTTATTGATAAAGTACGTTATAGCAGGATCAATATTGGACCAACGCTGGAATGGAATTTCTGGAAATCATTACATCTCGGAATATCAACAGGGATAACCGGTCGCAGGGTATTGGAACTGGAAGACAATAATAAAAATCTATACTCCTACGATGCTAAGCCGGGCCCCTATTTTACTATCGGATTTTTCATTTCTCCACCAGCTAAGAAAAATGTTGATGATCTAGAGCCCTTATCAAGATAACACTCAACTATTCTGCTATTTACTGCAGTAATTACAACTGCTTTATATTTTACTTGGCTTGATTGTTGGATACTTTTTATTAAAATTCTATGCGCATAGTAACACTAGAAGAACACCTTACATTTCCAGAATTAGTTCGTCTATTACCTGAAAAAGCAGTGGCAAAACATAGCATTGCCAAATCTCCGATGATGGAAAGACTAATGCCCAAATTAGAAGATATTACAGGTGAACGTTTACAATCAATGGATGAAAGCGGTATCAGTTTACAAATATTGTCTGTTGCAGGTGCGGGTGCAGATCTGTTAAGTGCAAAGGAAGGTCCGGGATTTGCAAAACAATACAATGATGCTATCGCACAAAAAATAGCAGGCCATCTTGATCGTTTTGCTGCCTTTGCGCATTTACCTATGACCGCTCCTGAAGCTGCAGCCGATGAGCTGGAAAGAACGGTTGAGCTATTTGGATTTAAAGGCGCTTTAATAAATGGTTTAACAGAAGATAAATTTTTAGACGATAAACAATTTGCGCCGATATTTGAACGTGCTGAAAAATTAGGCGTACCCATTTATTTACATCCCGGCTTACCGCCTAAAACGGTTGTAGATGCGTACTACAATGATCTTCCCGGACACTCAGGTATGTTATTATCCATCGCAGGCTGGGGATGGCATTCAGAAACTGCTCTTCATGTATTGCGTTTGATCATTACCGGCACTTTTGATCGTTATCCAAAATTAAAACTGATCATTGGCCATATGGGAGAAATGCTGCCAATGATGATGGTGAGGTGCGATAATCAGTTCAGGCCTGAAAAAACAGGTATTAATCAACGTTCTGTCATTGATACCTTACACGAACAAGTGTTTATTACTACCAGTGGCATTTTTACTGACCCTCCTTTAATGACAGCTATTGATACTTTTGGAATAGATAATATTATGTTTTCTGTAGATTATCCTTTTAGTACGAATGAAGAAGGAAGGAAATTTTTGGATAATATCCCACTTCCTGCCGACCAGGTAGAAAAGATCGCCCATATCAATGCGGATAAACTGCTGAAATTATATCGCTAAATATACCTGCCATCATCGCATGGTACCACATATCATACAAAACGGACTTCTATCCGAATTAGCCTACCTTGACTTGAGCCTACTCGACAATGTGTGAATGATGTAACTTTTTAGGGGAATTGTGTAACGCTCGCACCGCTAAAAACCCTGAACTTTCAACGACAATCTACTTTGTAGAAAATGATATGGACAAAAAGAAATCGGATGAGCTGATCATTGCGAATAAAGAGCTTGCATTCCAAAAACAAGAGAAAAAAAACAGGGCAGCCGAACTGGCTATTGCCAATAAGGAGCTTGCGTTTCAAAACGAAGAAAAAGAAAATCGTGCAGCAGAATTAGTCATTGCCAACAAAGAACTGGTTTTTCAAAACGAAGAAAAAGAAAACAGAGCAGCAGAATTAGTCATTGCTAATAAAGAACTCGCTTTCCAAGACGAAGAAAAAGAAAACAGGGCCAATGAATTGATCATTGCCAACAAAGAATTGGTTTTTCAAAACGAAGAAAAGGAAAATAGAGCAGCAGAATTAGTCATTGCAAATAAAGAGCTGGCTTTCCAAAATAAAGAAAAAGAAAATCGCGCAGCAGAACTTGTTATAGCCAATAAAGAATTGGTTTTTCAAAACGAAGAAAAAGAAAATAGAGCAGCAGAATTGGTTATAGCCAATAAAGAACTGGCTTTCCAAAATGAAGAAAAAGAAAACAGAGCGACAGAATTAATTATTGCCAATAAAGAATTGGCTTTCCAAAATGAAGAAAAAGAAAACAGAGCGACAGAATTAATTATTGCCAATAAAGAATTGGCTTTCCAAAATGAAGAAAAAGAAAACAGGGCAGCAGAGTTAGTGATCGCCAACAAAGAACTCGCATTTCAAAATGGAGAAAAAGAAAATCGTGCAGCAGAGCTAGTAATAGCGAACAAAGAACTTGCTTTCCAAAATGAAGAAAAAGAAAATAGGGCGACAGAATTAATTATAGCCAACAAAGAACTCGCTTTCCAAAATGAAGAAAAAGGAAACAGAGCCGCAGAATTAGTTATTGCCAATGAAGAACTTGCTTTCCAAAATGAAGAAAAAGAAAGTCGCGCCGCAGATCTTATTATTTTATCCGGCAACCTAAAAAGCGCAAATAGTGAGCTTCATGAAAAAGCGCAATTATTGATCAAACAGGAAGAGAAAGTCAGGATCGTTAATCAGGATCTTTTATTACTAAACCAGGAATTAGAAGCAAGGGTAACCAATCGTACACAGGCTTTGGCAGAAAGTGAAAAACGCTTTCGTAATATGATGGAAACCATTCCTCAAATTGCCTGGACAAATACTATTGATGGTGAAATAGCTTTTTTTAATCAGCGCTGGTATGACTATACAGGCTTAGACTATGAAAACAGTAAAGCTTGGGGATGGCTAACTGCCATACATCCTGATGATATTGAAGAAACACTAGCGCAATACAAATCAATTCTAAAAACTACAGAAGGTGGTGAATTTCAAAATCGAAAAAGACGGGCAGACAGTAGTTACAGGTGGCATTTAATTCGCTTAATGCCTATCAAAAACGAACAAAACGAAGTACAGCTGTGGGCAGGCACCGCCACGGATATACATGAACTTAAATTATTACAACAACAGAAAGATGATTTTATAAGTATTGCAAGTCATGAGTTAAAAACCCCTATCACAAGTTTAAAAGCCTCCCTGCAATTATTGAACAGGATAAAGAATGAGCCTCCTTCTCCGATGTTGCCTAACCTGATCGAGCTAGCAAATAAAAGCTTAGACAAAGTTATTATTCTCATCAAATATTTGTTGGATGCAAGTAATGTTAATGAAGGTCAGCTTCGTTTAAATCAAAAATTATTTACGTTATCGAAAGTGATCGAAGAATGTTGCCACTCTATCAGCATTGAAGGGGTATATAATATTACCATTGAAGGTGATATGGAACTACAAGTATACGCTGATGCTGAAAGAGTAAATCAGGTGGTGATCAATTTTATTACCAATGCGATTAAGTATGCACCGGAATCGAAAGACATCAGGATCAGGATCGAAAAAATAAACAATATGGCCAAAGTATCGATCATTGATAAAGGGCCAGGCATTGCCGCAAGTAAATTGGTGCACTTATTTGATCGGTATTACAGAGCTGGCAGTAGTAGCACAAGTCAATACTCTGGCTTAGGCCTTGGTTTGTATATCGCTTCGGAGATCATAAAAAAACACCAGGGTGATATTGGGGTAGATAGTGAATTGGGCAAGGGAAGTACTTTCTGGTTCACCCTCCCTACAATGATGCAACAACAAGAGATATCTTATTAATCAAATCCCTCAATTATTAGCGTAAATTATTCCGCAGCTTCCACAAAAATTAAAAGTTTATACCCAACCTTCCAGCATTAAATATTTAATCCGGCAGCCTATTATCATTATTTATTACCAGATATCATAATAAAATAGGCCTTTCTTACTTGAACTATCCCTTCCGATTGATAGAGGCATACTATTTGATAAGTTAATAGAAACGAGCTTGTTAACTTATAAATCTTTAAATATGAAAAAGGAACTAGTATTAAACATTGACGGAAAACTGTATAACAGTAGTTATATAAAACAAGGCAATAAATTCACTGTTGATACGCATCATCAGGATTTCAAGGGAATATTAATAGACAATTTCACTTTTCGTGTGAATCACGGAAAAGTTAGTTATTTATTGATCCATTCCAAGACAGAAGAGATAGGGTCGCAAATTGTTAACCAGATCTTACTGAGCGCTTAATGCTTTTTCTTTTTTAAAAGTAAATGCCAAAGCTATCAAAGACCAAAGCAATAATTGCCAGCCTACCATCTGCCAGCCACCGATATGCCAGCTTTTAACGCCGGCATAAGTACCTAAAGCTCCGCCTAAAAAATAAGTCGTCATATAAACAGTATTGATACGGCTATGCGCTGTTTCATCCAATGTATAAATGATAGCGATATTTGTTATCTGCGTTGCCTGTACACCAACATCCAACAACAACACTACCATTATTAATGCAATGATATTGTAAGGCAAAACCTGCATTAACACAACTCCCGCGATCATTAAGGATATCGTTATTACCTGTGAACGTGTTGTGTTGCCTTTATCTGCAAGCTTTCCAAAAACTGGTGCCAGTAAGGCGCCTCCGATAGCCAGTATACCAAACAATCCGATAGTATCCGTATGGTAATTAAAAGGTTTGCCTGAAAGAAAAAAAGTAAGTGTTGTCCAGAAAGAACAAAAAGCACCAAAAATAAAAGCACCAATTAAAGCGGTACGGCGCAATAATGGAAAACGTTTTACTTGTAAAAAGGTAGAGCGTAACAGCTGGCCGTAATTGCCCTTAAATTCAACAGCAATTGTTGGCAATACAAACCATGTCAACAATGCTACTATTAAAACTAAACCCGCAGAAATACCATATACATAGCGCCATCCCAACCAATGCGCAATGTAGCCACTAACAACCCTTGCCGCCAATATTCCGATCAATACTCCGGTAAATACAATACTTACATTTTTACCTCTATTTTCTTTATCAAGTGCCGCAGCCATTGGTAATAACACTTGTGCAGATACACTTACCATCCCCAACAAAAGGCTCATCATATATAATCCATAAATAGTTGTGGTAAAAGTGATGCATAATAAAACTGCTATCAATAATAATTGAAGCATGAATATTAATTTCTTTCGGGGTATTTTATCGCCTAACGGCGTGATAAAAAATAAACCGAGGCCATAGCCCGCTTGCGTTAATACCGGAATTAGACCGGCCTTTGTTTCACTAATATTAAAAGATGCTGCTATGTCTTTTAATATGGGTTGATTATAATAAATATTTGCTACACATACTCCTGCTGTAATGGCCATGATGGCAATATGTAAACCCGAGATCTTTTTCTGTGCTTCCACCGTTATTTTTATTGCAAATTTAAGCATAGCGGCATTGTTTGGCTCAGTAATATTTCTTTTCATTCGTGTATAAAAATTTCATAACTTGAAAATGAATGATCGTACGCTTTAAAAATATTATCCCTTTTATCATTGTATCATCAATGCTTTTTGCTTGTGCAAAAAAAACGCAGAGCGTTTTGAATACTTCTCAGCGCACCTATCGCATGGGCTTTCAAAATTTTGCTCCTAAACCAGATTATAACGAATATATACAATCACTTAATATGTGGGCAACACGTGCTGATGCTGCAATAATAAGTGTTCAATTGCCTTGGGATTCTTTATTGGCCGGCGTTACACCGCAAGCATATATTATTGACAATTATTCGGGCGTAGTTAATTACTGGCGCGCTAAAAATTTCCAACTCTGGGTATTAGTTGATCCTGCAGATGGGCTAGACAGATCTTCTGACGCACCCATACTGGTTGCTGATAACAAAAGTATAGCGCAGACTCCCATACAGCAACTATATAGAAATTATGTAATTGCATTAGATACAATGTTGCATCCCGAGCATTTAGGATTTGCGTTAGAAACAAACCTTATCAGAACGCAATCTCCCGATTCTATTTATCAGGGTATAAAATTAGCTGCCAACGAAGCGGCTGCAGATGTAAGAGCAGTTGATACCAAGGTTAAATTTGACGTAAGTGTACAAGTAGATTTTGCCTGGGGGTATAGCAGTGGTGGAAATTATATAGGTGTTGCCCAGGATTTTATCGATTTCCCTTTTATTCAGGAATTAGGCTTGTCTTCTTACCCCTATTTTTCTTTTTCTGATCCAAGCCAGGTTCCACTTGATTATTATTCAAGATTAGTGATCGGTAAATCTTTGCCTGTTTTTGCTTCGGAAGGCGGGTGGACATCCGGCAACATTAACGTAGGAGGAACGATAATAAACAGTACGCCACAAAAACAACAGGATTATATCAACCGCCAGGAATTGATATTGGATAGCGCTAAAGCTATTGGATGGTTCTCTCTTACATTCACTGATATTGACCTGTCTGCTATTCCAGCCGGCACGCCTGCTGATCTGAATTATTTTGCCTACCTGGGATTAGTAGATATTAATTTTCAGCCTAAGCCTGCATTATCGGCATGGGATGCGGCTTTTCAAAGAACTTTACAAGCAGGTCATTAATAAAAATAGTCTTTCAAACGGGCAACTAATTTTGTTCTTTTTACGATTAATAAATGAATGAAAAAAAGGTTTGTGCGTGATATCTCTATCAATTCTTTCCAGCTAATTATTAATCAATTCTGTGGATTGATCATTTTTTATGTACTATCGGTTCATCTCTCTAAAGAGAATTTTGGCGCGCTAAATTGGGCACTCGCAGTTCTGCTAACTATATTCAGTATTTTATCTTTTGGTATCGACCAGGTATCCATTAAAAAGATCGCTTCCGGCAATGATCCTAAGCAAATATTGTCTACTTATATATTTCACGTATTACTGGCTGGCATATTATTTTATGGTGTGTTGTTAACTGGATATTACTTTTTACATACTCATCTTCCTCAATATTATTTACTGTTATTTTTAGGAATAGGAAAATTAATGCTTTTTTTTTCTACCCCTTTTAAACAGTTGGCCAACGGGTTGGAAAAGTTCAGGTCACTATTATACATGTCGGTCTGCTCAAATATTATCAGAAGTATTGCCTTGCTAGTTTTTTCTATTATCTACCCTGTAAGCTTTTCTACAGTAATTATTATTTTTATTGCGGGAGATATTGCTGAGTTGTTGCTTTGCTTGATTGTAACAAAATACATAATTAAAACGCCGATCACTATCCAATGGAATAAAGAGACATATATAGATCTCGTTAAAGAATCAATGCATCTTGGTGGCGTAGCGGTTTTCACTTCTACTATTGCTAGGTTCGATTGGATAGTTCTCGGATTACTTGCTTCTAATATTATTTTAGCGGAGTATAGTTTTGCTTACAAAGCATTTGAAATGGCAACTATCCCATTATTAGCCATTGCCCCAATATTGATACCAAGGTTTACCAAAATGTTTCAACCTGGTTCCAATGAAAATGCAACCAAAGAAAAAGACCTAGCTATTTTAATACGGATAGAGATCATTATTGCTTGTCTGATCGCATTAGTCATAAATATCACCTGGGTACCTGTTATGGATTTTATCACACATGAAAAATATGGTGCAGTAAATCAGCATACGATTCTTATTTTATCCTGTTGTATGCCGCTGCTTTATTTCAATAATTTTTTGTGGACGATGCTTTTTGCAAAAGGGCGTTTTAAAGAGATATTTCAGATAATTGCTATCACGTTTATCATCAACATCCTCGCAGATATTATTCTGATAATTTTATTTAAAGCAGCGGGAGCGGCATTTGCTTATTTACTGGCATTGCTAACACAGTTTATTTTATATTGGAAAAAAACAGATCTGCAAGGAGCCGATAAACTTTGGCAAACTTTATTTATCATTCCTGTCATCGCGATAGTAAGTGCGGTAGTAGCTTTATTTTTCTTTCATGATACTACATTTATATTGGCTGTGTCATTGATAGCTTTTATATCTATCTTATTGATCAGTAAACAAGTGCGAAAAAATGATTGGCTGGTATTCAGGCGAATAACAGGATTATAGGCGGCAACCTATGTTGCTATTATTTCGATTATATAATATTCACAAACTATTCTAACGAGATTGAAAGGCAATAATAAATTAACCATAAAAGGAGTTTTTGATGACTTGCTCGAAATGGCAAAGGGTATTGACTTGAAACTACTTATTCTTTTACTGTTATTACTGAATGTAAAGATGGCGGTAAAAGTTATCGCCATTATTGTACTATATTTTCTGAGACCCAATTTTAAGTTTGGATTTACTATAAAAAATTCGAGGTTACCCTTGTTCTATATCATTGCAATAGCAATCGCCTTATTTAATTTAATCATAGATAGTTTATTCACAAATATTAATTATGATCTTGTTTTTATAACGGGCATTTCTTTTTGGGCACTATCGATCCTTGCCATTCACCAGATAAAGCTTTCTATCGAAAAAAATGATCCTTCAGTTATTCACCGGACACTATTGATCTTTTTTATCATCAATATAATAGTTTCATTAACGGTCTATGCCCTCATTGTTTGGGAAACAAGGTCTTTTAATCCTTTTGAATACCAGGGAGAATTTCAGAAATATTTTATCAGCACCGGTGATTATATCAAAGGAGTTACATTCGACACTTCTACAACCAATGCAATTATTAGTGCGCTGGGAGTATTTTATTTTCTTAGCAGAAAAAATATCACTTATTGCCTGTTATGTATGCTTGTATTATTATTGACGGGTAGTAATGTTACCAATCTTTTATTTTGTGTGGCGTTGATATATACTTTTATTTTTCAGAGCACTAAAGATCAAAAAAGTATTCTTGTTATCTGTGGAATGATGTTAGTCATTTTTTTAGCGAAAATTTCTCCTGAAAATAAAAACTACCTTTCTGATACCTATAACAATTATTTTAAAAAGGATACAACTGTAGTTGTAAAAAGAATTTCCCCTGATCTTATTCAAGCGAATATTATTTTAACGCAGGATGCAATCAAACAAAAAATAGCAAAAGACTATCTTGATAGCATTCATCAACTGAGTCAATCAAAACACAGGAACAAGATCATAGGAAATATAGATCCTGTTTTTGTTTCACAAATAACCGGCAAACCTCAAATTCCTGTACCTAATATTAACCTGCCTCCCTTTCAACATAAATATGACACTACGAAAATGCAGGTAATACTATTGAACTATATTAAGGAGAATAAAAATTCATTGCCGCTATCATCCAGTGATACATCACTACAACATCCCGGCAAACTGATTGCAATTGAACAAACAATACATTTTCTACAACGCGACCCGTTAAAAATTTTAACAGGAAATGGGATAGGTAATTTTTCTTCCAAGCTTTCCTTTCGAAGTACGGCTATGGATCTTGCAGGTGGTTATCCAAAGAAATTCGCTTACATCAATAAAGATTTTGAAATAAATCATTTTGATCTGTACCTGTATTTCTTTTCCAAAACTGCCAATGTGCATTCATTGGCAAACATGCCTAATTCGGTATATGATCAGCTTTTATCAGAATATGGCTTACTGGGTTTAGTATCTTTTTTTATTTTTTATATTGGTTTTTTTACGAAACATTACAAAAATCTCAACTATGGTATTCCTATACTTCTAATAATGATTGGCGTATTTTTAATTGATTACTGGTTTGAACAACTGTCAGTAGTATTAGTTTTTGAAGTGCTTCTTTTATTAAATATCAGAGAAACAAAGTCAGCCCCAGTAACAGAACAATGACAGGGTCAAAGCCTACCATAACCGTATTAATGCCTGTGTACAATGCAGAGAAATATATTAGTGATGCCATCGCTTCTGTACTGGCACAATCATTTGCAGATTTTGAGCTATTGATCATAAATGATGGGTCAACAGATGAAACTGAAAATATCATTCGCAGTTTTACCGATCAAAGAATCGTATTGATCAATCAGGCTAACCAGGGAGTTGCAGCAGCATTGAACAATGGGCTGCAAATAGCCAAAGCGGAATATATTGCCCGTTTTGATGCGGACGATATTTGTATGGCTCAAAGATTGCAAACACAATATGATTTTTTATTTGCTCATCCTGAGTATACAATTGTTGGCAGCGATGTGGATTACCTTGATATGAACGATGAATTTATTTTTTCCTACAGTGCATTGATGTATTCCAATGAACAAATACAGCAGCAGCAATTTATCATTTGTCCTTTTATTCATTCCAGCGTTCTCTTTAGAAAGGGAGCTGTTATAAAAGCAGGTGGATATAATATACATGCGCATACTTTCGAAGATCATTTGTTATGGCCTAAAATTTTATCACAAGGTAAAGGCTGTAATCTGACGGAAAAATTATTACAGGTCAGGTTAAATCCTGGTTCCATAACTATTGATGAAAGATGGAGGAGCAAACGTTTTCATCAAATAAAAAATCAGGCAATTCAAAAAGGAGATATCAGCGAAAAAGATGGTGATGAATTAATGGATATTCTAAAAAAACAGGATACGAAAAAAATAAAAGAAGGTTCGTATTATGCCTTGTTATCTAAAAAATATTTATGGAATAACCATCAACCGGAAAAAGCAAGGGTTAACATAAAAAAAACGCTATTTCTGCGTCCAACAGATCTAAGCAGTTATGGGCTTTGGATATTATCTTTTATGTCCGGTTCGTTTATACAAAAAATTTATACTTGGCGCAGAGGTATTGAATAATGGAGAAAAAAATAAAAATATTTGTAGATGCACATTCCTTTGACACTGAGTTTCAGGGAACGCAAACTTTCATAGAAGGTTTGTATACTGCTTTGTTGCAAGATCATCCGGAGCTGGATATTTTTTTCGGAGCAAATAATATCGGCCGAATTCAGAAAGCTTTTCCTTTTTTAGATCCTTCAAAAATTCTTTTGTACAAAAAAAGAAGATTTTACTTGTTTCGATACCTTATTGATATCCCAAAGCTAATTAAAAAACATTCATTTGATTTTGCGCACTTTCAATATCTGGCACCTGGCTCAACTGCGCAATGCAAGTACATTGTAACAGTACACGATGTTTTATTCAATGATTTTCCGGAAGAATTTTCATGGATGTACCGTTTTAAGCGAAATTTTCTTTTCAAAAGGAGTTTACAAAATGCAGCGATCAAAACAACTGTCTCTAATTACTCGCGCAATCGCATAGCCGCTCATTATCTTATCCAACAAGAGCAACTTTACATAATACCGAATGGCGTAAGTATTATAGCAAATAATTTAAGCAAGGAGAATTCCCGCAGGCAAATAAAAGAAAAATACGGCATAGAAAATTTCATATTAACTGTTAGCCGAATTGAACCAAGAAAAAATCATTTATTATTATTAAATACATTTCTTTCGTTAGAATTGTACAAACAAAATATATCCCTGGTTTTTATTGGGAAAAATTCTATAAGTGATCCGGCACTAGAAAACAAGATAGCGGCATTAACTAAAGAACAGAGAAGATTTTTTTATAGGGTCGAGCAGGTTGATAAAGAAGACCTGCAATTATTTTATCGATCGTGCAAACTCTTTGTATACCCTTCAAAAGCAGAAGGATTTGGCATTCCTCCTTTAGAAGCGGCGACAAATAATGCAATAGTGCTTTGTTCCAATGCGACCGCGATGAGCGATTTCACATTTTTAGAACCGGGCATGTTTGATCCAAAAAATGAAAATAAATTCGCCGATAAGTTTAAAAGTATGTTGGTTTTACCGCAAGCTTCCATTATTACAGAAAAAATAGCGGAAGTAGTTATTGAAAAATACTCCTGGCATAAAAGCGCAGCAATTTTTTACCAGCTCATTAAATTAAATACCAAATGAGTTTAAAAATTGCTATCATAGGGACTCGTGGAATACCCAACTTGTATGGTGGGTTCGAGCAGTTGGCAGAACATCTTTCCGTAGGATTGGTCAGGAAAGGGCATGCGGTTACAGTATATAATTCTCATACGCATCCTTTCAGTGAAAAGAAATTTAACGGCGTAGAAATAATAAAATGTTACGATCCGGAAAATAGAATAGGAACAGCAGGTCAATTTATTTACGATTGGCATTGTATACGGGATGCAAGAAAAAGAGATTTTGATGTGCTATTATTTCTTGGTTACACCAGCAATTCCATTTTGGGTAAATTTTATCCTAAAAAACCAATCGTCATATCCAACATGGATGGCCTGGAATGGAAGCGATCCAAATATTCAAAGCCGGTGCGTTTATTTTTAAAATATGCAGAGAAGCTAGCCGTAAAGTATAGTGATTTTTTTATTGTAGATTCCTTAACTGTACAAACTTATTTAGAAAAAAAGCATATCATTTTTGAAAGCAGGTATATAGCATATGGAGCCACAATTACCGAAGAAACAAATGAAACTATATTAAAAGACTATACTATCTCATCACAGAATTATTTTATGCTGATAGCGCGAATGGAACCGGAAAACAATATTGAAATAATATTAGATGGCTTCCATAGCAGCAATAGCACCAAAAAATTTATTGTGATCGGTAATACTAATAATTCCTTCGGTGAACGAATGCTTAATAAGTTCAAGTCCGATGAAAGAATAGTTTTTCTGGAAGGCATTTACGACGATCGAATTACAAATACGCTCAAAGCACATTGTTCATTATATTTTCATGGGCATAGTGTTGGCGGTACTAATCCATCATTATTAGAAGCGATGGCAGGTAAAGCGCTTATAGCTGCACATGAAAATGATTTTAATAAAGAGGTTTTAGGTAATGACGGTTATTATTTTACAGCAGCCAATCATGTACGGCAATTGATCGAACAAATAGTAAAAGGTGCCGTAGAAGAAAAAATGATATCTAATAATTTGCAAAAGATCAGGGATAAATATAATTGGCAAAACATTACCGACCAATACGAAAGCTTTATTACCGAATGTTTTAATCAATCAGCAAAATGAAAAATCTTTTTTGCATAAACGATACACTCGCGAATAAGATCAGTTATTATCACTTAATGTGTTTCCTGATCGCTTTGCCGTTTGATACCTTTTATGGTGATGTAGTTTTAATAAGTTTTTGCATCCACACCGTATTACATATCCGAAAAGATTGGCTATTATCATTAATTAACAAAGAATTTCTATTGCTAATTTTTTTGTATGTATTAACAGCTATTGGTTTTTTATATAGTCACTATAAAGAGGATGCCCTTTCTTTACTAACAAGGCAGTTGGCCATTATATTATTTCCCATTTTATTTCTACTGAATGAGATCGATATAAAAAAATACAAATTTCAACTTATTAAAATATTTGGCATTACCTGTACTTCGGTAATACTATTTTTTTATGCAGATGCATTCTGTGTGATCCATTATTTTCATTTGCCTTTGTCCTCTCTATTCAATAAGGAATTTATTAATCATAATTTTTCGCACGTATTAGACCTACATGCAACTTATATTTCAATGTATGCTGCTTTTTCTATGTCTGCCTTTATATATTTTTTTTTAACTGAAAAACCACTCATCAAAAAAATAATATATAGCATTTGTATATTTATCCTTTTAGCAGGATTAATACAGTTGTCTTCCCGAGCAGTTATTTTGGCCACGCTCATTATTATTTTTATCGCCTTCCCTTTTATATTATTACAAGGCAAAAAAAGAATACAGTTCATACTGGTCTCGTTGGCGCTATTCGTTGTCTCTTTTTGGATCATGAGTAGTACAAATTCTTTTAAAGACAGATTTACAGATCAGTTAAAAGATGACCTTACTCAACCTTCTGCTACCAACAGGTTAACAGAACCACGTTTGGTACGTTGGCAGGCTGAGGTAGAGTTAATAAAACAATCACCTGTCATAGGATATGGAACAGGTGCCGAGATTGAGGTATTGAAAAATAAATATTTTGAAAAAAAATTATACCTCTCTTATCTAAGTGAATTTAATGCCCATAGCCAATACCTGAGTTTTTTATTGAATCTTGGAATGATCGGATGCGGATTATTTATTTTTATCCTTTGTTATGGGTTTTATTGGGCGATTAAAGAAAAAGACATTTTGCTGATCAGTTTTTTAGTCATTATCGCCGTTACAGCCATTTCTGAAGATATACTGAACCTAAACAAAGGCATATTTTTCTACGGGTTCTTTATCTCTCTTTTATTGTTATTTCAAGATAAAGAGATTAAAAATATTTCGAAAAAGCAACCGCATATCTTTTAATCTCGTTTATTCTAGAACACTATGCCATTAAATAATACATTGACAACTGAGCAACAAAACATATTAAAAGTACTGGCATATTTTGATGTCTTCAACTATCCACTTACTGCCGAAGAGATAAGGTCATTCTATTTTGATACGAATCAATCGTCTTTTGAAAAAGCAGCAGATGCTCTCGTTGAAGAAAAGATCATTTTCAAATTAAATGGGTTTTATTCTTTACAAAATGATCAGTCATTAATTACAAGAAGACTTAAAGGAAACGACTTTGCTCAAAAGAAAATGAGCACAGCTACAAAAGCTGCAGCGATATTATCGCGTTTTCCATATGTACGCGGCCTGGCAATATCAGGCTCTTTATCCAAAAATTTTGCGGATGAAAAAGCAGATGTAGACTTTTTTATAATTACTGCGCCAAACCGCCTTTGGATCGCAAGAACAATAATGCACCTGTTCAAAAAATTAAGTTTTATCGTAGGCAGACAAAACTGGTTCTGCATGAATTATTATGTGGATGAAGCTATGTTGGAAATACCTGAGAAGAATATTTTTACCGCAATGGAAATTGTTACCTTAATTCCGATGTACGGACAAAATGTACTCCCTCTTTTTTATAATAAGAATGAGTGGACAAAAAATTATTTTCCAGGGAGAGTGGCAGCCACCTGCAATATTCCTGAAAATAAAAAGGTTTTTTTTACAAGGATGATTGAAAAAACATTTAATGGCAATACAGGCAATATTATTGACAATTGGTTAATGAAACTGACAGATAAGCGTTGGAAAAAAAAGACGGCACAAAACCGCATCAATGTAAGAGGAATAAAAATGACGTTGAAAGCAGATAAACACTTCTCTAAACCAGATCCGACAAATTTTCAAAAACGAGTAGTACAGCAATATGAAAGTAAACTAAAAGAAATAGTTACTACTATTATACATTGATCACTATGCCTTTTTTTGAAAAGATATGATATAATAATCGCCGATGAATTTCCACGGCCATTTTGTTTTCCATTTATTTTCTTTTACTACAAGCAACGAATACAGCTTCGGATGTTTTTCAGCAAACCCTTCTATATATGATGGAGGAACGATCGTACATAAACCTTCAACAGCTAAAAGATCGAATTCATTTTGCATATTCTTAATGAGATAAGAAGGATTGTAATACCAACAATTAAAATAAATTCCTTCTACCCGCGCCCTGGTTCCCTTGTCACCCGAAAATCTCCTAAAGGCTGTTTTAATTTTACCTTTAAACAAAAGCAAAAATTCCCACAAACAAAATTTAGGCAGTATCACCAATGTAATAATACCACGTGGCTTTAATAAAGAAGAAAAAGAATTTAATACCTCATCCAATTCATTGGTACAATTCAATCCTGCAAAATTTGAAAAGATCATATCATATGGACCTTTCTGCTGGAGTTTTTCTAAGCTAGTGAACGAACACAGTTCACTCGTAATCTTATTATCAAAAGAAGATGCTTTTACCTTTTGTTTCAATATTTCTTGCATTCCCGTTGAAATATCTGTTGCGTGAACACGATGGCCTTGCTGAGCTAACCAAATAGCATCTTCACCGGTACCGCTGTTTAATTCCAGGATTAAACTATCCGTAACAAGGTATTTAGATAATTGCACTCTTACGCGTTCCCGCTTGTAATGAACAATCGTATTATTGTCATAAATCTTATCAAATACAACAGACTGCTTACCAAACGCATTGCTTGCATGCTCTTCATTTATGAAAGAAGATGAACTCATGCGGGATTTTTTTCAAGTTGCTGCAATTTTATTTTTCCAATAAATGTTGCAGGTGCATAATATAAACCGGATAATATTTTCTTAATAATAGTAAAATTAAATTTTGCATGGTGTGTAAAAAGCTGGCGAAGGTTTTCAAACGCAATATGTTTACGATAGCTCTTATGAACATAACTATGAAGCTGTTTATAAAAAGCCGGCTGGTAGGTATTACGAAACATTAGTGCCATTTCATCAGAATCTGTCCAGTTAGCTTTATGATGCAATTCGTTTTTTACTTTTTCAAAAAAAACGGTTCCCGGTAATGGATAAGAAACAGAAATGCCAATTTCATACGGCAATAACTTATTGATCATTGTGATCGTTTTTTCTATATCTTCTTTTGTCTCACCCAAATAACCAAACTGAATAAAAAAAGATGGTTTGATATGATGCTTCTTTAACAAACTGGTTGCTTCGTATATCTGGCTTACCAATGTTCCTTTATCCATAGCATCCAATATTTTTTGTGAGCCGCTTTCCGCTCCCATCCAAACATTGTCGCAACCGGCCTTTGCCAGGTCAACAATGTAATTTTCCTGCACCAATAGATCTGCCCTGGATTGTATCTTGAATTTAAAATGTAAATTTTCTTTATCAGTAAGTACAGCAAATTCATTTACCCATCCAGGCTTCAAACCAAAAATATCGTCACAGAACCAAATATGGTCAAATGCATATCTTTCTTTCAGCATTTTTAATTCATCGATCACATTTTGCGGAGACCTTGAATTATAGCGATTGCCATAAATTGGTTTGGCGCACCAGTTGCATTTAAACGGGCAACCTCTTGTTGTACCCATGTTCATTGAAAAATAGCCGGCATTTTTTAACCATGATCTGCGATATGGCTCCATATCAATAAGATCCCATGCGGGAAAAGGTAATTCATCGAGGTTTCTCATCACAGTTCTTCTTATTGTTTTTACAACTGAATTGTTGTGCTTAAAAGCAAGCCCATTAATTGTAAAAAAATTCTGTTGTTCTTGTTCTATATTTTTTATTAATTCTGATAGCGTTAATTCTGCTTCGCCTAATAAAATAAAATCTGCCCCTTCGTTCAAATACATTTCAAACCTGTCTGTAGAATCGGAGCTGGAAACAATTACTGTACAACCTTTTGCTTTTGCATATTGAATCATTTTGAAAGCTGCCTCCCGCATATTGGTAAGGCACATTTTGGTGAGGTAATTAAATCCATCGTCATAAATCACAAAAAAATCAGGAGTTGTATTTTCAAGGACAGGAATTATCTCTTCGGGTTTATGGACAAACATGGTATCAAATACCGAAACACTATGTCCATTCTTTCTCATAGCAGCAGCAGCATATAAAGTTCCTAACGGAGCATATGGCTGGCCTATTGACCATTGTTTTTGATCAAAGCGTAAAAAGTAAGAATGTGAAAAAAGTATTTTACTCATGTTTTAATGATACTGGTTCTTTACAACTATCCAATAAAAAGGGGTTTTATTAAAGGATAATATATTACGCCACGATGCCGGGTCAAATAAAATCTTATATTGAAATATAGTTAGCTCATCTACTGAGTGATGAAAATAATAATCTTCCAGTCCGGAAAATCCTAACGAAGTATAATACGCTTTAGTTCGTTGTTGCGCCGATATAACTTCAGTAGCCTGGTAAAAATTTGTGTCCAGAATATGCACTTCCCCCTGCGGCGCTAAATGTTTCAAAGCTGTTTCTATTATTTTTTTTATCGATTCGAAATATTGTATTGAAGCAGCAAATACTATACAATCAAATTTTTTGTCTCTAAATATTTCATCATTAATAATATCCGCGTTGATAAAACTAAGATTTTGAATAGGGCTAAATAATTTGCGTGCTTGTTCCAGCTCTATATTATCTATATCCAACCCAACTGTATCGGCTTTAGTATTGGTTGCTAATTGTGCAGACAGCCATCCATTTCCACAACCTATTTCAAGTATATTTTGTACCGCTTCTTTTTTCTTTAAATAGCGCAATAATTTTTTGCAAGATCTTTTTCGGATCGCCCACTCCTTATAAAAAGCGTGCGAAGAACTGATTGACGGAAGCTTCAGCACTTCTGTATCGCTATACACCCTTCCTTCTTTTTTGCGAAGACTGGCATATTTATCCTCGAAAACATTGTTTATCATCACCATCGTTTAAAAATATATTAAAACCCTTGTACTTCCGGTTGCCGGTATCTCCATAACTGTTGCAATGCTTTAATTTCATAAGGGTATTGGTAGAAACCAGTCTTATAACGCAGGCCTGCTGTAAGATGCATTAATTTTCGTTTCAGGACACTCAAGCGTATATCCGCAACCGTTGGGTAATAGCCGTTCAACACGGTTTCAAAGTTTCGGATCTTATCGATCATCTCGGGTGTTAACCAGGGTGTAAGTGGGTTTCTGCGCATGTCAAACCCTTCCCATTGCGGGCTAGCCCAATCTTCCAATGTTTTTGGATAAGTAAAGCCTGTTTTTAAAACATCGTTATATAGTTCAGAACCTTCGGTAGCAACAGGACTATAGGTGTATAAAATAATCTCTGTTTTAGGATTAACTGCTTTTACTTTTTTAATAAAATTGATATCGAACTCGATCTGCGCCATCACCTGTTCGGGAGTTGGGGCCGGCATTCCCAATACAAAAGAATATTCAGGAATGAGGTCATATTTTTTTAATCGTTCGGCAAACCGCAATATTTGTTCACCGCTTTGCGTGCCGCCCTTATCCATTTGCTTTAATACTTTATCGTTGCCGCTTTCGGCGCCAAAAAAAATAATCCTGCAGCCCGCCTCCCTAATAAGAGCCAGTGATTCATCTTTAAATTTATCCATCGTATCAATACGTGCCATTCCCCACCAGTTCATCTTTTCGGGTAGTATCAATTTGGAAAATTCTACTGTCCGTTTCTCTGAAACAAAAAAATTGTTATCATGAAACTCAACAGCATCGGCACCCCATTTATCTTTTATATATTTAACATCGCGATACACATGTTCGGCGGATTTAGCTTTCCACCTTGCTTCATAAGTTGGCACAACGGCGCAAAACGAACAGGTAAACGGACAACCAATGCTGGAATGATATGCCATTGTTCGGTTGCCCAAAAATGTTTTGCCCAAATATTTTTCTACAGGATAAATTTCATTCAATCTGTCGTACGGCAATGAAGGAAGTGTATCCTGTTCAATAAGATCTTCTTTAACCGTTTTAATAACATTATTATCCGCGGTCTTATAAATAATATTTTTGATCAGTTCATATGGCGTATTATTTTCCAACGCATCGATCAATTTGGGAAATGCATGGTCGCCCGGACCATTCACTACAAAATCGACATACCCCGAATTCAATACTACTTTAAAATGGCTGGTAGGAAAATATCCACCCCAGATCATTATCGTTTGCGGAAATTCTTCTTTTATCTTTTTAGCAAAAGGGATCGCTTGCTTAGCTTGTGGACCGGGCATAACTGTAAACCCAATATATTTATATTCTCCTGTCGCGAGGTGTGACCTTAATTTTTCATACGGAAATTCTTCCCGGTTACCATCAACAATTGTCCATCCATATTTACCATCAATGGAAGCTGCAATATTCAGTATTGCATTAGGAAACCGATGTTTGGCAAAAGCGCTTGTTGGATTGTATAAGATAACTTTATTCATATAAGTTTTAAAACGAAAAAGCGAGATGATTGGTTGCCTTATTTACCGGAAAATAACACTATTTTTAGATAGAGCAACCATACTGGTTAACAATACGTTAGAGATAATATGATAACAGTCAAAAATTACTTGAAAAACAAGTTTTTTAAGGCAAAAGAGACCGATCCTGAACTGGCCTACGATATTTGGGCCGACAGTTATGATGCGCAACCTGATAATTTAATGTTGGCGCTCGATAAAGAAGTTTTTCAAAGCTTATTAAACGGTATCGAATTAAAAGATAAGGTTTTGGCAGATATTGGTTGTGGCACAGGCAGGCACTGGCAAAATTTGTATGATAACGGCCTGCAAAAAATAATAGGTTTTGATGTATCTGAAAAAATGCTGGAACAATTAAAACAAAAATTTCCAAAAGCGAGAACGCACCGCCTGCTCAATAATAACTTGTACGACCTCAAAGATAATTCCTGCGATATTGTTATTTCAACATTGGCCATTGCGCATATTAAAAATGCGGCAGAAGCTTTGTCAGAATGGACAAGAGTACTAAAGCCGGGAGGCGTGATCATTATTACGGATAATCATCCAACTGCTTTAGCGAATGGCGCAGACAGAACTTTTAAATATAACGACAAAAAAATAGCCATTATCAATTATGTTCATTCTATTGACAAATTAAAAGCTATTGCAGCTTCACTGAATTTGAGTGTAATCAAAGTAGTAGAAAGAAATATAGATGATTCAGTGAAACCGTATTATGAAAAGCAACAAGCGATCGCTGTTTTTGAAAAATGGAAAAACACGCCAATCATTTATGGTATCCAATTAAAAAAAGCAAATGATATTAGCTAATGTGCAAATTGTTGGCGAAACAGGTAAAAAAAATATCCATATCAATAATGGATCTATAGTTACTATTGCTACAGAATTAGCCCAAACGTCTTCGCAGGAAAATATTATCGAATTTGAAAATGCTATTGCATTCCCCGGCTTGATAAACTCTCACGACCATATCGATTTTAATTTATTTCCTCAGCTAGGCAATCGCATTTATAATAACTATGTAGAATGGGGAGATGATATTCATGAAAAAGATAAAGCTACTATTAATTCAATTCTTGCAATTCCTAAGGAGCTTCGCACACAGTGGGGCATTTATAAAAATTTGCTGGGTGGCGTTACAACAGTTATTAATCATGGAGAAAAACTGGATATCCCTAATAGTATCATCACCGTGTTTCAAAACAGCTACTCCTTACATTCAGTTAAACTTGAAAAAGGATGGAAATACCAATTGAATAGTCCGTTCGCAAAAAAGTATCCTTTTTCAATGCATGTTGGTGAAGGAACGGATGCTGACTCACATGATGAGATCGATGAAGTGATCAGGTGGAATAAGCTGAAAAGAAAAATAGTTGGTATTCACGGAGTAGCGATGGATGAAAAACAGGCAGCAGCATTTCACGCATTGATCTGGTGCCCGGATTCTAATTTCTTTTTGTTAGGTGCTACTGCTGTGATCAATAAATTAAAATTGCAAACAAATATCTTATTCGGTACAGATTCTACAGTTTCAGCAAACTGGAATATCTGGCAGCAATTGCGTACAGCAAGAGAAACAAAATTATTGACAGACACAGAATTGATAAGCGCCATCTCAACAGAACCTGCTGCTATATGGAAACTCAATAATACCGGAGCAATAAAAGAAAGCAATTACGCAGATATTGTAATTGCTAAAGAAAAGATCAATACCGATACTGTAAATGCTTTTTTTGCAATAAATCCTGAAGATATATTACTGATATTACATAAAGGCTACATTGCTTTTTTTGATGAGAGCTTACTACCACAATTAACAAATATTTCAGTAAGGAATTATAGCAAAATATTCATTAACAAGACCAATAAGTATATTATCGGAGATCTTCCATTGCTGATCAAAGAAATAAAAAAATACAATCCTGCTAGTTTTTTCCCAATAGAAATTGAATAATATAAAAAAATGGAGACAGATCTTCAAAATACCAATAGTAAAAATCCTTTCTCTAACCCGTTGCTATGGGCGGTATTTGGTTTGTATATAATTATCGCCAGCTGTACAATGTATCATCATGAATTATGGGGAGATGAATTTCACAGTTGGAATATCGCTAAGGGAAGCGGCAGCTTTTTTGACCTCATCTACAACAGGCGATACGAGGGCCATCCGCCAGTTTGGTATATTGTTCTTTGGATCATATCAAAGTTTACGCACAACCTGATATATGTAAAAATAATTCATTTGACACTTGCTATACTGGTAATTTTTGTAATGCTTTTTTATTCTCCATTACCAACCGGCACCAAGATCCTTCTTCCTTTTGGCTACTATTTTATTTTTGAATATGCCATCCTTAGTCGCAATTATGTATTGGCCGTTTTAGCGGGCTTTCTTATTTGCGTCATTATAAATAAAGAGTTTAAGTACAAGTCGATCGTATATTATTCACTGCTTTTTTTTATGAGTAATGTGCACCTCATAGGTATGTTGCTGGCTGGCAGTTTGCATTTGTATTTTCTGATCTCATCCGTCGAACAAAAGAAAAAAAGAAGCTTTATTGCATTACATGCTTTGTTGGGTATTCTTATTTTTTTACCGGCTATACATTTTATTTCACAGCCACCGGAAAGTAAGATAGATATTCTTTATTATGTAGTGCGCTGGACCCCAAGCATATTTGCCATTGACCTGCAAGCTCCTTTACGCGCCTTCGCACCTATACCCGCATGGTGGGAGTACAATTTCTGGAATACGCAGTTTTTATTACAATTACATCCTACCTATAGGATATTAAAGATCATTAGTCCATTATTGGCTTTTACATTTATAGTGTTAGGATGCTATATTTTGTACGACAATAAAAAAAGTCTAGTAGTCTTCATTGCCAATGTAGTAGTAACTTTTCTGGTGGGCAATATTTTTGCACTTTTAACCCAGCGATATTCCGGCTTTATTTTTATAGGGTTTATAATATCCCTCTGGCTATATTGTTATGACACTCCTTTACAAAAAAACAAAAAGATAATAGTACTCGTTTTACTATGCATCCAGTTAATTGCCGGAGTTTTTATTGTAACAAAAGATATTGAACTTCCTTTTTCTAATGGCTACAGGGTAAAAGAGTTGATCAATGAAGTACCGCCTAACGAAAAAATGTTTCCGGATTATTGCGCATTCAATACAATATCTGCCTGTACAGATCAATCCTATTATTGTGTAGATATTGAAAGAAATATCTCCTTTATTGTGTGGGGCAATGACAAAACAATGCTGGATGATAAAACTAGGTATTGCGATGGGCTAAACTATCTTTTTAAAAAAGACAGTATCAAAACAGTATATCTTATATCAATATCACCACCTGCATTGTTAGATAAAACAGATAAAAAATTATTCTATTCTTTTGACGTTGAGCTTGTCGACAAAAGAGATGACGCAATTGAAAAAGGCAGTAACCTCTACTTGTATAAAATAAGTGCATTATAAATGATCATAGCTGCAAAACCCTGGATAAAGAAATATGCACCTAAACGTATATTAGCTATCCGTCTGCAAGCAATGGGCGATATGGTGATCACACTGCCATATTTGCAATATCTAAAAAATCATCTCCCGGAAAATACAATACTTGATCTTGTTACAAGAGAAGAAGTTGATAGTATCCCTAAAAGCCTTACCCTTTTTAATAAAGTTTATTCTATTGGTGGCGCCAGAAGTTTTAAAAAACAATTTTTTTATACACTATTACTATTGCCGAAATTATTATTGAACAGGTATGATATTATAATAGACCTGCAAAATAACGAAGTAAGTAATTTAATAAGAAAGAGTTTATTCCCAAAAGCATGGTCGTCCTTTGATCGGTTTTCTCCATTGGCTGCAGGTGAAAGAACGAGGCTAACTATTGAAGCGATCGGCCTAGGCACTTGCGATATTGATCCAAATTTTATAGTTAAAGATGCAACTGCAATTCTACTAAACAATGGATGGGATAAAAGCAATGAACTGATCGTACTCAACCCCGCAGGGGCATTTGAGAACCGTAACTGGCCGATAGATAATTATGTCAGCTTCGCGAATCTATGGCTACAAGAATTTCCTGGCACACAATTCTTAATCATAGGCACAAATTTTATCAAGGGAAAAGCTGTTCATCTAAAAAACAAACTGGGCGATCGGTTGATCGATCTTACCGATAAAACAACGCCGGCTCAGGCTTTTTCAATTCTTCAAAAAACAAAAGCAATCATATCGGAAGATTCAGGGTTAATGCATATGGCATGGGTATCGGGCATTCCAACCATTACACTTTTTGGTTCTACAAGAAGCGATTGGTCAAGGCCATTAGGGAAAAATAGTTTTTTCTTTGATTCTTCAGATCTTGAATGTGGAAGTTGTATGCAAACATTTTGTAAGTATGGCGATAATCATTGCATGACAAGAATTTCTCCTGCGGTGGTTGTAGAAAAAGCAATAGCATTAATTAAAGATCTCCAAACAGCTTAACCATCTTTGCTGCACAATTATCCATTGAACTAAACAATACAGACTTGTGGTCGATATGCTCATCTTGCAAAAGAGCAACTGATTGTCCCAGCATACCAATTTCATTAGTAACAATATGCCATTGATCAATAGCCGCATTCATCGGCTTGCTAAAACTAATTACATGAGCCCCTGCATACAATGCTTCAATACAAACTACGCCAAAGCCTTCGTAATTGGATGGATGAAGAAATATCTTTGATCGCTTCATCAGTAACAAAACTTCTTCATGTGGTATTTCGCCGATCAAAGCAATGTTCTTTTCTAATTTATATGTAGCAATAAGTGTTTTTAATTTTTCTTCTTCCGGGCCGCTGCCACTTATCACCGTATTGATAAAAGGAAATTTTTCTTTTAGCGTTGCGATGATCTGAATAAAGATCTCGTATTGTTTCAATGGAATAAGTGAGCCAACACCCAGTACATCAATATTTCTTTCAGGTACATTGTGTGTGAATTGCGTGGGGTCGATACCAGGCGTAATAATATGTGCAGGAAATATATAGTGGTTTCTATTAAATTCTTCCGCTATAAAATCAGACAAGGCAACTAACTCCTCCGGCTGAGGTTTCATCCGTTTGATATGCTTATTTTCTTTTCTTGCATCCTGGCCTAATATCCAACAGCGATGTTTGATACTATATTTTTTACCGAACCTGTTTCCGATCAATGCACATTCTGCCGCCCAAAAACTCAAAAAACCTTTTACATTATTTTCCTGGCGTAGTTTTTTTAAACATAACCATACTTTTCTCCATAAGAGTAACGTATATAATTTCCCTTTGGTCCTACTTCCAAAACTGATCACTTTATTTCCGTTCCATTCGTACTCAGACTTTATCAACGGATATTGAAGTGCTACAATAATTATTTTAATCGAAGGGAAATTTTTGTTGATAGCCTTTATCAGGTTCTGCTGCAAAGGTAAGCAGGTACTGTCTTTCTCATCCCTTGCAAATCCCGGACTAATTATTATGAATGTGGGCCGCATATCTTTCATCTAACGAAATTACTTTATTACAAAACGAAAGACTTTCCTTGTTATGTGTTATTAATATAATGATCTTGCCTGCTTCTGCCAGGCTTCTACAATAATTCAATAATTTATTTTCCGATGCATTATCCAATTCGCTAAATGGTTCATCTAACAAGATGAGGTCTGCATTTTTATATAATGCCCTCGCAATTATTATCCTTTGTCTTTGGCCGCCACTAATATTTTTACCGTTCTCCGTAATTATTTTATTTATTCCTTCGGGGTATTGACTAATAATATCCTCAAGCCCTGTGATCTTTATGATCGTGTTAATACGGTTTAGATCATATACCGTTTCATTTAACAAGATATTATTTAGAATAGAATCATGAATTAAAAAAGACTGTTGTTTAACGTAGGATATTCTGTTCCAGAACTTCCTTCTCTCTATAAAATTCGTCTCATATTTATTGATATAGATCTTACCATGATCCTCGGTAAGGAATCCAAGCAGTATATTAATAGCCGTTGTTTTTCCTTTGCCCGAAGTGCCGGATATGCCCACAAAATCTCCTGCTTGCATATACATAGTAAGGTCTTTCAATACTTCCACTGCATTGTAGCGAAAACAAATATTCTCAAACGAGATGGATTGAATGCGTGATGTTTTTTCTTCCTGGATCAGCTCGGGCTCAACTGCCGCATCCTGTAACATATCTGTAATAGTAAACTCATAAGTTTTTACCTGCCCTATAGCATTCAATATTTTCACAAAGCCTGGTATTATTTTATATGCTGCCGCCATAAATGCGCCAATAGTGATCAGGTAATTAGCATCTGCCCCTGTATTATTTTTTATCAAGACTAAAATAAATAATCCTGCTACTGCAAAAATTTCTATTAGCCTATTCGGCATTCCCTGCACTACCTGTAGATCTGCCAAATGATCATTCAGCTTTTGTTGATTTGTTTTATACCGTTGTGTAAAGAAAAATTCTTTATTATAAATTTTGCTTTCAACAAAACCGCTGATCGCTTCACTTAAATATTGCAATGTTTTTTCACCACTTGATCTTGTATTTGCCCTGGCTGTTTTTGTTCTTTCTTTAATTAGATAAGCCGTCAAAATAACTGGGATCAGTAGTATAGCAAATAGAATAACCAGCAGTTTAGCGTTGAATAACAAAATAGCGATGACAGTAAAAACAATTAAAATGATCTGTGTAATGATCTGTTGAATGCCTGATAATACATAGTGCCCAAATTCAATTGGCTCCTGGCTTATTTTTCTTGTATGGATAGAAGAATCGATCGTTACATACTCATTGTATGTACCCTTAAAGTATTTTGACAGGTTTTTATCTGATAAGCGCGAAGCCACCTGGTATACAAAACGATACTGCATTTGATGAACGAGATAACCGAATAAATTTTTAACGGCAAAGCCTAACAAAAACAAAGCGATCAGTAAAACAGAATTTCTATTAAAGGTGCTTATTGAAAGAAAAAGTATATGTAATGTAGTAGCAGGCTGCGTATAAAAACGGATGATCAACAAAAGGAAAGCTAGCGAAGCTATATCAGCGAGACTAACAATAACGTTGAACAATATGATGCGCAACAGTTTTTTTTGCTCTGCCCTGTTAAGAATTATCCAGGTATTTTTTAATAATTGTTTCAAAATAATATAGTACGCATGTTATATGATTGCATTATCGCAAAGGCAAACCGATTATTCTGCAAAAAGTTTTATACAAGATGGTCATATCTGACTTGAATGACCAATGCCTTAAATAAAAAATATCTAGCCCGATACGGTCTTTTATTTCCTGAATACTTTCTGTAGCGCCTACATAGCCCAATACCTGCGCAAGCCCTGTGATTCCAGGCTTCCCTTTATGCCGGCGTTCATAATGATCGATCTGTTTGCGATACTTTAAGTTATCATTTACCATATGTGGTCTTGGCCCGATAATAGACATATCGCCCATTAACACATTAAAAAATTGCGGTAATTCATCGATATAATGATCTCTCAAAAAATGACCCATTGAAGTTATTCTTTTATCATTTCTTCTGGCGGGTAAAATATCAGCATCGTCATTTACAACCATCGATCTGAATTTTATGCAGGTAAATAATTCTCCATTGCGTTTATTTCTTTTTTGAAAAAAGAAGATGGGGCCTCTCGAATCAAGCCAGATTAAAATAGCAATAATGGGCATTAGCCAGGAAAGAATTAAAATAATTATGAGGATCGAAAACAATATATCGAAACCGCGTTTCATACCTCTGTTAACTAAGTTATCTAAAGGCTGTTGTAATAATGAGGTAGTGATAGCCCTTGTATTCATAAAACCCTCCAATAGGTTTTTGTACCCGGGAGTGTACACATTATCTGGCTGAACAGCATCCGTTCCCGAAAGATCTGTGTAGGCATAAAAGATGTTAGCAGATGTTGTTTTTTTCTCCATAAAGATCATCTAGAGAAATAATCGTCAAATACATCCATTCGGTTGCCTATGAGAAAAAAAAGTTGCCTGCTTTACTTGCTTTTAAGCTAAGTATCCTATTGAGGATAGTTTATATATTATAATTACTCAAACCGCATAAAGTAGATATAAGCAACGTTTCGCTTATTTATAATATCTATCTTTATGAACGTCTTTATAGTTAATTTTTAAAACAATTGTACCCTGACATAGTCTATCGATGAAAAATACCATACATCTTTTGGGGATATTCTTTTTTGCACTTAGCATTTATACAGTGCCCGCTATTGCGCAGGAAACATTGATCCCTCAGGTAAATAACTGGATAAATAGTAACAATAAAAAACTTGGATTAAAAAGTACTGACCTCGCAGAGATGAAAGTTGTAAGCGCTTCAACAACTAATACTTTAACGTTTGCCTACATTCAACAATATTACCTAGGCTTAAAAGTTCACAATGCTATTTACTCTCTCTGTTTTGATAGCAAAGGAAATATTGTAAGTAATAAAAGCAGGTTTGTTGATAAAATAGATACCAAAGCAAGTAATGCAACACCCGCTATCACTGCATCAGCAGCTGTTATAAAAGCAGCCACTTATCTTAAGCTTCCTACTCCTGTTGCACTACAGATCGTTCCTGACAAAAGGAACACTGCTTCATATTATGTATTTACAGCTGCAGGAATTGCCAAACAAAATATTATTGCTGAATTACTATGGGTTACAATTGATGATGGTAAAACTGTAAAATTAGCATGGAATATCACGATAGATGAATTGAAAAGTCCGGATGATATGAACGTGAGGGTTGACGCGATGACTGGACAAATTATTGATGCAGACAATCTAACTATATATGAAAAAAATAATACGAACAAAAAAAACGGCAGTGCTCAACAATCAATAAAAAAAAATAGTAGCCTGGTTCAATACGATCATCCAGACGCAGTTCCCAACGCTATTTACAACGTAATTCCTTTGCCTACAGAAGCACCGTCATTTGGGCCTTTGGCGGTAGTGAATGATCCCTGGTTAAATGCAGGTGCCGGAAATCCTGTAACAATTTTTGGGTGGCAATACGATGGCACTACTCAGTTTAATTTTACCCGTGGCAATAACGTTATTGCATATGATGATACCGCCAACATTAATATGCCGGGCCATAGTGATACATCATCAACTGCAGCACCCAATTTTTCTTTTATTAAAACACCCGATTTTACCATGCAGCCTCATGTTACTAATAACATGCGCGCTGCCGTTACCAATTTGTTTTACGTAACTAATATGATGCATGATATTAGTTACCAATATGGATTTGATGAACCTTCAGGTAATTTTCAGGTAAACAATGATGGCAGAGGTGGTGTAGGAAATGATCCTTTGAAAGCTGAGGCACAGGATGGTAGTGGCACTGATAATGCGAATATGAATACGCCACCGGATGGCCAATCGCCACGCATGCAAATGTATCTATGGGATCCTCCTGCAGATTCTTTAATAGTTAATTCACCGGCAGCTATAGCAGGCAAATACCTGGCGATACAAAGTGCTTTTAGTACGAATAATTTATTAACAACAGCTACAACAGGAACTGCTATTTATTTTGATGACATGTCGGCCAGCACTCATTTAGGTTGTGTATCTCCATCGAATAGCCTTACAGGAAAAATAGTACTCATTGATCGCGGAACCTGCAATTTTACACAGAAAGTAAAAGACGCACAAATTGCAGGTGCGATAGCTGTAGTAATGATCGACGATATAGTAGAAACCCCTTTCGCAATGGGCGGCACAGACAATACCATTACCATACCCGCCGTAATGGTCTCGCAAGCTGATGGCAATAACTTATTAGCTCATCTCTCCGGAGGAGAATCGATCACAATTCCTCCTATTCCGCCAATGCTTGATGGCGATTACGATGATGGTGTTATTGCGCATGAATTTACACATGGGATTTCTAACAGGTTAACAGGTGGGCCGGCAAATACAAGTTGCTTAGCAAATGCTGAACAAGGTGGCGAAGGCTGGAGTGATTATATGGCATTGATGGTTACACAAAACTGGGCCACCACTACTTTAGCAGATAGTCTAGTATTGAGGCCGCTTGGAACCTATGTTCTTGGGGAAGCAACGACTGATATTGGTTTACGTACCTATCCATATACATTAAATTTCTCTGTTGACCCACACACTTACGCAGATATGAATGGTAGTGCAAATGGATCGGAAGTGCATTATATTGGCGAGATATGGGCCAGCACACTCTGGGATATGACCTGGAGAATTATTCAACAAGAAGGAATTATTGAACCGAATATTTATAATGCCTCCTCAACAAATGGAGGTAACGTAATTGCATTGAATGATGTAATTACAGGAATGAAATTACAACCTTGTAGTCCTGGATTTTTGGATGCAAGAGATGCGATCTTAAAAGCAGATTCGCTTTTATATAATAATCGCCACCGATGTGCGATATGGTCTGCTTTCGCAAGACGCGGCATGGGCTATAGTGCGCAACAAGGCAGTAGTAATAGTACTGCGGATCAGACAGTCGCTTTTGATATACCTACTGCTATAGCAATAGCAAAAACTGCGGCCGACTCTTTAACTGCAAATGATACGATAGCCTATACTATCAATGCAACTTGCGGATGCGCTGTTCCAACAGCCATAAAGATCATTGATACTTTACCTGCGAACGTGAATTATGTTAACAGTTCTTCAGGTACATTAAGCGGACATACATTAACCATTAACCCTGTTACTTTTACGCAATCGTCACAAACAATCAGCTTTACGGTAAATGTAACACCGGCAATAACAGGTTGTGCAATAAATTATCCGATCAACGATAACAGGGATGGCGCTACCGTTGGAGGATTTAGTACTGCGGGAGGATGGGCAGTTTCAGCAGTAAGATCTGCCAGTCCAACACATTCATGGTTTGCAACTGAGCCCACTGTACCCTCTGATATCACATTAACATCAACAACAATTCCTCTTAGTGATCAGGCAATATTTAGTTTCAATCATTATTTTAATACAGAAGATACTTATGATGGCGGCGTAATTGAAATATCAACAAATGGTGGCGGTACCTGGCAAGATCTGGGGCCATACATTATAAAAGGCAATTACAATACTACAATGGATGCCTCAACAATATTAGCAGGCAAACAAGCTTTTTCAGGTGCAAGCAACGGTTTTGAACAAACAGTTGTTGATCTGTCATCGTTTACCGGACAAACAATAATGATTCGCTTCCGTTTTGAAACTGACAATGGAAATTCTACTATTGTAGAAGGATGGTTTGTGGATGATATAAAATTAACGAGTGGCTGTCTTGTAAAAAACACAGCCTCACTCTATACAGGCAGTACACTTTCAGCAAGTAGCAGTGCTTTAACTTTTGTTGAACCACAACTTATAAGCACAACAATAGATAGTTTTAGTGCAAGCAAAGTTGCGGGCGTGCAACAAGCAAAAATTTCATGGACAATAAATAACGAAGTTAATGCCGCTCGATATGAAATATATCGTAGTACAAACGGTACAACATTTGTTATTGATACTACCGCCAATACAGGTAGTAGCAACTATAGCATCTTCGATCTGCACCCAATAATACCCGATACAAATTATTATCAGCTTAGGGTAATTAATAATGATAGCAGTAGTAATTATTCAAGCATACAATTTGTTATTTTTTCGGATACTACAACAATCAATGCTTTTAGTGCAAGCAAAATTGCGGGTGAACAAAAAGCAAAAATTTCTTGGACAATAATTAATGATAGCAATGCGGTTGAATATGAAATAGACCGAAGCATAAATAACACAACATGGATACCGATAGATACGACTACGAGCATTGGTAATATTAATTATAGTATTACTGATAGTGTTCCGGTAATTCCGGCTATCTATTATTACCGTCTTAAAATTTATAATTACGATAGTAGTATCAATTATTCAAACACAGAAGCTGTTAATTTTATTGATACCGCAAGTATGGCAGGTATTATACCAACACCACCGGTAAAATATTCTTTGGCTCCAAACCCTGCCAATGACCATGTAGAATTTTTCGATAAATTTTATGAAGTAATTGCTATCTCGATATATGATGGAACAGGTAAATTAGTTATACAAGAAACAACCAATTCAAATACCTATATCAGTATTAGTTCATTGGCGGCAGGTTTATATTACTATAAAGTCAAAACTGCATCCGGCTATTTACATACCGGAAAACTTATTATTAGTAGATTATAGCTGATAATTATCAATGAGGTTGTAAATTTATGGTTGAAGCATAGCATCCCTTAACTTCAACCATAAATTATTTTGCATGAAAATTAATGCCAGCCGTCTTCAACAACATTTTGAGGCAATGAGTGAGATCGGTAAGATCGGTGAAACCGGTACTTGCAGGCCCACTATGACGCCCTTGGAAAAACAAGGGTTTGAACTGGCAGCTTCCTGGATGAAAGAAGCCGGCATGAAAACACATATTGATAATTTCGGAAACCTTATTGGCAGGCTCGAAGGAAAAAATAAAATACTCCCGGTTTTAATGATGGGCTCGCATTTAGATTCTCAATCCTATGGCGGTAGGTTTGATGGCGTGGCCGGTGTGCTTTGTGCCATTGAAGTAGTAAAAACCCTGACTGAAAATAATATCGCTCCTGAAAGAAGTATAGAAGTAATTTCTTTTGCGGATGAAGAAGGCTGGCGATTTAATAAGGGCCTTTTTGGCTCAAGAGGCATTTTAGGTAAATTAGAAAACGGTGAATTAGAACGAACAGATAAAGATGGTATCACCAGAGAAAAAGCATTGCGCGATTTTGGTTGTGACCCTGATAAATTTTCCGAATCTGAATATAAACCCGCCAGTATCTTTTGCTTTTTAGAATTACATATTGAACAAGGGCCGATCTTAGATAATAGCCATAAACCTATCGGTGTAGTATCAGGAATATCAGGACCATTATGGCTTACTGTAAAATTAAAAGGCATGGCCGGCCATGCAGGCTCCGTTCCAATGGCGATGAGGAAAGATGCGCTGGTTGGCGCAGCAGAAATCATTATCGCTTTAAATGAAATTGCCAATCAGGTACCCGGCGCTCCTACTGTTGGTACAGTTGGTACTTTAAATGTTTTTCCTGCATCAAGAAATATCATTCCTGAAGAAGTAACATTTACGGTTGACCTCAGAGATATTGACCTGGAAAGGCGTCATAAATATGAAAAGCAATTGATGGATAAAATAAAAGCCATCACGCAAAAACACCAATTAACCTACGAGATATCTGAAGATACCAACCTTGAACCCCGCTATTGCGCCGATTGGATAAAAAAGATCATTCATAACGAATGTAAAACCCTCGGACTCATTGACACTCCAGAATTAATGAGCGGACCTTTTCATGATGCAATGGCACTCTCTTATGCCTGCGATTATGGGATGATATTTGTTCGATGCAAAGATGGTATTAGCCATAACCCACTCGAATACACTTCTTACGAAGACCTTGCATTAGGTGCCGAAGTATTGTATGGCACCGTATTAGAGGTATTAAAAAAAGAAAAGGCAGTATAGAAATACCGCCCGATTGATTGTCTCTCTTAACGAAGAAATTTACCTGACGCCACGGATGGACTCGAACCATCGTAAAAAGTTTTGCAGACTTTGACCTAACCACTCGGCCACGCGGCTATATTGTTTTCATGGTAAAGATATAGGAAAATTATTAGTCTACCTAAATGGTAGACTAATTAACTGTTAAATTTATTTTAAGGCTAAATTCGACGTGTTTTTCCTCTAAAAATGGAAGAAAAAAATTCATGGGTTTATTGTAGCTTGCAATACGAAGAATCGATATATAAGTGACAGAAAATTATAATATACAATCTACCCTTCAGCATTACTTTGGCTATAATGAGTTCAGGCATAACCAGCAGGAGATCATTGAAAATGTTTTAGCAAAAAAAGATACTGTTGTTTTGATGCCAACCGGTGGCGGTAAATCGGTGTGTTTTCAAATTCCCGCTTTGTTATTTGATGGCGTAACTATTGTGGTTTCCCCTTTGATCGCATTAATGAAGGACCAGGTTGATGCCTTAAAGCTAAACGGGATTTCTGCTGCATTTTTAAATTCATCGCAGTCTTCTTATGAACAATCAGAGATCATCAATCAAATAAAAAATAAACAACTAAAATTATTATACGTTGCCCCGGAACGCTTACTCGGACAAAATAATTTTTTGACTTATTTAAAAGATATCAATGTTTCACTTTTTGCTATTGATGAGGCCCATTGCATTAGTCAGTGGGGACATGATTTCAGGCCGGAGTATTTAGTTTTAGGCCAATTAAAAAAACAATTTCCACAAGTGCCGATCATTGCATTAACTGCTACCGCAGATGCTTTGACTAAAAAAGATATCATCGACAGACTGGAGATCACTGATTTTACAGTTTTTGAAAATTCTTTTAATCGTCCGAATATCTTCTATTACATCAAACCAAAGAAAAATTATTTTTCTCAGCTAATAGATTATTTGGAAGCCCGTAAAGATGATAGTGGCATTATTTATTGTTTAAGCCGAAGCTCTACAGAAAAGTTAGCAGAGGACCTTGTTGAAGAAGGTTATTCAGCCGCAGCGTATCATGCGGGATTAGAAAGAAATATTCGTGAAGAAAGGCAAGACAAATTTTTAAAAGATGAGATCAAGATAATTATAGCCACTGTTGCTTTTGGAATGGGCATTGATAAAAGCAATGTTCGTTTTGTTGTACACGCTGATCTGCCAAAAAACATTGAAGGGTATTACCAGGAAACAGGAAGAGCCGGTCGTGATGGTTTATTAAGCGAGGCTGTTTTATTTTATAGTGGTGGTGATGTAATTAAGTTAAGAAATTTTGCCAAGGTCGAAGGCAATGCAGAGCAGAGTAAAATAATGCTGAAGAAGTTACAGCAGATGGCGCAGCTTTGTGAAAGCAGGCAATGTAGACGACAATATCTTTTAAATTATTTTGGTGAATCCGCTCCGGATTATTGCGGTAGTTGTGATGTGTGTTTAAGTGATGAAGAAAAAGTAGATGCAACCATTGAAGCGCAAAAATTCTTGAGCGCCGTGACGAGGTTGAACGAAAGGTTTGGTATGAATTACGTAGTTGATTTTTTACGTGGCAGTAGCACTATCAGATCTGAACACCAGCAATTAAAAACTTTCGGTATTGGAAAAGATATCAGCAAAGACCAGTGGAAACAATATGCCCGAGAATTATTGCAAATGAAAGCGGTAAAACAAAGTGAAGGTGAATATCCCGTATTGCAGCTGACCGAAAAAAGCCGTAAGATTTTAAAAGGAGAGGAGCAGGTTAAATTAGTTAAAGCGGTAACTACTAAAGCAGAGCAACCTGCAGCAATGCAGATGCAAAACAGCATCCCAGCCTACGACGAATTATTTAGAGAATTGAAATCCGTAACGCATGACCTGGCAAATAAAGAAAGAGTTGCCGCTTACATGATTTTTTCTGAAGCCACTCTTCTGGAATTAGCGACCTATTTACCTTTAACAATGACTGACATCGCTAAGATCTCAGGGTTTGGTGATATTAAATTAGCCAAATATGGGTCGCTATTTTTAGATCATATTATTACCTATTGCATAAAAAATAATTTATCAACTAGAATCGACTTAAAGGAAACAAAACGTTCTAGAAAAGCTATCCCTAAAGAAAGAGCTACTGATACAAAAAAACAAAGTCTGGAATTATTTTTGAATGATAAAACTGTTAGTGAAATAGCTTTCGAAAGAAAATTATCTCAACAAACAATTGAAACACATTTAACTTATTATATCGGCACTGGAGAATTGTCAGTTACAAAATTAGTAGCGCTAGAAAAAGTACAAGTTATTGTTGATGCAATTAAAAATGCAGGCAGTACTACACTTTCGCCAATAAAAGAAAAACTCGGAAGCAATTATTCTTTTGGAGAGATCAAAGCGGTAATGAGTTATTTGGAATGGATGAATGAACGATAAAACAAAAATATGTCTTCAGAAAAAATATCATATCTCACCAAAGAAATAATAAAAGGTTTAATAAAACCAAGAGTAGCAGATTCTAATAAAGGCACTTACGGACATGCATTATTGGTTGCCGGGAATAAAGGAAGAATGGGCGCAGCCGTTTTATCTGCAAGAGCATGTTTAAGAACCGGTGTTGGTTTACTTACTGTAAATCTTCCTGAGGAAGAACGTTCTATTTTACAAACAGCTATTCCTGAAGCAATGTTATTGTTCAGAGAATATAAACTAACAGATCTCGATAAATATTTGGCTATTGGTATTGGCCCGGCAATAGGATTGGATACTCTTTCTTCGGAACTGATGATGGATATTTTGCAGCAATACAAAAAAAGTATTTTGTTAGATGCAGATGCGTTGACGATATTATCACAGCACAGAGATTTTTGGGATCTGTTACCAAAGGGGTTGGTCTTAACTCCTCACGTAAAAGAATTCGACAGGTTATTTGGTGAAAGCGATAATAAAACAGCCAGAATAAATAAAGCAATCGAATTGTCAAAACAATATCCATGGGTAATTGTTTTAAAAGATCATGAAACATTGATCGTTGAAAATGGAGAAGCATGGATGAGCAACACAGGCAATGCAGGATTGGCGAAGGGTGGCTCGGGAGATATTTTAAGCGGGATGATCACAGCCTTATTAGCTCAAGGATATTCTTCTTTCATCGCTGCAAAAATTGGCGTTTATTTACATGGAGTAGCTGCTGATATCGCTGTTAAAGAACAAAGCCTCGAAAGTTTATTAGCCTCTGATGTTGTTGAAAAAATTGGAGCAGCTTTTAAAGCAATTGAAAATTAATGGTCGTTCAACGGCAAACCTCTTTTCTGAAATTCTTTCCAGTTTAAATATTCATCTCCTTTGCGATGTTCTACCATGGTGATACAATTGGTAACCGGACAGATCAGCTGGCACAAATTACAACCCACGCATTCCTCTTCTTTGATGGTATATTTATTGTATGGATTTCCATAATCCAAATTTATAGCCTGGTGCGCGGTGTCTTCGCAAGCGATAAAACACAAACCACAGTGAATACATTTATCCTGGTTGATATTGGCGATATGATGATAGTTGATATCAAGGTCTTCCCAATGTGTTATTTTATCGATCGACTTGCCAATAAAATCTGTTGTGGTTTGATAGCCTTTTTCATCCATCCAATTATTAAGTCCTTCGCATAGATCTTCGATAATTCTAAAACCATGTGTCATCACTGCTGTACATACCTGCACATTCGTTGCTCCCAACAACATAAACTCTACAGCATCTTTCCAGCTACTAATACCACCGATCCCGGAGATGGGAACTTTTTTTGTTGTCGGATCCTGCGAAATTGTCGTCAGCATTTTTAATGCGATCGGTTTTACTGCCGGTCCGCAATAACCACCATAAACAGATTTCCCTGCTACGTATGGATTAGGAACTAACGTATCGAGATCAATACCAGTTATAGATTGAATGGTATTAATTAATGACAAACCATTTGTACCTGCTTCAACACAAGATTTTCCTGTAGGCACAACGGAATGAACATTGGGTGTTAGTTTTGTAATAACAGGAATGGTTGCTTTTTCCATCACCCATTCAACGATCATTCTTGCAATTTCAGGGTCTTGTCCTACTGTTGCACCCATCCCGCGTTCTGTCATTCCATGCGGACAACCGAAATTCAATTCCAAGCCATGTGCGCCAGTATCTTCTACTTTTTTTATTAATTCGTGCCAGGCAGCTTTATTGTTTTCTGTCATCAATGAAACAACCATCGCCCTGTCGGGAAATAATTTAATAACCTCTGCAATCTCTTTTAAGTTAATATCCAATGGGCGGTCACTGATCAATTCAATATTATTAAACCCCATTACGCGTGTACCATTAAAATCTACAGCTGAATATCTTGAAGAAACATTTTTAACTTGTTCTCCCAGCGTTTTCCATACAACACCTCCCCAGCCTGCTTCCAAAGCACGCAATACATTTATCTTCTTATCTGTTGGTGGCGCACTTGCCAGCCAAAATGGATTAGGAGATTTTATGCCAAGAAAATTTGATTCAAGATTAGCCATGATTTAATTTTCTAAAAATTTGAGAATACTTGCAGCTCCTTCCTTTCCGGCTTGCACTGCATCGACAACTTCTTTTCCGCCATTCACACAATCTCCACCCGCAAAAACGCCTTTAATACTTGTTGCGGTTTTATCAATTTGAATTTTGCCATTTGCGTTTTGTAATTTATTTTGATCGATCAATTCTTGAAATGGCATTTGCCCGGCAGCTTTAATTACCATATCAACTTCTAACGTAAAAGTTTCACCTGTATCAATTGGTGATCTTCTGCCGCTTGCATCTGCATCGCCTAATTTCATCACACTGCAAATTAGTTTGGCTACTTTTCCTTCGTTACCAATAATTTCTTTGGGCGCTGCCAGCCAAATTATTTTACAGCCATCTAATTTTGCGATATTTAATTCAACATCCGTACAAGGTTTTTCAGCTTCCGTTCTTCTGTAGACCAATGTTACTTCCTTTGCACCTAAGCGTTTTGCTTGTGAGGCCGCGTCAATGGCTGTCATACCCATTCCTATTACGGCAACTTTATCACCAACGGCTATTGATGAAAAATTATTGCTGCGCAGATCATGAATAAAACTGATAGCATCTTCAACACCGTTTAAATGTTCTCCGCGAATTTCTAATTGTCTTGCTAAACCAACGCCAATTGCCATATAAACAGCATCGTAATTTTTCTGTAAGTCAGCTAACGAAATATTTCTTCCTAATTCCTGGTTGTATTTTATTTCTATTCCACCGATCGATAAAATATAATTCACTTCATCTTCACAAAATTGCGGTGTTACTTTATATGCCGCGATACCATAAGTCATTAATCCTCCGCCCTTACTTTCCTTTTCATAGATCGTTACATCGATGCCTTCTCTGCTTAAAGTATGCGCGCAACTTAAACCTGCTGGACCTGCCCCGATCACCGCAACTTTTTTACCTGTTGATGCCTTTCTTTTAAATAGTTGCCACTTGTTTTCTAAAGCAGCTTCTGTTGAATAGCGTTGTAATCTTGCGATAGGTATCGCTTCTTCTTCCATTAAATTATAGACACAAGCTCCTTCACATAATTTTTCAACCGGGCAAACCCTGCTGCATCCGGCACCTAAAATATTACTTGAAAAAATTGTGTGTGCAGAGCCTTTAATATTTTCAGAAACAATTTGTTTGATAAATTTCGGTACGTCGATACCAGTCGGGCAGCTTTTCATACAAGGTGCATCGTAACAAAACAAACAACGATTGGCATCAACCAACGCTGCACTGTATGATTCAAACGGCGGATGAATATCGCTGAAATTTTCAGCGTATTGTACTTCTGTTAATTTGTTATTGCTTATTGCCATTTTTTTATTTTAATAAGAAACACAAAATAAGGAATAAGGAAGTTGTGACATCTAATAATACAATCCTCGTTATTCTGTTTAACTTTCTTATTTTTTGTTCCTTATTTCTTATTCCCTATTTAAATTATACCCTTTACTGGAGAACGCTTTACATATTGCCCATTTCCTTTTTCAACCAAACATTTTTCTTTATCAATAACAACCTTACCTCTCAATAAAACTGTTTTACATTTTCCTGTCACCTGCCAACCTTCATAAGCAGAATAATCCGTATTCATGTGATGCGTTGCGGCACTGATGGTATGTTGCTGATTAGGGTCAAACAAAACTATATCCGCATCTGAGCCGGGTGCGATACAACCTTTTTTAGGATGCATCCCAAATATCTTTGCGGGATTTGTGCTGATCAGTTCTACAAATTTATTGATCGTTATCTTGCCTTTTTTAACCCCTTCGCTGAATAATAATTCTACCCGATGTTCTATAGCAGGATGCCCATTTGGTATTTTAGAAAAATCATCTTTGCCTAATAATTTTTGCTCCCATTTAAACGGACAATGATCTGTTGCTACAACCTGTATCAATCCCTGGTTTATTCCTGCCCACAACGCAGCCTGGTCTTTCTTCTCGCGTAGTGGCGGACTCATTACCCACTTTGCACCTTCAAAATTTTTCTCATACAATGATGCATCTAATAATAAATATTGAATGCATGTTTCTGCGAATACTTTTTGATTCTCTTTATTATTATCCCGTACCGCATTCAATGCGCCTTCGCAGGTCATGTGAACAATATATCCCGGGCAACCGGTATAACCTGACATCGTAGCAAAACGTTCAGACGCTTCCGTTTCTGTTATTTCCGGTTGAGATAAATAATGATAGATCGGTGCAGTATTTCCTTCGGCTATATTTTTAGCAACTAAAAAATCGATCACATCTCCATTTGTTGCATGAACGGTAACCATCCCGCCACGTTGCTTTACTTCATTCATCAAACCAACCATCTGCTTATCATCGATCATTAATGATCCTTTGTAAGCCATGAATATTTTAAAAGAAGTAATACCTTCTTTTTCTACCAGGTCAACGATTTCTTTACAGGTAGCATCATTAAAATCTGTTACAGCCATATGAAAACTATAATCGCCTACTGCATTATTATTGGCTCGTCCGCTCCATTCTTTATAAGCATCGTATAAAGAATGTCCTTGTTTTTGCAAGATGAAATCTATTACAGTCGTTGTACCTCCATACAAAGCAGCGCGTGTGCCGGTTTCATATGTGTCACTAGAAAACGTTCCCATAAAGGGCATTTCTAAATGCACATGCGGATCAACCCCTCCTGGGAAAACCAGCAAGCCTGTTGCATCAATTATTTCATCAGCTTTAACGGATAGATCTTTCCCTATCAAAGAAATTTTTTCTCCTTCGATAAAAATATCTGCAACATAATTATCTGCAGCCGTAACAATATTTCCGTTCCTTATTAAAATTGACATGTTAGCTCAATGCTTTATTTTCTAAATTTACTACTTTATAATTTCTCATAAATAGTAAGTACGTTATTCCTGATATAAAGAATCCTACGAACCAGGCATAATTATATAATTGCGATATCCAGGCAGGGAAAGCCTCAGATGATATCAATTTTATCTGTAATAAAAATCCCGGCACATTTGGCAATATCCCAAGCAATAAAGCAATAATGGCAAATTTATTGAAGCCTTTTGTAAAACTATATTGTCCCTCTGGCTTATACATTTCACTCACTACCAATTGTTGTTTGCGGATAAAATAATAATCCGCGATCATGATACCACCTATCGGACCTAACAAACTTGAGTACGCTATCAGCCAGGTAAAAATATAACCATTAGGATCTGCGATTAATTTCCACGGAAAAATTAAAACGCCGATCACACCGGTAATATAACCGCCTGTTCTAAAATTTATTTTTGCCGGAGATAAGTTAGAAAAATCATTTGCCGGACTAACAATATTTGCCGCAATATTTGTTGCAAGGGTTGATAAGGCAACAGCGATCATTGCAAAGCTTACTAATAGTTTGCTATCAAATTTTCCTGCCAATGCTACAGGATCCCAAATTGTTTTTCCGTAGATAATAAAGGTAGCCGAAGTTACCACTACGCCGATGAAAGAAAATAATGTCATCGAAGGCGGCAATCCTATTAATTGTCCGATCGCTTGTGAACGCTGACTTTTTGCATAGCGCGTAAAATCAGGAATATTCAAAGATAAAGTTGCCCAATACCCAACCATGCCTGTTAGTGCCGGGAAGAAATAATGCCAGAAACTATTGCCAACTAATTTAGATGGGTGATCTAAAATAGGGCCTAAACCATGTCCCGCTTTGATGGCCCAAAATAATAATGCCAATGCTGCAGCCGGCAAAAAGAAGGCTTTAAAAACTAATAATTTTTTGATGCTTTCAACACCCAGATACACAACATACATATTCAGCAACCAAAACAATAAGAACATGATCGCCGGGCCGGTTTGTAATTGAAATGAATCAGGAAAAATTTGCGGTAGTGTTTCTAATGATGGGATCCATAGACGAAACAATTGATACAATGCAAAACCGCCGATCCAGGTTTGAATACCAAACCATCCACACGCAACGATCGCGCGAAGCACTGCAGGAATATTAGCGCCTTTTGTTCCGAAACTTGCTCTTGCAAAAACGGGAAATGGTATGCCGTATTTTGCACCTGCATGACCATTCAATATCATTGGAATTAATACAACAGTATTTCCAATAAAAATTGTCAGAATAGATTCCCACCAATTCATGCCGCCTTCTATCAACGAACTTGCAAGCATATAGGTTGGTATGCATAAGCTCATGCTTATCCAAAGTGCCGCATAGTTGAACGTGCCCCATGTCCGCTTTTCCTGCGGTATGGGTGCAAGGTCTTCATTGTATAATGTGGAAGAATGTTTGGTCATTATTATTTGTTAATCAATATATCCTTCTTTATCAGCTATTGTTATTGCTTCGCTGATGATGGCCAATCCTTCGTCGATCTCTGCTTTTGTTACACACAATGGTGGCGCAATAAAAATATAGCTCCATCTTACAAATGTATACATGCCCAGCTCTTTTATTTTTGCTGCAACCTTATTCATCACAACCATTTCATCCGGTTTGGCATTAAATGGTGCCATTGGCTCTTTTGTCTTTCTGTTCTTTACTAACTCTAAGCAACCTAATAAACCCGTATTTCTCCAATCACCGATCGACTTATGTTTTTGTTTTAATAATTCAACTTGTTGGTTCATGTATTTTTCCATCGCTATTGTATTATCGAATAGCTTATCGTCTTCGTAAATTTTTAATGTTGCCAATGCAGCAGCACAGCTTACAGGATGGGCGGAATAAGTTAATCCCAATGGTAACATTATATCATCATACTTTGATGAAATTTTATCTGATACCATTAAACAACCAAATGGCAAATAACCGCATGTCAACCCTTTTGCCATTGTGATCATATCCGGAATAATACCGTGGTTTTCGAAACCGAACCATTTGCCTGTCCGGCCAAAGCCACTCATCACTTCATCCATGATCAATAAAATGCCGTGTTTATTGCAAATTTCTCTTACTGCTTTTAGATAGCCTTTTGGATATTGCAAACAGCCTGATGAGCCTGATTCACCTTCTAATAAAATAGCGGCAATATTTCCAGGGCCTTCATAAGCGATCATCCTTTCTAATTGCGCAACAGAATCCGTCAATAAACTTTCTTCACTATGTGGCCAGCGATATAAATAAGGAATATCGACGTGTACGAAATTCGGAGCCTGTTGAGCATCTGCCGGTAATTTTCTTGGATCGCCTCCGGCAGATAAAACCCCGTAGGTTGAACCATGGTAAGATTGATAGCGCCCTAAAATTTTATGCCTTCCTGTAAATACACGCGCCAATTTAATTCCATTTTCAATAGATGTTGCGCCGCATAAAGTAAAGAATGCTTTGTTCAGATCACCCGGGCAGATTTCTGCCAACTTCTTTCCTAACTCACCACGCACTTCTGTAACGCAGCTGGGTGTTACGTAACTGATAGCTTGCATCTGTTTAGTAACGGCTTCGGTTATGCGCTGATCGCCATGGCCCACATTCACATTCATTAAGCCTGACGAAAAATCTATATGGCGTTTGCCATCGTAATCATACAGGTAAACACCTTTGCCATATTTTACAGCAAGTGGAGCAATACCTTTTTGTTTGCTCCAGCTAAACAAAGTATGCTCGAGGTTGTTTTCTATGATTTCCTGGGAGACTGACATTTTTATGATGTTGAATTTAAAATGTTGATTAAAGAACTAAAAGTACAAGTGTGCGACGCAACGATGTTGCTATAAAATACAATTGCTGATAAACAAGATCAACTCATCCAATTAACGCCTGCTTCCGGATTCCATTTGGTGGTACTCTTTTTTAATTTTGTCCAGAATTCAATGGAACTTTTTCCAGTGATATCGCCAACGCCAAATTTACTTTCGTTCCACCCACCGAAAGAAAATGGTTCTCTCGGCACCGGCACGCCTACGTTTACGCCGATCATGCCGGCGCTTGCGTTATCAATAATATATCTTGCGGCGGCACCGTTTTGTGTAAATACACTTGCCGCATTGCCGTAAGGGTTTGCATTTTCAATCGCTAATGCTTCATCAACCGTATTGGTACGCATGATCGAAATGACGGGGCCAAAAATTTCTTCTTTTGCGATCGACATCTCAGCTGTTACAAAATCAATAACCGTCGGACCAACATAACTGCCTTTTTCATTTCCTGCAACAACAACATTTCTTCCATCCACTAAAATTTTGGCGCCTTGCTGTTCTGCTTCTGTAATATATTTTTCTATTCTATCTTTCGATGCTTTGTTAATTACCGCGCCTAAATTTTTTCCAGGGATTATCTTTTTTGCCTCGGCAACAATTTTATTAATGATATGATCGATATTTCCAACGCCGATCATTGCACCTGCCGCCATACAACGCTGTCCGGCACAACCACTCATGCTCGCTACAACATTTGCGGCAGTCATATCTTCTTTTGCATCGGGCAAAACCAATAAATGATTTTTTGCGCCCCCTAATGCCAAACATCTTTTATAATTTGAGGTCGCTCTTTTGTAAACGATCTTTGCCACTTTAGTTGAGCCGACAAATGATATTGCTTCAATTCCAGGGTGATCACAGATCGCATTTACAATATCAAGATCGCCATGTACAATATTAAAAACGCCATCCGGCAAGCCGGCTTCTTTTAAGAGTTGTGCTATCTTACCAATACTTAATGGAACTTTTTCTGATGGTTTGATGATCATACAATTACCGAGTGCGATAGCGTTAGGTATTGTCCAGTTAGGCACCATACTCGGAAAATTAAATGGAACGATCGATGCAACAACGCCTAATGCCACATGCTCTGTCCTGCATTCTACACCTTTGCTTACTTCTAACACTTCGCCAGTAATTAATTGTGGCAAAGAAGTGGCGAACTCTGTCAGCTCAATGCACTTTTCTATCTCCGCAACTGATTCACTGTACACTTTTCCATTTTCTTCGCTGCACAATTCTGCGAGTTCTTTTAAATTTTTTTCCAATAAATATTTATAGCGAAAGAAAACCTGCACGCGCTCTTTGATCGGTGTTTTACTCCAAAGCGGAAATGCTGTTTTTGCTGCTTTCACTGCATCATCCAGATCTTTTGCAATAGATAACGGAACAGTGGACAGTAGATTCCCGTCAACAGGAGAAATCACTTCAATTGTTTTATCCGATGAAGCATTGACAAATTTACCATTGATATAATTTTGGACAGGAGAATACTTCATTGCTATTTTTTAATTAGGTAGAAATTGGTACTGTAATTTAAACATAAAAAGTCGCAAGTAGTTGGTAGTAAGTAGCAAGAAAGCATAAATATTTTTGACAACTTTATCTTGATACTTGCTACTTTCGACCTGATACTTTATTCAAATACAACCGTCTTGTTTTTATAAACAGATACCCTGTCTTCAAAAACCAATCGAAGTGCTTTTGCTAAAACGGCGGTTTCAATTTCCTTGCCTGCTTTCATCATATCGGCAGCTGTAAGGGAATGATTTACTGGGATAATTTGCTGCGCGATGATCGGTCCTTCGTCCAGTTCATCTGTTACAAAATGGGCTGTAGCGCCTATTAATTTAACGCCTCTTTCAAAAGCCTGTTTATAAGGATTTGCACCTGCGAAAGCCGGTAAAAAAGAATGGTGGATATTGATGAGCTTCATAGGAAATTGGGCTACGAATGCGGGTGATAAGATACGCATGAACTTAGCCAAAACAACATAATCAGGGGCCGACTGCTCTATCTGTTGAGCTATTTTTTGTTCAAATGTTTCTTTGCTTATTCCTTCGTGAGAAGCAAGGTAAAAGGGTACGTTAAAACGTTCGCAAATATTTTGTAATGTATCATGATTGCCGATCACGCATTGAATTTTAGCACCTAAGGTTCCGAAATGATTCCTAATTAATGTATCTGCCAGGCAATGGTATTCCTTGGTGGCAAGAATCACCACTTTTTTCTGTGGCTGCTCATTTATTGTTATCGTTGCATCGGCAGGTAAAACATCTTTTAGTTTATTTTCTAGCGACGCTTGATCCTTATATTTTTCGATTTCCAGGCGCATGTAAAAACGATTCTCCATCGTATCAACATGCTCGCGCATGGAGATAATATTAAGCTGTTCTCTTGCCAATATTCCTGAAATAGCCGCTACTAAGCCAACCTGATCTTTACATTGAATTACGATGATCATACTTAAAAAATAATAACGTTGAAAATTATACAATATTAACGGAATATAACGTTATAGCTATTGTTATGCTATATGAATGATTTAATTTTAGGTGCAAATTGTTAATGGCACTGGCTTTTAACTTTATAACAGATCGAACTAACACTTCTTGCTATGTGATAAAACATCACCGATTTTCTATGTGATAGAACGTTTAAAACAAGCAAAGCCAAATTGGCTTAATGGAAATACTTTAATTTTAAAATTATGAATCCCCGCAAGATCTTTACAAGAATCTCAATTATCGCAACTGCATTGATCCTTATCTGTGCCTATTTTTGGCACGCAGCATTATTTGCTTTTATAATTGCAGGACCATTAATTTATATGGGCATATCGGATATGTTGCAAAAAAGACATTCCGTAAAACGCAACTTCCCGGTAATAGGGCGATTGCGTTATTTGTTAGAAAAAATTCGTCCGGAAATTTATCAATACTTTATTGAGTCGGATACAGATGGCACACCTGTTAACCGAAATGACAGAGCTGTAATTTACCAGCGCGCCAAACAACAAATTGATACCACTCCTTTTGGTACACAACAAAATGTTTACCAGGAAGGATATGAATGGATGACACATTCTATTCAGCCAATCGATTTTCAAAACATGGACCATAGTCCGAGAATTGTTATAGGAACAGAACAGTGCAAATATCCTTATAGTATGAGCATTTTGAATGTATCGGCAATGAGTTTTGGAGCTTTAAGTAAAAATGCTATCGAAGCATTAAATGGCGGTGCAAAAATTGGTGGCTTTGCACACAACACGGGGGAAGGCGGAATGAGTCCTTATCATTTAGAGCCGGGTGGTGATCTTATCTGGCAGATCGGTACCGGATATTTTGGTGCTCGTACGCCGGATGGAAAATTTTCAGAAGATGCTTTCGCAAAAAACGCAACGCTTCCCCAGGTGAAGATGATAGAATTAAAATTATCACAAGGCGCTAAACCCGGACATGGTGGAATATTACCGGCAATAAAAAATACACCTGAAGTTGCCGCTATCCGTTTAGTAGAACCAGGCGTTACCATTTACTCACCACCATCACACAGCGCTTTTTCTTCTGCGACTGAACTGATACAATTTCTAAACAAGCTGCGCGAATTATCAGGTGGTAAACCTGTAGGTTTCAAATTGTGTATCGGTATCAAAAGCGAATTTGTTTCTATTTGTAAAGCGATGATTAAATTAAATAGTTATCCCGATTTTATAACGATCGATGGCGGTGAAGGCGGTACTGGGGCTGCACCTCCTGAATTCACTAATTCTGTCGGTATGCCGATGTTAGATGGATTGGTATTTGCAGATAATACCTTGCGTGGTTTTGGTATTCGTCAGCATACAAAAATTATTGCTTCAGGGAAAATATTCAACGGTTTTCATATTGTAAGAGCTATGGCGCTTGGCGCAGATGCTTGTAATAGTGCGCGTGCAATGATGATCGCACTAGGATGTATCCAGGCATTGCAGTGTAATACAAATACTTGTCCGACTGGTGTGGCTACGCAAAACCCCGCTTTAACAAAAGGATTAGTAGTAGAAGATAAAAAACACCGCGTGGCTAATTTCCATAAACGCACCGTTGAAAGTTTTGCAGAATTATTGAGTGCTGCGGGATTGAGTGATCATTCAAAACTAGATCGTTCTTATATCTACAAACGTGTTTCAGCAAATAGTATAAAAACCTACGAAGAAATATATCCTACTATGATCGACGGAAGTTTTTTGAACGGGCAATTGGTTAATGAAGATCATACCAGCATCATCTAAATAATTCCTTAGTTGTAGAGATCCTGATTATTGGATCTTTACAACTTCATAAGGGGTTACTTCCCCTACACGCGTTTTTGGATTTAAAAATTGAAGGCTTAATCCTGTTACGTGAAAATCGTCTCCGGTAAATTCTACTGTATATTTTTTTTGTTTTTTATCCAGATCAGTGAATATTTTTTTATCAGCAATTAAATAATCGCCGGGTAATAATTGATTAGTTGAATCTTTTTGTCCGATGATGGATCGTGCATAAAAATCGAGCGAATGAATGTTATTAGCCTGATATAAAAAACAGCGATCGACGGGAATTTTATTATCATGTATCCACCTGCCAACAACACTCCCCATTTGATATTGTAATAGTGCCGGATAAACTGAATAATTTAGAAACAGGTTAACGCTAATGATCGTAAATAAGCAAATGATTAATAATCTTGGTAAGACCCGCATCTTACTGAAGAATAAATAATTAAAAACAATAAACAAAATAACCGCTGTTACCGTAACCCATATCGGAATGCTATCAAAGCAATAGCTTAATAAAAATATCAGCGCCATCCACAACAAACTAAAAATCAAAAAGTGTAGCCACGTTAAAATGTTGTTTAATTTAGTAGTATATTTTTCTTCAAATAGCAGCGCATATAAAAACTTGGCTGTAATGATCGCTGCAAATGGGAATACAACGAATATGTAATGTGGCAGCTGGTACTTACTCATTCCTAAAGCGAGGTAGGTTAATAAAAACCCTCCCATGCTGATCCCTTCTTGTCCGGCTAATAATTTAAATTTTTGTTGGACGAGTCGTTTTGCCTCTTCAAAAAAAGCGATCAGGAAAAATAATATCCAGGGTAAAAAAGACCAAAGCATATTTTGTAACAGGAAGAAAATATTGGCGCCATTGTTCCATTCTGATTCGCCGGTGATACGGCCGAAGCTTTGCGTCCAGAAATAAAACCGTAATCCTGATACACCTGTTTTATCGATCACATGTTTTTCGGGATGCAGGTCAAATTGCTGATACAGCCCAATACACATGGGTAACAATAACAAACTGATAATAACAATACCAAGTATGTATTGCCATTTAAAGATCATTTTAAAATTTCTTTGCAATATGATCTGTGAGCCAAAAGCGAAGATGGGTACAAACAATGCGATAGGGCCTTTTGTTAATAAACCGCCTGCAATCCCAATACTTGCGAGTATAAAATTTTGCAACTTATCATTTTCATACCACTCCGCTAATTGCCAGATACTAAAAATTACCCAGCTCATTAAAATTGTATCCGTGCGTACATCATGATTGATCAAAAAAAGCGCCTGGCAGGAAGCTAGTATGATCGCGGCCAATACAGCAATTTCTTTTTTATAATAAAGACTGGCAAATTTGAAAGTTGAAAAGATCGCGAACAAGGCAAACAAAAAAGAAGGAAAACGATAGGCGAAATTATTTACGCCAAATACTTTCATGCTTACTGCACTTATCCAAAACAGAAAAGGCGGCTTATCTAAATAATCTTTTCCGAAATCATAGACCTGTAGAAAATGCCCTGATGCCAGCATCTCTCTGCTCATAGATGCATACTGTGCAGCATCTATATCCATCACATCTATACCAAACCCTATTAAGTAAATTATAATGATAACTGCAAAGATCCTGGTTGATATTTTAAGCATAAGAGAAATGGTTAACCTTTCTGATTAACAGGCCATTTTTTTGTTGAAAAATATTTGCTGATCCCCAGCCAACAAGGCAACCCAATATTGTTCCACCCAATATATCAATTGGATAATGCACACCTACGTATACTTGCGCATAGCTAATCGCTGCTGCCCAGATAAAAAATATATAAGCCCAATTACCCATAAAGGAACGAAAAGTTAAGAAAAGAAACATCGCCAATCCAAAATGGTTGGCTGCGTGTGAAGAAGTAAAGCTTGCGTTACCTCCGCAGCTAACCAGCAAACGGACCTTCGGTGAAAAATCAGGATCGCAACATGGCCTTAATCTGCCAACTAAAGGTTTAAATACGCGGCTACTGATCGTGTCTGTAATTGCAACGGTAATGATCGCATAGAGTGTGAGCCACCAACCCCTCTTCCCAAAACTAATAACAACAAACAAAAATAAAAATAGATATAATGGTATCCAGTTAGTTGGTTCTCTCAAAGCGGGCATCAACCAATCTAAAAATCTATTTGTTCCTCTTTGATTGATCTGTAAGAAAAGCCATTTATCAAAATCAATTATCTCTTTCATCAACGCAAAAAAAGAAAATTAATGTTAACAAATAGTAAAGGAATGATTAATAAAACCCTTTTGTAAAAAGTTTAACGGAAGGATTTTTAACACTACCGCTTATAAGGATGTTTTACCTTTCATAGTATATCATATTAAGAAAAAAGACACTGATTTTGTCAAAAAAATAAAATTCTTAAACAATACCATCCGGTATATATTTGTATTTCACAAGAATAATAAAATGAGCAAAGCTGAAAAGACAAGACAATTCATTATCGAAAAAACAGCTCCTATCTTTAATACAAAAGGATATGCAGGTACTTCGTTAAATGACATGACCGCCTCAACAGGTTTAACAAAAGGAAGTATCTATGGCAATTTTGTTAATAAAGACGAAGTAGCGTTAGCGGCTTTTGATTATAACCTGCAACAGGTAAGCAATATTATTGCTGATCAGATGAGTAAAGTTGATGCTGTGAAAGATAAATTATTGGTATACGTTACTGTTTACAGCAACTGTTTAAAGCAAACATTTCCTACAGGTGGTTGTCCTATTTTAAATACGGCTATTGAAGCTGATGACACACATCCCGAATTAAGAAAAAAAGCGATCGCAGCCATCTTCGCCTGGAAAAGTAAAATTACAAAGCTGATAGAAAAAGGTATTGAAAATAAAGAATTCAACACAGCAATAGATCCTGAAGAAATAGCGCTAACAATCATTGCCATGATCGAAGGTGGCACGATGCTTGCCAAACTTACAGGCAAGTATGATCACAGAAAATCTGTGATGAAATCTGTAGAAAGATTAATACAAGGATTATAAATTAACAGAAGAAAAATAATATGGAAAAGAAAGTATGGTTAATTACAGGTTGCTCAACAGGCTTTGGTCGCGAATTGGCAACCTATGTTTTATCAGAAGGATACAGCGCAACTGTTGCTGCCCGTAATATTTATGATATTGCTGATATAGTTAAAGACTACGATGAAACGGCATTAGCAGCAAAACTGGATGTTACAAAACCTGAACAAATAGAAGAAGCCGTTAGAAAAACAATAGAAAAGTTTGGCCGCATTGATGTATTGGTGAACAATGCTGGTATTGGCTATTTTGGTGCGGTGGAAGAAAGTGAGGAAGCTGCTGTTAGAAATATGTTCGAGATCAATTTTTGGGGGCTGGCTAAGATGACACAGGAAGTATTGCCGATCATGCGCAAACAAAAAAGTGGACATATTGTAAACATTGCCTCGATCGGTGGATTGGTTGGTTTTCCTGCGGTTGGTTTTTATAATGCAACAAAATTTGCGGTAGATGGTTTGTCAGAATCATTGGCAAAAGAAACAGCCCCATTAGGAATTAAAGTAACGATCGTTGCGCCGAGTGGTTTCCGTACAGATTGGGCAGGCCGTTCTGCAAATAATAGTCCGATCGTTATTGAAGATTATGCAACAACTGCTGGTGCTAATAAAAATACGATACGTGGTTACAGCGGTGCGCAACCCGGCGACCCAAAACGTGCGGCAATTGCTATAGTAAAAGCAGTAGAGTCTGCACAGCCACCACTAAGACTATTATTGGGCGAAGCTGCTTTAAAAGGAGCGCGCAATAAATTGAACGAACTTAAAAAAGATTTCGATACCTGGGAGGAAACAACCATCGGTGCTGATTTCCCTAAAGCTTAACCTAGTTAATCGTATATAAATTGTAATTTCCGGTAACATCTAATTATCACCCAAAAAACTTAACCATGAACACTAACATCGGCATATCAGATGCCAACACAAAAGCAGTCGCACTAGAACTCAACAAATTATTAGCGAACGAAGTTGTATTGTACACCAAAACACGTAACTATCATTGGAATATTGAAGGGCCTAGCTTTATGGAGATCCATAAATTTTTAGAAGGGCAATACGGCGAGCTGGAACAAATGATCGACGATGTTGCAGAAAGAATCCGTTCAATAGGACATTATGCAGAAGGAAGATTGGTTGACTTTTTAAAATTGACTTCTTTGTTAGAACCTGATAACAGCACTAACCAAAAAGTTCAATTAAAAAACTTACTAGATGACCACGAAACGATCATCCGTGAGCTACGCACTTTGATCACAAAATTTGCAGATGAAAATAAAGACCTTGGTTCAAGTGATTTCGTTACCGGCCTTTTAGGCAAGCATGAAAAAATGGCCTGGTTCCTTCGTTCTTACAATAAATAAAGCATACTCAATCAACCTACTGAAAAGTGGGTTGATTTTTAGATTGAAATCAAAAGCCGGCAATTACAATACGCAGTTTATATTTGTGCAATAACTGCGATCAAGCAAATGAAAAGAATTACCATTATTTATTTTCTCTGTTTTTTTACCAATATTGCATTTGGACAACAGTTACCTATAAAACGTGAGATTGGATTGATCACAGAAAATGATGCCTACTTATCCGAGTACCAGGATAAATATTATACCAACGGAATATTTTTATTTTACCGGTATTTAGCGAACAGCCATCAATCAAATGTCAACAAAAAAATAATAGAATTTTCAGCAGGACAACAAATTTACAATCCATATCATGGTGATATTTATCTGGCGCGATTGCAAGACAGGCCATTTGCAGGATATCTATTTGCACAGGCAAGTGTAAATAAATTTTATCAGAATGAATCCGTTCTAAAATTATCGGGGCAATTAGGAATACTTGGTCCGGGTTCACAAGCAGAGCAAGTACAGGATGCTTATCACGGATGGTTTCAGTTTTATAATCCCAATGGATGGCAATATCAGGTAAAAAATTCGCCAGGTGTTCAAGCCGGTTTATTTTATTCGAAAAAATTATTTCCTTCTGCATCAAGTGAACAAATTGATATCAACGGCTTTACTGCTATAAATATCGGAACGATCCATACGGATGCTACGTTTGGATTTTTGAGCAGGATAAGTTTAACCGATCTGTTGCCGATCTTTAATTCAAATATTTATGGCGCTTCCGTAGGAAAAAATACCGGTGACAATACAGAAGCTTATTTTTATATATCGCCTCGTGTTAATTATACTTTGTATGATGCAACTATTCAGGGGGGAATGTTTGATACAGGAAGTTCGGTTACATTTGGCGTGGTGCCATTTAGATTTAATGTAGAATCAGGCCTGCGCTTTCGTTATAGAAAAGTAAATTTTTCTTATAGCGTAATTTTTAATTCTAAAGAAGTACAAAATAATTTAGCTAAAAGAGATCAGTATGGGAGTATTGCCGTCTCTGTATTACTATAATTTTACTCACTGCCGTAAACGCGCAGTTTATTTTTAATAGTAGTCATTTCTTCCTGCAGCCTGGTTACTTTTTCTAACAAATAAGCGATCGTTTCAATTCCTTCCAAATTTATATCAAGATCATAATGGAGGCGTGCTAATTTTTCCAGGTGTTCTAATTGTTCCGATTGGATAAAAACAGTTTCTTTCACTACAACAATATCCAACAAACCCGATTGGTGCAATGAGTGTATAAAAGATATTTCTACATTATGGTAAATGCAAAATTGGTTGGCATCTATTAATTCTGTTTGGGTTGACATACGCTTACGATTTAGACAATTCTGTAAACAGTGCTTTTTGTTTTTCAGTAAGATTGGTTGGTATCTTGATATGATAGGTTACATATAGATCGCCGAACTCCCCTTCTTTTTTATAGACAGGTGCGCCTTTGCCTTTCAATCTTATTTTAGTCCCGTTCTGTGTTTCGGGAACTACTTTTAATTTTACTTTTCCGTTTAAGGTTTCTACCATTACTTCTCCGCCTAATACTGCTGTGTATAGATCAATTTCTACTGTCATATTCAAATCATTTCCTGAACGTTTAAAAATAGGATGGTTGGCAATTACAAATGTGATATACAGATCACCTGCCGGACCACCATTACCACCTGCGCCACCATGGCCTTTTAGTTTTATTATCTGTCCATTCTCCACACCTGCAGGAATAGTGATGCGAATATTTTTTCCATCAACGGTTAATGTTTGCTGATGTGTTGTTAATGCATCGATCAAACTTAATTGTATCTCTGTGTTATAATCTTGCCCTTTAAATTTTGTTTGTCTTTTGCTTTTGCTTCCACCAAACATAGAACCAAAGAAATCGGAGAAATCATCTTCACTAAAATTATTGAATTGTCCACCACCATTACGAGGCCTTTGTTGTGAGCGTGCATACTGTGCATGCTGCTCGCCATGCTGCCAGTCTTTTCCATACTGATCGTATTTTTTTCTTTTTTCAGGATCACTCAATACCTCATTCGCCTCGTTGATCTGCTGAAATTTCTTATGCGCTTCTTTATCGTTAGGGTTCAGATCAGGGTGTAACTTCCTGGCCAGTTTGCGGTAGGCTTTTTTTATATCTTCTGTAGATGCTTTTTTATCTACTTCCAGCACTTTATAGTAATCAACGAAATCCATTATTGTTATTTTGTATATACGAATTTACGAAAAATCAGTCCCTTCCTGAAATTAATCAGCAGTCTTTAATTATTTGGCAAAAAAGTCTCAATTACTTCGTACATCCCCGGTTCAAATTTTGCAATAGTTAGTGCCTTTTCAAGATAAGGCGAGGCTGTTGGATTGGCGCGCATGTTTTGATAATCTTCAATACTTTTCCATTGCGCATACATGGTAACCTTGGTGCCATCAATACCACGGTGCAGACGTGCTGAAATAAACCCGGTGATTTTTTGTACATCAACTGTCGCAGCAATTAGCAAGTCAACCAGCTGTTGTTGATTTTCGGGATCAACCGTAAAAATATTAATGAGGGTAAGAAAATTATTATCAGTTGAGATAAGTGGCATACCGTTTGATTTTTTATCTAAATTAATCATTCCTTAAAACAGATTATATAAGTTATGAGTAAATATGGATTACATAGTAAACTAAAAGCGATCGATGGAGGCAGAGATAAATTAATTCAGATTTTACTTGAAGCATCGAAATTAGTTTCAGCTGCTAAAGGCTGTAATTTGTATTTAATAAGTAAAGATAGAACCGATAATAATGCTGTATGGGTAACAGAAGTTTGGGATAGCAAGGAAGACCATGATGCTTCATTAAATTTAGAAAGTGTAAAAAAAAGTATTACTAGCGCAATGCCTTTAATTAGTGGAAAACCTGAAAGAGGGCAAGAACTTGAAATAGTAGGAGGTAAAGAAATTAATTAGTGTAAAAACTTCAGCCAACATTATTCACATTAAGTCTTAAAACAAAAAAGCCACTGAAAAACAGTGGCTTTTTAAAAGTCGGGATGGCAAGATTCGAACTTGCGACCTCCTCGTCCCAAACGAGGCGCGATAACCGGGCTACGCTACATCCCGAACGTAAAACTATTTGTATGGGTTTATTGGGAGCACCCTAACAAGACATTATAATAAGAACTTTCTGCGGAGAAGGTGGGATTCGAACCCACGGTACAGTTTAACCCGTACGACGATTTAGCAAACCGTTCCTTTCGGCCACTCAGGCACCTCTCCTACCTGACCTTATTTTACTAAGGGGTGGCAAAAATACAATTCAGTAACGTAATCCCCAAAACAAAATGGTATTTATCGGGAAATATATTTTAGAAGCGGATCTTGTCTGAATTGGGATTCGTCAGATTAATGGATTTTGGGATTAGCGAAGTAAAAATCCGAGAATCCTACGAATCCCAATTCAGATAATAAACCACAAAAAAATCCGGAATCATTGCTGAATCCGGATAGTAATTTTGAATGTATATTTTTTACATAGCTGCTAATTGCACTTTCTGCTGTAGTTCCAATACGCTTTCTTTAAAAAGGCTATCGGTATCCATGATATCCTTTACTGTCTGGCAGCTATGAATTACCGTGGTATGATCCCTTCCGCCGAAATGTTCCCCAATGGTTTTTAAAGAGTTTTTAGTGAATGCTTTTGCTAGGAACATCGTGATCTGGCGCGCCTGAACGATCTCGCGTTTGCGTGTTTTCTGCAATAGCTTATCGTAAGGAACATCGAAGTATTCGCAAACCATTTTTTGAATGGCGTCGATCGTAATTTCTTTGCTGGATGATTTTACAAAATTGCGTAAAACCTTTTTAGCTAATTCAAGGTCAATTTCTCTTTTGTTTAAAGAAGACTGCGCCAATAATGAGATCATCGCACCTTCTAATTCGCGGATATTGCTATTGATATTATAAGCGATGTACTTAACTACTTCTTTCGGCATTTCAAGGCCGTCATTCTTCATCTTTTTTTCTAAGATCTCGATCTTAGTATCATAATCAGGCGCTTGAAGATCTGCGCTCAATCCCCAACGGAAACGACTCAACAATCTTTCCTGTACACCTTCCAAATCTTTAGGTGGCTTATCGCTGGTTAATATTAATTGTTTACCGCTCTGGTGCAAATGGTTAAAAATAGAGAAGAAAGCATCCTGAGATTTTTCTGCCCTGTTAAAAAACTGTACGTCATCGATGATCAATACATCTATCAATTGATAAAAATGTATAAAATCGTTGATGGCATTATTGCGGCCATGATCAATAAACTGGTTGATGAATTTTTCTGAGCTTACATAAAGCACCACTTTATTATGGTGTATGCGTTTTACTTCGTTACCTATTGCCTGGGCCAAATGTGTTTTGCCCAAACCAACACCACCATAAATAACCAAAGGGTTGAATGAAGTAGCGCCAGGTTTTTCTGCCACCGTTTTACCGGCACGACGAGCAACTCGGTTACAATCTCCTTCTATAAAACTATCAAATGTATAAGCACTGTTTAATTGGGGATCGATCTGCATCTTCTTTAGCCCCGGTATTACGAACGGATTTTTAACTGGGTTATTTATGACTAAAGGAAAATCCATTTCGTTGTTTGAAAATGATTTAAATCCATGTCCCGGTACATCCATCGTTAACGGCTTGTTTTTGCTGTTACCGCTATCTACCATTATCCTGTATTCCAATCTCGCTTCTTTTCCTAATTCCCTTTTTAATGTTTTGGCTAATAAGCTAACATAATGTTCTTCCAGGTATTCGAAAAAAAACTGACTTGGTACTTGGATCGTTAAAACTTTATCTTTTAAACCAACCGGCTTGATCGGCTCAAACCATGTTTTAAAATGCTGCCATTCTACGATGTCTTTGATTATCTCAAGGCAATTGGTCCATACTTTGTCGAAAACTTTATCCATTATACCTTAAGTAATTTATCAATTATTTATTCTGTTGTATTTTCTTTCTTATAGCTAGGCAAAAAATTCGTTTTACGATAGGGGTTTGAATTTTTGTCGCAAGACAGCGAATATCAAAACTTTTTGTTGAAAAAAAAATTTTTTTATTTGCTTGTTTTGTTACTTGTTGGTACAGTATAGTGTTCAGCTATTTTTTTAATTATTTTTTTACATAATTACAAGCTAAACTTGCCGTATTATGCCATTTCCCTACTACTTTGGTGCACTAAAATATTTTTTATCAACACCATTTCCTCTCCACAATTCGGTACATATTACAATTAAATACTACTAAACTGAAGATACTCTTTTTTTTCTCTATTTTGGAAAAGAATTCTAAAAAATTTCTCGGTAAATACCTTTACTTTTGATAACATAATTGATATAAAATGAGTTACGAATTAAACGGCAAATTAATAGCTAAATACGACACGGTTCAACGTACAGAAACTTTTAAAACAAGAGAATTTGTAGTAGAAAAAAGTGAGGATATTAATGGCCGCACCATCACTAATTACGTTAAGTTTCAATGCGTACAGGATAAAACTGCGATGGTTGATAAAGTGAATATTGGTGAAGAGGTAAAGGTTCAATTCAACATTAAAGGCAGTAAATGGGAAAAAGATGGCAAAGTGAATTATATCACTAACCTGGATGCCTGGAGAATTGAACAGGTATTAAATTCATCTGCAGCGCCTGCGGCAAAAGACAACGATTATTTAGAACCTTTAGATACTTTTTCATCAACATCGCCTGATGCGATCGATGATTTGCCTTTTTAATATAAAGGCTTTCGAACTTTTAGGATCAATACCTAACGTTTACTTATGCAACAAAAAATTTCCCTCAAGCTACTGGCTGCTGAAGCGGCCGATGATACAGTTATCAGGAACCTGATTGCCAAAACTACGGGCAAGAGAGGCACTTCTATTACCGGCTTTCATATCCTCAAAAAATCTATCGACGCAAGAAGCAAGACCATCTGGGTAAACCTTTCGGTGAACGCTTTTATTGATGAACCTTTTCATGTACTTGAAGCTGCAAAAATTATTTTCCCGGATGTAAGTAAAGCAGCAAAAAAAGTAATTGTCATTGGCGCGGGACCTGCAGGCTTATTTGCCGCTATGCAATTAATAGAAAAAGGTATTCAGCCTATTATATTGGAAAGAGGCAAAGATGTGCGTGCAAGAAGGCGCGACCTGGCTGTATTAAATAAAGAAGGTATCGTAAACCCCGATAGTAATTATTGTTTTGGTGAAGGTGGTGCCGGAACTTATAGTGATGGCAAGTTGTATACACGCAGTAACAAAAGAGGTAATATAGATCGCATCCTAAATTTATTTGTACAGTTTGGGGCCGAAGAAAAAATTTTATACGAAGCGCATCCGCATATTGGAACAAATAAACTGCCGCATATTATTATTGCCATGCGCCAACAAATAGAAGATTGTGGCGGACAATTTTTATTTGAAAAAAAAGTAGTTGATTTCACCATTGAAAATGAAAAGATCAGTTCAGTAAAAACGGCTGATGGTAATGAATTCACCGCTGAGGCGATCATATTAGCTACGGGCCATTCTGCCAGAGATATTTTTGAATTACTGCATAGTAAAAATATATTGATAGAAGCAAAACCTTTTGCATTGGGTGTTCGCGTTGAACATCCGCAAGCTTTAATTGATAACATCCAATATCATTGCATTATCCGTGAAGAACATTTGCCACCGGCTTCTTATAGTCTGGTACATCAGGTAAATAATAAAGGCGTGTTCTCTTTTTGTATGTGTCCGGGTGGTATTGTTGCACCCGCTGCAACTGTTCCGGGTGAATTGGTTGTAAATGGCTGGAGTCCATCTAAAAGAAATAATCCTTTTGCCAATAGTGGCATGGTGGTAGAAGTCGGTTATGATGACCTGAAAACTATAAAAGATTTTGAAGCAGTAAGCGGACAATCAAAAGAAGTTGTAGAAGGCCCTTTGGGCATGATGTATTTTCAGCAATATGTTGAGCGAAAAGTATTTGCTGCGGGCGGTGGAAATTTTGTTGCACCGGCGCAAAGAATGATCGATTTTTCTAATAATAAATTATCTGCTTCCTTGCCGGACAATTCTTATTTACCAGGATTGAAATCGGTGAATTTAAAAGAAGTGCTTCCTGATTTTATTTATAAAGCTTTGGCCAAAGGCTTTGTTGAATTTGGCAAAAAGATGAAAGGATATTTTACCAATGATGCGGTTGTGATCGCAACAGAAAGCCGTACTTCTTCGCCCGTTCGTATTCCCAGAGATGCAGATACATTGGCACATCCACAAATAAAAAATTTATACCCTTGCGGTGAAGGTGCAGGTTATGCAGGAGGCATTGTTAGTGCCGCAATGGATGGCGAAAGAATTGCTTTATTATTGGCTGAAGTATTATAAATAAATAGCAAAATAATATACCCAGGCGATAAAGAAGATCTGTACCGGAATTCTAAACCATAAATATTCAGGCCCTTTACCATCTGTGTTGCCTTTTATAAAATCTACGTTTTCTTTTGCGGCATTGATATTAGCAGGTAAAATGATAATGAAATAAGCGATCAATAACCACCCTGTTAAATTTTGTAGTTCCGGAATCATTAATCCTATTGATGCAACAATTTCATCGATAGCAGTAAAATAAACGATCTCTCTTTTGAAAGGAATGCTTTCGGGTATCATCAACGTCATGCCATGTACAAATGCAAAATGGCCGATAGCTGTAAATAATAACATAATGGCCATGGCAATTCTACCGGCTAAAGCGATATCAATGTTTCCTAAAAATAATTTGGTGGCAAGCAGACTGACAAGAAATGCGAGTATCAAAATAATAAGCGGTTTCATGATCGGTATTTTATAGTAGTAAACGCATAAACGATGCGGATATTTTGTTCACTTTCTTAAATGGTAGAAGCTATCTTTTTGTTTGAATTGAGTTGAACAATTGATATGGTCACCAAGATTATCAGCACAATAAACAGGATAGCTGATGAGCCAATCGTCCCAAAATTCAAGCCACCTTTTGCAACAGGTTTGGTTAACAGGTCACCGAAGGTTGCGCCGAACGGGCGTGTTAAAACAAAAGCCAGCCAGAATAAAACCACCCTTGATATTTTTGTGAAATAATAAGCCAGTACAATTAATAATAACAAGCTGCCGATCAATATTGCTCCGCCGGAAAAACCTAATCCGGAACTGTCTGCCAAAAAATCTCCGAGTGCGGTGCCTAGCGTATTTGAAAATAAAATAGCTGTCCAGTAAAATATTTCACCGCGCAAAGATTTGATATTGGTTACCGATAAAGACCCTTCAACCAATCTCCAGGTGATCAAAGTAATAATTAATATGCTTACTAATATAGAAGTGCCAATCGCATAACCCAATCCCAAACTACGATCCATAAAATCAGACATCGTTGTTCCGGCAGTGCTGGTGGCTAAAATTACCAGCCAATATATTAATGGATGAAATCTTTTCGAAAAAAGCTGAATTAATAATGTGATAAAGAAAAAACTTAATAGAATAATTGAACTCCAGGCATAACCTACTTTTAAAGTCATGGATAATAGATCGCCTCCCGTTTCACCTAATGTTGTGGCGCAGATCTTCATGATCCAAAATGCGATAGTTATTTGAGGAAGTTTGTTCATTTGTTCAAATTTACAATCATACAAAATAAATAGGCACATGCATTAATAAATTAACATTGCTTTTTACGTTCAGCAAAGAACAAATGCACAAGAGTGCGACGCCACTGAAGCTTAATAGTAGCACTACACTATGCTAACAAATTACCTGTTATCAGTTGGCTTAGGCGTTGGCGAATCTGATGCTGGCAATGTTAAATTGATACCTGCTTTTGTTAATGCATCTAATATTTCTACCATTACATTACTTCTTGTTGAACCTGATTTTGAGAGATCCGGTATCCAGAATAAGACACGCACATCAATTCCATTATCTACAAATGTTTGCAGGATAACAACTGGTGCGGGTGTTTGTAAAATATTCTGGCTCTTTTTGAGCGTATCGCTCATGATCGATTTTACATTTTGCACATTCACATCTAGCGGAACAGTGATCGTGAATTCAACCTGTTTACTTAGATCGTGCATTGTCCAGTTGATCAACGGCTGCGATAAAAGATCGCCATTAGGAATGATAATGTCTGCTCCTTGTCCGTTTTTAATTTTGCTGGCGCGAACACCTATTTCCTGTACGGTACCAGCTCTTCCGCCAACTTCTATTTGGTCGCCAACCTGTATCGGCCTTTCAAAAGCAAGAATAACGCCTGACACTAAATTGTTGACAATATTTTGCAGGCCAAAGCCAATGCCCACACCTAACGCTCCTAAGACAAATGATAATTTATCTAACGGAATGCCGGCCGCACCAACGGCAATTAAAAAGCCGACTGTCCAAATAGCCAAGCGTATCAGTAACATCATCGAACCTATTTTGCTTTGCTTGCCGGTGCCTGTTACTTTTTGATTGCCAAAGAAAAAATTAATAAAGCCTGAGATAACAGAAGACAACCAAAGGATCGCAAAAAATACGGCGATACTTCCAAAAGTAAATGACATACTACCGATATTTCTTTGCGCCGTAATAAACTCGCCTAAAAATGCGGTGAACAGATCATATAATGTCATATCTCTAATTAAAGATACCGCCCAAACAATACAGGCTATTATCCACAATATTTTTTGAAAACGGGATTGTAGTTCTTTGAAATTGATAAAATCAGAGAAACGACTATCATGATACGCTTCTGATTGTATATACACTGCTTCTAATACGGTGGCACAAAAAACTTTTAAGGTAATACCTAACACCAAACATTGAATAGCGCTAACACCAAATATTTTTGCAAGGGTAACGCGTCCTGTTAGATTAAATACAATTGACAAGACCACTTGTGTCATTGTAAAAAATACCAATGCTTTTGTTGCAGGCGATTCAGGGATTTTTACAAAGTGTTGGTTTTTATATTGCAATATCTTTATACAGATAGCTATTAATAAAAGCCCCGCTATAAATAATCCCCAACGTTCACCGAAAGCCGATTCTAATAAAATATCATCCAGCGCGTAATAGATCCATAAGGCACAAATACCTACCCACATTACCTTTGAGTGTTTGGATAAATAGGGGAACAATAAAAAACACAATGCTGCTAAACGCAATGTTTCGTTTGCATGCAAATAAGACATTGGTGGATTACCAAAAAAGAAAGGCGAATAAATAAAAAATGCCAGCAAGCATCCTATTAAAACAGAACGCTTTAAAAAGTAAACAGGTTCTAATGTTACCGCGGCATTTTCTGCATGCCTGATGCGCCACATATTTGTCATGGACCATGCTGTAATAAGAACAAATAACAAAAAGCTAATGGTAACTAAATTCCATTTGTCTGCTAAATAAATGGCGATGATCTTTACAGAACGGTCTAATGCCTGCATGGTAACATCACCCAAAGCTTCTTTATAATCATCCGGCTTCGCATAAAATAATGGCGGCTCTTCCTGCGACCACATTAATATTCTTGTAGATGACACGCGATAATTAAGATCAGAAATAAGATCATCTGCCTGCAGCACATCAACAGATACCTGGTTGCGTAATAAATTTATGCGTGCTATAGCAGTTCTTTCAACTGAATCGAGGTGTTGAGCTTTTGTATCAACAAGACTTAACTGATCAACCAGATCAGAGTCATCGATCTTTAAAGTAAAAGCCGGATCCTTCAGTATCTTTTTTATATCGACATTGCTTTTCGTCAACTGATCGCTATAAGTAAATAGGTTCGACTGAAATTTTAGCAAATTACTTTCTGCATCTTTTATGATGATCAAGGCGCTATTCAATCCACGAAAATTCATTTGAAAACCTTTCGTATCAAGTCTTGCCCTGAATTTATCCAATCGGGATTCCAGATCCGGCAAAGCCGTGATAATAGGTTTTACATTTAATGAATGTTGCACGATCGTATTACTACGGCGAATTGTAAGCGAATAATCTGCTACTTTATTTACAAGTGACGGAACCAGTGTGTCGCTTTCTGTAACGATATGAACAGAATCTAACCTGTTATGGAGCTCCTTTTCTACTTTCACTTTTTGGGCAAAAGCAGGCTGTAGTAGAAGTATACTAATAATAAATATAGAAAAACATTGTACATATTTTCTTAAACGGAAAGATGCTGTCATAATATTATTTTGTGTGTTCGGGACATTTCGTATTGCTAAAAATATACCAATTGCAAATGTAGCTTTAAATATAAATACCGGCCATAAAAACACAGCCCCTCTCTTTGCAGAAAGGGGCCAAACATACAACAAATAATCACGTCTTCTTTTAGGGATCAAACACAAACCCCTTGGTAACTAATCAGGTTTTTTGCTATCCAAAAAACTATTGATCGTACTTATTTCAGCTTGATTATTCTCGTCGGATTTTACGGTATAATTACTGTAAAAGCTTTCGATATTTGCAATTTGATTATGCTGTTCAACATTGCGGCGCAAATAAGCCGGTACTGTTTCAAATTCATTATTAGGATCTGCTGCATTGATATTGAAAGACAAGTTGCGCAATTTTGTGATGCGATCTAATGTGCGGCGACTCGGATCTTCTGGTTCTGTTTCAGCAACAGGCTCTTCAACATTCGCCATGGTGATCGTTGTAGGTTGTTCCTGTTCTATCTCTTTTGCAATAGGTTCTTCTTTTACCACTAATGTCATTTCTAACAATGGCTCTTCTTCCTGTATATGTAACACGATAGGTTTTGACACTTCTGTCACCGGCTCTTCTGCCGGTTGGGGAAGTACTGTTTTAGATTCTTCGGCTACATAGATCTGTGATGGCTTTCTTAAAAAACCAGTTGGTGGCGTAACCATTTCTTGAGGAGCAATTACTTTATTAGCTTCTACAGCAGGCTTTTCTTCCGGCTTAGGTAAGGTAGGTATATCAAATTCGAAAGTAGTAACATGATCTGCCGGAGAAGATATTTCAAAGAATATCGGAACATTGTCTTCTTTTTTCTCTACTACAGGTGTTGGTAACACTTCTTTTGCTGCTACTGGTTTTTGTTCAACCAATGTTGGCATTAAAGGATCTTCTTTTTTTGCTTCGATCGGCGCATGAACCGGTGTTTGTACCGGAACTATATTTTCAGCTTTTACTTCAGCCGGTTGTTCTATTGGTTGCTCTTCCGGCAATAAGCTAAGCTGTTGTAAGTGCTGTGCTTTCTTATCTTCTTTTGCAGGCATTTCTAAAGTGATCACGATCTTTTCTTCTTTTGCAGGTTTCTTTACGTCTTCAGATTTCGCAAACGGATCTTTATGTTCGAATCCTGTTGCGATCAATGTAATGCCGATCTCTGCATTCAAGGTATTATCATACCCTAATCCTAATATCACATCTGTATTTTCGCCAGCCTGTGCCAATAAATAATTCTGGATCACTTCCACTTCATCCATGGTGAATTCATGTTCGCCTTCGGCAGAATTGATATTGATCAATATCCATCTTGCTCCGCGGATATCGCTATCATTTAATAACGGAGAGTTCAATGCATTTTCAATTGCCTGTTGTGCCCTGTTCTCACCTTCTGCAGTGGCGCTACCTAAAATAGCTACGCCACCGTTACTCATCACGGTACATACATCCGCAAAATCGACATTGATCTGGCCCGTACTATTGATTACATCAGTGATACATTTTGCTGCAGTTGCTAATACATTATCCGCTTTGGTAAATGCTTCTTTCATTTTTAAATTACCAAACTGATGGCGCAATTTATCATTGCTGATCACTAACAAAGTATCTACATGGCTCTTCAATAACATAATGCCTTCTTCCGCCTGCGCAATTCTTTTCTTTCCTTCATACGCAAAAGGAGTAGTAACGATACCGACAGTTAAAATGCCAAGATCCTTACAAATTTTTGCTAAGATCGGCGCTCCGCCTGTTCCGGTACCACCACCCATACCTGCAGTGATGAATGCCATTTTGGTATTTACTTCCAATATGCGTTTTATTTCTTCCAGGCTTTCTTCTGTTGCCTGGCGGCCGATAGCAGGGTTTGCTCCGGCACCTAAACCTTGAGTTAAGTGCGGACCGAGCTGTATCTTATTGGGTACTTTACTTTGTGCGATAGCCTGGGCGTCGGTATTACAAATGATAAAGTTTACGCCTTCGATGTTTTGCGAAAACATGTGGTTAACAGCATTGCTTCCGCCGCCGCCAACACCAATTACTTTGATGATGGACGATTGCTCTTTAGGCAAATCAAAATGTATCATATCTTTTTATTTGTGGGTTAGTATTTATTTAATTGCTAAATGCCGAATGCCTGATGCTGAAAAAGCTCTGCTTATTGCTTTTCGCATTTAGCGTTTTGCATTATTGCATTATAAGTGTGCGTCTTCTTCTTCTTTGAACAAATCGATCAAGCCAATTTTAAAAGAATCCATAAATCCTTTTAAGGTTTTACGCTGTCTTGCTTTATCGTATTCTGTTGGCTCACGCTCGGTTACTTCTTCTACTACAGGGTCTTGTTGTTGTAATGATTGCGGCACAGCAACTTTTCTGAATGTTTCTTCAAATTGTTTGTTGTTATTTTCATAATCATTGTATCCTTTCAAGATCAAACCGATACAAGTGCTGTACATTGGTTTAGCCAGTTCATCGATATGTCCGCCTGCTAGATGTTCGTTCGGATAACCAATTCTTGCATTCAATCCTGTAACATATTCTGTTAACTGGATCAAATGTTTTAATTGAGAACCGCCACCTGTTAAGATGATACCACCGTTCAACATTCTTGTATCCAATCCAACCTGTTTCAAATGGTAAGAAACAAAATCCATGATCTCACTCATTCTTGCCTGGATGATATTCGCTAGGTTCTTTACAGAAATTTCTTTAGGCGCCATTCCACGTAAACCCGGTATCGTAATAAAAGTGTTTGATTTTGCTTCATCGCTTAAAGCGCTACCAAACTGCACTTTCATTTGCTCTGCCTGCGTTTTTAAAACACCTAAACCTGTTTTAATATCATTGGTAATATTTTCGCCACCAAAAGGAATTACCGCAGTATGTTTTAAAATACCTTCATAAAAAACAGCCATATCAGTTGTACCACCACCAATATCTACAATGGCCACGCCCGCTTCCAAATCCTGGTCACACATTACAGCAGCAGCAGAAGCCAAAGGTTGTAATACAAGATCTTTAGTTTGTAAACCTGCTTTATCTACGCTACGCGTGATATTACGGATCGCATTTTTATCACCGGTGATAATATGAAAATTCGCTCCTACTTTAACCCCGCTGTATCCGATTGGATTAGGGATGTTCTGGAAATTATCCACTGTGAACTCTTGTGGAATTACATCGATAATCTGATCTCCTGCAGGAATATATGTTCTATATTGATCCGCCACTAAACGGTCAATCTCTTCTTGTTTAATTTCTTCATCAGTATTTTGTCTTACAATATCACCACGTGTTTGTAAGCTTTTAATATGATGGCCCGCAATACCAACGTATACTTCATTGAGTACCAGGTTGGGGTTTGAGGCATAACAATTTTCCAAAGCAGTTTGAATTGCTTTAATTGTTTGATCGATGTTCAACACCATTCCGTGTTGTACACCATTGCTGTTGGCACGGCCAAAGCCTAATATTTCCAGCTTGCCGTACTCATTTTTACGTCCGGCGATGGCAGCAATTTTCGTTGTGCCAATATCCAGACCTACAATGATTGGTTGTTCGTGAGTCATAGTTGTATGTTTTGTGTTTGTGTTTCGTGATTGATAAATTGTTGTATTGCTTTATTGTTTAATTGTTTTTAATAATCATTATTATTCTGTGCTTTTTCTTTTTCTTTCGGTGAAACAGGCTTTGGTTTTATTATTACCGACTTTTGTTTCACATCAATTTTTGGCTCAGGTTTTTTAATTGTTGGTTTTGCAACAGGTTTTGTTACCGGTTTTTTTATTGACGCTACTCCTTGTTTTGCCTTTGGTGATGCCTCGATCACTTTGGGTTTTGCTTCGCCATGTTTTGCGACTGGCTTTTCTATTCTTGGTTGTGGAGTATTTGGCTTCACAATTTTTGGAACAGCTATCGCTTCTTTTGGTTTTACCGCTACCGGTTTTGCACTCGGAATAATTAACTGAGGCTTTACCGTTTCTGTTTCTGCCGTATCAACTTTTTCACCTTCGTCATCACGTTCCGTTGACTGTTGAATTGAGCTAGCATCTATTATATTGCTATTATCTTCAACAGTTGCCTGAGATGAATCTTCTGACAGTTTTTTTGCATTGGCAGCGATCACCTGCATCAGCTGCAATGTTTTTAAAGAATCTATCGATCTGTCTTCTGCACCTTTTCTTTTTGCAACAACCTGATCTTTATATTCAAGATCGATAGAGCTGTAATAGTTCCATCCTGTTTTTATGATCACTTTTTCGTAAAACAGTTGAAGATTATTTAGCTTTTCATCGATATTAGATCCATCACCGAAAACGATTACCTGGTTGCCAATTTTCGGCACCATCTCAAAAGTCTTTTGTGGCGTGATATCTATCTGATCGATCATCGCCATACAGAAAGAATCTTTCTGAACTGCCAGGCTGATATTTTTAATATCTGTTAGCAATACTGTATCCAATTTTTCCTGCGGAAAATCAGTAAATACCGGTAAACGTGCAGAGAATTTTTCGCTCAGCGGCAACATTTCAATACTGCTGTCAATATAAAATGTAGTGCCTACTGTTGTGAAAATTCTTGCAACAGGTTCTCTTTCCAAAACATTTACCTGAAGCTTCTCATTATTATCAAAGAACAATTGTGCCGACTTAACCCACACATTTCCTGTTAAGCCTTTTTCTATTTTTTCCAGGTTAAAAGATTTTATTCTTTGTCCTGTTGGATCTCCACCTACCATTGTTTCGATGGAGTCCATAATGTCTTTCTTGTCTACAAAAAAATTATTACTCACGCCATGTATGTTGATGTAAACCCCCACACATTTTTTTTCTTCCTTTTTTCTTGACGCGGCGACTAATAAAAAAAGCGTGCCTGCACCTATGGCGATCCATAGTGTTGTGATCATCCACCTTATTATTTTTCGGTTCTGTAGCGCCAATTAATTATTGTTTTTTTATTATGTCTTTTATCGGTTGTACCAACATATCTATATCGCCTGCCCCTGCCGTTATTAATAATTCCGTTTTGTTATTTTTTATCCAGTCTTTCAATTCTTCTTTGCTGACTATCTTTTTGTTTTTGTTTTTCATTCTGTTCAATATCATTTCACTATTCACTCCTTCGATCGGTAATTCTCTGGCGGGATATATTGGCAATAGAATTACTTCGTCTGCCATATCCAGCACTTCCGCAAAGCCATCAACAAAATCTCTTGTCCGAGAGTACAAGTGTGGTTGAAACACGATCGTACTTTTTTTATTTTTAAACAGTCCCTTTGCACCTGTTATCAATGCCCTCAATTCTTCGGGATGATGTGCGTAATCATCAATAAAAATCTGTTCTTTTTCTTTTACGATATACTCGAACCGGCGCTTTACTCCTTTAAAGTTGGCTACCGCTGCAATTATTTTATCTTCATCGATCCCTAAATGATAAGCGACAGCTATTGCAGCTATCACATTTTCAATATTGTGTAAGCCGCCCATATTCAACACTACGTTCTCTATTACATAATCATGGATCACTACCTCAAATTTGTAACTGCCATTATCTATTTCGATATGCCTGCCGTAGATATCTGCGTTACTATTATCTAAATGATACGTGTTATGATTATCTGCTTTTAATTTGTCACCCTTTTCTAATCCGAATTTGCTCAGTAATAATCCATTCAATTTTATCTTAGCGCTAAAATCAATAAATGCCTGATGCATTACCGCTTCCGTTCCATAGATATCTAAATGATCTGCATCCATTGCTGTGATGATCGCTATATCCGGGCTTAATTTCAAAAAACTTCTATCATATTCATCTGCCTCAACTACACAAACATCTTTTTCATTGCTCCAAAAATTACTATCATAATTACTGGCGATGCCACCTAAAAATGCATTACATCCATAACCGCTATCTCTTAAAATATGTGCTACCATTGTGCTGGTAGTCGTTTTGCCATGTGTACCTGCTACGCAGATATTAAAAGAACTATTTGTTATTGCACCCAACACATCGCTGCGTTTTAAAATGGTGTACTTATTTTGTTGATAATAATTCAGCTCTTTATGATCTTTAGGTATCGCCGGCGTATACACAACCAATTCTGCTTCTTTATCTATCTGCTCTAAATCATCTTCGTAATGAATCTTAATTCCTTCTGCTACCAATTGTTTTGTTAATGGCGTTTCTGTTTTATCGTAGCCACTCACTTTAATTCCTTTTGAATTAAAATATCTTACCAACGCGCTCATACCTATTCCGCCAATGCCTACAAAGTATACTCTTGCTATTTTATTGATGTCGACCATTACTATTTTAAACTATTTATTATTTCTGTTGCTATTATTTCATCGGCGTTTATTACTCCAAGCTTACTGATATTATTTTTTAATGCTTGTTGTTTTTCTTCGTCTTTTGATAATTCTATAATTGTTGCTACTAATTTTTTGACTGCTTCATTATCTTCTATCATCAATCCCGCATTTTTACTCACGAGATTTTTTGCATTTACAGTCTGATGATCTTCCGCTGCATAAGGAAAGGGTACAAACACTACCGGTTTTTTTACCACACATAATTCAGCAATTGCCATGGCGCCGCTTCTGCTGATTACTACATCTCCTGCTGCATAGGCATGATCCATCTGCGTAATAAAATCATTTACCCAAACATTAGGTTTACCTTCTGCTTTTACTTTTGCCCGAGTGATATATGTTTTGCCTGTTTGCCAAACTAACTGCAAACCGTTCTTTTCAAACTCTTCAATATGCTGATCGATCGCTTCGTTGATGCTTTTTGCTCCCAGGCTCCCGCCGATCGATAGCACAGTTTTTTTTCTTGGGTCTAACCCGAAATAGCTAATACCTTCTTCTCTTGAAATCGTACTTTTCGAAATACTTTCTCTTACAGGATTTCCTGTGATCATTATTTTGTTAGTTGGAAAGAATTTCTCCATTCCATCACTTGCTACAAAAACCCTGGTCGCTTTTTTTCCTAACAGGATATTGCTTTTACCAGCGAAAGAATTGCTTTCGTGAATAAAAATTTTTATCCCCTGAGATTGCGCAAAACGCAAAACAGGAAAACTTGAGTAACCACCAACACCAATCACTGCTGTTGGCTTGAATGCTTTAAATATTGTCCGCACTTGAAAAAAGCTTTTCGCCAATTTGTACGGCAATCCAATATTTTTTATCAAAGAACTTCTGTTAAACCCTGCAATATCTAATCCTTCTATTTTATATCCTGCTTGCGGAACTTTTTCCATTTCCATTTTCCCAGCCGCACCAACAAATAGAATATCTATTTGCGGATCCAACTTTTTCAATGCATTGGCAATTGCGATGGCCGGAAAAATATGTCCTCCTGTTCCACCGCCTGCTATAATTATTTTATTCGCCATTGCTTATTCTGCTATTACTTTTTCTCCTTCTGCCTGTTCAACATTTCTTGCCACACTTAAAATGATACCGATCGATAGACAGGTGAATAGAAAACTACTTCCACCCATACTTACTAGCGGTAATGTTACCCCTGTGTTTGGAAAAATATTTACGTTCACACCCATATTAGCAAAAGCTTGTATCACTAAAGTAAAACTCAGTGCCAGTGCCAAAAATGCACCAAACGCAAAAGGGCATTTTCGGTATAAACGTATACATCGATATAAGAACAAGAGATAAATGAAAACGATAAATGCGCCACCGATCAAACCATACTCTTCTAATATGATCGCATAAATAAAATCACTGTAAGAATGCGGCAAAAAATTTCTTGCACTACTATTACCCGGGCCTTTACCAACCCAACCACCACTGGCTATTGCAATTTTTGCCTGGTTGATCTGGTACAGTTTTTCATTTTCATCTTCTTTATTACTGTACACAAATGTTTGTATACGGCCGATCCATGTTGGTATTCTTCCGTGAGAAATTATACCCGGCAGGTCTTTCATTTTATGCTGATCCTTATCGTAATATTTAACCGCTACTGTTACTAATAATAAAATAGGTATCAATGCAATGCCGAGCGATAAGAACATATGCTTGGTACTTACCCTGCCAATGAACATCAACATAAAACTTGTTCCGCCGATCAGCAATGCTGTTGACAAATTTGCCGGTGCAACCAATATCACAATAATGGCTACCGGAATAATTATCGGTAGAAACCCTTTTTTAAAATCTTTTATCACCGCTTGCTTTCTGCTCAGCTGTCTGCTTAAATACATGAACAGCGCCAGCTTTGCCAGATCTGATGTTTGAAATGTCATATTGATGATCGGAAGCTTTATCCACCTGCTACCGGCATTCAACTGTACGCCAAAAAATAATGTATATAATAAGAGTGGTATTGATATTAAAAAAAGTATCAGCGCTACTCTTGAATAAATGGTATAATTAATTCTGTGTGCAAAATAGATAATGGCAACACCAAGCATGATAAAAGCAAATTGTTTGAATAAAAAGCTTTCCGTACTCTTATCATATTTGTAAGCCAATGAACCTGTGCTACTATACACAACTAACAAACTGATCATTGTAAGAATAACAACGATACCCCAGATAACACGATCCCCCTTGGTATTTTCAACCAAATTGCCGCTCATATTACTGAGTGATGGCCTGAAGAAAGATTTGATATCTATGTTATCTTCCATTGCTTATTATAATTCTTTTACAGCCAGTTTAAATTGATTGCCTCTATCCTCGTAATTTTTAAACAGATCAAAACTTGCACAAGCAGGACTCAATAAAACAACATCTCCTTTTTCTGAAAAATGGAATGCCGCTTTAACTGCGTCGATCGCTGAAGTGGTATCCATCATTAATGGAACTACATCACCAAATGCTTCATGTATCTTTTGGTTATCAACTCCCATGCAAACAATTGCTTTTACTTTTTCTTGCACTAATTCTTTTAATAAAGAATAATCGTTGCCTTTATCGATGCCGCCTAATATTAGTATCGTTGGCTTTTCCATTGACTCTAATGCAAACCAGGTGCTATTCACATTTGTTGCTTTACTGTCGTTGATGAACTCAACATTCCTGATCGTGGCGACAGCTTCCATTCTATGTTCTAAACTGTGGAAGGTCTGTAACGCTTCCCTGATTTTTTCCTTTTTAATGCCGACTGCACTAGCTGATAGACTTGCTGCCATATTATTATAGTTGTTATGTTTCCCCTTTATTGCAAAGTCCTTAATACTCATTTGCATTTCTTCAAGCTTCCACTTCATGGTCATTTTGCCATTCAGTAGGTATGCGCCCTGGCTTAATTCTTTACTCATAGTAATGGGGTATATAGTTGATTTAATGGTGTACTTATTTATATTTTCTTTTGTGACCTGATCATCTAAACAGTAAATAAAAATGTCTTCCTTCTCCTGATTCATTATTATCCTGAACTTACTGTCTACATAATTTTGCATTTTGTAATCATACCTATCCAGATGATCTTCGGTAATATTTGTTAGTACCGCTACATCCGGACGAAATGTTTTACAGTCATCCAATTGAAAAGAACTTATCTCTGCGATGTACAATGCTTTTGGGTCTTCGGCTATTTGTTTTGCGAACGAATAACCTATGTTACCAACCATTGCACAATCAACTCCTGCATGTTTACATATATGATATGTTAGTGCCGTTGTTGTACTTTTTCCATTACTCCCCGTTATGGCAATAATTCTACTATCTCCTTTATACCTGTAAGCCAATTCTATTTCACTAATGATCGAAATATTTTTGGCCTTTATTTTTTTTATCAGTTCGTTCTTATCTGGAATGCCGGGACTCTTCACTATTTCATCCGCATTCAAAATTTTTTCTTCTGTATGCTTTGCTTCTTCAAAATCTATCTGGCTATCCTGTAATTCTTTTTTATAATTTTCTTTGATCGTTCCGCCATCGCTTACAAATACATCATGCCCGTGCTGCTTTGCCAGTAAAGCTGCGCCAACACCACTTTCTCCTGCTCCAAGTATGACGATCCTCATTGCTTACTAATTTTTATCTCACTTTCAACGTAACAATTGCTAGTATCACGCTTAATATTGTCAATATCCAAAAACGCACTGCTATTTTACTTTCGTGATATCCTTTCTTTTGATAATGATGATGAAGCGGACTCATTAAAAATATTCGCCGCCCCTCACCATATTTTTTCTTTGTGTATTTGAAGTACGAAACCTGCAACACCACACTTAAATTTTCTACTAAAAACACTGAACAAAAAATTGGTATCAATAATTCTTTTCGAACAATGATTGCTAATGCTGCGATGATGCCGCCTAAGGCCAGGCTTCCTGTATCTCCCATGAAAACCTGCGCGGGGTAAGAATTATACCAAAGAAATCCCAAACAGGAACCAACGAATGCTGCTATGAATATTGATAGTTCACCAAGGTTTGGGATGTACATGATATTCAGGTACTCAGCCAATTTTATATTTCCACTTACATAAGCGAATATGCCCAGGCAAACACCGATGATCGCACTAACACCTGTTGCTAACCCATCTAATCCATCTGTTATGTTTGCACCATTTGATACCGCCGTAACAATAAATATTACGATGATGATATAAATGATGTAAGTATAGCCTGCTAAACCTGCCGGCAATAATTTTGCATAATTGAATTCGTGATTTTTTACAAATGGAATAGTAGTGATCGGCGTTTTTACAGAAACGAAACGATGTGGCTTGCCATCGATCATTACAGTATCTTCCATTAATTTTTTCTCCCCTCGGCCAATGACCGCACTTGAACCTGTATCAAATACTTCTCTTTTTACAGTTACACTATTACTGAAATAAAGTGTAGCTCCAACAATAATTCCTAACATTACTTGTCCGAATATTTTGAACCTGCCTGCTAATCCGTCGCTATCTGCTTTTTTATAAACTATTCCTTTTGCTTTTGCTTTTTGTCTGGCTGATATTTTTAAATAGTCATCCAGAAAACCCATTCCACCTAACCATACAGAACAAAGTATCATTAGCCTGATATATACTTTATGCAGATCAGCAAATAATAAAGTAGGGATCAATATTGCCAAGATAATAATGAGGCCTCCCATTGTTGGTGTGCCCATCTTTTGCTGTTCGCCCGCTAAACCAAGATCCCTAACGCTTTCGCCTAATTGCTTTCTTTGTAAAAAACCAATTAGTTTTTTGCCAAAAAAAGTTGTGATCAATAATGATACGATCACTGACAGCAATACCCGGAACGTAATGAACTGTAATAGTCCAATACCAGGAAACCTGTACCCGTGCTTTATCATCCAATCAAATAAACTATATAGCATATTTTATCTTTCTAAGAGTTCAAAAATTTCATTTAATATTTTCTTATCGTCAAAATCATGTTTCACGCCTTTTACTTCCTGGTATTTTTCGTGGCCTTTTCCCGCTACTAAAACAATATCTTCTTTAGAAGCAAGGCTCACTGCAGTTTTTATTGCTTCTCTTCTATCTGCTACCGTTATATATTTTTTTCTTGCTACAACGCTTACACCTGCTTCCATTTCGCGCAAAATTTCCATCGGGTCTTCGCTGCGCGGATTATCAGAAGTAAATATTACTTTATCGCTATGCTCACAGGCAACCGCCGCCATTATCGGACGCTTAGCTTTATCTCTATCACCGCCACATCCCACTACAGTAATGACATGCTCGTATCCTTTTTTTAATTTTTTTATCGTGGCCAACACATTCAATAAAGCATCGGGCGTATGCGCATAATCAATTATACCGATCACTTTATCTTTTTTGCTCACCATATAATCGAATCTTCCTTCGGCACCATCCAAACTGCTTAATACTTCTAGCACTTTATTTTTTTCTTCCCCAAAGCAAATGGCCGCACCATACACAGCTAAAAGATTGTATGCATTGAATTCTCCGATCAGTTTAAAATACACTTCCAGATCATTGACGGTCATATGCAAACCCGTTAAGCTGTCATCTAATATTTTCCCTTTAAAATCAGCCATCGTTTTCAGGCTGTAGAAATATTTTTTAGCTACCGTGTTCTGCAACATCACCGTGCCTCTTTTATCATCCGCATTACTTATTGCAAAAGCTGTGGAAGGAAGTTTATCAAAAAATGATTTTTTTACTTTTATATATTCGTCAAATGTTTTGTGGTAATCCAAATGATCATGTGTGATATTGCTGAATAACCCGCCTGCAAATTGTAACCCTGCAATTCTGTGTTGATGGATGGCATGGCTACTGCATTCCATAAAAACATATTCGCATTTAGCATCTGCCATTTGTCTTAGTAAAGCATTTAAGCTGATGGCATCCGGCGTTGTATGTGTTGCTTCAACTATCTTTTCTCCGATCTGGTTTTGCACCGTGCTTATCAAACCACATTTATATCCTAAACCATTGAATAACTTCCATAATAATGTTGCGATAGTTGTCTTGCCGTTTGTTCCTGTTACGCCAACCAGTAATACTTGTGCCGATGGTGCGTTATAAAAATTATGACTGATCACACCGGCAGCTATCGCACTATTTTCTACTTCGATATAAGTGATGCCATCCTGCGGTATCGCAGAAAATTTTTCGTGAATGATCGCTACGGCACCATTCTCTATTGCTTTACTTATATAATCATGACCATTCGTTGTATTGCCTTCTATCGCAATAAAGCAAGAGCCGGCAGTAACTTTTCGCGAGTCGATCTGCAGGTCGTTCACTTCGATGTTGGTATTACCCTTCACCGAACGAATGTTCACTTTATATAGAATATCTTTCAACATATTTTAATTCAGCACCAATGCTATCGGTGTATCTTTTGTAAAAGGTGTTCCTGGTGTTAATGATTGATTGAATACTTTTCCTTTGCCTGTGACTGAAACTTTCATCCCCATATTTTCTAATAAATACACGGCATCTTTTAAACCCATCCCTACAACACTCGGTGTTATTGTTCCTGTTGTATTTGTTGGTACACTTAATACGGCTCTGTCATTTTTCATAGCCGACGATCTCCAATAGCCACTCGCTGACGAATCTGCAAATGGAATATTCATATTGGTGAAAATTGAATTGAGGTCGGTCTTCATCCCGAAATAATTATAGTGGCTGGTATCAACACTCGTTGTGGTGAATTGTGTTGTGCTTAAATATTTTCCGTAAATTTTATCGCTGATCTCTTTAAATACAGTACCGGCAACAGCCGCGCCATAGATCAGTTTTGAATGACTACCATTTTGAATCACTACAGCAATCGTATATTTTGGAGCAGCGGCAGGAAAGTAACCGATGAAAGCTGCCTGGTAAATTTTATTGTCTTTATTGTATCCTTTATTATCTAATGCTGTTACAGCCGTTCCTGTTTTACCCGCTATCTGGTAAGCACTATCCATCAACGCATGCGCTGTGCCTTCATCAGATTGAACAACTGCGAGCATACATTCTTTTAATTGAGCTAAAGTTTCATCGCTGCAGATCTTATCAACGACAACAGTTGGTTCAAAAGTTTGTATATCAACGCCATATTGCCTTACTGAATTCACTAAATAAGGCTTCATCATTTTACCATTATTCGCAACAGCATTATATAACATCAGCATATTTAACGGCGTAACCAATTCTTCATATCCGTGAGACATAAATGGGATGGTCGTTGCGTTCCAAGAACTACTGCCCGGCCTTTTAATAACAGGGTAACCTGAAGAAGCAGTGATATCAACACCCGTTAATGTATCTAGTTTCAGGTCGTGCAAATGCTTAACAAATTTTGATGGTTGGTTATGATAATATTGATCTCCCAATGATGCGAATGCCACATTACTACTCATTGCAAATGCCTCTTTTACTGTTACCACACCCGTTCCTAAATGCGAATCGGTTATTGTTAATCCGTAAAAATCTTTTTTGCCGCCGTTACAATTCACTTTGCTATCAGCTGTTATATATTTATCATCGATCAAACTCAGCAGCGTTGCCAGCTTAAATATGGAGCCGGGTTCCGTTCTGTTAGCAATTCCGTAATTCAGGTTTTCCAAATAAATGCTATCATGTACCTTACCTAAATTCGCGATCGCTTTTATTTTTCCTGTGGCCGTTTCCATTACGATCGCTGTTCCGTGCAAGGCATCATTACTTTTCATCATTCCCATCAAAGCATTCTCCGCAACATCCTGCATGTAAGTATCAATGGTGGTAACAATATCTTTTCCATTTTCAGGATCTAGCTCTGCGCCTTCAACCGGCATATATGCACCGGCGATATAACGCATTAAACGCTGACCTGATGTCCCTCTTAATACACTATCATAACTTTGTTCCAGTCCAACATTCTTACTGGAATCTTCTCTCGACAAACCAATTGTTCTGTTGGCCATCAATCCGTAGGGATTAATTCGTTTATCTCTTGCGTCAATTATAAAACCGCTTTTATTTTTTCCTTGTTTTACCAAAGGAAAATCTCTTAACTGCTGATACTCTGCAAAGGATATTTTTCTCTTAAGTAAATAGTATCTGTCTTGATTTTGATAAGCCAGCTCCATTTCTTTTTTATAAGATGCTGCCGATTCATCTTTAAAAAGATTTGCTAAACAAAGACTCAGCGTATCAACATTATCTTTAAACCGCTTGCCATCTTTTTCTCTCAAACCATCAGCACTAAAATCGATGTACACATCAAAAATCGGTACAGATGTGCTAAGCATATTTCCATCTTCACTATAGATCGTTCCGCGCTCTGCATCTAAGGGCATATATTTCAAATGCATATTGTTACCCATCGTACGCCAAAAATTTCCCTGCACTTGTTGAATATAGAAGGCTCTGCCTAACACTACTGCGCCCAGTAATATCATCCCAATAAAACAGAGATAGACTCTCCATAATATGTCCTTCTTTACATCCATATTTTTACTTCGTTGCCCGGAGGTGTTGAAGAACTATTTTATTTGCCCAACATTGGTACTACTATCAACTTCATCGGCGTCGCTCATTTCAGCTGCATTTCTTTATTCATCTAATTAGTACTATCCAATCGCATCGGCGGACTAACCTGCTCCTTTAATCCCATTGGTGCAACAGCTTTTTCTAATTCGCTTGCTTTGCTTCTGAATATAACTTCGCTCTTGATCGTTTTATATTCAAATTCTAATTCTTTAATATGCTTTTCGCTTTCACCTATCTTCCGCACAATTTTATCTGCATAGTGTCCGTTATATATATACACTACTGCCAGTGCCGCTAAAAAGAAAAAGAACGGAATATTTTTCACTACCCATTTGGAAGTGAAAAGAAATTTCCAGTCAAACTTTTGCGCCGGAGATAATTCCTGTTCTTCTTGTTCTATGGTTTCGTCATTCTCCATTTTAAAATGCTTAATGCCGAATGCTTGACGCAAAAGGCACTTATTACTTTTTGCTTTTGACTTTTTACTTTTAAATTTTCTCCGCTACCCGAAGCTTAGCACTTCTTGATCTTGGATTTTGTTTCAATTCTTTATCACTTGCCGTGATCGGTTTTTTTGTAATGATCGTTAACGGATTATCCGGACGATTGCCATACACTTCATCCACTACTGTTTCTGCATCATCTCCATTCTTAAAAAAATTCTTAACGATCCGGTCTTCCAGCGAGTGGAACGTGATGATGGCCGCACGGCCACCCGGATTTAATAGTGAGGGAATTTGCTGCAGCAGTTCCTTCAATGAACCTAATTCATCATTGACTTCAATTCGCAGCGCCTGAAATACCTGGGCAAAGTATTTTTGAGGATTACCTTTTACCTTATCCTGAACCGATTGTTTAAATTCATTGATCGTATTGATGGGCATTAACTTGCGTTGCTCAACAATTGCTTTGGCCAATGTTTTTGCATTGGTTACTTCTCCGTATTGCTCCAGCATTTTATGCAGCTGCAATTCGGAAAAGGTTTTTAGAATATCCGCTGCCGTTAGTTTCTGCCGTTGATCCATGCGCATATCTAATGCGGCATCAAAACGAATAGAGAAACCTCTGCCTGCTTCATCGAACTGATGACTTGATACACCGAGATCAGCCATGATACCATCAACGCCTGTAATTTTATGCAAGCGCAAGAACCTTTGCACATGGCGAAAGTTTTGCGGTACAAAAATGATACGGGCATCATCAGGCACATTTTTTTTAGCATCCTCATCCTGGTCAAACACAACGAGTTTACCCGTTGCACTTAGTTTTTCCAAAATAGCTTTGCTATGGCCACCACCACCAAAAGTGCAATCCACATATACACCGTTGGCTTTAATGTTCAAACCATCCACAGTTTCCTTAAGCAATACCGGCGTGTGATAAGTTGATTCGTTGTTCGGTTGCTCAGCTGATGATATATTTTTCGATCTATCCATATTTTACATCATCAATTAAACAATTCAACTATCGGTTTTTTTATTCATCACATCATTGGCCAGCTTGCTGTAGGCTTCAGGTGAAAAATTGTCAAAGAGCGCTTTATACTTACTTTTATCCCAGATCTCAATTTTTGTAACTGCCGAAACCAACACGATATCTTTTTCCAAACCCGCATATTCCATCAGTGTTTTCGGTAGCAATAATCTTCCTGCAGAATCCAATTCAACTTGTGTGGCGCCGTTTAAAAAATAGCGCCTAAAATCTCTAACTTTAGGGTCAAAATCATTTAGCTGACTGATCTCAGAAAATATAGGTTCCCAGCTTTGCATTGGGTATAAACTCAAGCAAGGTTCGATGCCCCGGTTGATCACAAATTGGCTCGCACTCTCTTCCAGCAACTGCTTTTTAAAGCCAGCCGGTAAAAGGAAGCGCCCTTTGGCATCAATCGTAACCTCATATTCACCTAGAAAACCAGTCATTTATGAAAATTTGTCGTATTAGTAGAAATACTAACACAAAATAACACTTTTTCCCACTTTATATGCTAAAATGGAGCCAACATTTTTATCCACAGAACTGTATGTCCTGCTCAGTATGGCTTTAAGGGTGTTTTTAGGCCTTTTGGAGGTGAATTGAGTGTGGAAAACTGTGGATAGGTGTGGATTTCGGATAAATGGGTGCCATTTTTTCATCAAGAGGCGGTGAAAAATGTTTCAATTTTCAGTGCTTAATTTTCATTGTTCAATAGTAGTAAAATGATGAAATGTGCAACGCCTGTGAAGCTAAATAGTAGCAAAATGTTTGGCCAAAAGACCTATTTAGCGAGTGGAAATGACAGGATAAAAGTTGTTCCTTTTCCAAGCGTACTTTCTGCTTTGATAGTGCCGCGATGTGCATCTACCATGGTTTTCACGTAACTAAGCCCTAATCCGAAACCTTTTACATTGTGGATATTTCCGGTATGTGCGCGATAAAATTTTTCGAAGATGCGACTGAGCGTTTCTTTGTTCATCCCAATGCCATTGTCTTCAATGCGTATTTTGAACTGATCGCCTGCATTTTGGGTAGTGAATTTTATTATGAGATTGTCTTTCGAATATTTAACGGCATTGTCCAATAAATTGCTCACCAGGTTTGTAAAATGCACTTCATCTATCATGATCGCATCTTTGGTCGCATCCAACTTTAACTGAAGCTTGCCTTTTTTTTCCTGTACCTGCAATTCAATATTATTAATAGCACTTGTTATTAATTCATTGACATGCATTTTTTTAAGGTCGAGTTTTATTGATTCATTGTCTAACAATGCAGCTTGCAAAATTGCCTCTACCTGCTTGTTCATTCTTTTGTTTTCTTCCTTTATAATGCCGGTAAAATATTCTGTTTTAGCTTTATCATTGATCACTTTTTCATTTTTTAACGCATCAACCGCCAATGAAATAGTTGCTAATGGCGTTTTAAATTCGTGCGTCATGTTATTGATAAAATCAGATTTTATCTCACTTAATTTTTTCTGTTTTAGCAAAGCAAGCACCGTAAGAAAAAATGTACTGATGATAATGATCGTAAAGAACAAGGCGCCCGCGATGAGCCATGTCATTGACTTCCAGATAAAATTCTTTACATGTGGCACAATAATGATCAAAAGCTCCTGGGGTGCATTGCCATCTGAAAAACTTTCACTTTGTGACTCTAAAGGAACAACATGATTTTGGTTATTGACGGAATCACTATAGAGTGTATAAAAATTCTCAGACTCCATTTCATCACCCATAATGGAATTTGACGTGATCGCAAATTCAAACGGTATATCGTGCAGGTTATGTTTATCGAAGGCTTTGCTGATGATCTTTTTTACCTGGTCAACATTATACTTCTGCGCAACCGTTTGTCTTAAAAATTCCAGTTGCAATTTGTTATCGGGAAAAGCCATACTATTTTTCAATGCCATAATGCTGCTGTTATCCTGCGTAAGATCTTGCGACGCAGAATAGGTAGCCATGTCAACATGCTCATTGAATTTTTGTTCCTGCGTTAGCAAAGAACCTTTGATCCATAAGATCTGAAAAAAGATAATGCCGAGGAGAGAAAGCAATATCAGCACCGTTATTATAGGAAAAATCTTTTTCATTTACTATACAAAAATAAACCAGCCCTGTGAGTTAGGCGGTAACATTAACATTTTCTATAAGTTAGCTGCTTCTTTGCAAAAAGCCGAATAATCTTTTTTTACCTGGATGGCGTAGCGCTTGCTATATCGTAAAAGGTCTTTTTTCCAGGAATCTGATGTTTTAAAAAAGTCGGTTAATTGGTCTACTGTTATAGCGCCTTTTCTACCGGTGCTTCTTAATTGGGCCGATGCTGTTATTTCGGCAAAAGCACCGATCACTTCTTTAAATTTTTTCGTTTTTCCATTACACAATTGCAGGTCCATTCTATCTTCAACCGGCTGTAATTTTTTAACAGTATACGGCGCTTTTTCATGGATCATTGTTCCTAATAAAGCTGGTGTTACATTTTGCAAATAGCTTTGAATAGTGATCACTCTTTCTGCTTCATTTTCCCACACAGGTTGTTTGATCTTAATAAAAGGTTTTACAGACGATGGGACTGCTTGTTTAATATCTAATAAAAAATATTTTTTTATTTTACTGTAATACATCAATACTTCAAACCGGTTGACGCCTAAACTTCCTGTGCCGGCTATGCGATAAGTAACATCGCATACTTCCCAGTTTTTATGGTCATTTTCTACGCGCCATTTTTCTACGGAACTAATAACAGCTTTTCTGATATCATTACTTACGACCATGGTTCGGCCTTTTATAATTTTTAGCTCTGCCCGTTTTGTACCATTGTCTATAATTCTTCCTTCTAATAATTCTCTTGATCTTCTTTTGCTTACGGTGTTGATGAAATTGCGGATGATGCCTTTGGTAGTATCGCGCTCAAAAACTATAGGCTTGCCTTTCAGCATAACACGTAAGTATGATGCAAAGAAAAACTCTACTAATTCATCCGCTAGCTTTGGTGCTAGTTTTAATTCTTCGGCGGCTAAATAAATACTTGTCATGGTGCGTAATATCTCCCATGTTGCCGGGCCCAATAGTGCTTCATCAAAATCATTGATATCGAAATAAGCTAGTCCGTTATCTCCTTTGTAAGTGCCGTAATTTTCAATATGCAGGTCTCCGCATATCCAGATCTTTGTCGGGTCTTTTATTGGAGGGTTTTTAGCAAGGTCTTCAAAAAACAAATGGCAGGTGCCCCGATAAAACCGAAATGGGCTTTCTTTTAATGCTTTGTATTTTATATCAAGAAATATTTTATTTCTCCCTTTATTAAAATCAATTATTTTTTCTGCGATCGAACTCATTGATAGTCTTTTAAAATTCCAGTTCTAAAATCTCTTTGTCTTGTAATAAAAAAGAAACGCATGCTTCATGGTCTTTTTCGCTGCCTTCCAGTTGCCATTCGCCTTTAATGATATTAGCATTTAAAGATTGTTTGCCCCTGTGAACAAGCAATCCGAATTTCTCAAATATATCTTCATAATGTTTTAAAGTGATATCCTGGAACTTACACATGATGGTATAATTGCGGATCTGATTGATCTTATCGATCTTATTTTGAATAATTAAAAAAAGCTGCTGTACACCCACTGTGATCAAAAGCCCTGTGCCGGCAACAATGTATTGACCAGCACCGATCGCTACACCAATAGCAGCGGCGATCCAGATAATAGCAGCAGTAGTTAAACCAGTTACACGATTTTCTTCTTTAAAGATCACCCCTGCGCCTAAAAAACCAACGCCAGTTATAATATTAGCGGCAAAGCGATCCTGGTTCGGTATAACACCGATCTTAAAAGACATGATCGTAAAAATAGTTGAGCCAACGCACATCAAAGCGATGGTGCGCAAGCCGGCCGACTTACTCCTGTATTCTCGCTCCGCACCGATCAATGCACCTGCCATCAATGCTGCAAAAAGCCGTAGAATATCTATCCAATCAATAGTTGAGAGCATACTAAATTCTTGAAATTAGCAATATAGAAATTATAGTTTATAAGGATATATACTTCTATGAAAGTAACTAATAATTGTTGTTGTTGGTAGTTTTCCCTCCCAAAATAAAAAAGTTAACGGGCATTCTTATTTTATTAACTATTATTTAATTTCTATTTTTGATCCGTTATCCTTACACAATTTTAATTCGCAAATATGAGATACCTATTGCCACTGATGATTTTTACTGTAATGGCACAACTGGGCCAATCACAAACGATCATTAAAATGAAAAAAAATCAAGACAACCTAATAATGCCTTGTAAAGTAAATGGAGCAATCGTTTCAACATCCATAGATCTTGATGAACCTACAACCACTATTTCGTTGCGAGAACTGCTTTATCTACTTAACGATGATAAAATGTATCGGGAAGATATTATCGGTAATAAAGATTCGCCTGATAGTTTTTTTGTTACTTTAAGAGAAGTTGATTTTGCAGGATTTACACTGCACGATATTAAAGCACGCGTACTTAAAGATCCTGATGTACCACTTTCTTTAGGAAAAAATGATATCGGACAACTTGGTAATTTCAATATCGCTAATGGCACCATTATCATTGACACCGGTAAAGCCAGCTTCGATTACTCTTTATTTAAAGAGGTCCGGCAATATACTAATCAGCATGTATCAAATGCGTTTTCTGTAACAGAGCCCGTCGTAAATGTTACGATCACTGATAAAAATAAAAAACCCGCAACTAATTTAATGATCGTTTTTACAGGAGAGAAAAAAGGGACTGTTTATCAGGAAATTATTGACAATAGTGGTAGCGCAGGACTACAATTACCAGATGGTGATAGTTATACTGTTGCACTTTTAGGGTATGATTCCTATAACAGGGTTGCAACAGTCTTAGATATCCCCGCTTTAAAAAAAGCGAACTCAAGATATACCCAACCCTTTTTAGTTGCTATACAATATGATGCGCCTGAAGACCTTGACCTAACTAATTATTTTTTTGATAAGAATAAATATGATATACAAAATAAGCAATATAAAAATCTGGATTCATTGGTTGAATACTTGTTACGCCAGTTGAATTTCAAAATTGAATTAAACGGATATACGGATAGTACTGAAACCGGCCAACCGGAATTATCCTTGAACAGGGCGAGGATCATAAAAAATTATCTCGTATCTAAAAATATCGACTCAGCCAGAATTACAATAGTAGGACATTCTTTTTCCGGAACAATTAAAGGCGCTACTCCTGATCTGTACAGAAGAACTGAAGTTAAATTATCAGACCCATTTTCACAAGAAACTTATTCCGCTCCTGTTGTGAAAAGCGACAGCGTGGTTAGTTATTTGGATAACAATGATAAAAATAATTTTGCTTCTTCCGGAAAACTTGATGCGAGTGGCAAACGACAAGGTGCCTGGCATGAGTACGAGGTAAAAAATGAAAACTTATTTCGTAAAAGAGATAACGATGACCCAACCAAATATGATGTCAAATATCTTTTATACCAAGAAGGCAATTATGTTGACAATGTAAAGACAGGGATATGGAACACTTATTTTATTGAAGAAAATACACTCCTTAAAGTTTTAATTAAAAAAGCGGCATTTGTGAACGGTAAAGAAAACGGCGCTTTTCAATATTTTTACGAAGATGGTAATATTGCCCAAACAGGCACTTACGTAAACGGCAATATAGAAGATAGCTCGACAATATTTTTTGAAGATCATAAAGTTTTCGGACGGCTCATGTTCAAAGACAATGAAAGAAACGGCGAACAAAAATATTATTTCCATAACGGAACTTTAAGTCTTTCCATAAACTTCAAAAATGGTTTGAAAGATGGCGAGGAAAAAGCTTATTACCAAAATGGTATCATGAGCGAATCCTGCCATTATATTGCCGATGAATGGGATGGACCTTTTAGATATTATTATCCAAACGGAAATATCTGGACAGAACGAGTTTATGATAAAGGTTTATTTAAAAAATTAACGATCCTTGTTGACAAAAATGGCAAACCCCTTGACGGAGGATCATTTAAGAACGGGAATGGCGTACTTCATTTGTATACCGAATATGGTAAAGTGTATTTATCAATAACCTATAAAGATGGGAAAGAAATTGGTGAAGAGTAATTTTTCGGAAAATCATACCGGATAATTAAAAAAGCCTCATAAATATGATTTATGAGGCTTTTAGTGGTGCGAGCCGGGGTTGAACCGGCGACACATGGATTTTCAGTCCATTGCTCTACCAACTGAGCTATCACACCGTTCCCTTTCGGGGCAGCAAAAATAGGAGTTTCTATCGAAATATTGCAAAAACAATGAACAAATTATAAAAGCCGCGAAAAAATATGGGCAGAAGATTTACTTCTGCCCATTGCTATTAGTTTGTAGCCGTTTTTAATTGCCATAAACGCATAAAAATTTGATGCGCATTATCTTTAATTGCTCCCATTCAAAGCTGCTATCCGCCAATTCTTCCTGGGCAACCTGTAAACTGCTTGTTTCGCAAGACTTAAAATATTCTAATATTTCTTCCTGTTCGTACCTATCAACAATTTCATCAATAGCGTAGTCGAGGTTTAGCTTTGTGCCGCTTGCTACGATGGTTTCCATCTCTTCCAGCAATTCATTTAAAGCAAGGTCCTTACTTTTTGCAATGGTTTCTAAAGGGATCTTTTTATCTACGTTTTGGATGATGAAGATCTTGTTATTATTTCTATTCACCACGCCTTTCATTACAAAATCATCCGGCTTCTCAATTTCATTTTCTTCTACGTATTGTGTAATAAGGTCGATGAATTTTTTTCCGTAGCGAAGTGCTTTCCCTTTACTAACGCCCTGGCATTTTTCCAATTCAGGAATCGTTGTAGGATACAACGTTGCCATATCTTCCAAACTTGTTTCTAAGAAAATAACAAAAGGTGGCAGATTCTTTTCTTTAGCAACCTGTTTGCGTAGTTCTTTCAACATCTCTACCAGCTTTTCGTCTGTAGAACTGCTTCCTTCGATCACAGGTTCTTTTTCATCATCATCTGCATCCGCTTCTTCAAATTTATTATTCAAGGCTATTTTGAAAGCTGTTGGTTTTTTCAAAAAATTTTCACCTTTGGGTGTCATCTTTAAAACTCCATATTCTTCAATATCCTTATTCAACAATCTTTCTAATATCATCTGGCGCATTAAGGAGTTCCAGAAATGTTCATCGTGTGCTTTACCAATACCGAAGAAATCTCTTTCATCATGGCGGAACATTTTTACCTGTGAATTTGCTTTGCCGATAAAAATATTCAGCAAATAATCCATGGTAAACTGTTCATCCAATCCTTTAATAACTTTTAGTGCTTGTTGGGCTTCTAATTTAGCTTCCAACATTTCTTTCGGACTGTTACAGTTATCACACATATTAGTGCAATGATGTGCTTCATATTCTTCTCCGAAATAATTTAGTAATATTTTTCTACGGCAAACAGCACTTTCGCTGTAGGCAACGGTTTCACTGATCAATTGCGCCCCTACTTCTCTTTCACTTAATGGCTTATCGCGCATTAAATGTTCCAGCTTCGCAACGTCTTTATGTGAATAGTATAAAATACATTTTCCTTCCATGCCATCGCGGCCGGCACGGCCGGTTTCCTGGTAATAATTTTCTATTGATTTAGGGATATTGAAATGGATCACAAAGCGCACATCCGGCTTATCGATACCCATACCAAAGGCAACTGTAGCAACGATTACCTGAACATCTTCATTTAAAAAAAGATCTTGTCTTTCAGCCCTTAACTTGCTATCTAAGCCGGCATGATAAGCAACGGCTTTGATACCATTCGCCATTAACATATCCGCTAACTCTTCGGTAGTTTTTCTGTTTAAGGTATAGATGATGCCACTCTTACCTTTATTCTGCGCCACAAAACGAACAATGCCTTTTACGGTTTGGTCCTTATTTATCTTCGGCAATATCTCATAAAATAAATTAGATCTGTTAAAAGAAGAGATAAAGATCTTCGCTTTTCTCAAACCTAAATTTTTAACAATATCGCTTTGAACTTTTGGGGTAGCCGTTGCTGTTAGTGCGATCATTGGCGCATCCGGACTAATGATCTCCATCATTTCTCTAAGTCGCCTGTATTCGGGCCTGAAATCATGTCCCCATTCAGATATACAATGGGCTTCATCAACCGCAAAAAAAGATATTTTAAGGTCTTTAAAAAATTCGATATTATCTTCTTTAGTTAAAGTTTCTGGCGCCACGTATAACATTTTTGTTTTACCGCTGGTCAAATCATCCTTAACTATTTTTTGCTGGCCCTTATTTAATGTGCTATTTAGGAAATGGGCCACATCATCCTTGCTACTATAACTTCTTACCAGATCAACCTGGTTTTTCATCAATGCAATTAGTGGAGAAACGATAATAGCACAACCTTCACTAATGATGGCAGGCAACTGGTAACATAAACTTTTACCGCCACCTGTTGGCATGATTACGAATGTATCATTGCCGGCTAATAAATTTTTAATAATATCTTCCTGCGGATCCTTGAACTTATCAAAACCGAAATAATCTTGCAGTTGTGCAGTTAGGTTCAAGTTCTTCTCTTCGCTGATCGCTTTAACAGCAACCTTCGCTGCCGCTTTAGGAGCAGCGGCCTTTGTGGAAGTAGATTTGGTTTTTTGTTTTACTGTAGCCATGGCTGTCTTTCCCTTCTTTAAATAAATGGTTATAATTTAACCGGGTAGTAAAAACTGAAGACCTAGCCTGAGTTTTTAGAAGGGGTGCTAAGTTACTTCAATACTGCTGCAAAATCAACAAAGATTTACCGCTATTAAGATAAGCAATTTTTGATACAAAATATCGCAATTTTTTAGCTACTCAGCTATTTGTGTTGTCAGCGATTTAAAGTAGGTTTGCTATAAATAATAAATAGACGCTTGTCCTTGATTGTCAAAGCAGGAGAGTATAAATACACATGATGAATAAAAATAATTATGTAGCCATAATGGCTGGTGGAATTGGTAGCAGGTTTTGGCCAATGAGTCGTTTGGATTATCCTAAACAATTTCTTGATATACTAAATACGGGTAGAACACTGATACAATCAACATATGATCGTTTTGCGAAATTCATCCCAACAGAAAATATCTATATTGTAACTTTTGAACAGTATAAAGATATTGTTGCGCAACAATTGCCTGAATTAAGAAGAGAGAATATATTAGCGGAGCCTTCCAGAAAAAATACAGCAGCCTGCGTTGCATATGTTTCTTACAAATTACACGAACTAAACCCTGAAGCCAATCTTATTTGTGCGCCTGCGGATCATATTATTTTAAATACGGAAGAGTTTAAAAATATCTGTGAGCATGCACTGGAATTTACAGACCATATAAAAGCATTGGTAACATTAGGCATTAAACCCACCAGCCCGAATACGGGTTATGGTTACATACAATACGAACAACAAGCTGTAAGTGATAACGTTTACAAAGTAAAAACCTTTACAGAAAAACCTGATAAGGACCTGGCTAATACATTTCTTGCCAGCGGAGATTTTTTATGGAATGCCGGCATTTTTGTTTGGCAGGTAAAAAACATTCTTGCCAGTTTTGAAAAATTTTTACCGGAGATGTATGAGGTCTTCGATGCGGAAAAAATACATTTTAATACAGAATGGGAACAACAAGCTATTGAAAGAATTTATCCGCAGTGTATCAATACATCTATAGATTATGGTGTAATGGAAAAAGCTGATAATGTCTATGTGATACCATCATCATTTGGCTGGAGCGATCTTGGTACCTGGACAAGCATCTACGACAATATTTATAAAGATTATTTAGACAATGCAGTTGCAGGCAGTAATGTAATGATCATTGATGCAACAAGAAACATAGTACACGCCGATAACCAAAAATTGGTATTGTTACAAGGGCTGGATGATTTTATTATTGTGGATACAAAAGATGTACTGCTTATCTGTAAAAAAGATAAAGAACAAACAATTAAGGAATACGTTGCCGAAATAAAAAGGAACAAGGGAGATAAATATATCTAATTTACACAACAGCCAAAACTGTTTTCTTCTCTTTTTTTACTTTCCCATCCAACACAACCAAGGCTGTTAAAAAAAAGGGGATACACGGAATTTTGTACCTGACCAGGTTCCCGAAATTGAAAGAAGATACCCCAACAAATATTGCAAATATCAAAGTGAAAAATATGCAGAAAAGTAAAAAAGGATCTTTGCCTATTTTAGTGAAAAAGAAAATGATCTTATTCTTAAGTAAGACGAAAATAAAATAGAGCAAAATCAAAGTGCTTTCCAGTGCCGACAAGAAAATAATTAATTTACCCGACTCCCATAGATAAGGCCTGAACAAAGTTACATTGACAGCTTTCGGTGCAATGGTTATAAAACCCTGTAGTGTAGGTTCAGCAACCCCTATATCATAACTTGATCCTTCCGTTCGTTCACTGACCGCATGAAGGTATTGTCCGGTTAATACAGTTCTCTCCAACAGGTCTTTAACAGCAATTTCTGCGATCTCTTTCCCGATATAATTTATCATGATAAAAGAAGAAATAGCAGCCGTAGAAACAATAAAAAATAAAAACAATACCCGTAAAAACTTGGCCTTAACTGAAAAGCCCCAACTTAGTAACAACCAAATTGCCATTGATATAGAGAAAGAAAAGAAAATATAATCCTTAACCACATATAAGAGCCAACAACAAATACCTGCCAGCAGTATATTTTTTACGATTTTTTTCTTTTCAAAAAAGAGCTGATGTACAATACAAAAAAGCAATAGCATGGAAGATAATGTAACGGTATCTTTAAAAATACCAGAGCCCCAGATAATAACAGATGGAACAAAAATAATTACGATACTCAGTTTCTTTTTTACATCAGGATACATGCTGATCAACGTAATATAAAAACGCCAAATGCATAAATAAGAAAAGAATGCAAAAAAGAGGCTAACGCACAGCATACTCTGAAAACAAAACAAGCTAAAAAAAGCGGATATTTTAACTATTATCCAAGTATTGGCGGCAAAGGGCATTCGAAAATCCCAAGCAATATTTAGCAGGTTATCAGGCCAGGAATCAGTGTAACCAGAAACAAAAAACATTCTAACAGCTGTGGCAGGTTCATGGAAAAGAATTTTATCCAGCAGGCGACCATCATTAAAATAAGCGGTAGTGTCCCCACCGCTATAATATAAATTATATATCAGGGTAATAAAAATACTCCCGAGCATTTTTATTTTTAATCCGTTAATAAAGAGTTTTCTATCGGTTCCTAACGGAAATTTTTTGTCATAATAACGCTTCCCGATCTTAACTAACAAGAAAAAATAAATGGGAAGTAAAATTATCTCCCACCAATGCAATAGGTTCTGTTCAAAATTAAGGTCGTTATCAGTAAATGCCGGAATAGTTAGAAGCATCACCAAAAATACTAACTTGTTATAACATAAAGCACAGTTGCAGGCTTCAATGAACTTTATTAAAAAGTACAACTATTCGATATTATGCAGTTATTTTACCTTCATTAATAAAGTGTATTATTTATGTGTGGGATTGCAGGCGCAATAAATTTTAAATTATCGTATTCGCAGATCAATAAAAGCATGTTTCATCGTGGCCCTGATGAGCAACATGGCTTTGGGATCGATAATATAGATATGTACCACCTGCGTTTATCGATCATTGATATAACAAGTGGACAACAACCGATGCATTTAGACGATCGCTTCACCATTATTTTTAATGGTGAGATATACAATCACAAAGAACTAAAAGACACACATCATTTAATTAGCAAGACCTCTTCCGATACTGAAATATTATTGTTGTTATACAGAAAATACGGTGTTAATCTGTTACAATACTTAGATGGCATGTTTGCATTTTCCATCTACGACAATCAAGAAAAAAAACTATTTATTGCTCGTGATAGAGCCGGAAAAAAACCTTTGTATTATTATGCTGATAAAGAGAAAATAGTTTTTACCAGCGAGCTGAATTGCCTCAAAAGTTTACTGCCTTTGCAAATGGATCAGGAAAATTTTTACCATTATCTCCGGCTTGGTTCGTTTTATGGCAGCCTTACTCCTTATAAAAATGTAAAAGAATTAAAAGGTGGTTCTTTTTTACTGATCGATTGTACAACACTCGATATAAAAGAAAACTGCTGGTGGAATATTACCGAACAATATCAACAGCCTAATAAAGACAGCTTTGCCCAAAGCCTTGAAAAAGTAGATAGCTATTTACACAAAGCTGTAAAAAATAGGGTGCAATCTTCTGATCTTGAAGTGGGTAGTTTTTTAAGCGGCGGTATTGATAGCGGCGTTGTTACAGCTATTGCAAGTCAATACAATTCGAAACTAAAAACATTTACCGTTGCTTTTGAAGGAGCCTATAATGAAGCGCCGTTGGCGAAATTAGTCGCGAATAAATACAATACAGACCACACCGAAATAAATATCTCGTTTGATCATTTAAAAAATGATATTGAAAAGATCCTTTGCAATTATGGCGAGCCTTTTTTTGACAGCTCGGCCATTCCGAGTTATTATGTAAGTGCAGAAGCAAAAAAACACCTTACTGTTATTTTAAATGGCGATGGTGCTGATGAATTATTTGGAGGGTATCGGCGGTACGTACCTTTTGCAAAATATGATTTTTTTAAGGCGGCTCCGGTTGTGAAAAATATCGCAGGCCTTGCAAAAAAAATATTGCCGGTTTCTAACGATAAAAGATCTGCTTATAATCATTTATACCGCCTTGCTTCATTAGCATCAAAAAATAATTTGGATATTTATTTATCTGCAGGCGTAGATATTTTGGAAGATCACGAAAGCAATATTATACATCCTCCGGCTAACTATATGCAGGGCATCCAAAATGACTTTGATAAAATCTCAGGCAGCTCCATGAGTGGTTTGCAAAAGATCATGATTATGGACTTTACTACCACTTTATTCAGTGACCTATTGGTAAAAATGGATATCGCCAATATGGCCAATTCGGTTGAAGGACGCAGTCCTTTTTTATGCAAGGAATTAATAGAATATGCACCACGAATGGCTGATGAATTTAAGGTACGTGGCAATACAACCAAATACCTATTAAGACAGTTATCAAAAAAATACCTTCCCGCCGAATTAATTGATCAGCCAAAAAGAGGATTTGAGGTACCTCTCAAAAATTGGGTCAACAATGAATTGAGAGATATCATTAATGATTACTTAAGTGCTGATTCTTCTCTTACCCAACAATTTATAGAAAAAAGCTTCATTCTTGACCTCCTTAATGATACCGTGAATATACCTGCAGAGAAAAGGGCCAAAATATTATGGAGCTGGTTAAGTCTTGAAATCTGGTATAAAAAAGTGTATTTACAATAAACTATATATAAATAGCCTGTTTTTAGGGTAAAATTTCGTTATTTTGTACTCTTATAAACAAATAACACTGATTGTTTTTCTATTAACTATTGATCCGGGTAATTAAAAAAGGCTTTTGATTACGCTGAAAACTAACGATGCCCAAGATATTACGCATATTAAACAGGTTAATTATAGGTGGTCCTTCTCACAACGCAGTATTACTTACTAAATACCTTGAGCCCGATTATGATACGGTATTGGTAGTCGGCGGAAAAGGTGAAGACGAACAAGATGCTACTCATTTAGCTACCTGTTTAGGTATTCAGCCATATACGATCCCTGAAATGCAACGCGCCATCGATCCTGTTATGGATAGGATCGCTTACAAAAAGATCAAGGAGATCATTAAAATTTACAAACCGGACATTGTACATACACACGCTGCAAAAAGCGGTGCCATTGGTAGGTTAGCTGCACAAGCTTGTAAAGTTCCGGTTGTAGTGCATACATTTCACGGACATGTATTTCATTCTTATTTTACACCATTTCAATCTAAGATATTTGTTAAGACAGAAAAATACCTGGCTTCAAGGTCTTCCGGCATTATTGCTATTAGTAATTTACAAGAACAGGAATTAAGTTCTATTTATAAAATAGCTCCTACAGAAAAAATTACGATCATCCCATTAGGTTTTAACCTGGAAAAATTCCAGATCAATCAGGATCAAAAGCGTGAAGAGTTTAGAAAGGAATATCAAATTCAACCGAATGAAATTGCCATTGGAATAATTGGCAGATTGGTGCGTGTAAAAAACCACCAGATGTTCCTGCGGGTAATTGAAAAAGTATTGTCAGTAATGCCATCCGGCGTACGCTTTTTCATTATTGGTGATGGAGATATTCGTAAAAGTTTAGAAACTCAATTAGATAAATACAATGTTCAACATACTTTTTATCCGGAACAAGCTGTTGTAGCCGCGGTAACTTTTACCTCATGGCTAATTGAAATGGATCAGGTATATGCAGGTCTTGATATTGTTGCACTTACTTCTTTCAATGAAGGAACGCCTGTATCGATCATCGAAGCGCAAGCCGCAGAAAGGCCGGTTGTAAGTACAGATGTGGGTGGTGTAAAAGATATTATCCAGGAAAATATAAGCGGATTTGTAACGCACGTAGATGATGATGATAATTTCACAAAATATCTTTTACAATTAATAAACGATGCCGCACTAAGAAAAGAAATGGGCAAGGCAGGCAAAGTAAATGTTAGCACCAGGTATTCTTTTCAACGTTTAGTCAGCGACACAAAAAAGTTTTACGACGGCCTTCTTAACAGGTAATTGATTTTCGATTCTTACCCCACTGCTTGCCAGTACAAAATTCTTATCTTACAGCATTGAAAAAAGTAGTCATTATAGGAAGCGGTTTCGCCGGCTTGTCTGCCGCTGCGTTTATGGCAAAGGCGGGATATGATGTTACCGTACTCGAAAAAAATCTGCAACCCGGTGGCCGTGCTGCTCAATTAAAAGCCGATGGTTTTACGTTTGATATGGGTCCAAGTTGGTATTGGATGCCCGATGTATTTGAACGTTTCTTCAATTCTTTCGAAAAAAAAGTTTCAGATTACTATTTACTCGAAAGACTAGATCCATCTTATAGGATCTATTGGGAAGATGCGCCAATGGATATTCCTGCCGATTACGATGAACTGAAAAAATTATTTGAAAGTCTTGAGTCCGGCAGCAGTAAAGCACTTGATCAATTTATGGCGGAAGCTGAATATAAATACCAGGTAGGCATTAACAAATTGGTGCATAAACCTTCGCGATCAATTACTGAATTTATAGATTGGGATATTATAAAAGGCGTTGTAAAGCTGGATGTTTTTACATCTATGAAAAAACATATCGCCAAATATTTTAAAAATGAAAAGATCCGCCAGCTGTTAGAATTTCCCGTTCTCTTTTTAGGTGCTTTACCAAAAGACATACCGGCATTATACAGTCTGATGAATTATGCCGATATAAAATTAGGCACCTGGTATCCGCAAGGCGGTATGTATACTGTTGTAAATAGTATGTATGAGCTGGCAAAAGAATTAGGTGTGCAGTTTTATTTTGATCATGATGTGACAGAAATAAAAATTGACAATAATAAAGCAACACAGGTGATTGCTAATCACCAGGGCACAAGCAAAATCTTTGATGCCGATGTAGTTATTGGCGGAGCCGATTATCATTTTATAGAAACTAAATTATTGCCTGCGCAATACAGAACTTATTCTGAAACATATTGGGACAAAAGAATTATGGCGCCCAGCTGCCTGATCTATTATGTTGGAATAAATAAAAAATTAAAGAATATCAGGCACCATTCACTTTTTTTTGATGTATCTTTTGACATACATGGAAAAGAGATCTATACCAATCCAAAATGGCCAACAGAACCTTTATTTTATGTAAGTGCCACTTCCGTATCAGATAAAACAGTGGCGCCGGAAGGATGCGAGAATTTATTTTTTCTTATCCCTATAGCAGCAGGGTTAACTGATGACACTGAAACACTTAGAGATAGCTATTTTGATACCATATTAAAGCGTTTTGAGGAAAAGATAGGCGAACCTGTCAAAAAATTTATTGTTTATAAGCAATCCTATTCGGTCAAAAATTTCGTAGATGATTATAACGCATATAAAGGCAATGCGTACGGATTGGCAAATACCTTGCTGCAAACAGCAATTTTAAAGCCAGGGTTACAAAGTAAAAAGGTCAGTAATCTTTTTTATACCGGCCAGCTAACCGTACCAGGGCCCGGAGTGCCGCCAAGTTTAATAAGTGGCGAGGTTGTTGCAAAAGAAGTAATAAAGTATTTAAGCAAATAAGAACATCTCAATTATTAAACAATACCTAAAAAGATGATCTATCTTTTTAATGAGCTTAGTCAACAATGTAGCAAAGCTACCACGGAGAAGTACAGTACTTCTTTCAATAGTGCTATAAAGTTACTCCATCGTGATCTACGCGTTTCTGTTTTTAATATTTATGGATTTGTCCGCTTTGCAGATGAGATCGTAGACAGTTTTCACGATTATAATAAATCCGAATTACTTCTTGAATTCAAAAAGGAAACGCATGCTGCAATAGAAAGGAAAATAAGCCTTAACCCTATCTTAAACAGTTTTCAGCTAACAGTCAATAAATACAATATCCCCCCTCATTTAATAGATGCTTTTTTTAAAAGCATGGAAATGGACCTTAGCAATACTGTTTACAATAGCAACGATTACAAAGAATATATTTATGGCAGTGCAGAAGTAGTAGGATTAATGTGCTTGTATATTTTCTGCGAAGGTGAGGAACAGCAATATACAACGTTGAAGCCATTTGCACAATCCCTCGGCGCTGCATTTCAAAAAGTAAATTTTTTAAGAGATGTGAAATCAGATTATCAGCAATTGAACAGAACTTATTTTCCGGGCATTGATTTTAAAAATTTTACAACAGCCACAAAAAGACAAATCGAAGAAGATATCACACAAGATTTTTTGCAGGCTTTTGAAGGAATAAAACAATTGCCTATAAAAGCTAAATTTGGTGTGTATGTAGCTTACAAATACTATTTATCTTTATTTAAAAAAATACAAAAAACAAATCCGGTGCATATTTTAGAGCGCCGCATTCGTATTCCTAATTATGGAAAAGTTTTTATTTTAGCGAAGGCCGGAGTAAGAAACCAATTCAATTTATTATAATAATCCATCTCAACCCTTAAAGAAAAAACAATGCAGGTTATTTTAGTTAATGAAAAAGATGAAGCCATCGGCACAATGGAAAAGATAGAGGCACATGAAAAAGCCTTATTACATAGAGCTTTCAGTGTTTTTATTTTTAATAAGAAAGGTGAAATGCTGTTACAAAAAAGAGCTGCTACAAAATACCATAGTGCCGGATTATGGACCAATGCCTGTTGCAGTCATCCCCAACCCGGTGAAGACTTATTACAATCGGCAACAAAAAGATTGCAGGAAGAAATGGGTTTTGAGACAAGCCTAACCAAAGCCTTCGATTTTATTTATAACGCCCCTTTTGATAATGGCCTAACAGAATATGAATTTGATCATGTTTTTATTGGTAATTATGATGGGGGTGTGGAACTTAACCGCGAAGAAGTAAGTGATTATTGCTATAAATCAATGGCCGACCTAAAAGATTCAGTAGTTGATAATTCCAGGAGCTATACAGAATGGTTCAAAATTGCTTTTCCAAAACTGGAGAACTACCTTGCAACTGTCTTAGCGTGACAAATTTCATGCAACAAAAAAAAGTAATTGTTATAGGATCCGGTGTAGCTGGTTTAGCCACTGCCATAAGATTAACTGTACAAGGTTTTTCAGTATCAGTCTATGAAAAAAATAATTATGCCGGTGGCAAGATCGCTGCATTCAAAAAAGATAATTACTCATTCGGTAGTGGGCCATCCTTATTCACACAACCAAAAAATATAGAAGAGCTATTTACACTTGCAGGAGTATCAATCGAAAAATATTTCTTCTATCAGCCGCTGACAACCACTTGTAATTATTTTTATGAAAATGGTAAAAAAATAACGGCTTATACTGATCCTGTACAGTTTGCGAACGAATTACAAGAAAAAGTAAATGAGCCAAAAGAAAATACGCTCAATTATTTAAAAGCTGCCGAAAAATTATATACTGATATTGGCAGTATATTTTTAGATCACTCCCTACACAAAAGAAAAACCTGGTTGCACAAACGCATTATAAAAGCGATCAGTGCCATTAAGTATCCTTACCTTTTTCGATCATTACACACTTATAACAACAGTAAATTTACATCCCCCGAAGCTACTCAACTATTTGATCGCTTTGCAACTTACAATGGTAGTGATCCTTACCAGGCTCCGGCTATGTTAAGTTTGATTGCTCATGTAGAACAAAACCAGGGAGTTTTTTATCCGCAGGGCGGGATGATCAATATTGCCAATGCTTTATATGAACTGGCGAAATTAAAAGGGGTTAAATTTTATTTTAATTCTACTGTTCAGAAAATTTTGCATGCCAGAGGAAATGTCACTGGCATAATTGCAGATGGAAAGACAATAGATACTGATATAGTCATTAGTAATGCAGACATTTATTTCACGTATAAAAATTTATTACGTGATGCTGACGCCGCAAAAAAGATACTACAGCAAGAACGTAGCAGCAGTGCTGTGATCTTTTATTGGGGCATTAAAAAAGAATTCACTCAGCTACAATTACATAATATATTTTTTAGCGGCGACTATAAAAAAGAATTTGAAAATATATTTCTTACGAAACAATTGAGCGATGACCCTACTATATATGTTAACATCACTTCGAAAATGGAAAGCAGCCATGCTCCGGCAGAAAAAGAGAATTGGTTTGTGATGATTAATGCGCCGGCTAATATGGGACAAGATTGGCAGCAATTAAAACAGGATCTACGCAAAAATGTAATTGTTAAATTAAGCCGTTTATTAGGAGAAAACATAGAACCTTTGATCGAAACAGAACATATTGCTGACCCAGTAATGATCGAAGATCAGACGGCATCCTATATGGGTTCGTTGTATGGCACCAGTTCCAATTCAAAACTGGCTGCATTTTTTAGAAAGCCTAATTTTACAAATAGTATTAAGGGATTATATTTTTGTGGCGGAAGCGTTCATCCCGGTGGCGGCATTCCGCTTTGCTTAAAAAGTGCAAAAATTATAAGTGACCTGATACAGCATGATCATTAAAAAAAAATAATTGTCAACTTCAAAATATACTAAAGATCAAATAGCTACAACGATAGCAATCCTCTTTCATACCATTGGTTTGATCGGGATTCTTTTTTTAAAAAATCCATTCTTTGTAGCAACTACACCTATTAATTTATTGTTGATGTTTGCGCTGTTAGTATGGACACAAAAAGAAAAAAACAAATTCTTCATCTTGTTTACCGTCGCTGCAATTGTGATCGGTTTTATAGTTGAAGTGATTGGCGTTAATACCAATTTATTATTTGGCCATTACACTTATGGTGAAGTATTGGGTTTCAAGTGGCAACAGGTACCGCTGATCATTGGTATTAACTGGTTCATAATTTTATATTGCTGCGGCATTAGCACCCAAACGCTTATGCAAAAGATAAGTGCTAAAATATCGGAAGAAAAGCAGCTGGCACCTGCTTCAATAAAAGCATTATCCGTAATTATCGACGGTGCTACTTTAGCCACGATATTGGATTGGTTTATAGAACCTGTAGCTATTAAATTGCATTTCTGGCAATGGAAAGACCAACAGGTTCCTGGTTACAATTATATCTGCTGGCTTATTATCAGTATTGCCATCCTTTCCATCTTTCATTTTTGTAACTTTAATAAACAGAACAAATTTGCCATTCATCTGTTGATGATCCAATGTATGTTCTTTTTAATTTTAAGATCTTTTTTATGAGCTGGTTACTGATCATAGCAATTATTATTATCACTTTCTTCGGAATGGAAGCCGTTGCATGGCTCGCCCATCGTTATCTTATGCACGGTTTTTTATGGTTCTTACATAAAGATCATCACCAAATAGAACCAGGCATATTTGAAAAGAACGATTCTTTCTTTTTGATCTTTGCTATTCCAAGCTGGTTGTGTATCATGTTAGGCATGATCTATAAAACAGATTGGGTTACAGCTATTGGCTTTGGTATTCTTTTGTATGGCATTGCTTATTTTTTTATACACGAAGTGATCATTCACCAGCGCGTCAAATGGTTTACCCGAAGTAATAATGTCTATATCCGCACTATCCGCTGGGCACATAAAATGCACCATAAGCATTTAGATAAATACCATGGTGAAAGTTTTGGGATGCTATTCGTAGCAAAAAAATATTGGGATAAAGTGCGCAATGATAAAAAGATGATCAACCTCAAATCCTAATGAATCAGCATTTTACTTATTTTTTTATTTTAACTGCGGCATTAGCTGGACCGCTGGCATTAAGCTTTGATAAGAAAGTGGCCTTTTATAAAAAATGGAAATACCTTTTTCCTGCAATGATTTTACCTGCACTATTTTATATCATTTGGGACATTTATTTTACCGCAATTGGCGTATGGCGTTTCAATGAAAATTATATAACGGGGATAAATTTTTTTAATCTACCGATAGAAGAAGTACTATTCTTTTTTGTAGTGCCGTATTGTTGCGTGTTTATTTATGAATGCATTCGCTCTTATTTTCCTCACCTGCAAAGCAGAAAAATAGCAGATACAATTTTAAAAACAATAGCAATTATCTTACTCATCGTAGGTGTCATTTTCGTAAAAAAGGAATATACAGCCTCAACATTTTTGCTAACAGAAATATTCATCGCCTGCATCTATCTCTTCAAAAGATATTTCAAAAATTTTGATGCTACTTCATTTTTAGTTACGTATATAATAATATTATTACCTTTTCTGGCGATCAATGGCTTGCTAACGATTATGCCTGTTGTACTATATAATAACGCAGAAAATACAGGAATAAGAATCGGCACTATTCCAGTGGAAGATATTTTTTTCGGAATGTTATTGATACTGATGAATATCTCGATCTACGAAAAATTGAAAAATAATTAGCTCACTTCGGGCAGCTCTTCCCATCTTGTAGTATACCTGTTACTTCGCATTTCTTGTCGCATTTTCCAATCTCGCGTAGTCCCTGATGCTGCAAATTTTAAAATATCATCCCGCATCGAAAAATTAATATTATCGATCATGCTCATGAGCTTCCGGTTATGATTGACTATATTTTCTTCGAACATATTTGTTTGAATCGCATTGTCAGGTACAAGCCCGCTTAACATTACACCCGCTTTTTTATAACTCGAGCCTTTATTAAATATTTCATCCACTAAATTCACTGCAGGTTTGATCAGGTCATTGGTGCAGGATGTAGCAAGTGATAATGTTGTATGTGCATGTACCGATTGCCCACGTTTAAAATTACTCATATAATCCTGCTGTTTCGCCACAATAAAAATACTGATCACATTGGCGGCACTGTTTTGTCTTCGTAATTTTTCTGCCGCTTTAGAAGTATAGGTAGCAATTGCTTCTTTGATATCGCCAATCTTATTAACCGGACTACCAAACATCCTTGTTGTCATGATCATTTTTTTATTGATCAGCTCATCTTCCATTTCATTGGCGGTTTCGCCTTTTAATTCTTTTAATAAGCGAACACCTGTTACGCCGCCTAAAACATTTTTCGCCCACTCTTCTTTTTTATTACGCAGATCCAATCCTGTAAATACTGCATGTTGATCACGTAATTTTTCTGCGTATTGTCTGCCTACACCCCAGATATCACCAACAGGCGTCTCATGCAGCGCCTCCATAATTTTATCTTCCGTATCCAATACACAAACACATTGTTTTGTTGATTGATCTTTTTTAGATAGCCGGTTTGCCACTTTCGCCAATACTTTTGTAGGCGCTACACCGATCGATACTTTAATGCCCGTCCACATTTCAACAGTTTCTAAAATATTTTTAGCTACGTCTTGCAATTTATCGGGAGGGTATCCACTCAGATCTAAAAATGCTTCGTCAACAGAATATACTTCTACATTTTCTTTTCCTAATAACATGCGCAATGTTTCCATCACGCGCCAGCTTAAGTCGCCATATAAATTGTAGTTAGAAGAAAAAGTAGCAATATTAAATCGCTCGATGAGCGGCTTCGCTTTAAAATACGGGCCGGCCATTTCTACACCAAATTTTTTCGCTTCATGACTTCTGGAAATAATGCAGCCGTCATTATTGCTTAATACAATAACGGGCTTGTTATCGAGGTGAGGTTTGAACAACCGCTCGCAGGAACAATAAAAACTATTACAATCAACTATTGCACGCATGTCTGATGGATAACGAATGTTACAATGCCCCAAATTTTCAACTCGCTGAAATCACTTATTTCGATTGCAGAAAGTTTTGATTCCGGAACCAATCTTATTTTATTTTGTGATATTTCCAAGCGCCGTATCAGCATATCGCCATTCACAACAGCAATTACAATTTTTCCATTATTTGGTTTGATAGATCGGTCAACAATAGCAATATCACCATCATGGATACCCGCGCCGATCATGCTATTACCACTCACCCGCATAAAAAATGTGGCCGGTTTATTATGGATCAGTTGTTCATTCAGGTCAATGCCACGTTCCATATAATCATCCGCGGCAGCGCCAAAACCTGTTGCGTTGGCAGTCAGAACATCATGCTGTGTAAACTGTTTGGTACCCATATACCCCGCAGTAAAAAAGTTTTCTGCTTCCATATAATTTATTTTTGTTTTACTAATTTATTTAGTAAATTTATACTAAAATAATTGGCTAACAAATTTTAAATTTTTAGGCTATGGACAATAACTCAATTCAATTACCCGGCTACCGGCACAGCGACTACTTATTAGTAGTAAGTCCGCATGAAGAGCTAAAAAATAAAATACTGCACGTAAAGGAAGCTTTCCGCGATAAATATAAAACTAGCCTACAAGCAACAAAACCACATATCACGCTGGTAAAATTTACCGGCTTACAAATGATGGAAGAGCGACTTGTACAAAGGCTGCATATAATAAGTATGGGCACAAGCCCATTTAAAGTTGACCTGAAAGATTATGGCAGTTTTCCTACACATAGTATTTACATCAACATCATAACAAAAAATGCGATCCAGGAATTAGTAAAAGAATTACGTTCAGCAAGACGGCTAATGAAATCGCCAGACAATGATCCGCATTATATAATGGAACCGCATATTAGTATTGCCATGAAATTATTGCCCTGGCAATTTGAGCAAGGTTGGCTGGAATATTCGCACCGGCATTTCAGCGGCAGCTTTATTGCAGATAGTATGTTACTATTAAGAAAAAGAGAAGGCGAAATAAAATACCAGATCGTGCAACGTTTTGAGTTTATGAATTTACCGGTGACTACTAAACAAGGCGAACTATTTGTCTGAACCATCGATTGAAGTTGATTTTTTTAATTGATTTGATTGGCGAATTTTTTGTCTAATTGTGATTTGCGAATTTGATTTTTTGCCAAACATCATCTTTCAATTAAACTTCAGTGGCGTCGCACATTTCATCTGATTGCTACTATTGAACAATTTGAACACGGCGGCCTCAGATAAATAGCGTTAAGAAATTTACGGAATGAAGCGTTAAGCGGCGAAATTGATGATAAAAAATAAATGACGATAGTACCAACAGCCGATAAATAACAAATGATGATGTATAGTTTATTTCGCCGTAGCGTAATGCAGTAAATTTTAGCTAGTTAGCTGAAGCCTTAATTTTTTTGTTAATTTTTTCATCAAGGAAAAAAGTAAATAAACTCTCTAAAAAAATAACATGGACGAAATAAATCAACAAGAAGAAAAAGATAATTACTTAAAAGGCAGAGGTGCCCAATTCAATCCAAAGAACCGCTTCTTAAAAAATCAACAAGTAAAAGCAGAAATAGAATCGATAGACGATTGGACAGAACCCAACCCCGCCACCGTATACTTAGAAGACAATGCAAAAAGCATCGTCAATAAAGTTGATAGTCCGGATGTAGGCATGTTCTACAGCATGAATCCTTATCAAGGCTGCGAGCATGGCTGTATCTATTGCTACGCTCGCAATGCCCATGAATACTGGGGCTACAGCGCCGGCTTAGATTTCGAAAGAAAAATAATCGTAAAGAAAAACGCTCCCGAGCTTTTAAGAAAGTTTTTGATGCATCCAAAATGGGAATGCAAACCAATATCCTTGAGCGGCAATACAGATTGCTATCAACCCGCCGAACAAAAATTTAAATTAACCAGGCAGTTATTGGAAGTGTGTTTAGAATTCAATCAGCCGGTAGGCATGATAACAAAGAACGCCGGCATGCTGCGGGACAAAGACATCTTAATAAAGATGGCAGAAAAAAAGCTCATCAGCATTTTAGTATCTATCACATCGTTAGATGAAGAACTAAGAAGAACAATGGAACCGAGAACAACAACAGCTAAACAAAGATTGCGGTTAATAAAAGAATTAAGCGATGGCGGCGTAAGAATGGGTGTTATGTTAGGGCCAATGATACCCGGGCTGAACGAGCACGAAATGCAACGCATCATGAAAGCTGCATCAGAAAACGGCGCTTCCTTTTCAGCCTATACTTTTATACGTTTGAATGGTGCTATCAAATTAATTTTTCACGATTGGCTCTACAAAAATTTCCCAGACCGTGCAGATAAAGTATGGCACTCCATAGAAAATAGCCATGATGGAAAAGTAAACGATAGCCGCTGGGGCGTGCGCATGCGAGGCGAAGGAAATATTGCACAGATGGTAGCACAGCAATATAAAAAGTATGGAAAGATATACGGCTTAAATGCAGAGCGCTGGGAATTAGACACAACAAAATTCAAAAGGCCGGGCGAACAGGGTACATTGTTTTAATAATGAAAATCCAACACACTAACATACCGGTATTTACTATGTGATTGCACTGAAACACCAACACCATTGAACTCGCTTAAAAAAATAGTTCTATGTATTAAAGAAGGAACGCCATCATCAATTAATAAAGACAACACAATTTCTAACGCAACATTGTGGCCATAGTCGCAACACTCACCATCAAAATATTGTTTGTCTTTACAGGCAGTTGTTTGTCTTACATGCCCAACATAACCTCGATCTCCTGATTCAGCGTGGCATTCAGCGCTGTTATAACATTTTTCATCGGGCTGCAATAAATTCAATGGCTGCATGTTCAGCAGCTTTTCAATTAAAGTATTGCAATATCTTCCTTGCAGGTCTTTTCTTTTTTTAAGCACAGTATTTACAAATAAAACCGGGCTGCTACGTACAAGATTTAGGATATAGATCACATCCTTTTCATTGGGGCTCATATAATCTGCATTGACAGCCGTATTACATTGAGTGAAATTAGAATCTTCATCACTCCATTCGGGAGAATAATTTGCCAGAGGGGAGACTTCGTTGGCTTGAGCCTTTGCACCAATTGACATTAGTAAGATGGCAATGCTAAAAAAATACTTCATTCAAAAAATCTTATTTAAAAAACCTTCCTATCAAAGGCAATTGTGGTAATTCTTTCTTTTCTACAGTTCCGATGAACCATAAATACATCCATAATAAAATAGTGCCGGTTATAAAACTAAATAGCCTGCTGCCCCAAAAATGTAATAAGCCTACATGAATAAAAAACAATAACACTACGATCAATAAGTAGGCGCTCAGTTTTTTCCAGGCATAAGGAATGCGGTATTCTTTTTGTCCCCATACAAATGATATCACCATCATACTTCCGTAACATAAAAAAGTTGCCCAGGCACAAGCCATAAAACTATAATATGGAATAAAGAAGTAATTGATAACAATTGTGATAGCCGCGCCAGCCAATGTTATCCAGGCACCTGCCATTGTTTTGTGTGATAATTTATACCAGATAGATAGGTTATAATAAATACCCAAAAACATGTTAGCCAATAATAAGATCGGTACCACCGCCAAGCCTGACCAATACTTAGGGCCAATAAAATGTTTCCATATCGGCAAGTACAGTACCACCACTAAAAACATAATAGTAATGGTTACCACAAAAAATTTCATCACCCGTGCATACACTCTTTGTGGATTTTCACCTTCGGCTTGTTTAAAGAAGAATGGCTCTGCTCCCATCCTGAATGCCTGCACAAAAAGTGTAATTAAAATGGATAATTTATAGCAGGCATTATAAATACCCACCTGGCTTTCCCGAAGATCAACAGAACCTGGCAACCACCAGCGCAACATCAACCTGTCAAAAGTTTCATTGATCATGCCACCCATCCCTGCAATAATTAATGGTAAGGAATAGATCATCATCACACTCCATAAACGCATATCAAATTTTAAACGGATCTCAGATAATTCTCTTAAAAGCAATACTAACGTAACAGCTGATTGTATCACATTTGCCAATACTACATATACAATCGGGTTTGTAGCAGGATTATATATTTGTGCAACAAAGCTGTTTCCTAAATGATGCGGACAATAAGCAATAAAGAACCAGGTAAAAAATATATTGATAACAATACCTGCGATCCTTACAAAAGCGAATTTCTTAGGTCTGCCTGCTTCTCTCAATTTTGCAAAAGGAATAGTACTTAAAGCATCCAATGCGATAATGCAAATACTCAGTTGAATGATCTGAGGGAAATCGCTCAAACCGGTTAGCCTTCCTAACGCGCCCTGGTTGAACCAAAGCAATATTGTAAATATTGTAGTCGAAAATATCAGTGATAAAGAAGCGGTACTATAGATCGTTCCTTTGTATTCATCTTTTGAAGCGAAGCGGAAATAGGCCGTTTCAAAGCCATAAGTAAATAAGATATTGAGTATGGGTATAGCAGAATAGATCAAACCCATTTTACCATAATCGCTTGTATTCGCTAATGTATAGGTCAAAAAAGGCGTCAACAGATAGTTAATGAAACGCGCTGCAATAGAGCTGGCGCCGTACCAAATCGTTTGTCCTGCTAGTTTTTTAATATTGCTCAATACACTGTGTTTAAGAACAAATTTACTTGTATAATTTTTAATTACTAATTTGTTCTTCGTTTCAATCAAATTATTTTCTAATTTGTATCTTTATCTAAATAATAATCATGAAAAAATTAGCCTTTTTAACAATTGCACTGTTTTCTTTCTCCCATTCCTTTTCACAGGCAATCGTTACGATCACTGATTACGAAAAAATACAGGAGCCTGCTATACAATATGAGATTCCTTATGCAGAAGAAACTGTTACCAAAGCAATAGAAGATACCCTCGAAAAACAAGGGTATAAAGGAAAAGATACCAAAGGCTATACACTTTATCGCGATGTACATTCAACAGCTATTGGGCCTGATACTTATAATATCTATTTTAAAGTAGATCGTAAAAGCAAAAATGAGAGCGAAACATCTATCGTTACCATGATGATCTCTAAAGATGATATTTTTATCAGCGAGGCGACAGATATGGATATTGTAACGAATGCTAAAAATTACATCCAAAATTTAAAACCGGTAGTACAGGCATACGATCTTGAACAACAGATCGCCAAGCAAATGGACGCGGTAAGAAAAGCATCTAAAAAACTGGATGATCTTACAAGTGATAGCGTAGACATTGCGAAAAAAGAAGCTAAGATCAAATTGCAGATACAAGACAATATAACTTCACTTACTACTCAAAAAGCAGAGATAGAAAGACAAAGATTAATTTTAGAAACATTAAAAGGAAAGAGGAAATAATTACCGGATCTTCTTCCGGCTTTCTTTTAACTCTCCGGTCTTCTTTTTAGTGTTGATCCTTTTTTCTTTGGCTGCCTTGCCGGGTTTGGTGGGCTTTCTTTTTTTAGGAACGATCAATGCTTTTTCAATCAGCACATTCATTTTTCGGATCACTTCCTGCTTGTTACCGAGTTGAGATCTTTCTGTCTGACTTTTTACTAATAAATACCCATCTGCATTAATTTTATTAGCTAATTTTTCTTGTATCAATATTTTTTGTGGCACAGTAATAAACTCAGACATTGCTATATCCCAATAGCCTTCTACCATGGTCTCAACCTTGTTCACGTTTTGACCACCCTTACCACCACTTCGGGCAGTCTTAAACCATATTTCAGTTGAAATATCCATAAGCAAAATTACCTTATTTTTGTATGAACGATAATTAGTTGAGAACAAAAGCAATATATAATTCTTTAACAAGCCGCAAGCAACAAGGTAAAAAGTCCTTTGCTGTTTTGGTTGACCCTGATAAGGTCAACGATAGCAATATGGAACAGTTAATTGAATTATCCCTAGCAGCCCAGGTAGATTATTTTTTTGTTGGCGGCAGTTTAGTGATCTCAAATTATCTTGATGAATGCCTGCAGCTCATCAAACGCAGCTGCAATATTCCTACTATCTTATTTCCCGGTAGCCCTGCACAAGTAAGTAAATACGCCGATGCTTTATTATACCTGTCATTAATAAGCGGGCGAAATCCTGAATTATTGATCGGCCAGCATGTTGTATCAGCACCCATTGTGAAAAAGAGTGGGTTAGAAATCATGCCAACAGGCTATATGGTAATTGATGGTGGTGCTCCTACTACCGTTTCTTATATTTCAAATGCAAGTCCTATCCCTGCCGATAAAAATGAGATAGCCATGTGCACCGCAATGGCCGGCGAAATGTTAGGGATGAATTTGATATATATGGATGCAGGCAGCGGAGCAAAAAGGCCTATTACAGAAGGCATGATAGAAAAAGTAGCACAATCTATCAGCGTACCATTAATTGTTGGTGGTGGCATTATTGAACCAGAAAAAGCTTACCTGAATTGTAAAGCAGGTGCCGATATAATTGTTGTAGGAAACGCGATTGAAAAAGATCCATCGCTTATTAAGCAAATGGCGGCGGCGGTACATTCTATTCCAGTGCTTAAAGCATAAAGCTAAATGCTTAACGCTTGACAATATCTTTCCTTGCATTCAGCCTACAGGCTCATCATCTCTTTAAACTTAACCGCTTGTCTGCGGCTCACTTCCACTTTATCTCCCCCTTTTATTTCTAATAATAATCCTCCGTTAAAATAAGGTTCTATTTTTTCGATCATGCGCATATTGACAATATGCTTTCGGTTAGCACGAAAAAATACTTTTTCGTCCAGCCTTTCTTCCAAAGCATTCAATGATTTTAAGATCAAAGGTTTGTTGCCGGCAAAAAACACTTTAGCATAATTACCTACGCTTTCAAATAAACGCACATCCGATAATTTAACGAACCAGCAGCTTTCGCCGTCTTTCACAAATACCTGGTCATGCTCACCCAATAACCCTCTGTTATAAGTTTGTGTAGCAATTTCTTTATCATCTGCTTGTTGTAATTTTTGTAAAGCATCCGCAAGGCGTTTAGGCTCTATCGGCTTCATCAGATAATCCAATGCATTAACATCAAATGCTTTTAATGCATATTCATCATAAGCTGTAGTAAATATTACGTGTGGCGCCCTATCGAGTTCCTGCAACATATCAAAGCCAGTTTTACCCGGCATTTGTATATCCAGAAAAACAATATCAGGATTTAGCTCTTCGATCTTTTCTATTCCTTCCGTGGCATTAGCAGCTTCGGCTATTACTTCTATTTCAGAGAATTCCTGCAATAGTTTCCTTAATTCGTTGCGTGCTAAACGCTCATCATCAATTATAATAGCTTTGTACGTGTTCATTTGTTATTGTTTATACATGTATTGGAATACTCACTTTGCTCTGTACCATTTCCGCATTTAAATTTTTTATTTCAAAACTTGCTTTGCCATGGTACAATAAATTTAATCGGTCTTCGGTGCTTTGGATACCAAACCCTTCCGTATTTATAATACCATTTAACTGACCTGAATTTTGAACGATCAATTCAAGGTTATCTTCTCTGAACTGAGAGCTTATTTTTACAAAGCCTCCGTTTATTCTTTTACTAATACCATGCTTTATGCCGTTTTCAACCAATGTCTGTAACATCATTGGCGGCACAGGTTGCAGTAACGTTTGTTTATCAATATTAAATTCGATCTGTAATCTTTCTTCAAAACGCATGTGTTCGAGTGCTAGGTAATCTTTTACGATATTCAATTCTTTTTCGAATGGAACTGTTTCCGATTTTCCTGCATGCATACTACTTCTTAAAATATTACTTAACTCTGTAATAGCCTTTCGAGCACGTTCAGGATTTTCATCTACCAATGCACGGATACTATTCAAAGAATTAAAAATAAAATGCGGATTGATGTGCGATTTGATCGTTTTTAATTCCAGTTCTTTCACCATACTTTCTAATCTCAATCTATCAAGCTGGTCGTTCGTATTTTTTTCTACATAATGATATACAATATAAATAAGCAGCCATATCGCGATCAATAACAGGTTTTGATAAATGCCAAAAATATTTCGTTTATCATCATGTACCCATACACCATTCTCATTTCTAAACCAACTGGTTGTAGCTCTTATTTCATCAGCGGCACTGTTTGCTGCAGGATCAGTGCCTTCTTTTACATAATAATCACTTGCGAGACCATATTGTGTTTCTAACCGCTTAGCTTTTTCTAATTTTTTATTTTGTAGAAATCTGTCGTACGAATAATTTGTACTGTGCTCAATAGCCCTATCTCCATAAAATAATATAATACCCGATGCCGCAACACCTATTACAAACAGGAATACAATTTTATTATAAGAAAAACTTAGCCAGTTATTTTTTTGAATAACCGTTTTCAGCAAATGGGTAGTAACAATTCCTAATACCAGAGAAATAGCAAGACTAATTAAAAATTCAGTCTTACCGCCCAGCTCTTTAAAGCGGTCACCAAATACAACGAGGTTAAAATACATCGCAATAAGGCCCCAAACGCCCCAGCCCAAAACCTGGCACAACCAATATCTTTGACTTATTTTACTCATATAACAAAGTTATCATGTATTGCCGTGAATTTGGGCAATGTTTTATTAAAGGTGAAATGAGGGTTTGAGAGGTTAAAATACACTGTCGACATCAGTAATACGAAATTATCAATTAGCAATTCCCCATTATAAATTCTAATTGAAGTAGCTTTACAAGGTTGATACAAACGACTATGGCCAATCCCAATTTAAATAGTGATAAAGACCAGCTGAGTAATTCAGAAAAGGAATTCGAGAATAATATCCGTCCCAATCAGATGGAAGATTTTTCGGGCCAGCCTCAAACTATTGAGAACCTGAAAATTTTTATCAAAGCGGCAAAGATCAGGGGCGAAGCACTGGATCATATATTATTTCATGGCCCTCCGGGATTAGGCAAAACTACTTTAAGCAGGATCGTTGCCAATGAACTTGGCGTTAATATAAAAGAAACGAGCGGACCTGTAATTGAAAAGCCGGGCGATCTTGCGGGTTTGCTAACAAACCTTGAAGCCAATGATGTTTTATTTATTGATGAGATACATAGATTAAGTACGGTAGTAGAAGAGTATTTATATGCAGCGATGGAAGATTACCGCATTGATATTATGATCGATAGCGGACCCAGTGCAAGAAGCGTACAGATCAATCTAAATCCTTTCACTTTAATTGGTGCTACTACAAGAAGCGGTTTGCTTACAGCACCCTTGCTTTCTCGCTTTGGTATCAAATCAAGATTAGAATATTACAATGCCGCTACACTCCAAAAAATAATTTTGCGTTCGGCTGCTATTTTAAATACTTCTATCTCTACCGCTGCTGCAGATGAGATAGCAAGACGAAGCAGGGGCACACCACGTATTGCCAATGGTTTATTAAGAAGGGTGAGAGATTTTGCACAGGTACTAAATGATGGCACCATTGATATCGGCATCACACAACATTCTTTAAAAGCACTGAATGTTGATGAACATGGTTTAGATGAAATGGATAACCGCATACTTACAACGATCATTGATAAATTTAAAGGTGGGCCTGTTGGTATCACTACCATCGCCACTGCTGTAGGTGAAGAAGTTGGAACTTTAGAAGAAGTATACGAGCCATTTCTGATCCAGGAAGGCTTTATCATGCGCACGCCAAGAGGACGTGAGGTAACAGAAAAAGCATACAAGCATCTTGGCAAAATGCCTTACACTGATTCGAATTCTTTATTTAAATAAATTTCACGCAAAGACGCCAAAATAAAAGACAAAAGCCGCTAAGCTTTTTTTTCTTAGCGGCTTTTCTGGTTTAGCTTCTTTGCGTGAAAAAAATTATGCAGAAACCAATCTAAATCCATTACCATGAATATTTACAATTTCAATGGTGCTGTCTTCTTTTAAATATTTACGCAATTTAGCGATATATACATCCATACTACGGCCGTTAAAATAAGTATCGCTGCCCCATATTTTTTTCAATGCGATGTCTCTTGCCAACAGATCATTTTTATACTCGCATAACATTTTCAGCAATTCATTTTCTTTTGGAGAAAGTGTTTGCAATTTTCCTTCGAAACCTAATTCACGTAACCGTGGATTGAAATGATATTTACCGAGATCGAATTCTGCATTTACTTCTTCTTTATGCAATTCTTCATTGCGTTTTAAAATGGCTTTTATTTTAAGCAACAATACTTCGCTATCGAAAGGTTTAGTAATATAATCATCTGCGCCTAATTTATACCCCTGTATAATATCGTCTTTCATTGTTTTTGCAGAAAGAAAAAATAGCGGAACATCCGGATTGATATCGCGTATTTCTTCTGCCAATGTGAAGCCATCCATATTAGGCATCATCACATCTAACAAACAGATATCGAATTTTTCACGTTGAAATCCAGCCAATCCTAAACGGCCGTCTCTTTCCAACACAACTTCGTAATCGTTCAATTCTAAATAATTTTTTAGCACCATGCCAAGGTTCGTATCATCTTCGCAAAGTAATATTTTGGGTTTTATTGTATCCATAATGTATTGTTTGTAGCAAGTAACGCTAATTCGCTGTCTATCATATAGACTGCGCATCTAATTTTTTGTTAAAGCTATTACTGCCGGGTTATTGTTCTACAACTAATTTACGCATTATTTTACCTGTTGTTGCACTATTTAATTCTAATAAATAATACCCTGCATTTAATTTTTTACTTAGCGGCAATGGATAAACTAAATCACCTGCGCCAACGGAGATTGTTGTTTCTTCCATCGGCATTGGCTGTCCTAGATCATTTAACAAGCGTATATCGTATGTACTGGCAGACGCATTGTTGAAATGTATATACACAGTACCGCCAGCCGCAACAGGATTAGGATATATAGAAGCTCTAATTATTTGCACTACCGCCGTATCGTTAATTGTTATAGTTAATGTTTTATTAGAAGTACCAACTTCATTTGTCGCAGTTATCGTCGCAACGAAAACGCCAGCCGATGTTGGAGTGCCGCTGATAATACCAGTTGCAGTATTAATAGTTAATCCTGTTGGTAAATTTGTTGCTCCATAACTGGATGGTGTATGCGTTGCAATAATTGTATAGGTAAAGAAGCTATCCACCTTACCAACACTGCCAGTAGCGCTTGTTATTGCAGGTAACGAATCTAGTATAATAGTCAACACTTTATTGCCACTACCAACAGAGTTTGTTGCAGAAATGGTTGTAGTAAAAACTCCGTAAGCTGTTGGTATGCCACTAATAATACCTGTTGCTGTGTTAAGTGTTAGCCCCGCCGGTAAATTTGTTGCTCCGTAAGTTGTTGGTGTATTAGAAGCTAATATTGTATAACTAAACGCTTGTGTCGCTATCCCCGTTACTGTATCTGCCACACTAACAATTATCGGTGCAGTAAGAATCGTATCTCCATTGCAAATGGTTAAAGTAGCTGTTCCAAAACTTGCGGTATTTTGATAATCATCACTATTGGTGCCATTCCATCCTGCGGTTGCTTCTCGCTGACCAGTATTATTTTGCTGATCATTAATATTGATATCAAACCCAATTAATTTGCCATTGTATGGTGCAGTTCCTCCAATTGTTGTCCACGGTATAGAAACTTCAAGTGTGTACCCCCCACCTATTGTTGTAGGTATAGCGTATTTAATACCCGCTGTTGAACTGCCGCTTCCAGAAATATTTGCTGCGGAGTATGGAAATACATTCCAGTTAAATCGATATTGATGATCGTTGACAGTATAAGCCCCGGCTTTACTATCATTGCCCGCAACATAAAGTTCTACTCCATCCTGATCCCAAAGATTTGTACCAATATTACTTAGGTTAGAATCTTTTACATTTACCAGAACGTATAAATTAGCAGAGTCGTACATAGCCTGCCATGTTGAGCCCACCTGAATTGTTCCACTAATCGTTTGTGCTATAAGATTAGTTGGAGCTTTTGTCCATGCCGCGTCTTCAGCACCATCAATTTTTGGCGCTGTAGCTGTTTTAACTACTACCGGCCCGGAACAGGGCAATACTTGATTTCCAACAATAGTTAGCGATGCGCTATCTATTCCTGCAATAATATAGGAGGGATTTGTGGTCAAAGTAATGGTCACTGTTCCTGTAGCAACTGATGCGGTATCTGTCGATTGAGAAATCGTAAATGTATCTGATGGTGATAATGAAGTAAGTATAACCGAATCAACTAACGCAGGACTAGAAGTATAGGACGAATCGGGCCTGGTTCCTCCTACTGTATAATAGACCGTATCGTTAGCAATAATATTAGTAGCGCTTATTGTGAACGTTCCGGGTGCGCCAGCACCAACTGGAAAACTAGATGCTGAGATAGATACGTTAGGTATAGAAGGTTCAATGCTATCCATCAGCGCTTTTGCATTGCTTAGTTGTAACGACACAAAATAATTGAATACCGTATCTAAACGCATTTGTGTTACGGCATTCGTATAATATTTTTTTCTTAACGTGAAGAAACGATATACTTGCTGAAGGTCGGCTTCGGTATAAGGAACGCCTGTAAATTTTTGAATAGTATCAAGACTTGCAAAACCAAATTCTACCGTAGGTTCAATAATAGTTCCTTCACTGAAATCATTCCATGTAGCTATTTGTATGCCGTCCATGTCTGATTTATAAGTAGTGTCTAAAGCAAATAATGAACTCAAAGTATTGCCTCCATAATTACGAGGAATTACGCCCAATGTTGGATTTCCGCCAGTGCCATAAAAATCATTAAATCCCTGGTAAGCCGTTCCTAATACTACGTTATGAGAAGGTCTGTTATGAATTGTAGTACCACTCCCTGAATAATAATTGCTGGTGTTATTGTACCAGGCCGGAGGTGTGCCGGTTGTTCCAGCCTGTGGATCAGGCCAAACAAATTCTCCTCCTGCGTCTGTTCCTATTGAACTAGACTGATTATATAAAGGAAGAAATGCTGCAGTTTGACCACTAAGAATTGAATTCCATTGGCCGGGCGTTTTATAATGTATTGGCCCAAATACGCATACTAAGGGAGCATTCTGATTAACAGTATCAGCAGGTGCACGCATATCTCCTAACTTAATATACTGTGATTTAGTAAATAAATTAGCTACTGCATAATTGCCATTTGGCTGAGCATAAGTAGAAATTGTAGTGCCCCAAAAATTATCTTCCATCACCAGTCCGAACTTTAGGCCAACATTAGGCGTTTGTGCTATCAGTGCATTTGAAGTATTGAATAAAGGAGTTACATCACCATTGCTACCTGTTTGTCCATACCAATCGATCATCACTCCATCTATCCCTGCTAGTTTCATTAATAACAAATGATATTCAAGTACTGCAGTATCTCCTCCATCATAAGGACCAATTAATGGATGATAATGAGCACAGATATCACGGGTCTGAACAGAGTTGCCAAGGTAATTAGTTACAGTGACAAGATTATCTGGATGGGCCGTATTAGGACTTACGTTACTCCAATGCGCACCCCACTTATTAAGCGTACCTGTTGCTCCGTTACCAAAGCTTGTAGTTCCTGATCCCGGGTTTTGCGGTGCAGAAAACCACGGCATATAATGCACATACACCTTTGTAGGATTTGTTTTTGTAACAGCTACCGGTTGTGCATTAACGCTAAAAAACGTAAGCATACAGCCAATAAGTGCTAGGGGCAATAGTAGAGATCTTTTCATGCAAACAATATTAAGCTGCAAAAGTACTAAATATAGTTGGCAGGGTGCTGTTAATTATAAGAAGAACTTTTCAGCACCAATCAGCTTATCAGCTACTCTTCTACGTGCTTCTTTACTATTAAATGGCGCTGTTTTGGTGAACCTTTTTAAGCCCAATAACATCATGTTTTGTTCATCTCCTTCGGCAAAAGCATTGATCGCTTCTTTTCCTGCTTTATTGACTTTATCTACCGCATCGTTGATGTAACAATGCATCATATCTACCTGAAATTGCACAGCAGTTTCTCCTTGTTTATCAGCCAGTTTTATTGTTCTTAATAGAACACTTTCTGCGACAAATGTTTCGATCGCCATATCCGCAATGTTCATTAATATTTCCTGTTCGTCAGAAATTTTCATCATCAATTTTTGAACGGCTGCGCCTGCCACCATCAAAATTGTTTTTTTCATATTGATGATGGTCTTTTTTTCTGCAGCAAAAGCACTTGTATCATCATTACCAAATTCAGGGATGCTCATCAATTCTTTTGATACCGCCATAGCAGGACCCATTAGGTCCAGCTTGCCTTTTAATGCTCTTTTCAATATCATGTCTACAGTAAGTAATCTATTGATCTCATTGGTTCCTTCATAAATACGGTTGATCCTGCTATCTCGATATGCTCTACTGATCGAATACTCGTCACTAAAGCCATTACCACCATGAACCTGCACGCCTTCATCAACCACATAATCTAACATTTCACTACCGAATACTTTTAAGATCGCGCATTCCACTGCGAATTCTTCTGCGCCGCCTAACACTGCTTCGCTAAAAGATTTTCCTTCTTTTGCCAACGCTACCTCTGTGTCATCGATCCATTTAGCTGTTCTGTACAAAGCCGTTTCAGCGGCCCAGATTTTTATTGCTGATTCTGCCAGTTTATATTTAATAGCGCCAAAATTTGCGATCGGTGTTTTAAACTGCTCTCTCGTTTTAGCATACTGGATAGTATCTTCTAATGCTACTTTAGCACCACCCATCGCGGCAGCACATAATTTTAATCTGCCGATATTTAAAATATTAAACGCGATGATATGTCCTTTGCCTATTTCACCCAATAAATTTTCTACAGGTACTTTACAATCCTGAAAATATAATTGAACGGTTGATGAACCTTTGATGCCCATTTTATGTTCTTCCGGACCTTGTGTAAATCCTTCGAATCCTCTTTCAATAATAAAAGCAGAAAATTTATCTCCGTCAATTTTTGCGAAGACTGTATATACATCTGCAAAACCACCATTGGTGATCCAGCATTTTTGTCCGTTCAAAATATAATTTTTACCGTCGGCAGATAATACCGCTGTTGTTTTTGCTCCCAATGCATCACTGCCACTATTCGGCTCCGTTAGTCCGTAAGATCCTTTCCATTCGCCACTTGCCAGTTTGGTAACATATTTTTTCTTTTGTGCTTCTGTACCAAAATATAAAATAGGTAAAGTACCAATGCCGGTATGCGCAGCAATACTTACACTAAAAGAATAACCACCGCCCAATCCCTCATTCACTAAAGTAGAGGTCACAAAATCTTTTCCTAATCCACCCAGATCTTCCGGCACTGCCACTCCCAGCAATCCTTGTTCACCTGCCTTTACCATTAAGGATGGGACCAAACCCGGCTCCATTTTATCGATCTTATCAACAACAGGAATTACTTCTGTCTTTAAAAATTGCAGGCACATTTCTTTTACCATCAGCTGCTCTTCGTTAAAATCTTCAGGAGTAAAAGTTTCAAAAGCATTACTTTCTTTAATTAACCATTCGCCGCCTTTAAGGGATGTTGTGGTTGATGATGTTGTACTCATAAAAGCAAGTTTAATTTTTAATATTTATGATAAGTTATCGTATACTTTTTGCAACACTACTTTAGCTATTTCAATATTAGCAGTCGTAACCCCTTCCAGCGATTCATTCAAAGTTTGATTAGCAACGATCACTGTTTTTTCTTCCAATACCTGCGCTTCTTTTGTTAAGTAGATCAGGTTTTTTCTGCGGTCATCTTTTGCTGCAATTCTTTTAACGAGTTTTAGCTTTTCTAAATTGTCTACCAACCTCGTAATGCTGGGTTTGTCTCTGAAAGTTGCATCGCATAATTGTTGCTGGCTTTGCCCGTCTTCTTTCCATAAATGATAGAGCACGCTCCATTGTTCAATGGTGATATCGATATTAGCTAATTTGAAATTTCTCTGTAACCTGCGCGCAATAGCAGTAGATGCTTTACCGGTGATAAAGCTGTATAGCTCGCTTCGTTTAAATTGGTTGTTTGGCATATGGTTGTTTATGCAACTACCTAAAGTTAGTATTTAATTTGATCCGCAAAAAATTATTTTTTAGCCGTACGGCCTATCTTTACGCCATTAAAAATGGAGATCAACGTAACTAATTTAGGGAAGCGCTATAACCGGGAATGGATATTCCGGAATTTTAGCTATGCCTTCGCTTCAGGGAAAAAATATGCTATAACCGGACCTAATGGCTCGGGGAAATCTACTTTGCTGCAAGTATTGGCGTCGGCTATTTTACATAACGAAGGAAATGTTCAATACTCAATGCTCAATGTTCAATGTTCAGCGGAAGAGGCATACAAACATATGGCTATCGCTGCGCCTTATTTAGAATTGATAGAAGAAATGACAACCAGGGAAATGCTGGAGTTTCATGCAGAATTTAAAACATTGCAATTGCCTATTGCAGAAATTATTAAGATCGTGTCTCTTGAAAATGCAGTCAATAAACAGATACGTTATTTTAGTAGCGGGATGAAACAGCGCTTAAAATTAGCACAGGCTTTCTTTAGTGATACGCCGATATTATTCTTGGATGAACCCACTACCAATTTAGATGCAGATGGTATAGCGTTGTATCATGAATTGATACAGGATCACACAAAAAATAAACTAGTGATTGTTAGCAGTAATGATAAACAGGAATATGATTTTTGTGATGAGACGATCTCGATCAACGATTTCAAAAAATTTAATTAATTATCTTTTGTTCGCAATCAGCAGGTCTATATCTGTATGCTTTAACGTAAACCGTTCACTTAAATAAGCATTCGTTAATGCACCTTTGAACATATAAATACCCGAACGGATATTTGCTTTATATAAGATCAGGTTATCGATCCCGCCATGATCTGCTGTCTCCAATAACAATGGCATTAATACATTACTTATAGCCTGAGAAGCCGTACGTGCAAATCCACTTGGAATATTCGGCACGCAATAATGTATCACATCATACTTTTTAAATATCGGGTCTTCATGAGAAGTTACTTCACTTGTTTCAAAACAACCACCCCTGTCAATACTAACATCTACGATCACTGTTCCGGGACGCATATTGCTTACCATGGCATCGCTCACAACAACTGCTGTTCTGCCTCCATTGCTGCTGCACAACGCTCCTACCGCCACATCGCATGTCTTCAATTGCTTCGCTAATATTTTCGGTTCCAAAACTGAGGTCCACAACCTGCCGCCGATATTATTTTGTAAGCGTTTTAATTTATAAATACTATTATCAAAGATCTTTACGCTTGCGCCCATTGCCAATGCTGTCCTTGCAGCATACTCACCCACAATACCTGCACCGATGATAATTACTTTTGTTGGTGGAATACCGCTGATACCGCCAACCAAAACACCTTTACCATTATTAGCATTGCTTAGGTATTGCCCGGCGATCAGCATTACGGCGCTTCCTGCAATCTCACTCATGCTGCGTACGATAGGATTATGGCCGGTATCATCTTTTAAATTTTCGAAACTTAAAGCAGTGATTTTTTTCTCCATCATCTTTTGGAGGATTTCGCGCTTCATCACGGTAATATGGATCGGAGAAATGATGCATTGATTGTACTTCAATAATTCACAATCGCTTTCGCTCACAGGAGCACTTTTTACCAAAACGTCACAAGTAAAAACAGCTTTTTTATCATAAGCTATTTCAGCGCCTGCTTCACTATAATCTTTATCGGTATAACTGGCACCAAGGCCTGCTTTTGTTTCTATTAATACCCTGTGGCCATTTGCTACTAATACACCAACAGATTCCGGCGATAGCGCAATTCTGTTTTCATTAAAGGAAGTCTCTTTAGGCATTCCTATAAACAGCTTTGTACCTTTTGGTTTTATATCCAGCGTTTCTTCCAGCGTGTCGTAAGTAATTGACGGAGAGACGAAAGGTTTTGATGTGGCCATAAAAATAAATTAAGCGCCTGCTATTGACAGGGTTTTAGAAGGCTACAATTTACAAATTTATTTGCATCTTTCTGCGATTACTGTCTAATATAGTAATGGTGATGCGTAAAGTATCGTGTGGGAAGATGCCCGGTGCTTTATCGGGCCATTCTACGAGGCAGATATTATTGGAGAACAGGCAATCTTCTACGCCGGCGTTAACGGCTTCTTCTTCATCTTTTAAACGATACAGATCCATATGATAGATCGTTTCGCCGCTCTTTGTTTTGTATTGATTGATGATCGAAAAAGTAGGACTTGAAACTGGATCAATCACTTCCAGTTCTTTACACAACGCATGAATAAAAGTAGTTTTACCAGCCCCCATCTCTCCATCAAAAGCAAATACTTTATGAATGCCAACGCCTGCCAGCAATTGTTGTGCAGCTGTATGTATTTTATCTAACGTAAAGATCAGTTCCATGCTGCAAAGATGAACGTAAAAAAGTACTGGAGAAAATTTTAGAGAAAAAAATTAGTTCTTATTATTTAAGAACAAAAAAGGCTTCGATTGTTTCGTTTTGAAAACCTTGCGCAATAATTGGGGTTTATTGCTGATCTTATAGTTATTGATATCTATCACTTCGTAAGCGATTATCAAATTATCCAATCTTTCAACATTGTACAATAACTCATGCAACCACTCAACCTCATGCTCGATAGCTTGTGGAGTCATCAGGTCTTGATTAAACAATACCATAAGGTCCCGGTTAAGTCTGTTCATGTGTAGTTGTTGATTAAATTTATTATTTTGATCCTATCCGATCGCATGCACATTAGCGGCACAACCACAACCCCTTTTCGATGCACTGCATCCTATCATGAGTAGTGAAATCAGTAGCGTTAATAACAAGCTTATTTTAATTAATCGTTTCATAATCGTGATTACTAAATTAAACTATTTTTACCAATATTGCAATATTGGTATGGCTGATGAGATATTTAATAAAAAAACAGGTTTTAAGCGGGTTTTAGTTGCGCCGTTAGACTGGGGCCTAGGTCACGCAACTCGTTGCATACCTATCATTTACGAATTATTACGGCAAGATTGTACGGTAATTATCGCCGCTTTTGGCCACACGGAAATATTATTAAAAAATGAGTTCCCAGAGCTGATTTTCCTCCAATTAAAGGGATATAATGTGCAGTATAGCCAAAAAAAAAGCTTGTTGCCGCTGAAGATCTTTTTTCAGATCCCTTCCATTATTAACACAATTTGTTACGAACATCGCTGGCTAAAAAAAATTGCAAAAGAAAAAGACATTGATCTTATCATTTCTGACAATCGTTTTGGATTATATCATGCAACTATTGCTTCTGTTTATATCACACATCAATTATTGATAAAAACAGGTAATCGTTTTACAGAAAATATTGCGCAGAAGATACATTTTCATTTCATTAAGAAATTTACGCAATGCTGGGTGCCTGATATTGAAGGAAATAATAACCTTGCAGGAGAATTATCTCATCCGAAAAAATATCCGGATAACATAAAATACATTGGGCCACTAAGCCGGTTCGAAAAAAAAACTATCGAAAAAAAATATGATCTTTTGATCCTTATTTCCGGACCTGAACCTCAGCGTAGCATTTTTGAAAAGTTATTATTCAATCAATTGCAGCAATTTACCGGAACTGTTTTATTCATAAAAGGCCTGCCAGGAGAAGGTTCTGTCGATCAGCAAAAAAATATTCTTATACGAGGTCATCTTCCTGCGAACGAATTAAGCGAAGCGATACAACAATCAAAACTGGTTATTGCAAGAAGTGGTTACACCTCAATAATGGATCTTGTAAAGCTACAACAACGAGCTGTTTTAGTTCCTACACCCGGACAAACAGAACAAGAATATTTAGCGCAGCATCTTGCGGCGCAAAAAATATTTTATACAATTGAGCAGAATAAATTTATGTTGGATAAAGTATTGCAAGCCGCAGAAAATGCCGGCCTTACTATTCCTTTACTGGATATGCAACAATTTAAGAAGACACTATCGGATTTTATTGTATCGCTGTAGTTGACAATTGTCAATTACCAATTGCTTTTGGATAATCAAAAAACAAGAGTTCTTTTTTTGTATCGTGAAAGTCTTTCCAGTCATCGATCGCAACGGTAACTGCAAAAATACCACAGGTAGGTACATTGTCAATAACGATCCTGTCTACTAACTGATTCACAAAATTCGTTAGTCCTGTATTGTGAGAGAATATCGCAACGGTAGAAAATTTATTATCTATATTTTCTACGGCAGCAAATAGATCGCCAGCAGGGGCATGGTATAGCGATTCTACAAAAATAATTTCACTGGGGTTTCTATTGTACGTAGTACAAAATAATTCGGCTGTTTGTTTAGCTCTTTTAGCAGGGCTCGATACAAAAGCATCAATCGATATTCTTTTATCGAGTAAACGCTTTGCCATTTCAGGTGCATTCTTTTTTCCGCGGTCATTTAAAGGGCGGTCAAAATCGGCGATGCCAAATTCCCAACTACTTTTTGCATGCCTTACTACTAATAATGTTTTCACTTTGCAAAGGGTTTTAGTATCCTCTTACATTTTTGCCTTCCATAAAATTCATGAAAGCTTTATTCACAACTCGGTTACCACCCGGTGTAGGATAGTCTCCTGTAAAATACCAATCACCCAGGTTTGTAGGACAAGCCAAATGCAAACTTTCAATGGTTTGGTAGATCACATCAACCGGAATAGTAATTTCTTTTGGTGTGATGAGTTGCGCAATTTTTGCAGATATCTGTTCAGGCGTAAAAGAACTGTATACTTGTTTTACAATATTTTCTGTGTGCAATTGATTGTTACGTTGCAGGTCTTTACATTTTTCCAATAAAGAGTCCAGTAAAGATTCTTTTCCTTCTTCTTTCAATAATTCAAGCGCAGCGCGGAAGGCAATAAAATCTCCCAGCTTGCTCATATCGATACCATAACAATCCGGATAACGAATTTGTGGCGAAGACGAAACAACAATAATTCTTGTAGGACTCAGGCGGGAAAGCATTCTTATGATACTTTGCTTTAACGTAGTTCCACGAACAATAGAGTCATCGATCACCACTAAGCCATCTATATTTTTTCTTAAAGTGCCATACGTAATATCGTATACGTGTTGTACCATTTCATTACGGCTTGCATCTTCCGTAATAAATGTACGTAGCTTAACATCTTTGATAGCGATCTTTTCCATGCGCACATTGCGCCCAATCATTTCAGCTAATTTTTCTTCGTCGTAATCATTTCCCCAGCTTAATATTTTTTCGATCTTTGTTTTATTCAGGTAATCCTGGGCGCCTTTTAATAAGCCGTAGAAAGCAGTTTCGGCAGTATTAGGAATAAAAGAAAAAATAGTATTTTTTAGATCGTAGTTGATCAGTTTTAAAACCGGCTCGCTCAAATGATAACCCAGTGCGCTTCTTTCACGATAGATCTTTTCATCATTACCTCTTGAAAAATAGATGCGTTCAAAACTGCAAGCTTTTCTTTCTTTAGGTTCGATGATCTGCTGAATGCTATAATTACCTTCAGGATCTACGATCAATGCATTGCCCGGCATCAACTCCAACACTTCATTTTCACCAACATTAAAAGCTGTTCTTATAGCTGCTCTTTCGCTTGCTGCTACAATAACATCATCGCTTATATAATAGTATGATGGACGTATGCCATGCGCATCGCGCATTACAAACGAAGTTCCATCACCTGTTAATCCTGAAAAATTAAACCCGCCGTCAAATAAAGGAACAGCTTTTTTTAGTACCTGTGCAATATCTAAATTGCCCGGAGTGGCTTCATCAACCTGTACCAGAAAATGATGCACTACTTCCATCATTGCTGCGAGGTCACTTTGTTTTTGGAAAACGCCGGGGTCAAGATTTATTAAGCTAAATAATTCTTCTGTATTAATAAGATTGAAATTCCCTGCTAAAGCAAGATTCCTTGCAGGAATTGTATGTCTTTTAATGAAAGGATGGCAAAATTCTACGTTGTTTTTCCCTTGGGTACCATAGCGTAGATGCCCGAGTAATAATTCGCCTAAATGATTAACATGGCCCTTCATTAATCCGGGATGTGTTTTGATATCGGGCTGGTATTTTTCGATCTCTTCGATCTCTTTGCCGATCTGGGAAAAAATATCTGCAATTGGTTGATTAGCAGCGCTTCTAGTCCTATGCAAAAACGGGTAACCCGGTTCTACATCCAGTTTCACGGTAGCAATACCTGCGCCATCCTGGCCGCGGTTATGCTGCTTTTCCATGAGTAGATACAACTTGTTAAGGCCGTATAATACTGTACCATATTTTTGCTGGTAATAACTGAAAGGTTTGCGAAGCCGAATGAATGCCAAACCACATTCGTGTTTTATTTCGTCGCTCATGAGGAATTATGAGTTGCGAAGTTACGTTATTGCAAAACAGTTTCAAATAAAATCCCGGCTTATAAAGCCGGGATCCTTGAAAATATCGTAAAACATAAATTGTAGTAATCTGATTACAACCCGCTTAAGGTAATACCAATTTGATAAGGATTTAATTGAGCGCTTCCGTCTTTTAATAATCCTGTAATTGAATAGGCGCCGAATAAAGAATAATGGCCATAGCCTATTCTTGCTGTTGCAGCTATTCTCGTAGCATCAAAATACCTTGTACTGCTTTCCTTTTCGGTATAGCCGTTATTTATTGTAGAACCGTTGAAATCCAATAATGTTTTACCCTTTGTGTGAGCATTTAATAGTACACCCAACTTTACGCCAAAACCTATTTTCCAGCTTTTATTTTCATCTGCCGGATTAAAAGTATACCTCATTTCAATTGGTAATTCCAGGTAAGTGGTAGCGAGTTTGTATTTTTTAAAATGTTCTCCTGTCGTTTGTGTAAAAGATAGCGTTGGGTTTCCCGGAGAGCTAACACCAATACCATAAGGCACCTGGCCCATGTTTTTAAAGAATATATTGCTATTGCTGATGCCTAAACCAAATGCAACACTCCAGAATGGGTTTGTTTTAAAACGCCTGTCAAGCATCACATATATATTCAATCCTCTGGAAAAACCTTTCTTATTGGTTTTAATACTATCAGGTATTCCGGCCCATTGATCATCACTGAATTGCAACATGATATGATCTCCTGCGCGGTCAATATTGATTTTACTAAAATCCTTTTTTTTGGGTGCTTGTTGAGCTATAGCAAGTGTTGCCGAAACAACTGTTAGAAAAACAAGGACTATTTTCTTCATAAACGAAAATCTTTAATGGCAAAGTAACTGCCAGATAGGTTAAAGAAAGGTTAAGGCGTTAATTAAATTTATTTTACTCTTTTTCTCTTGCACGTGATATAAAAAAATTGCCCGAAATGAATCGGGCTAATTTTTTATGTGGGCCCACACAGATTTGAACTGTGGACCCCCTGATTATGAGTCAGGTGCTCTAACCAGCTGAGCTATAGGCCCTGTTATGTTTTCGCATAACGGACGGCAAAAGTAAGTAAATTATAATATTTTGCACCCAACTTTAAAAAAAATCATGCAACAAATTAAAAATATCATTTTCGATTTGGGGGGAGTGCTCTTAAACATTGACTACAACAAGACTGCAACAGCATTTCAGCAATTAGGATTTAAAAATTTTGATGAGTTGTATTCTCAATTCCAGGCCAATCAATTATTTGAAGAGCTGGAAACCGGTAAAATCTCTGATGAAATATTTTATCAGGAGGTGCAAAAATTCGCCACAGGCGATGTGAAACAAAAAGATATTTTTTTAGCATGGAATGCAATGCTGCTTGATTTTAGAGTAAGCAGCCTTGATTTTTTAGCCTCGATAAAAGATAAATACCGCCTGTTCTTATTAAGTAATACTAATATCATTCACCTCACGGCATTTAAAGAAATACTACAAAAAGAAACCGGCAAACCCTCGCTGGATGAGTATTTCATCAAAAGCTATTACTCGCACGAAATAAATTTGCGCAAGCCTTATAAAGATATTTATGAATTTATTTTGAAGGATGGCAACATGGTAGCAGCTGAAACACTCTTTATTGATGACTCTTATAATAATATAGAGGCTGCAAAAGAATTGGGCATTCAAACACATTTATTGTTGGCAGGAGAAAGAATAGAACAGCTTGGATTATGATACATTAAAGACTAAGCTAAGTCAAAATTTAAAAGTTAAAACCAATAACTAGTTATTATCAATATAATAGCAGGTCCTTTACTTTTGGGTTTTCACTTTTAACTTTTGCCTTTCCTACTTGATCTCTTCAAAATCAATATAGTCCTCGTTCGAAGGCTTCGAAACGGGCTGCTTGGTTTGCGAAGTATATTGGGTATTCTGTTGTTTGTATTGCTCGTTCATACGGCTGGCCGTATCGGTGAACTGCTTTTTAACCTGCTTGGCAGTAGTTGCCACAGGAATAATAAAGTCAAATATTATTTTGTACACGATGTACATTAAAAACAGGTCTTCCAGTAAATGAAAAATGCTTTCCATGGCGCAAAGGTATTAATCAAACCAAAACAAACCCTGTTAAATCGGTAATTATTATGAAATCATTACATTTTGAGGACAAGACGATTGACAACTGACTACTGAACGCCGAAAAACAGGTCTCAGCGGTGGTCACCAAAGGCATTTGTTTGGCTATTAACTAATAACTACGTATATTTGCATAGGAAAACGAACAAAAGAAGGGGACGAATCACGTCTCCTTCTTCTTTTTAGCATGAGTCAAGAGATAACGTCAATACAAACAATAGAGAAATTAGTTTCGGGATTATTAGATACGAACGAAGATGTTTTTCTGGTGTCTGTCAAAATAAAGCCCACTAATAATATTAAGGTGTTTTTAGATGCAGATAGCGGTTTAAGCATTGATAAATGTATCAAGATCAACCGCGCCATGTACAAGATCATCGAAGAAAATGGCTGGTATCCCGATGGCAATTTTTCATTAGAAGTTTCTAGCCCGGGTATTGATGAACCATTATTATTGCTTCGTCAGTATAAAAAGAATATCGGAAGGCCTGTAGAAGTAACCCTGACGGACACAAAAACAAAAGAAGGCAAGTTGTTGGATGCGGATGAAGCAAGTGTTACAATAGAAGAAACAACAGGCAAAGGAAAAAAAGCGATCATACAGGCAGTAGCGATACCACTTGATCAGATCAAACAAACAATAGTTCAAATAGTATTTTAATAATAAACAAATAAAACTCCCTTACCAGCAGGGATAAAGTGAGGCTGGATAGGTTTATGGCACGTATTAACTTGATCGATTCCTTCCAGGAATTTAAAGAGGCTGAAAACATCGACCGTCCTACGTTGATGAAAGTTATGGAAGATGTTTTTAAAACATTGATCCGTAAAAAATATGGCAGCGACGAACAGTTCGATGTAATCGTAAATGACCAAAAAGGTGATCTGGAAATTTTCCGTCGCCGTATGATCGTTGATGATGATGATCTGTATAACACGCTAACAGAAATTGAATATAAAGATGCGATCAAGATCGAGCCTGATTACCAGGTTGGTGAAGAATTGTATGAAGAAGTTGATATTCAAAAAGAATTTGGCCGTAGAGCGATATTAGCGGGTAAACAAACCTTAGCTAGCCGTATCAACGACCTTAAGAAAAATTTATTAATTAAGAAATACGAAGATCGTGTAGGCGACATCGTTAGTGGTGAAGTTTACCAGGTTTGGAAAAAAGAAGTATTGTTATTAGATGAAGAAGGAAACGAAATGATCCTTCCTAAATCTGAACAAATACCGGCTGATTATTTCAAAAAAGGTGAGAACGTTCGTGGTGTTGTTAAAAAAGTAGAATTGAAGAACAGCCAGGCGGTAATCATCGTTTCAAGAACAAGCCCTTCTTTCCTTGAAAAATTATTGGAAATTGAGGTGCCTGAAATATTCGACGGCTTGATTGTTGTGAAGAAGATCGTTAGGGATCCGGGAGAAAGAGCCAAGATCGCTGTTGAAAGTTTTGACGACAGAATTGATCCGGTTGGCGCTTGTGTTGGTATGAAAGGTAGCCGTATCCATGGTATTGTTAGAGAATTGAAAAATGAAAATATAGATGTTATTAACTGGACGAGCAATCTTCAATTATTGATACAACGTTCTTTGACGCCTGCTAAAATTACCAGCATGGATATCAACGAAGAAACAAAACGTGCGACTGTATTTTTAAAACCAGATCAGGTTTCTCTGGCTATCGGCCGCAGGGGCGTTAATATTAAACTGGCTTGTGAATTAACGGGCTACGAAATAGACGTGTTCCGCGATAACGAAGGTGAAGTAGATGAATTCGATATCGACATGGATGAATTTACAGATGAGATCGAACCATGGATCATTGACGAATTGAAAAGAGTTGGTTGTGATACAGGTAGATCAGTATTGGCTCTAACTGCAGAAGAGTTAGAACGCAGAACGGATCTTGAAAAAGAAACGATCACAGAAGTAAGAAGAATTTTGACAGAAGAATTTGCGAAAGAATAAGAAATTGTTGATTCCTGGCGATGAGCCGGGAATCAACAATTATAATTGAGCACAAAAAAATTATTGAATAAAGAAAACGAATGGCAGAAGTAGCAAGTAATACACCAAGGTTAATGGCAGCGGCCAAAGAATTCAACATAGGTAAAGAAACCTTAGTGGAATTCCTGACGCTTAAAGGATTTAGCGAAGAAGATCTGAAACCTACCGCGAAATTATCGGTAGAAATGTACCGTACCCTTCAGGCAGAATTTCAGGGAGATAAAGCTGCTAAGCAAAAAGCATCAGCAGTTGACCTTCCAAAAGGCGCCGGAGCAGAATCAAAAAGAAAAAGAGACGAAGAAGATCTTTCTTTCAAAAAGAAAGAAGCGGCGGCAGCAACCAAAGAAGCTGAAAAACCAAAAGAAGAAGTTCCTGTAGTGGTAGTAGCCCCTGTTGTTACGCCACCTGTAGCAGAATCAAATTTTATTGATACAGTTGCTCCTGAGATCGGAGGATTGAAGATCATTAATAAAATAGACCTTGATGCAATAGATTCTTCTACCCGTCCCAAAAAAACGGTTAAAAAAGCAGATGAAAAACCTGCAGCGAAAGAAGCGCCCAAAGCAACTCCGGCAAAAGAAGTGCCTGTTGTAGCAAAAACTGAAGCTCCTGCGGGACCAAAAGTTGAGGCCCCTTTCGTATTAGGCCCTGCTACTATTACAAACATTACAGCCGACAGATTACAAGGACCTAAAATTTTAGGTAAGATCGAATTGCCGGTTGATAACGATACAAGGCCAAAAAGAAACGACGACGATAAGCGCAAACGCAAGCGCATACCCATGGAGAAAAAACCCGGCGCACCAGGTGGACAAGCTCCAAACGGTCCGGGCGGACAAGCACCTCCTGCAGGTAGCAACCGTTTTGGTAACAGGCCTCCGGGACAAGGCGGACCTAACCAGGGACCAAGACCAGGCGGACCTGCAGGCAGTAACCGTTTTGCACCAAGGCCAGGACAAGGATCAGCTCCTGCAGCACGTGGCGACAGAGAAATTGACGCAAAAGAAATTCAGGATAAGATCAAAGAAACACAGGCTAAGCTTTCGGGCGGCGGTGGCGGACGTGGCGGCAGAGGTTCTAAAGCTAAATACCGTAAACAAAAAAGAGAAGAACTTGCTGAAGCGCGCGGACAAGCCGGTGTAGAAGGAAATAAATTACAGGTTACAGAATACATATCAGTAAGTGAATTAGCAGGTTTGATGGATGTAAGCTTTGCAGACATCATCAGCAAGTGTATGAACTTAGGTATCATGGTTTCTATTAACCAACGTTTAGAAGCAGATGTTATCGAACTGGTAGCAAGTGAATTTAATTATGAAGTAGAATTTATCGGTGTTGAAGATGCTGCTGAATTAGCAGAGGAAGAAGCAGAAGACCATATCGAAGATCAACGCCCTAGAGCACCGATAGTTACGATCATGGGCCACGTAGATCATGGTAAAACCTCCTTGCTGGATTATATCCGCAATACGAATGTAATTGCCGGTGAAGCGGGTGGTATTACGCAGCATATTGGTGCGTATGAAGTAACATTAAAAGATGGCAGAGCGATCACGTTCTTAGATACTCCGGGTCACGAAGCCTTTACGGCGATGAGAGCGCGTGGTGCGAAGGTTACGGATATCGCGGTTATTGTAATTGCTGCAGATGATGCGGTAATGCCTCAAACAAAAGAAGCCATTTCGCATGCGCAGGCAGCGAATGTTCCAATGATATTTGCCTTCAATAAAATAGACAGAGACGGTGCTAACCCTGAAAAAATCAAGGAACAATTGGCCGGTATGAATATTTTGGTAGAAAGCTGGGGTGGTAAATTCCAGAGCCAGGAAATAAGCGCTAAGCAAGGATTGAACATCGACCTATTGATGGAAAAGATCTTGCTGGAAGCTGATATCCTTGACCTGAAAGCTAACCCTGTTAAGACTGCTAACGGAACTGTTATTGAAGCATCTTTAGATAAGGGCCGTGGTTATGTTGCAACGATCCTTGTACAAAATGGTACATTGAAAGTAGGTGACATGATCGTATCCGGACAAAACTTCGGTAAGGTAAAAGCCATGTACAACGAGCGTAACCAACGCAGTGAAATAGCGCCTCCATCAACACCGGTATTGATACTGGGTTTAAATGGTGCGCCACAAGCGGGGGAAACTTTTAAAGTATATGCTGATGAAAGTGAAGCAAGAGAAAAAGCATACCAACGCGGACAGATCTTAAGAGAACAAGGTATCCGCTCTAAGAAACATATTACGTTAGATGAGATCGGACGTCGTTTGGCGCTTGGAAACTTTAAAGAACTGAATGTTATTATTAAAGGTGACGTGGATGGATCGGTAGAAGCATTGAGTGATTCATTACAAAAATTAAGTACCGAAGAAATTGTGGTGAAAGTGATCCACAAAGCAGTTGGTGCCATTACTGAAAGTGATGTAACCCTTGCGAACGCATCTGATGCGATCATTATCGGGTTCAACGTTCGTCCTTCCATACAAGCGGCTCGTTTGGCTGAAGCAGAATCTATACAAATTAAATTGTACTCAATTATCTACAACGCGATCGAAGAGATCAGAAGCGCGATGGAAGGTATGTTGGAACCGGGTGTTGAAGAAAAGATCCTGGCCAATGTTGAGATCAAAGAAATGTACAAATTTGATAAAGCTACCGTTGCAGGCTGTATCGTACTCGATGGTAAAATTGCAAGAAACAACCGTATCCGTTTGGTGCGTGATGGTATTGTAATTTTCACCGGTGAATTAGGCAGCTTAAAACGTTATAAAGATGACGTGAAAGAAGTGCAGAACAACATGGAGTGCGGATTGACCATTAAGAATTATGCTAATATAGAAGTTGGTGATATAGTAGAAGCCTTTGAAGAAGTAGAAGTAAAACGTACTCTATAATTCAGGGATCATACTCAACTAATCTTTTGTTAAATAAAAACAGGGTAAGAGCTATTTAACGATAGCTCTTTACTTTTGACGGGTATGTTGTACTCAATTTTTTTGTCTGAATTGGGATTCGCTGGATTTTAGGATTGTTGGATTTTTTTATTCCTAAATCCAACAATCCATTAATCGGACAAATCCCAATTCAGACAAAATACGCTAAAGAACTAATGCACAAAAAATGACAAAAAATTTTCTATTTCTTATTGCCTCTTTCCTGTTTGTTGGTGGCGCTTTTGCACAACAAAAAATTGTTGCAGATAAAATTGTTGCTGTTATTGGCGATAAGGTTATTTTAAAAAGCGATATCGATAATACCATTGCTGATATGCAGCGCCAGGGACAAACGATCCCTGATAATGCAAGGTGTATGACATTGGAACAAGCGATGGGTATTAAAGCATTGGTGCTACAGGCAGAAAGGGATTCCTTACCTGTTTCAGATGAAGAAGTAGATGCGGATATTGATAACCAGATACGTTATTTCATCAGCGCTTATGGATCGAAAGAAGAGTTGGAAAGGATCTCGGGCAAAACATTATTTCAATTAAAAGAAGATTTTAAAGACGGCTTTCGCGAAAGAAAACTGGCGCAGGCAATGCGTAATAAAATTGTTGAAGACGTAAAGATCACACCGAACGAAGTAGAACATTTTTTTGCAAGGATACCAACCGACAGCTTACCATATTTTGAAACAGAAGTACAGGTAGGACAAATAATTATTTATCCTGTTGCAAGTCGTGATGCGGAAGATTATTGTGTTGACCTTTTGAAAGATTGTAAAGAACAATTAGAATCTGGCAGAAAAGATTTCAGAACACTGGCCGCTATTTATTCTGATGATCCGGGAAGTAAAGACAATGCAGGTGAATACGAGATCAACAGAAATGAAAAGCAATGGGACCCTTTATTTTTAGCAAAAGCATTTAGCTTAAAAGAAGGACAAATATCTAACCCGTTCAAAACAAAATTCGGTTATCATATTTTGCAATTGGTGAGTCGCACAGGCGATGATGCTGTTGTGCGCCATATCCTTAAGATACCACCAATAACGCCAACAGAAATGAATGCGGCCACACAAAAATTAGATTCTGTAAGAACAGAATTGGTTGCGGGCAGATTAGAATTTGGTGCAGCCGTATCAAAATACAGCGATGATGAAGCGAGTAAATTTACCGGTGGCAGAAGACAATCGCAGGATGGCAATACTTTTATGACCATCGATCAGCTGGATAAAGAAACGGTATTAGCGATCAGGGATCTTGCTGTTGGTCAATATTCTGAACCTTCAGCATATACTGATGAAAGAGGCAAAAAAGGTATCCGCATTGTTTACCTGATGAGCCAGTCAACGCCTCACCGTGAGAACTTAGCAGATGATTATAATAAAATTGCACAACAGGCTTTGGAAGAAAAGAAAGGTATTGCCCTGGATGCATGGTTCACGAAAAATGTAGGATCAAATTATATTTTCCTGGATGATGAATTTAAACAGTGCCAGGAACTAAAAAAATGGACCAATCAAAACGGCAGCAATACAGCCACCAACTAAGTAAAAACATAATTATATTTACAAAGCGTTCCGGTCTCTAATCGGAACGCTTTATTTTTGCAGTATATTAGCCGGTAAGTTGGGAAGACGTTTACAGTTAGCTCAAGCAAGTAGCTTTTAAAACGACTTCCCGTCTTCCCGGCAAAAAAACAAAACCACATAATTTGATAGACAAACACCAAAAGATAAAACAAGAGGACCAGGCCATATTGGTTGGCCTCGTTACGTCTGAACAAACAGAAACCCAGCTGAATGAGTATTTAGATGAGCTGGCTTTTTTGGCAGAAACAGCGGGCGCTATTGCGGTAAAACGTTTCACACAAAAACTACCACATCCTGATGCAAGGATATTTGTTGGTAAAGGAAAGCTCGAAGAGATCAGAAAATATATTTTATCCAAAGGAAATATAACCCTGGTAATATTTGATGATGAACTAACAGGATCGCAGATTCAGAATATCGAAAAGGAACTCAATGTAACCACCATCGATCGTAGTGATTTAATTCTTGACATCTTTGCCAGCCGCGCAAAAACCGCACAGGCAAGAACACAGGTGGAGCTGGCACAATACCAATACATTTTACCAAGGTTAAAAGGAATGTGGAAGCATCTGGAAAGACAAGGTGGTGGCGTTGGTACAAGGGGCCCGGGTGAAACGGAAATTGAAACGGACAGGCGTATTGTAAAAGATAAGATAACGCTATTGCGTAAACGCTTAGCGGATATCGACAGACAAGCATCTACACAAAGGCAGGAACGTGGTGAATTCATCCGCGTATCATTGGTGGGTTATACCAACGTGGGTAAATCAACCATCATGAACCTGCTAAGCAAAAGCGAAGTGTTTGCAGAAAATAAATTATTCGCTACGCTGGATACCACAACGCGTAAAGTAGTGTTTGAACAAACGCCATTTTTATTGAGCGATACGGTAGGTTTTATCCGCAAGCTCCCGCATCATTTGGTAGAGAGCTTTAAAAGCACGCTGGATGAAGTAAGAGAAGCAGATATTTTATTACACGTGGTAGATATCTCCCACCCGCAATACGAAGAACAACTGGCCGTAGTAAATAAAACCCTCGCCGAATTAGATGCGCAGGAAAAACCAACGGTAACCATTTTTAATAAAATGGATAAATACGAAGAAGAAGCATTTGACCAATGGCTGGAACCGGAAGTAAAAAAAGATATTCTAATAGACCTGAAACAACGCTGGCAGAACGAAACAAAAGATAACTGCGTATTTGTTTCCGCTTTACAAAAAACCAATGTGGATGAATTAAGGCAAACGATCTTAAATAAGGTTCGGGAAATGTATCAGATACGTTATCCGTACAGAGCAGAATTCTTTTATTAAAAAAGCCTCTTTGTCATCCTGGTTCTTGTCATCCTGAGGAACGAAGGATCTAATCGATAATCAATTATTCTATTATCTCAAGGATAAGATGCTTCGTTCCTCAGCATAACAAAGAACTTCTAAATCCTAAGGATTTCACTAAACTCAACACAACTATAACTTGAGCAAAGATTACACCTGGCACAAAATAGCTGAAACCCTTAACGAAATCTCTTTTAACGCCAACGGTCTTGCAGAAGTGCAGGTAAACGGCAAAACCATCTGTGTTGCTCTAAAGGATAATAAGCTGCAGGGATGTGCCCAAAAATGCCCTCATGCCAGCGCTCCGCTGGTGGATGGATATGTGGATGCGGCGGGTAATATTGTTTGTCCGCTCCACCGCTATAAATTCAGCTTGCAAAACGGCAGAAATGTGAGTGGCGAAGGATATTTTTTAAAGCTTTTTCCTGTTGAAACACGCGCTGATGGCATCTTTGTGGGCATAGCCGAGAGTGGTTTATTTAATTGGCTCAAATAATTGCGTTTATTTTTTTGGGGAAATGTAAAAAGCCTTACTTTTGCCCTCCCAATAACAAGGGTATACTCCTCCTTAGCTCAGTTGGTTAGAGCATCTGACTGTTAATCAGAGGGTCTCTGGTTCAAGTCCAGAAGGGGGAGCCGAGAAGTAATTAAGCACTGTAGATCAATGATTTATAGTGCTTTTTATTTTACATATAACCTGTTTTTCGACCACACTGGTTACAAAAATGGTTACATGAATTTTTAATTATTGCTTTGCAATACTGCTTTTGTCAACCTCAAAAAAAATGAGACATGGCAAACAAGATTAAAGCAAGTTTTTGGTTACTCCGCTCCGTTAGTAACAAAGAAAATTTATCTCCTTTAAAAATCAGGCTGATTTATCAAAACACACAACAGAATAAAGCAACAGGTTTTTATGTTTCTCCTGATAGATGGGATATAAAAGAACAGCGGGTAAATGGTAACACTGTTGAATCAAAAAAAATTAATGGTTGGATCGCTGATACGTTAGATAAGCTAGATAAAATTTTTAAACAACAAGAAAAAGACGATGATATAAATCTCCTTTCTATCATGGAGGCATTGTTTGGTAAGCCTAAAGAATACCCTACTCTGTTACAAGTAATAAAAGAACATAACGATCAACTAAAACTTAGAGTTGGTAAGGATTACACATACTCCACTTATGAAAAGTACGTGTTCACTTATGATAAGGTAAAAGCCTTCATAATTATGAAATACACTTTATAAGCTATAAAGACCTTAATCATAATGGCCAACTTTCATTGCAAGGAACATTTACATCTAGCGCTTCTAGTGGTATTGATGTATTAGGATTTGCAGTAGGTTCAAATACAACTGTAACTTTAAACGCAACTGCAACAAGCATAGTTAGTGCTGATTAATTGATCTTCATTAAAAAATAATAACAAAGCCCTTATTTAAATAATAAGGGCTTTTGGTTATATCTACTCTTTAAAGTTCGATTTTATATGGCTTTCAATATTAGGATGATTATGTAGTTTATTAAAAAAAGAAGGAGCTGTAAAAACAGTCTCATACTGGCGCAAGTCTTCCGAAGGACGACTTGTGTCTACCATGCAGCCAGTTTCCTAACTGGCGAATATTAAACTATCTTGAAAATATTCTTTTATCGCTTCCTTCGTCAATTGCTTATTTTAGTTGAAAGATATATGTACCTGGGAAGTAAATGATTTTATACATATATAAACGATTATGATCAATTTATCTCATGCTGCAAATCAAATTCGCTGTGTCACGAATTTCCAGGACCTTGTTTCTACGCCTTTTCGTGAAGAAAATAATGCAATTTGCTGGACGCGTAAACTAACAGGTGATTTTTCTGAGATCGTTAAAAAGGTAGCGCTACACGAAAATATAGCGGTACTTGATCCCGAAGAACTTCGTGAACTTAGCTTGAGTGAACAGGGGCAGCTTGCCCGTGAAATTCTTTTAAATGATCTACAGCTGTTAAAAGCTCATGGCGCATCGCCGGTCCTTAACCTGATCAGGTGCTACGAAAGAGATGATGCCTATCCGTTTTTTCCAACGGATGTTTATTCTTTTCATGTAGATCGGTCTCCTGTACCAACCGATACTTTTTTATGCACTTACTATGGCGAGCCGAGTGAAATAATATCAAATGCAGAAGCCGAACAAAAAGTGCTTATTCCGGAAATACGTGATGAACTCAAAAAACTATACCATGGAGCAGCCGAAGGTTTTGAATCATTTTTAACTGAGCATTTCTTTGATCTACATTATCGGGTTACTCCTGCCGCACGCCCTGTGAGCTTGGGCCTCGGTAACTTATGGAGGTTGGCGGTCGATCATCCCGGAAGCCAGGTTCTTCCTTGTGTTCACCGGGCTCCAAAGGAAAAAACAGGGCAACACCGGTTGTTGCTGATCTGTTGAATACAGATCAATTCAATACAACAACGTTTCAAGTATTTACTTCCGCGGTAGAATGATCTATTAGTAATACCACCCATCCACTTTAACATTCTATTGATCATTTTCAAATTACTTTAGTTACCCTAAATAACCGGATCAATGATCTATTCTTTTCTATTGATATTGTTAACCTTGTTTGGTCCGCCAACAAAGCAAGTTGTGCAAGTTGTTTCGTTAGAGCAATTGAAGGCAAAAACAATTCATCCAAATAATGATTCTTTGTACGTTGTAAATTTTTGGGCAACCTGGTGCAAGCCTTGTGTGGGAGAGCTTCCCTACTTTGAAAAAGCTGGCGGGGAGTTTGCTGATAAAAAAGTGAAAATAATATTAGTGAGCCTTGATTTTTTATCGCAGAAAGAAAAGGTAGATGAGTTTGTAGAAAAAACCAATATTCTAAATGAGGTCTGCCTGCTGCAGGCTGGTGATCCTAATGTATGGATCAATCAAATAGATAATAACTGGAGTGGGTCAATTCCTGCGACAGCCATATATAAAAACGGTAAAAAAGTTTTCTTTCGTGAAGGAGATTTTTCTACCCAGCAAGAGCTTGATTCTGTTATTCAAACAAACCTTAAATAAAAACCACACAATGAAAAAATTACTTTTTTTAGCGCTGTCATTTATCAGCGTTGCTGCTTTTGCACAAACACACGGTTACAAAGTTGGCGATAAAGCCATCGATTTTAATTTAAAAAATATCGACGGCAAAAATGTTTCTTTAGCTGATTACAAAAATGCTAAAGGTTTCATTGTAATATTTACAACGAACCATTGTCCGTATGCAGTAAAATATGAGGATAGAATAAATGCCTTGAATGCAAAATATGCCACTGCAGGTTATCCTGTAATCGCTATCAATTCAGATGATTCGGTTGATAATCCAAGTGATTCTTACACCAACATGCAAGTACGTGCCAAAACAAAAGGATTTAGTTTTCCTTATTTGTTAGATGCTTCTCAGGATATTGCTAAAGCATACGGCGCCAATAAAACACCACAGGTATTTCTTCTACAAAAAACAGCGGACGGCCTAACCGTAAAATACACCGGTGCCATAGATGATAACACGGAAGATGCAATGGCTGTAAAACAAAAATATGTTGAGCTTGCAGTTGATGCTTTATTGGCAGGAAAAGATGTTGCCATCACTTCAACAAAAGCAATTGGTTGCGGCATTAAAATAAAGCCATAACCAAATAAAATTTTATTAAAAAGCCCGCACAAATTGTGCGGGCTTTTTTAATGTAGTCTCTGCCTACTATCTTATGATCGTAACAGGGCCAGATATAGGTTCATTATATCCAGGAAGAGATGAATTTAAATTAATGATATAGAAATAAGTACCGATCGACAGGTTGCTTCCTTCAAAAGTTCCTTTCCATGGTGATGACATATAATTACCAGCTGAACGAAATACCACTTGTCCATATCTATTGAACACTTCCACATCTGCATTAGGGAATTGATCCAATGCATCGATATTCCATGTATCATTAATGCCATCATTGTTAGGAGAAAAAGCACTCGGTATTAATACCAGATCCATAACATGTACATCCACCTGCGCATTTGCATTACATCCATCGAGCGATGCGATCAATGTATAATATTGTGTAGTGGAAGGATCAACTGTCGGAGACAAACTATTTATATTATCAATATTATTACCCGGTGTCCAATAATACGTTGCGGCACTTGGTGTAACAGATCCTTTAAGCAACATAGAACTTCCTGGTTTTATTGTTACAGTAGTATCTTTTACAGATACATCAGGAAGGCTCTTGATAACGATCGGAAGGTCTTTATTAATACCACATTGCGAAGGATCATTTGGCGTAAATGTATAAGTAAAACTTCCTGCCATTGTTGTACTGATCGATGACTCGTTCCATGATCCGGTAATGCCGTTATCTGAAACAGCAGGTAATGCTATTGATTCACTATTAAGACATAGGGAATCTGTCACTGAAAACTGCGGTGTTACCAATGGATCGGTCTGTACAATTATTGAATCGACAGGACCTTCACAAGCACCATTTTTATCACTAACATAATAAGTAACATTTCCCGGAGAAGTAGAATTGTAGGATGGTGCAACAGAAGTTCCTGTGCCGCCTATTGTAGTATACCAGGTAAGATCACTGCCTGTGGCATTGCCGGCTAATGAAACCAATGAACCCAAACAATCAGTTACCGGGCTTGAAACTGCCGGGGCTGCAGGTGTTGAGGGTTGTGCATCGATCATTGTATTTGTAGCGGTTGAATTACAGCCTGATGAAATATTTTGCATCACTACCTGATAAGTATTGGATGGTAAAGATGAAGATGTTGCCGATACACCAAATGTTGAGCCATCATCAAAACTATATACGACTCCTGTTGTGGAACTGGTAACTTCTATCGTTCCTGTGGAAACCGTACAAGTTGGCTGAGTAATATTTACGGTTGGTGCTGGTGGCACTACAAGCGGAGCCGTTATAGTTACAGTATCTGCAATTGAACTACAACCCGATGTGTTCTGCACGATCAATTCATACGTACCCGAAATTAGATCCGAAGAATCAGGCGATGTGCCAAATGATGTTCCATTATTAAAACTATATATTACACCTGTTGCAGGCGCTGTTATATTAATTGTTCCTGTAGTATCGGTACAGGTTGGCTGAACAACATTCGCTGTAGGAGCTGATGGTACCGGAAGCGGAGCAGTAATTGTTACTGTGTCTGCAGGTGAATTACATCCAGATGTATTTTGTACGATCAATTCATAGGTTCCTGAAATTAAACCAGAAGAATCAACTGTTGTTCCAAATGTTGTTCCATTATCAAAACTATAAGTAACACCTGTTGTTGGCGCTGTTATATTTATTGTTCCGGTAGTAACTGTACAAGTTGGTTGAATAAGGTTTGCTGTAGGAGTTGATGGAACCGGAAGCGGAGCCGTAATTGTTACCGTAGCTGCCGGCGAATTACAGCCCGATGTATTTTGAACGATCAATTCATACGTGCCTGAAATTAAACCAGAAGAATCAACCGTTGTTCCAAATGTTGTTCCATTATCAAAACTATAGGTTACGCCTGTTGTTGGCGCTGTTATGTTTATTGTTCCGGTAGTAACTGTACAGGTTGGTTGAATAAGGTTTGCCGTCGGAGTTGATGGAACCGGAAGCGGAGCTGTAATTGTTACTGTGTCTGCCGAAGAAATACATCCCGATGTATTTTGTACGATCAATTCATAGGTTCCTGAAATTAAACCAGAAGAATCAACCGTTGTTCCGAATGTTGTTCCATTATCAAAACTATAAGTAACACCTGTTACCGGTGTTGTTATATTGATTGTTCCGGTAGTAACTGTACAAGTTGGTTGAATAATATTCGCTGCAGGAGCTGATGGCACTGCAAGTGGAGCAGTAATTGTTACTGTATCTGCCGGTGAATTACAGCCCGATGTATTTTGTACGATCAATTCATACGTGCCTGAAATTAAACCAGAAGAATCAACCGTTGTTCCAAATGTTGTTCCATTATCAAAACTATAGGTTACGCCTGTTGTTGGCGCTGTTATGTTTATTGTTCCGGTAGTAACTGTACAGGTTGGCTGAATAAGGTTTGCCGTCGGAGTTGATGGAACCGGAAGTGGAGCGGTAATAATTACAGTGTCTGTCGGTGAATTACAACCGGAGGCATTCTGTGCTATTAATTCATACGTTCCCGAAGTCAAACCAGAAGAATCTGGCGATGTTACAAATGTTGCTCCATTATCAAAACTATAGGTCACACCTGTTGCAGGTGATGTTATATTGATCGATCCTGTAGTAACGGTACAGGTAGGCTGTATAAGTGATGCGACAGGCTTAGTTGCAAGTGGTGCCACAACTGATTGAAATTCGTAAGTCCCCATATCTACAATCGAATTATAGATACGTGTATTTGAATCAAGGTCTATAGTTATGTTTGCCGGCACAAGTGTATTTAAGCCTGCATTAATTGCAGGACTACAGGCAGTTAAACGATAATTACCTCCCGTCGCATTTACAAATAAAGGATCTGTATCCAAATTAGGAGCTGTTGACGCATACCCTTTAACCAGGCTGTTGGTAACAGCCAATGTTCCAAGACTTACAATTTCTTTTGCTTGTGTTCCATACAGAATACTGTTATTAACATTAACCGTTGTTCCTGCAACAGAACTTATTCCGTTAGCATCAGGCTTCACGGTGCTGGTTGTTGTATTGCCGTAAAAAGTACAATTGGTTACAACCGTAGTTCCCCCATAATTAATAACTCCTCCACCGCCATCATCTGTCGTCCCCGCTGCAATATTATTAGCAAATAGTGTATTTGTAATACTATCTGCTATTGCACCGGTGGTATAAAGCTGAATCGCTCCTCCACTTCCTATTGTACCACCTGGAGATCTTGATACGTTATTAAGAAAATTACAGCCAACAATATTTGTACGGATACTTTCGCTATAAAGTGCACCGCCACCGTTCGAATTACCGTTACAAGTATTATTTGCAAATGAGGATCCTGTAATAGAAATTAAAGAAGAACCGGTACTAAATAATCCACCACCGCCAAAACTAGCAGCGATATTATTATTAAATATGTCGTTTGTAATAATAGAGGATGAATTGTTATCGAATACACCTCCTCCAGCCAATGCAGAATCACGAATAAAAGAACAATTAGTAATTGCAGTTGTTGCAGATGATTCCGTATTTATACCACCACCGCTTTGACCGGCTGTATTATCAGTAAATATAGAATTAGTAATTACCGGAGATGAACCAACACTGTATACTCCACCACCGGAACCAGGCGTTACATTTCCTAAAAAATTACACCCGCTAATAAATGTTTTTTGCGCCGAATAATTATACAAACCACCACCATACTGAACGATAGAATCATTTAAAAAACTACAATTGGAAACGATGACAGAATCTGAAAAGATCACTTCCATACCACCACCGTTAACTGCGTGATTGTCTATCTGTGTACAATTTCGTATGGCAATTTTTTTATTGGCATTATTCCAAATTTCTATCCCCCCACCTTCATGTCGCCAGATATTTTGTGCGTTATAAGCAAAAGTGGTTGCTGAATCTCCATACCCATGTTCAACAGTAAATCCATCAATTACAACGCTATCAGCAGTTGCAGATAAACCTGAAATAACAAGTACGTGATGATTATCATCCGCATAGTTACCCGGTGTGCCAATGTCTCCATCTAAAATAGTTGCATTAGCCGCTATATCACGTTCACCCGTAGACGAATTATACCCGCCGTATACTTTTAATCCACCACGTGCAGGAATAAGGAAAGTGGTATCCCTGTTTGTTCCGCTTTGTACACCTGTTGAATAATAAGTTCCTTTTGCAACAAGTATCGTATCAACAGTAGTACAATTTTTAGCTTCTTTTAATGCATCGGATAATGTTTTTAATGCCTGCGGCCAGCTTGTTCCGTTTCCTGATACGGCAATAGAGCTATCTACATACAAAACAGTTGACGGAAGTAATGATTGGTATTCATACGCGCCCATATCTACTACTGAATTATAAATACGGTTATTATTACTGTAATCGGTAATAACTCCTGCAGGAATGGAATCATTAATACCTGCATTGATCGCAGGACTGCAAGGTTGCAATGTATAATTTCCTCCTACAAATGGTGCCGTTGCAAAAGCAGGTGCATTCGTAAATAAGGGATCGACATTAATTAAATTCCCAACACCCGCAAAAGTATTTTGTACAATTGAATAAGTTACTGTAGAAACCGATCCGCTAACATCTTCTATCCCATTCGCGTTTCCATAGATAATAGCATTGGCAACTTGTACCCTGGAATTGGCAAAGTTCGCTACCGCATAACCATTGCTATTGCCTGAAAATGTACAATTAAGAATACGGGTTGCTGCATTGGTTGAATTTTGAATACCAGCGCCCGAGCCTTTGTTACCACTGAATATTGAATTTTGAATTACAGGTGAGGAATTTCCGTTAGTTTGTATGCCTCCTCCATTATTTGCAACATTTCCTGAAAAAAGGCAATTGGTAATATTGATATTCGAAGTGTTTAAAATAGAGAGCCCGCCCGCTGCTGATGCATTATCATTAATAACGTTGCAATTACGAATACTCGTTTTTTGATTGTTCAAACAATTAATGATCACTCCGCCACCTCCATAAATATTTGGTATCGCTCCTATTCCGGGATATGTAAAAGTGCCTGCCGCGGTAGCATTACCATTTTCTATAGTGAATCCATCTACTATTATACTATCTGCGGTAGCAGGAATTCCTCCTATCAATAGTACGTGAATACTGTTGTCAGAAGTATCTGCTGCTACACCAATATCACCATTCATAACAGAAGTATTAGCAACAATATCACGGTTACCCGTAGACGCATCATAACCGCCATATACTTTTATACCTCCACGACTAATTTGGAATGTGCTGTTACGATTGGTGCCGCTTTGTAACAGAGTAGGATAATAATTTCCTTTCGCTACCAGAATGCTATCAACATTCAAACATTTATTGGCATCTGTTAATCCTTCTGCCAATGTTTTAAAAGCTTGTGACCAGCTTGTCCCATCTCCTGAAGCTGCAATCGAACTATCTACATAAATAACTTTATTGGCAGGTGGCAATAACTGATATTCATATGCGCCGATATCAACTATGCTATTATAAATCCTGGGGTTATTAGCGTAATCAATTGTGATAACAGAAGGGACTGAATCGTTCCTTCCAGCGTTAATAGCCTGGCTGCAAGGTTGCAAAGTATAATCACCTCCAATAAATGGCGCTGTTGTATAAGATAGCGCATTCGTAAATAATGGATCAACATTCAAATTCCCTACACCTGCAAATGTATTCTGTAGAATTGAATAGGTTACTGTAGAAACAGAGCCTGCATTATCTGCTAAACCTGCGCTATTCCCATAAATAATACTGTTAGCAATAATAGGAGTTGACGCGGCCCAATTGGTTACGCCTCCTCCTGAGTTTCCGGAAATTGTACAATTAACAATATAAGGAGTAGCATTGGAGTTTTCAATTCCCGCACCTATACCAGTATTGCCGGTGATTATACAATTTTCAATTACCGGGTCTGCTGTATTAATTTGCATGCCACCTCCATCTGTTCCTACATTGCTGGAAAAAATATCATATGCGACAGCAGGCGATGCATCATAAACTGACATACCCGCACCCGCTAATGTTTTATTATTTATCAAAGTACAGTTACGAAGAACCGTTTTCTGCCCATTATGGTCATGAAATATAGCAATCCCTCCTCCATAATTTCTAATAACGGAAGTGCTGCCGTAATTATAGCTGGAACCTGTAGTACTATTGCCATTTTGTATAGTGAAACCGTCAACGACAACACTATCATCTGTTGTCGAAAGTCCTGCTACGACCATTACATGATAACTATTATCTGTAATACTGCCCGCCGTTCCAATATCACCACTTAAAATGGTAGTATTGCCAACTATATCACGGTTACCCGTAGACGCATTATATCCACCATACACTTTTACGCCGCCGCGTAAAATAGCAAAGGCACTGTCCTTGTTAGTCCCGCTTTGTAAACCTGTTGGGTAATACGTTCCTTTTGCTACTAATACACTATCGATATTGGTGCAACTTCTTACACTATTCAAAGCTTCTGACAAAGTTTTTAAAGCAGTGCCCCAGCTTTTTCCATCTCCCGAAGCTGCAACAGAACTATCCACATATAAAACCCTGTTAGAAGGAAGGGCTACAGATTGAAATTCATATGCCCCCATGTCAACAGTTGACCCGAAGATTCGTGCATTATTATCCAGGTCAGTAGTTACTCCCGCAGGTATTGTAGCATTAAGTCCTTCATTAATAACAGGACTACAAACTGTTAACCTGTAATTACCTCCGGCAGCATTTACAAATACCGGATCCGTATCAAGATTGGGAAGAGTTGATGCGTATCCTTTAACCAGACTATGGGTTACATTTAATGTACCTTGATTAAATACTTCAGCTGACTGAGTTCCATAAATTATAGTATTATTAATAGATACAGTTGCACCCGCTTCAACGTGGATACTATTAGCTGTAGGTGAAGTTGTACTTATAGTTGTATTATTATATAGGGTACAGTTATCAAGCGTAATAGTGCCGGCATAATCCATAATAGCTCCACCACCATCATCGCTAGAGCCTATTGCCTGGTTATTAGTCATCAAGCAATTAATGAAAGTAGCAATATCAGCACCAGACTCGGTTTGAACAACACCTCCGGTTCCTGCATCACCTGTGCCATGTTGTGCAATATTTTTATCAAAAATGCAGGACGTTGCAAACACTGTGCTCCCAATCAAACCAATGGCACCTCCTCCTCCATAACCGGTAGCCGAAAGGTTGTTTGAAAAAGTACAGTTAATTAATGTATCTGTTCCATTTCCAAAACCATATAATCCCCCGCCAAGCCCAGCTGCCTGATTTAAATTAAAAATAGTATTCGCACATATTACAGTTGAAGCTTTATTAGCAATACCACCGCCACCAAAATTATCAGAGCCTTTGGTGAACAAACAATTGCGCACTACTGTTAAACTGGTATTATTATAATCGGCTATACCTGCGCCATTAACACGATCAACTCCTACACCATTATATGTTGCGGTACCAGTTCCGTTAGCTGTTCCACTCGTTATAGTAAATCCATCTACTATAACACTATCGGCACCAGTAGCACCTGCTATTGTTATTACATGGTAACTGTTATCCGTACTATCACCTGCCACACCTATATCTCCACTTAAAATGGTTGTATTGGTGGCAATATTTCGTATGCCGGTAGTTGAATTATAACCGCCATATAGTTTTATTCCACCTGCTGTAATAAGAAACGTACTATCTCTATCAGTACCATTTTGTATTCCTGTTGGATAATAGGTTCCCTTTGCAATTAGAATGTTGTTGCCACTAACTGCAGTAGCTAACGCTGTACTTAATGTAGTATAGGCATTAGCCCAGCTTGTGCCATTATTAGCACCGGTTATAGCGGCACTATCTACATAAATTGTTTGGGCCTGTAAAGACGAAATTGTAAAAAATAACGCCAGTGTCGATAAGATGTATCTCATTTCTTGCTATTGATAATTATAAATAAGCAATACAGCATAGGGCTGTTGCTTTATTCATATAGCAGAATGTTAGGTAATGTATTAGTTAGGCAATGGGTGCAAAGAAAAGAAAAAGATATTGAATAAACATATGGGAATATATAATTTTATATCGAATCAATTTTTTCAATTAAAGTATTGATTACTATTTCATAGTATATAAATTAAAACACTCATCTATTCCTATACGGTACCTGATCTGTAGCCAAAGCCAGATTCTATGCTGAACTGATATTTAAAATATAGTTTAAGATAAACCCAAAAGTAAATAGGCTACCAATTAAGGTAACCTATGAACCAATAGCTTTTTCTATTAGCCTTATCTATATTTAATAGTATGTCTTTGTATTGTTACTACTCCACATAGTAACTTCTCTCTTCACGTTCTTTTGCTATTTTTTTATTTTGTCCTCATGGTGTCTGTATGTTAATACGTTTGTTCGCCATGGCAATAATTACTTTTATTAAAACAATTCGCGTGCCAAAACCAAAATAAACTTTACAAGTTCTTTTTTATTTTTTGACTGATAAGGCGCTTCCCATTCAGCCTTATATTTGTAAATAACGATTACAACCACTATGCAAGACGATAGCCATCTATCACATCTTAAAGCGTATTCGATCTTAAATACCATTAACCACGCCTGTTACGAAATTAATAGCGATGGCATTTTTGTGTTCGTAAATAAAAAAGCGGAACAGGTTTTTGAAATGCAAAAGGAAGATATGCTCGGTAGAAATGTTTGGGATGTATTTCCTGACTCGTTGAATACGCCAAGTTTTATTGCGATCAACAATGCCTTGCACAAAAAAGAAGCATCACAATATGAATATATTTCCGAACTATTAAAAAGCTGGCTGTTTGTGAGTGTTATTCCTACAGACAATGGAGCCATCATTACTTTTACGAAAATAGAAACGCTTCGACAAAGTAAAGAGACCCTACAAAAAATATTGGATGCGATGCCGCAGCTGGTGTGGACCACTCTTCCCAATGGTGATGTTGATTTTTTTAACCAGCAGGTTTTTAATTATACACGTCTTAGTTATGAGGAGTTGAAGGCCTGGGGCTGGTCTGCCATTGCACATGCGGATGACCTTGCCATAAACATGCCTACCATCATGCATGGTATACAAACGGGCACTGCGTTACATTATGCCATACGTTTTAAAAGACACGATGGCATTTATCGCTGGCACCTTAATAAAGCGCAACCGTTACGTAATGAACAAGGTGAGATCTATATGTGGGTAGGCAGCTCTACCGATATTGATGATGAGAAAAAAAGCAGGGACCTGTTGCAATCTGTATTCGATGCGTCTACCAACACTATCAGCTTCATGAAAAATATTCGTGATGAAAACGGCACCATCATAGATTTTGAATTGAATATCATCAATGAAAAAGCGAGGGTAGTATCAGGTGCGGATAGTCAGGGGAAGCGATATAGCGAAGTATTCAATATTTCATCGGGTATCAAAGAAAGATTTATTGATACAGCCATGACAGGAAACCCGTTGCAATTTGAAACCCGCTATCCGGTCGATGGCATTGATAACTGGTTTGATGTGAGAGCGGTAAAAATGGATGATGGTGTTTTGATCACATCTGAAAATATTACAGAACGCAAAATTGCCGAAGCCGCTTCTATGCGCGCTGTAGAAGAACTGCATTCGCAAAATCGAAAGCTCACCGAGAGTCGCGAAATGATAAAAAGAAAAGATGAGTTCATCAGCATTGTTAGTCATGAACTAAAAACACCTATCACATCTATCAAAGGATATGTTGGATTAATGATGGAAAAATACAGTGAATCGGAAGATCCTTTTTTATCTAAATCTATATTCACAGTAAATAAACAATTGATAAAGCTCACCGGCCTTATTAATAATTTACTGGATGTTACCCGCATCGATATAAAAAGAATGGAATTCAATATGCAGCCATTCGATATTTGTACAACAGTGGCCGATGCCGTTGCTATTATGCAACCAACTATTTCACATCAACTCATTGTTGAAGCACCTGAAAATTGTGAGGCATATGGTGATAAAGAAAGGATCAACCAGGTAATATTAAATCTTTTAACCAATGCTATTAAGTATTCGCCTACGGCAGACAAAGTGCTGATCAATATTAAAACCACTGAAAAAGAAATAATAATTACTGTAAAAGATTTTGGCATCGGCATCGATCAGGAATACCTGCAACGAATATTCGAACGCTTTTACCGTGTGGAAGGAGAAGTTGAAAAAAACTTCGCAGGCTTTGGCATTGGTTTATATATTTCTGCTGAGATCATTAGCAGGCATAACGGTAAAATTGGTGTTGAAAGTAAAAAAGGTGAAGGATCCATTTTCTATTTTACCATACCTGTTATCGCTAAATAATTATCCTGCGGTATACAACCACCAACAATCATCCTCTACAAATTCTTTCCGTTTTTTATTTAGCGCAATAGCGTTTCCCATACTTTCCATCACTTTCAATCCAACTTTTTCGGGTATATCAGGGCCTTCGACTGTCGGGATAATTAAATTAATGATATCGTTAGGTCCATCGATTGTTGTAATACCGGCGATTTGAAAGGTTAATAAATTTCTCCCATCACTCATGTTGATCTCATCAACTGGATTTCCCTCTACTGGATATTGATTAATAGTTATGCCAGCTTTTAGTTCGCTTTGATCTTTAATTTTGTTCCACATATATAACCCTTTTAATAACTATGTTACATAATCCGTTCCAACTTTAAAATATAATTGCGCTTAACCCAACCTTTTTATTGATCCGGGAGTATATCAGGTAAATTATCTATAACCCAAAACCCCCAATTTTTATGAAAAAGAAGATCATGTCCTTATGTTGTTTTTTACTGGCTATAGTAATTAGCCAAAATGTATTCGCCCAAGTACCTATTGTAAGTTTATCTACACATTGCATCAATAGCGCTACACCAAGCATCACTGTAACAGTAAGTAACTATCCGGCTTTAACTTCTGGCACTTTAATATTTGCGTCTGGCAGCAATTGTTTAACAGCAGGTTCATACACAACCAATGCATCTAAATCATTTACAGTTTCAGTAATTCCAACAGCTCCCATTGGTTCGGGAAATTACTGGCTGGCTATGGGAGACACTAATACGCTTGTTGTTGTTACTTTAACGCCTTCGTCTGTTAGCATTAGTGATGGCCTTAGCTGTGTTGAAAATGGCCAAAGGGTGTCACTTACTGCTTCGCCGGCACTTTGTAGTAGCTGTACTTACAGCTGGGCCGCAGGGCCCGGCACAGATTTGGGAAACTCAACTGGTAATCCTATTCGATGCACACCACAAAAACATGGCAACGGGATGAATAATGTAGTAGCAACATATAACATATCCGGGTGCACAGTTTCTTCTCCGCCATATAATTTCACCTTTTGCGGTCCACGACCAGAGATGGCAAATAGTAATACCGATGAGCTAAATGTGTTTCCAAATCCAAGCAATGGAGTTTTTACTATTACCATTCCGAACGTAACGGATAAGGCTTCTGCCAACCTGTATGATTACACCGGAAAAACTGTTCGTTCATTGACACTTGTGCAAGGAACAAATCATATCAATGCAACTGATCTTTCTTCGGGAGAATATAATTTGATCATTTTAATAGATGGACAATCCTATCCTAAAAAAATTATCATCGCCAAATAATTCTTGTTGTCCATACAAACAAATGCCAATCACATAAAAGTGATTGGCATTTGTTTGTCCGATATTGGAAGCCGCAGCACAAAACTTATAATTTTTCTAAGCATTTAATGTTCTCGTGCATTCATAATTTTTTAGATAGTATTTTTGTCGCGTAATTTTTCTTTGGCCATGAAAAAAGTATTGTTGTTTTTATTGTTTATCGCATCCGTTGCGCCCGTTCTGGCCCAATTATATCCGGAAGATTTTGTGATCCCTGCGGCTGATCAAAAAATTCCGAATAGCTTATATAACAATATTTTTTTTCTTGATTCAAGGCCGGTGGATGGTATGCTAAGAAAACCCAAACAAGTAACTTCTCTCCCTTTCATTTATCAGGTACGAAAGCTATTGAAAAGCCTTACTGATTCTACTGCTAAAGATGGGGAACTGCTATTGCAATTAAGGTTGTTTAATTTTTCAGAAATAACAAGCGCACAAACGAACAAAGGGCCCTGTTATTTAAAAGCTATACTCTATTCTAAAAAAGAAGATCGCTATCAAAAGATAAATTCAATAGATACTGTTGTCGCTATACAGGAAGAACCTAATCTTACAAAAGAGACCTTAGCAATGGGCGGTAAAATAATAACAACATTTATTACCAATAGTCTTTTGCTGGAAGCGGCCGATACTACTTCATATTCTTTCGAAGATCTTGACAGCATGTTAAGCAGAGAGCAACAAAAAATACCCCTGTATCATGCAGCTAAATATATTGATGGTTTATATTTTTCTTATTCATCGTTCAGTGATCAAACTCCTGATAAACAGGTAACGGCCAATGTAAGCGACACAGGGAAATTATATGGCGTAAGAATAATTGAGAACGGAGAAAAAAAGAAAGTTAATTATAAAGAAGCTTATGCTGTTGTCTATAAAGGAGTGCCCTATATCGCCACCAAATATGGTTATTACGCTTTACTTAAAATAAATGGAGAGCTCATTTTTACGGGCGATATAGATGCTAAAGATCCAAGGGACCCATTAATGGGCTCATTGCAGGAAGAAGAATCTTTTAAAATGAGGCTTGACCCTGCAAATGGCAAATTTATCCGCCTTGAAAATACGTATAAGTATACGCCGTAATTATTTCTTAAATCCAATTCGTTCCTGATCGTCCTATTTTCTTTGCGCTGCCTTTCGCTTAGCATGGCTACTCCCTGTTCGGGGAAGACGTACGGAAATCTTTAACAGGCCGTTTATTGGAGTAGGATATCATCACAAATTGCGACCTTAAAGAATTAAAATTCCATCCAATAACCATTTATTTAACCCCGCGTATTTCTTACCTTTGCCAACATTTTAACATGGTTTGAACTGTTCAAACCGATACAGGATCATTATGGCGGCTAAATACAAAGAATACCAGCAATTGAACTTACCGAACATCGGGGAAGAATTACTGGCTAAATGGGAACAAAGCAAAGCGTTCGAAAAAAGCGTTGAGCTAAGAGAAGGCAAACAACCTTTTGTTTTTTACGAAGGTCCGCCAAGTGCCAATGGTATGCCCGGCATTCACCATGTTATCAGTCGTACATTAAAAGATCTTGTCTGCCGCTACAAAACCATGCAGGGCTTCCAGGTAAAACGTAAAGGCGGCTGGGATACACATGGGCTGCCTGTTGAGCTAGGTGTTGAAAAATTATTAGGCATTACAAAAGAAGATATCGGTAAAAAAATATCGGTGGAAGAATACAATGCTACTTGTCGCCGTGAGGTTTTAAAGTACAAAGACAAATGGGATGATATCACCAAAAAAATGGGTTACTGGGTTGATCTGAAAGACCCTTATGTAACATTCGAAAATAATTATATCGAAACATTGTGGTGGTGCCTGAGTGAATTGTATAAAAAAGATTACCTGTACGAAAGTGTAAGTATACAACCTTATTCTCCTGCTGCAGGAACAGGCCTATCATCACATGAATTAAATCAGCCCGGCACTTACAAAGATGTAAAAGATACCAGTGCTGTCGCGATGTTCAAGGCCATCAATAATGCCTTATCAAAAAAATTATTCGATGCAGCAAAAAGCGAAGAGGTTTTCTTTTTAGCCTGGACCACAACGCCATGGACACTTCCATCGAATTTAGGTTTAACGGTTGGACCGAATATCGAATACGTTTTAGTAAAAACATTGAATCCTTACAGCGGAAAACCTTGCGCAGTTGTATTAGCAAAAGCATTGTTGCATAAATATTTTCCTGAACATTTGGATGTATGGATCGAAGGCGCAAAAACGGACTTATATGATGCAATATCTAACTGGTTAGATAAGGGCACCGATACAAATAGCATTGAAGAAAATACAACGCTAAGAACAGAGTTCGATTCTTTAGTTAAGAAAAAGCAATTGCCTTACAAGATCGTTGCAACATTCACCGGAAATGATATTAGCGGCTGTACTTACGAGCCATTGCTTCCTTTCGAAGCAAATAGCCTTACCAAGATCGAAGAAGAAACACCGGAAGCAAAGCCTTTCCGCGTGATCACCGGAGATTTTGTTACAACTGAAGATGGTACCGGTATCGTGCATACTGCGCCTGCATTTGGGGCAGATGATTATAAAGTAGGAAAGAAAAATAACCTGGGGATTTTAACGCTCGTTGATAAACAAGGGAAATTTATTGATGGTGTTGGTGAATTCAGCGGCCGTTATGTAAAGGATTATAAAAATGAGAAAGATTATATAGATGTAAATATCGACATCTGCGTAAAGCTTAAAAAAGAGAACCGCGCTTTTAAAGTAGAAAAATACGAACATAGTTATCCGCATTGCTGGCGCACCGACAAACCAATTATTTATTATCCGTTAGATGCCTGGTTTATTAAAACCACGGCAGCAAAAGATAAGATGGTTGAGTTGAATAAAACCATCAACTGGAAACCCGCCGCAACGGGCACGGGCCGCTTTGGTAACTGGTTAGAGAATATGGTTGACTGGAACCTGAGCCGTAGCCGTTATTGGGGAACGCCAATACCCATCTGGCGTACAGAAGATGGCAGCGAAGAAAAATGCATCGGCTCTATCAAAGAATTAAACGAGGAAATAAAAAAAGCAGCCGATAAATTAGGCGGCGATACCAATAAAAATTATTTGCACGAAGGTATTCTTGACCTGCATAAACCATTTGTAGATGAGATCGTGTTGGTAAGCAATAATGGCGTTGCCATGAAACGCATACCGGACCTTGCAGATGTTTGGTTCGATAGCGGTGCAATGCCTTACGCACAATGGCATTTTCCTTTCGAGAACAAAGAAATATTTGCACAAAATTACCCGGCAGATTTTATTGCAGAAGGTGTTGACCAGACAAGAGGATGGTTCTATACACTACATGCATTAGGCGCTTTATTAAAAGACAGCGTTGAAGCAGAATTAAAAAAAGCAGGCTTATACGAAACCTCCGGCATGAAAGCCGCGGGCCCGCAAGCCGGTGTTGCTTACAAAGCCGTTGTGAGCAACGGTTTGGTATTAGATAAGAATGGAAATAAAATGAGCAAGCGTATCGGTAATGTTGTTGATCCGTTTGAAACCATTGATAAATTTGGTGCTGATGCCACACGCTGGTACCTGATCACCAATGCATCGCCTTGGGATAGTTTAAAGTTTGATATCGAAGGCATCAAAGAAGTACAACGCAAATTTTTTGGAACACTCTATAACACGTATCAGTTTTTTGCACTCTACGCAAATGTTGATGGTTTCGCTTTCAAAGAAAAATACATCCCATTAAAAGAAAGGCCGGAGATAGATCAATGGATCATTTCTTCTTTAAATACTTTAGTAAATACAGTACAACAAAATTTAGATGATTACGAGCCAACGCAAGCGGGCCGTGCCATTGAAGAGTTTGTTGATTCATTACTAAGCAACTGGTACGTCCGCCTTTGTCGCCGCCGCTTTTGGAAAGGCGATTACGAGCATGATAAAATTGCTGCGTACCAAACGCTCTACGAATGTCTGGAAAAATTAAGTCAGTTGATCGCACCTATCGCACCATTCTTTTCTGATTGGTTGTTCATCAACCTAAATGATATCACCAATCGTTTTGCTGTTGCTTCGGTTCATCATACAGATTTTCCAAAAGCTGATCCAGCTGCGATCGATATTGCTTTAGAAAAAAGAATGCAGCTGGCACAAGATGCTTCTTCATTAATATTATCGCTACGCAAAAAAGTAAATATCAAGGTGCGTCAGCCCTTGCAAAAAGTATTTATCCCTGCGCTTGATGCAACCATGGCAGAAAGAATAAAACTGGTGGAAGATATCATCAAAGCAGAAACAAATATTAAAGAAGTTGATATTTTAAGCGCTGATAATGATTTTATCAAAAAGAAAACAAAAGCAAATTTCAAAACGCTGGGCAAAAAACTCGGACCAAAAATGAAATGGGCGGCTGAAATAATTGCGGGCTTCGATAATGCCACAATTAATAAAGTACAGGAAGGGCCTTATTTATTGAACCCGGATCATAAAGCAAAAGGCGAAGAACCGGTTATCATTACAACAGAAGACCTGGAAACATCAACCGATGAAATTCCAGGATATGAAGTAGCAAGTAAGGGTACCTTAACTGTCGCATTAGATATAACTATAACGGATGACCTTAAAAAAGAAGGCGACGCCAGGGAAATCGTAAACCGCATCCAAAACGTAAGAAAAGACCAAAATTTCGAGCTAACTGACCGAATTATTGTTACAATCTCTGAAAATGCTGGACTCATGGCATCTATCAATCAATTTAAAGACTATATTTGTCGCGAAATTTTGGCAGATTCTCTTGAGTTTGTACCCCAAATAGATGGTGGTACAGAAATTGAAGTCAACGAAGCCATTGTAAAATTGAACGTACTTAAAAAAGGATAAGTTGTATGGCAACAAAAAAGAAGGCTATAAAACCCACTGCTAAAAAAGCGGTTAAACCTGTAAAAAAAGCTGCTCCTGCAAAGAAACCAGCTGCTAAAAAGCCTGCTCCGGCCAAAAAACCGGTAGCAAAAGCTAAACCAGCTCCTAAAAAACCTGCACCAAAAAAAGCGGCACCAGCGAAAAAACCGGTGGCTGCTAAAAAAATAGCTAAACCGGCGCCTAAAAAAGTGGTTCCTGCAAAAAAAGCAGTACCCGCTAAACCAGCACCGGTAGCAAAGAAAGTAGCTGCCAAAGTAATAGTGAAGCCTGTAGTAAAACCAATGACAAAAAAAGTAGAAGAAAAAAAGCCTGCAGCTAAAGTAATTGAGAAAACGCCGACAAAGCCTTTCCCTAAAAATGCGAAAGATATTAAAGTATCGCCTCCAAAACCGGTGGTTATACCTAAATATTCAACAAAAACAGTTCGTAAATACCAACCGGAATTCACTAAGTCTGTTTTAGACCAGGCTGCACCTGATCCGGGAGCTCCATCTCAACGTTACAGCGATCCTGAATTAGCTGAATTTAAAGAGTTGATCCAGCGCAAATTGGAAGCGGCTAAAAAAGAATTGTCTTACCTACACGGTTTAATTACCCGTAAAGATGAAATGGGTGGAGATGAAACGGATAACCGCTACATGACAATGGAAGATGGTAGCTTAAGCATGGAAAGAGAACAGTTGAGTCAAATGGCAAGCCGCCAGATCACTTTTATCGATCATTTAGAAAAAGCGATCATGCGCATTGAAAATAAAACTTACGGTATCTGCCGTGTAACTGGCCGTCTTATCGACAAAGCCCGTTTACGCGCTGTACCTCACGCTACGCTTAGCATTGAAGCTAAAATGGGCGGCGTAAAATAACTATAAATCACAAGTAGAAAAAGGAGAATCGCGAAAGCTTTTCTCCTTTTTTATTTTGAGTCAAGCCGCAGTTCTTTGCGCAACATCGGTGGCGTCGCACATTTCATCAGGTGAATATCTATTAGCAATTCCAATACAACGCATTCCACCTTTGCCCCATCGGGGCCAACCCCTTTGTAGAAAAGATATGCTGCATTGCTCCTTACTCCGTAGGAGTAACCCATCTATTAAAATCAGGGGAAACTCCTACGGAGTTTGAACAAATAAAACGATCCTATTTCTACAAAGAGGAAACTCCTACGGAGTTTAGCTAACCAAGCGTTTTACCATTAATGCCCCAAACGCTGTAACTTTACACCACAAACAAGTGAGTTATGGCTGAAAAAGCAGAAACGAAAAGACAAAAACAAGTAGCAGGATTAATAAACGAAGAACTGAACGATATTTTCCGTCGCATGAGCCTAACCATGATCGAAGGAGGAATGATCTCATTAGCATCCGTAAAAATAACACCCGATCTTTTCGAAGCAAGGGTTTACCTAAGTATGTTCCAGGTAAAAGATCCCCAGGCTGTGTTGCATATGTATGAAGAAAAAAATAAAGAGATCAGAAAAGAATTAGGCACAAGGGTTCGTCACCAGTTACGCAGCATCCCCGAAATAAAATTCTTCATCGACGATACATTGGATTATGTATTTAAGATGGAAGAACTTTTCGAAAAAATTAAAAAGGAAGACGAGAAGAAAAAAGATTAACCAATCTAAAACTACCACTTGAATTTCTTATTCGCCTGGAGATATTTTAAAGCAAAAAAAAGTGCCAATGCGATCAATATCATTGCATGGGTAACTGTTAGCGTTATTGCTTTTGCTACAGCTTGTCAGATCTTGGTCCTCAGTGTTTTTAATGGTTTTGAAGGTCTGGTAAAATCATTGTACGCTTCCTTCTATACAGATATTAATATCATCCCCTCCAAAGGAAAAACATTTATACTTACAGCAGACCAGATCAGGTCAATCAAACAACAACCCGGCGTTTACGCTATTTCTTTAATTGCAGAAGATAAAGCGCTCATCAAAAATGATGATGTTCAAACAGTGATCTATTTAAAAGGCGTTGATAATAATTATCCGAACGTAAGCGGGCTCTCGGATAAAGTTTTTGATGGAAAATATAATACCGGCACACTGGATGATCCTTTGTTAATTATTGGCGCAGGTATACAAAACGCAGCAGGCATCAACGTTGAGGGGCCAATGAAATCGCCACCACTAACTATTATTTTGCCTAAGCGAGGCATGGCTTCTATCAGCGATCCGGCTTCTTCCATCAGTGAAGGAACCATTATGACCAATGGAGTATTCTCCATCCAGCAAGAGTTTGATGATAAATACGCTATCACCAATATCGATTTTGTAAAACAGCAAATGGCTTTTGGCAAGGATGAATACAGTGCAGTAGAGATCAAGCTTAATAATATTGAATCTATCTCCACCACACAAAAATCATTGTCCAATTTATTAGGCGCAAAGTATCTCGTGCAAACTAAATACGAACAAAACATGAGCTTGTACGATACCATGCATTTAGAAAAATGGGCCATCTATGCCATACTCACGCTGATATTAATTATAGCCGCCTTCAATATGGTAAGTGCCTTAACAATGCTCGTCCTGGAAAAACAAAAAGACATCAGTGTATTACAAAGCATGGGCGCCAATAAAACGCTGATCCAAAAAATATTTTTAACGGAAGGCCTATTGCTCGGTGTTATTGGTGCCGTAGCAGGAATTATACTTGCACTGATTATTTGTGCACTTCAATTAAAATATAAATTAATAAAATTATCAGGAGGCTCTTTCCTCATCGATTATTTCCCCGTTACATTAAAGTTGGCAGATTTCTTTCTTGTTTCCATAACAGTAATGATCATTGCTTTTATTGCTTCCTGGTTTCCTGCGCGTAAAGCAGCAAGACAATCATTTGAATTACGCGGTTCATAAAACGGAACGTGATTTGTAGTTCAATTCCTACAGTGATTTCCAAAATAAAAATCATATATTGAATTAAATATCATTTACACATTCACATAAAATGTAATTCATTCTCTTTTGAAAAACATTTTTTACATAATTACTGATCATGCAACAATACGATATCATCATCATAGGAACAGGAGCAGGAGGTGGAACGCTTGCACATAAATTAAAAGACTCAGGCAAAAAGATATTGATCTTGGAAAGAGGCGATTACCTGCCAAAAGAAAAAGAGAATTGGGATAGTAGTGAAGTTTTCCAAAAAGAAAGATACCACACAAAAGAAGTTTGGAAAACAGAAGGTAATAAAGACCTTCATCCCGGCACCGGTTATTGGGTAGGAGGTAATACAAAAGTTTTTGGCGCCGCATTATTTCGTTTAAGAGAAAAAGATTTTGAAGAAGTACAACATGCAGGTGGTGTATCATTAGCATGGCCAATAAAATACAAGGACCTCGAACCATATTATACAGTCGCAGAAAAATTATATACGGTGCATGGTAAAATGGGCGATGATCCTACAGAACCTTATCGCAGCGAAGAATACAGTTATCCTGCTGTTAGTCATGAGCCACGTATACAAGAGTTACATGATGACCTTGTAAAATTTGGCCATCATCCTTTTTATTTACCAATCGCCATCAAGCTGGATGAATCGGATATGCCAAATAGTAAATGCATACGTTGCAGTACCTGCGACGGTTTTCCCTGCATGGTCCACGCGAAAAGCGATGCTGATATCAATTGCACAAGGCCCGCTTTAAATGATAATGTTACTTTATTAAGAAATTTTAAAGTAACCAAGCTGGTTACTAACGCCGACGGCACCACGATAGATTACGTAATGGGCGAATACAATGGCGAAATAGTTGGATACAAAGCAGACATCGTTGTTGTATCCTGCGGAGCAGTTAATTCAGCCGTCTTATTATTGAATAGTGCTAATGACAAACATCCAAACGGTTTAGCAAATGGCAGCGACCAGGTAGGCAGAAATTTTATGAAGCATTTGAATCAGGCAATGCTTGCGATTAGTAGTAAACTTAATCCGACAAAGTTTCAAAAAACATTAGCTGTAAATGATTATTACTGGGGAGATGAAGACTATAAATTTCCAATGGGCCATGTGCAAATGCTAGGCAAATCGGATAGGTATCAAATAGCAGGTGATGCGCCTTTTTTTGCTCCTAACGTAGCATTAGAAGAAACAGCTAGCCATTCAATTGATTGGTGGATGACAGGCGAGGATCTTGCAGATCCCGATAACAGAGTGCAAGTGATCGATGGACAAATACATTTAGATTATAAAGAAAATAATACGGAAGGCTTTGACCGCCTGATAAAAAAATGGAAAGAGGTTTTGGTTAAAATAAATGCGGCAGAAAGTTTTTTACATTACGGTATCAATCTTAGCAAAAGAATTCCTTTGTCAGGTATTGCGCACCAGGTAGGCACAACAAGAATGGGCACAGATCCAAAAACTTCTGTTGTGGATGTGAATTGCAAAGCGCATGAGGTTGATAATTTATACATTGTTGATGGTAGTTTTTTTCCATCGATCGGTGCGGTAAACCCATCACTAACAATTATGGCAAATGCATTGCGCGTTGGTGATCATTTGCTGGAAAGAATGAAATAGTTTTTTTATAATAGGCTCTAACAAAATAAATTTACATGAACCCCAATCCAAAATTAAAGGGCCAGTCTGCATTGGTAACCGGCGCCAATAGTGGCATCGGAAAAGCTGTCGCCATTTCGTTAGCCAATGATGGTGCCAACGTTGTTGTCAATTACGTTACACATCCTGAAGACGCGCAAGCTGTTGTTGATACGATAAAAGCAAATGGTGGAAATGCGATCGCCTTGCAGGCAGATGTAAGCAATGAAGTGCAAGTGAAAGCAATGTTTCAGGAAATGTACAAAGCATTTGGCACAATTGATATTTTGGTGAACAACGCCGGACTTCAACAAGATTCTCCTTTTGAAAAAATGACATTAGCACAATGGCAATTAGTGATCAATGTAAATTTAACAGGACAATTTTTATGCGCTCGCGAAGCCGTAATAGAATTTTTACGCAGAGGGCCTGTACCTGAGAGAAGTAGGGCCACAGGAAAAATAATTTGCATGAGCAGTGTGCATGAAGTAATTCCATGGGGTGGCCATGTAAATTATGCTACCAGCAAAGGTGGTATCATGATGTTGATGAAAAGTATGGCGCAGGAATTAGCACCTAAAAAAATAAGGGTTAATAGTATCGGGCCAGGTGCTATACAAACACCTATTAATACTTCGGCGTGGAGTACACCTGAAGCGCTAAACAGTTTACTGACATTAATCCCTTACAATCGGATTGGGGAACCCGAAGATATTGGTAACTTAGCGGCATGGCTGGCAAGTGATGAATCTGATTACATAACCGGTACTACTATTTTTTGTGATGGTGGTATGACTTTATATCCGGGATTTTCAACTAATGGTTAAATTATGAGTGACAAAAATATAACGGCAGAGCAAAGGCGGATAAATGAAAATAATGAAAAGGATGTTCCGTTAGAAAAATGGGGGCCCTATTTAAGTGAAAGGCAATGGGGAACAGTGAGAGAAGATTATAGCGCCAGCGGAGACGCGTGGAACTATTTATCTCATGACCAGGCAAGAAGCCGCGTGTATAGATGGGGAGAAGATGGACTAGCGGGCATTTCAGACTACATGCAAAACCTTTGTTTTTCTGTTGCGCTATGGAACGGAAAAGACACCATATTAAAAGAACGTTTATTCGGCTTATCTAACGGTCAGGGTAATCATGGTGAGGATGTAAAGGAGTTGTATTATTATTTAGATAATGTTCCTACACATTATTACATGAAGTACCTGTACAAATATCCGCAACAAGCTTTTCCTTATCAGGATATTATTAATAAGAACAGGAGTCTTTCTAAAAACGTACCCGAGTACGAATTATTAGATACCGGCATTTTTAAGGATAATAAATATTTTGACGTTTACGTAGAGTATGCAAAAAATAGCAGCGAAGATATTTTTATCAAAATAGATATTGTGAATCGTGGTACAGATGCTGCACCAATAACAGTGCTGCCTACTTTGTGGTTTAGAAACAGGTGGCAATTCGATGCTGCAACACCGAAACCATCCATTCAATGGATCAGCAACAGTGAATTAAAAACTACACATGAGCCAATTGGTGAACACCATTTATATTTCAAAGGTGCGGGGCAAATATTAATCACAGAAAATGAAACAAATACTGAACGCGTTTTAGGCAGAACAAATATTACACCGTATGTAAAAGATGCTTTTCATGATTCTGTTATTTCCGGAAAAAACACCGATGCCCTTATCAAGAAAAGAGAAGGGACCAAAGTAGCACCCGTTTACAGGTTAACGATAGATGGCGGTTCCTCAAAACAAATTTACCTGCGCCTGACCAATGAGGCCACTGATATTCCTTTTGCAGAAGGCTTCGAAGGAATTTTTGATCTGCGCAAAAAAGAAGCAGATGAATTTTATGCTTCTATCTTGCCGCCAGGCACCAGCGATGACCTGGCCAATATTCAAAGACAAGCTTTTGCAGGTTTATTATGGAGCAAACAATACTATCATTATGATGTGGAAAAATGGATGAGCACCAGCGATGGCGTAACACCATTATCACCCGAAAGATTAGAGGGCCGAAATCATGAATGGAAATATTTAAAGAACCAGGATGTTATTTTAATGCCTGATAAATGGGAATATCCCTGGTATGCCGCATGGGATACTGCTTTCCATTGTATTGCCATCGCTCCTATTGATCCAACATTTGCAAAAGGACAATTGATATTGTTGATGCGTGAATGGTACATGAACCCTTACGGACAAATACCTGCATACGAATGGAACTTTAGTGATGTAAATCCTCCGGTACATGCATTTGCTGCATTGGGTGTTTACCGCGCAGAAAAAGATGCCACGGGCAAAGGCGATATACAATTCTTAAAACGCATTTTCCAAAAGCTGATCATCAACTTTACCTGGTGGGTGAACAGAAAAGATGCGAGTGGTAATAATATTTTCGAGGGTGGTTTCTTAGGCTTAGATAATATCGGTGTATTCAATCGCAGCATTCAATTGCCTGATCAGATCGCGTTAGAACAAGCCGATGGTACGAGTTGGATGGGTATGTATGCTTTGAACATGTTAGATATCGCTTTGGAAATTGCCTTAACCGACGACGCTTTTGAAGATACAGCCACAAAATTCTATGAACATTTTGTGTTGATAGCAGATGCCCTGAACGAATTGAATTTATGGAATAGTGAAGATAATTTCTTTTACGATGTACTTTGCCTGAAAGGCAAGCTGCCGGCGGCTTTAAAAGTTCGTTCGATCGTTGGTGTTGCTCCAGTGTTTGCTGTATCTATCATTAGCAAGTATAGTATGGATAAGCTGAGTGATTTTGCACGCCGTACTGCCTGGTTCGATAAGTACCGTATTTACAACAACGATTATTTACCAAACGAAAGCAGGGCCGATAGTGATGATGCGTTATTATCATTAGTGCCTAAAGAAAGATTGGTACAGATATTAGATAAGCTATTGGATGAATCAGAATTTTTATCAAGCGGCGGTATCAGGGCCTTATCCAAATACCATGATAAAAATCCTTACACCATCACTATCCAGGGCGTTAACTATTCTATTGAATATGATCCCGGAGATTCTACTTCAGATTTCTTTGGTGGTAATAGTAACTGGCGCGGGCCGGTTTGGCTACCGATCAATTACCTGATCATTAAAGCGATCAAAAAATACGGCGAGTATTATAAAGATACTTTGAAAGTTGAATGCCCGAGAGATTCCGGAGTGATGATGAATTTGGAAGAAGTAGCAGCAGAATTGACAAAACGTATCTTATCTATTTTTCAAAAAGACGAGACAGGTAATCGTCCATTGTATGATAATTACAACGCAACCTATAATGAATTTTATAAATTACCTGAAAATAAAGACCTTGTTCTTTTTCATGAATATTTTCATGGAGATAATAGTAGTGGTTTAGGAGCAAGCCATCAGTCAGGCTGGACGGCACTTGTAGCGAATTTGATCGGGACTGTATAATTAAGTAATAAGGCAAAAGTGAAAACCCAAAAGTGAAAACATTGTTCTCTACTTTTGGGTTTTCACTTTTCAATTTTTGGCTTTATTTTCTGATCTCTGCCTGTAATTCTTTTTCATAAGATGCAATGATCTTGCTCATCATGGCATCGATATCTTTATCGGTCATTGTTTTTTCTTCATCTAAGAAGACGAAATTCACGGCCAATGATTTTTTATTAGCGCCTAATTTTTCACTTTCAAAAATATCAAACAAGCTGATCGATTGCAATCTGTTGACTTGCGCATTTTTTGTTGCTTTTTCAACCTGCTCATATTTCAAACCTTTATCAACTACAATTGCCAGATCTCTTTGTACCGCAGGGAATTTTGAGATCTCTTTGTATTCGATCTTTGCTTTTTTACTTAAAGCAATTAATTGTTCCCAATCAATATCAATATAAAACACCGATTGTTTAATATCAAAAGTAGCTAGTGTTTTTTTATCGATGCTGCCAATTGTTGCAATATCATATTTTTTGATCTTTGCTTCGATCGCACTATCAAATTTCGCGTTAGCTGAAACACCGTATTCGGTCAACCTTACACCCGCCAATTCAATAATTTTTTCAAACACTGCTTTTGCAAAATAGAAATCTACTTTGTCGCCTTTACCCTTCCAGCTGTCAGCCGTTTTTTTACCGGTGATATAAATACTTAAATGTTGTTTTTCCGAATAGCTGCCAACAGCGCTTGTAGCATAGGTCTTACCGAATTCAAAAAATTTCAGATCAACATTTTTACGATTTAAATTGTGTGAGATGCTTTCCAAGCCTGTTTCCATCATGCTTGGCCGCATTACATTTAATTCTTCGCTCAGGTTATTGATCATTTTTACAGTTGTCTGTAAAACTTCGTTAGAAAAATAAGCGCTGTTCGTGATCGAGTTCGTAAATATTTCGTTGAAACCTTCGCCTACTAAATAGTTTGCGATCTTTTCTTTGTATAGCGCATCGTGGGCCAATGTTTCCACCGAAGGTGAAATAGTAATAGCAGATGGTATCTCCACATTATCCAATCCATCAATACGCATTATTTCTTCAACGATATCAGCTGCGATCGTAATATCAGGTTTACTGTACGGAACAGTGTAACTCATTTGTTCTGCATCTTCTTTGATCAATTCAAAACCAAGACTCGTTAAAATACTTTTGATATTGACTGCAGGATAATTTTTACTACTTAATTTTTTCAGGTAAGCATATTTGATCGTTACCTCAGCTTTTGCTTTTGGTGCAGGATATACATCGATCACATCAGAAGCAATTTTACCTCCTGCAATTTCTTTAATTAATAAAGCGGCTCTTTTTAAAACATTTACGGTGTTGCTGATATCAACGCCTTTTTCAAAACGTGTTGCCGCATCCGTACGCAATCCATGTCTGAACGATGTTTTACGAATACTTGTCGGACTGAACCAGGCACTTTCTAAAAAGATATCCGTTGTTGTATTTTTTACACCGCTTGTCAACCCGCCAAAAACACCTGCGATACACATTGGTTCGCTTTCGTTGCTGATGACCAAATCTTCTGCAGATAATTTTCTTTCTTTTTCATCCAGCGTAATAAAAGGCGTTCCTTCGGCTACATTTTTTACGATTACTTTATTCCCTTTGATCTGGCTGGCATCAAAAGCATGCAGCGGCTGCCCGGTCTCATGCAAAATAAAATTGGTAATATCTACAATATTATTGATCGGGCGAAGTCCGATACTTTTTAATTTTTGTTTTAACCAAGTCGGACTTTCAGCAACAGTTACACCTTTAATGCTAACACCACTATACCGCTGACAAGCTTCATTGTTTCCAATACTCACACTTATCGGCAACTCATTATTATCTGCTTTAAAATCGCTTTTAAATGGCAGCTTAACGCTGGTTTCTTTTTTGTTATGATAGGTTAAGTAAGCACAAACATCTTTAGCAACACCCAAATGGCTCATAGCATCCATTCTGTTGGGCGTTAACCCTATTTCAAAAATAAAATCTTCGTTGGGTTTAAAATAATCCGCCGCAGGCGAACCAATTTTTGTATCGGCAGGCAGTATCATTATACCCCCATGACTTGTTCCTAATCCGATCTCATCTTCAGCGCAGATCATCCCAAAGCTTTCAGCGCCGCGGATCTTTGCCTTTTTCATGGTCATTGGTTCTCCGCTTGATGGATAGATCGTTGAACCAACAGTTGCCACTACAACTTTTTGTCCTTTAGCAACATTGGGTGCACCGCAAACGATCTGTAATAATTCTCCGGTTCCGATATCAACTTTAGTGATGCTTAATTTATCTGCATCGGGATGTTTTTCGCATTCCATTACTTCACCGATAACCAGTCCTTGCAATCCGCCTTTTAGCTCCTCATATTTTTCAAGGGTTTCTACTTCCAACCCTATTGATGTTAAGATCTTACTTAGTTCTTCGGGGGCGACTGTTTCCGGCAAATATTCACTAAGCCAATTGTAACTAATGGTCATTGATTACTGATTAATTTTTTCTAATAAGTTGCAAAGATAGTTATTGGCAGTAAAGTGTAAGCAATGGAAGCCCAGGAATCAAAAAACAGGCGAAAAAAGGAGATATACTAATCAAACTATTGACACAAAACAAGTGAAAAAAAAAGCCCTTCCCTGAATAAAAAAAAACAGGCAAAAATAAAGTTGTGGAGAAAATAGGAATCGGCGGCAATTGTGCTGAATTTGGTATGTGAATATTTATGTTAATATGCGTTAATAACCTAACTTACAGAGTGTATTTCCTGTGGATAATCATTATTACAAAGTTCATAACACGGCTATGTTAATAAACGGTAAAGTTTCGCTGTTACCTTAGCCGTCCTGCATAATTCTAAAAGCATCTTTTATCATTCTGCAGAGCTAACAATTTCGGCTGACTAACCCAGTAATAAGCAAACAAAAATGGATCTAACTAATCTCAATAAAGACAGAAAACCCAGGCGTAAACCTTCATTGGATTTAGGCTCTATGATGTTCGGCAAAGTACCGCCGCAAGCCAAGGAATTGGAAGAAGCTGTATTGGGTGCGATCATGTTAGAAAAAAGTGCTTTTGATACAGTCGTTGAGATATTAAAACCCGAATGTTTTTATACGGAAGCTAACCAAAGAATTTTCCGTGCCATGCAATCATTGGCACAAAAAAGTTTGCCGATAGATCTTTTAACAGTTGTTGAAGAATTAAAAACCAAAGAAGAGCTTGACCTTGTTGGCGGTGCATACTATGTATCGAAATTGACCAACTCTGTTGTTTCTTCCGCAAATATTGATGCGCATTCCCGTATCATTCTACAAAAGTTTATTCAGCGTGAACTGATCCGCATTAGCGGTGAGATCATCGGCGATGCATACGAAAACAGTACGGATGTATTCGACTTATTAGATGATGCTGAAAGTAAGTTATTCGAGATCACCAATAATCACCTTCGTAAAAACTTCGATGATATCAATACCGTATTGGTAAAAACAATTCAGCGTATTGAAGACATGCGTAGCCGCGATGAAGATATCTCAGGCGTAACAAGTGGTTTCCCGACGTTAGATAAAATTACTTACGGATGGCAGCCAACGGATCTTATCATCTTAGCGGCTCGTCCTTCGGTTGGTAAAACAGCCTTTGCCCTGAATCTTGCTCGCAGCGCGGCTTTACATCCAACAAAGCCTACAGCAGTAGCGTTCTTTAGTTTGGAAATGAGTGCAGGCCAACTGGTACAAAGAATTTTAAGTGCGGAAAGCGAGATATGGTTAGAAAAGATCTCCCGTGGTAAATTAGAGGACCATGAAATGAAACAGCTCTACAAAAAAGGGATTGAAAAATTAAGCAACGCGCCAATATTTATTGATGATACTGCCGCACTGAATATTTTTGAGTTAAGAGCAAAATGTCGCCGTCTGAAAAATAAACATAATGTAGGCCTGATATTGATAGATTATTTGCAGTTGATGAGTGGTGCTGGCGATGGCAAGAACGGAAACAGGGAACAAGAGATCAGTCGTATCTCAAGGGACCTGAAAGGATTGGCAAAAGAATTGCAAGTGCCGATCATTGCGCTGAGCCAGTTAAGTCGTGCCGTGGAATCAAGAAAAGAAGGAAATAAAATGCCACAGTTAAGTGATCTACGTGAATCAGGAGCGATCGAGCAGGATGCGGATATGGTAATGTTCTTATATCGTCCAGAATATTACGATATCAACCAGAACGAAATGGGTGAAAGCAATAAAGGTGAAACACATGTAAAAATTGCAAAGCATCGTAACGGTAGCCTGGAAACAATTAAGTTAAAAGCATTGCTACATATCCAAAAATTTGTGGAGGACGAAAGCACCGGATTCGGCGATGGTGGCGGTTTCCCATCAGGTGGTGGCAGTTGGAAACCAATTAAGCCTGAAACAGGTGGTGGCGAAGATAGCGGCGCTAAATTATACATTCAAAAAGGCAGTAAAATGAATGATAATGAATTTGATGATGATGCTCCTTTTTAGAATAAGAAATAAAATTAAATTAATATTGCTCACTTAACTGTGAGCTTTTTTTATGGCACTACCCTTTTTTTACGCAGAAGAATTAACAACCGGCACAACACAATATGTTTTGAATGAGGAAACCTCAAAACATGTAGTGCAGGTATTGCGCATGAAAATTGGCGAGCAATTACAATTAACCGATGGCAAAGGAAATTTATTTACTGCCGCCATTATTGATGATAATAGAAAACGGTGCCAGGTAAAAATTGAAACCACACAACAGCAACCTGCAGCCAAAAAGCAAATTAGCATCGCTATCTCCTTGGTAAAAAATAATACGCGTTTTGAGTGGTTCTTAGAAAAAGCAACAGAGATCGGCGTGACAGAAATTATTCCGTTGATCTGCGAAAGAACCGAAAAACAAAGTTTTCGTCATGATAGAATGAAAGGTATTTTGGTAAGTGCTATGTTGCAGAGCCAGCAATGTTGGTTACCCAATTTACATGAAGCTACTAAATTTACTGAGCTGATAAAAAGATCGGCGCATCAACAAAAATTTATTGCGCATTGCGAAGAGGATAAAAAGCAACCGATCAATCAGTATATCAACCAATCAACCGATCAATTAATTTGTATCGGACCAGAAGGTGATTTTAGTAAAGAAGAAATTGCACTGGCTTTGAAGAATGGGTTTATTCCTGTGGCTTTGGGTGATACCAGGCTGCGAACTGAGACTGCAGGTATTGTGGCTGCAACATTATTATGCGTTGCGTAAGGCAAATGTTCAATTTTCGACTATCAATGTTCAATCCTCAATTAATTAATACAGTCTAATGCTTTTTCAGTTGAAAATTGAACATTGATAGTTGAACATTTATTTGTTAATTAATGAAGAACAAATATTCTTCACAATAGCCGGGCCTTCATAAATAAACCCGGTCCAAACCTGCACCAATATTGAACCTGCCGCTATTTTTTCTTTTGCATCATTACCAGTAAAAATTCCGCCGCTGCCGATGATCGGTATTTGTCCGCTTGTTTTTTGGTTGATGTATTGTATGATCGAAGTTGATCTTTCTTTTGCAGGCTTACCACTTAAACCACCCGCGCCAATTTTTTCTAATTCGGTTGTAGTGGTTTGTAAATTATCTCTCACAATAGTTGTATTGCTTACAACAAGTCCGTCTAATTTTATTTCGAGTGCCAAACTAATTACGTCATCAATTTGTGCTTCGTTCAGATCCGGCGCTATTTTAAGCAAAATGGGTTTTGGATTTTGTTTGTTTGAATTTGCCGATTGTAAATTGGTCAATATCTTCCGTAAAGAATCTTTTTCCTGCAATTCACGTAAGCCAGGCGTATTTGGACTGCTAACATTCACCACAAAATAATCTACATAATCATGTAATTTTAAAAAGCAGATCTCATAGTCTTTCCAGGCATCTTCGTTGGGTGTTATTTTATTCTTTCCAATATTTCCTCCGATAATAATATTGATCGGATCTTTTTGGTTTCTGATTTTCTGTAATCTTTCTACAATAATATCTACGCCATCATTATTAAAACCCATGCGGTTGATCAGGGCTTTATCTTTCGGCAAACGAAATAATCTTGGTGTATCATTTCCTGCCTGCGCTATCGGTGTAACGGTTCCTATTTCAACAAATCCGAAGCCTAACATTTCCAGCTCATTTAGGTAACGGGCGTTCTTATCAAAACCGGCTCCTAACCCAACCGGGTTTTTAAAATTAAGTCCAAATACTTTCTTTTCTAATTGAGCGTTTTCTACTACAAAACAATTGGTAAGCAATCTTTTCGCAAAAGGAAGTTTACTGATCAGTTGCAGGGAATTCATTGAAAAATAATGCACCCATTCAGGGTCAAAACAAAATAAAATAGCGCGTAAAAGGTTATACATGGTGCGAAATTAAGTTACTGTCCTGAGTTTTTTGTTTTTGAAATAAAATTGTAACTTTATATAGAAGGTTGCATAAACAACTATTTCGTTTTTTCGATTGTTAACTGTTATATTTTAAACTATCTCCACATGCAAGAAGCATATATAGTCGCCGGTTACAGAACAGCCGTTGCAAAAAGTAAAAAAGGAAGTCTTCGTTTTACAAGGCCCGATAACCTGGCGGTAGATGTGATCAAAGGTTTACTGGCAACAGTACCGCAACTCGACCCAAAAAGGATCGATGATGTTATTGTGGGCAATGCCGTACCCGAGGCGGAACAAGGTTTACAAGTGGCAAGATTGATTGCAGCACGAGCCATAGGTATACATGCCGCAGGTATTACCATCAATCGTTATTGCGGTAGTGGATTGGAAAGCATCGCCATGGCAACGGCTAAAATAAGAACAGGCATGGCGGAATGCATCATTGCGGGCGGAACAGAAAGCATGAGTTTGGTGCCGACTGCAGGCTGGAAAACATCGCCCTCTTACGAGATCGCTAAGGATGAACCGGATTATTATTTAAGCATGGGACTAACGGCAGAAGCTGTAGCAAAAGAATACAATGTTAGCAGGGAAGATCAGGATGCGTTTAGTTATAAAAGCCATGTGAAAGCTGGCCATGCCATTAAGAACGGTTATTTTAAATCTGGCATACTACCTGTAAATATTGAAGAGATCTATGTGGATGAAAGTGGAAAGAAAAAAACCAAAAGCTGGATCTTCGAAACGGATGAGGGTGTAAGAGCCGATACTACAAAAGAAGGATTGGCCAAATTGAAACCGGCATTTGCAGCAGGCGGTTGTGTTACAGCGGGTAACTCATCGCAAACAAGCGATGGTGCTGCTTTTGTAATTGTGATGAGCGAAAAAATGATCAATGAATTGGGATTAAAACCGATCGCAAGATTAGTGAATTGCGCAGCGATGGGTGTTCATCCGCGCATCATGGGTATTGGCCCTGTTGAAGCGGTACCCAAAGTATTGAAACAAGCAGGAATGACCTTAGATAAAATAGACCTGATAGAATTGAATGAGGCTTTTGCTTCTCAATCACTGGCAGTAATTCGTGCATTACAGTTAAACCAAGATATTGTAAATATCAATGGGGGTGCTATTGCATTAGGTCATCCACTAGGTTGCACCGGCGCTAAACTGAGCATTCAGTTGATCAATGATATGAAAAGATTAAAAAAGAAATACGGTATTGTTACAGCTTGTATCGGTGGTGGGCAAGGTATTGCGGGCATTATCGAAAATATAAACTGATCAATAAAAACAAAAAATAAAAAGGGCATTCAATTATGAATGCCCTTTATTTTTTTTAAATATTTTCAACGTTGTTGCAAATAACTTATATTTGCCAACGATCTCAAATTAATGTTGCATAAAAATTTACATATCAAACGCTTATTGGCCGGCATTATGCTGGTGCTTTTTGCGTTTAGCGTTACGCCAAGAAATGTATTGCATGATCTGTTTGCTAATCATACAGATGAAACAGTTCTATCTAAACGATCAAACTCAGCTTCAGTAAAAACATTTGATTATTTATGTAAGACTGATAATCTTGTTGTGGAATCTCCTTTTATTGAAAGCATCAGTCACTTTGATCTTTCAGCTTTTGCGGCCTATACAAAACATCGTATCCTTACTTCATATTTTTTTTCCTCTTCAAAATATTTTTTCTTTGAGCACCGCGGCCCTCCTGCCGTTTCGTAATTTTTCTGCTTCGCAGATACAAGACAATCTCCTTTATACATTATTCAATTAATAACAACATAAGTTTTGTTATTACTATACCTATTATTTGTTGCTACAGGTAATAGTAAAATGATCATACATGAAATATCTATCTAAAAATATATCCCTATTTATTTTGATACTGTTATGTGCGCAAATAAGTATTGCGCAGGGAACAGCAGTAAAAGAAACGCTTACGGGACCCGGAACATTATCAGGTAATGTTATTGAAAAAAAGAATAGTAAACCCTTATCAGGCGTTACCGTTTACATTGCCGATCTAAAATTGGGTGCGGTAACAGATTCTTTAGGCAACTATACTTTCAGGTCACTGCCCGGTGGAACTTATTTAGTGGAAGTTCAATACGTAGGATTTAAAAGCATTACTAAAAATATTTTTGTCAACGGTGATGTCAATGAAAACTTTGTTATGGATGACAATTATATCGAACAGGATGCTGTTGTTATCACCGGTTCATCAAAAGCTGTACAAATAAAACGAAATCCCGTTCCTATCATTGCTATTAGCAATAGTTACATTACACAAAACCTTAGTTCAAATATTATTGATGCCATTGCAAAAGTGCCGGGTGTAAATGCTGTTACTACAGGTGCGAATATTTCTAAGCCCATTATCAGAGGATTGGGCTTTAATAGAGTATTGACATTATATGATGGTGTTAGACAAGAAGGCCAGCAATGGGGAGATGAACATGGCATTGAAGTAGATCAATATGCAATAGAAAGAATTGAAGTCATAAAAGGACCAGCCAGTCTGAGTTACGGATCAGATGCTTTAGCAGGTGTTGTAAATTTAATTCCAACACAGCCCGCGCCTGAAGGAAAAATGATCGGTGATATCACTACTGAATACCAAACCAATAATGGATTGTTTGCAGGGTCAGGAATGTTAGGTGCAACAAAAAAAGGTTTTGAATGGATGGGAAGAATATCACATAAACAAGCTACCAATTATCAAAACAGTGTTGATGGCCGCGTATTCAACACAGCTTTTAATGAAACGGATGCCAACGCAACTTTTGGGTTACACCGCAAATGGGGCTACACACATCTTAGCTTGTCTTTATTTGATGACCTCCAGGAAATCCCTGATGGCAGCAGAGATTCAGCAACCAGACAATTTACACAGCAGGTTACAGAAGCAGATACTACACCTCGCCCGATAGTATCTGCTTCGGAATTAAAATCCTATGCAATGACACCCCTGCATCAACATGTACAAAATTACAGAGTGTATTCTTCTAACAACTTTACGGTTGGTAGTGGAAGATTGGCTGTGAACCTCGGTTACCAAAGAAGTGTTCGCAGAGAATTCAGTCACCCCGAAGTTCCTTACCAGGATGTTGCCGGATTATTTTTGCAACTAAACACTTACTCTTACGATATCAAATATTATTTTCATGAATTGTACGGCTGGAACCTCACAACCGGAATAAATGGTATGTACCAAACCAATGTTGTAACAAATGGGACCGAATTTGTAATTCCATCCTACCACCAATTTGATATTGGTCCGTTTGCTTTATTGAAAAAAACTTTTAATAAGTTGGATATCGCTGGTGGTGTGAGATACGATAGTCGCTCATTTAATAACAGTGAGCTATACACTAAGCCAAGCCCCGTTGATGGATTTGATACGCCTGTATATGGTGCTGATACCGTTGGCGCATCTAAACCATTTTCAAAATACAGTCATACTTTTTCCGGAGGATCGGGAAGTATTGGTGCTACGTATAATTTTTCTGAAAAATTTTCTGTTAAAGCAAATATCGCCAGAGGATATAGGGCACCGAATATTGCTGAGATTTCCGCCAACGGCGTACATCCCGGAACAAATTTGTATCAAATAGGCAATGATGATTTTAAACCTGAGTTTAGTTTTCAACAGGATATTGGCGCCGAATATTTATCAAAATACATTTTTGTTTCTGTAAGCTTATTTAATAATACGATCTCAAATTATATTTTTAATCAAAAGGTAGCAAGCGGCAATGGTACATTAATAGATACATTTAAATTCCAGCAAGGCAAAGTGCAATTATATGGAGGTGAGGCTACGATAGACTTCCATCCAATAAAAGCATTGCATTTTGAAAACAGTATCTCAACAGTGTATGGTTTGAACAGGGATGTACCGGCTGCATTAAAATCAGACAGTAATAAATATGTGGCATCTATTCCACCATTGCATGGCATTTCGGAATTACGCTACGATTTTAATTCAACTTCGGCACATTTGATCGATGGATTTGTAAAAGTGCAGCTGGCTTATTATGCAACGCAAGACCGTGTTTATTTAACCGACAATACGGAAACAAGAACACCGGGCTATACTTTAGTGAACGCCGGTGTAGGTAGTGGGTTCACAAATAAAAAAGGAATAAGAATTTTTAATTTGTACCTGATGATGAACAATGTATTTGATATTGCTTACCAGGATCATTTAAGCAGGTTAAAATATTTTGAGCCTTATCCCGATGATCCAAGAGGGCATCATGGCATCTATAATATGGGCAGAAATTTTAGTGTTAAGCTGGATATTCCATTAAGCTGGAACTTGAAGAAATAAAATAAATTAAAAAGCACTCAGTAAAAAGAGTGCTTTTTAATTATTTGAAATAATTTGTTTTATGCATCAAATTGTGTTGGCTTTGTTGTTTCGTAATTAGGATCATAGCTTACGAAAAAGTATAAATAAATAACACGACTCAGTCGCATCATCCATGGTTGCAAAACAACCAGTAACAAACAGTTCAATCCCAGCCACCAGAATATCCGGTTATCATCTACAGAAACACCTATCAAAACCCACCAGGCAATAAATGTGGCAACGGAAATAGCTACAGCCAATGCATAACTTACATAACCTGTTCCATACCAAAATCCTGTTTCCAGATCGTATTGCTGTCCGCATTCCGGACAAGTATCCGGCATATTAAAAATATGCGAGAGCTTTAAGCTTTTATACGGATTGGCATCCTGAAACATTTTGCCTCGTCGGCAGCGGGGACATTTCATCTTAAAAATGCTAACGATATAACTGGGTGTAGGTTTATTTTTTTCCATCAATGCAAAGGTACGGAATGCTGAATGCCTAATGCTAAATGCTTAACGCTGAAAGCAAAACCAAACATTGATTACTTTAATAGCGTTTAGCAGTAAGCATACTGCGTTAAAGTCTATTATGCCATTGTCTTTTTACGTTCGCCAATTTGTTGGCGCCACATAGCATAGTATAATCCTTTTTCTTCTAATAGTTTTTCGTGCGTACCTGTTTCAACCACAACGCCTCTTTCCAGTACATAGATCCTATCCGCATGCATGATCGTGCTTAAACGATGCGCAATTAAAATAGTTATTTGTTCTTTCGCAGAAGATATTTCTTTGATCGTATCGGTAATTTCTTCTTCTGTTAACGAATCTAATGCACTGGTTGCTTCATCAAATATTAATAGATGTGGCTTGCGCAATAATGCACGGGCGATCGATAAACGTTGTTTTTCGCCGCCAGATAATTTTAATCCGCCTTCACCGATCATGGTATCCACGCCTTTCTCTGCACGTTCTATTAATCCCGTACAACTTGCTTTTCTTAACACTTCAGTCAGGTCAGCATCGCTTGCATCCGGGTTGACGAACATTAAATTTTCTTTGATAGTACCGCTAAATAAATTTGTGTCTTGCGTTACAAAGCCTATTTGTTTACGCAGGTCATCAAAATGAATAACCGTTTCATCTAATCCATTATAAAAAATATTCCCTTGTTGCGGGCGATATAAGCCAACCAATAATTTCATCAGGGTAGATTTTCCACTTCCCGAAGGGCCAACGAATGCAACCGTTTCACCCACTTCAACATCAAAGCTAATTCCGTCGATCGCTTTGTGAGACGCACTGACATGTTGAAAAGCTACATTATTAAATGCCAGGGTTTTGATATTACCCAGCGCTTTAGGAAATGCCGGTTCCAATTCGGGATCTTTCTTCATCAACAGATCAAAATTGATCAATGAAGCTTCTGCTTCTCTATACGACAATAAAATATTCCCTATTTCCTGCAATGGGCCAAAAATGAAAAAGGAGAAAACTTGCATGGTAACCAACTGGCCCGCATTCATTTTAAAATCAAATATCAATGATAATAAAATAAATAAAATTACCTGTCGTAATGTATTCACTAAAGTACCCTGTATAAAACTGATACTTCTTATGCGTTTTACTTTGGTTAATTCAAGTCCTAATATTTTGTAAGTGTTTTTATTTAAACGCTCTACTTCCTGGTGTGTTAATCCTAAACTTTTTACTAATTCGATATTGCGCAAAGATTCTGTAGTAGATCCTGCCAGTGCGTTTGTTTGTCCGACGATATTTTTCTGGATCACTTTTACTTTCTTACTTAGTAAATTGGTGATAACAGTTAATACTACTATCCCAACTAAATAAGCAACAGGTACGCGCCAGTTAATATATAACGCAGCATACACAAACACAAATACTACACCCACCAATACACCAAAAAGTATATTGATAAAGCTCACCATGAATTTTTCTACATCGGCTCTTACTTTGGTTAAGATAGATAAGGTTTCGCCACTGCGTGAATCTTCAAATTGCTGATAGGGCAATTTCATGGCGTGTTGCAACCCATCTGTAAAAACTTTGGCGCCAAATTTTTGGATGATCACATTCAAAAAATAATCCTGAAAGTTTTTAGCAATACGGCTTATCATCGCTACTGTTATAGAAAAAAGCAATAAAAAGAAAACACCCAATTCTAAAGTGGACACCATTTTACCTGTGGCTTGGTTCAATACGGGAACATGCTTGTATATCCATATAAATTGATGCCAATCAAATTTGCCAGGCTTTGTTATGGTTTGGTGCTCATTGGCAAGATTCACCATTTTGCCAAGAAGAATAGGATCAACCAACGAAAACCCAATATTAACTGCTGCTAACAATAAGGTAAAAAAAACGAGCCATTTATGTGGCTTTAAATATTTCAATAAAATTTTCATGCTGCAAATTTACGAAAAAAAATATATCGAAAAGTATCAATGCATTAAGAATTCATTATTTATCTGCTTAAACTTCTAAGAATGAATAAAGTAGAATATATTTTTAAATAAATTTTGAGTTTTTACCAGTTTATTTAATGGATATTTGTTCTACTAAACTAGTGTTAGCAAGGTCAAAAAGAGAAGAAATGTCACCATTCAAAATAATTCGCCGAAAAATAAAACGATCCTTTTGGCGGGTAGTTTTTAGTATTACAGATTTTAGACTAACTAAAAATGTAAACATTACTGAAAAAACACTGGTATTCATAAAAAATGACCTGATCGGCGACTATATTCTATTCAGAAATTTTTTACCTTATATTAAACAAAGCAAAAAGTATAAGGATCATAAAATAATACTGATCGGTAATACTGTATGGAAAAATATTGCAGAAACATTGGATGCTGATTATTATGACGAGATGATATGGGTATCTTTTGACCGCCTCAACAAAGACCTGGTTTATAGAACCAAAACAATAAAAAATATTTTATCTAAAGGCTACGAAACCCTTTTTTATCCCGTTTATTCCGGAGATGAATACACGGAGCAATTTTTAATTACTAAGATCACTGCAAAAGAAAAAATAAAATACGCACAGCCTTTGCCGGAATTAGGAACAAAAGTAAATCCTTGTTTTACCCAAATACTAAGATCTACACACCGGTATCTTTTTGAAATATATCGCTACAAAGAAATGTTTGAAATGTTTTTAGATGTCTCGATCAAAGGATTTGAATGGCGTAATTTAAATGCAGATGCTACCAAGCATATTCCCGTGAAACGATATATTGTTTTTTTTCCAGGCTCGAGCGCTTATTTAAAAAGATGGGGTACAACTAATTTTGTGGCCGTTGCCAATTACCTGATAGATAATTATGCTTACCAGATCGTGTTAGCCGGCACTAACAAAGATGGGAAGTATGCAAGTGCTATCATCAATGGTACAGATAAAAAACATCAGGATCGTTTTATAGATCTTACAGGAAAAACATCTTTGTTAGATCTTGCCAATATTATTAACCGTAGCGATCTTTTGGTGACGAATGATTCGGCCTCTCTTCACATGGCGGCGGCTGTAAATAAAGAAACTGTTTGTATGTTCATGGGAGAAAGCTATGGCAGGTTCACCCCGTATCCAAAAGAGATATTCTCGAATGGTAGATTTATTTGTCCGCCTGATGTAGAAAAATTAGTGCAGGCTCAATCAACCTCTCCGGTCTTTTTATCTTTAGGTTATAATCCTGATATCAACGCAATCACTCCTGAACATGTGATCACAGCAATTGAAGATCTCTTAAGTACAAAACAAAAATACACAGATAAAATCCTCAATTCTTTTCATCATTAAATTGATACATTCCTTTATGCAGAATTATATATTGTATGTGGCTTATGGCAGTATCAATAACATTAATGAATGTAAATATTCCCTGCTCAGGTATATAGATAAATATTCGGCCGAGCTATCCAATACTTCCATTATTATTTATACAGATCAACTAGATTTTTTTAAGGCCTTTACTTCTTTTAGTAACAGCATTTCTATTAAAGAAATTTCAATGGCGCAAATAAAGGAATGGCGCGGTGTTGATGATTTTGTTTTCCGTACGAAAATAAAGATCATCCAGGATTTTTTTTCTACCCACACTGGAAATTTATTGTATTGTGATACCGATACGTACGCACTTACTTCTTTGCAGCCAATATTTTCTTCTATCGCAGAAGGAAATTTTTATATGCATTTGTATGAGGGAATACTGGGCGATACATCAAACGCCTATTTTAAAAAGTGGGATAAATTTTTATCAAAAAAACCGATTGAATACAATGGGAAAAAATTACAGTATTCAAACCAGTTACAAATGTGGAACGCGGGTGTATTGGGCTTAAATAGTGCGAATAGTAATTTATTGAATGATGTATTATCGCTTTCAGATACGATCTACGAAAAATTCCCGAAACATATTGCAGAGCAATTTGCCTTTGGTTATTGTATGCAACAGCAAAGGCCTATTCGATCATCAGCCAATTCGATATTGCATTACTGGGACCTGAAAGAATTTAGAATTGTGTTAGAACACTTTTTTGATCGCTATAAAGATTCGGACATGAATGAATTAATACAAAAAGCCGGACAGCTTGATATCATTGCTATGCAAAAGGAAAAAGACAGTTTTAAAAATTTGTCGTGGGTGGAGAAACTACAAAACAAATTCAATCACAAACAATTTGATATTAAAAAGTATTTGAATTTTTAATACACAAACTTTTTCTTGAACCAGGTTTTCAGTTTATCTTTTTTAAGTACATCTGCAGATGGTTCCTTTAAAACTCCAGTAAATGGCTGGCCTTTTAAAATATATTGTTTATTAAAAATAGAAGAGCTGCAGTTCCATTTTAATAAGAATTGTTTTCTTCCGTTATTCTTTTTGATGCGCAAGGTTGATTTTGTCTGGAAATGATACACCATGCTTTTTCCAACACCTTTAAAATACCGGCAACCGGCCTCCCACATTTTTTTAGCGTAATCATCATCACTCGCCATACCCGGACTAAATTCTATGCTAAACCCTCCGATGATATTCCAATATTTTTTTGATATAACCACCGGCGGCCAGCTTGAACCACTCCAGTCATTTTTATGCAAAGAAGGTAATGCCGCTAATAGATCTTGCTCCCTGAAACTTTCGGTATCTCGTCCAAAATCAGCCACTATTACGGCTCCGTTATTTGAATCGCGCGGCTCGATCATTGTTGACGATAACATAAAATTATCTGTGGGTAAGCTTTTAATTTCTTCGGCTAAATATTTATCCCAATCAGGACAAGCATACATATCATCATTCATGTAAACGATATTTTCATTTACCGCCAATTCACCGGCCATATTCACTGCAATGCAGATACCCACATTTTCTGGTGTATATGTGTATTGTATTTGTTGTTCTCTTGCCCAGTCAAGCGTACCATCACTTCCATCATTTATATGTAAAATGATCTGACAAGGCAACGTCGAATTTTTTTTAATGCTTTCTACACAAAGCTTAACGTAAGGAAGATTATTCCAGGTAGGAATGATAATAGAAAACATACACTATTTTTTGATCGAGGGACAAAAATAATCAAAATACAATGCTGAAAAGTAAAATTATTTTGCCCAGCCTTCCCTGTCTAAGCTGCGGTACTGTATCGCTTCTGCTAAATGTTCTGCCCGTATTTCTTCGGCGCCTGCCAGATCTGCGATGGTGCGACTTACTTTTAAAATTCTATCATATGCCCGTGCCGATAGATTTAGCTTTTCCATAGCTACTTTCAATAAATTCTGACTAGCCGCATTTATTTGGCAGATATCTTTCAGCATTTTACTACTCATTTGTGCATTGGCATACACCCCTTCAATTGCTTTATAACGCTCTGCCTGAATTTCTCTTGCTTTGATCACACGTTCGCGGATGCGTTCGCTTTTTTCAAATTGTTGTGAAGATGATAATTCCGTAAATGCAACCGGTGTTACTTCTACATGCAAGTCAATTCTATCTAACAACGGACCTGATATTTTATTTAAATATTTTTGTACGCCTCCAGGCGGACAAGTGCATTCTTTTTCAGGATGGTTAAAAAACCCACAAGGGCAGGGATTCATTGAAGCGATCAACATAAAACTTGCAGGAAAATCCAATGAAATTTTTGCTCTTGATATCGTCACCTTTCTTTCTTCCATTGGTTGCCGCATTACTTCCAAGACCGTTCTTTTAAATTCTGGTAACTCATCTAAAAACAAAACGCCATTATGCGCCAATGAGATTTCTCCCGGTTGCGGATTGCCGCCGCCGCCTACCAATGCGACGTCTTTTGTAATGTTAATGTAACAGTCAATAAAATCAACTATTTCTTTACCATTGTGATGGTGTTAAAGTAATAAATATCGAAATAATGTAAAAAAGAACAATATGCCTCACAATAAGCCAAGAATTAGATCCGGTTCAGCCAATTCAAAATATAGTCAGCTACGTTTTCCCAATTAGGCTCTCCGCAGGTATAATGCCCACGCCCCATAAACTCTTTATATTCAGTAATGCTATTGTAATCTTTATAAACTTTGAAATTTTTTCTATTTAATGAAGCAGGTACTATGTGATCTTTTTCACCAGCAATAATGAGTAATGGATTATGAGGCTTTTTGAAGTCAATTTTTGCAAAAGATTTTAATGTTCCTCTTGGAATATTACGACTCTCAGGTACCACATATTGTTCAAAGACCTTATCTGATTTTTCTCTTGTCATCGTATTACAAAACGCATAATGAAACCATTTTTTATTAGGTTCAAAAATCGAATTCCCTTTAAAGAAATTAATCACAGGAAAATTCGATTTCCAAAAACTCCATTTTGTGGTTATAATACCTTGCGGCGAAGCCCCATCTATAGCAATTCCTGCAATGACTTTGTCCATTGAAATCAATTTCTGTACAGCTAATCCAGCTAATGAATGGCCGATAACAATCGGTTTTTCTGGAAGAGAATCAATAAATTTTACCAAATTATTTATCACATCTTCAAAATTTACATTCGCAAGATTCGGATTGATATCTTTTCTCAGCTGTGCTGGATCACCCTCATGGAAAGGATTTGCTGGAGTATAACAAGTATATCCTCTTGCTTCAAAATACGACTTCCAATCCTGCCAGCTTTTAGGATTAACAAACAACCCATGAATAAAAACTACGGTCTTTGATTTTATTGTAGACATTATAATATTTTTGATGAGGGACAAAGATCTTCATCAAAAACGAAAAAAATTTTAACCTAAGTTAAAATCGATTACTTTTCTGACAATCTCTTTCTGATGCGACTTAATGAAGGGCCTTTAATTCCCAGATAAGAAGAAATATGGTATAAAGGAATATTATTGAAGATGTGTGGATGATGTTTTATCAAATCAAGATAACGCTCTTCAGGTGTTTTGAAAAGAAGACTTTCAGTTCTTTCTATGGCAACATTAAATGCTTCCTGAGCGAGCAATCTTCCAAAACGCTCCCATTGATGTGATAAACTATAAAGCTTGAATAAATCCGTATAACAGATATAAATCACATTCGCATCGCTCATTGCTTCAGTGTGATAATCACAGGGGACTTGATTAACAAAGCTTTTGAATGTAACAACAAATTGATTTTCTGAATATAAAAAAACATTTTTCTCTTCCCCAGTTTTAGTATCAATAATGAAAGATCTAAAAACACCAGTTGTTATAAAGCCTAGATATTTGCAGACCGTATTATATTCATTGTAATACTCACCTTTTTTATACTTTTTATGTTGCCAATATGGTAATGCAAGATTGAAATTCTCATCACTTATATTGGCAAATGCTTTTAGTGCATATTTAAGAATATCTGTTTCTTGCATTTTGCTAAAATAAGCAAATCTTATAACTCGCTAACTAGGGTAATAATTGAAATAATGGCATTTTTAATATTCTTGTATTGTGGACAAATTCTGTAACAAAATAAGATTCGATTCTGGTTATATGGTTTTTCCTCCTTAGGTTAGCCTTTCAAATTATGGTCAACGTAAATAAACCATCAATAAAAAATTCAGCTAAAAAAGCAATTACTCTTATTTGCTTACTAGTAGCTTTAAGATCTCAAGCACAGGTTGTAGATGAGATCGTCAGAAATGATATATACATCTCATATTTCAACGACGAATTACATGAACCCCTTTATGTTGAATACAAATTATATCAGGGTGGCGGCAATTGTAAACGAAAAGGAATGCATTTTAAAACCGGAGATCTTCAATATTCTGCAAAAGCAAAAGACTACAAGGCTAGTGGTTATGATGAGGGTCATCTAGCCGATGCTAAGGATTTCGCTTATGATTATGAGAAAGAAGAGGAAACTTTTAGGTTCTACAATTGCGTCCCACAAACAAAAAAATTGAATCGAGGAATCTGGAAATATTTTGAAACCAAAATAAGAAAAGAAAGTCAAAGCGATAGTCTACTTATTATTTGCGGATCAATTTTTGGAAACCAAACCATGGGACCAGATAATATTGCTATCCCGGAGTACTGCTGGAAAATTGTTGAATCCTTAACCACGCATGAGATAATTTACTGTTTGATATTTCCTAACGATGACAGTGATACATACAGTGATATTAGTATTCAAGATTTAAAGCTAAAAGTAAATTATAATTTACCCATTAATTAAATAATAGTCTACCCCCCACTTATTTCATGATATGCCAAAGCTCATGAATAACTGGTAAGACTTTTATACCCTGTATAGCCCAATAACATATAGAATTTACCAAAGAAAAGTCTTCTGTCTCCTTGTAATTATCTTTGATTTTCAACTTATTTTTTTTACGGCCGTAATTTGTTTGTTTTGCTTTTTTCATATATTTTATTTAAAAATTGTGACTCTCTAAATAAATATCAAGCTATAGAGCAAAAACACAGTTTTAGCCATAATAATTTAAAATAAATTTCAAATCATATGATTTCCATAGAAAAATGCAAAAAAATTCTGAATGTAAATGGTAACTCCTATACTGATGAACAAATAATCAAGATCCGTGAATTCTTATACCAGCTAGCTGAAATCGAGTATTCGCAATTTAAAGAGAGAAATAAAGAAGGGTTTTTACTGAATATAGAACCACTTACCATATAATGTATCTTTGAATTAATGATAAATTAGTTTGTTTATGTTATTTAGTGACACAGACTCTGTAATTAAGAAATTGCAAGAAGAAATTGAAAACACTCTTCAATCAAAACTTATTGTTCCGGCTAAGCTGACTAAACCGGATAAATTGATTATTGCGTTTCAAGATGACTTAAAAGAAAGAGAAATAGGAAAACGTAGTCCTGATTATTTGGTAGAGTATTCACGGGATAATTTAGATATGAAAATATCTATGAAAAACTTTGAACGGGGGCTATGTTTTTGGGATACGCTTATAAAATTTTTACGCTATAGAGGACATGTAGTAATCGTTGAAGATGTCAATACATATATAGTTGTGAAAAATCATAGGTTCAAAGTACTTCTTCGTGAAAGAACAAAAAGGGAAGTTTACAGGGAAGATAATCGCGAGCGTTCAAGATACGTCCCAACCGGAAGCTTGTATTTTCAATACCATAGATTCTATCCACAAAAAGAATGGAAGGAAGGAAAAGAAAAAATTGAAAAGCAACTTTCAAATATTGTTGCCTATTTCGAAACAAAAGGCGAAGAGGAAAGATTAGAAAGAATTGAAAACGAAAAATTAAAAGAAAAGGAAAGAGAAGAAAAAAGATTACAAAAGGAACTCGAAGAAAAGCAAGAGAAAGAGCTAGAAGTTTTCAAGTCTTTATTACAAGACTCTGAAAGATGGCACAAATCAGTTAACCTCGGTAATTATATAAATGAAATAGAAACAAAAGCAATCGCTGCCGATAAGGTTACTGAAGAATTAAAAACTTGGCTGGACTGGGCCAAGAAAAAAGCAGATTGGTATGATCCATTCATTGGCAAAGAAGACGATATTCTTAACGGTATTGATAAATCTTCTCTTATAATTAAGAAGAAGAATTCATTTTCCTGGTAAATAAGTCCCGGCAAAGTCTATCTATGAATTTTATAGAATTGATGTAGAAGATCATCTATCTCTGAAGGTTGTTTTTTATATAGATCTATAAGCCCTATCCAGTTATGAAATACAGCCTTCTCAAGTAAATACTCCCTATACTTGTTTACATAGTCGCTTTCTAAATTGATTGTAATGGAAATAATACTTTCTTGAATCGAATGTTCAATATTCTTAACCCAGAATCTGCCGGTTCCCATTTTAGCATGAATAAAATGAAACTGTATTGATTCAAATTCTCTCGGAATTGCAGGCAGGCAAGTATTAAAATAACAATAGTTATCTCTGTTCTTTACAGTAAATGTCACCTTCATTCCTTCGGTTTGAAAAAGTTGTGGCTGATTTTCATTAAGCTCGAATATATCTTCATATATCTGGCGTATCCATTTAGTAATTTCTGCTGTTTTACTTTTAAAATTCTGGGAAAGTTTTGTAAGATTTATTTTTTCATTCCTATCATTAAAGAAATTTACTTCCAATAGCCATTTTAGAAATTCAGCATATGGTTTATCACGAGTATTTTCTAAAAGTATCTGTGAGTATACCGGCATATCTCCAAGACAGTGGAATATTTCTTGATTTGAAGGTTCGTGAAGTATTTTAACCCTTTCCTTTATACGTGGCATTTTATAGAATTTAGAATTCCAATTTACATATAAAGGCGAGCTGTATCAAGAAAAATGGTGAAAGTTGCCCCTCGGCTTTATCAGTTTATTTGTCAAAAAGTATTCCTGCTAAAAGAAAAATAAGTCCAATGATACTTGCTGTTACTCTAACTATATGAAATTTTCCCCAACGGTCTCTAATCTTTTCCCAATTTACAGGGACTGTCGTTTCAGTCCATGTTACAATTTCTTTTACAATTGGCACTTCAATAGTCACAGTTACAATAAGTGCAGTGAGGAATAATATAAAGCCAACAAGCGTAAAGTAAAATGTTGTATTGTGATTAGTGTATGAAAAAATAAGAACGAAAATTGTCGTCAGTAAAGATAACGGCGACAGTATAGTCATAAGTGGCGCCATATTTCTATTTAAACGTCCAACGATTGCTAGAAATACTTTTTTGTCAAAAGTATTTAAAGATTTGGTCAAGGCGAGCCAGGGACCCCAATACATTCCACCAACTATTGCCGAAATTATGATGTTTACGAGTTCAACTATTTTTAAAGTCATATTGATTTTCTTATGAGGATTGTTACTAAGTATACTGAAGTATAACGAACAGGTATTTGCGGTTTGTGTCAGCCCTAATTTCTACTCAAGAAGCATTACACGTTTCCATATTCCTGAAATGACAGCAGGTATCCATTGTTCAGCAGGACAGCGGCTCCAACTGTTTGTCATAAAAATTAAGTCTTTTGCGTTATTATGATGATTAGCATCTTTTAATCTTAGCATAAATAAAGTAAACTTAGAATAAGGACAACCAGCCGCCGCACCCTTGGATAAAGCCTGTCGCAGCACTACAGGCGGGGCACTTAAACTCAAATCAACAGCTTTCTCTGGTGTTATACTTTTTCTTGTAATAGTATCATCATAAAGCAATCTTAGTTTATGAATGCTTGCCACAAGATTATGTACTGCTACTCCAATTCCATGCATGGCAACTATATCGCCATTAACTGTTGACGCAAGAAATTTCTTAGCATGTTGTGCCTTACCTGACAATTGCCACCACAACCATTTTGGCAAATTTGTAGTAACCGCATCTTCATGAAATATGAGCGCAGCTTCCCAACTCTTTTGCGTTGCTTTAAATGCAGGATTAAAAAATTGTCCGATAACTTGTTGAGCTAAAATACCCGTTTCAACATCAGAAGTATCATGGCGTATCCATCTGGCTATTGGCTCAAGTTCATCAGAACCTCCTGCCATATCAGTCACTTTAGAATTAAATAAATTCCATAACTCCGTATGTCGTTCCAATCTTATCGAATCCTTTTTAGGAAGCATATGTGGAAAGCGAGAACCATTGTATGATAAATTTTTTAACGAGCGTTTTACAATGAACCTGTTAAGTAGATTATGCAATTTAAATTGACGGTCTAATTTTTCATCATCGTTTAATGCACGTATAGTTGCAGCGTCATCAACAATTACAACATCTTTGAAAGGAAGAAATTTATTAATTTTCATTATGATGATTTTTCGATTGCTACCTGAATTAACCAACAATATTTTCTATACCCCACTCGTGCATTGCCATTATAATAGGTTTAAGGGTTTCACCTTTTTCGCTTAATTCATACACAACTCTTGGAGGAATTTCTTTGTATTCTGTTCGGGTTATTAAACCTTCTATCTCCAATTCTTTAAGCTGTTCGGTTAATATTTTTCTGCTAATATCACCAATTATGGCATGTAATTGACCAAAGCGTTTACTTCCATTTATTAATACCCAAATAATTATTGGTTTCCATCTTCCGCCAATAATCCCTAATGTGGCAGCTACCGGGCATTGATATTTATGTTCTTCCATTAGTTACGTTTCTGTTACCAGTTTATAATGACCATAGTTACTTTACGAAACTATTATTAGTTCCTTTGTAAAACTAATTAATAATTAAAAAGAAAAAAAATGATTGTAATAACGGGAGCAACTGGACAAGTCGGTTCAAAAATAGTAGTAAAGCTATTATCAAATGGGAAAAATGTAAAAGCCTTAGGTCGTAGTCAGGAAAAGTTAGATGCGCTTAAAAAGCAAGGTGCTGTTGTAGAAAATGTTGAGCCTAATGATGTAACTGCATTGACCAACGCGTTTAAAGGAGCTGAAGTAGTTTTTTTAATTCTTCCTCCAAATTTCCAGGCAGAAAATGTTGGGCAATTTCATGATGAAATTGGTCAAGCCCAGATTGAAGCAATTAAAAAAGCAGGTGTAAAAAATGTAATCTTTCTTTCTTCACAAGGAGCTTCTGACTTTGAGAAAACAGGCGTAGTAGCTGGAGTCGGAAGACATGAAATGCGTTTGAACAAATTAGAAGATGTTAATGTATTAAGTATAAGACCAACTTATTTTATGGAAAATACACTTTCGCTAATCCCTATGATTGATACGATAGGATTTATTGGAACCCCGATAAAAAGCAATATAGGTTTAGGTTTAATTGCCACCGAAGACATTGCAGAAATTGCTTCTCAAAAACTGGTTACTTTAGACTTTGAAGGTAAATCACATATTGATTTATTAGGTGATAGAGATTATAACCACATTGAATTGGCTGAAATTCTTGGAAAAGCATTTGGTAAACCAGAATTGCCTTATGTGGAACTTTCTTATGAAGACAACAAAACAGCTTTGCTTAATTATGGTATTTCAGAAAGTATGGCCGACTATTTTAATACACTTTACAAAGGAATTAATGACGGAGTTTTCATTACTGCAAAACGAACACACGAAACAAGCACACCGACATCATTTGAAACATTCATTAATAATTTTTTAAACTCAGTGATTAAATGAAAAAGGTAAACAGAAAACACCCTGCTTTCAGGGAAAATGCAGAGCCATTCTATCAAATTATTATGGAAGGTCTTAAAGGAGAGGTAGATGGCGAACACTTTTGGGATGCTGTAGCCGAGAATGCTGTGTTCGAGTTCCTGTACAATTTCACAGGATTCCCAAATAAAATCAAAGGACGTAAAGCTTATATGGATTGGTTTGGAGGTTATACTAATGTACTTCATTCAGCCGATAATCTGAGAGTGTACAAAACAACTCGACCTAATATTATCATCTTAGAATATCAAGTTCACGGTACAGTTCCAGATACAGGAAAATCTTATGACAATCGGTTTTGTTCCATCATTACTATTGAGAATCGGAAAATAATTCATTGGCGTGATTATATGGATTCTCTTGCAGTAATGCTATCGGTTACACCTGATTAAACAGTTGACTATAAGAAGAGCCTCATATCTAAGTAATCTGAATTTGCCTTATAGATACAAACTAAAATTATAAACGACATCAAATCAGCCACAAACTGGTTAGATATTTACATATCACGCGATACGATTACCCGCAGTGATTATTCATTGCGGGCTTTTTTATCTACTGGTTAATCTAAGTTTTCCCATCCGTCAGGCTCGAATTCAGTATCAATACGGCCATTTTCTTCCTCAATCATATCGGGCAAAGTGTAAGATTTTCTATATAACTTATTCTGAACACTATGAATCTAGTTTCGCTTCTTATCTTAGCAGTAGTTTGCAGACCAATATTTATAATAACAATAATCAATGTTTGACCAGTTTAAAAATAAATTTTCAATTAACGAAGAACGTTGGAATGATTACATCAATTGTTTCAAACGTGTTGAAGTTCCTACAAAAACAATTCTTTTGAAAGAAGGTGAAATTTCAAAAAAACTGTTTTTGATTGAAAAGGGATGTGTTCGTGTATGGTTTAATAATAATGGCAAAGACATAACTTTTCAATTCTTTTTTGAAAATAACACTGTAGCATCTATTGAAAGTTTTAGAAAGAAGTCTCCAAGTCCCGTGATTATTGAAACAATTGAACCTTGTATTTTATGGTGTATACATAAAAAGGATGTTGACAGAATAATTACTGAGATAAGTGAAGTGCCTGAATTAAGGGATAAATTTATTGATGCATTATTTGAACGAACATTTGATTATATGAAACATTTCTTTTCATTTATAAAAGACTCTCCCCAGCAACGTTACCTAAACCTGCTAAATGAAAAGCCTCAAATTGTTAAACGTGTTCCTCAACATTACATCGCCTCATACTTGGGAATCAGTACAGTTCATCTAAGCAGAATAAAAAATAAATTGGTAAAGAAGAAAAAAGAAATTTGAATTTAATAACAAATGTTATCGTTTGCCATCATACTACTGAATAGCTTTACATATAAAATTATTGAAAATGAAAGCAGCGGTAATATATCACAAAGGCGAGATGCCACAATATTCGGAAATTCCAGAACCAATTGTAAAAAATGAGAATGAAATTTTAATTTCAGTTAAGGCTGCCGCCATTAAGCATTTTGACAAGGCGAGAGCTAGTGGTAAGCACTATTCTACCAAAAATGACAAACAAATTACAACGGTTATTGGAGGTGATGGAGTGGGTTTACTTGCTGATGGTACAAGAGTTTTTGCTTTGGGAATAAGCGGTATGATTGCAGAAAAGGCAATAATTGACAAAAATAGAATGATAAAGTTGCCGAAAGATATTGATGATTCTATTGCGGCTGCATTGCCGAATGCTGTAGCTGGCTCGGCCATGGCACTTCGTTTCAGAGCAGGTATGAAATCAGGAGAAATTGTTTTAATAAATGGGGCGACAAGTTTCACGGGTAAAATAGCAGTGCAGATTGCGAAATACTATGGAGCAAAAAAGATAATAGTTACAGGAAGAAATGAGGAAACATTAAAGTCCTTATTGGCACTAGGCGCAGATGAAATAATATCGATTAAGCAGAATGATGAACAGTTTATTTCACAATTGAAAGAATTACATTATAATACTCCAATAGATATTGTCATAGATTATTTGTGGGGACATACAGCGGAATTAATACTTTCATCACTAAAAGGAGATGGTTCATTTACACATAAAGTGAGGTTTGTTTCAATTGGTGCTGTTACAGGTGACAAAATTCAATTATCAGCAGAAAACTTAAGAAGTACTGACCTTCAGTTATCAGGTTCTGGTCTAGGAAGCTGGACAAAAGATGAAATGAAACTATTATTTTCCGAAATACTACCTGAAATGTTTGTACTTGCTGCTAATAACAAATTAAAAGTTGAAACCCAAAACGTTAGTTTGATTGATATTGAAAGATTGTGGAATATGGAAGTAGCAGATGGGAGGCGATTAGTCATTACTATTTAATAAAGACTCTAATCCGAGTAAGTTTGAATTAAACAACCCTATTTTAATTAAAGAAGGGCGAATAACTTTAGTTGATAGTATTTTAGCGTTAATGGTATTAATGAGTTTATTAGTTACTACATTAATTGGTTGGTGGTGGGCGGATGTTACAGGTGGTTTTATTTTAATGTGCTATTGTTTTTTTGAATCCATAAATATACGAAAGGAATTAAAGACAAGTAGTTCAAAACAATTAATAGTAAAAAAAAGCAAAAATTTTATAATAATTTATCTTTTTCTTCTCTGGATATAGTAACAAAATCTTTTATTAATCCAGCCCATATTTTCCTATGTTCTACATCTTTTAGTTCCTCCGATTCTATTTCAAGCTGATTGAATAATATTAAAAAATTGAGGTGTAGTTGTATTAAACAATTATTATGCCTTTGTATTAATTCACGGTACTTCTGTCTTATTAAGTCTATACAATCTAAATTTTCGTGGTAAATCTGCATGGACTTTTTATTGCGATTATTTACATCCAATTGTGATTTAATCAAATCTAAAATACACGGAGTTACTTCTTCTATTTTTTCGAGAGCCGTTCTAATACTTACTTCATTAAAATTGGATTCAATACCTTCTTTTAAGTACTTAGAAATTAATTCTAATGTTATTGAATTAGTAATAAATTTAACCATACTAATTGCTGGTTTTTAGATGAAGGAATTATAGTTAAAAAAGACAGATTGTTGTAAAGCAATTATTAGACCAAATATCAATTACTAATCAAAATAAGTATTATACTTTATTCAAATACCGACACTTCATTAAGTGGACTTATGCGAATGCCCACAAATTATTTAATATGTTTAATAAACTCAATTTAAACTCCATTTTATTACCTAATAAGTATGATATTTCCTTTGATAAGTTTAGGCGTATTAACATGATTGCAATCATAATATGTAAGCCAATAAACATAATTTCCTGTAGGCATTTGTTGACCTTGGAAGTTGCCATCCCAGCTAGCATTTATATCTGATGTCTGAAATACCATTTGTCCCCACCTGTCATAGATCTGAAAACTTTCTAGTCTGATGTTTTTTGCAAAAGCTTTAAACATATCATTTAGTCCATCGTGATTAGGTGTAAACGCATTTGGCATAAGGATATAACTATCGTTGCATGGCGGTGGTGAAATAATACTCGAATCACCTTTTACAGAAATAAAAACAGAATCTACCGACGGGCAATTGGACGTAGCATATAAATATATCCAAGAAGAATTATTAATAATTGCTGTTGGATCCTGAATTATATTATTGCTGATCGTTGCGGTAGATACCCATAAATAAGGTGCCGATGCTGTTGTATTTAATTGGATAGTATCTCCCTCGCTAACTAAAGTATAATTGGTAATTATTTTTATCGGCAACGCCGGCGTTACTGTCAGATTGAGTAAAACAATACTGTCGCAAGTTAGCGTAGATAAAGTATCACTATAAACGCCCTGAACACTATAATTTTTAGAACCGAAAAGATAAGATAATCCCTGACAAATACTCCTGTTAATGGTATCTCTTTTTAAAGGATTGATAATAAGATTCAATGTTCTTTGTATGCTATCACAACCACTGGTACCTTTTAATGTATCAATGAATTGCCCCGTTGCTGTATATCCAAATACCGATTGCCCTACACAAATACTCGAATCAACTATTACCGGAAGCAGTGGCGTTGTAGCAAGTGTTACCTGAATCGAATCTTCAATAAAAGAGCAGGCCGAAGCTCCATCGCTAACCGTTAATCTATACCAATTGCTTGCTAAAGGAGCGTTATCAGTGTATGTTGCGCCATTGGCATTTGTTATTATGGTCCATGCTCCGGCGGCATTTTGTTTATACCATTGATAAACTGGATTGGCATAACCACTTCCTAAAACAGCATTTAAATTTACTTTACTGGAACAAGCGGAACTAGTTGACGTTAATGTTAGCGTTGGTCCGCAAACGCTGAATTCAATATCATCGAATGCAAAATCATTGTAGCCAACAGAAGTTAATATAAGATTTAATTTAAGTGATGTATTGTTGCCGGAATTAAATGTGAAACCATTTTGTACCCATGTTGGTATTGCGGTAACAGGTAACGGAGGTGTTGTTATTTGGCCTAATGAATTACCTGAAATATCTGTAACATTAAATATAAAAGTAGGTAAGGAAGGATATGCAGGAAGATCCATATTCATTGTCCACGCAGAGAAAGTGTAATCTGTATTAGGACAAAGATTATCAACTTGTCGAGTATAAAAATTAGGGACTCCTCCATCCATTACTAAAAAATAACCGTTAACATCATTCGGAGTATGATCCTCTGTTACTTTATGCCAGCAACAGGTTTGATAATTAAAATAATTCACCAACGAATAGTTGCCTGAAACTACACCGTAGTTCTGATCAATATAAGCAGGATTAATAGCAGGACTAGGAGGCCCAACAATAGATGTTCCACTTCCAAAATCATCTTTCCAGACAACATGGGTAGCACCACTACACAATCGGGAAGGAGCGCAAACTGCATTTACTGTAAGGTTTAATACTACAATACTATCGCATGAAGTAACTGTTGATAAAGTATCCCGATAGATACCTGTAGTGTTGTAAGTATGTGGCCCAACAGTATAGCTTTGTCCAGCGCAAATACTTTTAACGAGCGAATCTTTTACAACGGGATTCACGGTAACGTTTACAGTAAGTACAATGCCAGTGCAGCCTTCAACTATAGTGTCCTGATAAATTCCTGACTGAGTATATAATGTAGTACCAAATCCGAGGCTATCTCCCTGGCAAATAACTTTCGAAACGGTATCACCGGTGACAAATATGTCTAATGGATTTATAGAAAGATTCAGCACTACAATACTATCGCAACCCGTTGATGAAGTAAGTGTATCGATATAAGTGCCCGCATTATTGTAAACGTGCGTACCTATTGTTATACTACCAAGACTACAAATGGCAGCATTAACAGTATCTCTCAATTGCTTTACGATAAGATTAGTGAATTTAAGATCGTAACAACCCGCACCGTTTATTACAGAATCTTTATATAAACCTGACATACTATAAACATTACCACCTATAGTTATACTGCTGCCCTTACATATCGTTATATTATTGGTATCACTTTTTTGAACTGCAACGAGGGAAGTAATAATAACACTATCACAACCAAGTGAATTTATATTTCTTAATGTATCATAATAAACCCCTGGTGCATTGTAAGTACTGGAACCTACATTTACTACTATACCATTGCAATACTGAATTGTCTGAGTATGGGTAGCAATTAAAGACAAATGATAAGTAATGTAAGCCGTATCGGTACATCCGTTAATATTAGTTATTCTGCGAATTGCATAAATACCTGTATCTGCAGGAGTAACAGGATCAATGATGAGCGTATCCCCGATGTAATAGGTTCCATCAGGCTTAGTCCATCTGTAGGTATAATGGCTTGAAGAACCATAAAAAAGTTTAACACTGTTACAATTTGTGGCAATTCTGTTAATAGGCGGAAAAGTAGTACCCGTTACCGTTACCTGTGCAGTAGATGCATTACCGCATACATCAAAAATACGAGCGGTATAAGTACCTGCTTGCGTTACAGAAAACAGGTTTGAATCCTGAACAGGAAAAGTTTCGGGGCCTGAGATAATTTCATATTGATAAGGAGGTACACCTTTGTTACTGTCTGGTATTAACTCTGTTTCGATTGTACTGTGACAAACAATTGCATTGCTGGTAACGATTACCGGTGTTTGATACCCTGCTATTGTTATGGTGTCCTTGACTGTCCAACATCCCGTGTATGTTTTGTTGATGGTTGTACCGTAGCCGGGCTCCTGAAATTCAAATGCTATTTCGTATTTGCCTGATGGAACATTTAAAACGGAATCGGTGTACACGCTGTTATAAGATTGCTGGTTTTTTAGTACCGCACCGGTGGAAATATTTGTAACAACTACTGTGTTTGATGTAAGGGGTACATTGCCTAAATCATTTGTGCGCGAAATCGTATAATAAATTTTATTTTGTCCTAAACAGCCTTTTTGATAAGAGGCACTATAATTCATGCTTATAATATCTGCCGGAGTAACTACAATTGAATCAAATATTACATGCCCGCAATCATCAGTGAGTTCATATTGATAAGTACCTACAGTAAGGTTATCGAGAAAAATATACGTACCGCCGCCAAGGGTATCTGGATATGTATACGTATCCGTATAAGTAAACCCTGGTTTAGTGCTTCCTAACGTTGCAGGACCTGATAATAAAATAAGCTTTGGGTTGTCTAAAAAATTGGCAGTCTCAATCCTATACAATCCCATCACCGAATCTATACATGGGCTATAAAGAATATTTTGTTCAATAATAGCAGGTGGCGCTAGGTATGGAACAGTATAATTATGTGCAAAGACTTCGCCACAGCCATCTGTTACAGTTAATCGATAAGTACTGCCAACAGTAACGCTGTCGTTAACCGGAAAATTGTAGATAATGTTTTGAGCATTGTGCGTTGGGTCGCCAACGATAGTACTATCAATGATTACAGTATTGGTAGCGGTATCCACAACTGTATATTTTACGGGAGCTTTAAGCCCATAAACATAGCCTATATCATTCGTGCTGTATGTAAAGTTTATTCCTGCCGTTGTTCCGCAATGATTATAGCTAAATTGCGGATAAAGAATATAAGGCTGAAGCTCAATAAAAGATGATAGGCTGTCACCACAGGTATTATACACTGTAAAATATACTGAATCTCCGTAAGTAATATTTGGTAAAAGTTGTTGCACAGTTAAATAAGCTGCCAGTGAATTATGGACCTCGCTAGTATCTACTATTGTGGATGAAGATCCCGGTGGCGGAATATATATACCATTTTTGGTTTTGTATTTATAGGTAAGGGGTAAGCGTTGAAATCCCGTTTGATAAGTTGGCAGTTGTATTCTCAATGTAAGCCATGCTGAATCACAGCCAACTTTTTCAAGCAAAACGGACCCGTACCCGTATAGGTTAAATGGAGTAGCAGGATTAGTAACAGTGGCTACAATAGTTCTAAAACTTCCGCAGCCGTCTGTCAACCTAACAGTATAATTACCTGCAGATAAATTATTAAAAGTATCACTTGCCTGCTGCGTAGTTGTAACGGGCGAGGGAGAAATTAATTGCCAGGTAAAAGGTCCATTACCGGTTCCCACGATTTTGTTACCTATAATTTTTCCCTCACTGCCTCCAGCGCAATAAGGGCTTATTGTTATCGGATTAAAATCAAGCGGTAAATAATTTCCCGTTATGGTTGTGTCTTTGTTTGCAGTATGCGTTCCACCATCAGAAACTTGTATGGTATAATTTCCGGGAGCAAGTGAATTAAATACATTACTTGTTTGTGTAGGCTCTGTAACAGGCCCGGCTATTATGCTATAAAACAAAGCTCCGGCGCTATGTGCAAAAATAGTAATACTACCATTATTAGGACAAGTGCTTACTGCAGTTTTTATTGAATCGATAGATACCTGCCCTGATCCTATAAACGGCACTAAGAGTAAACTTCCGATGCAAAACAAGAGAAATTTTTTCTTAAGGCAATGTAAAAATATTTCCATAGAGTAATAATGTAATAATTTTAAAACTCAACTCTTCTTTGATGTAGATATCTGCATTTTTAAAAATGCAGCTTGTGCTTTGATTAATTTTCTTATTACAAATAGGGTTTAAATATTATACGTATTAATAAATTATCGTTGCAACATTGAATAATAACAAGCGTGGGTGTGTGTTATATAAGACAAGGCACTAAGAAATATGCCAAAAGAATTCAATAAAGATGATAAGCAAATAAATAAGGTTTAGAATTAATTAATATTAAGTGAGACCAGTTCGCTTTATATTTTATTCAAACAGAGCAAACGATTAGGAAAAAAAGCAGAGCATTTAATGTTTAACTCTTTTGCTTAAGGAAAATTTTTAGCCCTTTTGCCCTTCAATAGAATCTTTATTAAAAAAATAAAGAATGATTAAAAGCTTTGATTCGCGATTTGCGAATCAGGGTTTGTTTGAAAAAGTAATTTGTCACAAGGCAAGAACGAACGACCGCCGTTTTTGGCAAAAAACGCGATTATCTTAATCTCTAGAATCGGCTGTCATATTGACTTAAAAAAACAACATAACCCAAATTTAATAATTCCATTTGGCTTATTATATATTTTTGAGCATTCCTATATTTAACCAACTTAGCTAATTCCAATGGATGGTTTAATTTTATTAATTATTGCGGGAATCATAGCAATCCGTGTTCTTAAATGGAGCAAGAAAAATAGCAAACCTAAAAGCAAAATATCTTTCTCGGACAGACTATTGCGGACATTTAAAAGTCGTCGTAATTATTACCGAGATGTATATCTAAAATCTGATGAATGGAAGCGAAAACGTTATGTAGTACTCAAACGAGACAATTGGCTTTGTGTACATTGTGGCGCACGTGCTACTCAAGTACATCACAAAAGGTACGCTCCTAAGAATATTGGAAAAGAACCAATAGAATGGCTAGAATCAGTTTGTAAATCTTGCCATGACTCTCTACATGAATAATTAACAATCCAACCAAATTAAAATGTAAAAAACTAATGGGGTTATTTTATTCAGCTTTTGTCTTGCCTACACATTCACCAGAAGAGGATTCTTTAATCGATTGTAATCTTAATCTACGAACTTGCTCAGCCGAAAAATTTAATCCTCTTGATGTGGTGAAGCCATATTCGTTAAGTTCACTTGCTATTTCGCGTAGCGTTCTCCCTGTGCTGGAAAGTAATGAGATCATTTTGGTAGCCTTTATATTATTAGGATCTGATTTGGCTTTTTCTTTCATCTTTATAGAACCCATTTTTCTTGATTCGACAGTAAAATTTTCGGGTCTTCCTAATTTAATTCCTCTTTTTTTTAGTTGACTTAAAGCATCTTTAGTTCGTTCAGAAATTCTCTTCCTCTCCCATTGCGCCAAGGCACCGAATATGTGAATTGTTAGCTCATTCGCATCTGGCAGGTCGCAACAAACAAATCTAATCTTAGCATCCATTAGCGTTGATATAAATGTTAGATTGCGTGATAACCTATCAAGTTTTGCAATAACTAAAGTTGAATTTGTTTCTTTGACTTTTGCAATCGCTTTTAAGAGCTCTGGGCGATTATCATTTTTCCCTGTTTCTATATCTTTAAATTCTCCTATCAGAGATCGATCCCTAATAAATCCAAGTACCGAGTTCCTTTGAGCATCTAATCCCAAGCCTGATTGACCCTGCCTTTGTGTTGATACCCGATAATATGCTACGAATGACTGATTTTCCATTAATTTATATTTCAAGGCTAACCTAAGGAGGAAATTTTACACGGCCAGATTAATGACTTTATTTTTGAGGGAAAGATGTCCACATGTCAATCTTCTGAAATGTCCTATCATATCGACTTTCGCGGAACCGCCAAACATAATGCAATAAAAGATAGATGTTTTCAAATTGAGTATATCATCTCTTCCACCGCCACCGCCACCGCCGTTATTTTATTAATAGATATATTAGAAAAGAAAGCTCTTTCACCAAACAGCATAGCGTGGCTACAAGAAGCAACACAATAAATGATGGAGTTGTGCAGATGGCTTTTTATGCTCGAATTTCTTTATAGGTTCGATAAAGATTTGCATCAGTCGTTTAATTTTGGTTATATATTTTATTATATTTAAATAATCTTAAAAAAAATCCTATGAAAAATAAAAAAATCGTTGGGCTAGCATTATCAGGAGGAGGGTATAGAGCTGCCGCATTTCATTTAGGAACGTTGAAAAAATTATATGAATTAGATATATTAAATACGGTTGATAAAATATCTTCAATATCTGGAGGTTCGATTATAGGTGCATTCTATTGTTATTACAACAAACCCTTTGTTGAATTTGAAAATGAAATACGCAAGGTGTTAAACAGTAAAAGTGTTATACGGAATATATTAAAATCCTATACATTCATTATAGTTATTGCAATTTTCCTTATTTGTTTGATTGTCAGTTATTTTATCTGTAAATATATTAGTACTTGGCTCTCGATACCTTTGTATTTAATTTTTATATACTTAATAGGTAAATACCAGTTTCGATTTTTTCCGATTAATAAAGAAATTGAAAAGGCATATAATGAATTCTTATTCAAAGACGCTACACTCTCTGATTTAAAAGATCAACCTGAATTGGCTATCGGATCAACTAATCTTCAAAGTTGCAGGCCTTTCACTTTTTCTAAACGAAAAATGGAAGATTCAAGTTATGCTTTTATGGATCCTCCTATCAAATTTGATAGCGGAAATTTTCCCATAGCAAGAGCAGTAACAGCATCTACCGCAGTTCCATCACTTTTCACTCCAATTAGAATAGACGAGATATTTTTTCAAAATAAGGAATATTTTAAATTAGTATCGCCTGTTTTAGTCGATGGTGGTATTTATGATAATCAAGGAATTCAAAAATTAACGCAACCAAAAAGCTCTTACGAATGTGATATAATTATTACGAGTGATGCTGGAACTAAACTGCCATTTGAAGGATCATACAACAATACATATACACTAATATTAAGAACATTTGAAACATTTATGGCTAGGATAAAAAACTTTCAAATGATCCAAAATATATACAGCAGTTCTTCTAAAGAAATTGCTTATTTATCTCTAGGATGGGATTTAGAAAATTGCATACCTGGGTTTATTAATAATTTGAAGGCAGGGAATATTTCACAGGAAATTATTGACCATCATAAAATACCTAATAATTATTTGAAAAATATTGACTATTACAAAAATCAAATAATAGAAATTTTAGAAATTAACTGTAACTATAAAAATATATTTTCAAATAACTTAAACGCAAAAGAAATTGAAATTGCAAGAAATGTAAAAACTAATTTGATGCCATTAACTAGTATACAAATTGATTGCCTTGCAAAACATTCGTCAAATTTGACAGAATTACAAATTAAGCTTTACTGCCCTACCCTATTCAAAAATGACATATAATATCGGATTGATAATAAAATTTAATTTGCAAACCGTTTTGGAATGAAGCCAGTTCTTGTATCGACCACTTCATTGTTTGATATGAGATTAGTCGCGACTGCGCCATCATCTCCATTTACCTGGTAAATAGTAACATTACCTCTCTTAGTAGTCATTAAGGGTATATTTCTATATGCTAGCATGTTGTAAACTTCAGTATGAGGATGATCATATTGGTTATCATTATTAGAAGAACAAATAGCAATTTTAGGCTTTAGAGCATCCAATAATGCTGGACTTGTAAAACCATTATTAGCGCCATGATGAGCTAATATCAATACATCAACTTCTTTTGAAAGAATTGCATCATTTGCCAATCTGTTGGCTATTTGACTTGATTCGCAATCTCCTAGGCTTAATACATTAAACCCTACAGATCTAAAAAATTTAATCAAAGACATGTCGTTTTTATTATCGCAATTGAACATAGACTTATAAATAACATTGCTGCTTCCGCCTAGTGATGCGTTTGGTAAACTTGAGATATAATTATCGTTGATAGCTTGAACATTATGTACATGTCTCTGATGTATGTCATCATATGAATAAATTACTTTTTGACATAATTTTCCATCTTCGCTGCTAGCTAAATAATCAGGAACTTCAATTCTTGAAGGACGTAATTTGTTTATAATTTGTATTAAATCATCATAAGTACAATGATCCGCATCCCAGCTGGTAATATGTAAAACGTCTATAGTTGTTTTATTGTGATATGCCATATCGGTAAGTAATTCATCTATCCCTCCTTTTGGAAGTCTTGCTTCTATTAAGTAATAAAAATCTTCTTTGTAGAAAGAAAATAATGAACCCGGTGAATCAAGTTGAAATGCAGTAAATTTTGATAAGTAACTCATAAGACAGGTATTGGTTAGACCATATATTGTCAAATTTCTATCCACCCAGCTAAAAACGTAAAATAGTCAGTAATGACATATTTTTTGCTGTCATAGAGAGTAGAAAATATCATTAGTCTGTAAAATTGACATTAATTCTGATTAAGAATGTAATGGCACCAAAATCAAATGGAGTTTGACTTTAACATAAATCAAAAATTAAGGTTGCCAAAGAAATTAAAAAAACTCCTTCAAACGCCAGGTTAATTCAAGTGCTTCTTGCCAACCTGAATTTGCAAATGAATCTAACATTGCGATAAGACTATTAAAATGTTCCTCTTTAGACAATAATTCTTTGTGATCAGCAAGAATTTTTTCTGTTAGTTTTATTACTTCCCCAAGTGTAGATTGATCATAAGTAAACGAATTGGCGGCAGCACATTTTACTATAGAAGAGGACATTGTAAGTACATATTCCGGATCTAGTGAAAACACAATATTTAAAAGTTGCATGAAACAATATCCAGTATGAGCAACCATAAAACCAGATTCAATCATTTCTGATTGATCTACTACAAAATTTAATATTGGTTTGATTTTATTAAAAAAAATAATCTTAGTATCAAATAAGATGTTCTTACCCTTATTCTCTTTTTTTCCTTGTTGAATAGTAAAATAAAGATGTTGAATACAAGTATCTATAATTTCAAAATTATCTTGGGCAAGATCGGACTTAATTCCATTTACTCTTAATGAATTAAATCTAAAATCTAAAATTTTTTGCAATACTAAAATAAGGTTCTCATATTTTGCTGGCGATTTTATATAATCATTTTTACCGTCATGAGGGTCTATAACTGTTAATATTTCAAATATTAGTAGTCTAACAAAAGATTTTATATTTAAATTAGAATAAATAATGTTGATAGCCACATCGCTATTATGATTAATAACCAGTTTTAAAAGTAAGATTATATAAATACTCCACAACTCTTGTGGAACTTCATCATCTACATCATTCAATTTCTTTATTATAACCGATGCAATATTCTCAACACCATCCTTATTATCTTTAATAATATCATCGTAACAAATATTGCTAAGGATTTGTACAAGACACATTCCGTCTTTTTCAAACTCACATCTCTCTTCAATCTTATTCCAAAATTCCGCGCGTTGGTGATGCCAATAATAATTTAAACTATTAAGAGTGGTAAATCTTATTATCTGTGTGTTATCACCCATTAACTGTAAAATTTCGGGAGCTATTATTCCTGATTTATCAGAATACAGCAGTTCAAGAAGAATATCCACAGCATTTAATCTAGCGTTAATGACACCGCCAAATCTATTATTGATTTGACCCTTTTCATATTTAATGCTTTGATATTCTATTGACTTGACATAATAGAATCCTAATGCCTGTATAAATTCACGAAGCGATTTTATTAATTTCCCATGACGTACTAATAGTTTTACATAGCGGCATATTTCATAATCGCAACTAGATTTAAGTCTTGCGTTGCTAAATATATGCGATTTGCTTATGTCATAAAGATTCTTTGCGATTTCAAGCAAAAGCATAAGCTCTTCCTTACTCGGCTTAACTCCACTATTGTTATCATATTTTGAATTAAAAAGTTCAAATTTTTCTATGGATTTGTATAAATTCGCCTCGAATTTATTTGTAGAGTTAACTCCCAATTGTGCCATTTTCTCTTCTGTTGTAGGATCGTAGGACCTAACAACAGCTCTGTGGTTAGCTAAGGATTTATTGTCTTGTGCCCCATTAGTTTTGATCACTTCTCGTGATTCATTGAAATTTAACTCTTTGAAAGGTATACAACTAAGCAAACGACCAATTCGTCTATCTAAAAAATCTCCTTCATAATTTTTGATCCCAGAAGTTTTTATCAGCAGAATTGTTCTTTCAATATTCTTTTTTTGAGTAATTGAAATAGATGACCATAATATTTTTATTAATTCGCCAGCTTCATATATAGTTTCGTCACAAATAAATATTGAAGTATTTGATAATAGACCTAAAGCCTCTTTTTTAAATGAGCTGGGATATTTTATAAATAGATTTATAAGCTTTCGCCATAACAAGCTTACTTCTGCATTTTGAATTACTAATTTTATTAAGTGGCTATTTTTAATTGTCTTTTTACTACTAAATTCATTTTCTAGAAATTTAAAAATATTCTCTGCATGAGATTTTGGCCCATATTCTTTATCGTGATCTGAACTATACGAAGAATAGTCAGAAATAAGCGTAGCATGAATTCCATTTATTAATAAATGAAAAGGGGTTTTGGTAGTGCCATAATATTTTCTATCATTTAACTTATTTACAATTTCGATACCCATTGGAATCATTTCCTCTGGTGAGAGAGGAAGAAGCTCTTTATAAATTTGCTCCAATCTATAATGAATACCCTCGAAATCTTGCCGCCTGTTACTACGGAGTGCCATTATCACACCGCTCCCTAAATACGTCTCTTTATTACTATTTTCATTATGATAATATAGAGTTTTATAAATTAATATTGCAAGTTGTTTATCTTGATTAAAAATACTTGGTAAATCCTTGATAAGTACTGAGAAAAAACGAATGGGAAAATCTTCTTCTTTCAATATCCCAAGAATTCTTTTTATTAGTTTTGAATATCCAGATTTATTAGTTGAAAAAATATCAATGATATTTTCAATACCCCACTGTCCTCCATTCATTTCAATCAATGCTTTATTTGGCGATATTTCTCTTTCCTTCAAAACAAAGTCCAAATATTTGAACGAAGCATTTGAAATTGTAGCTAGATTTTTTTTATTGGGGGGTTCTAATATGGCTTTTATAGATTTACTAATTAAAAATCCAAGTTCCCATAAAAAAAACTCGTTTATATAATTTGAAACCTCGAGTAACAATAGAAAATCTTTATCTCGTAATTTGTCTTTACATATAAATCTAATTCCTTCTAATATTTTTCTTATAGTATTTGATCTCTCATGAATATTGTTTAATTGAAATACGGGAGTTAAATCTTTTATTGTTTTATAATATCCTGCCAATATGTAGTTAAGTATGGTTTGGTGATATAGCCTACATAAGGGAGTATTAATAGTTCGTATTAAAAAATAGTGTTCCCAAAAAATGGCATTTTCGTCTTCCCATAATTTACTGTAGAAATAAATAAAACTTTGTCTGAAAAGAAATGGGACTTTGGGATTATTACTAATGTACTCAAGTAAAACACGAGGCTCTTCAGGAATAAGATATTTTGAAACAGCAAATTCAAGAAGTATATTATGACTGAATGAAATGTTTTGTTTTGTTGTAGAATTTTCAGAGATAATATTTAAGCTAAATAGATCATCATATACAGCAGAATTCAGATCAGTTATTATTCCTCCTTTCGGACAGCTTAAATTTTCCTTTAGAATTAACTTGTTAGTCAATGTCCTGAGAAATACATCTTTATTTGTATCATCATCTACTCTTAAATTCCAGTAAGCCTCTAATAGCTGCTCTTCAGTCTCTATATTAATTAATATTTCAGTTTTATTATTATTTCCAATAATGACAATTTTTTCAAGAAGTTTAAAAAAATACGGAATTCTTAATAATGCTCTTAACTCCTTAGTACTTTGTTGTACAATTGAATATATTTTTCTATTCTTCTTAATAGCAAGGTCAAATTCATACTCTGATAATTCAGGTATTTCTATATACCTACACGAAAGAGGTTTAATTTGATTGATCTGAGGAAACAGTTCCAATAAACGACTTGATTTTGCGACATCAAAAGTTCTCGCGCTAACCAAAATGTTCCATTTGGCCTTTAATTCAAATATGGCATCTTTAATTTGTTTAAGAACTGCAGATTTTAGTTTTTCATCTTTAGCCGTATCGAATGCATCAAATATTAATATTCCTTTAAACCCATCTTTTATTGGAATTTTCTTAAAGGCATTAATCCAATAGCCATTCGTTTTGAATTCTTTGTTTAGTTCATCGTCTGTTGCATATAACAGTTCATTTATCCGTACAATAAAACATGGTACTTTTTTTATCTTACAGAGTTTCTGGAGCTGTTCAATTGTGAAGCTTTTGCCAACCCCAGGTCCTCCTACCAAAATACCATTCGCAATTTGTATAAAAGAAAAAATATCTTCTACAAGGGTTTTACGCTCTATATAAATACCATTTTTATTTATTAAAATCGACTGAATTGGTAATATTTCATGGATATCAACTTTATTCATTACTGGGAAAGCTGGATTTTCTAAAACTGGTAAAGTAGCTTCCTGTAGTATCTGAATCAAATATTTCAATTTATCAGTAGTTATTCTGCTATCATACAAAATCTTACCATACAGCTTTTGAATATCATATATCTCGTATGTGAAATTTTCTTCTATTCCACTTTTAAGGATTTTAGAGGGGCATTTTTTGGCTATAAAAAAAATAATTAACTTCTTTATTTTTCTATTTTCTGGATTGCGTTTAAATGATGTAATAGTATTATTAAGCTTTGTAGTAAATTTTTTATTAGATGTAATCTGAATTGCTAATTTTTTTTTAGTGTCGATTAAATCATAGCTATCCTGATTTTTATTAAACGCATTAGCATTTATTAGCTTCCACCCAAATAACTTATTAAGAAAGGTGCAAAATAAATTTTCTGCATTTATTGCTTCGTCAGTTCGACCAAAAGAATTTGACTGCTCAATCAAATCTACATATGACAACAGTAATAAGTGAATCAATTTATTATACATTGTCCTATTCATAAAGTGAAATTTGAATTATTAAAATGAATAAAACAGTTAATCTCCTGCTGTCAATTTAAAAAGTATTAGCATAGAATTTAAGATTTTTATATTGGAAGGCGTTGTTTTTAATATAGAAATCATTAATTAAATAAAAGTTGCTTATTGGATAGCCGGTGGTATTAAAAACGGACAGGTCACAATAAAGTGTGTCACCACGTTTATAATTACTTATTCTAAAATAAGTCAGAAGAATATCTCTTTCTATATAATTATATAAAATCCGTTTATACTGATCGGTTAAAACCTTGTCCTTATTAATTTGGATAAGAAAATGATACAATTTGTCATAATATCTATATAGAGGAGTTAATATGTTTAATCTGAAGTCGTTAATAAGTGGTCTTCTTTCTGTAGAATCATCTGGAAGAAGTCTAATACTATCAAGAACGTCATCAAAAACTTTTATATAGTATATTCCATTTGCATTTTCAAAAGCATGTTTATACGGAGCTAAAATGGTCGGACTTAAGTCTGATTTAAATTTAATATCATTTGCTTCTTTAATAAAACTGTCTAATTCTTTTTGAAAAATATTGTATTGGTTAATTGCTAATGATATTCTAGTCTGTTTTTGACCTTCCTTAAAAGTTAGATACATTAAAGTTGCCATTATTGTATATACTCCAAAAATGAGTAGATTAATAATGTCAGAAGTCAATAAGCTTAGACACAATATCATAGTTGAAAATTTTCTTGAATTACGGATTCTGGTTTCATAGGTTGATTTTTTTTAATGAAGTTAATAAAACATGAACTTATCTAATAATAGTTAGATCTTCGAATACCCAATTATCATCTTTTCGGATAAAATCTATTTGATAATTGCGATTTTCATTATTAGGTCCTGGTGGCAAGAAAGGATCAGAAATATATGAAATTGGAACAGTTACTTTAGCTCCCTCGTCATTATATAAAGGTGGATTATTAATTATGTATATTTCCGCATCTTCAAGGATTTTTTCTAACGTCTTATGTTCACGTATTAAGCGAAATCGGCCACGCAATATTTTCAATTTTTCTATTAACATATTGAACTCAAGGGAATCTCCGTAAATCATTTCTGATTGCATTATTCGATAGTCTTGACGAAACATTTCCATAAGTTCATCGGTAGGCGGAATAAAAGAAAGTGTGTGATAATCTAAAGTATTATAATCTATATCTCGAAGTCTGACATAAGCTCGGCGATGCTCAAGCAAAATCGAAAAAAACCCATGATCTTTAAGTGCTCTTATTCCTACATCACTATTCATTAATTTTTCTAAATCATATAAATGACGTGAAAGCCTCTCGACCTTTATGTTCTCTATATTTTTACTCAAAAATTTCTCATGCAATAGAAAAGCTTTTTCTAACAAAGTTTTCTGTGGATCTACAACAATCACTTCAAAAGGAAGTTCTTCATAAGCTCTATTTGGAAAGAACTCCGATAATATCGATTGTACTGGCATGTTAGAATATGGCTCTTTAAAAGAACGTACACCAAATTCAATTTTGACTTCATCAGCAATGTATTCGTGAGGTGGGAATAATGATTTGTAACTAACATAAATTGTTTGAGGATCTTTGTCAGGCATTTCATTTGGAATATCCTCTACTCTTAGGGTAATTAGCTCCTGAGGAATTCCTAATTTATTAAATTGCGCTGTTAGTTCATTTAATATTGTTGAACTAGTAAACTTACACCCTTCTCTTTTCAATTTTTTAACGTACCCATGACTAGGATTTTTTATATATTCCATTTGAAAAGCTTGAGGATCTAATGCAATATCTATATCTTCTGAAAATCGTTCTATTAATTTCCAGCTTTTACTTAATGAAGTTCCACCTTTAAAAATAAAAAAACGAGCAGAAGAAGTTCCATACAATGCCTTAAGAGTTAATGTGACCCACCAATCTTTTTCTACTGCTTTTGCCGTAATACCACTTATTGTTGCAGCTTGCGTTATACTTATTATTCTTTGTTCATCAGTTAATTTCAACCACCCTGTCATTTCGGTTTATTTAAAAGCTTTAAAATATAATTGTGAATATTCGCTGGTGCGATTGATAGATTTTTCTTTAATCGATTAGGGGTTTCTTTCTCCAACAAAGTCTTTAACTTATTTTCTGTATAGCTATCGATATTTTTAGTCTTTAATTCGCTTAGAGCCTGAATGATTAAACTGCTTAACTCACCTTCCATTGCCATCTTTTTAGGCGTAGTTGCTTTAAAGCGAATCGTTGTTTTACCCATTTTTATTTGTCGATCTTCCCCATTTGTTATGTAGACAAGTTTCGTAGGGACTTGGGTAGTTAATCCTAACCTGTGTAGTGCATTAGCCCCTGCAGGTTTTATTTCTACTTTTTCTTTTTTTGCAACCGCTTCTGCCACTTCTTCTGGAACCGGTAATAAGGTGCCAAAAAGCGGATCTACTTTAGGGATATAATATATTCCTTTAGCTAATCTTTTTAATTTATCTTCTTTGCATAGCCTAGATAGTGACATTTTAATAGCGGTATCCGACCCTTTTCCTCTGAAATCAGTTGGAAAAATTATGGCTCCCTTTTTATGCCGTAATATTGAATGTTCGATATGTTTATGTACGTTGTCCATTGTTACAAAACTAAGGAAAAAGGTAACAAAATATATAAAGTCACATTAATTATAAATAAAAGTGGGCATATTTACATATTTACATTAAAAATTAATAATCAATCAGTTATGATAATTATTTAATTTATCACTGTTACCAAATTAAGGAAAAAGGTAACAAAATATAAATTCATAACTATAAACTTAAGCCTTCTAATAACTTAAGTATAACTTTTGTAGATAAACATGGATTTTATAAATAATCTAGGGTAACTTTAACGGGTACCTTGTACAACAGTAGTTGTACAAGGTACCCGTTAAGAGGCAATTCAACCAAAAAAGTTTCCCCCACAAAACATTAAAACAAACAACACTTCGTATCTTTTGCAAACAAAAGATACATCGCTTACCTTTTATTTAAATAAAGACTTTACTCAACTGCAACAATTTCAGCCTTTTCCCTAAAGCTTCTCAGTACAGATGGTAAAGCATCTAAGAAAAGGAATGCTCCCCAAAGACTGATAAGAATAATTATTAGCGCCATCATAACTAAAATATATAAGATCCAACCAAAATAAGAAATGGTAAAAAAATAAATGGTCATCACAATTATTGCCTTGAAAGCTAAATTGAACCTTTCGCGAATTACTCTCTTTTGCATTAGAAATTTCTTTTTAAATTTTCTCCAATGAGTAGGGCTTTCTGATTTTTCTATTCGTTTGTACCATTTGATTAGTGATGGCCAATCACCAAAAAATTCAATTAGTCCCTTGGCTAACTTGGATGAATTATTATCAGTGACCGAACCAAAAATTACATTAGAAATTGATTCGATAGAAAAATGAACAACAATAAAAATGCTAAAAGGGACAAAAAAATATCCTTTAATAAAAAAATCAAGAATTGTTTTGTAATCTGTAATATCTAACCAGAAATATTTGAAATAAAATTTCTCGAAAAAGAATGATGAAATACTTATAGAAAATAAAATGTTTAACATTCTACTAATTATAGAAAATACAGGCTTCCCCCGCAAATAATCTTCTATAAAAAATAAATATCTAGTCATAGCGCATTGTTTAATAATAAATGTGGCATTGTCTCTGGCGTTGCACATTTAATTGTGCGACGCCATTACCATTACTGTTTACCAGATGTTGTCATGTTTTCCATATTAAATCGAAGTAATTTTTAAACGAGACATGTATAAAATAATAGGGCTCGAGGTAAAAACCTAAGCCCGCTTTTAATCCGTACCCTATGAAAACTTTTATCAATTTAGTACTTTATTGGCAAACAATTGCATCATACCCCCGGTACATGTGATGCGTAAACATGCGCTGAGCAAGGATATTTAAATCAGTTTTGACCTTATCTATAAGTTGCATACGCAACCGTAAGCTATCTTGATAGTTATAGATAAGGTCAAACTGTTAGATTTATTGCTGCTTATCAATTATATGTATCTTTCTAATCCACTAACTAAATTTAATCCTTAGTTTATTTCAACTAATATATCTTGTGGATAATTAGTCATAATCCTTATTTATAGCCTTATGTGGAATGATAAAGAAACAGATATTGATCTTTTAGGTCACGATAAGATATCTCAAACAATAATTGAAATCATAAATGATAAACACTTACGACCCCTTACTATTGGGGTCTACGGAGATTGGGGTGTAGGTAAATCTTCCATCATTTCATTATTGCAAAAACGAATTATTGATAATAATAAACAGGGTTCATTTGCAACTCATTGCATCGTTTTTAATGGTTGGCTTTTTCAAGGGTATGAAGATGCAAAAACTGCATTGATGGAGACAGTCGTTACCGAATTAGCCGAATTACAACCAAGGAATAAAAAAATACAAAAACTGGCGAGCTCACTTATTAAAAGAGTTAATTGGCTAAAAGTCGCGAAATTTTCAGCAAACGCTTTAGTCACAGGCGCAATGGGAATTACAACGGGAGGCTTATTAGGAGGTATTAGTGGAATAATTAAGACGACGAAAAAAATCATTGATCCACAAGTGGCAAATAGTGATAGCTCGGAAATTACTGTTAAAGAAGATGATGAATCATTTTTAAAGGAGGCCGAAGAAGAAACAGTTACAAGCCAAATACATGCATTTAGAAAAGAATTTGAAAAACTTATTGAAACATCTAAAGTCAATCAGATAATTGTATTAGTAGACGATTTAGATAGATGCCTTCCAAAATCTGTTATAGAAATATTAGAAGCTATTAGACTTTTTCTATTTGTAGAAGGAACAACATTTGTTATATCAGCAGATGAAAAAATGATAGAATACTCTGTAAGAGAGCATTTTCCTAATCTTCCTGCAAGCTATACAGATTATACAAGAAGTTATTTAGAGAAACTTATTCAAATTCCTATGAGAATTCCTACTCTGAATAAGTTACAAACGGGTAATTATATTAAATTTTTAATGCTACAAAATCATTTAAATCATAATTATACAGAACTTCAGAGAATATACAAAATCTTTGATGAAAAGAAAAAAACACCCTACGAAAATTTAGAATTGACTTATGAAATAATTTCTGAGGCGCTTGATAGTAAAGCTTCTGGATTACAAGAAACCCTTCTAGTCGCTAATCAGCTAAGTCCTACTTTGTCAAATGGCTTAAAAGGAAACCCTCGGAATATTAAGCGATTTTTGAACACACTATTTTTAAGAACTCGAATAGCAAAAATATATGGCTTACAAGACCTTGTGAAGTTAAATGTGTTAGCGAAGCTGATGTTATTAGAACGATTCCAACAAGATAAATTTGAAGCAATTGTTGAAGAGGTCACCATGTCGCAGAATGGTTTTTCTCAATTAGTCAAAATAACTGAAGTTGGTCAAAAAGATGAAGATGGAAAAGCCAAGTCATTAAAAGCAGAAGAAAGTAAATTTAATCCTGTCTTCAACGAATGGTTATTACTTATTCCCGATCTTACAAATATCGATTTGCGACCTTACATCTTCATTTCTAAAGAGAAAGCAATAAGTTTTGATGCAGACGAAACGTTCCCTGTAAGATTACAACAATTATATGATCGATTGACAAGTAACTCCGATACATTATTAAATCAAACCAGCAAGGATCTAGTTAATATTAGTGTTGACGAAGCTGGAATTCTTTATAATAAGCTTGAAGCTGAGTGTAGAGTAGCTGACAATTTAAAAAATATTCCGGTACCGATGAAAGGCTTGTTAAGAATCATAAAAAGTCACAATTCTTTTGAAAGTAAACTAATAAAGCTAATGGCATCATACCCGCATAAAGAACTAGGGCCTTGGGCAGTTTCAGAATTCAGTGGTTTAACCGTTGCAGACAAAGAATTTAAAAACTTATTACAATCTTGGAGTTTACAAACTGATAATACAGTCTTAAAAAATATTGCTACACAATTTAACAAATAAACATGGGCACATCAGCTTCAAGTAGTGGCGCTGGAGGATCAAATCCTTTAGTTCCAAGTTGGATTAATACTGGAGGAGGGGGAGGGAATGAAAATGAAGACACTCCGCCTAACGACCAAGCAACTGAAGACGGCCAACAATCAGACGGTAATACTAATGATACTCAACCGCCAAATCAATCCGATGGAATTGAAACAACTCCTATATCACAACAATTACCAGTAACCAGTAAAAGATATACTTCATCAAAAAAGGATTTTAATAAATATGTAAAAAATAATGGGGGCAATACCTTATATATGACTAATGCATTGAAGGGTTATGTTGCAAAAGGTGGTGGAGGTTCATCTACATTATCGAAACGTATGCGTCCATCTGCATCAAGGGTTGTCGGATTTATAAATACAGTAAATGACATTAGAACTCTAGGTAAAGCGCAAGCTCTAACCCAAATAAGTCTTTCCTCCTATATTAATAAACCGTTAGTTGAAATATTGTCTGCATTGTCTGACGAGATATTCAAAGATACAAATACTATATACGAAGATACCCAAGATGATAGTATCACAAAACAAGCTTATAGTAATACTATAATAAGAATCTGTGAAGAAAAAATTGACCTAGATAATTTATCTAATAATGATATTGAATTAATGACTTCAATATTTATTGAAGAGACAATTGCGCAAAGGGTCATTTGTGATATTGGCAATAACCTTACAAAGATTACAACTGATATTTCAGTATTAATAGAAATAGAAAACAATGTATATCAGATTATTAAAGGGTTGGTGCGAAATCAAATAATGCCTGAACTAACTGCTATCCAGTTAGGAAATAAAATAGACCTTTACAATAAGATTGAAAATGTATACAGAATTGCCTTTGATGCCATACTTGGGAAAAAAGATTAAAAAATAATTATGGGAAAAGTTGTATTAATATCTTTAGTTGGAAACACTGATAATGGTGTTATAATCGATAAATCAAGATATGAAAATATCATATCAATTAATTTTCTAAAAAACAATGATAAAAATGATGTAAGCATTCATGCATTACTCAAAGACCTTAAGCAGTTAAAGCTTGAGCCATCAGAAGTAATGATGGATTTACTTATCATAGCTTGTACAATGTATGCTGCAGATACAAGAATTTCTAGAGATATACATGGAGAAGATGGCTGGACTAGATTAATTGATTTATTCATTCCTGTTAGCGATCTTGATTTATGGACAAATCAAAAAATTTTACTCGAAAAAATTTTTAGGTTTCTTACTGGTGATATCTGGAATATAAATTTTCGTAAAAGGTCCGACGAAAATCTGTTAATATCTCCAAAAGGGAAATTAAGTAAATATGGGATGCCATATAAAACTGATACAGTTTGCTTATTTTCTGGAGGAATGGATAGTCTTATTGGGGCTATTGACCTCTTAAGTAATAATATTACTCCATTATTGTTAGGACATTCTAAAAGTTCAGAAGTTTCTACTTATCAGGTTAAGTGTGAAAAAGCATTACTTAACAATTTCCCTAACTTAATAATAAAAAGAATAGATGCATATATTAGTATACCTAAACAAAAAATAAACAGTGAAGTAGAAAATACCGAAAGAGGGCGATCATTTCTTTTTTTAAGTTTAGGAGCTATTTGTGCATCTTCTCTGAATACAAGTAGCAATTTGTATGTGCCTGAAAATGGATTGATAAGTTTAAATATTCCACTTACTCCTTTAAGAATTGGTTCTCACAGCACTCGAACTACTCATCCTTTTTATTTTGAATTAATGAAAAATCTATTTGATGCATTAAAAAGTGGTGTTAAAATCATTAATCCATATCAATTTAAGACAAAAGGGGAAATGCTTTTGGAATGTAAGTTTTCTGATTTAGTAGCCAAAACAGAAAGCATGTCTTGTAGTCATCCTTCTGGAAGATGGTATAGCATGGGCAATATTCATTGCGGTTATTGTGTACCTTGTATTAATAGGCGCGCAGCCTTCTTAAAAGCAGGTTTAACAGATTCTAATAGTTATCGAGAAGATATTCTAAAAAGTAAGGGATTAAAAATATCAAAAGCAGGAGGAGCTGATATTCTTGCGTTTAAGTATATGATAGAAAAGCATAAACGAAATCCCAATTATTTATTTGCGGCAATTCGTATTACAGGCCCTTTAGGCGATGATGTAGATGCTTTCATCAAAGTATATGATCGTGGATTGAAAGAAGTTGAAGAATTAATAAAAAACGTGAAGCTTGTTTAATTATGTTTTATATAGATAGCCATTGTCACCTAGATTTGTTAAAAAATATTTATCAAAACCCTTCAATAGAAGACGATCTGTCAATTAAAAGTATTAGTGTAACTAATGCACCTTTTCTATTTCAGCCTAATCAAAAACTTTTTGCACAATCAAAAAATATTAGGGTAGCATTAGGCATGCATCCAGAATTAATTCCCGAATATCATCAACAATTAAATCTTTTTGAAGAAAGTATTATACTGACTAAGTATATTGGTGAAATAGGATTAGATGGTTCTTCAAACCATAACTTGTCATATCTCATGCAAAAAAAAATATTTGAAAATATTTTATCAATTATTTCTTCAACAGATAATAAGGTCTTAACAGTTCATAGTAGAAATGCATCCACTGAGACAATATCACTTCTTTATAAATTTTTGAAAAATACAAATTGCAAAATTATTCTTCATTGGTATTCGGGAAATTTACCAGAGCTGAAGGAAGCCATAAAATATAATTTTTTATTTTCTATTAATCATAAAATGACCTCCACAAAAAAAGGTTATGAAATTATAGAACATATTCCTCTGAAAAATATTTTAACTGAAACAGATGCGCCATTTACTTTTGACAAAAAGATCAATACAAGATTGAAAAGCTTGGAAACAACTATAGAAGGGTTATCAGTTCAGAAAAAAACAACTAAAGAAGAAATGAAAAGTATTATTTTTGACAATTTCAAAGAATTGTTAACCTCTTAAAATCTATATCCCAAAAAATAAAATTTTAATGCTCATTCTTGTATTAATTCTTTGATTTTTTTATTGATTATGTCACACACTTTAATAATGTGCTCAAGATAAATAAATATTGTATTTGCACAATCGGCAATTGTGTTTTCCCTATTACAAGGTAAAATACCTACTTTTTCGATTTTCGTTTGAAACCTATAATTATGAAACTTTTTCCAACAAACCCAAACCATATTTTGATACCCTCCTGTTTCTTTCTTAAAATGGTCGATTTCTTCTTTTATTATTTGTTCATAAGATTTTAAAGAAAAAATTTTCTCCTCCATTATCCTAATTCCTATATCTTCTCCATCAGTTGAAATATAATAAAATTTCCAGTCACTATTTCTTATTTCAAACCATTCGCATTTTATACCTTCATAGTTGCTTAAGAATTGTAAATATTGGAAACTCGAGCGTTGCAGAACATTCAATTTAGCATGTAAGATGCTTGTTACCTGTTCCCAAAATTCGTCTCTCAATCTCTGATCTACTTGAGACATGTTTTCAACAAGATCCATTGCGGAATAATAATTTTGGGGATCCGTTAAGTATTGGAATATTGTATCAGTGTATGTATTTTCATCAGCAGAGAACATCTTAGTTTTATCGCTCATTTCTAAAATTATTTTTTACAATTTGATAATATTGACTTACAATAGATTTAACCTTAGGCGATTCAATACCTAGTATTGTATTTTCCAACAATAATGTAATATCTTTTTGATAAGTCATTAATTTAATTAGTCCTCTTTTTCTAAGGTCGTAAAATTTATTTTCTTCAATACTATAAGGCATGTCAGGCAAACGATTATTAGGAGTTAGATAAACTAGCAAATAATCATTCCCAAATTCGGATTCTAAATATTGAGCATACCGTTCAAGCTGCCTAGGTTGATCGGTAGCAAAAATTTTGTTTTCTATAGCAATAACGAAGCGTTTATCGGAAAATGTATATTCGATATATATGTCTATAAATCCATTACCGATCCATTTCTCCGTACAGACAGAAAAGAAAATATCTTCTTTAAAATCAAATCTATTTTCTAATCCAGCCAAGACAATAAATTCATTAAAAAAAAGTCTTTTTTGTTTATGACTCCCATTTACATCTAATAGGTCCGCAAGAAATGGAGAATGAACAACCTCTTCCTTATTAATTACATATTTTAAAACATGAAAAATATTATAATCTGAAGCTATCTTTCGTTCTTCAATTTCTTCATTTAACTTTAAAATGTTAAAGTCAGACAACAAACATGTAATTTTTTTAAAATCGTCTTCTCCTTTAGTCTTAAAAAGAGTACTAGAGAATAATTTATAATCTTCAAACCATTTAATTACCTCTTCCATGCTATTAATTGCAAAGATTTATTTCGCACAATGTACAAAAAAGTCGACCTATTTAAGTCGACTTTTAAATTGAAGTGTACATACTCACCTTCTCAGATATATAACAGTTTTATCACAAGAATCTCCACCAGACCAATTTATTCCATTTAGATAATAATTGTCGTTATCTACAATAATAGCATTATGTGCTGTTAGAAGTATTGCAATACTCGTATCTCCTGATTGTTGCCCGTATGGGTCTATATATACTATTCCATTATTTGCTATTAATTTATACATATTCGAGCTTGTATCTTTATATGGAGCAGCAAGCGTATCTGCTTCTTCTTTAAAGATCTCCAAACCATTCGGGAAAAAATCAATAGAATCAGTCGGACTTATTAACACAGCTGTACTGCTAGCTAGCTGGCCAGAATTCGAAAAAGGATAATAATATGTACTATCGCTTATAATTTTCCAATTGCCAATAATTGATGACTGCTGAGATGAATTTGAAGATTTGTTTTTTTTACATGATGTAATTAAAATACATGCAACTAATATTGAACTTAATAATGTTGTTGTCTTCATAATTGTATATTTTATTTATTGTTTATTGAATGTTTTTCCATTTAAAATAAAACTGGAACAGTTACCTATAACGAAGGTGTAATTCCCTGAGTAACGTTTTGATCCGTCGTCACTATTTGGTAAATGCAACTCTACCTTCCCTGACTCTAACAATTCCCATGTTCCTGTATAATTTTGAGGATCTGCATATCCAGAGTCTACACCATTCATATCAACAGTATTACGTTCTTTATCACTTAAATCAAATTCATTTTGATTATAAAAATTAATACTTATAACAGGAGGTAATGATGAGGTGTCATTCTCATTATCTTGTTTCCAAGTACCCGATAAGCAACTTCTTATTCCATCTGCGGATACATTATTCTGTGTCTGTTTAGTCGGTAGATTCTGTTTTTCTATATGGGAATTTTTTAAACAAGGAATTATAATTGTATCTCCAAACCCATTAGTTGCACTTTCTTGATCAAGTGTTCCCGTGATAGTTACTAAATCATTGAAATGTATTATAGGCATATTACCTAAATCGCGAGTATTTAATGTTCTATTATCGCTTTGCGTTAAAGACGGGTTGTAAAACGAAAGACTTTGAATTTCTTTCGAATCAGCAAGCCATGCTGAAAAAGAAGGACGGGAATAATTTTCTATACTTTTATTGACTTTAGTTTCTCCAACAAATGCACCTCCAAATGTTTCGCTATTTAATGCTTCCATTAATTGAGAAACTTCATTTTTAGTAGAGTCGTATGCTATTAACATTATCTCATTTGTGTTATCAGTTGTAGAAAGACCATATTTTACTACAAGGCAATTCGAAATGCTATAAGCTTTACCAATATTTTCTTTTAAAAAGAAATTATCGCCTGCCTTTTGCAGAAATTCAACTGATGTTACTTTAACAGTATCGGCACTAGATATTGAATCTGTTTCATTTTCTTTTCCTTTAACGCTACAAGATGTAAGATTTACCATTACAACTAAGAAACAAGCCGTGATTAATAATAAGGGATTAATTTTTCTCATTTTCATTGATTTTTAATTTTAATTAATAGAAGGCTAATATAGTCAATTATAGCACATGTGCTATAATTAATGTGTACTAAATAAATTCATTTTGTTATGTGAAAAAAGCAACCAAATCTAAGCGTGTTCTAATCTTTGATGAAGAAGGTCTCAGGCTATTAGCTGAACAGTTAAAGAAGGTTAGAACTGGTAAGGGATTTACACAAGAAGAATTAGCTTATGAAGCGGATATAACGCTTTCTCAGATTGCACGAATAGAAACAGCAAAAACGAACCCTACCGTTAGTACAATATTTAAGCTGGCTCGAACATTACAAGTTCCAGTATCTGCATTATTTGATTTTAAACTTCCAAAGGAAAAATAACAAGGCAAGGTCCTGCGACCTTACTTTGAGACAATGAGGATAAATTCATTTATTTCTAAATTAACGGCCAGATCTATTTAGTCACTAATATTAGGCTGCTTCCTGGGATCTTGAGATAATTGATCGAAGTCTTTAGCAAAAAAATTAGATATGTTACGACGCATCCTTGTTGCGAATCGTATTTATGGCAACACTAAGTTCCATTCTATAAAATTACAGTTATACATAACGGCTAGTAGAACTACTAATAAATGATTTCATACCTTAAATCAAGTACTCATTTTCATTCAACCCGGTTAACTACCATTCTTTTATAAGTTATTCCATCCATCAAATAATTTTAATTTAACGTTGATTTTAAATAATCAAATTCGTGGTTGCTATAGATTTGTTTAAAATATGACGCATAATATTAGTCCGTAATAATATCGATGTGTCTTATTATTTATAATAATCCTTAAAACAATTAAAATGGCAACAAAAGAAAAAGCTATTAGAAAAACTGTACCCAAAAAAGCCGCTCCAAAAAAGGTTATTCGGAAAAAAGTTACAACTCCAATCAATTTAGCAATGGCAGATTTAAAAAAAGCGCGAGCGGAACGAGCCCGTGTAAAAAGAGCTCTGGCTAAATCTATTGTTAAAACTGGAGACGAATCATTACAATCGTTATCGCGAGAACAAATTGATGCAGCTAAAAAGAAATTAACTACTCGAAAAGGAAATCAAGTAAATAAAGATCCGCTAGATTTAAATAAAAACGAAGTAAGAGATCTATTGATAAGTTGTCGAGAAATTTTATTCTCAAAGAAATTTTCTGACTTTAACTATAAAAAAATAATAGTAAATGACTTCACAGAGGGAATTAAAAACTATCTAGAAAGAAGAAACCTAGTCGCAACTAGAAAGAACATAGCCTATTTATTTGAATGCTACATTAAAGGGTTAGAAATATATTTAGTATCCCAAAGCTTTACCGATGATTACGATAATGTAAAAGATGAAACAAAAATACTTTGGTTCGTAGGTCATGAATTATTTATTCTTGAAAATCGTCAGTTTATCAAAAATAAAATCCAGTATGCCAATTATTATGAAGCTGTTGCTAAAAGAAGCTATAATAAATATTCTCCATACAGATATCTTAAAGTCCCGAAACCTTTAGCATCCGATTCTCCTGCAGTATTAGCTATGGTGAAAAAATCATCATCGAAAACATCAAAAAGCAAATCTGATCCATTAGCATTTACAGATGAAGAGTATAAAAAGGCGATATATAGATGGTATAGAGATTTATTCATTGAAGATGGAGATTTTGATGAAATAGAAGAATACGCTGAAGATTATATTAACAGCAAAGGTCAACAAGTGACTAAAGAGGATACTGAATTTGTGATAAATATTATTAAAGGAATTAAAGTAGAAGAAGTTTTGGAAGAAATCGATGATGATCGTTATAGTAGAAAAACTATTGATACAATTTATCATTTCACCGATCAGGACATTTATATAAAGAAATCTGTCTTTTCAAAATGGGGCAATGAAAATGATCCTGAATATTTTGAAGTAAGACCTACAGCAACAGGGAATAGACTTAAACCATTTGAATTTAATTCTAAAGTATTGAGAGAATTATAAACTAAATATTAAATGCCGGCATAAAGCCGGCATTTTTTGACATAAATCCTCTTTTCCCGTATAGAGAACAATTCATATTAATTAAATCATTCTCTATATGTCGGGTCGAAAAGCTTTCATTAATACGCTTAATTATTTACTTAACTATGCTGGCCATACCCAAGTTCCCATCCGTGAGGTATCTCGGTTTTTACTAGTCTATACGGTCCCTGTTGATAGGATTAAATCAGTGCAGGATTTCCGAGATGCAGGTATCTCAACTTCATCTTTTATTTTAAGTATGTTATAATACTCAAGGTCTAAAACAGGATTAAAACCTCATCGCCTATTTAAAGAATTGCGATAGAAACTTATATACTACTAATTTATTTATATAGGGTGATCATTTAACAACCTTACTCTATAAAGCTTTAATCGTAATTAGCTTAATTCTTAAAAAGATATTTTTCTGAATTTATTATTCAAATTGTTGTTTAAGCATCTCGATTTTAATCTTCAGATCAATAACATTAAGCTCGTATCTCTTTAACTTCTTCTTCCAGCTTTTCACTGATGTCTTAGTGTAATCGATTAGCTTAAGCCTCCTTTTATCATTTAATTCTTTCAGCTTATTTATTTCCATAGATAGCTAATAGTTTTTTGACAAATGGCTTCAAGCTTTTGATTGAATAAAGATTTCTATTTTGCAGTCGTACAATGTCCTTATCACTAAACTGATGATGATTAATCAATTGTTGCAATGTACTTTTTGAAAGATTTAATCTTTCTCTTAGCAAATAATTGTCTAAATATTTTGTTCCATTTATTACATAATATAATTTCATGTTAGCGTTTATTTTTAAAATATCTATTAATTTCTTCTACTAAATCTTCTTCCTCGATTTGTTCGTCATTGTCTTCAATTTGTTCCTCCGCTACTTTCTTCTTATTGTTGTTTTTCTTCTTTTCTTTTTCGCGACTATCAACATCATTGATAAAGTCCTCGAACAGTTGAATATGTTTTGGTTTTAGTTTCATTTGATAATATTATTTTTTGATTCGTATAGTATATATTAAATTTTCATTCGCCCTTTTAAAATATTTTCATTAAGCTGTAATAAGCCACTATGGCTACTTATATAGTATTTATTGTGGACAACTTTTAGCCAAATTGCCTTACATAAATTCCTTGGTTTGGCTGATCCTCCTTTACTTAGCCAAATAAATAATACATGAATATCACAAATGCAAATGATCAACTAATGGGGTACAATTGTTCTGAGAAATTTTACAAGGCAAATTTTTCCTTTCTCTATACTGAAGGAGTTAAAGAATTGGTTAAACGTTTTAAATGCTATTGGCTGCTTGAAATAATAATAAGTTATCAATCGCAATTAAAGAAGGAAGAGTTTCAGGTATGGGCTTTAGAAAGAAATGAGAATAACACTGCAAAAGTTATAGCAACTGATGGGAATGGTAAAGTATTGGTTACCCAACTTATTCCTTACACAGATTTTGAGCCACAGTCAGCAACTGTATGGGTAGAAAATAATATTATTTTACTCCCTATGGAACATTAATTCTAATTATCTAAATATACAAAATGAATAAAAAAGAAAAAATGGTAATTATACCGCCAGTAAAAAAGGAAATGGTAACTCTTGTTAAAACCTCTTATCATTATTATCGCAACTGGATCAAAAGTATTTTGTCAGAGGGCGCAGTAAAGGACTTTAAATTTCTAAAAGACAAGACCGGATGGAATGGAACTATAATTATTTCCAAGATAGAAATTGAAAAAGCAAGGTTTGTACTTAAAGACTTTAAATTAATAAATCCTGACATTATAGAGTTATGGTGGTAGACTACCATTAAGCTCGAGAGCTATTTTGAATTTAAAGGTTCTTTTAAATTCGAACTTCTTACTATGGTAGAAAAGAGAGGGGCGATTCGTACCTTATTCTTTAAGTATCTTAACAATTTTAGTCGATTTGTCACCAATTATTTTTAAAAAATATATTCCTCTTGCAAACGATGCAATATTTATAAATGCAGCATTATTTGTACTGATATTATAATCTTCTTCCTTCATCATTTTACCTTGTTCACTTACAATTTCCAGATGTATCATTTGTTGTGTTTGTGATTTCAAATAAATAATTCCTGAAGTAGGATTTGGATAAACAACAATATTTACTGAGCTATCTCTTATACTATCGGTTGGAGGAGGGGTAATAGGTGGCGGAGGTGGTACAACAGAAGTTGCTTTTATAATAATATTTTGTATAGTGGTATCACAACTATGTGCATCAGTGACAGTAATAGAATATGTACCTGACGTTAGATTGCTTGAATTACTAAGTGTGTCTCCATTGCTCCATAGATAAGTATAAGGGGCTGTTCCTCCTGAACTTAAAATATAAGTGATATTATTCGTGGTAGCAGTATCTACTTGAAGCGAGGAAGGCTGTATAATAGCAATAGGTGGCGTATTGACTTGGCAATTATTTGCATCTAAAACTGAAGCCTGATAAACTCCTTTTGGAAGATTACTTCTAACTTCTGATGTAGAATTTCCATCTGTCCATGCAATATTATATGGAATTGCACCGCCAGAAAGATTGAGATTGATATTGCCATTATTTTGTCCGTGACAAATTATATTATTTATAATAGGATCTAAATTCAAATTTTCGCATCCGCTTGAAGGTCCTATAGTTATAACAAAATCTTGATTGCCTCCATCACTATATGTACTACATGGAGCAAAAGGTTCAAGCGCAGCTACATTTTTTGAAGCTACTCTCATTACAGTCTTTCCAAGTTTGGCAGTATCAGGAATAGGAATACTAAAACTGAAAGATCCATTAACTCCTCCAGACCCTCCTGCAATCGCCTCCCCAGGATCATCAAAATCGCCATCTTGATTAAAATCAATCCAAATTCTTACATCGGCACTACTCCATGGATTACCAGGATACGGATGCTGTCCTATTAATGTTACAGAGCAGGTGTAATTTGTATCACGTTTTAATGTTGTCGTATATGGAGATATTGGAGGTAGCTCTTCAATAGACTCATTACTTGGAGTAAGGGTGAATGATAAAGTATTTAAATCTAAGTTATTAATATAAGCGTCTCCTGAAGAGCCGGTTTCACAATACTGAGGCATAGAATCGGTAATAAAACTTCCCACGCATGCAGAATCTTTTCCAGAAGCATTTTTTGCTACTACATCATAATAATATCTTGTATTGGGTGCAAGAGTAGGAAGTGTGTAAGAAGTTGTAGTCAGATTTTGCGCTATGGGATTTAAAGGCGGATTATCAGTATCAAGGTAAATATCATAAGTTGTAGTTTGATGAGAAGAAACAGATTCATCTGACCAGCTAATCGTTGGATTGTTAGGAGCAATCGTTGCTCCGTTTGCTGATACGTAATAGGTATAAGTACTATAGGTAGTAGTAGCTCCTCCATACAATACTGTATCCTTATTAGGAAAAGTTGAAGGAGTTGCAGATAAAAAATAAGTAAAAGGACAAGTTGGTGCTGCTGGAGTTGGTGCCGATGGAGTCCAAATGTACATAAACGACTGATTGGTACAGCAAACCCCAGGAGGTAATGCTGAATTATTAAAATCGCATAAATCAGTAGATGAAGATCCAACAATTGCAGTTTGCCATGTATTAGTGCCGGTTGTTATTTTTAGGTTGTTAATAGTGGTACTAGTAGTAAATCCAATTGCTCCTTGTAAGCTAACGTTATAAAGATCCAATCCCCCACTTGGATATGCAAAGCCAATAATATTATTCTTTTCCATTAACTGTATCTGGTGAACTAGTATGATCCCTCCACTTACATCCGAAAATTGGACTACGAAAGTTCTATTACCAGGCACGCCGTACATAAATATAAAAGGGGTGTTGTTGTTAGGATATAATGAGGCATCTACTTGAAAGGATGATATTATATTTTGATTGTTAGAAGTTCCATCAAAAATTTCACTTAATAAAGTATCGTTTTCTATGGTTATGGATTGGCCACTACGTCCTAATTTAATATAACCATTTCCAGATATTAATACTCTGTCAAAACTTTCTCCATTGTATACGAAATCGAATCCGATCGGGTATCCGTTTCCTATAGCAGAACTTTTTATAGTTCCCGTATCACTTCCCGTATATAAAACTTTCAATGGATTTGCAGAAGAATTAGGAGAGTACAAAGATTTCTGATACGCATAAGATGAATTAGGACTTGCTATTCCGGGAACATAATATTGACTTTGATCCGTAAATACACCCTGCATGAAATTATAAGTACCTACTTGACCCGTAACAACAGTATTTATTAATAATAGCATCCCTAAACATAAATATATTCGAATGTTAAGTTTATGAAGGATGCTAGAGGGTAGAATTTTTTTCATATTTGATACAATAGTTACACTGGGTTATTCCATAAAAATATAGAGGATTAATTAGATTAAAACGTTGCATCATTTCTGAATACAATTGCTTTACCGATACACCACGCCTCTTTGCGAAAAAGCCAACTATTCATAAGATGGAAGCTCTGCTTAGTTTAGAAATTTTGTCAAGCCAAAACCTTTTCAATCCCTTTAAAATCAACAAAAATTCCTAGAATCCTACTGTAAAGGCCAACAATTTTTCAATATGCCAATTAGAGTGTTCTCCGCTGTAGCTCATGGATCAGTTTTTCATTACAAAAAAGAGGCTGCTTAAAAGCAGCCTCTTTTTTAAAGGTTAATAATATTATTTTGAAACTACCACCTTCGCAACAGCTGTACTCTGTTTTGAATTAGCTATAAGAAAATAAGTACCTGATGAAAGTGTTGATACATCTAGAGTATTATTTTCACTGCTTGTTGTTTTACTCAAAACAATTGTACCATTTGAGTTCACTAATCGTATGTTACGAGTGGAAGCATCACTAAATTGAACATTTAATATACCACTCGTAGGATTAGGAGAAACTCTAATAGTATTAGCACTTGTAGTACTAGCATCTGTTTTTGTTATTAAATCTGGACGTTCTTCGCTTCCTGACACACATTCTTGTGTAATACAACCTGATTCGCTTGTTACATCAACACATACAGGATAAGTGATTGTGCTTGTAAGTAAGAAACAAGAAGCTGTATTACCGCCAGAACCGCTAGGTACTGCTACTCCGTTTTCATACCATTGATAAGCAGTAGCGCCTACAACTGGATTTGGGTTAACAGAGAAAACAGTAAATGGAGAGAACGGAGTTTGCGTTACACTAAAGCTCAAACCAGTAACATCTATTGTAGTGTTCGTATACAAACTCGAACCTCCACAAGTATCTTTCGATTTAGCTCCAATAGTGAAATCTCCCGTACCGCCGGTAGTTTGAACATGAATTATTGAACTATCCGGGCTAGCAGAAGTAATTGTCCATCCACTACCTATAGGAAGTTGCCATCCAAATGTAATTCCAGTAACTGTCGGAACTGAAAAACTTATTGTATCAGCCAACCCAACATTTAAACATTCTTTAGTTGCCGTAACACTAGTAGGCGCTGCCAAAGTATCATATGCTACACTCAATGAAAGAGTATCGCTATTTTGACATCCTCCGAGAGCAAACACTTCTACTTGCCCTCCAGAAATACCATTTGGTTTTACTTTTGCACTAGTTCCTAAAGTTGTCGTTGTAGCAGGTGACCAACCAGCAGGGAATATCCATCCATATCCAGTAGCGCCTGCTACAGTATTTACTGTATATGTTAGTGAATCTTTACTACAAAGTGTGATTAATGTAGTTCCGGTTAATGATGAAGGATTTGCTGGTTTAAGATTTACATGAATAGTATCAATCACACTACTACAAGCTGTCGCCGTTACATAAATTGAGCCTGCAGTTGTCCCAACGTTTACCACAATACTTTGAGCAGTGGTATCTGCATTTGCATATGACCATCCACTACCTGTAGGAATATGCCATGTAAGATCGGTATTAATAGGCGCGTTTGTCACAGTATAAGTTTGCTGAGAACCCGCTATAACACATGTGTCACCAGATATCACACTATTAGTACCTAAAGATCTATTTATAGTTGCTGAACTATCTACAGTCTGACAACCATTAATTACGGTTAATTTAACCGTGCCTGGATTATCATCTACTAATAATACAATTGAATCCTGTGAAGAGGATAAAGTTTTCCAGTTAGATGGTTTAGTCCATGTAGAAGTAAATGTTCCAGATATTGGATTAGTCCATTTCACTACTAGGGTGTCACTATTAGCGGGTAGACAAGACGGATAGGAAAGAATCGGAGCAGGTATTTTTTTACCTAATACAAGCGTATCAACATATTGCCCCTGATTAAGATTACAACGACCTATTCCAACTATCAATGAATCTGTCGTTGACACAGTTCCAACAACAAAAGTTATGGAGCTGCTATCTTCAGAATAATATAGAATATTAGATCTCCATGAAGAAGGTATGATCCATTTATAACTATCAACTCCTATGTCAGCACCTAAATTTACACTTACAACAGGTTTGATAGAATATGTAACAGTATCCCCTGTGCCTACACAAAGTGGTCCAACAATTTTATCTGTTGTATCTGTAAAATCTTTATAAAGATCTTTATAAATAACGTGAGGTCCACAACCTACCAAACTGTCAATGATATAACTAACGGAAAGGCGTCCTTTACCATAAGGAGGATGACCCGCTGGCGGAAGAGCTGTATTAGTTGATCTTGATTTAACACTCACACTTGTTCCTGTACTGGATCCTACAATAGCAATATCACCTAATGTACTCCATTGTATACTGGTTATTCCTGTAGACGGACTAATAAAATAGGTGGTTGTCGCTGCAGTAGTATCAGCAGAAATGCAACTATCGGCTACAGGTGCTATTATTTGTTGAGCTTTTAGTGTTTGTCCGAATAATACGGATGTTAGCATACAAACGAGCACACTAATACTTCTTATTGTATGTACTTTTTTTGGTTTCATAATGTTTGAATTTTGTTTTTAAAGGTTTACTGGAAATTATTGTGCAGGTAATGTCTCTGCACCGACTCATTTAATTGTTTTCTGTCATAGGCATTTGTTTAGTTAATAAATAATAAAAAGCATGAAATCACATTAGGAGAATAGTTTTCATAAGGGATAACATAAATACTATTATCACGATGAGATTAGATTAATTTTAGCGATTGACTCTACTTTATCAAAAGATTTTCGAAACTATATAATTCACCCATAAAAATTGCGGAGTTTTTTTCTCATTAGAATTGGTGTATTTCTCAAACCAATGTTCAAACATTATTATTAATATTTTTTTATATAAATTATAATAATAATGAAATTAGATTGAAGGATTTTTAAGAAAAAAAATTAAATAGATGTTGACCTAAACAAGATTATGTCATAATTAAAAAGAAAAGAACTTAATTAAATATTTAAATAATATTTCTATATTTTAATATGTTTTCTTTTTTGCAGTAATTCCTAGTTACCGTTCATGTAATTTTTTAATGAATAAAAAAATTAAAATATGTAAACAACGTTTTGTTTTAAATAACCCTCTATACCTTTATAAACACAACCGTATCAGAATAATAGTAGGTTAATATTTATATGAAAAAAGAAATACCCTTCATAAAAAGAATCTTACAATACAGTAGAATATTTTCACTAACCTTAGTATTAATTACGCTTACTTCGATAGCTAATGGGCAAATAGATAATTACAATTTTACGCAGGGTACTTTTACTTTAAAAAACTATGGTAACTTTTCTCTACCATGGGCTGAAATAAGTTCTATTACTGCTACATTAGGATCTCAGCAAACTCAAACTCAAGACAGTCTTACTAATGGCAATCCTTTGAAAGTAATTTATACAGGAGATACCCCTATTGGTTCTACGGCAAGTTCTGATACGGGATTAGGCTATCCTATTGGTTTTAATTTTGTTTATCATGGAGAAAGTTTTGATAGAGTAGCTATATCAGGAAACGGTTATATCAAACTTGGGCATAGCGGGCAATCTATAGTTTTAAAAAATGACAGTACTGCAGGTGCAATTTTTGATGGAAATATTATTCATCAAAATATTATTTCTGCCTTTCAAACAAATGCTTCAATCCTTAATGGATATATAAGTAATCAGTCGAGTGCCTCCGTATTAATTGGGAATGTTGGATTACCAGGGAATAGAATATTCATAGCACAGTATAATTGTATAATCTTTCTTAATGGTGGAGCTAATGTCGTGAATTTGCCATTTCAAATACAATTATTTGAAAATAATGATAGTATTAGAATAGTTTATCAAACCCTATACGATTATGGCACATTAAGTACTAGTGGAGCTGTCGGTATTACTGATGGAAATGGTAATTATAACAACCGGAGTGTAATTAATGGAGTAAATACTTGGACAACATCAACATCTGGAACTTCTGCCACTGACCTTTGTGATTTTACTTATTTATTTGGACCACAAGGTAGCAATACGCAAAATCTTGTTTATACATGGATGCCTCCTGTATTTACTGCTACAGCACCAACTTGCCCAGAAGCATATTTTTTTGTAGATCAATATTATCATGGAGGAATAGGATATGGTGGTGATGGTAATTTCTATAGCCCGATTGATAACAATATTAATGTAACTACTAATCCAATAATATATTGGTCTGATGAGTCACTCAGTTCACATCAAGTGACAACTTACGATGTATATTTAGATACCGATAATCCGCCTAATATTGAAGTAGCAAGTAATCTAACAACAACATCCTTCACACCCCCAATGCTTGCTCCCAATACAAAATATTATTTAAATATTGTTTCCAAAAATGCTTCGGGCAAAGATTCATCCTGTGTTGGTAGTTTCATTACAAATTCCGCTCGGCAATATTGCAACACATTGCCAGAAGGAGATGGTTTCACGAGCTCATTTAGTATTAACACTTTATCATATGTTGCAACTACTGCTAATGCATTAACTTATGATTTTCCTGATACAGTACCTTATATAACTACTTTGAAAAGAGATACCAGTTACACTTTCTCAGCAATGCTTGCCTCACCTAATCCAATAAATCCATGGGGCAATGCACAACTAAGAGTATTTATAGATTTTAATCAGGATGGAGATTTTGATGATCCTGGCGAAGCTATTGTAGGAGGTAGTGGTGGTCCAAATGCCCCGCTTACCTTTAGTATTCCCATTCCGGATACAGCTAAATTAGGTCAAACAATAATGAGGGTTTGTTCTAAAAACTCAGCCGATATTGATCCTTTTGGTTCTGGTTCTTGCGGTTCATACACAGAAGGTGGTAGTCAAAATTTTATTATTACAATAACTCCTTCTACAAACTGCCAATCTTTTAATTTGAATCCGATCATAAATAACGTGGCTTGCTATGATCAAAGTAATGGAGATATCAATCTTAACCTTTCGGGTGGCATTACTCCGTATAATATTGTATGGGCAGATGGAAGTTCTACTGATATCGTAAGAAATAATCTAAGCAAAGGAATTTATCAAGCAACTATCATAGATGCAAATAACTGCGAAGTTGCCACTCCCCTTATTGCTCTTATTCAACCATCTACCCTTGTTATAGACACTTCGACTTCGAATAAAATTACATATGTTTTTGGTTCTGGAGGTACTTCTCCGTATACTTTCCTATGGAATAATGGAGACACAAGTAGTAACACAAGCAATTTTGTTGCAGGAACATATTCTATTACGGTTACAGACTCACATGGTTGCGATACTACATTACAAAATATTATTGTTGAAAGCAACTCTGTTTCCCCTCCTCCACCAGTTGATAGCGTAAGTGATAGTTCTACTAATATTATAGTTTATCCAAATCCTACATCTCGGATTATTTATTTGAAATCACAAAAGTTACAGAAAATACAGGTGGAAGTTTTGAATGAACAAGGAAGGTTAATGCAAGATGGGGATTATAATGTTGGTCCAAATAATACAGCATCTATCGATATGGCATTATACGCAGGAGGCATATATTTCTTAAAAGTTATTGATAATAACTCTACTAACATAGTTAAAGTAATTAAAGAATAGTTTGGATAACTTCAGCTAATTCTTAAAGGTCACATGTGCCCGAGATGGTATAGCTCCTTCGAACATATCTTCACCATATACTTGACGAATTAATAATTCATTTTTAAACAGCCCTGTTTTATTGAGTCTCCAGCCACTTTGTGAATAAGATATCTCAATATCTTTTGAAAGTTTGAATTGTGTTATTTTATCAATCTTATATTCTATCATAATAAAATGTCTGCTAGAATTAGCATTCCATGTGATATAGACACAATCAATTAGAGCCCTTAATACTCGTTGCTTTTCTAAATCAGTAATGTTTTCTTTTCTAGCAACTTCTAAATATTCATTTAGAACATTTAGAATAATTTCTTTTTCATCTAATAAGTGCAGCTGTTTTAGTAATTGTCCTTTTCTATCTTTTGCGACTTGCAATTCTCCTGTTAATTTATTCATTGTCTGATCAAATATCTCTTGTGGGATAGTGCCTGATAAAGCATACTGCATCAAATTGGTGGTCTCTTCTTCAGCTTTTTTTTCTTTCTTTCTTATTTTAAATAACTCAGCATTCACCAGTTTAATTTGTTCTGTGTCTTCATACCAATTAAAAAATTGATTTAACTGTCTTGATAGATCCTGTATCTGAGTCCAAACTAAACCATCTAAGTAATCAATATTAATTCCCCTGGTTCCACAGAATTCAGCTTTATGTCTTCCAGAAATACATGTGTATTGATTATCCTTTAAATCTTCTCTCTTTTTGCCATAAAATGTTCCATTACAAAATTCATCAGTATCGGGTTTTGATCCTCCACATTTTATCAGCCCTTTTAATAAGTAGAAGTATTTTCTGTTTGTCTCTTTAAATTTATTCTTTGTCTTTAAGTTTTCTTGAACCAAATTAAAAAGTGGTGGTTCAATAATAATGGGGGCTTCAATTTTTAAATCATTGAAATTTCTTAGCCCTTTGTAAATTGTATTTGTAAGTAATGCATATACAACAGCATCTCTCCAAACAAAAGTTGTTTTCTTTTGTCCTCTTACCATCATCTGACCTTTTAATGCTGATGCTCTTTTTGTAGGAATATTATTTTCATTTAACCAGTTTGCAATTTTTTTTGTACCAGCACCTTCTAAACTCATTTTAAAAATAGTCTTTACTATTTCTGCTTCTTTTTCATCAATAATTAAATAATTATTGGGATCTTTCTTATAACCGTAATTTGTAAGAGGCCCTCCTCCTGCTTTTTTATCCTTTGCATTTTTTAATAATGCCCGTTTAATTCTTTCAGTTGTTTTTTCGACTTCATATATTGCAAATGACTGCTTTATATTCATCATTAACATTACGGCAGAATCTTCTAAATTCTTTTCTTCTGTATTTTCGAATACTCGTATTTTAAGTTCTTTGCATTTGGAGAGAATTAGAAACCCTTCATTGCTTCTGGACCATCTATCTATATCAACGGACCAGAATCCCCCTATCTTTTTATCTTCCAGCTTTTCCATTAAGGAAAATAAAGCGGGTCTATCTTTATATGATAATTCACCGCTTAATCCTGCATCTTCAAATACCTCATAAGTCCAACTTAATTCGTTGGCTTTATTTATTCCTCGATTTTTTTGATCAGATAATGATATACCGCTGTCTACTTGCTTGTCGGTGGAAACCCGAATATAAATTGCTAAATGATTGGGGTTAGGGGTATTAACTTTGCTTTTCATTTACAGTTAGTTAGACCCAAATTTATACTGAAACGTTAACATAACAAAATCGCTGATAGTATGGTGTGGTGAACGATACGGACGCTTAGATATTAAAGTTGAATTCTCAGGTAGCTTGCCTGCTACGCTGTGTATCTTGGTTGTTTCCAATGCTTCCTGCAAAGTAAGCGGAGGTAAAATAGTTGGCAATCTTTTAGCCAACATCGTTTTCCCGGCTCCCGGCGGACCAATTAAAATAGCATTGTGACTGCCTGCAGCAGAAATTTCTAAAGCCCGTTTTATATTTTCTTGTCCTTTAACATCGCAGAAGTCAATATCAAAATCCTGTTCAGAATGCGCAAACAATTCCCTCGTATTTACAACAGTTGGTTGCAGAGATTCTTCATTTTTAAAAAAATTGATCACATCATTGATATGTTCTACGCCATACACATTCAAATTATTGACCATCGCTGCTTCTTTGGCATTTTGTATCGGCAGTATCAATCCTTTGAATTTTTCTTTTCTTGCCTGTATCGCAATGGGTAATGCACCTCTGATTGCACTAACGGTTCCGTCTAAACTCAATTCACCCATGATCACATAATCGGCCAATTTTTCAGGATTGGCTATTTGTTCTGTAGCGCCCAATGTTCCAATAGCTATCGGTAGATCAAAAGCAGTTCCGCTTTTTTTAATATCCGCTGGCGCGAGATTTACAACCAGCTTGGTACGCGGCATATAATAATTATTGCTTTTGATAGCGCTTTCAACCCGCTGCAGGCTTTCTTTTACGGCATTATCCGGCAAGCCAACGATATAATAATTCTGGCCCTGGTTGTTCACATTCACTTCTACTGTAATGGTAATAGCTTCTACGCCATATACGGCGCTGCCATAAGTTTTCACTAACATTTGGTACGGATTGAGGATTAATAAAGAAGTAAAATAATACAATTATTACAAAGTAGGTGAGATTAGTTTACTACACTACAATTGTTTCAACAGATCAACAACTCCTTCTCTTTGCAGGATGAGGTACCCTAAGCGGTCATTGCTTACGCCTTTTTTTAATTGATAGCTGAATTGAAGCTGATCAACAGTTGTTGTTGTTTCAAAATAATAAAAACTGATGTTGGCGTATTTTTTAAGACCGTCAGCGATCTCATACAAATGAGTTGACAGAATAAATAAAGAGTTCTTCATTTTTACCAATCCTTCGATCACTGTTGAAGAACATTTCATGGCGTCTTCAACATTAGTACCTTTAAACAATTCATCGATCAGGATCAGCCATTTTCTCCCATCCGATATTTTGGTAACGGTGGCTTTGATGCGTTGCACTTCATTATAGAAATAACTTTCGCCTTTTAAAATATTGTCTGCTACATTAATATTACTTAATAAGCCATCAAACAAACTCAATCGCAATTCTTTTGCAGGAACGCCCATCCCGATATGCGCCAAAAAAACAGCAGTACCAACTGATTTGATGAAAGTGCTTTTACCTGCCATATTCGCTCCTGTTAAAAACAAAAAGTTATTTTCTTTATGCAAATTCATCTCGTAAGTAACAGGGTCAGTTAATAAAATATGGTACAACCCTTTACCATCAAATATTGGTTGATCGGTTTCTACAAATTGCGGAAATACCAGACTGCATTGTTGTACCGCTTGTGCCATTCCATACCAGGCATCTAATTGAGCATAGATCGCTAATAACTCGATCATGTTTTGTTTGTACCGATAGCGAAGAAAATTTGCCAGGTGTAATTGCGCCGCGGCACTTAGGTCTTCTGCTTTATTATTCTTTTCAATGATAACAAATTGTTCTTTGCCTATAAGTTGTTTTGCTTTTAATAATAATTTATATAATGGAGCAGGCGATTTGTCTTGTAAAAAATATTGACAAAATAATTGCATGCCTTTAATAAAATCAAAAGCATGCCGTACAGAATATTTTACCAAAGAGAAATCCGGGCCATGAAACAGTTTGTAATTATATGCAGCAAATGCAGATGGATCCGCGGGTATCTCATCGAGCGTAGCCAAATAAAATTTTTCGATCACCATCAATGTTCCGTTGCTGATACGCATTGGCCATAAAGATTGATGATCGATAATTAATTGAACGGTTTGTTGAACGCCTTGTATAGCACCAACGGTATTTAACGGTGTATTAAAATTAACACGTAGTTGAGCCCGGCCATTTGTTGTTCTTGTATGATCCAGCTTATTAAAAACGGAAAGATCGTCTTCGCTGAAAACAGAAAGGTCGTCTAATGTTATTTTATCTATTTCCATTAAAAATGAAGATTACCTATTAAATGATAGCCGCTGCCCTTTATTAGATTCATCCCACACCCCATTTCCATAAACCATATTGCCGTTTACGAAAGTATTAACAATTGAATTAGAGAAAGTAACACCTTCCATCGGGCTCCAGCCACATTTGTATAAAATATTTTCTTTGCTGACAGTGATCTGTTTTTCAGGATCTACTACTACCAGGTCAGCAAAATAACCTTCCCGTATATAGCCACGGTCTTTTATATTAAAACAATCAGCAACAGCATGGCTCATTTTTTCTACTATCTTTTCAATAGAAATTTTTCCCTGCTTGTGATACTCCAACATTAATAGTAATGAATGTTGCACTAACGGCAAGCCGGAATGCGCGTGTTCGTACGGACCTTGTTTTTCTTCCCAGGTATGTGGCGCGTGATCTGTAGCAATAATATCAAAACGGTCATCTAGCAACGCTTTCCATAATGCTTCTTTATTGAATGGAGCTTTGATAGCGGGATTGCATTTTATCTGGTAGCCTAAACGTTCGTAATCATCTGCAGTAAAATGTAAATGATGCACACAAACTTCAGCAGTGATACGTTTCTCTTTTAACGGCAACATATTTCCAAAAAGCTGTATCTCTTTTTCTGTACTGATATGAAGAATATGTAAACGGCTATTGAATTTTTTAGCCATCTGGATAGCAGCAAGTGAAGATTCGAAACATGCTTCCGCATCTCTGATAATTGGATGATCCGCCGCAAATAATTCGCTCTTTTCTTTTTTTATTTTCGCATAATTATCCCTGATTATTTTTTCATCCTCACAATGCGTCGCGATCAGCATCTCGCTTTCGCGAAATATTTTTTCTAAAGTGCCGTAATTGTCTACGAGCATATTGCCAGTGCTCGATCCCATAAAAATTTTTACGCCGCATACATTCGCTTTTCTATCATTGATCTTAATTACTTCTTCCATATTGGTATTGCTGGCTCCCATAAAAAATGAGTAATTAGCCAATGAGGTTTTTGCACCAATGGTATACTTATCTTCCAGCAACTCAATTGTTAATGCATTCGGCACTGTATTCGGCATTTCCATAAAACTTGTAACGCCTCCTGCAACTGCGGCTTTACTTTCTGTATAAATGGTTGCTTTCTGTGTTAATCCTGGTTCTCTAAAATGCACTTGGTCATCAATTGCGCCAGGTAATAACATTTTTCCTTCCCCGTTAATTTCCGTTACTTTTTCTTTTGTAGTGATCTGTGGATTAATTTTTTCGATCCTTGCTCCATTTGTCAATAGATCCATTACCTGGATCTTTCCTTCATTTACGATCTGTATGTTCTTAAAGAGGTATTTTTGCATATCTTGAAAATTAACGAATTGTCTTTATAACCAATTTCTATGCAAATTATAAAAAGCTTTTTCAAACTACTCGTTTTTATTTGTCCGTTTACAGCGATGGCACAATCTACTTTTTTACCCGAAGGAGATAAAGGCTATAATTTTATGGATCGGTTAGAGATCAAGCAAGGTGCCAATACCGATATTAATTTCTCTACAATTAAGCCATACAGCCGTCAAAACATTGTAGCCGAAGCTGAATATTTAGATAGCGTCGATCTAAGTTATAAATATCCATCTGACAGTATCGGCATGGGCCTGAGCTTAGCAGATTCAATAGCGGCTGTAAACAAATACAGGCGCGGTAATCGTTTGAATTTATCAAAAATAGATACCTATGATATGAATAGCTTACTAATGAATAACAGCGAGTGGGTTAGCGGCTCTAAAGCTTCTTTTCAAAGTAAGCATCCTATTTTAAAAGATTTTTATACTACCAAGCCAAATTTATTAGAAGTTAATGTCAAAGACTTTTTTTTAGCAGTTAACCCGGTATTTGATTTTGAAGGTGGTAAAGAATCCGGCACCGGTGCCGATCCTAAAACTCTGTTCATCAATACAAGGGGTGTTAGTGTTAGAGGCATGATCGATCATAAAATAGGGTTTTATGCAACCATGTCTGATAACCAGGAGCGAGGACCGGGTTATTTTTCCAGTTCTGTTTATAGGGGTGGTAGAAATATTGTAGTGCCGGGTGTAGAATTTGCCAAGCTCTTTAAAAATGATACTACTGCCTATGATTATTTTGATGCGCGTGGCTATTTTACTTTTAATGAAGCAAAATATATTAATATTCAATTTGGGTATGATAAAAATTTTATTGGCGATGGCTACCGTAGCCTTTTTTTAGGTAATGATGGAGCCAGTTATTTATTTTTGAAATTGAATACCAAGGTTTGGAAATTTGAATATCAAAATTTGTTCATGGAGCTGATCCCACAATTCAATAAAATTGGCGATACGCTATTGGGAAGAAAATATGCCGCTATGCATACTTTAAGCATGAATGTTACCAAATGGCTGAATATTGGTTTGTTTGAAGGCATAATTTTCGGCAGACAAGATCATTTTGATTTTGAATATTTAAATCCGATCATTTTCTACAGATCGGTTGAAGGAACTGTTGGTAGCCCCGATAAGGCACAAGTCGGTTTAGACTTTAAAGCCAATGCAGCTCATCATCTTCAGTTTTACGGACAATTTCTGTTAGATGAATTTGTGTTATCAGAAATAAAAGCAGACACTGGCTGGTGGGGTAATAAATATGCGTATCAAATAGGATTAAAATATATCGATGCGTTTGGTGTTCGCAATTTAGATCTTCAAATTGAAGACAACAGGATACGACCGTTCACTTATGAACATGATAATGACATTTCAAATTATACCAACTACAATCAGCCACTGGCACATCCTTTAGGCGCTAACCTGCAAGAATTTATTGGGATCGCAAAATATCAGCCGGCACCTAAATGGTATATTACCGGTCAGGCTATTTACTATTTCCAGGGACTGGATAGTTTAGATGGACGATCTTATGGCAGTAACCCTTTGGTCAATTATAATGACCGTAAAGGTGATGGTGGATATAAAGTTGGAAGTGGTAGAAAAGCAACCTGTTTAAATACTTCCTTACAAGTATCTTACGAAGTAAGAGAAAATTTATTTTTAGAAGGATTGTTGCAGGCAAGAGATTATAAAATTGCCAACGAGCCCGTTTATAATAGTAATACAACCATGGTTACGGTTGGTATCAGGTGGAATATTCGTAAGAGACTATACGATTATTAAATTACTCAACCGTCAAGGAGAATGTGATCATTCTCGAATTGATCCTGTCAATTGTAGTAGAGTACTTAGTATCTATCTGGCGGCTTTGTAAGTTAGAAAGTCCCCAGTCTAATTTCAACTCTGGTGATAATACAAAATAAGGAAAGTATAAATGAAAGCCTACACCACCTTCAACACTAAAATTTAATTTCTTTAATGTCACAGTTGCGCCATTGTCTACATCTGCGTTATTTGTTGTAAGATCATCATCCACTCTTCCACCTGCGATGGTATATACTTTTAGATTTCCGATACGGTCGCTACAGAACTGTAATTGAACCGGAAGGCTCAATACGATCGATTGTATTCTTTTATCAGTGATGGCAGTTTCTCCTTCGTCAGCAACGGGCATTGTTAAAGTATATTCGAAAACCCGTTCGGAAAATGTTAGGTCAATGGGAAAAGTGCGAATATTAAAATGCGGACTTAAATTAAAATTAACCAGCCACGCAAGGTTCAATCCTACGCTATTCACACTTTCAATATCCAGTATACTATCGTTAGGTGGTGTAAGCTGATCCAGAAAATCTTTAGAGTGCGAAAAATTAAAATGCGATTGGTTGTATCCAAAGTTTATTCCAAAACGGATCGGTTTGTCATCATGCTCTTCCTGGTTAGGCGTATACCTCAACTGTGAAAATCCCGTAAACGGGATGATCAGTATAAGAAGGCTGATGTATACTATTTTTCTCCGCAATAGATGCTGCATATTCCTAAGCTCAGTGGTTTGTAATAAGTTTTTTGATAACCTGTTTCATCAAGGATACTGATAAAATTTTTTCCTTCGGGAAATTTTTTAATCGATTCATCCAGGTATTTATAGGCGTCACGGTTTTTTGAAAATAACTTCCCCATATTCGGCGCCACTATTTTCATATATAAATTATAAAACCATTTTACGCCTGCTGTTGTTGGTTTACTAAATTCCAGTATCACCAATTTTCCGCCTGGTTTCAAAACTCTTCTTATTTCATTCAATCCCCGTTCTAAGTACTCAAAATTACGTACACCAAAAGCTACTGTCACTGCATCAAAACTATTATCAGCAAAAGGTATTGATGCGCTATCTCCGTTTAATAATTCGATTGTATTAGTAAGTTGCAGTTTGGCTATTTTGTTTCTGCCTATTTCTAACATGCCGTCACTGATATCGATACCGGTTATCTTCTCCGGTTTCAATATATCAGATGCCATAATAGCTACATCTGCTGTACCGGTAGCTACATCTAATATAAATTTCGGATGCAGACTTACTAATTCACGCAGCGCTTTTTTTCTCCATGTAATATCTATTCCTGCACTTAAAAACCGGTTCAAAAAATCATACCGTACTGCAATATCATCAAACATTGCTGCAACCTGCTGCTTTTTCCCCTGGTCAGAGTCTTTATACGGAACCACATTGTCGTGTGCAAACTGAGTCATCCTCGCAAAGATACATGTAAACAAAAAGCAATGTACACTATCCAGAATCCAATAAAACAAATAACAAAACTTAAACAGGTTAAACAACCTTGTATATTGCCCCTATACGGAGTATCTTTGCGGAATGCAGATCAAGTCAGCAAAATATATTATTAGTAGCCCAAATTTTGAGCTTTGTCCCGATCCGGATAAAAAAGAATACGCATTTATCGGCAGGAGTAATGTGGGCAAATCTTCGTTGATCAATATGCTATGTACCAACGAAAAACTGGCTAAAACTTCTTCTGCCCCCGGCAAAACCCAAATGATCAATCACTTTATTATTAATCATGAATGGTACCTCGTTGATTTGCCCGGATATGGATTTGCAAAAGTAAGTCAAACAAGCCGCAGGCGTTGGGAGCAAATGATCGAAAACTATTTAAGAAAGAGGCCCAACCTTACCATGGTATTTGTGTTGATCGATTCCCGTCATTCACCCCAAAAGCTTGACCTGGATTTTTTAAATCAGCTAGATAAATGGCAGGTTCCTTTTGCATTGGTATTTACTAAGGCAGATAAAGAAACACAGGCTATCGTTGCCAAAAATGTGAAAGCTTTTTTAAATACGCTTAAAAAAACGTGGCAGTTTTTACCACAGCATTTTGTATCAAGCGCAACAAAAAAACTAGGAAAAGACAAGATACTGGACCTGATAGCAGAAAAAAACAGCGAAGAATAAAAAGTAAAGAGGAGTCAATTTTACTGTCCGTAATTTTTCAACTACGAACCATACGCAGATCAAAGTAAACCAAAATTAGTTCACGATCTTATTGGCACAGCTGCTACTGGCAAAAGCTTCCGGCTTAGCTTTAAAGGCAAAGCCCATACCTAGTATGTAGCCCATTGCTTCGCGCAATGCTTCATTGCTTTTAAATTGAGGATTGGTGTTGATGTCAACATGCACTTCCATATCTACATTGTACAATGTAAAAAGGTTGCAGAGTTCATACGCAACTTCAATGCTTTTTGCAACTTCGACCAGCATACGTTCTTTAACGCCGTACTTCACCAATGTTTTTTCATTGTGGATGAACATAAAGCCGCCGCGGCCCTCACGTAAAAAAACGATCACAGTCGCAAACTCTGTGTCTTTGCCTTTTACCTGGCTGTCGGTTCCAATACAAACTTTTAAATGATTACCGGCTTTTGTTTCTCGAATGATAGCCTGTTCTACTGCTTCTTTAATGGGAAGCTGAATGGGATCTCCATTGAATTTTCTCCAAAGCATATAAATGGGGTTTTCTAAAGTTACGAAGAAAACAAATGCACACAATGGCTTTTACCCGATAAAATGTTACAAAATCATTACCATTAATACTGTCCAGTGCTTAACATAACCAATGTACAGGCTTCTTTAGCTTCAATACCATTCTCTTTGGCCAGATCATAGAATTCGTCATTTTCCGTTCCGGGATTAAAAATGATACGTTTGGGATGAAGGGAAAGTATATACTGATAATAGTCTTTTTGAATAGCAGGGTTTAAATAGAGCGTTACAGTATCAATATCTTCCCATTGCTTTCTTTCCGTTTCAATAGCCACAGCATCAATACTGCCTTTCTTTATGCCCAATGCAATTACGGGTTGCTGGTGTTCTATTAATTTTTGCACAGCGAGGTGACTGTATCGTTCCGGATTTTCCGAAGCACCGATCACTAATGTTTTTTTATTGTTCATATAATCTCGTTTTTATAAAAATCGTATTTGTACTGCAGGCGTTGGCAGCATACATTCGTCCCGCTTGCCAAACCATTTGTATCGGTTGTTGGAGATCAATCTGTAAAAGGCGTTGCGGATAAAAGGCGGTACAATAATAAAGCCATACAACAATTTCCAACCGCCATACAATTGCTTAGCAACTCTTAATGCAGCAGTAGATTGCGTATACACAAGATCGTTTTGGAGCAAAATAAATGAATTGAAATTCTTGATCGGAAAATTGAACTTTTCCAATAATTTTTGCCCGGCATCACTTTGTAAAGAAGCGAATAAAAATTTGCCATCCGTATCATGTTTAATGACAAACTGAACAGCATTGTTGCAAAGATTGCAAATACCATCAAATAGTATGATCGGCCGGTCATTCATTATGCAAAGTTAGGGCAGTTATTGTTATATTGTTATACAAAAGCTAACGGAACAGTATTGGCAGATCTATCATTGGTGAGATATTTGTGATACTTTTATCAAAACATAATTTTTGTTTTTTTAATTTGTCCGAGCTTTATTATTTACTTATGAGAATATCAATCACCTGTTTTGCTTTGTTGTTTTGTTGTAAGGTTTACTGCCAGGATACCAGTAAAATATTTATACACCTGGTGCAGCCTTTTAAAGAAAATAATAGCGTTAAATATGCTAAACAGAATATCATTGGCAGCACCTGCAAAAATTGTAGCATTACCATCAATCAACAAACGATAAAAGTATATTCAACAGGTGCATTTGTTGATGAATTAAACTTATTGCTGGGTGATACTTCTTTTACAATAGCCGTTACGGGGCCGCGCGGCGTTACTTACACTAAAACTATACGTTATAATTATACATTGCCTAAGCCTGCAGATACTGTAAAAACATTAGGTATAGAAAGCATAGAAACTTTTCCTGAAGGCGATTTGGTATTACAAGCAGGAGATAAAATAGATTTTCGTGTAAAAGCTTTACCCAATTGCAAAGTAACCGCCTGGGATAATTTTGTATTAAATGAAATGCCGGTAAACCAAACCAAAGGCATACCGGGTATTTACCAGGGTGAATATGTGGTGAGTGAATCAGATAGTTTTTCTCCTGATAAAATTCCCGTTACGATAACCGATAAAAGAGGAAAAAAAATTACAAAAGAAACAAAGAATAATTTCTCTATTTTATCGGCATCAGATTCTGATATAGCTATTACAAAAGGAAGATTGGCTCATCTTGAATATGGATTAGGCGAAGACAGGCTTGGGGGTGCAAAGATCGGTTACATTGATAGCTTGATACAATTGAAAGTAATAGGAAAAGTAGGATCACATTATAAAGTACGTTTGGCCGATTCTCGCACCGCTTACATTCCCGACAACCTTGTTACACTACTGCCACCCGGAACACCAACACCTCAATCATTAACAGACAAAATATTTGTATCGGGCGATGATCATTTTGATTATGTGAAAGTTGGCTTGTTCGTAAGATTGCCTTATCAATCTTTTCAATTACTAGATCCTTCAAAAATAGTAGTAGATATTTTTGGTGCAACTAACAATACTAACTGGATAACGCAATTGCAAAGTGCAAAAGAAATAAAAAACATTTCTTATGAACAAATAGCAGACGGTATATTTCGTATCACGATCGAATTAAATCATGCACAACAATGGGGCTATCTGCTTTATTATAGTGGCAACAATCTTATCATAAAAATAAAACACCAGCCGGATAATTTAGCGCTAAAAAATTTAACGATCGCTATCGACGCAGGCCATGGTGGCACTAACAATGGAGCCGTTGGTGCAACGGGCATTTATGAAAAAGACGTAACATTAGCCATTGCATTAAAGTTGCAAAAAACATTAACGGCATTAGGCGCAAAAGTTATCATGACAAGAACCACAGAACAATTTGTAGATAATTTGGATAGAGTAACTTTTTACAGAGACAGCATGCCGGATCTATTATTGAGTATCCATTTAAATTCATCGGATGATCCTCTAGGAACCGGTGGTGTAAGCACTTATTACAAGTACCCCGGTTTTCGTAACCTCAGTGTAGATATTGATAAACGTATCCAGGAGCTTGGTTTAAAAGATTACGGCAATACCGGCGCTTTTAATTTTATGTTGAATAGTCCCACAGAATATCCCAATGCCTTGATCGAAACAGTTTTTCTTAGTAATCCTGATGAAGAAGCAAAAATTTTGGATGAAGACTTTCAACAAAAAATGGTTGATAAAATTTTGCTTGGGGTTAAAGATTTTTTAATTGATGCTGGAAAATAAAGGCTATACCGAAGTATAGCCTTTTAAAAAAAAATTAATCCTTTATTTGACTTGAAAAACAAAATCCACTGGAGCTAAAAAGAATGGCCCGCTATCAGTTGGGAATGTAGAAGTTGTTGCAAAAAGATAATAAGAATTTATAAATGTAATACTTCCCGCAGAAAACGGATAAGCGAGGTTATTAAATGTTTTTAATTGAGAAATATAATAGCTATAACTAGTTCCTGATGATGTATTATTGTAGCTAACCAAGTAATTTTTATTAGGTGTAATATTTACTGGAGTAATATTTGCATAAGTAAAATGAAGACTGTCTGTACAAATTATATTTACTGAAGTAAGTAACACCTGCGAGTCAAAATCCCATAATGAAACGGTGAAAGGCATATTTTTTTCTGGCGAGAATAACCCCAATTGAGTAATTACTCCACTGTCAGACGCGTAAAATTCACTACCAATTTCAAAACTTCCACCATTGTAGATAGTAGCTGTATCCACTTGTATATCTTGCGTAATTAGCGATTTAATAGGTGTTTCAAGGCCTGTATCGATAATATGATGAATATTAACAACGGTATCATTAATATTCTTAGTAACAGTGTCAACCACATTATCAGTAACGATAGAATTTTTTCTTTTAGTACAGCTACTAATGGCAATAAATAAAACAATCGTTAACAAAAGCAGGAGGCGTTTTAGTTTTAGCATTTTAATCATGTGTATGATTTAATAATATTGTTAATGAAGTATTATTTAATTTGAAAGACAAAATCAACTGGCGTCAAATAATCTTCTTCGTTGTTTGTAGGAAATGTTGAAGTTGTTGCTGATACAAAATAAGAATCAGTAAAAGTTATATTCCCATTTGAAAAAGGAAAAGCAAGATCAGGATCGCCCTTTAATTCAAGAAGATAAAAAGGCAGGTCCTTGGTATTATAACTAATCATATAAAGCTTATTAGGCGAAACACTAAAAGGTGTAATAGCAGTATAGGCAAAATGAAGGCTGTCAGTAGAGCTTACCTGTGCCGAAGCAAGCAAGGCTTGCGAGTTATAATCCCATAAAGAAACTGTGTAAACGGTGTCTTTCATAAGACATAAGCACCCCAATTTGGTGATCACACCACTATCAGAAGCATAAAAAGCTGAACCGAATTCCACAGCAAAAGCACTAAAAATAGCAAGCGAATCTATCTCTATATTTTTTGCAAGAAGCGATGCAACCGGCATTTGTAAAGCAGTATCAATAACAGTGTTATTAATTGTATCTCTATTAATATGATTAACAGTATCTGTAATTGTATTTGTAACTGTAGTAACTTTTGTTTTGGTACAACTAACAGCAAAAAGTAATGTAACTGCCAGTAAAAGATAAGGTAATTTTGCTTGCATGTTTTTTTTCAAATATAGATGATTTATTATTATATATATATGGGTTTAACAAAAAAAGGCCACACTTTTACGTGTAGCCTTTCAAAAAATCTATCAATTTCTTAATTCGTTTTATCTGCCTGAAAAATAATATCAGAGTTAACCAATTCTGTATGATCGGTGGTATGTGTAGGAAAAGCTGCTGCTAATCCCGCTATATAACTGTAGCTAACCAAAGTTATACTGCCAACAGAATAAGGATAAGCAAGGCTGCCAAATGTTTTAAGGCCATAACTATAATAATTTCCCGCTGTTCCGGTATTACTACTAACCATGTATTTATGATTTGCTGTGATATGTATCGGGCTGATAGCTGCATAAGCAAATTTACTGGTATCGGTGCAGGCAACGCTGGCTGCAACGAGTAAAGCACTATCGCTCATATCCCATAAACAAACTCTATACGTACCAATAGGAAATATTGCACCCAATTGTGAGATTGTACCATTTTTAGACGAATAAAATACGGTGCCTTGCTCATACGGACCTTCATTGATAAGCTCAAAAGTGTCAACAAGTATGCCTTGAGCAATGGTTGTTTTTATAGGCGTTTCCACCGCTGTTAAAGTATCTGTAGTAACAACAGTATTTGTAACTGTTTGTGTTTTAGTTTTTGAACAACTACTAGCAATGGCTACCACTAATAGTACTGGAATTAATCTTGTTTTCATGTCTTTTATTTTAATAATTTTTATTAGTTAGAATTAGTTGTTAACCTTAAACACAAAATCTGCAGGGGTTATAAAATTATCCTCTTCCGTTGTGGGAAAAGCTGCGCTATTTATATAATAAGACTTTAAAAAAGTTATATTTCCTATAGAATAAGGAAAAGAAAGGTTCCCTCCTACTTTTAAACTTGGGAAAAGAGTCCCGTGTGCTCCACTGTTATAGCTTATTATATAAAGTTTATTTGCGCTAAGATGTATCGGACTAATTGCAGCGTATGCGAATTTAGTCGTATCTGTTGTTGTTACGCTTGTTTGTGCCAGAGCTGTAGTTGTTGCAACATCCCATAAGGTAACTGTGTAAGCTATATTTTTTGTTTCAAATAAGCCTCCAAGTTGACTAACTGTACCGGTATCAGAAGTATAAAATTCAGTACCTATTTCAGTACCAGGGGCATTTATATTAGCAATCGTGTCAACTAGTATTCCTTGTTGAATAATTGCTTTTACTGGGTTTTGAAAAGGCGTATCAATTGTAGTAACCGTGGTATCGTGAGTTACTGTAACTGTATTAACCTTAGTTTTACTACAACTAAGTACAGCGACTACTACTAGAGAAAGAAGAAATAGTTTTGTTTTCATGTTTTTTTCTTTCAAATATAGGAAAATGTGTTACATATGATCAAATCTGATATATTTTTTTATTATTAATGTTTTGTGTAGGTACAGTAACGCCAGGTAAAGGGTACTATTGGCTTTAACGTTTTGTTAGTAAACCATTGAAACCCATTTCATTCTATATGATTGTAACAAAATTTATATAAAATGAAAAACTTTTCCACAAAAATGATACTAAGCGTTGCTGTAATTTTTGCTTCGCTTTCAGCCGTTAGTGCCCAATCTTATGATAATAATCAACAATCGCAATCTGCTTATCAGGATCAGTACCAACAAAATCAGCCTGCACAACAGTATACGCAACAAAACCAATATCAGCAATCCAACCAATATAATAACCAGCAACAGGGCTACTATTATTACCCTGATGCCAATGTTTATTATGATCCCGTTTGTAACCACTATATATATAATGATGGCGCAAGCTGGCTAACAGTAAATGTTTTACCCTATAATATCCGTTTAGGTGGTTTGCCAAGAATAATGGTTTATCACAGAGGTCCGCAAGTTTGGTTGGATAACGGATTTCACAGACAAAATTATTATGGCTATAACTATCACTTTCACCAACCCGTAGTTACCTACAGAAATGATTTTAGAAGAGATGTTGTTTACAACAGGGGCTTCAGTAACCGTGGTGGCTTTGACAGAGGAAGAGCTTTTGGCGGAGACAGGGGCTTTGGCTCTCACGGTGGTTTCGGTCATGGTCATCGTTAAAAATATTTTGCTCGAAAATAAGACGCCCGGTTATGTTAGCCGGGTTTCTTATTTTTATACAAATAAGAATTGACTAATGGCACAGAATATTTCAGTGATCGGCGCAGGCACCATGGGTAACGGCATTGCGCATGTATTTGCACAATACGATTTTAAGGTAACCTTGATAGATGTAAATACTGATCAATTGGAAAAAGCCTCGTCAACTATTACAAAAAACCTCGACAGGCAGGTTGCCAAACAAATTATTACCGAAGCGCAAAAACAGTCAACCCTGGATAACATCACATTTGTGAATGATATCACCGCAGGCGTAAAAAATGCTTACCTCGTAGTAGAAGCCGCTACAGAAAACATCGATCTAAAATTAAAAATATTTAAACAGCTGGATGAAGCTGCTCCCCCAGGATGTATTTTAGCTACCAACACTTCTTCTATTTCTATTACAAAAATAGCAAGCGTTACCAAAAGACCCGAGTTAGTGATCGGTATGCATTTTATGAATCCAGTTCCGGTAATGAAACTGGTAGAAATTATTAAAAGTGCCGAAACAAAAAAAGAAGTGGTGGACACGATCGTTGCATTAAGCAAACAGCTCGATAAAATTCCTTGCGTAGTAAATGACCTTCCCGGCTTCATTGCCAACCGAATTTTAATGCCGATGATCAACGAAGCTATTCTTGCTTTGGAAGAAGGCGTATCCGGCGTAGCAGAAATTGATACAATCATGAAACTCGGGATGTCGCACCCAATGGGGCCTTTGCAGCTAGCAGATTTTATTGGTTTAGATGTTTGCCTGAGTATTATGTTTGTATTACACAATGGCTTTGATAATATAAAATATACGCCTGCTGCGCTTTTAATAAATATGGTGGCAGCAAAAACTCTCGGCGTTAAAACCGGCGAAGGTTTTTATACCTATTCAAAAGATAATAAAGAGCTGATCGTTAGTTCAAGATTCAAATGATTCTATATTTGCTACCTGAATAATATATATGGTTTACAAAGTAATTGGTATTATGAGCGGCAGCTCGGTTGATGGATTGGATATTGCGTATGTACATCTTCATGAAACAGGAGGCAAATGGGGTTATGAAATATTGGCTGCCGAATGTGTTGAGTATACTGCTGAATGGAAACAACAATTAACGAATGCTATTCATTTGTCGGGGTTAGACTATCAATTATTACATACACGCTACGGACATTTTATCGGCGAAAAGATCAATCATTTTATTACTGAAAATGGTTTACAACATAAAATAGACCTGATCGCATCGCACGGCCACACTACCTTTCATCTACCCAAACAAAAAATGACGGCGCAGATTGGCGATGGCGCCGCTATTGCTGCTGAAACACAATTACCGGTAGTAAGCGATCTTCGTTCTTTGGATATTGCCTTCGGCGGACAAGGTGCACCGATCGTTCCCATCGGACAAAAATTATTATTTCCTGAGTACCATTATTTTTTAAATATCGGCGGCATCGCAAATATTTCTGTCAACAACGCAGGAAAATACATTGCCTTTGATGTTTGTCCGGCTAACAGAATATTGAACATGTTCGCTGAAGAAATGAATATGGAACATGATGAGAATGGAAAAATAGCGGCATCAGGAAAAATAAATGAAGCGCTTCTGCAACAATTAAATGCATTGCCTTATTATCAACAACCCTTTCCAAAATCGCTGGCCAATAGTTTTGGCGTTGATACAGTTTACCCATTAATTAAAAAAGCCGGGCTAACTATACCCGATGCTTTATGTACTTATGTAGAACATATTGCCCTGCAAATAAAAAATGCACTGTTTACAGAGGTAACACTTTCTAACGCACAATTATTTGTTACCGGCGGTGGCGCATTAAATACCTATTTGATAGAAAGATTAAAAACGATCGTGTCAAACAAAGGAATTGAAGTTGTTGTGCCCGATGAAAGATTGGTACAATATAAAGAAGCATTAGTTATGGCCTTATTAGGCGCTCTCCGCTGGAGAGAAGAAGCGACCGTACTTTCTTCTGTAACGGGTGCTACAGCTAACAGCGTTGGTGGTGCTTTGTGGCTGGGTAGATTATAACCCTTTTTTCAAGTTCAAAAGCCTTAGATTTTTTCTCTCCTCGCTACGCATTTCGTAACTTTACTCCTTATGAAATATTTAGACGAGTTAAACGAACCGCAGAGAGAAGCTGTACTACATAAAGACGGGCCCATCATGATCGTTGCCGGCGCAGGAAGCGGCAAAACAAAAGTATTGACTACACGCATTGCACACCTGATGGGTGAACATGGTATTGATGCATTTAATATACTGGCGCTGACTTTCACCAACAAAGCAGCCGCAGAAATGAAGGAGAGAATTGAAAGGACTTTAGGCAATACAGAAGCAAGAAATTTATACATTGGTACTTTTCACAGTGTGTTTGCAAGGATACTTCGTGGCGAAGCCAACAAATTAGGTTACCCCAATAATTTTACTATTTACGATACGGATGATGCCAAGAGCGTTGTTAAAACTGTTATCAACGAAATGAACCTTGATGATAAACAGTACAAACCTAATGTTGTTTACAATAGAATTTCTTCAGCAAAAAATAGTTTGATCGGTCCGGCTGAATACATCAATGATAAAGGATTACAGCAAGAAGATGCAAGAGCCAACAGGCCAATGATCGGACAGATCTATGATGCGTATGCAAAGCGCTGCTTTAAAAATGGCGCGATGGATTTTGATGACCTGCTTTTCAAAATGTACATCTTACTGAAAAATTTTCCGGAAGCGCTATCCAAGTACCAGAAAAAATTCAAATACATTTTAATTGATGAGTACCAGGATACCAATACTTCTCAGTATGAAATAATAAAACTGTTGGGCGCTATGCATGAGAATGTTTGCGTAGTGGGTGATGATGCGCAAAGTATTTATAGTTTTCGCGGAGCGACGATAGAAAATATTTTACAATTTCAAAAAGATTATGATGATGTAAAAGTGGTGAAGCTTGAACAGAATTATCGCAGCACCAATAGCATCATCAAAGTTGCGAATCAGATCATCGATAAAAATAAAAATCAATTACCAAAAAAACTGTGGACCGATAAAGCGGATGGAGAAAAAATAAGATTGGTAAGAACAGCGACTGATAATGAAGAAGGGAAATATGTTGCAGACACCATAAAAGAACAAAAACTCCGCAATCATTTTATGAATAACGAGTTTGCTATTTTGTACCGCACCAATGCTCAGAGTAGAGCGTATGAAGAAAGTCTGCGCCGGATGAATATCCCTTATAAAATTTATGGTGGTCTATCTTTCTATCAACGCAAAGAAATTAAAGATTACGTTGCGTACTTGCGCGTGGTTGTTAACACAAGAGATGAGGAAGCATTAAAACGCATCATCAATTATCCAACAAGAGGCATTGGTAAAACAACTGTTGACAGAGCGATCCTGGCAGCGAATGAAAACAATATCACACTTTGGGAAGTATTTGAACAAGCTGCTGCATTCGGTTACAAGGCAGGCACGCTGGAAGCCATCCAGAACTTTGTGATCATGATAAAAATGTTTCAAAGTGAATTGGAGAAAAAAAATGCCTACGATCTGGCAGTGATCGTTGGTAAAAGCACCAGCATCGTTAAAGAATTATTCAACGATAAAACTACTGAAGGTTTAGCGCGGTATGAGAATACGCAGGAGTTATTGAACTCCATAAAAGAATTTACAGAAACGCCCATGAATGAAGAAGATGGTGAAGTAGGCGATAAAGGATTGGGCACTTACTTACAACAGATTACATTATTGACCGATGCAGATAATAATAAAGATGAAATAGACAGCGTAAAACTAATGACGATACACGCGGCAAAAGGATTAGAATTCAGTTGCGTATTTGTTGGCGGATTAGAAGAAACATTATTTCCGAATGCGATGAGCATTAACACACGCGAGGAGCTGGAAGAAGAACGCCGTTTATTTTACGTAGCGATAACAAGGGCCAAGAAAAATTTATGGCTAACGTATGCGAATGCACGCTATCGCTTTGGCCAGTTACAACAAAATGACCCCAGCCGTTTTATTGAAGAGATGCCGGCAGAATATATTGATAAAAGCTTTGCAGGTGGTGGTGTAAACAATCAAAACACTGCAAATCGACAATATGGAAATGGCAATCCTTTATGGAGCCGTGGCGATCAGGCGCCTGCTGCAAAACGTGATACTTCATCCAAGCCTGCTTATTTAATGCCGGCAGCAAGGCCACAAACAAAAGAGCATATACCATCTGCAGATTTTGCGGCAAGTGATACCAGCAATTTACAAGCAGGACAAAAAGTGGAGCACCAAAAATTTGGTTTTGGAGAAGTTATTAAAATGGAAGGCGCTGCACACAATCCAATCGCCACTGTGCAATTTGATCAGAATGGAGAAAAAAAGATCATGTTGAATTATGCCAAGCTGCGCATCATCGAATAATTACAGCTGCTTGCAGTAATACATCATATCTGTCGTTCCAAAATCAAGTTCTTTACCATCAGCAACTTTTACAGGAAGATCATAAGTGATATTGGGTGTTACTATTTTAATATTCTTGCCATGGATAATAACTGTACAAGGGACTTCCTGTGAAATTTCTCCTGAATAAATAGTGGCTGTTCCGTTAGCTGTATTTTTATCAATTTTCTTTGTAAGGTTGATGTATTTTAAAACAATAGTAGTTGAGGTGATAAAGCCCGGTTTTGCTTCTCTTTTATATACTGTCCAGTTACCCATTAAATTACTGATCACAATTTTCGATACTTCATCATCTGATACACTGGTTGTAGTCTTTTTAGCAGGTGCATATCCATCGGCCAATTCATAGGCAAACATATTTACCCTTTTAAAGTAATGCACAGAATCATCCTGATCCTGTAATACGATCGCATCTTTTGAAACGGATAAAGCAGTATAATCCTGGTCCGCAGCCATCAGGTCATTATCATCATCGATTGATGCCTTTTCTACCATGCGGATATCCATTTTATCATCTGTCGTTTTTCTTGTCTCAACCATTCTATCATCTGTAAAATGAAGCAGGGTTGTATCTAAAAAAGAAACCTGGTTCTTATTCGGGCTCACGCGCTTTACTTCCTGCCATTTGCCGTAAAACTGGGGTAGACTGAAAATTGTGGTAGGATGAGCTTGTGATTGAGGTGTTGCCCTGTGCCCCCTGGCGATCATCTGCCCGGTTTGGGCATACGAAAACGAATAAAAACAACAAAATATAGTGATCGGTAAAAGGTAACGTAGACTCATGATAGCTGCAAATTAATGTCTTGTAATATTACAAAAAATAGCTGTTAAAACCTGCTTTATAATGACCGTTTATTATAAAGATCCGGATCGGCATATTTTCGAGATAAGAAATAATTAGCTCCGGACACCCGTCCAGACTTTAGAAATAGCCCTTTATAGCCAGTAAATTGTTACCTTTATGTACTAGAAATAAGCATTATGATAAAGACAGGAAGCACGATCATTAGCATCTATACAGAGATGACACCGAATCCAGAAACAATGAAGTTTGTGGCGAATAAACTATTATACCCTGGAAAGAGCATCGATTTTCCGGATGAAGCCAGCGCAAAACCTTCTTTGCTAGCACAGGAACTATTCACTTTTCCATTTATAAAATCTGTTTTCATCGCAAGTAATTTTATTACTTTAACTAAAACAGGTGAAACCGGCGACTGGGATGATATCATCCCAACGATCAAACAATTCTTAAAAGAATATTTAGAAGAAGGCAAACCTGTTGTGAATGAAGAAGAAGTGGCTACCATGAAATCTGAAAGCAGCAACGAAGTAAGCGCTGATGATGACGATGTGGTAAAACGCATTAAAGAATTATTAGAAAGCTATGTTAAACCGGCAGTTGAAATGGATGGCGGCGCTATTCAGTTTAAAAGCTACGAAGATGGTAAGGTAAACCTGATGTTGCAAGGAAGCTGCAGTGGTTGCCCATCATCAATGATCACATTAAAAGCGGGTATTGAAGGAATGATGAAGAGAATGATACCTGAAGTAAAAGAAGTAGTAGCAGAAGCTGAATAAAAAAATCTCCCCGAAGGGAGATCATACATACAAAATATTTTTAAAAGGCATCTACACCAGGATGCCTTTTGGATTTTCTCTATCTTCCCTGTGCCACCATGCCCATAATATTAAAACGGGTTGCCCCACAAATAACCTTGCCCATAATTGCCAGGCACTAGGGTTTACTTCTATCATATAAATATGTGTAGGTATATATACTACCAGCATTACAATGATCCCTGTTGCAGCAAATTTGCGTGTTTGAGGAAAGATCAGCAATAAAGCAAATATTATCTCAGCAACGCCTGCCGCATAATTAATAACAGAATGAAACGGGATATATGGCGGAATGATATCAAAATAAGAATGAGGAAACAGAAAATGCCTCACGCCTTCATACAGGTAAAAAAGTATCATAACACCCAGACTAAGCACCTTTCTTTTCATATTCCTTTTAATTTTTTGCTAATATAGTTCATTGTTTATATCTGTAAAACAATATCGGGATAATGTTATAAATTGACCGCTGTTAATATGTTCAACGGAAAAGAATAAAACGAATGTTACCCAAAAAAATTGTGGTCATAGGACCTGAAAGTACAGGAAAAAGCACGTTGTGTGAGCAGCTGGCCGATCATTATAAAACAGATTGGGTAAAAGAATATGCGCGGGAATATTTACTAACGCATGGAACTGATTATACTTTTGATGATCTGTTAGAGATTGCTAAAGGACAGCTTCGCCTTGAAGATGAATCTTCGATGCTGAATGCTGAACGCTTGATGCCAAACACTAAACCCTCAACTATCTTTATTGATACCGATATGTATGTGATGAAGGTTTGGTGCGAATTTGTTTTTGAAAAATGCCACAGCTTTATTTTAAATCAAATAGTAGAAAGGAAATACGACCTGTATTTATTTTGCAATGTTGATCTTCCCTGGGTAAAAGATGAATTGCGCGAATACCCTGATCTTGCATCCAGAGAAAAACTATACCATATTTATAAAGATGCAATGGTCAATCAAAATGTGCCCTGGATAGATATTAGTGGGAATTATGAGGAACGATTGCAAAAAGCAATTGCTGCCGTTGATAAAATAATATAAAAAAAGCCCGGCAATTACCGGGCTTTGTAACTTTTTGGTTTTGCCTTTTAACTTTTTAATTTTATTTATACTCGATGAACATTTGTTCTTTAGGCTTCCTTACTTTTTTCGCATTCACCATATAATCATTGGCTGCATCGCGATAACCCAATGGCAATAAAGCAACACTTCTTAATCCTTTTGCTTTTAATCCTAATAATTCATCTAATGCAGCTGCATTAAATCCTTCCATTGGCGTTGCATCAACTTGTTGTTCTGCTGCAGCAACTAATGCTGTACCTAATGCAATGTATGGCTGGCGCGATAACCACTCGTAGACTGCATCATGCGGACGACTGATAGCGCCGGTTAAATTTGCTTTGAACGCGTCTAAAGATTCAACAGGCATTTCTCTTTCACTTGCAATTAAATGCATGTATTCTGTTAAATGCTCCGGTGTAACTTTTTCCCAGGTTGCAAATACTAATAAATGTGAGCAGTCATTAATTTGTGGTTGATTGTTCGCTATTGGTGTTATCTTTTTTCTCAATTCTTCGTTTTCGATAACCAATACATTAAAAGCTTGCAAGCCTGCAGAAGTTGCCGTTAGGCGAATAGCTTCTAAAATTTTATCAACTTTTTCCTGCGGTACTTTTTGTCCGTTGTACTTTTTGGTGGCGTAGCGCCAGTTCAGTAATTCTATTAAGTTCATTTTGATGTGGTTTTTATTATTTGAATACACAAACTTAAACATATTTACTATACAAATGATAGTGATATAGTAAGTATAGTACTATCGTTTGGGATAGTTGTCTATGGCACTGAGATAGAACGCAGATCTTTATGATCATCAAGATCAAATCATGATAATTCATAATAATCATGAAAATCTGCGTTCCATAAAACAAAAAACCGGAGCATGAGCCCCGGTCTGTATTTAAAAATCCTTTAATTATCGATTGTAGCTACGTTGAGGAGATCCCTGCCCGCTTCTTGGGTTATGGCCCCTGTCAGATCCACCGCCAAAGCTTTTCTTTTTGAAAGATGGTCTTCCACCACCACCGCCACGCACCATTGGTGGTGCAGTCATGATCTGCATCGGGTAAGGATGCGCATCAAAAACAGGAATTGGTTTGCCGATCACTTTTTGAATATCGCGCAGCATTTCTTTTTCTTCCGCTTCGCAGAAAGACATGGCTTCACCACTTAAACCTGCACGGCCGGTACGGCCAATACGGTGAACATAAGTTTCAGGAACATCGGGCAATTCGTAATTGATCACATAACGCAATTCGTCGATATCAATTCCTCTTGCCGCAATATCAGTAGCTACCAAAACTTTGATGGTGCCATTTTTAAAATTGCTCAATGCATTCTGACGGGCATTTTGAGATTTGTTACCATGTATCGCAGCTGCAGTAATACCATGTTTGTTCAGCATGATCACTACTTTATCAGCGCCATGTTTTGTTCTGGTGAACACCAACACGGTCTGCATTTTCTTTTGCTCGATCAGGTAAAACAATAAAGAAGCTTTATTTGCTTTATCAACATAATACAAAGTCTGGTCGATCATATCCACCGTAGAAGACGGAGGCGTAACTTCTACTTTAGAAGGATTGGTCAACAATACATTTGCCAACGTCTGAATTTCAGGAGGCATGGTGGCAGAGAAAAAAAGCGTTTGCCTTTTCTGAGGCAATTTCGTGATCACTCTTTTTACATCATGGATAAAACCCATGTCAAGCATACGGTCAGCTTCATCCAGTACAAATATTTTTATTTGCGCTAAACCTACAATTCCCTGACTGATTAGATCAAGCAACCTACCCGGCGTAGCAATTAAAATATCGATACCTGCACGGATAGCATTTGCCTGGTGCATTTGAGAAACACCACCGAAGATCACGGTGTGTTTAAGTCCTGTGTATTTACCATACGCTGCAAAGCTTTCACCAATTTGAATGGCCAGCTCACGCGTTGGCGTTAGTATTAGGGCATGTATTTTTTTAGGTCCTGCTTGTTTTTGTTCTGTCAGGATCTGTAGTACGGGTATAGCAAATGCTGCTGTTTTACCGGTACCGGTTTGTGCACAACCCAATAGATCTTTGTGTTGCAATACTATCGGAATAGATTGTTGCTGTATGGGTGTGGGTGTTGTGTATCCTTCTTCCTTTACGGCTTTGAGGATTGGATCGATTAGATCTAATTCATTAAATGTCATTATATATTGTTTATGACTGTTGGCTGGAGAGACGTTGCATTTTCTAAATCAGCGTGGAAATATTATTAAGTACCACAACGGCTTACAACCTGCCGTAAATTATATCCTGTATATCGGATATATTGAGAGTGGATGACAAAGGTAAGGTTTTATTTTTTAATGGTGTTTTGAGGAGGGTTTGTGGTGATTTTGGTTGCGGGCATTTGTTCTTTGTGGAAAATCATTGCGTCGCACACTTGTGCCATATACCTATATTGAACTTTTATTGACTAGAGTAAATATTTTTTAGTAATATAGCATCATAAGATATTCTCTATGACTACTCTGGCTAAAATAAATGATTTGAAATCCGATCTTGTTAGAGGGTATTTGTCTTATGATGAAATTTTTCAAAAACATATAGTAGATGGAAATACTTTCTTTTTCCAATCATTTTTAGGTGATGTATCTAAGGAATATAAAGCAAAAACTATCATTGCGGATTACTTAGGAGTTCATATTCATGAAGTAATTTTTGTTGGTTCTGCCAAACTAGGATTCAGCTTAAATCCTAGAAATCTTTTTAATGAATTTGATTCGAAATTTCAGATGACAAAACTTAACAAAGACAAATCTGACTTAGATATTGCAATTGTTTCAACTAGATTGTTCGATCATATAAGTAAAAATATATTTGATTACACAGATGCTTTTAGAAATAAGTGGGATGATAACGAATATTACAATGGGGAAAGATTGAATGATTTCAATGTTCCTATTTGTTTCAAATATTTCGAATATTTTTCCAAAGGTTGGTTTAGACCTGATATGAAACCTAGAGGATATGAATTTTGTATAAAAAATTCATATGAAGATATGAAACGAACACTTTTTGAAAATTTCAAAAGAAAAGTTGGTTTGGGAATTTATCAAGATTGGCATTTTTTTAAACATTATCACATAAATAATCTTAAGAGTTTATCCTATAGAGTAAAAACAGACACGATATGAGTATTAACAAATTGGAATTTAGTATCCCCGCTAATAATCAAAAAATTATTGAGCTTTATAATAAACTTAAAAAGGAAGAATTAGATCCTAAACCTGTCTATCAAAGAAAATTAGTTTGGCGTAAACAACATAAGTATAAGTTTATAGAAACAATACTTTTAAATTTCCCTTTTCCTGAAATCTATATCGCTCCAGGCGAATTAAATACTGATACTTTAGTATTAAAGGATCAAATTGTTGATGGACAACAACGCCTAACAACAATTTTAAATTATATTGAAAGTAAAGATGTGTTTAGTTTAAGTAGTATTCCAATTAAGAAATTTTCTGAATTAATAAAATCAGAAAAGGAAGATTTTTTAAATTATGAGATTTCTGTACGATATTTAAAGAATGCCAACGAAGAGCAGATTAGAGAAATATTCCAAAGGATTAACAGCACAGAATATTCTTTAAATACTACTGAGAGGTTAAATGCACAATGGGGAGATAGCGAATTTATTTGCTTTGCAAAACAAATTGTAGAAAAAGATTTGGACGTAGATACATCTCTAATTTCATATAAAATCTTACCGGAAAACAGACAGTCGTTCCTTGATTTCTTTCATGATAAATATAAAATATTTAGTGAAAATGATATTAATCGAATGCTTGCGTTGCAATATGTATTAACACTCTTAGCAACCATTTGCGATGGCGAATATTTTGCACGAAACAATAAAACTCAATTTTATATACAAAATTATTTTGAAGAATTTGTAAACGCTGGTGAAATAGAACTTGGCCTTTTAAATACTATAAAGTTTATTGACTCAATAAACTTACATAGTAGTTCATATTGGTTTAACAAGTCCAATATATTTACTCTAGTAGTAGAAATCTATAAAACAGATACTACTTCTATAGATACTGCTACATTAAAAAGAACATTGGATGATCTTGAACATCAAAATAACCAATATCTTTTATCCCAGATGGATGGAAGTGATGCCAATTTACAACAAGAAAACACTAGATATTTTGACCTTGCGAAAGAGGCTGTAAATGACAAACCTTCAAGAGACTATCGAGGTCAATTCATTTCAAACATTCTTATTAAATCAATGAAACCTTAAAACTTTGACAAGTCGGATTCTTTCATCAACTGCTAAATAGTTAAAGAATTATTTTACATTCAACATAATTTGTAACTTAGATTCTAATTGTTAGCCTTTGTGGGTGTTCATTAAGTTACTTGTAAGTCAAAGCCATAAACTCGAGAGCGCCGCCGTCTGGTCTCTTAGCCTTTGTGGGTGTTCGCTAAGTTATTCATAATTCAACATCATAAACTCGTGAACGCCGCCGTCTGATCTCCGACCAACGGCAACAAATTAAAGAATCACTATTCATATAAAACTACAAGTAGCCGTTGGTCGGAGATCAGACGGCGGCGATACCAAAATACCGCAAACAATTATTTACATTCCACATAATTAGTAACTTTTGCCATTGTTGGCGCAACCCAATTCCGTACGCCGCTGTTGTGCATCCCTGCCAACAGCCGAAGTCAATGAATCCCATTATCTTAAATACAAATTTACTTCATCAACAATTTTTAGAATAAACAATTTCAGCTATAAACAAAATGGCTAACGCTTCGGCTGTTGGCGAGGACGCACAACAGCGGCGTACGTTTTTCGTAGCAGCATAATATCGCAAACAATTATTTTACATTCAACATAATTAGTAACTTAGTTATCTAATTCTAAGCTAAAATGAAAAGCAGCAGAATCACCGCAACAATATTGATACTATTTAGCTGTATCAGTTTCTCCGCCATTGCGCAAACAGATTTCACCAATAAAGCCGAGGCAACCAACCAGATAGTTGATTCTATGAAAGAAGGTAAATGGATTGAGTATTTTAATACCACATTAAAAGAAACAACAAAAGACAGCGCCACCTATTATCGCTTAGTGATCTACAACAAGGGCAGAGAAAACGGCATAGCCAGAAGGTATATGATCGCAGAAGATGTATTGCTGGCAGAAACACCTTACGTAAATGGTAAAAGAGAAGGTATTGCAAAAGGCTATTTTCCAAACGGCGTATTAAAAGTGGTGACGAATTTTCACAACGATCAAATAGAAGGCGTACAAAAACAATATTATCAGGATGGCAGAACAGATTGGATCATCCCTTATTATAGCAGCAAGATCCATGGTATTGCAAAAGAATATTATCCTTCAGACACTTTGAAAGCAGAGATACCCTACAGCTATGGCGCCAAGTATGGTATATCAAAAGAATATTATGATGATGGTGAATTAAAATCAGAAACGCCTTATGTAAATGGCGGCAGATCAGGGATACAAAAAATATATTATAAGTTTTCTAAAGACTCGCCTAACAAAAAGAACCTGGATAATATAGAATGGCAAACACCTTATAAAAATGATCAAATAAATGGTACACAGCTATATTATGATATTCATGGGAATAAGACGGAATATAATTTTATGAACGACAAAAAGATATAAACTGTGAATTATAAACGCCTTCTCGTCTTCCCGGCAAAATATTTCTTAATCCACCAAAACTGTTTGTAATTTTTTTAGTCTGTAGTCGCTCATAGCCGCTGGGCTGTGTTCCTTCTCCAGCGCTGCTTTGGCCGCTGACTAAAATCTGCTTCGCATGATTTTGTCTGCCTCGCTTCGCTTGTCACCGCAGCCAAAGAGGCGCTTCCGCAGGAACTGGTAGAATTAGCGAAGCAATTAATCAGTAATAATTTTTTCCAATGCTTGCTTGTACATCTCACCCCACCCTTTATATAATTTGTAGCTGCCGATCATGTGGTTATGCCAGATCGTAATGAGTGTACCATTTACTTTTTTACAGATCGCATAATATTGCATCAATTCATCAAAAGCTTCTGCAGCGCTAATTTTTTGTTCGTAAAAAGAATTTGCTTCCATAAAACAAAAAGGATGAACACGCAAATTGGTTGATTCGTTCCTCTCCAGATCAAACCAATAAAAAGAAGAAGCTACCGAGGCCCTGAAACCATTGATACTTCCATAGCCCATAGAGTAGTCATTCTTCAATCCTTCATTGATCAATCTTCTGTAACCATTGGGTAAATTAAAACGGATATAATGTTGTCTTGTATTGGTGATCCTTACGCCTGTTGTTTCTTCCAGGTATTCTTTTTCCTTAGCCAGCAAAATTGCCGCATCACCACTTTGCCAGGATGGATGAATGCCAATGGTGTATTTTTTTTCGTGATCGCAGATTAATTGCCGTATTACATCTTTGCGTGGGTTAATATTTTTATCATACCGCCCATGCAACTTGGCTACTAAAAAAAAGTAAAGAGGCTTTAATTGGTATTGTTGATGCAATGCATCTAATGCATCATATGTATCAAACGGATCTTTTTTCATTCTTGATAAAACTTTTACTCTCTGCCCTAATCCGGTTATATTAAATGAAAGTAAAGATCTCAACACACCGCCTATGTTTTTAAAAAATCCCTTGTATTTGTAGCCATACGCCATATCAATATCATAAGTCGGCAAAAATGTAAACTTGGAATGTTGGGTATTGAATGCTGGGTATTGTGCTTGTAACTTTTTACGCAAATCTTCTACCCAGATATTAATTAACGGGAGTTCCAAAAAATGTTCTCTAAATGCTATTGAATTTTCATGTGCATATCTTCCGTATATATCTTTTTTATGCGGTAAGTATTCTTCGTATCGCGTAAGCAAATAAAAAGAAGCGGCGAAAATATCAAAAGGGAAATCGGAATAATTATTCTTAAAAAATGCTTTATAACCATTTGTTTCAAAGCAATCTATTTTTTGTAGATGAATATCCGTTTCAAATAATATTTTTTCTGGAGGAATTTGAAAACTGTAACCGGGTGTTTGAACAAAGCTATAATTTATTTTAGCACCAGTATAATTACTGAACATTCTACTATCACTCGTAATGGAATACTCAATACCCATCAATTCTTTAAAAATAAAAGAACAGATATAATCCAATCGTGAAGTAGTGGTATCAGAATACAATAAAATCATACAAAATAAAATAGCCGGTATATCCGACTATTTAAAAGTAATTTATAATTAGCAAACACTATTTTTTACTGAAAAGATCCTGCCACTGCTGGTTAAAAGTTTTTGGCGCAAATTCAAGGTCGCTCCTGTTCTTTTTCCAATCCTTGAACAAGCTATTCACCAATTTGGTTTTTAAGTTGCCGCTGCCTTTATTCATTAAACCTCTTCTCAAACTTGCAGCTTTCCATATTTTCCAGGCCATTCTTTCATTGAAGGTTGTCAGGCCTTCTTCAACAGATTCATGCCTGTTCTCTAAAAGCAATTCGTGCAAATTAATTTTTACTGCACAAACCTCTGTACAATTTCCGCAAAGCGATGAGGCATAACTTAAATGCTTAAACTCTTCCATGCCTTGCAAGTGCGGCGTAATCACGCTTCCGATCGGACCGCTGTAGGTTGCTTCGTATGCATGTCCGCCAATGTTTTTATAAACCGGACAAGCATTTAAACAAGCGCCGCAACGAATACAATACAAGCTTTCTCTTTGTTTAGGATTGTCTAAAATATTAGTGCGGCCGTTATCTAATAACACTACATACATCTCTTCAGGACCATCAGATTCATTTGCTTGTCTTGGCCCGGTTACAATACTATTATACACCGTTACTTTTTGTCCCGTTCCAAATGTTGATAGCAAGGGCCAAAATAAAGCAAGGTCTGTCATTGAGGGGATCATCTTTTCAATACCAACAATTACAATATGTGTTGTAGGAAATGCGCAGCTCAATCTTGCATTGCCTTCATTTTCTGTTACGGCAACTCCACCAATATCGCTGATAATAAAATTAGCGCCAGTTACACCAATTTCCGCTTGTACATATTTTTCGCGTAGAATATTTCTTGCCACCAATGTGAGTTCTTGTGGTGTAAGCTTAGATGGAGTGCCTAATTTTTCTGCAAATAATTTAGCAACGTCCTCTTTGCTTTTGTGCATGGCAGGTGTAACAATATGATAAGGTGCTTCACCATCTAATTGCTGAATATATTCGCCCAAATCTGTTTCGATGCTTTCAATACCGTTTTTTTCTAAAGCTTTGTTGAGGTGAATTTCTTCTGTCACCATGCTTTTGCTCTTTACTACTGTCTTGCAATTTTTGCTTTTGCAGATAGCTAGTATTTCTTCAATTGCTTGTTCGGCATTTTCTGCCCAAATAACTTTTCCGCCGCGGCTGGTAAATTTTTGTTCAAATTCTAATAAGCGTTCATCCAATGTTTCAATGGCTTTCCATTTAGCATTTTTGGCTTTTTCCCTTACCAGGTTAACATCAATAAATTGTTGTTTGCCTGCGGGTACTGCAGCATTGTATCTGCCAATATTAAAATTGATCTTACGGCGATGCTCAAGGTCTGCCGACTTGATAGTAGTTTTTGCAATAAATGATTTTGATGATTCCGTCATAAGATTAAAAGCTCTTATTTTTTTCTTTCTTAAAGTTCACGCTGCAGCGGATTCACAAATATAATTTAAAAATAAGTTAAATGTGTTTGTTAAAATAGTTTAACAGCAAATGAAGTAAACTATGGCTTCGTAAATGGGTCAAATGATACGTTAATACTTGTCCACAAACATATAACGACCCAATGTTTATGAAAGGAATAAAATAATTTTGTACGGTATTCCGAATAACTATCGGGCATACAAAAATTGCTCTCTTATGAAGAATAGAATTGGTTATTTATTGATATTTATTGTTAGCTTTTTATTACTGTCTTTTGCTGCATCTAACGGGAGAAGAAAGGTTGTGGTAAAAATTGCAACGCCAATTGATACAACCGGTAATCCTTACCTTATTATTATTTACAAAAGCACTTACGAATTACAGGTGTTTGACAGCGTAGGCTGGTTAGCTACTTATCCGGTAGTTTTTGGAAGCAAAGATTTGGGAGATAAAAAAATGAAAGGTGACAAACTAACACCTGATGGAAATTTTAAAGTGGTCTTAAAAAAGATCAATCCAAAATGGGGACCTGAATTATTATTGGATTATCCGAACGATATAAGTTATGAAAAATTCAAAGAAAGAAAATCTGAAGGATTGATCCCGAAAAATGCACAGATAGGAGATGGTATCGCGATCCATGCAACAAGGCCCGATGAAGAATGGACAGTTGATAGTTATTATAACTGGACCGATGGTTGCATTTCTTTAAAATATACAGAAATGAAAGACCTGTATAGTTATATTCCTTTGAACACGCCTGTTTTGATACAGCAGTAAAATCCCCCTGCCCCCCTGAAGGGGAGATTCGGAATTATAATATTTTAGCTGTTCTCTTTTATATATAATAGGCTGCCGTCACCGTAGCTTAGAAAACGGAAATCATTTTCTAATGCGTAATTGTAAACCTTTTTCCAGTTATCTCCTATCGCTGCGGCTACCAATAATAACAAAGTAGATTGTGGCTGATGAAAATTTGTGATGAGGATCTTTGCGATTTTAAATTTATAACCGGGTGCAATTAATACTTGTGTTTTTGTAACGAGCCTTTCTGCTTTATTTTTTTTCATCCAACTGATCAAAGCTGTTAGTGCTTCGCTTGATGAATAGGTTGTATTTGCCAGTGGCTCTTCGTAAACATCCCACTGGTCAATTATTAATTTTTCGTAAGTAATATTTGGATCGATGATCGTTTTAACGCCGAGCCAATATAAGCTCTCTATTGTTCTTAAAGATGTGGTTCCTGTTGCAACGATAGTGTTGTCAAGATTGGTAAGAATATTATTGATCGTTGCAGTATTTACATCTATCCATTCAGCATGCATTTCATGATCTTGCATCAGCGCTGCTTTTACGGGTTTAAATGTTCCGGCTCCAACATGCAATGTGACATAATCCGTTTTGATATTTTTTTTTGCAAGAGAAGAGAAAATATCTTCAGTAAAATGCAGGCCTGCGGTTGGTGCAGCAACAGATCCATCGTGTGCTGCGTAAATGGTTTGGTATCTTTCTTTGTCCTCGTCTGCTGGTTTCCTTTTTATATAAGGTGGCAAAGGGATTTCACCAATGAACTGCAATATTTCTGCAAAACTATATTCTAAAGGTTCCCATGAAAATTCTATAACATACGCATCTGATAATTTTTCGATCAACGCCGCTTTAATTTGTAATGACTCATTCTTAATTTTTAATTCTTTTTCGAGAAATCCTTCTTTCCATTTGCTCACGCCACCGATCATGCATTTCCATTTTACATTTCCTGTTTTATTCATAACAGTTGTGTATTCATTCCGCACTTCGTAAGGTTCTAAACAAAAAATTTCAATAATGCCACCTGTTGGTTTTTGAAATAATATTCTTGCCTGTATTACTTTAGTATTATTAAAGATAAGCAAGCTGTTATTGGGTAGATGATCGGCAATGTTTTTATAGTTGCTTTCTGCTATCGTGCCATTTTTATAAATCAGTAGTTTAGATGCATCTCTTTGTTCCAAAGGAAAAGCTGCTATCTTTTCATCTGGTAATGAATAAGTGAAATCGGCAATGGAGAATTCTTTTGGATGCATTGTTATAGTTTGCCATTTTTTATTTCTTCTACTACAGCAGGGTCTAACAGCGTAGAGGTATCGCCTAAGTTGGCTGTTTCGCCTTCAGCGATCTTTCTTAATATTCTGCGCATGATCTTTCCACTACGTGTTTTTGGCAAGCCTTTTACAAATTGAATTTTATCCGGCTTTGCAATGGGACCAATTATTTTTGCGACAGTTTGTACAATTTCTTTTCTAAGAGCTTCTTCACCCGCTGATAGATCATTACAAATTACATACGCATAAATACCTTGCCCTTTTATATCATGCGGATACCCAACCACTGCGCTTTCAATAACACCTGCGTGCCCGTTAATAGCATTTTCAACTTCTGCCGTTCCAATACGATGACCGCTTACATTTAGTACATCATCTACTCTACCCGTAATTCTATAATTTCCTTCAGCATCTCTTAAACAGCCATCACCCGTAAAATATAAATTGTCATAGGTTGCAAAATAATTTAACCTGCAACGTTCATGGTCTCCGTAAGTAGTTCGCAAAATTCCCGGCCACGGAAATTTAATGCATAAATTTCCGCTCACATTATTGCCTATTACTTCTTTACCATTTTCATCAACCAATATTGGTTGAACACCAGGTAATGGTAATGTCGCAAAGGAAGGTTTAGATGGCGTAACGCCTGCCAAGTTAGAGATCATGATGCCGCCGTTCTCGGTCTGCCACCAGGTATCAACGATCGGGCAATTATTTTTTCCTACATTATCATCATACCAATGCCAGGCTTCTTCATTGATAGGTTCGCCAACCGTGCCCAATACCTTTAAGCTATCTAATTTTTTATTCGTTAATGGTTCTGTACCATAGCTCATTAAACTTCTGATCGCTGTTGGCGCTGTATATAAAATATCTACTTTGTATTTATCTATAATATCCCATAGCCTGCCCGCATCAGGATAAGTTGGAATGCCTTCATACATTACTGTAGTTGCGCCCGCGCTCAACGGACCGTAAATAATATAACTGTGCCCGGTTATCCAGCCAATATCTGCCGTACAAAAATGTATTTGTCCGGGTTGATATTGAAACACATTTACAAAAGTATAGTTTGCCCATACCATATATCCCGCACAAGTATGTACCACACCTTTTGGCTTACCGGTTGAGCCGGATGTGTACAGGATGAATAGCATATCTTCCGCATCCATTGTTTCGGGCTTGCATTCTGATTCAGTTACTTTTTTTATTTCATCTTCCCACCAAACATCTCGGCCTTCAAACATACCAACAGCTACGTTTGTACGCTTTATAACAATTACTTTTTTAACTGACGGTGTATGAACAAGCGCTTCGTCGATGATTGCTTTTAATTGAATTGTTTTATCGCCGCGATAAGCGCCATCAGCAGTAATAACAAACTTGCATTGCGCATCCTGGATCCTGTCTGCAATACTTTGCGCAGAAAATCCACCGAATACAACTGAGTGTATGGCGCCGATCCTTGCGCAAGCTAAAACAGCGATGGCCAATTCGGGAACCATTGGCATATAAATACAAATAACATCACCGCGTTTAACGCCGTTGTTTTTTAAAGCATTCGCAAATTGTGAAACTTTAAAATGTAATTCTTTATAGGTAATGATGCGGTTCGCATCTGCAGGATCATTCGGTTCCCAAATAATAGCGGGCATACCGGGTTGAGTTTTTACCCATCTGTCCAAGCAATTTTCTGTAATATTTAGTTTAGCGCCTTCAAACCATTTGATAGACGGCTGTTTAAAATTCCAGGTTAATGCTTTATCCCATTTTTTTTGCCACTGAAAATTTCCGGCAATATTTTCCCAAAAAGCTTCGGGATTATCAACACTGCTTTTATACGCAGCTTTATACTGCTCTAGTGTTTTAATTTGATATGGATATGACATAGCTAACAATCTCTTTCATTAAATGTAATCAAATTTATAAAATAAAAAGTTGTTTCGAAATTGCATGCTGGTTTTAACCAAGTCCTTTGTAATTTGCCCGTCTAATAAATCAGCGTACGTAAATGACAATTGAAACGGAAGTATGTATAATTGGTGCAGGCCCCGGCGGTTGTGCTACCGCTATACAATTGGCAAAACTGGGTATAAAAAGTATATTGGTTGATAAGGCTCTTTTTCCAAGAGATAAGATATGTGGTGATGCGCTAAGCGGTAAAGTAATGAGCGTTTTTAATAGGATCGATCCAACGATCGCGGAAGAATTTTCAAAGCAAACGGCACAGATCGGATCATGGGGTGTAAAATTTGTTGCGCCGAATGGCAAAGCTTTGCGGGTTCCTTTCAAGCTAAATTTTGATAAAGCACAAGCACCTCCTGGCTTTATAGCTAAACGAATTGATTTTGATAATTTTTTGGTGGGGCAGACAAAACGTTTTCCTGAAATTGAATTATTGCAAAACACCGATATCAGCGAACATATTAAAACGGCGAATGGCTGGATCGTAAAAGATAAAAGCGGTACCACTGAAATTCATGCTACGTTATTAATTATTTGTAATGGTGCGCATTCAAATTTTGCCAAAGAGATCGGTGGCATTAAAATGGAACCGGAACATTATTGCGCCGGCATACGCGCTTATTATTCCGGTGTTACTCATCTTGATCCTGATAATTTTATTGAGCTTCATTTTATAAAAGATTTTTTGCCTGGCTATTTTTGGATATTCCCGTTAGCGAACGGACTAGCCAATGTCGGCGTAGGCGTAGCAAGCGATACCGTAAGCAACAAAAAAATGAACCTTAAAAATGAGATGCTGGCGATAATAGAAAAGCATCCCGAATTTAAAGAACGTTTTAAAAATGCGCAATTAGTTGATCCGATTAAAGGATATGGTTTGCCGCTAGGTTCTAAGAAAAGAAAGATATCCGGAGATAATTATATGCTCGTAGGCGATGCAGCCTCTTTAATAGATCCTTTTACTGGGGAAGGGATTGGCAATGCGGTAATAAGTGGTATGATAGCCGCTAAATATGCCGGCGAATGTATCAAAGCAAAAAAATTCGATGCTACTTTTATGTTAGGATACGACGAACTGGTATACAAAAGAATGTGGAGCGAACTGAACTTAAGCCGCCGGATGCAAAAATTACTAGGCTACCCTTTCCTTTTTAATATGGTTGTAAATAAAGCCAACCGAAGTAAGCTATTAAGTGAAACTATATCCAGCATGTTTGATAATATCGACCTAAGAAACCGTTTAAAAAGCCCGGTTTTTTACCTAAAATTATTATTTACAAATTCTTAAAAAAGACCAAGCCATAAAAATTGTGTCTATTTATATTAATTAATAATAAAATACCTTTCCTGCACCCTCACATTAACCTCTTTCTTCGGGTAAATTTTTTCTCATCTGAACGGTCAAATTAATATATTAAAATAAAACATAATAAATATATTTTTACCAAAAAACTATGTTTTTTTTACAAAAAGATAAAATATTTAATATTTAACATCTTTATTTGGAATTTTTTCAGTAATATTAATGTATTATCTATAAAATAATCTTTTTACATATTTAAGAAGAGCTTTTATAAATATTATACATCTTATTTATTTTTTTAAACAGACCTACTATGCAAACAAGCGAATTGTTGCAATCTTATTTAGTGGATACGAATACATGGGATGAAATGTATAAAGATTCTACGGTAAGAGAGCAGTACAAGAAAGTGGTAGACTTTTTACAGCATTTGTCTGTTGATGAGTTGAACAAAAAAGAAGAGCTGGCCAAACGCTTGTTCATGAGCCAGGGAATTACGTTCACTGTATATAACAGTGGCGAAGGGATCGAAAAAATATTTCCGTTTGATATTATCCCCCGCATCATCACTTCTTCAGAATGGAACTATATTGAAAAAGGAATTAAGCAAAGATTAAAAGCGCTTAATCTTTTCCTTAAAGATATTTACAGCACACAATTTATTATCAAAGATGGTATTGTGCCCGCAGATATGATCTATAGCTGTCCGCATTATTTACGTGAAATGCATAATTTTCCAGTGCCGCATGATGTATACGTGCATATATCAGGGATAGATCTGATACGCAATAACGACGGCTCTTTTTATATATTAGAAGATAACCTGCGTACGCCTAGCGGCGTTAGTTATATGTTAGAGAACAGAGAAATAACCAAAAGGTTGTTCCCTGATCTTTTACCTAACAATAATGTGCGCAGCGTAACGGAATATCCAAGCTTGTTGTATAAGAATTTAGTTTCTATGTCGCCAAGACAAACAGTAAATCCTACGATCGTTCTCTTAACACCGGGCATCTATAATTCAGCTTATTTTGAACATACTACTTTAGCAAGACTAATGGGTGTTGAATTGGTAGAGGGAAGTGATCTTGTGGTAGATAACCACCGTGTTTATATGAAAACGACTTCAGGCTTACAACAGGTGGATGTTATTTACCGCAGGGTAGATGATGATTATTTAGACCCCTTAATGTTTAATCCTACGAGCGCATTGGGCGTAGCTGGTTTAATGAGCGCTTACCGTAAAGGGAATGTTGCCATTGTAAATGCAGTAGGAACGGGCGTTGCAGATGATAAGGCGATCTATTCTTTTGTGCCTGCAATGATCAGGTATTACCTGAACGAAGAGCCGGTACTAAAAAATGTACCTACTTATCAATTAGGAAAGGAAGAAGAAAGAGAACATGTGTTTGCCAATATCGAACAAATGGTAATTAAAAAAACCAACGGTAGTGGTGGTTATGGCATGCTGATGGGCAGTGCTGCTACGCCTGAAGAAATAGTAGATTATAAAAAAGAAGTGCTGCTGGATCCAAGACAATTTATCGGGCAACCGATCATTAATCTTTCCTCTGCGCCATGTTATATGAATGGAAAGATGCAACCAAGAAGAGTTGATCTTAGGCCATACGCATTGTGTGGACCGGATGGTATTGAAATAGTACCGGGTGGGTTAACAAGGGTTGCATTGACAGAAGGTTCAATGGTTGTAAATTCATCTCAAGGTGGTGGTAGTAAAGATACCTGGGTGTTGAGTCCGCTTGCAGAGCCGCCGGCACAGTAAGTCGAATAAATTTATTTGTTGAGTAAAGATATACTGATGAAATGTGCGACGCCGATGAAGTTAAATAGCAATACAAATGTTGAGTCAAAAAATAAATAATAATCTCTGCACCCTCCTGGTCGGGGGCGAATAAAAAAACCACAATGCTAAGTAGAGTTGCCGATAGTTTATACTGGATGAGCCGTTACATGGAACGGGTAGATGGTATTTTAAGAATGCTGAAAATTAATTACGCATCATCGCAGGATGATATCCAGGAGTTTTCGTGGAAACCTGTTTTAAAGATCTTTACTTATTTGGAAGATGAGGAAATTGAAGCGATGGCGCCTCACACACGCGAAGTATTGTTATTCATGGTTACCGGAAAAGATAATCCGAATTCGGTTTTAAACATTGTTACGCTGGCAAGAGAAAATGGAAGAAGTGTACAGGACCATATCACAAAAGAAATGTGGCAGTGCCTGAATGATTTTTATCATAGCATCAGAGAAGACAGGTTAAATTTTTTATTAGAAAAAGATGATCCGATTACGGTGTTGGATAGTTTGATCAGGCAGGGCCTTCTATATTTTGGGACAACGGATGTTACGATGGCGCGCGGTGAAGGCAACTCTTTCATCAGTATCGGTAAATTTTTGGAAAGAGCTATCCAGTCTACAGATATTTTAGATGTAAAATTTAGTAACCTTAATTACGAGCTGGATAAAACAGCAGATACTACCTATTGGAAATATTTGTTGATGTCTATCTCTGGTTATGAATTGTATTTACGTACCTACCGCGATGGTTTTGAAGCAAGACATGTAGTAGAACAAATTATGCTGAATGAACAATTTCCTAGATCAGTAGTATATTCTATTAACCAGTTGCATAGATATTTTGAGCGTTTAAAGAGTGATAAAAATAAAACAGATTTCGACCAGATCGATTTTATGATCGGTAAGTTCAAAAGCAGGATCAAATTTTCTACTTCCAATTCAATCATACAAGAAGGGCTGCATCACTTTTTAACAGAGACAAAAACAGGACTGTTTGAAATTGGTAAAAGTATAAGTCATAATTATTTCGCTGTTTCATAATAATACGTCATCTAAATAAAGAAGAAAATTATGCCACGTTTTATCATACATCACGTAACAAAATATACGTACGCGGAACCTGTTAGAGACAGCGCTAACCAGATCATGCTATTCCCTTTGCATGATCAGTACCAGGAACTGATGAGTCAGCAACTGGTGATCACAGGCTATCCTAATATCGAACGGTATATTGATTATTACGGTAATGAAACGGGCACTTTTATGTATTTAGATGCGCACAGCGAATTATTGATCGATTCAAAAATAGAAATTGTTACCAAGCCAAGATTAATGCCTGTTGTTGATATCGCAATAGATAAACAATGGGAATATTTAGAACAGATCAAATACATTGTTCCTTTTATAGATTTTTTAAAGCAAGAAACTTTTCACAGTATCACAGAAGTTAAAGAGATCACCGATCCGCAGTTCTGTAAAAAATATTCTGTATTTGAAGCTGCTGAAAGATTGAATGAATATGTGTTCCAGAATTTCCAATATATAAAAGGAGTTACCAATACAGAAACAACAGTTGATGAAATATGGAAATTAAAAGCCGGTGTTTGTCAGGATTTCGCGCACGTATTATTATTGATGTTGCGCAACATCAATATTCCGGCAAGGTATGTAAGTGGTTATGTTTGTCCGCTGGATAAGGACCTTCGTGGGGAAGGTGCTACGCATGCATGGGTAGAAGCTTATATTCCTTTTTATGGTTGGTTAGGATTAGATCCAACAAATAACTGTGTAGTGAATGATCTTCATGTACGTTTAGCCATTGGCAGAAGCTTTATGGATTGCTCTCCTGTTAAAGGAACTTATAAAGGCACCGCAAAACAAGTATTGGAAGTGGGTGTTTCTGTTTCTTACGAAGATGGTATCGCACCTATGAAATTAAACACTACTTTAAAAGCGCAGCCGCAGCCGTTATCTGCGAACCTGAATAATAATAATCCAACCAGTAATTCTTACCGCCTGCATGTTGAAATGCAAAAACAGCAACAACAACAGCAGCAATAGTTTATTCTTCAGTAATTGTTTCGGGCAATCTTTTACTTTCGTATCCGCAATTACCGCATTGATAAACATACTCAGGCGCTATTGCATAGTTTGATAATAACCAGGTAAGGATAGCCGTTACAAAATTAGTTACGCCCGGTTTTGCAATATATTTGAAATCATGCGCGCCACAATTAGGACAGGTAGCAGCTTTCATGTACTCTTCGTCAAATTGCTCTAATAGTTTTCTTGCAGCGGCTTCGTCCTTATCTTTTACTACCAATTTTATACCGCCAATCGCATTGGTCAATAATGGATCGATCGTTACGGTATACTCATCTTTCAAATAACATTCTACTCCATATGCTTGTAGTTTTGTCAATGTTAGATTGGCTGAAAAATAATCTCCGAAAGCGCGTATAACAATTAGTTCCATAGTAAAAATTTTAAATTAAAAAAGTCTCCTCAAATGAGGAGACCTACACTTTATGTTCGGTTGGTTAGTACGTTTAATTGTTCAACATCAACGGCATCACTAACATCAATAATTCTTCGTTCGGTTCAACTTCAGTTGGCTTTATAATACCTGCTTTTGTAGAAGTACTCAGCTCCATCACCACATCGTCTGTTTCGCTGGCGTTTAGCATTTCGATCAAAAACTTAGCGTTGAATGCGATCTGCAGATCTTCGCCATCATATTGGCAAGACATACGCTCGTTACCTTCAAAACTAAAATCAACATCCTGCGCAGCTAATTGCAATTCACTACCGCTGATACTCAATGCCACCTGGTTTGTACTCTTATTACTAAAAATACTTACGCGGCGCAAAGCACTTTGAAAATCGCTTTTGCTAACGGTCATTTTATATGGATTATCCAACGGGATAACAACTTTATAATCAGGGAAACGCGCATCGATCAAACGACAAACTAATTCCGTTCCGCCATGTACTACAAATAAATGATTGCTATTGTAAGAGATCTTAAGCTCATCATCATTATCAGGTAAAGCGCTCTTCAATAAATTCAATGGTTTTTTAGGAACGATGAATGTATCTGTTTTAGGGCAACTTACATCCGTTCTTCTGTAACGAACCAATCTGTGTGCATCTGTTGCAACACAAGTAATTCCTTTTTTATCCAATTCAAAAAACACACCAGTCATTGCCGGACGAAGATCATCATTGCTAACAGCAAATAATGTTTTGTTGATAGCAGTTACCAAAGCCGAAGAGCTCATAGTAAAAGCATTAGAATCATCGGGTACCGGTTCTTTCGGAAAATTATCAGGATTTTCGCCCATCACTTTATACTTACCGTTGTCACTAGCTATTTCAACAGCAAAGTTTTTATCGATCGTGAACGTTAATGGTTGCTCTGCAATATTTTTTAATGAGTCCATTAAAATTTTTGCAGGTATACAAACGCGGCCGCTTTCTTTTGCTTCAATATCAAGGTGCACTTTCATCACTGTTTCCAGATCTGTGGCAACAACCGTTAATTTATTTTTTTCAATTTCAAATAGAAAATCTTCCAGTATCGGTAAAACTGTATTGGTATTGATAACCCCGCTGATCTGTTGGAGTTGTTTAAGTAAGGCAGAAGACGAAACAATAAACTTCATAATATGTATTTGTTAAAAATCAAAGATAAAATATTGAAGTTAAGAACTCAAGTAAATACGATCAAAATGCCATAGGCTTATCAACAAGTATTTAACATCGTTGCTGATAGTGGCGCTTATGGTTTTGTTTATAGAAAACAACAGGCTATAATCTGCTATTTTTGCCCAAATCATGTACAAACAACAATTTACTAAAGAGCAGGCACTCCCAAAAGCCAGGCAATATTGTGCTTACCAGGAGCGGTGCCATAGTGAAGTGAAGGAAAAGCTATATGGTTTTGGATTGTACAAGAAAGATGTGGAACAATTATTGAGTAATTTAATAGAAGAGAATTACCTCAACGAAGAGCGTTTTGCCATTGTCTTTGCCGGTGGCAGATTCAGAATAAAACACTGGGGCAAAGTAAAAATAAAATATGAGCTCAAACAAAAACAGGTAAGTGAGTATTGCATAAAAAAAGCTTTGCTGGAAATTAATACTTCCGATTATTTAAAAACGTTGTATAAATTGGCCGAAAGCAAATTAAAATTGCTCAAAGGCGAAAAAAATATTTACACAAAGAAGAAAAAGCTGCAGGATTATTTATTACAAAAAGGATTTGAAAGCCAACTGATACAAAACGTTATAAAGGATCTTTTGCAATAACAGGATTTTTCCAGACGATTATTCTCCAAACAACTTCGGCGCTTAACAAAGTAACGACTGCAAAAATTGCCGGTTTTAAAGATGTTCCCGATGTTGAAAATGCCGCTGCCAATGCTACGCAATAAACACACAGCGGAAGTAATGTCATCAGGCAAAGTCCGACAATATTTAAGGGGATTTTAAAAGGTCGATGTTCATCTGGTGCCTTAATACGTAATACGATCAGAGAAATAAATTCCAGTGATAACGCAGCACCATACAACGTTACATCAATGATTAATAGGTCAGTGAAAGACCATAATATCATAACACTTACAACTACCGCGCAAATAATGATCGAGACATAGGGCGTATTAAATTTTGGATGTAAGGCACTTAATTTTGGAGATAATAATTTATCATCCGCCATTACTTTCGGTACCCTTGATACTGATAACAACACTGCAGAAAATAAACCCAACGTACTTGCCATGCCTCCGATCGATAATAATACTCCTAGCCAATGGCCACCTAATAATGCACCCAATGCAGGAAACCCATCATTCATCAAATCACCGAAATCAATACCTGAATTTTGTGCGATGATAATTGTAACAAAATAAATAATAAATACAATTGCGAAAGCGATCAGCACTGAAATAAGGTAAGACCTTATAGGCTTATCAACTTCTTCTGCGTATGTGGTTGTATTATCCCAACCCATAAAATTCCACATCACAGTATATAAACCCATCCCAATAGAAGTGAAGCCTATCCCCTTTAGCGAAAAATTTCCTAAAGATATTGGACCGGTGTGGTGCGTGAATCCAATAACAAAAAAAATAATAAAAGGGATCAATACAATAGCAGTCAGCACCATCGATATTTTTCCTACTGGCACAATACCAATTATATTAAAAGCTGCGCTTATCCATATAATGGCTAAGCAGATAGGCACTTTATAAGGCAAGATGCCCGGAAATAGAAAAGAAGCGTACACAACAAACAATACCGGGTAAATCGCCAGATCAACAAATGTGTAGAGCCAGGTCCACCAGCCTTCGTATAATGCCCAACGTTTGCCCATGGCCCGTTTTACCCATTGATAATAGCCACCATTCACCGGCATCATGCTATTCAATTCAAGCACTGTAAAAATGGTTGGCATGTCCCATAATAACGGAACGATCATTAACAATAATAATGCGCCGCCTTTACCTACATAAAAAAGTAATGGCTCCAAACCGTATGGTCCGCCCGAGACTGTCAAAAAAATAATAGCCGCTAATTGTAAAGGGCGAAGCCTTTTAACCACTGTAGCAGGTGTTGTGCGCATACTGCGAAGAAAATAATTATTTAGCTAATCGGCGTGTTTTTTTTGAAATGATGAACGGCAAACTATTCACCGGCTTTTAACAAAATCAATCTGTAAATTTGTGTTATAATAACGCGACGATATGCCTGGCCTCATTATTACTACTATACAAACCAATTTATATTGGGAAGACAAAACAGCAAATCTCCAAATGCTGAAAGAAAAGATCAATGCTATTGAAGAAAAAATGGAGGTAGTTGTATTACCCGAAATGTTCAGCACCGGTTTTAGCATGGCGCCACAATTATTAGCAGAAAGAATGGATGGTGAAACAATAGAATGGATGAAGGAAGTTGCTGCAGACAATAAAATAATTTTAACCGGCAGTGTGATCATAAAAGATGAAGGTGATTATTTTAACCGCCTGATATGGATGTTACCCAACGGAGAGTTTGGTTATTATGATAAGCGGCATCTTTTTGCATTAGGGAAAGAGCATGAACATTATTCACGCGGAAATAAAAGACTGATCGCTTCTGTAAAAGGATGGAAAATTAATTTGCAGGTTTGTTATGATCTGCGGTTCCCTGTTTGGTCTCGCCAGCAATCAACGGAAACCGAACCGGAATTTGACGTATTAATTTATGTTGCCAACTGGCCGGAGAAAAGAAGCCATGCCTGGAAAACATTATTGTGTGCAAGGGCAATAGAAAATCAATGTTATGTTATTGGTGTTAACCGCGTTGGTGAAGATGGCAATCACCTTACTTATAGTGGAAATACTTTAGTGATCGATCCTTTAGGAGAAGTGCTCTACCACATGAAGGACCTGGAAGATATTTTTACCATCATGTTAGAAAAAGAAAAACTGGAAAAAGTAAGATCGCATTTCCCTTTCTGGAAAGATGCAGACAAATTTAATTTACTGTGAGCTGATCATTGATTGCCTGATCAGGTCTTTTGTAAAAACCATTTTTCTATCTATCCCTTTTCTTACATTATCAAGCGTTGGCATAATCACAATATCCGGTGTAACGCCACGGCCATCTTTAATTGTATGGTCATATTGAACCATTCTAAATAAAGGTAATCGTACACGCAGCTTTGTATTGGGCAATGTGATCTCAGGGATCATGATGCCGTTGTTACCATACCAACCGCCGCCTGTTTCTTCTCCTATCAATTTTACATTTGGCTGGCCTTTCACTGCATTGCAAAATAAGGTTGAAGCAGAAAAAGTTGCTCCACTTACCAGTACATATAAATTGCCATTAAAATGATTGTTGATCTTTGGATGATAAAAATGCCGCTTGTAAAAGCCGTAGTGATATTTTCCGTCAGCATTTTTTCTTGTCAGAAATAACAAACCAAGATTATTTATCCAGCTATGCCTGATATATTTTCCGTAAGGTTTCAATGTTTGAGAAACAGCAAAAGCCGTATCGGTAACTTTAAAATTAGTATTGCGTAAATATTTAGTGAGTAATATGAACATATCAACATCCCCGCCGCCGTTGATACGGAGATCCAGTATCATATTTTTTATCGAATCTTCTTTTATCTTTCTGAATGAGCTTCTGATAAAATGGCCAAGATGCCTTCCGCCGCCTTTACTAAATGTATTCAATGTTACAACAGCCGTGTTGATAGAACTATCAACAGCAAATGAACGGAAACTATTAATGTACTGTTGTTTAAGTACATGCCTTGGTATTTTTTGTTGCTTTACTTTTTGTACGCTGTCATTTGAAAGATTATACAATGGTAGTAAGGTTGTTTCTTCTATTCCCGCAGTATCAATATACCCTACACGATAGTTTTTATAAATGCCATAAATATTACGATGGAAATAAGGAAAATTACTGCTAAGGCGAATATAGTTTACACCTTCCGCATAACCGTCTACGGGCAAATAATCAAACATTTGGCTGATCATTTCTTTATTTCTAAACCCATTGATAGATGTGATCAGCATGCCATTCTTTATAACTGAATTTGCAGAATCGAGGTTCTTTATTACGACCATCGTATCGTCCCAAATTTTCATGTATAAAGGAAAGGTTGGGACCGTTCTGTTCACAATGAACCGGTTCCAGCATTCGCTCATAATAAAACTTGTATGTCCGCAATGAATTTTATTAGTAAGCGGCGCTAATACCTGCCATCCAAATTGCTGCTCTGTCATTGAGTCTTCGATAGCCTGATAAAAAGTATCGAAAAAATAATCCATACTATCTTTTGGTGTGTACCAATAAAGGGAAGGGTGTTTTTTTTCTAAGATATTTCTTAACAAGGTATAATCCTGTTGCAATTGTTGCCGTGTGTATCTTTTATTAGGATCATAATTTTTGCATGGCGTGCTGCAGGACGAAAAAAAAATCGAAACAACAATAAGACATGAAAAAATTCTGACCATAACTAAAATTAAAAACTAATGATTAGATGCAAAGGAATATTATCCTAAATGGTTCCACCCTTGTGCTACTAATTTATGTTTGTTTCCACCACGTGTTAAAATATGTGCGCCTTCGGCAGGTTCGGTCATATAGCCGATGATACTGATCTGGTCGTTCTTTACAATTTTTTCGTAATCACTTTGCGGTACAGTGAACAACAATTCATAATCCTCTCCGCCGCTTAAAGCACAAGCTGTTGGATCCAGTTCTAATTTATAGGCAAACTGTCTTGCATCTTCATAAATAGGAATTTTATCTTCATACAAAACACAACCTACCTCGCTTTGTTTACAAATATGCAAGATCTCGCTACTCAATCCATCACTAATATCCATCATGGCTGATGGCAGAATATCTTTTTCAGCAAAAAATTCAATGATATCTTTTCTTGCTTCAGGTTTTAATAAACGGCCAACAATATAAGATTGATCTTCCAGATCGGGTTGTGAACCGGTTTCTGCAAATATCTTTTTTTCTCTTTCTAAAATTGTCAACCCTAAAAATGCACCACCTAAAAATCCGCTAACGCAAAGCAGGTCGCCCTTTTTTGCCGTACTTCTTTTCACAAATTTATCAGCTGCGACTTCGCCAATAGCTGTTACAGAAATGACAAATCCTTTTTGAGAAGATGTTGTATCACCGCCGATCAGGTCAACATTGTATTTTTCACAGGCTGCATAAATGCCTTCATAAAATTCATCCATTGCCTCTAAGCTAAAACGATTGCTGAATGCGATACTAACTGTTATCTGTGTAGGTGTTGCGTTCATGGCATAAATATCGCTTAGGTTCACTATCACACTTTTATATCCCAAATGTTTTAAAGGTGTATACATCAGGTCAAAGTGAATACCCTCGATCAGCATATCAGTTGTGATCACGGTTTGTTTACCAAAGTGATCGATCACTGCTGCATCATCGCCCACGCTTAAAATTGTAGAGGCATTTCTTGTCTCGTTATTTTGGGTTAGATGATCTATCAATCCAAATTCTCCCAACGATCCTATTTCTGTTCTTTCACTCATAATTGTATTCTATTGTTTATTACGTCTAACATTTGTTGATGGATCTTTCCATTGCTTGCAACAATGCGTGGCTGGTAGGGTGAATAATAATTACCGTCAAAATCAGTTACCATACCCCCTGCTTCTTCTACAATCAAAAATCCCGCTGCACTATCCCAGGCGTTTAAACTATGTTCGTAAAATGCATCAAATCTGCCGGCAGCAACCCAGCATAGGTCTAAAGCAGCGCTGCCCAATCTTCTTACTGGTATTCCTTTTCTGATCAATCTTTCAAAAACCTGTAAGGGGCCATTTTGCATATCCAGGTAAGTATAAGGAAATCCTGTAACAAGGCAGCTTGTTGCTACGTCAGTAGTATTACTTACAGCCAATTTTTTATCATTCAATGAAGCACCCCATCCTTTTTCTGCAAAGAAAAATTCGTTCATCAAAGGATTATATACAGCACCCAATATCATTTTACCATTATGTTCTAACCCGATGCTAATGCAGCAAATAGGTATTCCATTCGCAAAATTTACCGTGCCATCAATTGGATCGATGATCCATTTATACTCACTATCCATTATAACTTCGCCGATCTCTTCACTTAAAATAAAGTGGTTAGGATAAGCAGCCTTAATGGTTTCAATGATCACTTTTTCCGAGGCATAATCCGCTTCGGTAACTAAATTGTTGAAGCCTTCTTTATTAGAAATTTTAAAATCGCCATTAAAAAAACGCTGTAATTCTTTCGCACCTGCTTCCGTTGCTTTGATCAATGTTGATTTTAACATGGCGCAAAGATACAAAACCTCACCTTTAGGCGTTACTTTCGTAACATAAAACTTACGTTGTTGCAGTTATCAATTATCATAGTCAATTATAATGTTCAATATTTTTTAGAGCAGTGCCTGTATTCTGTAACGAAGGCCTGCGCTACTATTGATACTGAAATTTTTGTTGTTGACAACAATTCTACCGATGATAGCAAAGCTTTTTTTGCCGATAAATTTTCTGCCGTAAAATTTATATGGAACACAGAAAATGTCGGTTTTGCAAAAACTAATAACCAGGCATTTAAATTATGCACCGGAAAATATATTTTATTTCTCAATCCCGATACAATTTTACCGGAAGATTGCCTGAGTAAGTGCATTGCTCATTTAGAAGCTGACAACACGATCGGTGCATTGGGCGTTAAAATGCTCGACGGCTCGGGTAATTTTTTAAAAGAAAGTAAAAGAGGTTTTCCTTCGCCACTGACGGCCTTGTATAAGTTATGCGGACTCACCACAATTTTTCCTCATTCTGCAACTTTTGCAAAATACTATTTAGGAAACCTTACTCAAAATGCTACGCATGAAGTAGATGTATTATCAGGTGCATTTATGATGGTGCCAAAAAAAATAATTGAAACAATTGGCTCTTTTGATGAAATTTTTTTTATGTACGGAGAAGATATTGATCTTAGCTACCGCATACAAAAAGCAGGATTTAAAAATTGTTATTTTGCAGAAGTTACCATCATTCATTTCAAAGGAGAAAGCACCAATAGGGCTAGCGTGCAGTACCTACGGCACTTTTACAAGGCCATGCATCTATTTGTTAGAAAGCATTATGATTTTACTCGGTCAGCAGTATTGTATCTATTCATTCAATTATTGCTGTGGCCCAGAATTATACTGACATCATTTACAACAGTTTTTTCTTCCGTAACTGATAACCAAAGAGAAGGAAAATATGCTTTTGAAAAAAAGAACAGGTTTATTGTTGCTAATGAATATGCTTATGATAAAGCTGTAACGTTGCTAAAACAAGCAGGTGTTAGATTAAATATTACTGCAAGGATCGATTCGATGCATTCCGATAAAAGTAGCGCGCTAGGTAGTTTAGATAATTTACCGAAACTCGTAAAAAAATATCCTATCACAGAGATATTTTTTTGTGAAGAAGCGCTTTCCTTTAAAGAAATGATAACCGCTGCTGAGAAATATGCATCGTTAAAAATCGATTATATGTTTCAGGCATCCGGTAGCGATAGTATCGTTGGCAGTAATGATAAAAATGCAAAAGGAATATTCATTGCTGTTAATAAAATAGCCGCCCCAAAAGGAGCGGCCGTTTATTACTAACTAACCCACTTAAAACCATCTTTTATTATGCGGCCGCCATTTCTGCGATCTTGGCCCTAATTTTTGCTTCAATTTCTTTAGCCATTTCCGGATTGTCCAATAATAATTGTTTTACCGAATCTCGTCCCTGGCCTAATTTGTTTGCGTCGTAACTGAACCAGCTTCCACTTTTTTGTACGATGCCTAATTCGACACCCATATCTATAATTTCACCTACTTTAGAAATTCCTTCGCCGAAGATGATATCAAATTCTGCCTGGCGGAAAGGAGGTGCAACTTTATTTTTTACCACTTTTACTTTTACACGGTTACCGATTGCTTCGTCGCCATCTTTTATTTGTGCCATACGGCGAATATCCAATCTTACGGAAGCATAGAATTTTAATGCGTTACCACCAGTTGTTGTTTCCGGATTACCGAATACGATACCGATCTTTTCTCTTAGCTGATTGATGAAAATGCAGCAGCAATTTGTTTTAGAAATGGTAGCGGTTAGTTTACGTAATGCCTGACTCATTAATCTTGCATGCAAACCCATTTTGCTATCGCCCATTTCGCCTTCCAGTTCACTCTTTGGAACCAGTGCTGCTACTGAATCTATTACTACAACATCTACTGCGCCTGATAATATTAAGCGATCAGCAATTTCAAGTGCCTGTTCGCCATAATCGGGTTGAGAGATCAATAAATTATCTATATCAACACCTAGTTTTTGTGCATAGTTACTATCGAAAGCATGTTCTGCATCTATAAAAGCACACATGCCGCCTTTCTTTTGCGCTTCTGCTATTACATGTGTAGCGATGGTTGTTTTACCGCTACTTTCTGGTCCGTAAATTTCGATCACTCTTCCTCTTGGTAAACCACCAATGCCTAAAGCGACATCCAATCCTAATGACCCCGTTGAAATTACTTCTTGTTCAATGTGGGGCTTATCGCCCATTATCATTACCGATCCTTTGCCATAATCTTTATCGATCTTATCCATCGTTAATTTTAGGGCCTTCAATTTTTCTGCGTTGCTCATTGTCTTGTTTTTTTAAGTGATGTATCTGGTTTTGCGTTGTAAATTTAAACTTCGACACAAAGATAATAGCTTTCTTTTATTAACACTAATTTATTTAGTATTTTTTAGTAAATTTTTTAGTTATGCTAAAATTCTTCGGTTTTTACGTTGAAAATAGAGCTGTAAAATTACTCGCTGAAGAAATTATTGCTAGTAAAATAGAGTAGAACATGGTCTCTAAGGAAGTTTTCCTGCTCAAAAAGGTTGAAGGCAGGTAGGGGTTTTGCTAATTTAAAATGTGGCCAGCCTTCGTCATCATGTCCCTCCAATATATAGTAACCGCTTTGTGCTAATAGCGTACAAACGGCAATATGCATCAGGTCCTGCTTTTGTTCTTTGGTATATTTTTGCTGGCCGGTACCTAATTCCTGAACACCTATTAAGAATAATATGCCGTCCATTTCGGGTTTTATACCGTAGGCCTCTTTTAATTTAATGCGAAGCTTTAACCACCTAATCTGTAAATCGTCTTGTTGCATAGTGCAAAGTTACTGATCGCTAATTATAGATATACATTATATATGCAGCCATTATCACAGCAATAAAAAGATCTGATAACATTGCAATTAATTCGTTGAGCCCTGCCGGTTTTTTAATAATATGATTTACACCTGCAATACCTAAATACAAACCACCAGCAAACGCTGCAGGAATGCGCCATGAAGGAATAAACAGAGAAATAACACCGATCAAACCAAAACAAATATTAGCAAGGCCTAATTCCTTTACAATTACAAAAGCATCTTTATCTGTCAGATGAAAAATACTCTGAGCCGTAAAGGCCGGATCAATAACTTGTTTGAAGCCTGCCATTAAGAGGCGAACACCGATCGCCCAAAATATAAACCACTTGCCTGCTAAATTTATAATTTGTTGATGATTTTTAGAAAAATCTATGAGCGTTGACAAAAGCGGTAGAAATAGCATTAATGCTAAAACAGTAATTAAATATATTTTGTTGGGTTTGATAGTTTTGATTTCCATCATAGTTGTTTACTAAGGCTCAATAAAGATATATTGTTGAAGGGAGTGACACAACGATGTTGATATAAGAAAAAATGCTGGTAACAAAAATCAACCTAGCTATTGACCAATTGCTCTTCCAGGAATTTTTTCCATTCTTCGAGCATTTTGCCTTTTAGTACGCGGGAGAATTTGTGCTGGCCACCGATCTTGCCTTTTTTCTCCATGAAGTCCATAAAAATATGTTCGGGTAATACGGTTACAAAAACTTCTTTCAATGCGTGTTTTCTTTCTACTTCGTAATCGTCGTTGATGTCTTTTATCTTTTGATCGAGGCGTAATTTTAATTCGTTGCTATCTACCTGGTCGTTGGTAGCAATGTACCAATGATGCGCGAAGAAATTTCCGTGAGGGATACCCGCCACTGTAAATTCAGGTATCGAGATATTTAATTCTTCGCTCACCATTTCAATGGCCTTGTTCATATTATCAACGCTTAAATGTTCGCCTACCAAACTTAAAAAATGTTTGGTACGGCCCGTGATAATGATTTCGCTATTTTCTCTGTCGATCAATCTTACGGTATCGCCAATAGCATAGCGCCATGCGCCTGCGTTGGTGCTTATCAATAAGGAATAATCTTTGTTTTCTTCGATCTCGTGGATCATATAAGCTTCGGGGTCTTCTACCATATTTCCTTCGGCGTCAAAATTATTATCATCAAAAGGAACGAATTCGAAAAAGATATTATTGTTCAATGCAAGGTGCATCCCTACAGCATCCTGCCTATTTTGATAAGCCAAAAACCCTTCACTCGCTAAATAGGTTTCGATATAAGTGATAGGCTTACCTAATAATTTTTCGAATCCTTTTTTGTAGGGCTCCATCGCAACACCGCCATGAACATAGAAAGATAAATTTGGCCACATCTCGTGGATATTATTTAACTGATAATGTTCAATGATCTTTTCCATACATAGTTGTAACCATGCAGGAACGCCTACGATAAATCCAATATCCCAGCTCGGCGCTTTTTCTACGATCTCATCTAATCTTTTTGCCCAGTCTTTTTCGCGGGCAATTTTTTTGCCCGGTTTATACAATCCTAATCCTTGAAATAATAATGGAATATTTTTTTGTTGAATACCACTTAGATCTCCGGCATAATAAGTTGGCCCCTTTTGCAATTGTGTACTGCCTCCCAAGATCATCCAACCTTTTCCGATCGCACTTTTTGGTACGTCTTCATATTTAGACAAAGTTAAAAACTGCCTGAAACTTGTAACTGTATTACTGCGGATCAATTCTTTTGTAATGGGAATATATTTACTGGCGGCTTCACTTGTGCCACTGCTTAATGCAAAATATTTTATTACGCCCGGCCAGCAAACATCCGGAATGCCATCTAATGTTTTATGCCACCATTGTGCATACAGTTTACTATAATCGTAAGTAGGAACGTATTGTTTGAATTTTTTTCCGGGATGAGGATCAAGTAAAATATCATCGAACCGATACGCTTGTCCGAATTCAGTGAACCTTGCTTTGCGTAGCAATTTCTTCAACACTTTTAATTGTTGTCGCTTAGGTGTACTAACCCTGCGGTTAAGTACCCTGGCTATGCTTGCAGGAAGTTTTATATCGAATAATGCCATGCTTTCGGTCAAACGGTTTATGGGTGCAAAATTAGTGTTTATGCCCCTTTTTATGACAAGATTTTATAAACAACTATACATCATGCTATTATTGACGTAAAATATCCTTTTTTATTGTTGATTGATAGTAGAATTATAGGAACGGTATATATAAGACAGTATTTAATTGAGACAGTAATTTTAATAATTTATCAATTTATCCCTGGTTTACTTTATAATTGCATTACATATGAAGATTTTTAGACCCTTTTCCATCTAAATTATAATCTTAACAACGATGAAAAAAAATAACCTGTTTGCTTACGCAGTATTGCTTTTTCTTAGCATGATAATTTTCTCTTGCAAAAAAACAACTAATAATATTCTTACAGGGAACTGGCTGTTAACTGCCCAGCATAATACCAGAATTACTGTTACCGCCGGTATTGGCAATAACGATCCCGATGTACGTGATACAATTTTTTCTGACACAAGCTATACGGGCAAATCACAGGTTTTAGAATTGAATGGAAACAACAGTTATTCGCTTACTGTCTATTCGGTGAACCCTATAACAGTTGTATATGGTAAATATTCATTTACGGGTGAAGCACAGGGTTCGGGTACACTTTCTTTAGTGCCTGATAGTATGCCGGCTTATACAGAAAATTATGTGCTTATTCCCGGTGTCAATAATGTAAATCCTATGTTGATCTTTCCTTCAACGATAAGCGGACCTGGATTTACAGAATCAGATACAACTTTTTACACGTTCGATTAATGCTTATTGTGCGTCCTTACTGATAGCCTTATATATGGCTTCTTGGATCTGCGGCCTTGTATTCATTTTCAACAATTTTTTATTTGCTCCGCCTTCCGGTGTAATGCGGTTACTTAAGAATATGTAAATAAGATCATACTTTGGATCTGCCCAAACACAAGTACCTGTAAAACCTGTATGGCCAAAGGTTAGTGGTGATGCTGATTCGCAAGGATACGGTTCTGTTCTGCTCTCATTGTCTTTTTCCGGTTTGTCAAAACCATATCCTCTTCTGCTTACGCTGCTTTGGTAAGATGTAAATAAAGTAATGGTTTTTTTATCCAAATATTTTACGCCATTAAAAGTTCCGCCATTCAATAGCATTTGCATGATCACTGCCATATCGTATGCATCACTAAAAACACCCGCATGTCCTGATACACCCCCAAACATTGCTGCGCCAGGATCATGCACATCGCCACGGATCAACTGCATACGAAATTGCTTTTCCTGTTCCGTAGGTGCAATTTGATCAAGCGGTAAATAATCTCTCGGCTTAAATCCAATCGTTGTTAATCCTAATGGTATATAAAAAGTTTCTTTTACATATTCATCCAAAGGTTTTTTTGTGATCGCTTCTACGATCTTTTGTAAAAAGATAAAATCATTATCGCTGTAAACATATTCGCCTGATTCAGTCAGCGGACTTTGTACAATTCTTTTATACATCGTATCCCTATAGTTATTGCGTAAAAATAAATTGTCTGCTACGCGAATATTGGTAGAATCATTAGGCTTATGTGTATAGTAATTTGGATTGGGAATACCTGTGGTGCTATCAATCGTTTCTTTATAAAAATCAATATATGGTACAAGGCCTGCCTGATGAAGCAAAATATCTTTGATGGTTAATTTTTCTTTGTTAGTTCCTTTTACCAAAGGCAAATAATCGCCCAATGTCTTATTGATATTGAACTTGCCTTCTTCATACAATTTCATCAACGCCAATGTTGTGGCAGCAATTTTTGTAACAGAAGCCAGGTCATACACAGAAGATATTGTTACCGGTTCTGTTTTATCATAATTAAAATAGCCGAATGCTTTTTGATACGCGATCTTACCATCTTTTGCCACTAACACAACACAGCCTGGTGTTGCGCCATTCGCAATTGCCGAATTCGCGATGCTATCTATTTTATTCAGTTTTGTAACATCTAATCCAACAACATCCGGCACAACGGTTGGTAAAGAAAGTGGTGTTGTGAGCACGCCTGTTCCAAATTTAAAATTATCACAAACCGTTACCGGTAATTTTCCCATGTAGTTCATTTTACCTAATAGCATATCCATTGCCGTGTTCTCAATAATGCTATCATCTTCATAACAGGCAACAATATTTGGCGCATTGCTCCAATTTTTAATAGCATAAGGATTGCCAAATACAAAACTGATATTATTGGTTTCATCTTGTAAACGCGTAACAAAATCAATAGCGGCTTTACTGATGCCAAAATTATTTGCCGGTGTGCGGTTATAATTTTGAATGCTGATAACAACTTTAAGGTAAGCCTGTTTTATCAGGCTGATCATTGAATCGGTTTTTGTTGAATCCTGATTGTAATCAAAATAATAAATATCCGCGCCGTATTCTTTTTTCATGCGCTTAGCAAAAACGGTCGCGCTGTCAATTCCAACACCTACATATGCAATGGTATTAACAGGACTTTTGGCAGGAATTGGTAAAGGGAAAAAATCGTCGCCGGTTTTTTTCACTAAAGTGATCGCATTGGTTGCTACCAATTGCGTCATCCCATTTACTTTGCTATTAAGATCTGCCGTAAGATTTTTTGTATTGATCGGTTTTAATTTGGTTAAGCCGTATTGATATTTTACCATTAATACTTTTTTGCAATGCATTTCAATTTGAGCCCAGGTTAATACACTGTCTTTGATCGCTTCTTTAATTTTTTCGATGGCGACAGGAATGTCTTCGGGCAAGCAAAGCATATCATTTCCTGCAACTAAAGATTGTACTGCCGCTGCGCCGCCAGGATAATATTTTTTAACACCCTGCATTTCTAAAGCGTCCGTAAAACTTAATCCGTCATATCCTAAACGATCGCGCATTAAAGTTGTTACACTGTTTTTTGATAAAGAAGTAGCTCTGTTAGAAGTGGTATCAATTGCCGGAATAAATAAATGCGCCGTCATTACACTTCCAATGCCCGCATTAAAAACAGTGCGAAAAGGGTACAACTCTAAAGAATCTAACTGTCCCATTGATTTATTAATAACAGGCAGATCAAAATGCGAATCGACACTTACATCACCATGACCTGGGAAATGTTTAGCACAAGCCATCACGCCCATATCCTGCATGCCCTGCATATATTTTGTTCCGAAGAGTGCTACTTTATATTTGTCTTCGCCAAAACTTCTATCATTGATAACCGGGTTGTTCGGATTGTTATTGATATCAACCACCGGCGCGTAATTAACCTGAACACCAATTCGTTTACATTGTTCTGCAACAATTTTTCCATATTGATAAACGATATCTGCATTAGACATGGCACCTAACATCATCTGGTGCGGCAATGGCAGCACACTATCCGTCATACGCATACCAACACCCCACTCTGCATCGATGCAGATCAACACAGGGGTCTTAGCAATTTTTTGCAGGGAATTAATAATGGTAGCCTGCTTAACAGGATTACCCTGGAAAAGACAGATGCCGCCAACATTGTATTTTTTAACGAGCTCGGTTACAAGCGAATCATAAAAAGTGATCGTTTTGGTTTTACTCTCGATCGTCGATAATCTAACCACCATTAATTGCGCAATGCGTTCACTATCAGATAAAGTATTGTACACACTATCTGCCCAGGCTTTTGCATTGTTCATGGATGATCGATTTTGAGAAAAAGATTGGTTACAAATAACCAGTAGGAGAAAAGCAAAGATGTATCGTTTCATATTAGGGTTAAAAATACTCAATGTGCTGTAAATACAAAGGATTTGAATAGATTTTGTTTGTTAACATTGATTCGTTCCTCAACATCGTCCCCGAAAGCTTTCGGGGCTCACTTGATCCGCATACCTTTATTGGGCCTTATTGTCGTAATCAACATATAAACAAGTCGCATTCGACCTTTTAAAATTGTAGTAATCATAATATATTTGTGGTACAAGAAACCAAAACAAACCATTATGAAAAAAGACAAGATCATTTTTTGGGTATCGACTACACTCATCTTTGTATTTGAAGGTGTATTAACCGCACTTTTCTCTCAAAAACCAGAGAGTAAAATGATGATGAATCATTTAGGATATCCTGCTTACTTTGGCATCGCACTAAATATTTTTAAAGTGCTCGGGTCAATAGCGGTGATGATACCTATTCTTCCGAAACGCCTAATAGGATTAGCCTACGCGGGCTTTGTATATGATTTTATATTTGCCGGTATCAGCAATACAGCTGTAGACGGATTTGGCGCAGGAACAATTTTTCCGGTTGTTGCTATGGCTGTTTTAGCTGTTTCCTACATTTATTATAATAAAACTTATGCAGCTATCGCCTAATTTTCGCCGTCGCTAAACCAACAAATACTTTTATTTTGTGCCGGGGTTCTTACTCAATCCCGGCTTTTTTCAACCGCTTATCAATTTTACATTTCTATTTTTATAATTATCCTATCTTAGTTATTAATTAATCTATCGCAATTAACAATGAAAACGAAATTCTTTACTTCTGCCTTCCTGATAATTTTTATTTGTACCAGTATAACATCAATAGCACAGAGTGGCTTTACCAATAAAGATGAAGCCAAAAATTTATATAAAGATTCATTAAAAGATGGTAAATGGATCGAGTACAGAGATTCTGCATTAAAACCTACCACCAAGGACAGTGCGGTATATTATCGTTTGACTATTTATACCATGGGTAAAGAAAACGATACAGCAAGAGCTTACTCAATGAAGGATAATAAATTGAGGATCGTTACGCCTTATGTAAATGGCAAAAAAGAAGGTATTGCTAAATGGTATTTCCCTAGTGGTGTATTAGGTGTTATAACGCCGTTACACAACGATTCGATCGATGGGGCACAAAGGCAATATTATGAAAGCGGAAAAATAAGATGGGTCATACCTTTTGTTAACGGTAAAAGAAAAGGTGTTTCGAAAAAGTATTTTGAAAACGGAGCGCTGGCTATAGAAATACCTTATGATAGCTTAAAGAATGGAATTGAAAAAGATTATTATGATAATGGCGAAATAGAATTCGAGATCCCTTTTGTTAATGGTAAAAAGAATGGCGTATCAAAAGCCTATTACGAAACAGTAAATGACCCCAATCATTATCAAGCCTGGGGCATTGCCTGGGAAATACCTTATACTAATGATGTAATAAATGGTACGGAGATCCATTACGATATTCGCGGACAAATAAAAAATCAAACAGAATATGTGAATGGAAAAAAGAAAGATGAATAAATTAAGGCTCTATCCAGGCACCTTTTTCTTTCAATAAATTTATCAACTCGTCTACAGCTACGGCACTTTCAACATTTCGTTTCACTACTTCTTTGCCCTGGTATAAAGTTATTTTTCCGATGCCGCTTCCTACATAGCCAAAATCCGCATCAGCCATTTCGCCGGGGCCGTTTACGATACAACCCATGATCGCGATCTTTAAACCTTTCAGGTGATTGGTCACGCTCCTGATCTTTGCAGTTGTTTCCTGCAGGTCAAATAAAGTTCTGCCACAACTCGGACAACTGATGTATTCTGTTTTAGAAATTCTTGTGCGCACCGCCTGCAGGATAGAGAAAGAAGTATTATTAATGAATTGATGGTTGTTTTTTGTTTCCAAATAAGTTCGTCCGCTTACAATACTGTTTTGAATTTTTGTTGGGTCGTTCTTTAACCAGATACCATCGCCCATGCCATCTAAAAATAAAGCGCCGGCTTCTGTTGAAAAATGTATCAGTTGTTCATCAATAGTATGGTCATTGCTTTCTACTAAAAAAATAACCGGACAACTAATCTGTTCTTCCATCATCGTTACCATAAACCTGCGTACAGATTGCATGGCATTTTTGAGAGAAGCGCTTAAACATAAAACAACAGTCGTATCATTTTTAATAGTGGTTAGAATTTTATAAGCATCGGTATCATTCACATCAATCCCAATAAAATTAAGTGTTGCAGAATGTTCGGTATTTTGTAGATACTCATTACTCCTATAAAAAGGAAAATTCTTTTTCTTATCTACAGCCAGTAACCATGTTTTATAATCGCTGATAACATTCAATGTTCCCGGTAATGCGAATAATATTTTTTTATCGGCTGTGTAAATATAATCTGCTGCTGCATCGCCGATATTCCATTTGTCGGTTGCTTCATTATATGTATAACCGATAGTTTGTAGATCTTTATGCGCAATAATTTCAGCGTGGCTGAAATCTGCAATAACAACCGGCACATGTCCGATACCAATATTTATCACAGCCGTATTTTTACGCTTGGTATATTCAAACGGAGAATAAGGGAGTTTATTAATTGGTGATAATTTTTCTTTTGTTGATTGCATATCAACATATCGTTTTACTAAGTCTTTACAAACAGGGATTTCAAATTCAGGATCTTCTGTTAATGAAACACGTATCGTATCGCCAATGCCATCTTCTAATAAAGTACCGATACCGATAGCAGATTTTATTCTTCCATCTTCACCATCGCCTGCTTCTGTAACACCTAAATGTAAAGCGTAGCATTCACCAAATTCTTCCATCATGTGATTGATGAGTAAGCGATAGGCTTGTACCATTACCTGCGGGTTGCTGCTTTTCATGCTCAGGATAATATTATGATATTCTTCGCTTCGCGCGATACGCAAAAATTCCATCGCGCTTTCTACCATGCCCATCGCAGTATCCCCATAGCGGCTCATGATCCTGTCGCTCAATGAACCATGGTTGGTTCCTATGCGCATCGCCGTTCCGTGTTCTTTACAAATAGTAACCAGCGGCGTAAAACGTTCCCTGATCCTTTCGACTTCTTCTGCATATTCTGCATCTGTATAATCTATCTGTTCAAATTTTTTCTTGTCAACATAATTGCCCGGGTTCACCCTTACTTTCTCTACGATCCTTGCAGCTATTTCTGCGGCGTTTGGTGTAAAATGAATATCTGCTATCAACGGAACGTCATAGCCGCGTTTACGCAATTCATTTTTTATGTTGAGTAAATTTTCTGCTTCTTTTTTTGAAGGAGCTGTTATCCTTACCATTTCTGCACCGGCCTTAATACAACGAATGGTTTGCTCCACCGTTGCCATGGTATCCATTGTATCGGTGGTCGTCATCGTTTGTACACGAATAGGATGTCCGTTACCAAGCAATAGCTTACCGATCTTCACCTCTCTTGTTTTAAGGCGCTTATACTCCGTTAAAGATTCACAATACAACTGCATGGCTAAAATGTTACTGCAAAATTAATAACAAAAAAGCAGGAGCAAATGCCCCTGCTTCTTTATTGTGTTTTAATTAATATTCGATGGTATATTCTAAATTTTGTGTGTTATCGCTGATCAGGTCATCAAATGTTCTTTTGAAGGTCACCGTTTTTTTATCGGCAGATATTGAACTACCCGGACCGCTGAATTTTTTTGCAGCTTTTGGCAAAACAATAATGGTGCTATAAGAAAAATCGCCCATGAACATTGACATCTGTTTCATTTGTGCCAGAGAATCGCTTGCCATTTCTTTATCCAAACCTGCTTTATTACTTATGATATAAGAAATTTTACCAGGCGCAGCAGAGAAAGTAAAGAATTGTGCAATTGGATTTCCTGATTGAGAAGCCGCATCAAGATTTGTTCCGGGAGGTAAGGCATTGCCTTGTGTTAGGCTGCTTTCAGCTGCTTTTGTTATATCTAATTTGCTGATCACAGCAAATAAATTCTTTTTAATAACCGGCAAAGTGCCAAGGTCTGTGAACGGACAGCTTAATTTCATTTTCATGATATTATTAGGCATATCTATTTTTACCGCAAGCGTTGAATTTCTGTACAATGCTTTTTCTGCCGCCGTTAAATTTTTCGCTGTATCGATGTAGTTCTTCAACTCGATCGTTGAATCCATTTTTTTATTCTTGTAAGCTGTATCTGTATTCGCTGCACCCATTGATGCCATTGTCTGCAACAATTTGCTCATGTCGATCGATATAGAATATGCGCCGCTATTATCATTGTTGATAACGATCTTTTCTTCGATATTTAAACAAGAAGAAAGTATACATACACTTAAGATGGCAACTATAAATTTTATCTTTTTCATTTCTGTTTATTTAAACTGTTCACGAATTTACTACATCTGCCCTTTGAAAAAACCCAACTGTGTTAATATGCCTTTGGTAATATTTAACCTTACTGTTTTCATATCAATATTTGGATTGGAAGATTTTACAAGTGTTGCAAAAAAGTAAGGATGTTTATTTTCTTCTATCCAGCCTACTATCCAGCCAATACTATTATGTTTTTCATCATAACCCCAACCAGTTTTGTAACAAAGCTTATAAAGACTATTGTCTTCTTGCGTCATCACATCACTAACAATCTGTTGTGGTCGTTTTTGAAATGGCAGTTCATCAAAATATAAACGCTTAACCAATCCCACTTGTTCATCAGGAGAAATCTTCAAACTGTTATCCAACCAAAATGTATCAATGCGGCTGCTGAGATCCATATTGCCATAATGCAGGCTATCGATCCATAATTTCATGGTGTCTTTTCCAATTCTTCTGGCCACTTCCTGGTAATAAGGCACACAGCTTACTTTAAAAGCTTCCTTCATCGACATATCTTTATTCCAGTCAGGATTTGATCTTGTGATACCATCCCATTTTATCACCATGTTTTCATCCGTGATCACATTTGTTTCTAACCCAATTAAAGAGTTAACAATTTTAAATGTTGAGGCAGGTAAAAAACGAGCCGTATCGATCGCCATATTATAAATAGTGATCTCCCCGTTGTTGTTTAGAATAGTAAATGAGCCATCTACTTTATTATCGTCGAAGTATTTTTTAAAGCTATCATCTATTTTAGCCGCATTGACTGAGCAGGAGCTGATCGCCGATATATACAAAGCAAAAAGTAAAATGTAAAAAATTGAACTGATCTTTGAAAGTTGCATTATTGTGTTTTGGAATTTGATTCTAAATGTTTTGCTGTTGCTTCTAGTGTTTCATAAAATTCCGGGCCATATTTTCTTGTCAGTGCATCTTTTAAAAAAACATACACGGGTACTTTTAATTTTTCTCCAAGCGTGCAAGCCGCGCTGCAAAGATCTTCGCGAGGTTCGTAATTGACGTACTCCGTCTTTTTGTCCCGGCTTTGTTTGATGCGGATAGGATATAAATGACAGCTGATCGGCTTTTTCCAGTTTACTTTTCCGTCATTGTACGCTTGCTCGATGCCGCATTTTACAATACCTTTTTTATCTGTAATGCCATACACACAAATTTTGCTGGAGATAGTTGGCGTAACCCAACCGAATTCTTTATCGTACACATATTTTCCTTGTCGTGCTAATTCTTTTTTATTTTCTTCATCGAGATAAGGCAATACGGCATCATACACTTCAGCGATGTGCGCCAGCTCGTCTTTATTCAATGGTGCTCCCGCATCGCCGTCAACGCAGCATCCGCCTTTGCATTTGTTCAGGTCACAGACAAATTGCTCATCTACAATTTCATTACTGATTAATATATTATCGATCGCTATCATTGTGTTGCAAAAATACCTATTTTTTAGCTGTGTTTTTCCATTGAAAAGTATTGATCAGGTGATCAAGATCAACCTGTAGAAAATCCTCCACCGGTTTTAACGAATCTGCATTGGGTGTAGTATCAAAATACAAAGCCCCGCGTATAAAATTTGTAGTGCTATCGCTTAGGAAAAACTGTTTGGCTGTTGCCGCATTACCGCCTACTTTAAAAAATATACCATTAATGCCATTCGGTGTAAATATCAGACTGTCTTTTATAGAATTAGATATCACATTATTTTTATTGGTGAGATTAAAAGCATCATTCACCATATTATCAAAAGTATTAATGCCAATAGAATCTTTGTATTTTCCATCCGGGCCTTTCACTTTATAATCTGCCTTACCACCAATTATTTTATAACTCAAAAATACGCGTCCGTTTAAAGTAGGGAAATCAATATTGATCCAGTAAGGATTTTCGGGCGATGCATCAAAGTAAGTGGTATCCTGAATAATGTTTGCGTAAGCGGGATATTCAAAACTATAAGGAAAACCTGGCCTGTCGAATTTTACATAGCTTCTTTTAGGAAGGTCGATTTTGTAATAGCCCTTTCTTTTCGAAACATACGGTGAATTGCAAGATATAAGTAAGAAGTAAAAAGTAAAAACCAAAAAGTAAATGGAATTGTTTCTTGAGATCTGCATTATTGTATTTTGAATATTGTAAGGTTTATCTTTTTGCTTTAAAAAATTCTTTCATCAGTTGTACGCATTCTTCCTGCAATATGCCACCAACAATTTCTGTTTTGGGATGAAAGGGAGAATTATTACCGGCAATTCTTTTATAGCCATTCTTTTCATCTTCTGTTCCATACACAACGCGGCCAATCTTACTCCAGTATAATGCGCCACTGCACATCAGGCAAGGTTGAACCGTTACATATAAAGTTGCTTCAGGTAAATATTTACTTCCTAAAAAATTATAGGCTGTTGTTAGTGCTATTATTTCTGCGTGTGCTGTGCTATCGGTTAATTTTTCTACCTGGTTATAGCCTTTGGCGATGATCTTTCCATTCATTACTACCACAGCGCCTATTGGCACTTCATCTTCTTCAAAAGCCCGCTGCGCTTGCTTAATGGCTTCTCTCATATATTGTTCATCAGTCATCATGAGGGAATTAAACCGGGCATTTTTCGTGGTAATTAATTAATTCGATCGGGGTTTTTTCAAATCCGAATCCTGCATATTTTATTACGATCTCATCTAATACCGCATCAATTTCTTCTACTGTATTTAGTGTAACTAATTTATAACGGTACTCTTTTATGTTTGGTAATCCTTTTAAATAATTAGCGTAGTGGCGGCGCATTTCAAAAATACCCACCGCCGGGCCTTTCCATTCGAAAGATTTATGTAAATGTTTTTTGCAGACAGACACACGGTCTTCAATTGTTGGTGATGGCAAATGTTCACCTGTTTTCATGAAGTGTTTTATCTCTTCAAATATCCAAGGATAACCGATCGCGGCCCTGCCGATCATTATTCCGTCAACACCATATTTATTTTTGTATTCAACAGCTTTCTCCGGACTATCAATATCGCCATTACCAAAAATGGGCATGGAAATTCTTGGGTTATTTTTTACTTTACCGATCAGCTCCCAATCTGCCTGCCCCTTGTACATTTGGGTACGCGTTCGGCCATGTATCGCTAAGGCTTTGATGCCTACATCCTGTAAACGTTCGGCTACTTCTTCAATATTCCTGGTATTATCATCCCAGCCTAATCTTGTCTTAACCGTTACCGGTAATGAAGTAGATTTTACAACGGCTGCGGTTAAACGCACCATCAGGTCAATATCTTTTAAAACGCCGGCGCCGGCACCGCGCATTGCTACTTTCTTTACCGGGCAACCGAAATTTATATCCAACAGATCAGGGTTTGTTACGTCCACTATCTTGGCTGCTAATGATAAACTTTCTTCATCGCCACCGAAGATCTGTATCCCTACCGGTTTTTCGTAGTCGAAAATATCCAGCTTTTGACGACTTTTTATCGCATCGCGTATCAATCCTTCAGAAGAGATGAACTCGGTGTACATCAGGTCTGCCCCCTTGTCTTTACAAACCGCACGGAAAGGCGGATCACTCACATCTTCCATCGGTGCAAGTAATAAGGGGAATTCCGGTAATTGTATGGGGCCTATATTGGGCATTATTGTGTAATATTTTGTATCTAATATTTAATATTTTTTTAAACTGTGAATATTCTCTTTTATTAGGAAGTTAATTCCTAATATTAAATATTCAATCTTACATATTAAATCATTAAGAGGATGTAAATTTACCACTTATATCATACTTATGGCGCATTATGCTAGTAAACGTTTTAATTATTGGGGTCAAACGGGCATTTTGCTTGCTTTATGTGGAGCAGGGTTAATTATAGGAGGGTTTGCCAGTTTAATTCCGCTTATTGGTAAGATCGATCTTTCTCATGTTTTACATGGTACCGGTTCTTCGGATGTAATGGATAATATTTTGAAACCCGAAAATGCCAATGCCTTAAGATGGGTGCAATTCATTTCTACTTTATTCATGTTTTTTTTACCGCCTTTTTTTTACGCCTGGATCTGCCACAAAAAAGCTTTTACTAATTTAGGATTTGTACATACTGTAGATAGCAAACAAATAGTACTAGTGATATTCATCATGCTGGCCTGCACACCACTTGTGGGTGTATTGCAGCAGCTGACTGAAATGATGCCGTTCTCAAAAGCCACATTTTTACAATTCAAAGAAGCAGAAGATGAATATAATAAACAGGTAGCAGTAATTGCCAGGATGAATAATTTTACTGACTACATCGTTTCAGTAGTAATGATCGCGCTGTTACCGGCAGTTTTTGAAGAAACATTCTTTAGGGGCGGCGTACAAAATTTATTATCCCGCTGGATTAAAGCGCCCATTGTTGCCATTATCATAACCTCCGTTATTTTTAGCGCCGTGCATGGTTCTTACCTTGGTTTTTTAAGCCGCTTTGCTTTAAGCTTTATTTTAGGTTGGATGTATTACCGCACGGGAAATATCTGGCTAAATATTGTGGGGCATTTTACTAATAATTTTTTAGGCGTAACTAGTTTATATATTACGTCCCTATCGTCAGGTGGGAAAACAGATCCGTCAAAACTAGCGGATGATCATTTCCCTTTATGGGTCGGGTTGGCCAGTCTGGGCGCAGTTTACGCATTGTTCATGGTATTTGAAAAAGCCAGTCGAAAAGATATTTTTGAACCGGGACAAGAAGTCTTGTTTCATGATGGATACGATACAAACGATCACGATCTAACCAATGTAGAAATTGTTGACAGCGATACTACTTACATACACTAATCAATGGCGCTTAATTTTCAGGTTTTAAAAACACGTGCTCTAACTGCATTGGCTTTCGTAATTGTAATGCTGGGCGGATTATCCTGGAGCGGATGGAGCTTTATCTTTCTTTTCACTGTTATACATTTTGGTTGCTGGTATGAGTTTGTAAAGCTGATGAAAAAAATAAATGCTGATAATTATATTGCCAATAGTTTTTTAGGGTTGCTGTATATTTCTCTTCCGATCATCATGATGATCGATCTTGGTTTTGATGCAAGCATTTTTGCAAAAGACCAGGGCGTTGAAAACTTACATACGTTGCAATATTCATCCGTGATCCCTTGCGGTATTATTTTTTCTATCTGGATAAATGATACAATGGCATATTTGGTTGGTTCTGTAATTGGCAGAACGCCTTTTTCAAAAATATCCCCTAAAAAAACCTGGGAAGGCACAGCCGGCGGCGCCATACTTTGTGTAATTGCGATCGGTTATTTTAGCGGCCATATCAATTCAGCAAAAGTTTTATCACAAACGCATTGGGTAATTATTGCAGCCACTTGCGCTATTGCAGGTACAGGCGGAGATCTTTTAGAAAGCAAGCTTAAAAGAATGGCCGATGTAAAAGATAGCGGTAGCATCATGCCGGGCCATGGTGGTTTTTTAGATAGATTTGATTCTTTGCTGATCGCCGTACCTTTTGTGTGGTTTTACCTTAAGCTACTGGCTTAGTTTTCTCACTTAGCGGCTTTAACTTATATTTGCCCTTCAATTTTTTTTACTATGACAATTCACAGAGAAGGATACAAAACGCTGGCTATCTGCGGTTTGATATTCGGAGCTATTAATCTTACCTTTTTTTATTTCTTAAGTGTTTATTTACCTGTCTTTTTCGGGTGGCTTATATTTTTTAGCACTTTAGCACTATTCTTATTCATTATCTCTTTTTTCAGGATACCGAACCGCGCATTAACGCTCGATGATAACCTGATCGTAGCACCGGCAGATGGCAAAGTCGTAGTGATCGAAGAAACTGTTGATCCGGAATACTTTAAAGATAAAAGATTGCAGGTATCTATTTTTATGAGTCCGGCCAACGTGCATGTGAACAGAAACCCGATAAGTGGCACTGTCATCTACAATCAATATCATAAAGGGAAATATTTAGTAGCCTGGCACCCAAAATCTTCAACAGATAACGAACGCCATTCTGTTGTGATAGAAAAAGCTGGTAAAGAAATTTTAGTAAAACAAATAGCAGGCGCTTTGGCAAAACGTATTGTAAACTATTTGCAGGTTGGCCAACAAGTACAGCAAACGCAGGAGATGGGCTTTATTAAATTCGGCAGCCGTGTAGATCTATTGTTGCCGATAGGTACTAAATTAAATGTAGAACTCAACCAGGTAGTGCAAGGTGGCGTAACAGTCATTGGCACTTTGTAATTATTGATCTTAATGATCGCATAAAAAAAACCTCCCGAAATTATCGGGAGGTTTTTTTATTATGTCTTGTGGAAATATTAGATAGGACTAACTTCTACTTCTACAGTGATATCAACATCATCACTCAACATTGCTGATGGAAATTTAGTTCCAACACCAAAGTCGCTTCTTTCAATTGTTCCTGTAACTTTAAAACCAGCAAGAGGTTTTTTAGTCATTGGGCTAGTTGTAGAACCACGGTAAGTAAGGTCTAATGTTTCAACTTTAGTAACGCCATGTATAGTAAGGTTACCTGTTACTTTGTATTTGCCGTCTGATACTTTTACTAATTTCGTACTAACGAAACTTAAAGTAGGTAAGCTATCCGCGGCGAAGAAATCTGCACTTTTAAGATGCGCATTTCTTTGGTCATCTCCTGTATTGATAGAAGCTGTTTTAGCAGTTAATGTATATACCGCATCGCTGAAATCTGGTTTTGAACTAACGACTGTTGCACTGAAATCTGTAAATGCACCAGAAACTGTAGACACCATTAAATGCGTGATGTCAAATTTCAATTGAGAATGTCTTGGATCTGATTTCCATGTAGTTGCCTGAGCAAAGCTGCTAGCTGCAATTGCTATAGCTACGAATGATAAGAAAACTTTTTTCATTGTTTGTGTTTTTAGATGGTTTGGTAATTGTTTTGTGTTGATAAATATAAGGCTCAATAATTATGCCTTTTTAGCTACCTGAATATTTGCCACTAATTTAACATCTTCACCAAGTGCTAAACCTCCTGTTTCTGTTAATGCGTTATATACTAAGCCAAATTCTTTACGAGGAATTTTTCCGGTTACTTCAAAACCATATTTTTGATTACCCTGGCCATCTTTTTCAGATCCGCCATATTCTACGTCTAGGTCTACGGGTTTAGTAACACCATGCATTGTAAGGTCACCAACCAATTTATAATTTTCGCCACTTTTCTTAAAAGAAGTAGATTTAAAAGTGATCGTTGGATATTTTTCTACATCGAAAAAATCTGCATTTTTCAAATGCCCGTCACGCATTGGCTGGTTAGTATCTACACTAGCCGGATCAATAGTAAAGTTAATAGACGCATTGTCAAAACCTTCTCCCTCAGTAACAGCTTCGCCGCTAAAAGTTTTGAAAGATCCTGAAACAGTCGATATTACCAAGTGTTTTATTTTAAACTGCACGTCTGAGTGCATAGGGTCGATAGACCAAGTTGTTGTTGCCATGTTGTTTTTTTTGTTTTTTTGTTTGAGAAGACAAAAGTAAGTAAATTTGCTATATAATATATAGTACTTTCCTTTTGGATAGTGCCTAATTGTAAAATAAAATCTCCTAACGATGAAAGAAAGAAACCATGAAGAATGCACCAAAGCAATTATTCCGGTAAGGGATGCTTTGGATATATTAAGCGGCAAATGGAAGCTACCTATTATTATCTCGTTATCATTTGGCAATAAGCGCTTCGGACAAATGTCTAAACAAATACCCGGTATCACGGATAAGATGTTATCGAAAGAATTACGGGACCTTGAAATAAACCAGCTGATCAAACGTACGGTGTATGATAGCGTACCGGTAGTGGTAGAATATTCTATGACGCCTTACGGCAGAACACTGGAAAAATTAATTGATGAACTACAGAACTGGGGATTGAAGCACAGAAAACGCATCATCGAAAAAGCTAAATAGCCTAACTCTTTTATTTATAAAGATCGATCACCTCTTTTAAGATGGTATCGATCTTTTTTATTGGGATATCTTTTGAAGGATCTAACAACAAAATTTTCATCCTCGATCTTTTTTCTGCTATCAGTCCAAGATGATCGATACTTTTTCCTTCTACGATCCCGATGTATGGTTGTTTAAATTTTTTATGTACCCACAAATAGCAAAACATCTTGCCATCATAACAATAAAAAGGCATCCCGTATTTCCATGCTTCAGTGATATGTTTGTCTTGTTGGAGGATATGGCTTCTTAAGAACGCTAAGCAAGTCTTGATAGGTTCATCCTGCTGTAAAAAATAATTATCAATCGGTCGAAGCATTTTTAAATATTACGACTTAAAAAATAGATTCCAATTCTTTCAGGTGCCTGACAATATAAGTAGGCTTTAAAACTGTAACAGCATTGATATGGTTCACAAAAACACAATCCATTCCTGCATTGATGGCTCCTTGTATATCCGCTTCTAAATTATCTCCCAGCATAATGCTCTCTTCAATAGTGGCGCCTGCTTTTTGCAGTGCATAATCGAAGATGGCTTTTTTAGGCTTCAAACTATTGCTTGATTCAGAAGTGATCACATTGGTAAAATACTTATCAATGCCACTATTATTTATTTTACTCCATTGTACTTTTTCGAATCCATTAGTGATAAGGTGGAGCTTATATCCTTTGGCAATTAAATAATCCAATATCTCCGTTGTGTAAGGAAACAGCTTTTTCTTTACCGGCAATATGGTGATGAACTTATCGCTAATGGCTTTTGCCAGTTTTTCATCGCCGATCTTAAATTCAAGCAAAGTGCGCCACATACGTTTCCATTTTAATTCTTCGCCAGTGATAAAACCCCGGTGATAGCGTTCCCATAAAAGATTATTGTGGTACAGGTACTTTGTATAAAAAGCATCAAAGGGCACTATTTTCTTTTCTTCGAGATCAAATAGCGTATATATTTCTGTGAGCGCATCTTTCGCATTACTGTCAAAATCCCATAAGGTATGGTCAAGATCGAAAAAAAGATGTTTATATGCTGGCATTGTTAATTTGAAATGTTGTTAATTTACAAAGGTAAGAAAACCTTAAAGAGCTTACTAACAATAAATCATGAATGTAGTAATAACCGGCGCAAGCAGAGGAATTGGAAAAGCGGTAGCAACAGCCTATGCGGCAGAAGGCGCTACACTTTTTTTATGTGCAAGAAACGAATTGGTTTTATACAATGCTGTTGCTGAATTACAAACGAAGTTCCCAAACTGCACCATCAAAGCAAAAGCTTTTGATCTCTCAATAAAAGAACAGGCACAACAATTCGGAACATGGGTTTTGAGCTTTGGTGTTCCTGCAATTTTGATAAACAATGCCGGACAGTTCTTACCGGGTAACATTTCTACTGAAGAAGATGGCATTTTAGAACATACTATTGCTGCTAATTTATACAGCGCTTACCACCTTACACGCGTTCTTGTTGGCAAGATGATCGAAGCAAAGCAGGGACATATTTTTAATATTTGTTCCATCGCTTCTTTACAGGCATATAAAAATGGCGGCAGTTATAGCATCAGCAAATTTGCCCTGATGGGTTTCAGTAAAAATTTGCGTGAAGAATTAAAGCCTTTCAATATTAAAGTAACCAGTGTTTATCCCGGTGCTGTTATGACAGATTCATGGGCAGGTTTTGATAACTCAGCCGGCAGAATTATGGAAGCAGAAGATATTGCAAAGATGATCCTTGCAGCCAGCAAACTTTCTCCGCAAGCTGTCGCAGAAGATATTATACTGCGCCCGCAATTAGGCGATTTGTAAAATTAATTCTCTGTAAACTTATAACCTACGCCACGTACTGAGTGAAAGTATTTTGGGTTACGGCTATCTTCCTCAAAATATTTACGGAAGTTCAGGATAAAATTATCGATGGTTCTTGTGGTAGGATATACATTATAGCCCCAAACAGCTTGTAATATTTTTTCTCTTGTTACTACTTCGTTTTTATTTTCGATAAGCAACTTCAACAGCATTATTTCTTTTTTTGTAAGCGTGATCTTTTGTCCGTCTTTGGTAATGCATTCGAGTGCGTTGAATTCAACCTGGTTCTTTCCAAATGTATAGACTTGTGCCAATGGTGTTCTTGCCGTTAAACGTTGGCTTTTTTCAACCAGCTTATTAACGCGCAATAATAATTCTTCCAGGTTAAATGGTTTGGTCAAATAATCATCTGCCCCTTTTTTTAAACCTAATACTCTATCTGCGCTGCTATTCTTTGCACTCAATATTAAAATAGGAATATCATTGCTCTGTAAGCGGATACGTTCCACTACGCTTATGCCATCGAGCTCAGGCAACATTACATCCAGTATCATCAGGTCGAAATGTTCATTCTTTACAGCTTCTAATGCTTCTTTGCCATCGTAAGCACTTGTTATTTCGTAACCTTCCAATTCAAGGTTAAGCTTTAAAGCTTCCTGAAGGTTTTCTTCATCTTCTACCAGTAATATTGAAATTTTTGCTGCCATTATGAACGAATTGCCTCATTTTTAAATGAGATGGTGAAATTAGCTCCTGTTGGCGTATTATCTGTCACAGAAATGTTTGCATTGTGTTGTTGGGCAATTTTTTTGGTAAGAAACAAACCCAGACCTGTTCCTTTAGCTCCTTTTGTTGCTTTGTTACCAATCCTGTAAAATTTATCGAATACCTTTTTCTTTTCGCTTTCTTCGATCCCTTTGCCTTCGTCTTTTACAGATAATTTTATTTGTTTTCCTTCGAGATATAAAGAAACTAGCACTGCAGCTTCTTTAGGTGAATATTTGATCGCATTATCGACCAGGTTATTGATCGCCATTTGCAATAGCAAAAAATCTCCTTCGATATATATGTCAGTTGCAATGGCATCCTGTAAAATTCTTTGCGGAAAACGGATAGCATAATCGTGTACGCAATTTCTAACCACATCAGAAAGATCAATTTCTTCCTTCGTGATACTATAACCACCTGCTTCAATTTGCGATGCCAGCAGCATATTGTTACAAAGTGAATTTAAACGGTTGGCTTCCTGGATCGTATTTTGAATGAGCCGCTGTTGCTGGCTATCTTCCAGTTTTCTTTTTTGTAAGGTCTCTAAATTTAATTTGGTAACGGCGATGGGTGTTTTTAACTCATGCGTTATGGCCATCATAAAATTATTCTGTTGCTCGCTGGCTTTGAATTGCCGGCGGACCGCACTGTAAATAAATGCTGCACCCGCAATGATCAATAAAAAGAAAACGCTTCCTTCACCTGTGTACTGAGCCGTCTTTCTTTTTTCAACCAGTTTTATCTTTTCTATCTCTTCAAAATATCCCGGGTAGTCCTTTTTTAATTGCATGGTCTCATACTCAGCCATCTGATGATTCTGCGTATTGAGCGCAATGAACCACCACACCAATGCCGATATGATATAGATCAACAGTATCCAGTAAATAATGAATAGAAAACGAACCCGCCTTGCTTTATAGTAAGAAAAAGACATAATCAATTTAGAAAGTGGGGCAACGATTAATTTTGGACCTTCTCAATTCTAACGCCCACGCTCATGATATTTGGTAAAGGATTTTCCCTCATGATCTGCCCGATAGAAAAAGTATACTTACCGGCCCTGAAAGCACCTCTTGCAATTGGCTTGCGTACTTCCCAGATATCATCCATGCCATTGCCGTCCCATCCTGTGGCATCGTTGCCTAATTGTAGTTCCAGTTTTTGATAGCTCATCGTATCGCCGGGAAATTTAGAACCTATGTTTAACCAGAGATTATCGTAGCGATACGCATCTGTATGTCTTACAACTATGAACAGTTTATACTGCACAGTAGTATCAGTAATATCAAAATTGAAAGACGGTTTAAAAGTATCGGCCCATAAATACTGAGGAATAGTAGTATCCTTTTCAAACACATCTAATTGTGTGCAGGAACTAAGCAAAAAGCAAAAAGAAATAACTACTAATAAAATCCTGGCCTTTATCATGATACAAAAATAATTATTGCTTGCTTATTATTTACTTTATAGAACGTTTAATATTTGCTCTTTTGCTTTTTCCAATTCATCCTTCATCGTTACAACGCATTTCTGAATTTCAGAATCGTAGGCTTTGCTGCCGGTAGTATTTATCTCTCTGCCAATTTCCTGGATGATAAAAGATAGTTTTTTACCTTTTGCTTCTTCCTTATCAGCTAACAGGGTGTTGAAGTATTCGCAATGCTGTTTTAACCTTACCTGTTCTTCGTGGATATCAATTTTTTCGATATAATATACCAGTTCTTGTTCTAACCTGTTACCGTCGTAATTTTCTTTGCCTACATGTTGTTCCAATAACTGAACAATTCCTTCACGCACTCTTTTTTTACGGTTTGGTTCTAATTTAATGATCGCTTCTTCCTGTGCGTTGATATTGGTGATCCTTTCTTTCAAGTCTTTTTCTAAGCTGGCGCCTTCATCTTCTCGGTGCTTATTCAATTCCGCCAAAGCCGCATGCAATACTGTTTTGAATTCTTCGAAATCATTGTCGTTCAAAACATCATTTGCCGGGGTTACAATTTCAGGCAAACGAAGTAATGCACTTAACACGGAATTGGTATCGATCTTTAATTCGCCGGCCAGCTCTTCAATTTGTTTATAATAGGCTTTTATCAGATCGGTATTAATATTAACCGGTTTTAAAGTGCCGTTCTGTTTGATAGAGATAGTGCAATCGATCGTTCCTCTAACTAATTTTTCCTGTAAAATATTTCTTATATCAAATTCATACGGACGTAACAATGGCGGCAACCTTAACTGCATTTCAAATTGTTTACCGTTAAGCGATCGTATCTCTACTAAAAATGTTTTATCATTTACAGTACGTTCCGCTCTGCCAAAGCCGGTCATTGATTTAAGCATTTGTATTTGTTTAGTTGAATTTTATAGCAGTTGCAAGTTACAGCATGAAAGTTACAAACCAACCTTGTTAGAGGTCCTTCTTTTTGTAGTCATTATTAACATACATGACCCTTTCAGGTTTGTCATGTACGATAAAACCAAATTGCTCGTATAAGCTATGTGCATCTTTAGTAGTGAGGAGCCATCTTCTTAAACCAGGCATTTCAGGATTGCTTAGCATAAATCCTAACAGCCATTTGGCCAAGCCTTTTCCGCGGTATTCAGTTAACACAAAAACATCTGCGAGGTAGGCGAAAGTTGCATAATCTGTAATTAACCTGGCGAAGCCGATCAAATTGTTTTCTTTATAGATACCAAAGCAAAACGAATTTTCTATCGCTCGTTTTACAATATCAAAAGGGATATGCTCTGCCCAGTAAGATTCGATGGACAAATAATTATGGATAACTGTAAGATCCAGTTTTGCCTTATCTGTACTGATAAGGAATCCGTCTTTTTCTTCTTCGTATGCCATTATGGTTTTTGTTTAAAAAGTAAATGATATAATTCCTTTTCACCAAACATGCGCATTTCACCGGGCTCTAATCCTTCAATGGTCAATTTTTCTATCCGATGCCTGATCAATCGAAGCGTTGGGTAACCTACTGCAGCTGTCATTTTTCGTACCTGCCTGTTCTTGCCTTCAGTTAATATCAGTTTTACCCAGCTGGTTGGTATACTTTTCCTTACGCGTATAGGCGGATTTCTTTCCGGCACAATTGGTTCTTCTCTCATCAACATTGCCCCGCATTTTTTTGTCCGGTATATTTTCCCATCAATGGTGATATCAACGCCGTTTCTCAGATCATTGATCGCCTCCATCGTCGTTGCGCCATCTACCTGTGCCCAGTATTCTCTTTCATGTTCGAAATCAGGATTCAATAAAGCATGATTTAATTTTTTATCGTTCGATAAAATCAATAGGCCTTCGCTGTCATAGTCTAATCGCCCGATAGGATATACATCATTGGGCACATCAAAAAAATCTTTCAAAGTTTGCTTGCCATCTTCAGAAGTGAATTGAGATAAAACATTGAACGGCTTATAAATTAAATAGTAGTGTAACAAAGAAAATAAATTGATGAGTAAATGAAAGTATGCAAATCTATCTGTTACAAAATGAATTTCATCACATCATAAAAATAAGAAAGCCCGACATTTTGAGAGCCGAGCTTTATTATATGGATGGGTTAGTAAGTACTGGAAATAAATTTCCCTACACAATATTAAAAAGAAATTTTGCTAACAGAAAAATTATTTTCTAATTTTTATTAACATATTTTTTTTATCTGTGGATAAGGGCGTATACCTACGCTACTGAAAACGCGCATTGAAAATAGTTATTCATCGACCATGCGAAAAAATAATTTCATTCAGTAAAAAAATCATTCTCTTGAAAGTATTGATAATACAAGGGTTTCAGACGAATGATTTTTTTGCTACTACAAATGCATTTGCGATTGATTAATTATCGATCAGTTTTTTATCATTCATTCTACTACACTTTATTGCTGAATTTCAGGCGCAAAAGTTTTTTTAAAATTTTTTGATTTTCCTGTTCAAAAAGGGCAAAAAAGAGCAAAATTTCTTTCTATTAAGAGTAAATGCAAAGCAGCATACATTTGCAGAAACTTATATTATATGAAATTCCCTTCGCCGGTTTCAGTTAAATGGATAGCTGAATTAATCAAAGCTGAATTAGTTGGCAACATAAATGGAAATGCAACCGGCATTAATGAGATACATAATGTCGAAGCAGGTGATCTTGTTTTTGTTGATCATCCAAAGTATTATGATAAGTGCATTAACAGCGCCGCAAGTTTTATCATCATCAATAAACAAGCAACAATACCTGAGGGAAAGGCTTTATTAATAGTTGATGAACCCTTTGAAGCGTATTGTAAAATTGCCAATCATTTCCGCCCTTTTGAAACATCGTCAAAAACAATAAGCGATAGTGCGAAAATTGGTGAAGGCACATTTATTTTTCCGGGTGCGTTTGTAGGCAATCATGTAAGCATTGGCAAGAATACTATCATTCATCCCAACGTAACGATCGGCGACCATTGTATTATCGGCGATAATGTAGTGATTCAGGCAGGCACCATAATTGGCAGCGATGCTTTTTATTACAATACTAAAAAGAACAGGGAGCTATGGTATAAAAGAATGCCAAGCTGCGGACGCGTAATTATTGAAAACAATGCAGAGATAGGTGCTAATTGTACCATTGACCGAGGTGTAAGCAGCGATACAATAATTGGTGCGGGAACAAAATTTGATAATGGCATACATATCGGTCATGATACGGTGATCGGAAAAAATTGTTTGTTTGCAGCACATGTTTTGGTAGCAGGATGTGTGATCATAAAAGATGGTGTTACCATTTGGGGCCAAGCTGTTGTAAATAAAACATTGACCATTGGCGAAAATGCTATTTTACTGGCAAGAACAGGAGTAGGTGGCGACCTCGAAGGAAATAAAACTTATTGGGGTGCTCCTGCGCAAGACGCCAGTACAGCCAGAAGAGAATTAGTTTGGATAAAAAGAATACCAGTACTGTGGGATAAGGTGATGAACAGTAAATAAAAAACATAAAATCTTTAGCCTAATTCTAAAAAAATAAGGAAGTTGTGAACTGCAACTTCCTTATTTTTTGTTCCTTATTTCTTATTCTTTACTGCGCCGGATTAAAATCATACGGCAATGCATCTCCTGCTTTTCTCCATGTCCAGTATCCACTGATCGTTATATCATTTTGATCGTAGTAATAGCCATTCTGTTCTATATCGATCGCTTTTTGTGGCGCGATCGTCATGATCGAAAGCTGATCTTGTGTATGCGTATCACCCGATGCCTTTAAATAATCATCGCCGGGTTTATCTTTAGTGTATAAAACTATTATATCCGGGTAAGTAGGCGTGATCTCTACTGTTTGAGAGCTATCATCCTTATCATAATTCAAACCGATATAAAAATCATTTACCCTTATTGCTGAATCATTACCATTATTTTTTACAAGGTATTGGACTTCAAAACCATTTTCTTTTAAGGATTTATTGTAAAAGCTTTTCATAAAATGAAGCATGGAGCCATTGTATGCATGCAAACGGTTATTGTGCCATTTGGTTCTTACAGCATCGCTTGATGGATTGAGTTCTGAAAACAATGGAGAGCCTGAATACAGACTAACCTGTGTGTTATATTCATTCACGAAAGAATCCAATGCATAAGTAACTTTATAGCCTAATGCATTGTTATCGATGATCAAAGGTTCTGTTGCTACAACTTTTAAGCGGTTTCTTTTTTTGCTGTAATAGAATTTTAATACTTCATGATTTTCCAGGTAACACTCATGTCCAAATTGTGTAGTACCGATAAAATTATCTAAAAAGAATTGCCCGTATTTTTCCCAGCCATCTTTTACCACTGGCGGACCAGATACAACCGCAACATCATCCATCTCTTTTAATTTTGCACTTAGCTCTACCAATTCGTTTTTGTTATTGGCATCTCCAGTGGTAATTCTTCTGCTGTCAGTTTGATAACCTGTGTAAGTAACTGCAAGATCATATCCTCCATTTGGCAATCTCAGTTTAAAATTTCCCGCAGAATCTGTGACCGTACCAAAAGTGGTATTTTGCGCATATACCGATGCAGCTGCTAATGGAGCGCTTGAAAATTTATCAACTACTTTACCGGTAACATAATAAAAATCAGATTGAGAAAACGCTGCTAACGACAGACTGATCAATAATAAAGAAGATAGGATCTTTTTCATATGACATATTTTACAATGGCTAATAAACGAATTTACGCTACTTGCTGTTAAGTTTTTGTTGTAATGCCGCAGCTGTATAGGCTACTGTTTCTTCGATGGGCGTATAGGTAAAGTCTGGTAAAAATTTATGTAGTTTGGTGTTGTCGAAATTCACTTTGGCCAGGGCCGACGAAGCAGTTTCTTTTGTTACCAATGGAGATTGTGAAGAGAACAACGTTTTAATTGCTTCTAATCTCCAAACAACAGCAGCTAAAAAAGGTGTTACTTTTTTTGAAGGTTCTTTTTTTCCAAATGCTTTGGATATTAATAGGAGAATATCTTTAAAGCTCTTATTAACTGCATTGATAATAAAGCGTTGGTTGATAATATTGCTTTCCATTAATTGTATCATGGACTTTGCAACATCACGCACATCTACAAAACCGGTAACGCCATCACTGTACCAGGGAAATTCATCGTAGACCGATCTAAATATTTTAGATGAACCTTCGTTCCAATTGCCCGGACCTAAGATCACTGTTGGATTTACAATTACTGCATCTAAACCTTCGCTTACACCGCGCCATACTTCTAGTTCACCAAAGTATTTACTTTTTCCATAAATGCTATTGTTTGTTTCTTCGGTCCAGTTAGAAGCTTCGCTGATCGTTGCGCCATCCTGAAATCTTCCGAGCGCAGCGACGGAACTAATATGTGCGAATTTTTTTACACCAGCATCTAGCGCAGCGTTTACAACATTGGCGGTGCCTTCAACATTTATTTTAAAAAGTTCGGCAGTGCGTTTTGGACTAAAGGAAACGATTGCAGCGCAATGATACACTTGTGTAATTCCTTGCATCGCTTCTTCCAAACCTACAACATCAAGGATATCACAATGGATCTGTTTTAATAAAGGAGAATTAAAATCAGCTAAGGGTGTTTTATTATAAATAGCCGTAACCCCCTTGCCTTTAGCAAGCAGCTGTGCGATCAACTCATTACCAACCAAACCGGAACCGCCTGTAACAAGGATCATATTAATAATTGAGAATGGATAATCTTAGACGGCGCTTGTAAATTGTTTCAGAAACCGCACATCGTTTTCGCTGAACAACCGAAGATCTTTTATCTGGTATTTCAACATCGTGATACGTTCTACACCCATACCAAATGCAAAGCCTGTATATTTTGTACTGTCGATGCCACAGTTCTCTAATAAATTAGGATGTACCATACCACAGCCCAATATCTCTACCCAGCCGGTATGTTTACAAACGTTACAACCTGTGCCACCGCAGATCAGGCAGCTGATATCCATTTCGGCACTTGGTTCTGTAAAAGGAAAATAACTTGGGCGAAAACGAACTTTTACCTCATCTCCAAACATCTCTTTTACAAAAAAGTACAAGGTTTGTTTTAGATCAGCGAAAGAAACATTTTCGGCAATGTATAAACCTTCTACCTGGTGAAAAAAGCAATGCGCCCTTGCACTGATCGTTTCATTTCTATATACTCTACCCGGACAAATGATCCTGATAGGCAGATTGCCTTTTTCCATTTCTCTTACCTGAACGCTGGATGTGTGCGTGCGCAATAACCAATCCGGGTTTTGAGAAATATAGAATGTATCCTGCATATCGCGCGCCGGATGGTTTTCCGGAAGATTCAATGCAGTAAAATTATGCCAGTCATCTTCTATTTCCGGTCCTTCAGCAACAGCAAAGCCCAAACGTTGAAAGATAGAGACCATTCTATTACGAACTAAACTTATCGGATGTCTCGACCCCACAGGTAAAGGATCAGCAGGTAATGAAAGATCGATACCTGTATCAACTGTGGTCGGTTGTCCGTTGTCCGTCGTCGCTTTTAATTCTTCATATTTCGCTTCGGCGAACAATTTAAATTCATTCAGTATTTGTCCGAATTCTCTTTTTTTATCATTGGCCACATTTTTCATCTCGCCCATCACATCTTTCACTAATCCTTTAGTTCCAAGGTATTTAATACGGAAAGTTTCCGCTTCTTCACTCTTTTGAGCAATAAAGCTGCTTATCTCCTTTTTGTATTCTTCTATCTTTTGTAACAACTGTTCCATACTGCGAAGATAATAATATATGTTTTAAGTAATAAGTCGTAAGTAATAAGTAAAATATCGTTTTAACTTTAGCCATGTTATATAAAACCCAAAAAACTTACAACTTATAAGGTACAACTTATAACTAATCCCTAAGTTTGCTTCAAATTCTAACACGGATGCAAAGTCTGAACGGTTTTTTATCTCCAATTAACGTATCGCAGCTAAATGATGACAATGGTTATCATCATGGCCAGCTGGCTAACCATATTGTTACTTTTATTACGGAAGTACCAGATGTTTCAACGGCAGATATTGTATTGGTAGGTATTTGTGAAGTGAGAGGCGCCGGGTTGCCGGATAAAAAAGACGTTACTGCGGCAGATATCATCCGCAAAAATTTATACCAGTTAAATTACTGGCACCCAAATGTCAAGATCGTTGATATTGGAAACATTAAAATGGGCGCTACCTTAAACGATAGCTATTCGGCTATTAAGACTGTTGTGGCAGAATTGATCCGTCAGAAAAAAACTGTAGTAATGATAGGCGGTTCTCACGATATCACTTTAGCACAGTACTACGCTTATAAAGAATTAAAACAATCTACCGAGGCTACCTGCATTGATGCCAATATCAACCTGAGCGGTGATAGCGAAGCGCGCAGCGAAAATTTTTTATTGGAAATGCTGACCAGCGAACCTAATCTTGTAAGGCATTATAATCATATTGGTTTTCAAAGTTATTTTGTGCATCCGGGGATATTAGAAACATTAGATAAGCTTCGCTTTGATTGCTTCAGGCTCGGTGTTGCAAAAAATAATATTGAAGAGATGGAACCGGTGATCCGCAACACCAATATGTTAAGCTTTGATATCAGTGCCATTAAATACAGCGATGCGCCGGCTAACGAATGCAGTCCGAATGGTTTTAGCGGTGAAGAAGCCTGTGTACTAACCCGCTTCGCAGGAATGAGTAGTAATTTAAGCAGCTTCGGTATTTACGGATACAAACCACATTTAGATACGCACGAATTAACAGCCAAACAAATTGCACAAATGCTTTGGTATTTTATTGATGGGAAGAGCCGTAGCAAACACGAATCATCAATAGAAGAAAGAAATAATTTTAACGAGTTCCATACCGTATTTGCTGAAGTAGAAACGGTTTTTCTGCAAAGCAAAAAAAGCAACCGCTGGTGGATGCAACTGCCCAATAAAAGATTCATTGCCTGCAGTTATAACGATTATTTACACGCCAGCAATAATGATATACCTGAACGTTGGTTACGTGCGCAGGAAAGACTCTGATTTACTTAAGAATTTAAAATGAAGAATTAAGAATGAAATACATTTCTAATACTTTCACTAGGCTGATACAATTCTTCATTCTTAATTCCACATTATTAATTGTATCCTGCTCTGTTTCTAAACAGCTCTCTCATTCAGCCAATAATATTTTAATTAATGACGCTACAATAAGTACGGGACATATTGGTATTTCCATTTATGAACCCGCTACAAATACTTATTTGTATAATTACGATGCTACAAAATATTTTGTGCCTGCTTCTAATACGAAACTATTTACGTTGTATGCGGGGATGAAATATTTAGGGGATAGCCTGATTGGGTTACGGTACAATGAAACAGATAGTTCCATCACAATTTTTCCAACCGGTGACCCAACTTTTTTGCATAAGGATTTTGTTGACCAACCCGTGCTTGATTTTTTAAAAAAAGAAAAAAGAAAATTTTATATAAATCCCGGCAACTGGAAAGAACAGCCGTTGGGAATAGGCTGGGCCTGGGATGACTATAATGATAGTTATATGGTGGAACGAAGCCCATTTCCTATTTTCGGAAATGTCACATCTTTTTCATTGGATTTTTCTAAACAAGGGCATTATCAATATTTTATTTTATTTAAGCCCCAATTTTTTGAGAAACAAAATACCGATCCCGAAATCAAAAACCTAAATGCATTTCGTTACCCAAAAGATTTTCACGGTTACGGTATATTGGATTTACCCATGTTTATTTTGCAAAGAGATAAAGCAAGCAATCAGTTCAAACAAGTTAGATCTAGATATTTTTTTTCAGGACAAGAAATTCCTTTCTGCACAGATACAATTGCTACAACTCTTAAAATATTAAATACTGATTATTCTATTTCAATAACGGATACAAATTCAATAGTAAAAGATCAACTGGTAAAAACAATTTACTCCCAACCAATCGATTCTTTATTCAAACCAATGATGCACAACAGCGACAATTTTTTTGCTGAACAAACTTTATTAATGGCAAGCAATGAGCATCTGGGTTATATGAGTGATGTGGATATGATCGATACCTTATTAAATAAAGATCTGCAAGATGTTCCACAAAAACCAAAATGGGTGGATGGCAGCGGTCTAAGTCGTTACAATTTATTTACGCCGCAGGATTTCGTTTACATCTTAAATAAAATGAAAAATGAATTTGGTCTAAAAAGATTGGAAATAATATTACCGACAGGCGGCGAAGGTTCTTTAAAAAATTATTATTTAAAAGACAGTGGTTTTATTTATGCTAAAACAGGATCGTTGAGTAATAATAATTCGTTGAGTGGCTTTCTTATTACCAAAAAGAACAAGCTATTGATCTTCTCGATTATGGTAAATAATTATCAGGGGTCGAGTATTATTGTAAGAAAAGCCTTTGAACAATTTTTAGAAGGTATCAGGGAGAAATATTAATTATCTTCCAAACATCTTATCCAATTCATTCTTCTTAAATGCTGTATAGACAGGCTTTCCGTTGGGTGTAATATTGGGTGTTGCACAGGCAAACAGATCTTCCAGTAATATTTTCATTTCTTTTTGTGAGATGGCCGTACCGGCTTTTATAGCTTGCTGCCACGCCAATGAACGCAATAACTTTTCTCTTTTACTGTATTTTAGGTCGTTACTAAAATGTTTGTATTGTTCCAGCATTTTTTCGATCGCTGTTTTTTCACTGCCTTGCTCAAGGTCTGCAGGTGTGCCCTGTATCACAAAAGTATTTTTACCAAAAGCTTCTATCTGATACCCAAGAAAATGAAGATCGGGTAATAATTCATTTAATACTAAAACATCTACCGGCGTTAATTCAATCGTTACAGGAAACAAGCTCCGTTGTGTAGCAATTGGTTTTCCTGCAACGGCAGTTGTAAAACGTTCGTATAGAACACGCTCGTGCGCATTTTGCTGGTGTACTAATAAAAAGCCTTCCTCATTTTGTAAAACGATATACGTATTGTGCAATTGAAGCAACGCTGAATGCTCAATGCTAAACGCAGAAGGCAATACGTGTAACGGTTCGAATGTATTTGTATTGGGCGTTACGCGTTCTGCATTATGCGTCTCTGCCTTACTTGGCTCATACACATCTTTCCAATGCTTCAATTCACTTTTATTTTCAATAAAATGTGCCTGATTTTTTTGTGTAAATGTTTTGAATAAAGATGAGGATGATGCCAGAGATTTGTTTTCATCTGTAAATGGTTTATTTACTGCATCCAAACTCTGAATGGTCGCATCCAATTCAAAATCTAAAGTAGGAGATACGCTGAACTGTGCCAATGCATGTTTTACGGCACTTTGAACAAAGGCGTAAATTATTTTTTCATCCTCAAATTTTATTTCCTGTTTGGTGGGGTGTACGTTAATATCGATCTGAGACGGATCAAGATCAATGAACAATACATACATGGCAAAACTATCTTTCGCGATCATCTCGTCAAAAGCATTCGTCATGGCATGGTTGAGATAGGCACTTTTGATGAAACGGTTATTGACAAAAAAATATTGGTCGCCTCTTGTCTTTTTTGCTGTTTCGGGCTTGCCTACAAAACCATAAATGTTCATGTAGTCGCTTTTCTCTTGAACGCTTACCAGTTTTGAGCCGTAAGTATTGCCGAGTATTTGTACAATGCGTTGTTTTAGCGTGCCGCGTTCTAAATGAAAAACTTCTTGTCCGTTGCTGTTCAAAGAAAAGAACACTTCAGGAAAAGACATCGCTACCCGAATAAATTCATCAATGATATGCCTTAATTCAGATGGGTTGCTTTTTAAAAAATTCCTTCTTGCCGGTACATTGAAAAATAGGTTTTTCATCGCGATGCTGGTGCCTTGTTCCATGGCAACCGGCTCTTGTTTTTTTACCTGGCTGTTTTCTATTTCGATATAAGTGCCCGCGGTATCTTCTGCTTTTTTTGTTTTTAGTTCCACCTGTGCTACCGCTGCAATGCTTGCCAATGCTTCTCCCCGAAATCCCATCGTTTTGATATGAAAAAGATCATCGATACTTTTTATTTTAGAAGTAGCATGCCTTTCGAAACACATGCGGGCATCAATTTCTGTCATGCCTTTACCGTTATCAATTACCTGGATCAACGCTTTACCCGCATCCTGAACGATCAGCTTTATCTCTGTGGCACCTGCATCCACGGCATTTTCCAGCAGCTCTTTTACAGCGCTGGCCGGCCTTTGAATTACTTCGCCTGCAGCAATTTGATTGGCTATATTATCCGGTAATAATTGAATGATATCGGGCAAAATTCTCTCCTTTTATTTATGCGAATTTACGACGATAATTTTGGGTTTGAAGGCAAATATTTGATGGCTGGCGACCAATGATGGTATTAATCCGCTTCTGTAAAAGCAATATTCTTTTCTTTCAAAAAAGCTTTGATCATATCGACATGTACGCATACGCCCACATGTAAAAACGGGCTATTGGAAACTTTCATTTTTTTAGTATCGCTCACAACTTCCTGGTCTTTGATCTCGAAACCCAGGTGAAGATGCTTGGTAGCAGATTGCATTCCGTAAACAGTGCCATTGGTATTAAATAGAGGTCCGCCACTTTGACCCCGTAATCCCGGAGTACTCATTTCAATGCCTGTAATGCCTGATGTATCTGCAATAAACCTGGTTACAATTCCATCTAATGGAAAAGACGGAGAATTAACATTGCCGATAGCGGTCCAATCAATATCATCGGTTTCTGTATTGTGTTTGAAATTGGTAAATTCAGGAAAAGGAAACCCTAAGCGACATAAAGATTTTCCTTGTTTAATTTTTGATCCATCGCGAAGAAAATTCGCGTGCGAAGTGTAGGCTATTTTATTGAACCCTTTAAATTCTATAATTGCCAGATCTACTGTTGGATGAGCATGGCAAGTGAACTCGCTAATCGTATCAAAACAATTTACAAAAGTATTTTTTTGCTGAACTGTTGCATCTTTATTGTATTTGTATTTTGTCTCAAGCCCTAATAAATTATTTTTATACTTATTATCGTTGAGTAGTTTTTTTCTTTCTGCTTTGAACTTTTCAAAATTTGCATTGACTGCTTCACTACCGATGATCGAGTCTACTACATGTTTACAGGTAATCGCTACGCCTGAATCATTTACAAAAAACAATGTGCCTGCTCCGGGAATGATCAATCCTCCATAGGTTCTGGTTATGGTATGTATGGGTTTTGTGAAGCGGGATGCTTTTTCTATTGCTGATTGAAACATGATAATGGAAGTGTTTTAATGTATCCGCTTTCAAATATACGAAGTAAAAATGCTCAACATTGGTATGACGCTCAGGTGAGTGACACAACGATGTTGAGCAAAGTATAAATGCATGTAAAAAATTAATGTTTAAAATGGCGAAGCCCGGTGATCACCATTGCTAAACCGTTTTCTTTACAATAATCAATGGAGTCTTTATCGCGGATAGAACCGCCCGGTTGAATGAATGAAGTTATCCCCGCCGCATGCGCGATCTGCACACAATCATTAAAAGGAAAAAATGCATCGCTGGCTAATACAGCGCCATGCAAGTCGAAATTAAATTGCTTTGCTTTATCAAGCGATTGGCGAAGAGAATCGATGCGGGAAGTTTGTCCGCACCCTTTGCCCACCATTTGTTTGTTTTTTACTAAAGCGATGGCGTTACTTTTTAAATGCTTGCAGACGATGTTGGCGAATATCAAGTCTTCTTTTTCTGCAGCTGTTGTCTCGCGACCGCCTTCTTCTTTCCATTCTTTAAAATTTCCTTCGTCGTTTTGTTGGATCAATACACCATTCAATAAAGATTTGAATTGTTGTTTTGATTCGATTGTTGCTTTTTGTGCTAATAATATCCTGTTCTTTTTTTGTTGTAAGATGGCCAACGCATCTGCATCAAATTTTGGCGCTATCAATACTTCAAAAAATATTTCGTTGATGGCTTCTGCTGTTGCTTTATCTACTGTTGCGTTAGTAACCAATACACCACCGAATGCACTTTCAGGATCTGCCGCTAAAGCTGTGTCCCAGGCTGCTTTTACTGTTGGCCTTTGTGCAATACCGCAAACATTGGTGTGTTTGATAATAGCAAAAGTGGTATCGGTAAATTCTGAAATGATCTGTACTGCTGCATCAACATCTACTAAATTATTATAGGATAATTCTTTGCCGTGTAATTTATCAAAGATCTCTTCCTGGTTGCCATAGAATATTCCTTGCTGGTGCGGATTTTCTCCGTAACGCAAAACAGATTTATTTTTATCGAAAGGATTGGTGAATTCTGTCTGGTTAAAATAATTAGATATCGCAATATCATACCCTGTACAAACATCAAATGCTTTGATGGCAAATGCGCGGCGCTGTTCTAAACTTGTTTCGCCTTTTTGATCTTTTAAAATTTGTTCCAATTGTGCGTAATCCTTTTTTGCTGCGATCACGACTACATCTTTATGGTTTTTTGCTGCACCACGTATCATCGACGGACCGCCGATATCAATTTTTTCGATGATCAATTTTTCATCAGTAGTTGACTTTACTGTTTCTTCGAAAGGATATAAGTCAACAATTACAAGATCCAGTTCAGGAATTTTATATTCTTTCATTTCCTGTTTATCCGTTTCATTATCTCTTCTACCTAAAATACCGCCGAAAACAGATGGATGTAAAGTTTTTACCCTGCCGCCTAAAATAGAAGGATACGTAGTGATCGATTCTACAGGTATGCAAGGGATATTTAATTCTTCGATGAATTTTTGTGTTCCCCCGGTTGAAAAAATTTTTACACCTAATTCGTGTAATTCTTTTACTATGTTTTCAAGGCCATCTTTGTAAAAAACTGAAATTAATGCTGATTGGATCTTTTTCATGTCTTAACCCTGAACAGGGCAAATTTTAAATTAATAATTAGTGTCAGTGCCTTGATTTACATCAAAAACGAACGCTCCTTTATCAGGAACTGAATAATAATGCAAAAGTAACTCATCGCAGTCTTTTTTCCATTTGTCAATTTTCCACAAACTATTAGAAGCGTCGAAAACATATTCTTTGCAATTGAAAATACTTGCCAGTTGAGCCATAGAGAGTTTTGGCGATTTAGAGAGGATAATTATATCAATATCGATTTTTTGTGGAAGCGGCTTGAAATTTAACTGTTTGTCTATTACGATGATCCGTTTGTCGTTGAATTGGTAAATATTACCTGCTGTAAATAAAGAAGGTAAAGAATCTACTTTATTTAGCCTTAACAATACCCTGGCCGGTCGACAATCAAAATTTTGTAACGTGGTATTTGCCAATAAGCTGCTATCCGCAATAAATTGATACCTATTTCCCTCGGCAAGATCAATAGCCTGGTGCCGTGGCATATTATAGACGATCAATTGTTTTTGATTTGTTGTTGTCCAATTATTCCAATCGAGCAGCAATATCAAAAATAATAAGCTTATCAATGATAAATATAAAAGTCTTTTCTTTTCGCTGATCAGCCAGCTACAAATAAACAGCAGGAATAAATACAATAAGCAAGTTGACAATAAAGAGATCGATAAATCATTGATCACAGAAAAAGGCAGCGCGTTGATCTTAAGAATAATTTTATTTAACAACAGCGTGAGCCAAAATATTATTTTACCAAGGCATGTTGCGATAGATGGCATCCATGATAAAGCCATTAATGCAATTTCTACAAACAGGATAATAGTTGATACTGGTATCGCTAATAAATTGGTTGCAAGAAATAAAACCGGGAACTGATGAAAATAATAAATACAAATAGGAAAAGTGAGAACTTGTACCGCTAAAGTAAGTGATACCAATTTCCAGATTTTATCCAGCCATTTATCTTCTATATAGAACCAATGATAGATCGGCTGTTGAAAAATGGTGATACTCAATATTGCTAAATAAGACAATTGAAAACCAACATCCCACAAAAAATAGGGATTGCAACACAACAAAATAAACGCTGATGCAGCAAGTGAATTATAAATAGATGATCTTTTGTCGAATGTGTTTCCAATGGCAATGCAGGTAAATACAATGGCCGAACGAAAAACAGAAGCCGATGCGCCAGTTAAAAATGCAAACAGCCAAATACAACTAAGGATAATAAATAGTTTTACAATTTTTGATCTCCTTACAAAAGGTATAGCATTGCATAGCCACAATAGTATTAAATATAATAGTCCCAAATGCATGCCAGACAAGGCGATGATGTGCACTACACCTGTATTTGTGTACGCTTGTGCTACGTCCTTATCCAGGTCATTTGTATATCCGATGAGCAAGGCTTCTGCAATACCGATTATGCTTTTATCATTGCTTACATTTTTTTGAAGGGCAGATAAAATATATTGCCTGGTAGAAAATATACATCGCTTAAAGGGATTGATATTCTTTTCATCAAGCAATACCCAATCTTTTTCTTTTAAAAAAACATTGTAGGGGGCTTGTTGAAAAATAGCATATCGTTCGTAATTAAATTCTCCTGGGTTGCCTGCGTTCTTTATTGGTTGTAAAATTTTGTTGCTATAAATCTCATCGCCATAATGAAGTTGTTGTGTTGCCGGATCTTTTGAAAAATATAATAGTAGTTTTCCTTTGCAAGGTATTACTGTATCATTTTGAATAATTGCTTCTACAGAGCCTGTTGCTTTGTAGGTTCTTTCTTTTTCGAGTAATGGTTCATCAATTTTTATGATCAACCCGTTATTATGTTCGTAATAATTTCCGAACCAGTTTTTATCATGCCTTATATCTTTTTGCCAGGCGATCAATAAGCCGAAACTTATTAATAATAAATTAATGCAAATACCTTGCACTATTTGCAGTTTAAACCTTGCGCCAATTGGTAAAAAATTAAACACAATTATCGCAGTAGAAAAACACGCAGCTTCTAAAACAATAACAGGTAATGGCAGCTTTAAATACCATTCTAACAATATCCCGATCATAACCGGAACAAGCAACCGTATAAATGGCGATTGTTTCCAAATAGATATTTTGGTTTTATAGGGCACGGTTTCAAGATAAAGAACTCCTTTTTATTTTTTTAGTTGAAAACAACGTCAAAACAGAGAAAAAAACATTTGGGATATATGCGTAATTTTGCTGCATGAATTCGAACGACAATATCATTTCATTTAGTAGAGCGATGAATCTGGCTCTATCTGACAATAGTTTTGTATCTGTAACTCTAGGTAATTATAAAGGCGTAGAACCTGAATTGAAAAATATCTATATAAAAAAGATACTCATAAAAAAAGAAGAAAAACTAAGCTTTACCTATCGCTATCAAACTCGCGATATCGTTAAAAATTTTTCTACGCATGAAGCAATGGAAAATATTACCAAAGCTTTAAGCGAAGGTTTCAAATTCGCAACCCTTTTTACAACCGGCTTTGATCTGATCATTGAGCAGACAAAAAATGAAATGTATAGTCTAAAAAAGGTCGCCGCTACAAAAACTGATCTCCCGTCTTTACAACATGATAAAGAAAAGAAACGCCTGATCGATACAAATAATAAACCTTATCTGCATGAATTAAAAATTACGGATGCTGCAGGTAATGTATTTAAAGCAACACAGGATAAATACCGGCAGATCAATCACTATATAGAAATTTTAAGTTCCCTTATAAAAGAGCTTCCTGAAAAACAATTGTTGAATGTAGTTGATATGGGTTCGGGCAAAGGTTATTTAACTTTTGCTTTGTATGATTATCTTACCAACGTTGTAAATGTAAATGCCCAGGTAACGGGTGTTGAGTTTCGGGCAGACTTAGTAAAACTTTGCAATAGCATTGCCGCCAATTCAAATTTTAAAAAATTACATTTCGAAGAAGGTACGATCGATAGCTATGACAGTAACGATACAAATATTTTAATTGCTTTACATGCTTGTGATACTGCAACCGACGATGCGATACAAAAAGGTATTACCGCTAATGCAGATCTTATTGTTGTAGCGCCTTGCTGTCACAAACAGGTAAGACGCGAGATCGAAAAACATAAAGCAGCTAATGATGTAGAATTTATTACCAAGCATGGCATCTTTTTAGAACGCCAGGCAGAAATGGTAACAGATTCTATCAGGGCAATGGTATTAGAATATTTTGGTTACAAAACAAAAGTGTTTGAATTCATTACAGATGCGCACACGCCAAAGAATATTATGATCATTGGGATAAAAAATAATGCGCTGGCTTACAAAAGTCCGATGTTGCTGGATAAAATAAAAGCGGCTAAAAAATATTTCGGTGTTGAAGTACACCATTTGGAAAAAGCAATGGGAATATAAATCTCTTTCTTCGCACTTGCTCCATCGGAGCAACTCCTTTGTAGAAATAATTTATTCCGTAGGAGTAACCCATAATTGCCTGAAAGGGAAACTCCTATGGAGTTTGATTGCCTTTTTTACTTTTCTACAAAGGGGCAACTCCTACGGAGTTTTTTTATCGATAATTGTTCGTAAATTTGTAAGGTAAACTTACAAGTTTTACTTCTTAATTATGGAAACCCAACAATTAGCATCAGATTTTAGAACCGTTGTTACCAGACTCATTAAAAAACTGCGCACCAAATCTGCCACAAGCATGAGTCTTTCACTTACTGAAAGATCGACCATGGCTTTACTGGACCTGCACAAAGAATTATTGCCAAGCGAATTGGCCGGCATGGAAAAGATAACCACACAATCCATGTCGCAGATATTGAGCCATTTGCTGGAACTTGGTTATATCAACAGAAAAGAATCAACAACAGATAAACGCAAAGCCATCATCTCCTTATCAAAAACCGGACAAACAGTTTTGTATAAAGTACGGAATGAACGTGACCAATGGCTTAACAAAGCCCTGCAAGCAACCTGCTCAGAAAAAGAACAGGAGCAGCTTCGCAAATGTTTGCCGCTATTGACCAAGCTGGTTGATTTTGATTAAGAATAGTATAGTATTTGTATAGAAAAGAAAGAAGAGTTAATTATGAACATCAGTACATTCAGCGCATTTAAAAGTCGTAACTACAGGTTATATTTCGTCGGACAATCTATTTCACTGATCGGCACATGGATGCAAAAAACAGCGGTAAGCTGGGTGGTGTATTCCTTAACGCATTCTAAATTTATGTTAGGCGTTACTTTATTCGCTACCATGTTTCCTTCGTTTTTATTTTCGTTTGTTGGTGGTGTAGCGGCAGATCGTTTTAGTAAATATAAATTGCTTTTGCTGACGCAGATCATATCAATGGTGCAAGCCGTTATGTTAGCGGTGTTAATTTATTTCAAACATTATTCCATTTGGGAAATATTATCCTTAAGTGTTTTGTTAGGCATCGTAAATGCATTTGATGTGCCTGCGCGTCAATCACTGGTGTACGATATGGTGGATGATAAAAAGGATCTTCCGAATGCACTGGCATTAAATTCATCGATGGTTAATTTATCAAGATTGATAGGGCCGGGTATTGCCGGCATTGCCATTGAACATTTAGGTGATGATGTTTGTTTTGGATTGAATGCATTGAGCTTTGTTGCAGTAATCAGTTCGCTGCTATTAATGAAGCTGCCGAAATATATTTCAAAACCCGCAACTAAAAATGTTTTAGGAGAGCTTCGCGAAGGAATACAGTATGTTAAGAAAACTCCTTCGATCGGATTTTTAATTTTAATGTTAGGCATGATCAGTTTATTGGTTTTACCCTTCAGTACTTTGATACCAGTGTACGCAAAAGATATATTTAAAGGAACTGCTTCAACATTCGGGATTATCGATAGCGCCATCGGATTAGGTGCATTTACCGGCGCCATATTTTTAGCATCTCTAAAACCTGGCAAGGACCTTAGAAAAATATTAGCCATCAACACATTTGTTTTTGGTACCGGCCTCGTATTATTTTCACACATGACCTATTATCCGCTGGCATTGCTTTTTGTAACCATCGGGGCTTTTGGTATGATGTCGCAAATAACGATCACCAATACATTGATACAAACTACAGTTGACCCCGCAATGCGCGGGCGCGTGATCAGTTTATATGCCATGGCATTTTTTGGTATGCAGCCATTAGGTGGTTTAGTGATCGGGTATATATCAAAATATTTAAGCGTACAAAATACAGTAATGGGCGAAGGTATTTTTGCTATTTTGATCGGTTTGTTACATGTCCGTTTTTTATATCGGCATAAATATAAAAAGCCAAGAGTTACCGTTGTTGCAAAACCTGTGGAAGTAGCAGCATAATTATTCAGTCATCTTTTTATTAAATAATAATTAGATTACAGTAAATTATACGCTATGGCAAACAACCAAAACGAAATCAGCTTTCTTGAATTTCTTCCTGTTAGCCTTTTCGGCAGCATCATGGGGTTATCCGGTTTGGCTTTTTCGTGGGAGTGGGCAGAAAAAATATGGAGTTTAAATAAATTGCCAGGAGAAATTATTGGCGCATCAGCTATTTTCTTTTTTATTGTATTGAGTATTGCCTACTTACTTAAATTGGTAAAATATCCTGCGCTTGTAAAAGCAGAATTTAATAATCCGGTTTCAGTAAGTTTTTTCGGAACAATCACCATTTCTCTATTATTGATACCCGGTATCATTCTTCCTTATTCGCAAAATCTTGCCATAGCAATATGGGTTATTGGTGCCCTATTAATGGGATTGTTTGCGTGGATGGTATTGCGCAAATGGCTCGATCATCAACAAGAACCAACAAATGCTTTACCTGTTTGGATCATTCCAATTGTTGGAACACTAGACGTGCCGATCGTTGGTTCAAGATTACCTATAACAGGCATACACGAAATATGCCTTGTGTTCTTTTCTATCGGAATAATTTTTACAGTTATTTTATTACCTGTCATTTTTTCAAGATTGATGTTTCAGGCACCTATGCCTGTTGCGATACAACCAACTTTATTAATTCTCGTTGGGCCTTTAGCTTTAGCATTCTCAGGATATTTATCATTAACCGGTATACTGGATACTACAGCCAGCATATTTTATTATGCAGACCTTTTTATATTACTATTGTTTGGAAGTAAAATAATACAGATCGCTACTTGTTGTCCTTTTCGTGTTGGTTGGTGGGCTATTGGTTTTCCTTTAGTTGCTATTACTATAGCATCTTTTAGATATGCAGTAAACAGGCATTCATCAATTTATCAAATCATACCAGCTATCTTATTAACAATATCAACAGCAGTTATTCTCTTTCTGTTGATCCAAACTTTTTATAAATTGTTTACGAATCAATTGTATTTAGTTAACCCTGTTGCGGAAAAAGAAACACGTGTATTAGAACCCGGCGTCAAGGCTACAGCATAATTTTATTTTAATGAATAGTATATCCATCCTGGAAATAAGGTCTGATCAAGTAGCACTGTACAAACAATTTTTTATGGCCGGGTTAATGGCCGATGAAGAAAGTTTTAGAATGACGCCTGCAGATGATATTAATTTATCATTCCCAACAAAAGATAAAGAAGATAGTTTTACACTTGGTGCCTATGTTGATAATGAACTCGCAGGCGTAGTAAGTTTTGCACGCGAAGGAATAGACAGAGAAAAGTTGCGCCACAAAGGACTTTTATTCAGAATGCTTGTAACAAAAAAATTCCGCGGACAAGGATTAGCCAATAAATTAATTGAAGAGTTATTAGCAAGAGTAAAAAAGATCGATTCTATAGAACAGATCAACCTTACTGTTATTGCGGGCAATGAAACTGCTAAAACACTCTATGAAAAATTTGGTTTTGAAACATTCAGTGTAGAGCATCATGCAACAAAGTGGAAAGAAAAATATTTTACTGAGGAGCAGATGGCGTTGAGATTGAAATAAAAAAAATCCCGAACGATCGTTCGGGATTTTAATTTAAATATTATTTGCTAAGGTGCATACTACGCTCTCTATACAATTGTCTGAAATAAGGATCTTTCAGATCTTTGATAAAGCGTATCGCTTCTCCTGTACTTTTCATTTCAGGACCAAGCTCTTTGTTTACACCCGGGAATTTATTGAAAGAGAAAACCGGTTCTTTTATCGCGAAGCCAGTTAACTTTTTCTCGTATTTAAAATCTTTCAGTTTTGCAGAACCTAACATCACTTTGGTAGCAATATTCAAATAAGGTATTTGATACGCTTTAGCAATGAACGGTGTTGTACGGCTCGCTCTCGGGTTGGCTTCGATCACATAAACAGTACCATCTTTTATCGCAAACTGAATATTTATCAAGCCGTTTATTTTTAACGCTCTTGCAATTTTTTCTGCGTACTCTTCCATCGTATGAACGATCAATGGAGATAAATTGAATTGCGGTAACACACCATGACTATCGCCACTATGTATACCAGCCGGTTCAATATGTTCCATCACACCCATTACATGGAATTGGTCGCCATCAAAAATTCCATCAATCTCTGCTTCCTGGCAACGATCTAAAAAGTGATCAATTAAAATGGTATTGTTGGGAAGATGTTTTAATAAACTTAAAACCCCTTTTTCTAATTCTTCATCATTTAAAACGATACGCATTCTTTGTCCGCCTAAAACATAACTCGGACGAACCAAAACAGGATATCCAACTTTCTTCGCAACTTCGATTGCTTCGTCGGTATTAAATGCTGTTCCGTAATTTGGATAAGGAATGCCTAACTCTTTCAGCATATCACTGAAACGTCCGCGGTCTTCTGCGATATCCATACTGTCGTATGAGCTACCTATAATTTTTATTCCTTTTTCGTGTAAACGTTTAGCAAGCTTTAATGCTGTTTGGCCGCCTAGCTGAACAATTACACCATACGGTTTTTCATGCTCAACTATTTCCCATAAATGTTCCCAGAACACTGGTTCAAAATATAATTTATCGGCAATATCAAAATCAGTTGACACCGTTTCAGGATTACAATTTACCATGATGGCTTCGTAACCTGATTCTTTGATCGCTAATAAGCCATGTACACAACAGTAATCAAACTCAATACCCTGACCGATCCTGTTTGGACCGCTTCCTAACACAATTACTTTTTTCTTATCAGAAACTTTGCTTTCGTTACTCACTAATTTATTAGCAGTAGCAGGTTTATTTTCAAAAGTAGAATAGAAATAAGGCGTTTTTGCTTCGAACTCTGCGCTACAAGTATCCACCATTTTGAATACCCTGGTTAAACCCATTTTCTTTCTGCGTTCGTAGATCTGTTCGCTATCAATATCATCTTCTTTCATGATGCGCGCTAATTGTTCATCACTGAATCCTAAAAATTTAGCTTCTGTCAGCAATTCATCCGGTAATGTTTTCAATCCGAATTTCGCGATCTTCTTTTCGCAATCAACTATTTTTTGTATCTGGTAGATGAACCATCTGTCGATACCCGTTGCGTCACAAATTGTTTTGATACTAACGCCCGCCATCAACGCATCTTTAATTCTAAAAACGCGATCCCATTTCGGTATCTTGATATATTCAATTAATTCTTCTGCGTGCATCAAGCTTTTGCCGTAGTAGCCTAAACCCACTGCATCATTTTCTAAACTCTGACAAGCCTTTTGAATGGCTTCAGCAAAGCTTCTGCCGATGGCCATTACTTCACCAACACTTTTCATCTGGAAACCTAACGTATCATTGGCTCCTTTAAATTTATCAAAGTTCCATCTTGGTATTTTTACGATCACGTAATCAAGTGCCGGTTCAAAATAAGCTGATGTTGATTTGGTGATCTGATTCTTCAATTCATCCAAATTGAAGCCTATCGCCAGTTTCGCAGCGATCTTTGCAATTGGGTAACCCGTTGCTTTACTTGCTAACGCAGATGAACGGCTCACACGCGGATTAATTTCTACCACGATGATCTCTTCTGTTTTAGGATTCATGGCAAACTGAACATTACATCCGCCTGCAAAATTTCCTAAAGCACGCATCATCCTGATAGCTGTGTTACGCATTGTCTGGTAGGCTGTATCGCTCAATGTCATCGCAGGCGCAACAGTAATGCTATCACCTGTATGAACACCCATCGGGTCAAAATTTTCTACTGTACAAATGATCACCACATTATCATTATCATCGCGCAGCAATTCCAGTTCATATTCTTTCCAGCCTAAAACAGCTTTCTCCACTAATACTTCATGTATTGGAGAAGCCGTTAAACCGTTATTTAATGCTTCGTCTAATTCTTCTTTTTTAAATACAATTCCGCCGCCCGATCCGCCTAATGTAAATGAAGGCCTGATCACCAATGGAAAACCGATCTCCTGTGCAAATTCTTTTCCTTCTAAAAAGGAGTTGGCTGTTTTTGCCGGACAAACAGGAATTTCCATCTGTATCATCCACTGGCGGAATTTTTCTCTATCTTCTGCTTTATCGATCGCTTTGATATCAACACCGATCAAACGGCAATTGTATTTTTCCCACAAGCCAATTTCATCAGCGTCTTTACAAAGATTTAGTGCTGTTTGTCCGCCCATGGTAGGCAATACCGCATCGATCTTGTTTTCGGCAAGTATAATTTCGATGCTTTCAACGGTTAATGGAAGCAGGTAAACCCTGTCTGCCATCATCGGATCCGTCATAATTGTTGCCGGATTACTGTTGATGAGGATCACTTTTACCCCTTCTTCTCTCAAGCTGCGGGCAGCCTGGGTACCGGAGTAATCGAATTCGCAGGCCTGGCCAATAACAATGGGGCCTGATCCTATAATAAGTACTGTTTTGATGGAATTATCTTTTGGCATAAGTAGTGTGCCCCGGAGGCGGGCAAAATTAGTGCAATTCTGTTAAAAAAACGAACCAATTTATTGGCGTTTAAAAGTATTTGTTATCCGGTTTTTAGTGGTAGCCTTTCACCTCAAGCCGGTGAGAATGTGGAAAAGGGGGTAAAATGTCGGTATGCTCTTCTTGGTTCTCTTTAAATTTGCACATATGAATTGTAGCAAGGTTTTCCTTTTTTTAGGTTTTATTAATTCTGGTTTTGCAGCTTCAGCGCAGGTTTTTCCTGTCAAAAATTATCCTAAGGGTTATTTTCAATGGCCCGTTGATGCTACTATTGCTTTGGCAGCCAATTTTGGGGAGTTGCGGCCCAACCATTATCATATGGGATTGGATTGTAAGACGGACCAGGTACAGAACAAACGTGTTTTTGCTGCCGCAGATGGGTATATCGCGAAAGTTAAGATCGAGCCTTCTGGTTTTGGCCGTTGTATTTATATTAATCATCCAAATGGTTTAACTACAGTTTATGCTCACTTGAATAAATTTAATCCTGCATTGGAAAAATATGTTACGGAGCAACAGTACAAATTACAGAGCTGGCAAATATTTATTGATATTCCTGCCGATTTGTTTCCTGTAAAAAAAGGTCAGTTTATTGCATTCAGTGGAAGCACCGGTGGTTCCGAAGGCCCGCATACACATTTTGAAATTCGTGATACCAAGACGGATAAAGTTTTGAACACTTTGCTGTTTGGTTTTCCTATCGTTGATAATATTCCCCCCGATGTTTTGCGTTTAGCCGTTTACGATAGAAGCATCAGCACCAATGAACAAACGCCACGTATTTTCCCTTTAAGAAAAGTGAATGGCGTTTTTACACCGCCTGCTTCTTTATTAATTGAACATACCAATAAAATCAGCTTTGCGATTACTGCATACGATCGCTATGTTGGTTCCACACATCAGAATGGTATTTACCAGGCTGTATTATATGATAATGAAAAGCCTGTTGTAGGTTTTGATATTGATAGTATCAGTTATGATCAAACAAGGGATGTGAATGCACATATTGATTATCGCTTAAAAAATAGTGGCGGACCGTATGTGCAACATTTGTCAAAACTGCCCGGCTATAACGAAAGCATCTATAAAGAAATAAGCGGCGATGGTGTAATTGATATTGGTGATGATAGTGTACACCAAATTAAAATAGCAGTGATCGATGCTTATGGCAATACATCTTATGTGAAATTTAGCGTCCGTGGAACAGTTAGTGATAAAGAAAAAAATGATTCAGCGATCTATGAAGATCCAAATGAATTTTTGCCGGTTTGTATTAATGTATTTGAAAATAATGATATAGCGTTTTACCTGACAGAGAAAAGCTTGTACGATTCTATCCGTTTTAAATACAATGTATTTCCCCCTAACTCTGCTGATGGTGTGTCAAATATCTTTGAACTCTACAATGGGAATGTACCGATGCATGGTTATTTTCCCATAAAAATAAGAGGCAATGTAAGCGATTCCTTTAAAGATAAAATTGTGATGGAAAGATATTGGGGAGATAAAAAAGAATTTTCAAAAGCCGAATATGAAAATGGATGGTACAGAGCCGACTTTAGAGAGTTTGGTTATTTTAAATTGCTGCGCGATACAGAACCTCCTGTGATAAGGGCTCTAGGGTTTTATGATGGCATGAATTGTGCCGGTGTACATCGATTGGCATTTGACATAACAGATAATAGTAAAGACATTAAAAATTTCAGGGCTGAGTTAGATGGCAATTGGTTGCGCTTTACAAACGATAAGAACCTTGCCTACATTTATGATTTTGATGAGCATTGTCCGAGAGGCGCACATACATTAAAAATCAGTGCGGAAGATAATGTAGGAAATAAAACAGAAAAAATATATCACTTCACCAGATAAGCATACGATCATGACAACATTAACAGAAGGGAAAAAAGCACCGGTTTTCAAAGGTGTAGATCAAAACGGAGAAAAAATTTCTTTAGCAGATTTCAAAGGAAAGAAAGTGATATTGTATTTTTATCCAAAGGATGATACGCCCGGATGTACCGCGCAATCTTGTAATTTAAGGGATAACTATACCGAGTTATTAAAAAAAGGTTTTGCCGTAATTGGTATTAGCACCGATGATGTAAAGAGCCATAAAAAATTCGAGGCGAAATTCTCTTTACCTTTTCCTTTGATCGCTGATGCCGATCAAAAGATTGTTGAACAATATGGTGTTTGGGGAGAGAAAAATTTTATGGGTAAAAATTACATGGGCACTATCCGCACTACTTTTTTAATTGACGAAGAAGGAAAGATCAAAAAAATAATCAATAAGCCTGATACAAAAAATCACACAGAGGAAGTATTGAAAGCGTGGGAGAGTTGATCCGGATGTGATGATTTTGAAGATATGATAATAAAGGGCCTACATCATCACATTGTTATATGATCACATCTTCAAATTAATCCCCTCTAGGGCATTGGTAGCTGCTTGACAAATTAAACGACAAGCCGATCTCCGCGATCATGTACTGATCTTTTTGTTTGCTCCATCCACGTTGTGTTCCTGGAATTTTGCCTAGCGCTTGTCCGGCACTACGGTCTTGCAATTTTTCTGCAGTTGAACCGGGTGCGAAATTTGATGCGCCCACATAAGTAGTACTAACATCATCCAAATAATCGGTAGTGGTAAGGCGTTGAATAACCTGAAAAGAAAAATTCACACCATTGCTTAAATTATATTTTATACCCATCCCGATAGGAAAACATAAAGCTACTAAACTATAAGGTTTTCGCACTTTGCCATCTTCCCCTTTGTAATGAACATCTTGTCCTTCGGTGCCGAGTGGTTGTAGATAAACTTTATTTCCATCAAGGTTTGTGTATGGATCAAAACCAAATACACCAATGCCCAATGTTATAAAAGGTGTGAAGGAATGTTTAGGGTCGCCGGGTACAAATTTGAAAAAGTTAAAATCTCCATGAACAGCAAGTTCCCATAAACTCGTCTTGAAACTTAAATTCCTTTCTTGCTGGTAAACATTTTTACTGTAAGAATCGCTATACCCAAAATGTGCATAGTGGGCACTTACGCGCATACCCAAATATTCATTGAATTGTTTTAAGTAATAACCACCTATCGCTGGACCGGGGTGTGTAATATCAGAATTATGATTTAGGTCACCGAAATAATGCGCAGCCCCTATCGTAATACCAAACTCACCAATATGCGTATACTGCGCTTTTGCGCCGGTTGCTGCTAACAGAGTGAAAAAAATAATAATGATTCGATGCTTCATGCTTACGCTAAGATATAAATTGAATTGCTAAACTTTACTTAATTTCTCTTATCAAGACCCCACGAAAGCTTATTGCGCAGCGTTTGTAAAAAATTATTTTCATTTAAACGGATAAGATTGATATAAAACTTTTCTTTTTTTACTGCTATCTGTACTTCTTTTGGCACTATTGCCCTGCGACTATCAAGCGTACACAAAAATTCATCTGTTCTGCCTTCTACCTCAAAGGAAACAATCGTGGTGTCTGGAACAATAATAGGACGAATATTTAAATTATGCGGAGCAACCGGCGTAATAACCAAACTTCCGCTATCGGGAAAAACAATTGGGCCGTTACAACTAAGCGAATAACCGGTAGATCCTGTCGGCGTTGCAACGATCAATCCATCTGCCCAATAGGTATTTAAAAATTCTCCGTTTAAATACGTGTGAATTTTTATCATTGAGCTGGAATCTTTTTTCTGCAATGTAAATTCATTCAACGCATACGGCGTAGCGCCAAATAAAGGAATATCCGCGTCAAGATGTAGTAATGTTCTCTTGTCTAAAACATATGTTCTATTGATCAAGGCTTGTATGGCCGAATGCAATTCTTCTCTGCCGATACTTGCTAAAAAACCGAGTCTGCCATAATTGATCCCTAGAATTGGAATACCCTTATCACGCACCAATGTTACTGTATCTAACAAGGTCCCATCACCACCAAGGCTAATGATCGAATCAAAACTATCATCCAAGTCATCAGAAGAATTGAAAGTTGAATACTTTCCTTTCATATTCACTGTAGAATAAAACTTGTTGAAAAAATCCTGAAAAAAAACAGCTTCTACTTTATAGGCATCCAGTTCTTTCAACAGCAATTCCATGTCAGTATGCTGATTATTTTCTATACCCCTGCTATAAATTGCTATTTTCATTTTTTTGAATAATTATTATAACCCCTTCTGGATATGCAAAAATAACCCCTTTTCGTTTAATTGGTCAATACTGTATTCTAAACGCAGGTTTAGGTCGTAAAAAGTAAGTATATCCATTCCTACACCATACGTGTACAAAAACCGGTTATTAAAGTACGCCTCATATTTTGTTGGAAGATATGAATACCCAATATCTACATACGTTTTAGCAAATACCGCAAAGGGAACACGCTCTGCAATAGATTTAAATAAGAATGGAAAAGAAACAACGAACAATTTCTTTTTTAAGGTTGACCTTGCAAGTCCGTAGGCAACACCATCAACGACGTAATATTCTTGTCCGCGTAAATACGTTTCATTATAGCCAAGTGCCTGCTGATTGATGTACGCCTGGTCAAACGGCAATTTGATCTTCGCCTGCGTTTGTTCACTAAAGTACCATCCATGTTTTAGGTCCCAGTATTTATTATACGATCCTCCAATTGAAAATAAATTGATGCCGCCCGTTAACCCAAAGCCTCTTTTAAAAACTGTTATTAATGCTGTTGTTCCTTCTAAAGGAAAACCAACATTGTTTACATTGATGTATTGATAGCTATAACTCAGGTCTAAAAAGCTTTTGTAATTAACTGAATCTTTTAAATAATTAGGATTGTATGCGGCTGTAATAACCGAATCATTAACGTTCAAATAATTATACGTTAGACTGAAATATTGACGCGTAGTAATATTTTTACGAAGGATATAAGATGCGTTCACTGTCCAATTATCAATTGCATATTTTGGGCCGGCAAAATACAATGCCTTATTGTTGTAAGATGTTTGATAAATAAGCTGTTTGCTTTGCGATAGCCCTCCCGAAAAAAACAATCCTTTTGTTAGTGATGAGTTTACATACGGCAAAGAATAAGCTAGAGAAACAGTACGTGTATACCCATCAATAAGATATAAACGCAATTGATCTTTTCTTCCTGTGAGATTATAGTGAACAAACTTGGCGCCGTAATTCGTTCTTGACAGATCGCCTTTATACTTTACGAGCCATTCATTTAAATTTCGATCGGCAATTTGAAATATCGGTATGGGAAAAATATACCAGCGTTCTTTTACCGTTATGTTTATATTGATCGCTCTGTCTGCTACTGAATCTGCTTCAATTCTAACATCGCTGAATAAAGTAGTATTGTATATTTGTTCACGTACTTCTTGTAATTGTTCGGTTAAAGCTGCCACCGTAATTGAATCACCATTTTGAAATTGGATCTCCCTGTAAATAATATACGCTTTGGTAGTGCCATTACCACTTACATTAATTTGGTTGATCATTATTTTTGTTGAAGAATCTGTTACAGCAGCAGACAGGTGAATAGTAATATCGCCTGCTCTGTCAATATTTTGAGCAATGACGGCAGTAATGGTTAGTGAGAGAAAACAGCAAAGGAGTATTTTTTTCAAAACAGTCATTGGTACACAATTTCGCCTTTGGCAAAAGGATAAATGTAATTGTTATTAACGAAATAATTGTGCTAAAGGAGAATGAATGTTAGATGTCGAGATAATTCATCAAATGTTTGTAATTGCTGTGAATTGTGTTTTCAAAATTTTCAATTCCAAAATAATAGATCACATCATAATCGTAGCGTTCAAAAGTCGATATTACACCGGCGATCTCTTTTTTATTAAGGTGAAGCGTAACGGTTAGCATGCCGGTCTCTGCATGAATGATCGTATTTAAATGAAGTATGGTAGCGTCGTTGCTTTCAACGATCCTGCTTATTTCAGAAATAGCAAAATTGGTACGCTCCATTTCTAAAACGATGATGCCGCCAATTTCATTAGCGCCGGAAAAACTACCTAGCGCTTTTAAAAGATCTGTTGTAGTTATAACCCCTAACAATTCTCTTTCTTCATTTACTACAGGTACAACTGTTGTTTCGTATTGATTGCTACAACTAACTGCATTTAAAAAATGTTGGTTGTCGCCAACTGCTGCTGGGATAAAACTTTCTTGCAAAGCCTGGATGGTTACTTTATCATTTTCTGCATCTAACAGGTCTTCTTCGCTAATTAATCCAAGGAATTTATCTTCTGAGGCTACGGGTAAATGAGACACCCTGAAATCTGTTATCAATTGCAAAGCCTTGCTGACAGAATCCTGCAGGTCTAAACGTGGGATATTATTATTTATGAGTTCTACTGTCAGCATCTTAACAAGTTTATATGTTTAGTCTACTGTTTTGTTATGAAACCGTGACACTAACAAAACGATCGGGTACAGAACTAAAGTATGAATACTTACGCAGTTACAGCAGTGTTAGGATTTGTAACCTTTGCTAAAAATGCAGTTAATATTGCATTGAATTCTTCCGGAACTTCCATCATAGGAGCATGACCACATTTATCGATCAAATGCAGCTCGCTATTAGGGATCAACTTGTTAAATTCTTCGCCAACAAAGGGTGGCGTAATATTATCATTGTTACCCCATATCAAACAAGTAGGTTGTTTTATCTGGTTCAACTCTTCACCTAAATTATTGCGGATGGCACTTTTTGCCAATGCGATTATTTTAATAGCTTTTAAACGGTTGGTTGTTATTTCCATTACCTCATCTATCAATTCTTCCGTAACCATTTTCGGATCGTAGAAAGTTAGTTCAGTTTTTCTGCGTACATATTCTTTATCGCCACGTTTTGGATACGTATCCCCCATTCCATTTTCAAACAAGCCAGAACTACCTGTTAAAGTAATAGACTTAATTCTTTCAGGATTTTTTAGCACGTGTACCAATGCAACGTGGCCACCTAAGGAATTACCCAATAGGTTAATATTATTGTAATTGCGATGCTCGATAAATTTTTGAACGAATTTTTGCAATCCACCGACCGATGTATGAAGCAGGTCCATATCCAATAAAGGAAGTATCGGCACAATTACCTTGTGCGACTGCTTGAAATGATCAATTAATGGTTCAAAATTACTTAATGCACCAAATAAGCCATGAAGCAGCAATAAAGGTTCGCCCTCGCCAGCTTCTATGAATTTAAATTTCCCGTCTAATTGTATGTCGTAAGTCATCTTGTCTTAAAAGTATCTCTCAATTATCTTGCAAAATAATCGATTTTAAAGTAAAAAATATATAAAAAATTAAACTGGACCCAATTTTTGCAAAATTAAGACAAAACTAAGGGCCGTTTGAAATTGACCGGCGCCACCTTTTAGTAAGTTAACCCGAAATTTTTTGAGGAACTCCTGCAAAAAAACTCTCCAGATCGTTGAACATATCTTTAAAAACAGGCAAGATCTCCCCAAATCCATCGATCACTTTTGGCCCCCAGGGTTTGATAAATGAATAAGTCAATGAAGATTGAAGCGCAGATTGAGTGAGTACATGTATTTTATCGGCATAGAATAAAAACACGCTAAATATCATTGTATAGAGTATTGCATACAATAATATTCCTGCGAGCTTGTTTGCCCAGCCTAAAGCGGCCATTTCGAATAATTTTTCTATCAATTTCGCACCAAAATGTATTAATAGTACCGTAACTAAAAAGACAAGAGCAAAAGAAAGAAAAGGCAATATTTTGGCAGAGACATTTACGCTTCCTTTTAAATGATCGGCCACATAGACCGACAATTTTAATGCGGCGGCAAGCCCGATCACAAAACCTATAAAAGAAAACAAGGCAATAATTAATCCTTTTTGATACCCTTTAAATATAGCGAGGAACATCAATATGGCATATATAATATCGATCATAATAAAAAGTTGAAAGTTAAAAGTCAAAACCCAAAAGACTAAAAACTTTTTACTTCAGATCACTTTTGGGTTTTAACTTTTGCCTTTTTATTTTGCAAGAAGCTCTTTTACGATAGCAGAAATTGTCTTGCCATCTGCCTGTCCGCCTAATTGTTTGCTGGCAATGCCCATTACTTTGCCCATATCTGCAGCTGACGACACATTGTTTTCTGCAATGATCTTTGCGATGATCTCTTTTAAAGCACTTGCTTCTAATTGTTTTGGTAAAAATTTTTCTATGATAGCTATCTCTTCTCTCTCCTTTACTGCTAAGTCTTCACGGCCCTGTTTTTCAAAAATTTCTAAAGAGTCTTTGCGTTGTTTCATCATCTTTTGCAAAAACTTTTGTTCCGTTGCTTCATCAATTTCTCCACCAGCTCCCGGATCAGTTTTAGCTTTGATGATCTCTGCTTTGATAGCTCTTAAGCCACGTAAAGCTGCTTCGTTTTTTGATTTCATGGCATCTTTCATTTCTGCCATTATTTGTTGTTCTAAAGCCATAATAATTATTTTTGTTTTTCTATTTGTATTGCTTTGAATTTGTCGAAGAATTCTTTTGCGAATTTTTTCATGTCGTCTGTTAATCCTTGTTCTTGCGTAGCTCTTTTTAAAGTATCTGCCATTGTCATCAGCATTTGATAATAAAAATCGGCCATTTCATCTACCATCATATCTTTTGTCCATAAGTCAATGCGCATGGCTGTTTTATCCGCACCGTCCCAAAATGCCAGGCACATTGCTTTTGCTTTTTGTGCCATATCTGCTGTGCTATCTGTTGCGTTCCAACTGATGCTTTCAGGTATTTTATCAGCATCCAGTAATACATCTATTTTTATTGATGATTTGTTCATACTTCTTTTTAATTATTCAATTTTAAATATCGGACCGCAAAGATAAGTTTTATGCGGGAGTTGTTTTTATAATCGATTGCCATAAAAGATCGGCTGTTTTATCGGTGCTATATTGCGATGCTTGCTTACTTCCTTTTGTAATGAATTCATCGCGCTTATTCTCGTCTTTAAAAAGCAGCATCATTTTATCAGCGATAGCTTCAAAATTTTTTGCGTTGATATATACAACTGAATTGGCGCAAATTTCTGTAATCACTTCCATCTCATTTGCAATAACCGGCACTTCGCATTGCATGGCAGCAATAATTTTATCAGGGAAAACTTCATACAAGGTTGGAGAAACAAATGCATAAGCCGAAGCCATGATCTTTGTTCGTTCTTCGAATGGAAGATCGAGCAATAATTTTACTTCTTCCCTGTATTTATACGTTTTCAGGCTGTCTTGAAACGCAGCTTCAGTAAGGTTATTACTCATTACTATCAACTGCATATTGCTCTTTTGTCTTTTTTTGAAAAAAGAAAATGCTTTTAATAAATTGATCAAATTTTTATCTGGGTTAACATCTCCTGCGTATAAAAAATACTCCTTTCCTTCTGTATATTTTTGTTTGGTTTTTTCTTTTTCTTCGAAAGAAACAGGTATATATCTTTTATCAATGCCTTGGTAGATCACATTGAGTTTTTCTTCGGCCAATTTATATCGGTCAACAATTTCCTTTTTTAAAAAATTAGAGGCTGTTGTTATTCTTTTTGCCTTTTGCAAAAATTGCCGGGCATTTCTTTTATAAACAGGCAGGTTATTGATCAATAAAAGCTGGGGGATTTCACTCCGTAAAGAACAAACTTCATCAAGACTGATCAGTAAATCTATTTGTTTCTTTTTTACGATCTTTTCAAGCTTTCGATCATACCAGAACTTCCAGAAAAAAATATTTTTGGGTCTTGGATCTATTCTGATAATGCTGGTATTTTTTATATTTGCAGCCGCGTTTTCAAAAATGTTGTCGGTAATAAAAACAAAGCTATGCTCAGGGTGCTTTATTGCGATCGTATTGAAATAGCCGATGATCAAATTATCAGGCCGTTCAACTTCGTCTGTTACTGCTCCGCAAAGGTTTATTCCGAGTATCATTTTGACAAAAATAATACTTAAATCGCTTAACAGAATAATAACATACGTTAATGCCAGCTTAACTTTTACTAAAGATAACTTTGCACTCCATTTTAAACAACAACTTGCTAATGTATAGATCTTTAATAACCTTGCTTCTCTTTGCTTCTTTAGCTACTACGAGTGTGTCTGCGCAGGAAACGGCAGATACTACCAGCATGACTTTGCCTGTGGCGGAAAAAATGTTTTTAGACAATAACCTTTTGCTATTGGCACAAAAATATAATGTGAGTGCGCAAAAAGCGCTTGTATATCAGGCTAAATTAATTCCCAATCCAAACTTCAGTATTTCTCATGGATTATATTCAGGAACACTGAACCAGTTTTTTCCTACAGGTGCTAACGATGAAACAGCTGCTCAATTATCGCAATTGATCTTATTGGGCCGTAAGCGTAACAAACAAATAAAAATTGCGCAGGCAAATGCAGATCTAACAGAATACCAATTCTTTGATCTGTTAAGAACATTAAAGTTTACGCTTAGAAATGATTTTTTCAATATCTATTATTTACAACAATCTGCCAAAGCTTATGATAAAGAGATCGTTTCTCTGCAACAAGTTGTAACAGCCTTTAACGAATTAAGTGGTAAAGGGTATATCGCAGAAAAAGAAGTGATCCGTATCAAAGCCCAGCTGTATAGTTTACAAACTGAATACAGTACTTTGATCAATCAGATCAATGATGTACAAAGCGAAATGAAATTGTTGTTACAGTTTACATCCAATAAATATATTGAGCCGGTTATTGATTCGGCATCCATAGCACAACTCGATCCAAGTAAATATCCTTTGCCAACTTTGTTGGATTCTGCTTATAAAAACCGTACGGATCTATTGATCGCGAAAACAAACGCCAATATTAACCAATTGAATTATAGTTATCAGAAAGCATTGGCAATTCCCGATCTAACACTATCAGCCAGCTATGATGAACAAGGAAGTTTTTTAACCAATTATGTTGGCATCGGCGCAGCTATCGATCTTCCTTTCTTTAACAGGAACCAGGGTAATATCAGATCAGCCAAGGCCATGGCAGATTACAGTCAGGCTGCTCAAAAAAGTACGCAGGCAACTGTTGACGAAAATGTAGCTAGGGCATTACAAAAATCTTTTGAGCAGGATAAATTATATAAAGACATCGATCCTAAATTTTCGAACGACTTTGATAACCTGATGCAGCAAGTGTTGATCAATTATGAAAAAAGAAATATTAGCTTATTAGACTTTTTAGACTTTTTAGATTCTTACAAACAAAATGTTTTGCAGATCAATTCTGTAAAATTCAATAGAATAAGTTCTTTCGAGAACATAAATTATTACACCGGAACAAATTTTTTTAATTAACACCTAATCACTCGATCATTATGCGACATCTTCTAAAAGTAAGTTGCTTTAGCAGTTTTATCATTTTATTAACCGGCAGTATTTATTTGCAGAGCTGTAGCACTGATGTAAAAAAGGCAGACGATGAAAAACCAAAATATGTTATTTCAGATTCCCTGTTTAAAATATTAAAAATTGATACTGTCGATCAGTGTCAGTTGGTAAATGCCATTACACTTACTGGCCAGGTTGATTATAATCAGGATAATGAAGTAAAGATCTTTCCAATGATCAGCGGTAATGTACAAAATGTAAAAGTGGCTTTGGGTGATTATGTAAAACAAGGCCAGGTACTTGGTATTATCACCAGTAGTGAAATGGCTGGTTATAGCAAAGACCTTTCAACAGCTGAAACCAATGTTCAGGTAACCAAAAAAAATTTAGAAGCTACGCAGGAAATGGCGAAGAGTGGTTTATCGTCTCAGTTAGATGTGTTGGCGGCGCAGACAGCTTACGACCAGGCACAATCTGAATTGAACAGATCGAACCGTGTTATTAATGTCAACGGCGGAAGTAAAGATGGCGAGTATATTATTAAAGCGCCTATCAGCGGTTTCATTGTTGATAAATCTATTACGAATAATATGACGATCAGGTCTGATAACGCAACGGATCTTTTTACAATATCTGATCTTAAGAATGTTTGGGTATGGGCCAACGTGTATGAATCTGATATTGACAAAGTTCATATGGGTGATGATGTTGATATTACTACGCTTTCTTATCCAGGGAAAGTTTTTAAAGGGAAAGTTGATAAAGTACTGAACGTATTGGATCCAACAAATAAAGTAATGAAAATACGTGTGGTGTTACCAAACAATGATTATGCATTAAAACCACAAATGTTTGCGAGTGTTACCGTAACAAGCAAAGTAAATAGTAATGCGATCTGCGTAGCATCGAGCGCTGTGATTTTTGATAATAGTCAGAATTATGTTTTGTTATTTAATAATGATTCTGATGTGCAGATAAAGCCAGTGCAGATCATTAATGCGATCGGAGAGAGAACATATATTTCTTCCGGCGTTTTACCCGGCGATAAATTGATCGCGTCGCAAGCTTTGCTTATTTATGGTGCTTTAAATAATTAGTCTGTACAAAATATAAGGCGTTCAATAGTAGTACAATGTTGCAACGTGCGACGCCAATGAAGTTTAATAGATATTCTTAGCTGGCTAAAAAAATATCGGCGAAGAAACAAAATAAAAAAAGATGAAGAAGATCATAGGAGGTGTAATTGCATTTTCGCTAAAGAATAAATATTTTATATTCTTTGCTACGTTATTGCTTTTTATTGCCGGCATTATTACATTTAAAAACATGCCGATCGAAGCTTTTCCGGATGTAACGAATACCGAAATAAGTATCATTACACAATGGCCGGGCAGGAGCGCTGAGGAAGTAGAAAAATTTGTTACGATACCGATCGAGATCGCGATGAACCCTGTTCAGCAAAAAACAAGTCTGCGCTCAACAAGTATTTTCGGCTTATCGTATGTGAAATTAATTTTTGATGATGGTGTTACTGATAACGAAGCGCGTCAGCAAGTAAACAATTTATTAGCCAACGCTAATTTACCAGATGGTGCGTCTTTATCTGTACAGCCGCCAACAGGACCAACAGGTGAAATATATCGTTATTCTTTAAGAAGCAAAACGCGTGATGCAAGAGAATTAAAAACTATGCAGGATTGGGTGATCGATCGCCAGTTGCGCGCAGTGCCAGGTGTAGCCGATGTAGAAAGCTTTGGTGGCATGACGAAAACCTACGAGATCCGGGTAGATCCGGGTAAGTTGACGAATATTGGTATTACTCCGTTGGACGTTTATTCTGCTGTAACAAAAAGCAATATCAATATCGGTGGTGATGTAATCAATAAAAATAACCAGGCGTATGTTGTACGTGGTATTGGATTATTGAATGACATCAATGAGATAAAAAATATTATTGTTACTAATATCAACGGGATTCCTGTTTTGGTAAAAGATGTGGCTGATGTTGAGATCTCTAATTTGCCAAGATTAGGATTGGTAGGAAGATCAGATGCGATCATTGATTCTGCAACAAAAAACAGAACTGTTACCGATGAACCCGATGTTGTTGAAGCAATCGTTGTAATGCGCAAAGGAGAAAACCCTACAAAAGTTATCCAGGCGGTAAAAGACAGGGTTGCAAAATTAAATGCAGAGGTTTTGCCGGCTGATACAAAGATTGTTCCTTATTATAATCGTGAAGACCTTATCAAATTTGCAACGCATACCGTGATGCATAATTTAGTTGAAGGTATTTTGTTAGTTACATTAATTGTATCGCTGTTCATGTTCAACTGGCGTACTACTTTAATTGTATCTATCATCATTCCTTTATCCTTATTGTTTGCATTTATTTGTTTGCATTTGATGGGTATGTCTGCCAATTTATTATCCCTGGGTGCTGTAGATTTCGGTATCATCATCGATGGTGCCGTTGTAATGGTCGAGGGTTTATTTGTTGTACTGGATAAACAAGCGGTCGATCTTGGGATGGATGTGTTTAACAAGCGTGCCAAAATGGGGTTGATAAAAAAGCATGGCGCTGAATTAGGAAAAGCGATTTTCTTTGCAAAGCTTATTATCATTACCGGTTTGTTACCAATATTCGCTTTCCAAAAAGTAGAAGGGAAAATGTTTTCTCCTTTGGCATACACTTTAGGCTTTGCCTTATTAGGTGCATTAATTACAACATTGACCTTAGTGCCGGTATTAGTGAACGTTCTTTTAAGAAAAAATGTAAAAGAAAAACACAATCCGATCGTTCATTTTTTAACAGCCTTTATAATGAAGGGGTTCAAATTCACTTATTTTCATAAGAAAAGAACATTGATCACTGCCGCTGTTATAATTGTTTTGGGTTTATATTCTTTCAAATTTATCGGAACGGAATTTTTACCCGAATTAGATGAAGGATCGATTTGGTTACGCGTGCAGATGCCTTATAGTATTTCCTTAGATAAATCGGTACAGGTCTCTAAGCAGGTCCGCGCTGCCCTAATGGAATTTCCGCAAGTAAAAAATGTGGTATCGCAAACAGGTAGGCCGGATGATGGAACAGATGTAGCAGGTTTCTATAACAATGAGTTTGACGTAGTGTTATATCCTGAAGATGACTGGAACCCACACATGACCAAGGATGAACTGATAGATACAATGAATAAAAAACTATCTGTTATTCCCGGAGCTGATCTGAATTTCTCTCAGCCAATTTCTGATAATATTGAAGAAGCTGTTTCCGGTGTAAAGGGTTCTATTTGTGTTAAGATATATGGAGACTCGTTAGATTACATGGAAAACAAAGCCAATGATGTTTATAATGTTTTGAAAACTGTTGATGGCATTTCGGATCTGGGTGTGATCAAAAATATTGGCCAGCCTGAATTGAATATTGATCTTGATCAGGGTAAGATGGCATTATATGGTGTTGCTACCGCAGATGCCAATGCAGTAATTGAAATGGCCATCGGTGGTAAAGCGGCAAGTACTTTATATGAAGGGATGAGAAAATTTGATATCCGTATCCGATTCCCGGAACAATACCGTGGCACTGTTGAAGATATTGGTAACCTAATGGTACCAACACAAAGTGGTTCAAAAGTTCCTGTTAAAGAGTTGGCAAATATCTCCATGATAACGGGGCCATGCCTGATCTTCCGTGATGATAACGTACGTTATTCTGCTGTTAAGTTTTCTGTTCGTGGCCGTGATATGGGAAGCGCCATTGCTGAAGCACAGGAAAAAGTAAACAAAGCTGTTAATATGAAGCCTGGTTACAGCATGGTTTGGCAAGGAGATTTTGAAAACGCGCAACGTGCTACCAAAAGATTGGAACAAGTAGTGCCGATCAGTTTGTTATTGATCTTTTTATTGTTGTTTGTAATGTTTGGTAACCTTACAGATGCAGGACTTGTTTTCTTGAATGTTCCTTTTGCGATCGTGGGTGGCATTTTAGCATTGCATATTACCGGCACTAATTTTAGTATCTCTGCTGGTATTGGTTTCATTGCGTTGTTCGGTATTTGTATTTTAAGTGGCGTGTTATTAATAACTGCCTTTAAACAAAACTTAGAATTGATACGACGAGAGCCTTACCCTTTATACACTTCTATTAAATTGGGCGTTAATTCATTGATACGTCCTATTATGATGACGGCTTTAATGGCTGCCTTAGGTTTGTTGCCTGCTGCTATTTCGCACGGTATCGGCTCAGAAAGCTCAAGGCCTTTGGCAAGAGTTGTAATCGGTGGTATTCTTTGTGCCATGTTCTTCTCTTTATGGATATTCCCATTATTATTTGCATGGGTGTACAGAAAGGTTGATAGAAAACACCAGGATAGAATTGGTGGCGAACATAAATAACTAATTAAAAATAAAACATGATCCACGCTACAAAGCGTGGATTTGTTTTTATAGAACCGGCTTTTGAAAAATGTTTTAAATATATTTGATCTTTATAACGCTTCTCATCGTTTAACAACCTGCATGTCGTCACTTTTTAAAAAATATTGTTTTAAAATTAAAGTGAGTTTTTGCTGTGGGTTGATCTTCATTTTTTGTTTATCAAATTTAACCGCAAGCGCACAAAAAGATTTTTTCGAATCTTCTCCTTCTTATAATTCATCACGTGTTGTGGGTGTTACTATTGGTGAAACTCTAGCAACAGCTATTGTAAGTGTTGGCTTAAATTATTTATGGTACAAAAAATTCCCTCACAGCCAATTTCATTTTATCAATGATAATAATGAATGGTTGCAGATGGATAAATTCGGCCATGCAACAAGCGCATATAATTTAGCCGCATTACAAAGTGGCTTATTAAATTGGGGTGGCGTAAAACCAGGCGAAGCTGCAGCAATTGGAACATTGACTTCTTTAGGCTTAATGACGATGATCGAGTTAATGGATGGGCATTCGGCCGAATGGGGATTTTCAAAAGGAGATATGTTAGCCAATATGGCCGGATGTATTTTGTTTGAAGGACAACAATTAATGTGGGGTCAACAGCGCATGGGTTTAAAATATTCTTACCATGGTTCCATGTTTGCAAAATATCATCCCGAAGAATTAGGTGATAATTTACCGCAACAAATGCTAAAAGATTATAACGGGCAAACCTATTGGTTCTCTGTAAATATTGGTTCTTTTTTACCAGGTAATACAGATTTTCCAAAATGGTTAAATGTTACTGCTGGTTATGGCGCCGAAGGAATGATAAGTGCAGTAAAAAATCCAACAGAAATAGATGGAAAAGAAGTTCCTGATTTTGAACGCTACCGCCAATTTTATTTTTCTTTTGATACCGACTTATACCGTATCGATAATGCATCGCCTTTTGCAAAAACGCTTCTCACTTTAAACCGGACTTTTAAAATGCCTGCACCAACATTAGAATGGAACAAAAAAGACAAATTGAAATTTCACGCTTTGTACTATTAGGCTTTGCCGCTAAGAATTATCAAATGTAAATCCAAACGTACTTCCGCCTCCTATAAAGCTATTTACCCAAATATGTCCGCCTTGTGCTTCTATAAATTCTTTTGAGATCGCTAGGCCTAATCCTGTTCCTGTCTGTTCATTTGTGCCAGGTACTTTAAAATAGCGGTCGAATATTTTTGGCAAATATTTTTCTGCAATTCCTTTGCCCTGATCTTGTACCGTAAATTTCGTTTGGTCATTCTCTGTAAATACATCTACATTAATAACAGATGAATCGGTAGAATATTTAATAGCATTCGTCAAAAAATTGATCAAAACCCAGGTCGTTTTTTCCGCATCAACATGGATGATCGGCAAATGATCGCTGATACGAATTTTTATATCGATATTTTTTTGTTGGGCCTGAAATTTAACCGCTAATATCGCTTCGTCGACAATTAAGGTTGGATTTGTTGTTTGTAATTTCAATTGAATATTGCCTGTTTCCACCTGTGCCATGTTCAATAACTCTCCGGTGATCTTTAATAACCTGTCTGCATCTTCTCTAATGCTTGTGATCAATTCGTTTTGTTCACCATTTAAATTTCCAGTGCGTTCATCTGTTAATAATTTCGCGCTCATTTTAATAGAGGAGATCGGCGTTTTTAATTCGTGCGAAACTGTCGCAATAAAATTTGTCTTCGCTTCATTCAATTCATGAAAGGGAGTGATGTTGCGTAACACAATTACTTTTCCGATGATCGCGTTATTCTCTGTATTCTTTACGTTTAATATATCTTTATTAAAATAGCTTTCTTTATTGTCTGCGTAAATTTTCAATTCCTTTTTGTTATTCTCTTCAGAAAGCAATGTTCGCATCAGATCATTCTTTAACGCTATATCAGGCGCATAATTTCCTATGATCTCTGTTTCTTTTAATCCCAATAACTTTTCCGCCACTTTATTTAAAAACAAAATGTTTCTTTTATTATCCAACCCAACAATACCATCTTTCATTTGATTGATGATCGTTTCAATGCGGCTTTTTTCAAATTTAATTTCGGCCAGGTTGCTGTTTTCATATTCATCCAGTTTTTCTGCCATGCTGTTGAATGATGCCGCCAGGTCACCAAACTCGTCATCCTGGTCCAAATAAATTCTTTTATTATAATTTTTGTCTGCGATCGCTGCAATACCTTCTGATAAAACACGTATGGGATTTGAAATGATACTCGGAAAATTTACAACCAACGTAAAAGCGATCAGCGTAAGCACAGCAAAGATGATGGTCAATATAAAATTGGCATCCTCGGCAGTTTTATGTGCGCTGTTATTTTTTCTAAGAATAGCATTTTCATTCAGATCATTGATGATCTGAATGGATTGTCGTATTTGAGGGTAGTTCGACGAATCGAACGGGTTAGCTTTTAATTCGTTGAAATTTCTTCTAAGGTCCGCCGTTGCTTCTTTTTCTCCCTGTTCTGTAATATTATTTTCTTGTTTGTTGAGGTTATCTTCAAATGCATTGTAAGCTTGTGTATTTTGCGGTAATTGATCCAGCTCTTTCAACATATTTCCACAAAACATTAATGTTTCAAAATTGTTCTTTAATATCTTGTCTTCATTCGTACTCAGTTTATTAATATAGAAAATACTCAACACACAAAAAGTGAGTATGACTAAAAATAAAAAACCTAGTGCGAGTGATAATTTTGTTTTTAATCTCATAACCGTTCTTTTCTACGATAAAATTACAATATCAATATCTGATGCAGATAATTTGTTTAATAATTGATTAAACACCGCTGTGCTTAAAATTATATTCAGCAAACTAAGGTGTGGTTTGCCGATACAGATCGTTGTGATACCTTTTTCTTCGCTTGTTTCTATGATGCCTTTGGCAATATTGTTTTGTTTGATCTTAATGACTTCTCCGCCCAGTTCTGTTGCCAGCTTAAAATTATTCAGCAAATGCCGCTGTGCGGCCAGGCCAATATTATCGCCACTCTCTTTGGGTGTTTGTACGTATAATAATATCCAACTCGAATTATAGTAAGATGCTAATCTCGCTGTTTTGCGAATCACTTTTTTAGCCGTTTCGTGATTACTGCCGATACAGGCCAGAAATCTTTCGCTTTTAAGATGTCCGTTCCGCGGAAGTTCGGTTTGAATTTTTCTTTCTACCTGAGAGGCAACTTCTTTTAAGGCCAATTCTCTTAGCTGTAATATTTTTTCTGCCTGAAAAAAATTCTTTAAGGCAATAGGGATCTTTTCTGTTTTGTAAATTTTCCCTTCTTTCAATCGAACTATTAGTTCATCTGCCGTCAGATCTATATTTACCACTTCATCTGCCTGCTGTAAAACGCTATCCGGAATTCTTTCTGCAACTTCTATTCCTGTGATGGCTTTTACTTCAGGGTTCAGGCTTTCAATATGTTGAATGTTTACTGCGCTAATTACATTAATGCCGGCATCTAAAATATCCATTACATCCTGCCAGCGCTTTTCATTTTTGCTTCCTTCGATATTTGTATGCGCCAGCTCATCAATTATTACAATTTCAGGATGAAGGTTCAGAATAGCTTGCATATCTAATTCTTCTAATTCTTTGCCTTTATAAAAAAGTTTTCGTCGTGGTATTAAGGGTAACCCTTCTAAAAGATCGTGGGTTTCTTTTCGTTGATGTGTTTCGATATATCCGATCTTAACATCAATACCATTACGCAATAAGGTCTGCGCCTCTTGTAACATGCGAAAGGTTTTACCAACACCCGCACTCATGCCAATATATACTTTAAACTTTCCACGCCTTGACCTGCGGATCATTTCCAAAAAATGTGCTGCACTTTTTTCGTCGGGCATTGTATAAATTTTAATTATCTAAGAACAAGTTACCCTCCTCAAACCAGAGAAGGGTAACATTTTTGAAGACCAGCAGAAACCTTCTTTAAAATTATTTTAAATTATCGAGTGCAATGTTGAGTTGTAAGACATTTATTTTTTCTATCCCAAAAAATCCAAACAAAGGTTTTTGCATATTGTCTACTATCAATTCGTCTATCTTATCCTGCGCAATATTTCTGATCTTGGCAATTCTTGCTACTTGTACATATGCTGCAGCTGTTGAAATATCAGGATCTAATCCACTTGCTGAATAGGTTACCAATTCTGAAGGAATATCTGCTTTTTTTACATCAGGGTTATGCACCATAAATGTATCGATATGGTTTTCTACATCTGCTAAATAATCAGGATTCGAAGGGCCTTTATTACTACCGCTACCGCTTGTAGCATCGTAACCATTGCCGGCTTTAGACGGGCGGCTCCAGAAATATTTATCTTGCGTAAAGCTTTGCCCTTCTAAAGCATAGCCTACTACTTTTCCGTTTACTGTAACTGTTTCGCCTTGGCCTTTATTTGGAGCTGCTTGTGCAATGCCCCAGATAAGAAATGTATATAACACGCAAAAGAAAAAGGCTGACACGACTGTTAATCTTAATGCGGGAAGAATATGTTGTTTCATTTTTTAAATTTTTTATTCGTCTTTAATATTTTTAAAACCAGATCGATACGACAAGGTCTATTAGTTTGATGCCGATGAAAGGAACGATCAATCCTCCTAACCCATAAATGAACATGTTCCTTCTTAATAAAGCACTTGCGCCAATTGGTTTATAAGAAACACCCTTTAATGCCAGTGGTATTAATAATGGAATGATGATCGCATTAAAAATAACCGCAGATAAAATCGCGCTCTCAGGACTATGCAAATGCATAATATTTAAACCTTGCAATGATGGTATCGACACAATAAATAATGCCGGAACGATCGCGAAATATTTTGCCACGTCATTTGCAATACTGAATGTTGTTAGCGTACCCCTTGTCATTAATAATTGTTTGCCAATTTCAACGATCTCTATCAATTTAGTTGGGTCATTATCTAGATCAACCATATTGCCAGCTTCTTTAGCGGCTTGTGTTCCGCTGTTCATTGCTACGCCAACATCTGCCTGTGCCAAAGCCGGCGCATCGTTTGTGCCATCGCCCATCATCGCAACAAGCTTACCGCCTTGTTGTTCTTTTTTGATATAGTTCATTTTATCTTCAGGCTTTGCTTCCGCGATAAAATCATCTACACCTGCTTTTTCTGCAATGAACCTTGCCGTTAAAGGATTATCACCGGTAACCATTACCGTCTTAACACCCATTTTACGCAAACGTTGAAAACGTTCTGCTATGCCGGGTTTAATAATATCCTGCAATTCTATCACACCAAATATTGTTTCATTCTGACTAACAACCAACGGGGTACCGCCGTTTGATGCGATTGCTTTAACTCTTGCTTCTGTTTCAGCAGGAAAAGAATTACCGGCTTTCAATGCAATATTTCTGATAGAATCAAACGCTCCTTTACGAATTCGTAATCCGTTTTGTAAGTCGATACCACTACACCTTGTTTCTGCAGTAAATTCTATAAATTTTGCATCGATGGTATTAAATCCATTGATATTAAGATTTGCTAACTCAATGATCGATTTTCCTTCAGGAGTTTGATCCGCTAAAGAAGATAGCACACATGCATCTATAAAATCTTTTTCTCCAATATTATCTGATGGCCAAAAGCTGGTGGCTTTTCTGTTACCGATTGTGATGGTTCCGGTTTTATCTAGTAGCAAGGTATCGAGGTCGCCAGCCGTTTCAACAGCTTTACCACTTTTGGTAATTACGTTTGCTCTTAATGCTCTATCCATACCTGCAATACCAATGGCAGAAAGTAGACCGCCGATCGTTGTTGGTATCAGGCAGACAAATAAAGAAATGAATGCTGCTATCGTAATAGGTGTGTTAGCAAAATCACCAAATGGTTTTAGTGTAACACATACAATAGTAAATATGATCGTAAACCCTGCCAATAAAATTGTCAATGCAATTTCGTTCGGTGTTTTCTGGCGCGAAGCACCTTCTACCAATGCGATCATTTTATCTAAGAAACTTTCGCCTGGTTCTGTTGTAACACGAACTTTTATTTTATCGCTTAATACCATTGTACCACCAGTTACAGATGACTTATCGCCACCCGCTTCTCTTATCACAGGTGCACTTTCGCCGGTGATGGCACTTTCGTCAATGGTAGCAATACCTTCAATGATCTCTCCGTCCATTGGGATCAGATCACCTGTTTCACAAAGAAAAACATCTCCTTTTTCTAATTGTGATGAAGGAACAATTTTTATTTCGTTCACATACATATCTCCTACAGGAAATATTTTTTTAGCCGGTGTTTCTTCTCTTGTTTTTCTTAAGCTGTCTGCCTGTGCCTTACCCCGAGCTTCGGCAATAGCTTCCGCAAAATTTGCAAACAGCAGTGTTAGAAAAAGAATAATGAAAATGCAAAAATTATACGCGAAGCTGCCTTGTGCCTTATCTCCTTTTAAGATGAAGATGCAAACGATAAGCATGATCGCCGTTCCAATCTCCACAGTAAACATTACCGGGTTCTTGAACATGATGCGGGGATTCAATTTAATAAAAGAGTGTTTTAATGCTTCTTTCATTAAAGATGCCTCGAAGAGATTATTACTAGATTTATTTCGTGCCATATAATTGATTTTTAAACCCTGTTTATTATTTTGTTTATCTCATTTTAAAAAACTCTGCTATCGGACCTAAAACCAATGCAGGGAAAAATGATAACGCTGCTACAATGAATATTACTGCAAGCACTAATATGCCGAATGTGCCTGTATCAGTTTTTAATGTGCCTGCACTTTCAGGTACATATTTTTTATTCGCCATGATACCTGCAATTGCTAACGGACCTATGATCGGTAGATAACGGCCTATTACCATAATGATACCGTCACTGATATTCCAGAATGGAACATTCGCGCTCAAGCCCGCAAACTCAGATCCGTTGTTAGCCGATGCGGAAAAATATTCATACAACATTTCTGAGAAGCCATGATAACCCGGATTATTTAGCCAGCCTGAATATGTTTGTGGATCGGCAACGTATAAATGACAGGCTAATGCCGTACCGCCCAATGCTAAGAAAATATGAAGCAACGCAATTACAGTCGCGATCTTTGTTTCTTTGGCTTCGAGTTTTTTTCCTAAAAATTCCGGTGTTCGCCCAACCATTAATCCTCCGATAAAAACTGCGATGATAACGAAAATGTAAAAGTTCAAAAAGCCTACGCCTACGCCACCGAAAATGCAATTGACCATCATTCCCCACATACAAAGCATTCCTGTTAACGGCGTAAAACTATCGTGCATCGCACATACGGAACCGTTAGAGGTTGCTGTTGCACTGATACCCCAGTAAGCAGATAACGCAGATCCAAACCGAACTTCTTTTCCTTCCATACTACCGAGAGGTTGCGCAATACCCATTTGTGTAATGGCAGGATTTCCTTTCATTTCATAATGCACCGCAGGAATTGCAAAGAGTAAAAATCCTATCGCCATTATGATAAAGAATGTCCACGCCAGTCTTTTTCTTTTAAGCATATATCCCATTGTGAATAATAATGCAATAGGAATAAGAATGATATAGATCACTTCAAGTCCGGCCGTTAAATAGCTAGGGTTCTCAAAAGGATGTGCTGAGTTAACGCCATAAAACCCACCCCCGTTTGTACCAATTTGTTTAATAGCGATCATTGCCGCAGAAGGGCCACGACTAACATTTACCGTATCACCTTGTAAAGAAACAAACTGCCCTTTTCCCTGGAAGGTCATCGGCGTTCCGCTGAACACAAGGAAAATGGCAGCTATTATCGAGAGGGGTAGTAATATTCTTGTACATGATTTAATTAAGTACACATAAAAGTTGCCCAACTTATCTGTTGTTTTTTCTTTCATTGCAACAAATACAATTACACAGACTGCCATACCGGTTCCGGCACTAACAAACTGAAAGAATTGTAAGGTCAATTGTCCGAGATAAGATGCCGCAGATTCGCCTGAGTAATGTTGAATATTTGTATTCGAGATAAAACTCATGGCAGTATTAAAAGCAAGGTCTGCTGTCATAGAAGGATTGCCATCTGGATTTAGTGGCATCCATCCCTGGTTCATCAGTATGAGCATAGCAAGTATGAACCATACAAAATTGATGAGGAGCATCGCAACCAGGTTCTCTTTCCAGGTCATTTGTTTTTCTGCTTTGATGCCGCCTAGTTTATAGAACAATTTATCCAGTGGATTTAAAACAGGATCAAGCCAGGTGCGTTCACCTTCGTATACTTTGCCCATGTATCTACCAAGTGGTATTGCGAACAATACCATTAGTATAAACATTATTATTACGCCTATAATTTCTGTGTTCATGTGAATTGTGTGTTTGAAGAGTTTAGTTACTGGAATGATTATACATCATTCAATTAAAATTTTTCCGGTTTGATCAATACATAACATAAGTAGAGAAAAACAAGAACGGAAACAATGAATAGATAAAGCATGGTGTATAATTTAAATTTTATCAAAAAAATCGATGGCTCTGTATAACAGGATAAAACATACGATGCCTGTTACGTAAAGAATTACGGTTAACATATTTTTATTTTTTAGTGATTAGTGAAGGAGCCGCTTAAATTTTAAAATAGCGATGTAAACCAGGGCCAGGGCAATTGCCCAGGCCGCTACAACAACTATAACGTCGGCTATCTTTTCTTTGGTTTTAGTAAGCTTCATGCTGCTATAATTTTATAGTTTGTAGACTAGTTTTAATAGTATGATTTACTACTAGTTTTAACAACATGATCTTTGCTGCTCTTAAAAGTTGGCAGTATTAATACCAGGATTAATAATATAACCCCTCCAACGCGTGCATCGCTAAATGTTGATGTTTGTGTATCGCCTGCATTTTCTGCCCAGGCAGTTGCAGATATGACAGCCAACACTGTTGTTGCCATAATTGATCTTAATAATGCTTTCATTTGTTTTGGTTTGGTTAAGAATAATAAATAAATTCTTGCTGACCATATAATGCCAAACGCATGCCTACAAAATAAAATGGAAAGCAATAAAGCTGCAATTCAATAAGGGTAAAGGTTTGAACAGATTTTGTGTTTTTTAAACTCAGTTGGGCACAACAAAAAACCCTTCCGTTTGGGAAGGGTTTTGTCAAAATGGAAAAGCTGTTAAACGTGCTCCATACGCTTTAGCGGAATATTATGAATAGGTGCTACCAGCAAAGACGTCTTTTCGATCTTAGTATCGCTTTGATCTAAACCGAATGCTTTTTTATCAGATAAGCCTAATCTGCTCAACCAGAAATAAGATTTTAATATAAAGCCTTCTTTCATCGAAAATTCATTTTCAACAGAAAGGAAACGTTGTATCAATACATAGCGGATATCGGCAGTTATATTGTGTTTATTAAAGCCTGATTGCACACAGTTCGCATCTAATTCATGATGCTCTAACATATCCTGCATTACTTTCCTGAATAACAAATTAACACGCGGCTGTATCCTAAAACCAAGTTTGAATTCAACGCGTATTATTTTATCATGTGCAATTTCTTCGATCGCATATTCCATTGTATACGGATCATCCGCTCTTTCGATATGTATCAACCATAGAACATCTGCACGCTTTGGCCTTTTACTTAATATTGATTCCAATATTCTTGTCTCAACACTTTTAACACTATTAGCTTTTGTAAGATAGACAAGATGCGTAGCATATTTAGGCTCGGCTGTGTTTGTGCTCAGATCGATCAGTCGTGGTACAAAAGAAGAAATATTTTCGAATTGAAGAAAGCGATTGGTAATTTTTCTTGCTTTGAACCAAACATACATTACGTACACTAATGTAAATTCAAATATTAAGAACTTCCATCTTGCTGCCAGCTTGATCACGTTGGCAATGCAGAAAGAAAATTCGACCGACATAAAAATACATAAGATCAAAGCGATGACAAACGGATTCCACTTTTTTACAAACTTCATGTAATAGAACATTAATGTTGTGGTCATGATCATCGCGACTGTAATAGAAAAACCGTAAGCAACTACCATTGAACTAGAATCTTTAAAATATAACATCATACCAACACAACCTGCATACAGTATCCAGTTGATGCTTGGTATATAAATTTGTCCGCGGATATTACTTGGATATTTAATAGTGATGCGTGGCCAGAAATTCATACTCACTGCTTCGCTGATCAATGTAAACGATCCGCTGATCAATGCCTGGCTCGCAATGATCGTTGCTAATGTAGCGATGATGATCGCCGGCAATAAAAACCAATGCGGCATAATTTCATAAAATGGATTTAAACTACCCAATGTGGTTTTACCACTATTTAATAACCACGCAGCCTGACCAAAATAATTTGCCAGCAATGCTGTCTTTACAAAAAACCAGCTTACCTGTATATTCTTTTTACCGCAATGACCAAGATCAGAATATAAAGCTTCGGCACCTGTTGTACATAAAAATACAGCGCCTAATAACCAGAACCCTTTTGGATAATGCACCAATAAGTTAATAGCGTAATACGGATTTGCTGCGGCCAAAATATTAGGAAAATGAAAAACCTGAATGGCTCCCCAGAACATGATCATACTGAACCAAACAAACATAATAGGACCGAAGGCGCTCCCTACTACTTTCGTTCCAAATTGCTGAAAGAAAAATAATAAGGTCATGATCGCAATAACAATTCCTATCGTTAATGCATTACCCGGAACAATTATATTTTCTAATCCATGTACACCGTTTAAACCTTCGATAGCAGATGCAACAGAGATAGGTGGTGTGATAATACCATCTGCCAATAAAGTTGCGGCACCCAATATTGCAGGGAAATAAAGCCAGTGACGATAGCGCCATACCAAGGCGTATAAAGAAAATATTCCACCTTCACCTTTGTTATCTGCCTGTAGCGTTAAGAAAATATATTTAAATGTTGTTTGTAAGGTTAATGTCCACAAAACACAAGAGATACCGCCGTAAACTAATTCTTGCGAGATAGGCCTATCGCCGATAATGGAACTAAAAACATATAATGGTGAAGTACCTATATCACCAAAAATAATACCAAGGGTTATAAGTAAGCCTGCGGCTGTTACTTTTTTAATGTTAGGATGCATAATGGTTTGCTGCTGCTTTGGTTAAGAATATAAAGATTTGCTGATCGTAAAAAACGAATGGTGCTAAGGAGGAAGAGAAACAGTTGCCATAACATTGTTTATTTTAAATAAAAAATTACTTCCGCTACACTATATGTAAATAAAGTGTAATCAATGGCAAACAATCGAACCTACACTCTAGCCAAATGGTGTGCCTAAAAGATAAAATATTATTTCAATTGGCTAGAACCATTATCCGGCAAAGGATATAAATTTTTAGAAGCGGTTTATGTGAAGAGTATCCAACAAAAAACCCTTCCGTTTTGGAAGGGTGTATTTTCAAAATGAAAAGGTTTTACTAAATGATCTTATATTCCTCGATCTTTCGATAGAGTGTTGTTAGGCCGATATTCAGCAATTTTGCCGTTTCAGTCTTATTTCCTTTTGTATGATTTAATACACGCTGGATATGTAGCTTTTCAACACTAGCCAAATCAAAAGCAGATAACGTTCCTTGTGTGTTAAGATTAGTTGATTGTAATTCTATTGGCAAACTTTCGATCGTTAACTCTGTTCCCTCTGCTAAAATAACGGCACGTTCCATTATATTTTTTAACTCGCGGATATTTCCTTTCCAATCATGTTGTTGTAAATGTTCCAGGAAATCTTTGCTGGTATTTTCAATTTTTGTATTTGATTTTTGCGAAAATATTTTTAAAAAATGTTGTGCCAAAACAGGAATGTCTTTTTTTCTATCGCGAAGCGCCGGTAAGAAAATAGTAAATACATTTAAGCGATAAAAAAGATCTTCTCTGAATTTTCCTTCTTTAACTTCTTGTTGCAGGTCACGGTTTGTTGCAGCAATAATCCGCACATTTACTTTCGTCGATTTTGTATCCCCTACTTTAATGAATTCGCCGGTTTCTAATACACGTAATAATTTTGATTGTAGTTCGATATGCATTTCGCCTATCTCATCCAAAAATAGGGTGCCCGTTGTTGCTTCTTCTATCAATCCTTTTTTATCTTTTACAGCGCCGGTAAAAGCACCTGCCTTATGTCCAAATATTTCACTCTCTAATATTTCTTTTCCGAAAGCACTACAATTAAGTGCCATAAAGGGTTTGCCGGCACGCTTGCTTCCGTTATGAATGGCTTGTGCAAATACTTCTTTGCCTGTTCCTGTTTCTCCCAATAACAAAACCGTGGCATCTGTAGGTGCTACTTTCTTGGCTAATGTGATCGCTTCGTGTATCAATGTAGAGCTGCCCAAAATACTTTCAAAACCATAACGCCTTCCAACTTGTTGCTCCAATTGTTCAATTCTTTTTTGCAATTGAACTTTCTCTAATGCACTATTTAATAGTGGGATTATTTTATCGTTATCATCTCCCTTGGTAATATAATCATACGCGCCATTTCTCATCGCTTGTACACCATCGGCAATATTGCCGTATGCAGTTAATAAAATAATTTCAACTAAAGGAAATTTTGGCTTTAATTCTTTTACAAATTCAACACCATTACCATCAGGTAATTTTACATCACAAAGAATTACATCGACCTGATCCTTCTCGAGAATTTTTAAACCAGCTTTTAAGTTACTCGCTTCTATAACAGTAAACCCTTCTAATGTAATGATCCTGGTGAGCAGGCTGCGAAGTTTTTCTTCGTCGTCGATAATTAGTATTGTTGAAGACATACTGAGGTCAATTTGAGAAAACAAAATTATTCATTTACTCAGCATTTATGCAAAGTATTTATTTTAATACTTTTAATTTCACAGTTTCTATACGGGTGTCGCTGACATGTAAAATATCAAACTGGTAATTTCCAATAGTGAAAGTCGACTTTTGTTTAGGTATCTCGTTCCTGTTTTGAATAATAAATCCGCTTAAGGTTTCGCTTTCTTCATTTTCAGGAAATTCCAATTCATATTTTTGAGTGATATAATCTAACTCTACTCTTCCGCTAAAAATAAATTCAGTGGCAGATAATTGTTTATCTACAAATTCTTCCGCAATGTCATATTCGTCGTTTATCTCACCGAAGATCTCTTCTAATAGATCTTCCATTGTAACAATACCTGCTGTTCCGCCAAATTCATCTACCACCCAGGCAATGCTTTTTCTTTCTTTAGAAAATTTATTCATTAGATCCGTTGCGCTCATACTTTCAGGAATAGCAGGAATAGGTAATAAGATCGTCCTGATATCATACGGATTCTTGAACATATCCAACTGGTGGATATAACCCAATATATTATCAATATTGTTTTCATATACAACCAGCTTACTTAAGCGGGTGCTTATAAAATGGTTCTTTACATCTTCGATATGTGTAGTAACATCGATCCCTTCTATTTCTTTTCTTGGCACCAAACATTCTCTTATTTTCTTTTCACCTAAGGATAATGCATTTTCAAAAAGTTCTTTATTTATTTCGGCTATATCTTCTTCATCGTGATTTTTGCTTTGTGAGATAAAGCTTTCCAGGTCTATCTTACTAAACACATCCCGCTTTTCATTCAATTTAACATTAAAAATATATTTCAATATCCACTCTGCTATATTAACAAACAGTGTGGCAATACCGGCAAAAATTGAATAAAAGAATTTGGAAATATACGCGATCAATCCACTTCCGATAATGTTATTATTTTGGGCCTTGAAAATTGCTTTGAATATGAATTCGAAAAAAAGTAAGATCGAGGTAGAGATCAATGTTTCAAAAAACAAATGCACATAATCATTATCGATATTCAGACTAAGCGTTCCTATCTTAATATTATTGTACCAGATATCATGCATGAATGTGCTCCACAACAAACCATACACAACTAATAAAATATTAAACCCGATTATTGTAGTACCAATGAACTGTGCTGGTTTATCTGCATAATCACTCCAGATCCTTCCGCTATAAAAACCTTGCTTTTTTCTTAGCTCGATAGATAATTTGTTAGAGGTAACAAATGCGATCTCGATTCCCGAACAAAAGCCGATGAGTAATAAAGAAATAAATATGGCTAATAACGCGATGAGATCCATAGGACAAAATTAAGAAAGAACCATGACTTGGCTCATAGAAAGATACGCCTATTAACTATTAATAAACGCTTTTATAATTGTTTCGGCCTCGCCACAAGCCCTTTTTAGATCATCATTTAATATCTGTTTATCAAACTGGTCTTTGAAAGATATTTCATAGGCGGCTTTGTTGACCCTGTCTGCCAAAGATGTCGCAGATTCTGTTCCCCTGCTTTCTAAACGATTTTTTAATTCATTAACTGAAGGAGGCTCTATAAAAAGTGTAATGGCAGAATCGGGATATTGTTGTTTTACATGGATGGCCCCTTTTACATCAATATCTAAAATAGGTATTTTGTTTTCTTGCCAGATACGCTCTAATTCACTTTTTAATGTGCCGTAATATTTTCCCTCGTACACCATTTCCCATTCTACAAATTCGCCATGTTGAATTTTTTGTTTAAAATCTTCCATGCTGATAAAATAATAATCAACTCCATTTTTTTCAATACCTCTTGCTTCTCTTGTCGCCGCTGAAATAGAAAAGGTCAGTTGCGGAAAAGTTTGCATTAAGTGGTGTGTGATGGAAGTCTTACCAGCTCCGGATGGCGCTGTAATGATTATTATTTTGTTAGGTGTAGCCATGTGCAAAGAAAAGAAAGAAAAAGCAAACGTAAAAATAGAAGCTTGTCGTTTTTTAACTACTTGATATATTTTATCTCGCTTTTATCAAGTGATTGAACAATAAATACTTTACTAGTGCTATCGTAGTGATCGTGCCACTGTATTGCTATTTTTTTATAAAATGATTCAGATGGGTAAGAGGGCACACGCAGTTCACCATAAGACCAGTTTTGTATAGATAATAAAGTGCTATTGGGATTTTCTGCCAGGGAGCTTTTTATAAAATAATGACATAAAGCTTTAGGCGCTTTGGCGCTTATAATATCAACATAACAATAAATACCGTGGCCACCATAATATTCAGAAGATAAAAAATCATCCCAATACCCGAATTTATTGCTCCATGGAAAAACAGCCCAAAATATCGTTGTTATGATCAACACTATAAAAGGATCTTTAAAAAATTTGAATTCTATTTCTTTATTCCAAAACAAATTTGCGACCAGTACCGGCATTAAAAAATTTAATGGCCAAACAGCGATATTGGAATGAAGGCCTAATGGGCCCAACCATACCAAATTAAAAATATGCAACAGTATGATCAAGGTCACACTTATTCTTTTAAATGATTTAAAGCAAAGCCCAATACCAGCAAGCATTTCATAAGCAGGGATACAATACCCCAATGAAATAATAAAATGGTTTGCTGTTTGAAAATGAAATAATTTTTGCAGAATATCTCTTTGCCAAACATTGCTGATAAATAAAGGGTGCAGTTTAAACCATCCGCTAAAAAAATAGCTGCTTACCATTATTATTTGCCAACATACTAACAGTTTTTTTTCATCATTGATAGTGATATAACAAAACAGCAAAAATATAAATAGATATATCTCCGGCTGCCAGCGGTTTTGATCTAACAGACAAGTGGCGATTTCCAGGAAAAATAATCCTATTGCTACTTTTCTATTTCCTGTGACAGTAAATAATGATAAGCACAATAAACTCAAATAAAACAAAATAAGGTGAGTGGCTGGTGGAATATGATACAATACATCAGCAACAGGAACTGTAGGAAACAATCTATTGGCCGTCCACAGTTTATAGGTTATCAGTTTTGTGACGAGCCAAAATATACAAATACATTTCATCAATATTTTTGATGAAGCCTTTGCTTTGAATATATCGGTTTGAATAGAAAACAAAAGGGATCAATTAGTAATGATAATTAGTTGTAACGGCTTAGTATAATAGATATTATTTGATCTTACTTTTTAATAATGTTTTAGTTGTAGCAAACCATTCTTCTTTTAAGATACTTAGGATAACTGTGGACCATCTTCGTCCTGTTGTATCTACCATATAGTTTCTAAAAACACCTTCTTGTATGCAGCCTATTGCTTTCATAGCCGCAATAGATTGGTCGTTATGTATGTTCGCACGAAATTCTACTCTTTCCAATCCCCATTGTTCAAAAGCAAATTGTAACAATAGAAATTTACAATGCCTGTTCAAGCCGGTGCGTTGGAATTTTTTTCCATACCAGGTATACCCTAATAAAGTTTTTTCGTGCAACACTTGTATGTCGTAAAACCTTGTGCTGCCTGCATATTCATTGAATTGTTTATCAAACACAATAAAAGTATATTCTTTTCCTTGTGCCCGATTCTTAATGGCGTCATCAATATATTTTTTGATGTTTTCTGCACCGGCAGGATTTACCAAAGAGTATTTCCAAATATCCGGTTCATTGATCGCGAATGAAACAAGATTATCATAATCGCTTTTTTCAATGGTACGCATCAATACGCGATCATCTTCGAGTACAATGTTTTCTTTGGAAATATCAATTGCCATTAACGATCAATTCTTTTTATATCGGCTCCCAATTTTAAAAGACGCGTATCTATATATTGATAACCTCTGTCTATCTGTTCGATATTTTGAATCGTGCTTTTCCCTTGAGCACTCAAAGCGGCTATCAGCAAGGAAACCCCAGCGCGTATATCCGGCGAGCTCATGGTAATGCCGCGCAATTGTTGTTGTCTTTCCAGGCCGATCACAACAGCCCGATGTGGATCACACAAAATAATTTGCGCGCCCATTTCAATTAATTTATCTACAAAGAACAAACGGCTCTCGAACATTTTTTGGTGTATCAATACACTGCCGCGTGCTTGTATCGCCGTTACCAAAACAATACTTAAAAGATCCGGCGTAAAACCCGGCCATGGATGATCGTTGATCGTTAATACACCTCCATCTAAATATTTATGGACTTCATAAATATCTTGTGCGGGAATATGAATGTCATCTCCTTTAAAGTTTAATTGAATGCCCAGCTGTTGAAATTTTTCAGGAATTATTCCTAAATGTTCGATCCCGGCATTTTTAATAGTGATATCGCTTTGTGTCATTGCGGCAAGGCCGATGAAACTTCCTACTTCGATCATATCAGGTAACATCGTATGTTCTGTTCCACCTAAATAATCTACGCCGTCGATGATCAATTTATTACTTCCGAGTCCGCTTATTTTTGCGCCCATTCTATTTAACATCCTGCACAATTGCTGAATGTATGGTTCACAGGCCGCGTTATAAATAGTTGTAGTTCCTTTTGCCATTACAGCTGCCATTAAAATATTGGCTGTTCCTGTAACACTTGGTTCATCCAGCAACATGCTGGCACCTTTTAACTGCGTTGCGTCTAAATGAAAAAATCCGTCATTGCTATTATATTCGAATTTTGCATTTAGTTTTTCGAAGCCAATGATATGCGTATCCAATCTTCTACGCCCAATTTTGTCGCCACCCGGCTTTGGCATATACGCTTTTTTAAAACGCGCCAACATGGGACCGGCAAGCATTACAGAGCCTCGTAACCTTCCACTTTTTTTATGATAGTCTTTGCTGTTCAAATAATCCATATCCACATCATCTGCCTGGAATGTACAAGTATGCCTGTCGATACGGTTTACTTTTACTTTCATTTCACTCAATAATTCTATCTGCAGGTTAACATCTAAAATATCGGGGATATTATTGATCGTAACTTTTTCGGGCGTAAGCAGTACGGCTGAAATTATTTGTAGCGCTTCGTTTTTGGCACCTTGCGGAGAAATTTCTCCTGACAATCTTTTGCCGCCTATTACTTCGAATGAAGACATTATTAATTAAGAATTAGTAATTAAAAATTAAGAATTTTTTTAAATTCAGGTTGGCTTTTATTTTTCTTGATCAGAAATAAAAAAATCTGCTCACAAAATTTGAGCAGATTTATATTATAGTCTAATGTATAATACGATTAATATCTTTTCTTAAAATTACGGTTGTTATTATTGTTGTTGCCGTTACCGCCGTTATTGCCATTGTTGTTACGGTTGTTCCCGCCGCCGTTATTATTCCCTCTGTTATTACCATTTCCACCGCCGTTATTATTTCTGTTGCCGCCGCCATTGTTATTGTTGCGCTGACCGAAATTTTTACGATAGCCGCCGCCGCTGTTCGTTCTGTAATCATCATCCGGACGATTATCTACACGATGTTTTACAAATGGACGATTGTTGAATTCTAATTGTCCGTCTGTGATCGTTTGTAATTCGCTTTGGATATTATCATCGTGCACCAATTCTTTGTGCCAGTTACTATATGTCAATTTCATATAGTAAGCGATAGCATTTGCAAAGCCCTGGCGTTTTTCAGGATTCTCTTCTTCCAATGCTTTATCGATAACGATCTCAATATTTTTTCCCAAATGATTATAACGGGGATATCTTTTTGGATAACCTAAAACATCCGGCTTAGCTCTTAATGTTTCTCTTGTTGGAATTGGGTAAGGACTTTTTACATTCAGGTCAAAATCTGCGATAACAAATAAGTGATCCCATAATTTATGACGAAAGTCTTCCACATTTTTTAAGTGTGGATTTAAAAAACCCATGAGTTCTATCAACGCCATTGCATTGCGTTGTCTTTTTTCATCGTCCTCGATAGTCTTTACATACTCCACCATTTTTTGAATGTGGCGGCCATACTCTCTCACTATTAAATGATTTCGTGTGGTGTTGTATTCCATGTTCTCTACGTTCAGCATATAGCAAATATAGTAAAAACACTGCCAAAACTCACTTTTCCGGTTGTAGGAAAAATTCGCGTTATGCTGTCTTTTGGTTTAAAAAATATTAATGAACCAGGGCCTTATAAGCCTCGGCTGTAAGCAATTTGGCTGCATCTGCAATATTAGTTACAGTTAATTTGACCATCCACCCTTTTCCATAGGGATCCGTGTTCACCAATTCCGGCTGGGATTCTAATAAAGGGTTGATCTCCGTAAGCGTTCCGGCAAGTGGTAAAAACAAGTCGCTCACTGTTTTAACAGCTTCTACTGTTCCGAAAACCTCTTCTGCAGCTAATGTTTTCCCTTTTGATGGAATATCTACATATACGATATCTCCCAATTCGCCCTGGGCAAAATCTGTAATACCAACAGTAGCAATATTGCCTTCGATCGATATCCATTCGTGTTCCTTAGTGTACTGTAGATTTGCGGGAATATTCATTATTCGTGTATTTTTTTATAATTAAGAAGTAAGCTTGAACTTGCAAAATAAACTAATTTTTGCTTAGTTCGTCATTTCTACCAGACGAAAAAACCCCTGCTTTATGCAGAGGTTTTTTCTATAATAAGATAAAAGGAACTATTTAGTTTGAGCCGCCGCTTCTGCTGCTTTTCTCTTTTGTCTCTTAGTCAAAGGCTTAATAGCAGCTATTGAATCAGAAATAGCTTTTTGTCTTGCAACATATGCGTCATAATCAGCAGGAGCCATTACTTCGCCAGTTAACACGATACTTTTAATTTCATCAACACCTGCAAATTTTACAGTTAAATGTTTTTCAAAATGACCCATATTTGCGGCATTGTAAGTGGCATTGATAACGCCTGTTTTACCCACTGCAATTGGCTCTTTTGTATAATCAGATATAGTGCACCCGCAAGTTGGGTTTGCTTGTTCAATTATCAATGGTGTTTTACCAATATTAGTAATAACAAAAGTTCCTTTAGCAGGTACTGATTGTTTTACTTTACCAAAATCAATGATTTGCGTATCAAATTTAGCAACATCTGCCTGTGTCAATTTTGGTGCAGTAGCCACTGTTGTTATTGGCGTTGGTGCTGGTGCTGTTTGTGCAAAAACTGTAGTGGCACAAGCAAATACAGCTACGGAAAATAATAGTTTCTTCATGGAATTGTTTTTAAATTATTAGTTATAAAATTATTATAGTTTTTCTAAATCTCCTAATTGTTTGTTTTCAGGCGCAGATGTAGCGGGTGTTTTCCAAACCTCTCCGCTGATCGTTATAAATTTTGTTGCCTTATTATTATATGTAATTGTAATCGTTTTACTGAAAATGCCTACCGATGCTGCATTATAGCCTACGGTAATAATCGTTGTTTTACCTGGCGCTACCGCTTTATCTTTTTCCCATTCCGGCGTAGTGCAACCACAACTTGCCTGTACGTTCAAGATCCGTAATGAATCTGTTCCGTTGTTTGTTACATTAAAAATATGTTTTACAGGTCTGCCTTGCGGTATCTTGCCAAAATCAAATGTTTTTTCCTGGAGGGTTAAAAGGTTTCGATTAAGACTATCAACTGTTTGTGCTTTTGCTGTAACCGCCAAGATACTAACTATTATAAAAAATTGAAATATTTTCTTCATTAATAGCAATATTTTTTATTTTCTTTTCCAAAGATACAAAAACGGTTAAAATCGTTGTAAATTGTTATTGGGTTGTGATTTATTTAACAATCATCCTTACTATAATTTACTTTTGCTTTATGGATACTGTTCTTACTGATGATGCTGCCTTACAAGAAAAACTAAGCTTCGATAAATTCAGGCAGCAGGTATTACGTGATTATGGCTTTGCTTGTGAAAGCAGGGAAACCAGTCTTATCGGGAGAAAAGAGGTATTAACCGGCAAGGCGAAATTTGGCATTTTTGGAGATGGTAAAGAAGTAGCACAGGTTGCCATGGCCAGGTTTTTTAAACCGGGGGATTACCGTGCAGGATATTACCGCGATCAGACCTTCATGTTCGCCAGCGGATTGGCTACGGTTGAACAATATTTTTCTCAATTATTTTCCGACACAGATATTAATAATGATCCCTTTAGCGCAGGCAGGCAAATGAATGCACATTTCGCTACCCGTATGGTGGATGAAAATGGCGAATGGCTTGATCTTGTCAATAGAAAAAACAGTACCAGCGATATGGCACCAACAGCATCACAGATGCCAAGGGCTGTTGGGTTGGCAACTGCCTCAAAACATTTTAGAAATATCCCTGAACTAAAAGAATTTACCAACCTCAGCAATAACGGAAACGAGATCTGTTTCTGTACGATCGGTGATGCGTCAACAAGTGAAGGTCATTTTTTTGAAGCTGTAAATGCAGTTGGTGTGATGCAGGTACCGTTGGCTATTTTTATTTGGGACGACGGATACGGCATCTCTGTTCCAACAAAATATCAAACTACAAAAGGGTCCATCTCTGCAGCATTAAAAGGTTTTCAAAAAAAGCCCGATACCAACGGCGTTGACATTTACCAATTAAAAGGATGGGATTATGCAGGTATGTGCGAAGTAATGGAACCGGCTTTGCAAAAAGTAAGGGACACCCACATTCCCGCGATCTTTCACATTCAAGAATTAACACAGCCGCAGGGGCATTCAACTTCGGGTAGCCATGAACGTTACAAAACACCGGAACGTTTAAGATGGGAACGCGAATGGGATGCGATGAAACAAATGAAAATCTGGATCCTCGCAAATGAATTAGCAACTGAAGAAGAATTATATACCATAGAGATCGCAGCAAAAAATTCTGTAAAAGAAAGTAAACAAAGAGCCTGGGAAAAATATATTACACCGCTAAGAGCCTTGGTAACAAAAGCTGTTGATCTATTGAACGGATTGTCATCCGATGACCCAACAATAAAAACATTGATCTATGACCTTGCTGGTATAAAAGAGCCTATGCGCAGGGATGTGATGAAAACTTTATCTACAGTGCTTGATATTGTTGGCAATGATCCTGCGGCAGCAGCAATAAAAGAATATTATAAAGAGTTGGGTGTTAAAAATGCACAGATCTATAATTCTTTATTATATAATGAAGGACCGAAATCTGCTTTAAAAGTACAGGTGATCAAACCTTACTATGAAGAAGATGCTAAAGTGGTGAACGGCTACGAAGTATTGAATCATTATTTCGATGAATTGTTTTCTACCAATAAAAAAGTAATTGCCTTTGGAGAAGATCTTGGTTTTATCGGTGATGTGAACCAGGGTTTCAGCGGCTTACAGGAAAAGCATGGCGACCAGCGCATATTTGATACAGGCATTCGTGAATTAACGATCATGGGCCAGGGTATAGGTTTAGCCTTAAGGGGATTAAGGCCAATTGCTGAAATACAATACTTAGATTATTTATTATACGGATTGCAGCCATTAAGCGATGATGTTGCTACTATTCATTATAGAACGGCTGGCATTCAAAGCTGCCCGATGATCGTTCGCACAAGGGGCCATCGCTTAGAAGGCATCTGGCACAGCGGCTCGCCAATGGGCATGATCATTAATTCTTTACGTGGTTTGTATGTTTGCGTACCGCGAAATATGGTGCAAGCAGCGGGAATGTACAATACATTATTATTAGGAAACGATCCTGCGATAGTAATTGAATGCTTGAACGGCTATCGCTTAAAAGAAAGAATGCCTTCGAATTTACTCGCTTACACCATACCGTTAGGTATACCGGAAATAATAAAAGAAGGTACGGACATGACGATCGTTTCTTATGGTTCAACTTTACGCATTGTAATGGAAGCCGCAGAAATTTTGGATAAGTCCGGCATACATTGTGAAGTGATAGATGTGCAAACATTGTTGCCTTTCGATATCCATCACCAAATTGTTGAATCTTTAAAGAAGACCAATCGTATTCTTTTTGTTGACGAAGATGTACCGGGAGGTGCCGCTGCCTATATGTTCAACAAAGTAATGGAAGAACAAAAAGGCTACAAATATTTAGATATTTCTCCAAGAACGTTAACTGCACAAGCGCACAGGCCAAGCTACGGAAGTGATGGCGATTATTTCAGCAAACCAAATGTTGAAGATGTGCTTAGAGTGATAAAAGAAATGATGGCAGAATAGTTATCATTTATAATACCTGTAGTATGAATTTAACGCTGTATCAAATTGATGCTTTTACCAATTCGCTTTTCGGTGGAAATCCTGCAGCTGTTGTTCCTTTAAAAAAATGGCTCGATGATAAATTAATGCAACAGCTTGCATTAGAAAACAATTTATCTGAAACCGTTTTCTTTGTCCCGTCAAGATCAAAAGAGGCGGATTACGATATCCGCTGGTTCACTCCACAAGTAGAAATTAATTTATGTGGCCACGCAACATTGGCAAGCGCTTATGTACTATTTGAAATATTAGATCATCCGAAAGAAGAAATAATCTTCAGTTCTAAAAGCGGGTTATTAAGAATCAAAAAAGACACAACAGCTTCGAAAGAATTTAAAGCGTTCATGGATTTCCCTTCCTGGAAACCTGAAAAACTAGATATTGATACGGAACAGATATCAGCCATACTAGGCAGCATAGAGATTGTTGCAGTCTATCAAAACCGTGATGTGTTAGTTGAATTATTAAATGAAGAAGCTGTAAAAAATTGCCAACCAGATCTTGGTTTAATGAAAAGATTCACAGACAAAATGATCATCACGGCTCCAGGAAAAAAAGTTGATTTTGTTTCGAGGTTTTTTGCCCCTGGTGTTGGGGTAGATGAAGATCCTGTTACCGGTTCTGCACATTCGCAATTAATTCCTTTTTGGTCGGAAAAGCTGGGACAGAAAAAACTACATGCCTTGCAATTATCCGCCAGAGGCGGCGAAATTTGGTGCGAGCAGGCCGGCGAAAGAGTTTTAATGGGCGGCAACGCCGTTTATTATATGAAAGGAGAATTTGTGATTTAATTTTTTTAGATTTGCAGTTCTATCAATTTGCCCGATAGTATAATGGTAGTATAGCAGATTCTGATTCTGTTTGTCTTGGTTCGAATCCAGGTCGGGTAACCAAAAACTTTTTCTTAAAATCCGATTGACGCCTCGATCATTTCCCCGTTAAATTTTCCGCCGTTAAAAATATTAGTGGTAGCATAGTTCAAATATTCCTGGTTCACATATTCTGCTTTCAACATAACATTTTTAGTCGCAAACCAACCAACCGAAGCTACTTCACGATTAATGGTTACATCTTTTGGATCTCCCTGAATAGTGGCCGTAACCGTATTATAGCGAACACCGATCCAGAAATTTTCTTTATTTCTTGGGAACCTATAAATTAGATCCGCTGCATATTGAGTTGCCTGGCGCATTGTCTTTTCTGAAATTGTTCTGCCTTGTGCGTTTTCAATCGTACCAAAAAATTCTACCCCTCTATATTTTATAAAAGGATTTATCATGAATGTTTTTACTTCTTCGCTGAACCCGGGATTATATCTTCCCGAAAAAGCACTATAATCTACTTCATTTGAGATGGTTGTTCCATTGGCTACATTCTGGTTCTCCATCACGTAAAAATAATGTGAGCCTGTTCTATCTCCACCAAACAAAGTATTGCTACTGGCACTTGGATCTATATAGAAGGAGCCTGTTAATCTTACACGCAAATTAGTAGTGATTTGTTTATCATAACCCAGCTTACCATGAAATGCTGCAGCATAGCGATTTACTTTTCCTGTGGAAGAATCAATTTTTGTTGCAGCAACAACAGTTGGATTTAATTCTCCATTGGTTATCCCTCCCATTGCAAATAATCCTGATCTATGGTGATAATAAATTTCGCCGCCAATCTCTGTAGCGAATTCATCCATGATATAATTTTCTACGAAAGGATTGTAAATTGTATTCCCGCCATCTGTTCTGCGATAGTGTTGATCACCATAATCCACATCGAACTGTCCAACTTTGATCGTAACATTATTCATAATGTGATTAACTAAACTGCTGTTAAGAAATAGCAACTTATCAAATTGAATATAGCCGCCCTTTACCCAGGTATCTTCATGATGCCTTGACGCTAAATAAGTAGTCAGGTTAACACGAATACCATCTGCCAGTTGCGCGTCAATATTTAAATTGGCCATTGCCAGATCAAATCCATTTGTAAGTGGGATAAGGCTATTGACATTACCAGTGAAACCCGGTTGGGTTGCCGGGGCTGCTGTATTCTGATCCCTGAGCATCTGAAAACTCTGTTCAAAATTTCCACCAACTTTCACTTTCAATCCTTCAAATTGTGTAGTATCATCCTTTGTTGTTTCAAAAACATTAATTCCACGTTGATCATTAGGACGAAAATATTGCATCGCTCTTTTTTGCGCTATCGCAGAAAAACTAGTAATCAACATTGTTATTATAACAAACAGGCGAAATAAAGCAAATGGAGTTTTCATGATTTTAATTTAATTAATGGCGAAAGTTTATTTTACTAATTATCTATTGTGAAGTTTGTTTTAAAATTTATGGTGATATCATTTCCCGTTTTTAATGTTCCGAAAAGTGCAGTAGGTGGGTCGATATTATAATCACTCATTTTAATTGTCTGGGATCCTTCGACTGTAAATTTTCCTTTTTCCTGCATTGATATTTTTACTTTCATGTCAACAGACTTTGTTATACCGGCAATTGTAAGATTACCTTTTGCCGTAATCATTTTTTCATTCACATTGGTTTTTATCGCTTCAACAGGAACATTTAATGCGAAAATAATTTCCGGGTTAGCATCTGCTTTTAATGCTTTATAGGTTTTATTATTCATCGCCGATCCCATATCACTTTGAATGGAATGCACATCCATTTTTATATTGACCGCAACCAAATCAAAGCTTCCGTTATCCCAATTAACAATACCTGTGCCTGATACGGTCGTAACTTTTTCATCCCAACTATGAAGATTGGATGTGCCGTTAATAGTAACTGCATAATCTTTGGAAAGCGTATACGTATTTTTTGCAGTAGTAGCGCTTATAAAAAGAATGCAAACTGCCAATAAGAAATATTTAAACTGTGTCATGATGCTGTTTTAAATTTTTACGGATTAAGTTTTTCAAAAATTAATCCTGCCACAATAGCTTGTATTAACGCTAACACAAACCAAGTTGAAACGATTTCGAAGGATACACTCATCGCACTATAAATAAGCCACATCATGGGGAAAGTGGCAACGATCACATAGATCAACCCAAACTCGATGCCTTTGGTAATAAATGATCCGGTAAGTGCTACTTTGAATCTTGACCAAAACCAGGACAGCGCTAAGCTTATTATAAAGGGATGGATATAATAAAACAGGATCCTGTCAGACTCTGCATCAAAAGCAGGGTCAAAATATTGCATGGCAACATTTGGGAAAAAATAACTGGTAAGGTATAATCCCGAAATGCTGAGAACCAAAAAAATTGCGCCAACAATTAAGCCGGGTATGATTATTTTTTTCATGATGATTATTTTAACTTGTCAGTATTACTTTTAAAGCTTTTTCTTTTGCTGCATGTTCAAACGTATCATATGCTTCGATGATCTGGTCTAATTTAAAACGATGCGTAATTAATTTTTTTGGATCGAGCTTTTTAGATTGAACCGTTTTAAAAAGCATCGGTGTTGTAACGGTATCTACCAAACGAGTAGTGATAGTAATATTCCTGGACCATAAAGTTTCCATGTGCAGCGTAACGCTTTTTCCATGAACTCCGATGTTGGCAATATGTCCGCCAATAGCAATGATCGCTTCGCACATTTCAAAAGTCGCGGGTAAGCCAACGGCTTCGATCGCCGTATCAACACCTCTTCCATTGGTAAGACTCATTAATTTTTCAACGACATTTTCTGTAGCGCTATTAATGGTATGCGTTGCGCCAAAAGTTGTTGCAACATTTAGCCGGTTTGCATCAATATCTATCATAATGATTTCAGCAGGCGTATAAAACTGCGCCGTTAATAATGCGGCAATGCCTATCGGCCCTGCGCCAACAATAGCTATCACATCGCCCGGTTTAACTTGTCCGTTTAAAACACCGCATTCAAAACCTGTAGGTAAAATATCACTTAGCATTACAAGCGCTTCTTCATCTGATCCTTCAGGAATATGGTATAAACTATTATCTGCGTACGGTATTCGTACATACTCGGCTTGCGTGCCATCGATCATATAACCTAATATCCATCCACCTTTTTCGCAATGAGAGTACATGCCCTTTTTGCAATACTCACATTTACCACAAGACGTGATGCAGGAGATAATAACATGATCGCCTTTCTTAAAATTGCTGACAGCTGTTCCTACTTCTTCAATTATACCCACACCTTCGTGTCCAATGATCCTGCCATCGGTAACTTCAGGAAGATCTCCTTTCATAATATGTAGGTCTGTTCCACATATGGTAGTCTTCAAGATCTTTATTATCGCATCGGTAGATTCTTTGATTCCGGGTTTTGGTTTTTCTTCCCAGGATTTTTTACCTGAGCCATGGTATACTAATGCTTTCATATTGTTGCCAATTTATTTGTTTAAAAAGATGATACAGTAAAATTGCTACTAACTACTCTTATATAAAATGACGTAAGGCAACTTCAATTATGATTTAAATCATATTGTGCTTGATAGGATTAACGTATACTAATGCGATAGCAGATATTTATACAAAACTCCAGTAATCAGAATAACCTGAGTGCTCATTAGTTTTAGGCCAATGATCCTTATCGAAGCCTGGTGCTTTTTGCAACACTTCTTTAGGTTGATTTAAAATGAATAATCTTTTGCCGGCATTAACTTCTAAGAGTCTGAATGGAATAGCGAAGAATTTTTCTCCTATTCCTAAAAAGCCGCCAAATTCAATAATGTAATATTCTATTGCACCGGTTGTGATATCGATCATTACATCTTTTATATCGCCCAAATGTTCATCGTATTTATTATACACTTCATCACCGATAACGGATGAGGCTGTTAAATACTTCAGTGGCGAATTAGCTACCGGGGTTCCTGTTGTAAAACCATTAAGGTCTTCTTTTGGTAATGTTGTCATTCTTATTTGGGAAAAGGTGAGATGAGTTTTTCCTCAATGATTACAAACAAAAGGACAGCCAAGTATGTATAGACACGGATCGCTTACTTGAGAATGTGTGAATAATGTAACTTTCTTATAGAGTTGTGTAAGGAAAAGGTGGAATCTGTAGAAGCAGTTTTAACACTCTTCTATAATTTTTTTTATCTGGTGCAGAAATGTTTCCATTTTATCAGACGAATATTTATGGTTTTCTTCATCTGTATATCCTTTATGGGTCCATGTGAGTTTTGTTTCATTATCTGTCAGACTGGAAAGATTATAAATAATAGTTGGGTGGTCGCCTGTTTTATTTTCAAAAATTGAGGCTTCTGTGAAATAACTATACCTTATTTTCTCATTTGCCATATTTTCAAAAACAATTCTCAGATCCCGGTATTTATGCCCATTATATTTTCCGTGGAAAATAATTTCATTTCCTTCTTTCCAGTGAGTTTTCGTTTCCGAATCTGACAGGTATGTTTTAATGATTTCAGGATTAGCGAGTGCATTCCAAACCTTATCCTGGCCCAGGTTAATGATCACCGACCTTGAGACTGTTAAATCTTGGCGCATATCGACTATTGTTTATAAGATTAAATATTACTTAGCTGTTCGTATTTGTATACTACCGGCATTTCTACGATAAATTTTGAACCCTTATTTTTGCCTTCGCTTTCAATAAATATTTTTCCTTTATGTGCTTCGACAAATAGTTTTACAATAAATAATCCAAGGCCGCTGGATGTTTCCTCTCCTGTAGGCTTTGAACTTAGTTTTGAGAACCGTTCAAAAACACTTTTCTTGTCTTCTTTTGTAAAGCCAAGCCCCTGATCTACTACTTCAAGAATTGCTTTTTCATTTACTTGTTTAATTGTTATAGAGATATCTTTATTTTTTGCAGAATATTTAATGGCATTGTTTAATAGATTGTCTACGATTTCGATTAGCTTGGTCTCGTCTGCATATACTGTTGGATGGTCTTCTATATATATTTCTACGCCTTGATTTTTAGCACTAGCTAATATTTGATTCGCGTCTACTACACGTTGTACAATAGACACCAAATTCAATTCACTAAAACGAAGTTTGATCTGATTGGCTTCCAAAGCGGCAGATTCCAATAATTCATTAATTGTTTTTGTCATTTTCATAGCTGCCTTTTTTATATAGCCCGTCATTTCAATAACAGCTGTATGATTTCTTTTTTCTTCTTTGATTAGATCTGTCCATAAAGGAATTGTTGTTAATGGATTTCGCAGATCATGTACAGCTATGTTGAGTAATTGATTCTGTTGTTCAGTTGCTATTTTTGTTGCTAATCTAAATTCAATTTGATTGATCAAAATTTCTGCCAGATCATGTAATATTTCTTTTTGTGATTCTTCTAATTGTCTTGGTTTTCTATCTACAATACATAAGGTTCCAATATTGTATCCTCCTTTTACTTTAAGTGGTGCGGCTGCATAAAATCTCAAACCACATTGACCGGATACATAAGGATTTGTTGCAGTTACAGGATCATTAATGGCATCTTCCATCAAAAAAATATCATCTGATTGAATGGCGAGCGAACATAAACCAAGGTCCCTGTCTATTTGTGCAATATCTATTCCAAATCGAGACTTGAACCAGATCCTATCCGAATCAACCAAACTTATCATTGCTATGGGAACATTGAAAAGCTTTGCTGCTAATTTGGTTATACGGTCAAAACTCGGATTCGGTGGCGTATCCAGGATCTCATATTTTCTTAGCGCATGCATTCGCATTGCTTCTTGTTCTACCTTATGATCTTGCTGTATCATATTTATTTTTTTAATTGATCAATATGCTATCACGAATGAAGAATGGAGATCATTGATAACTTTATAAGAGAAATAATAATTTGTACAATTATTACTAATAAATTTTATAGTTAATAGGATTGAGGTTGAATTATAAAGATCTTGTCCCAATTAAGCAACATGCATCTATTGGCCAAATAAAGGTATACAGATACTGCTCTGAAAATGTTACACAACTTTCTAAAAATGTTACATCATTCACACATTCTATTATAGAATATGCATAAAAAAATCGCCTTGCAATTTTTTGCAAGGCGATCAAATTTTATTGATTTAAGTGGGAAATTTATTCCTCGTATCCGCTTTTAATAACCGTTGATACCATTTTGAATTGTTCTTTTGCATTAAAACAATGAACAGTGTGTGCCGGAATGATGATGCCGTCGCCCTTTTTAAGTTTGAATACTTTTTTATCGATGATCACTTCTGCAGCACCATCTATAATTTGTATATAAAGATCGAAGGGTGTAGTTTTTTCTTCCAGCTCTTCACCAATTGCAAAAGATGAAACGGTTACATTGCCTGTGGTTTTTTTAAGAATGGTTTTGCTAACTACTGCGTTGCTCATATATTCTATGATCTCGACAATGATATGCACCTTCGATTTTTCTAATTCTTTGCCCGGCAATGTTTTCTTAATGGCAGCTTTTTTCTTAACTCCGGTTACTTTAGCCACAACCTTTTTTTTATCTTTCTTTATCATATTTTCTATTTGAGCATGCTATAAGCTGTATCATCTATAAATCTTCCAGTGTATTTCGTTTTTTGTTTTTTAGCGATTTGAAGAATGATGGTGTTAATCCTGTTATTTTTTTAAATTGGTTGGAAAGGTGCGCTACGCTGCTATAATGAAGCTTAAAGGCTATTTCTGTAAGATTCAATTCGTCATAAATGATCAATTCTTTTACTCTTTCTATTTTATGTATCAGTATAAAATGTTCTATCGTTGTGGCTTCTGTTTCTGAAAAAAGATTTGCCAGGTAAGTATAATCATACCCAAGTTTTTTACTTAGATAAATAGAAAAATTAGTTTTGGGTAGTTCATCCGTATAGTGAACCATTTCTATAATTACATTTTTTATTTGCTCTATTAAGATCGCTTTTTTATCGTCCATCAATTCCAACCCTGATTTAAGTAACGCTACTTTTAAGTCGTCCCGCTGTTGTTTTGTCGGATGCTGCTTCATCTCCACTTCGCCCAAATTAACTGTCACATAAGGCAAGCCGAGCTCCTTTAGTGTTTCTTTCACTATCATTTTGCAACGAATGCTTACCATGTATTTAATATAGAGCTTCAATAAATGCTTTGTTTGAATGATAATATCGACTGGTGTAAGGTAGACTTATTAAACAACGGCGCTCTATTTATATTCATTTGCCCTTATTAACCCTTTGCCAATTTCCTTTTCAACAACTACCTTTGCCAAAATCGAAGAATAAATGCTGCAGATAAATTTCATCAGAGAGAATGCAAATTTTGTAAAAGACCGTTTGATGGTACGAAACTTTAATGATTTAGCTTTAGTTGATAAAGCAGTGGAGTTAGATGAGAAGATTCGCAAACTAAAAAGCGAGGCTGAGAGATTAAAATCAATTATGAATTTGGCTAGTAAGGAAATCGGGCAGCTTATTTCTGATAAAAAAAACATTGAAGCAGATCAAAAAAAGGAATTAGTAAATAAGTACAAAAACGAGCTTCTAACTATTAGTGATGGATTAACTTCTGACGAAAAAACACTAAATGAGTTACTACTAAAACTCCCAAATCTTCCGCACATTTCGGTTCCAATAGGAACAAGTCCTGAAGAAAATGAGGAAATAAGGAGTGGCGGGTTAAAGCCAAAGTTAGATTCTTCGGCAGTCCCCCACTGGGACCTTATAAAAAAATATGACCTGATTGATTTTGAAACTGGAGTTAAATTAACTGGAAGAGGATTTCCTGTATATAAAGGCAAAGGAGCAAAATTACAAAGAGCCCTTATTCAATATTTTTTAGATTATAATATTAAGGCTGGATATACAGAATATCTTCCTCCATTAATGGTAAATGCTGATAGCGCCAAGGGTACAGGTCAATTGCCAGATAAAGAAGGGCAAATGTATGTTACACAAGATGGCTTCTATTTAATTCCTACAGCTGAAGTTCCTGTTACAAATATTTATAGAAACGAAATTGTAAAAGAAAGTGATTTGCCAATAAAAATGACCGCATATACTCCTTGTTTTAGAAGAGAGGCAGGAAGCTTTGGGAAAGAAGTTCGCGGATTAAACAGGGTGCATCAATTCGATAAAGTAGAAATAATACAGTTAGTACATCCCGAAAATAGTTACGAGGCATTAGATAAAATGGTAAACCATGTAGAAAAACTATTGCAGGATTTGGAGTTGCCTTATCGTATCCTTCGCTTATGTGGTGGTGACATGGGTTTTACGTCAGCATTAACATATGATTTCGAAGTATTCAGCGCAGCACAGGAACGTTGGCTTGAAGTTAGTTCTGTAAGCAATTTTGAAACTTTTCAAACTAACAGAATGAAAATTAGATACAAAGACTCTTTAGGTAAAATGCAATTATTACATTCATTAAATGGCTCTTCTCTTGCCTTACCAAGAATTGTTGCTTGTTTATTAGAAAATAATCAAACAGAAAATAGCATTGAACTGCCGAAGGTTTTACATACTTATTTTGGTTCTTCTAAAATCTAATTCATGAAAAAGATCACGATACTTATTGCGCTAATTATATTCATCGTAAGCTGTTCGCACAAAACAGCACCTACAACTTCTGTTGTTATTCCAAAACCTGATTCTCCTGAAGCCGTTGCAGGTAAAGCAGTATTTACTGCAAAATGCGGTACCTGTCACGATCTGAAAAATCCCGGTGATTATACCGCACAGGAATGGGTGCCTATCGTAAAAGAAATGGGGCACAAAGCAAAACTTGACGACACAGAAAAAACCAATGTGTTGGCTTACGTACAATCAAATGCCAAGCAAGGCTAATATCCCGATTGTTTATCGATTTTATTCTGTTCGCCTTATTGGTGCAGGTACGGCTTTGTTAATAGTTAATAATTTAACAGTTAAACTATTGAACTATCGGCCAGTCTTACCAACTTCAGTAAACAATTTCCTGCGATGCCTGTTTCCAACCGATTAAAAAATCAACACCTTTTATGGCGCGCCGCTTTTGGCCCGATGGCAGAGAATATTGCTGACCTGGATAATATATCGCAAAAAACTTTGTGGCACACATTAATAAAAACCTCCGCGGATAAGCCACAGGCAATTAATGTAGCATCTAATTTATTTGACGGGATGGTAAAAAATATTGACGACCTCTCGCAATTTTCAAAACTTACACAAGATCAAAAAAAGCAATTACAGGTTCAATCAAGAGAAGATCTTAAGAACCTGAACCTGCGTTGGATGTATGAAATGATCAACAGCAAGGCTCAGTTCAGAGAAAAAATGAGTTTTTTCTGGAACGGCCACTTTGCCTGCAGGATCATTAATATTTTTTATCAGCAACAGTTATTAGATGTTGTTAGAAATAATGCGTTCGGAAATTTTGGCGAGTTACTAAGACAAGTGAGTAAAAGTCCGGCGATGTTGCAGTTCTTAAATAATCAGCAAAATAAAAAACAACATCCTAACGAAAATTTTGCGCGCGAAGTAATGGAGCTTTTTACTTTGGGCAGAGGCAATTATACTGAGCAAGATATAAAAGAAGGTGCACGAGCTTTTACAGGATGGACCTACAACTTACAAGGTGATTTTGTTTTTAAAGATGCGCAACACGATAATGGAGTAAAAACCTTTTTAGGAAAGACAGGAAATTTTACCGGCGATGATATCATCACTATTTTATTAGAGCAAAAGCAAACAGCCATCTTCATTACAAAAAAGATCTATCGTTTTTTTGTTAATGACACGGTTGATGATGAAAAAGCAGGTTGGTTAGCCGATCGGTTTTTTCAGAACAATTATGACATACAAAAACTGATGGAAGATATTTTCACCGCCAGTTGGTTTTATGATGAACAAAATATCGGTACCAAAATAAAATCTCCTGTAGAGTTATTAGTTGGCATTCGTCGCTTATTGCCAATGGAACTAGCCAATGATGATGCTCAATTATTATTTCAAAAATTATTGGGCCAGGTTCTTTTTTATCCGCCGAATGTAGCCGGATGGCCCGGTGGTAAAAACTGGATAGATAGCAGTACACTGATGTTGCGTTTACGATTACCGCAGATCATTACAGATAATGAAGTAGTGAATATTGTTCCGAAAACTGATGATGACGCAATGATGGGACAAATGATGGAAGAGAGAATGGATCAAATAAAAAACAATGAATATGCAGCAAAAGGTGGAAGCGCTATTGTAAACTGGAATGTCGTTACAAATATTTTCAAGAATATAAAAAAGGAATATCTATTACCACAAATAGCTGCTGAAGTTTTACAAACAGAAAGCAGGGTAAGTGATAGCTTATTAACGAAGTATATAGACAATCAAAGCAGGGAAGAATATATTAAAACAACGATCGTAAACCTGATGAGTACACCTGAATATCAATTGTGTTAAAAATTATTTTATGGTAATCAAACGTCGTGAATTTTTGCAAGTTGGCGCTTTGGCAACAGCTTCTTTGATGCTTCCGAAATTTTTAAAGGCATTCGAAAGGCCAATGATGGTGCCACAAGGAAATAAAGTTGTTGTAGTGATACAATTCAGCGGCGGTAATGATGGATTAAATACTGTTATTCCTGTGCAGGATGATATTTATTATACATCGCGGCCGCAATTAGGCATTGCAAAAACAAACGCATTATTATTAACTGATGATGTTGGATTAAATCCCGCATTGATAAATTTTAAAGAACTGTTTGATAATGGAAGCCTGGGCATTTTAAATAATGTAGGTTATCCAAATCCAGATCGGTCGCATTTTCGCAGCATGGACATTTGGCAAAGCGGTAGTAGTAGCAGTGATTACGTTAGCACAGGATGGATCGGCAGGTATTTAGATGCGCAATGTAATGGTTGTAACAAACCAACACAGGCAATGGAGATCGATGATATTTTAAGTCTGGCCTTAAAAGGAGAAAATAGTAAGGGCCTTGCTTTTAAAGATCCGCGACGATTATATAGCAGCAGTAATGAAAAATATTTTAAAGATATCAACGCAGACCATCATGATGGAGAAGCAACGGCAGATTATCTGTACAAAACAATGAGCGAAACTTTGAGCAGTGCAGATTATATTTTTCAGCAAAGTAAATTGCATCCAACAAGCGAGCCATATCCTTCCACTGAATTAGGGAAAGATCTAAAAACAATTGCATCGCTTATCTATTCAGAAATAAATACAAAAGTGTACTATGTTTCTTTAGGAAGTTTTGACACGCATGTTAACCAGGATAATCAACAGAAAAAATTATTTACTGAATTGAATGATGCAATAAAAGCTTTTACATCCGACCTTAAAAAGAACAATCGCTTTGATGATGTGTTATTATTTACGTTCAGTGAATTTGGCAGAAGGGTAACACAAAATGCAAGTGGTGGCACTGATCATGGTACAGCAAATAATATGTTCTTAATTAGCGGAGGATTAAAAGAAAAAGGCATCATCAATCCGATGCCAGATCTTTCCGATCTGCAAGATGGCGACCTCAAATACAAAGTAGATTTTAAAAATGTATACGCCACCATTTTAAATAAATGGTTGGGTGCAGATGATAAAACGATTTTAGGTAGTCAGTTCGATTATTTGAATTTTATTTAAACCCGTGCATTTTTTTAATGAGAAAACGATTCAGCAATATCATCACAATGCCTGCGATCACAGGAAATATGGTAAAAAACAAAAAAAAGATCGACAGTGAATAAGTGGCAACGATCTTATCAATAAAACTTCCTGTTACACCCGATAAATAGTTGCCGATAAAATTCGCGATGAACCAAACACCGAACATCAGGCCCACAATTTTCGGAGGCGATAACTTACTTACATAAGATAAGCCAACCGGTGATAAACAAAGTTCTCCCATTGTATGTAACAGATAAGCAAGTATCAACCAGATCATACTTACAGATGCAGTTCTGGCTCCCTGAGAAACACCGGTGCTTCCATAAGCTAGCAATGCAAAGCCTCCGCCTAATAAAATTAATCCGAGCGCAAATTTTATTGGCCCGGATGGATTGTATTTACTTTCCCAGATCTTAGAAAACAAAGGTGCCAGTGCAATAATGAAGAATGAATTTAAAATGCCGAACCAGGATGCAGGCACTTCTGAATTAGTTGCTTCAAATTCTCTGTAGAGCATCCAAACAATGAGTATCCATATCAATGTAAAACCTGTACCTAAAAATAAATTAGACGTTAAAATACTTTTGTACGTTTTTTTAAAGAGATCGAAAAGAACGATCGTTAAAATGATCATGGGCGCAATGGTTAGTAATGTATCGCACCATTTAAAAACATTTGCGCTATTTCCTACTAAGACCCTGTTGGTATAATCCTTCGCAAAGATCGTCATTGAGCCTCCGGCTTGTTCATACATCATCCAAAAAAAGATAGTGAAGAATGCAAAAACAGTGATAACAATTATTCTGTCGCGCGAAATATGTGCCGGTGTATCTGGAGACGCTTTTACTTCATGGCCAACAGCAGCTTCTGCTTTAGATGGCCTTAAACCAATTTGTCCGAAAATATTTTTCGCAAACCAAAATTGCAACATCCCAAAAAACATAAAAACCCCGGCCAATCCAAATCCATAACTCCAGCCAATTTTTTCACCAATATAGCCGCAAAGTAAAATGCCTAAAAATGCTCCGGCATTAATCCCCATATAAAAAATAGAATAGGCGCCATCTTTTTTATCATCATGCCCTTCATATAGTTCACCAACGATAGAAGAGATATTTGGTTTAAATAATCCATTCCCGATTATTAAAAAAGCAAGTCCGGCGTAAAAAGTAAAATGTGTATCCATCGCCATAAACGCGTGGCCCACTGTCATTATCAAGGCGCCTAACACTACGGCTTTTCTATAGCCTAATAATTTATCGGCGATCATTCCGCCAAAGATTGGCGTTAAATAAACCAGTCCTGTGTAGACTCCATATAATTGCAAAGCGTCGCTTCTTGTCCAACCCCAACCTCCTTTTATATATTCCGTAGTTAAAAACAGGACAAACAATGCGCGCATTCCATAATAGCTGAAGCGCTCCCACATTTCCGTAAAAAATAAAATAAATAATCCCGGTGGATGGCCAATAACTTCTACGTCTTCGTTCATATATTTATTTTAATAACGACTTGAATACTGTCAAATACAATTTACTAAAAATATAGCATCCGTATGGCATTCCTTTTATCAGTTTTAAAAAAAATATGGTTTAGAATGACTGCTACTTTAATTTCGCTGACTTAATATAGAACAGCTAATTACCTCAACTCATGAATATTTTAATAATCGGTAGCGGCGGCCGCGAACATACACTGGCCTGGAAACTGAAACAAAGCCCGTTGTGTGATAAATTATTTATTGCCCCGGGAAATGCAGGCACGTCTCAATTCGGTACTAATGTCGCAATTGCCATTACAGATTTTGAAAAGCTTTCTACTTTTTGTTTAGAGAATACTGTTGGTATGTTAGTAGTAGGACCCGAAGAACCATTGGTAAAAGGCATTTACGATTTCTTTAAAAATAATAAAGCGACTGTTCACATACAAGTAATAGGCCCATCAAAAGAAGCGGCGCAATTAGAAGGCAGTAAAGCATATGCAAAGGCTTTTATGCAACGCAATAAGATCCCGACAGCTGGTTATGCAGAATTCGATACCACGAACTATTCTGATGGCGTAAAATATATTAGTACCCATGCGTTACCGATCGTTTTAAAAGCAGATGGTTTAGCAGCAGGCAAAGGTGTATTGATCTGTCAGACACATACAGAAGCTTTGACTGAATTTGAATTGATGATCCAGCAATCAAAATTCGGAGATGCCAGCAAAAAAGTGGTGATCGAAGAATTTTTAGACGGTATTGAAATGAGCTCTTTTGTTTTGACTGATGGAAAAAATTATGTTTTGTTGCCAGAGGCCAAAGATTATAAAAGGATCGGCGTTAAAGATACCGGCCTAAACACAGGTGGAATGGGCGCTGTAAGTCCCGTTCCTTTTGCCGATGCCGTTTTTATGCAAAAGGTAATAACAAGAATTGTTGAGCCAACTATCGCTGGTTTTCACAAAGAAAATTTGGAATATAAAGGTGTTGTTTTTATCGGTTTGATAAAAGTAAACAACGAGCCATTGGTAATAGAATACAATTGCCGCTTCGGAGATCCTGAAACAGAAGTGATTATACCAAGAACAGAAAATGACCTGGTAGAATTGTTTTCTGCTACGTCACAGCAACGCCTAAACGAAATCAAAATAAAGACTAGCCCCAAAACTGCAGCAACGGTGGTAGCCGTTAGTGGCGGGTATCCTAACGAATATGCAACTGGCAAAGTAATAGAAGGATTAGATAAAAGTGTTTCTTCAGATAGTATTATTTTTCATGCCGGGACAAAAGAAAAAGACGGTAAAATACTATCAAATGGCGGAAGGGTTTTAGTCGTTACTTCATTCGCAGATACCATTCCTGCGGCAGCAAAAAAATCAAATCAAATATTAACACAAATTCATTTCGACGGAATGTATTTTAGGGAAGATATCGGGTATGAATTCACATAAACTAACGGTAACGAATATACGAAAATAGTATTTGTTGCTATTTGCACAATAAACCGTCCCAATGCTCCGTTTTTAAAGGAAAGGCGCTATTTGAAAGAATTACTATTTTTCTATGGTTTTCCCTTATTTTTCGTAATTTGTCAAAATAAAAACATTGTCGTTGTTAATTTGAATATTTTCCTTCAACTTTGCTACCATTGTTTGTTTATATTACAATTTTCTTATAACTAAATATGGAATTTTTTAACTTTTTTACTCAGGAAATCGCAATGGATTTGGGTACAGCAAACACACTTATCATTTTTCATGATGAAGTAGTAGTAAACGAACCCTCGATTGTTGCTCTAGACAGAAATAATCCGAAAAATATACTAGCCGTAGGCAAGAAGGCCTTGATGATGCACGAAAAAACGCATGAAAGCATTCGTACTGTTCGCCCGTTGAAAGACGGTGTGATAGCGGATTTTAATGCTGCCGAGCTAATGATCAGGGAAATGATCAAGATGATCTACCCTAAAAAACCCTTGTTTCCACCAAGCTGGCGCATGATGATCTGCATTCCAAGCAGTATCACGGAAGTTGAAAAACGTGCGGTAAGAGATAGTGCTGAGCAGGCAGGAGCTAAAGAGGTTTACCTTATTCACGAACCAATGGCCGCGGCTTTGGGTATCGGTATAGATGTTGAAGAACCGGTTGGTAATATGATCATTGATATAGGTGGTGGTACAACAGGTATTACAGTTATCGCCCTGGCAGGTATCGTTTGCGATCAAAGCATCCGTATTGCTGGTGATGAATTTACTGCAGATATCATGGAAGCACTTCGTCGTTACCATAGCTTATTAATTGGAGAACGTACTGCTGAGCAGATAAAAATACAGGTTGGTGCCGCTATGAAGGACCTTGACACTGTTCCACCGGATGACATTCCTGTAAACGGACGTGATCTTGTAACAGGAATTCCTAAGCAAGTAATGGTAAGTTACCAGGAAGTTGCCGAAGCCCTGGATAAAAGCATCTCAAAAATTGAAGAAGCGATCTTGAAAGCATTAGAAACAACCCCTCCGGAATTAGCGGGAGATATCTTTAGAAGAGGTTTGTATTTGACAGGTGGCGGCGCTTTACTAAGAGGATTAGACAAAAGGATCACTGCAAAAATAAAATTACCGGTTCACGTTGCTGAAGACCCACTTAAGAGTGTGGTTAGAGGTACAGGAATTGCGTTAAAAAATTATGACAGGTACCCTTTTGTAATGCGTTAATAAAAAAGCAAGGATCAGAAATACCATTCAATTGGTATTTTGAGATTTGATAAATTCATCTCCTGTGCGTAATATATTTCTTTTCCTTAGGCGGTATTTAAATTTCATCCTTTTCCTGTGTCTACAGGCATTTTGCATCTATTTGATCGTTCATTATAACCGTTACCAAAATGCGGTGGCGTCTGAATCCATGAACGAGATCACCGGCCGGATCAACAACCAATATAATGGCGTTACTTACTACTTCCAGCTCAAAAGCACCAACGATTCTCTTGTAAGAGCGAACACGGACCTTTACAATAAATTAAAAAGTGATTTCGAGTTACCGGATACAACAAATAAGGTTGTTGTTAATACTATAAAAGTTGATTCACTCATACTCGGTCGTAAATATTTATATAAAGAAGCAAAAGTTGTAGCCAACTCTGTTTCATCACAAACAAATTACCTGGTTTTGGGAAGAGGCTCCGATCAGCAATTGGTTAAAGACATTGGCGTTGTTGATCCAAACAATAATGTGATAGGGATTGTAACAGATGTAAGCAGCAATTTTGCAGTAGTAATGAGCCTTCTTCATAAAGACAGCAGGATAAGTGCTAAATTGAAAAAAGGCGGCGATGCCGGCATGGTTACCTGGGAAGGACAAGATCCAACACAGCTAACATTAAGCGAGATCAGAAAAAGTGCCAGGGTAGCTAAAGGAGATACCGTAGTAACAAGCGGATTCACCACCACCTTTCCTTACGGCTTAAATATTGGAATTGTAGAAGAGATCATTCCTGAAAAAAGTACAAGTCATTACATCATAAAACTCAGAACTGCTGCCAATTTCTATAACCTGCAATATGCATACGCTATAGATAATTTACAGAAAGATGAGATCAACAGGTTATTAGAAAAAGCAAAAAAAGAAAGTCAATAATTAATTGCTGAAGCAATTATAGCTATGAGTACATTAGTAAAAAATATTATCAGGTTCATCTTATTAATACTGGCACAAGTATTTGTATTTGATAAGATACATGTCAATTACCTGGTAACGCCCTATATCTATTTCCTTTTTATTTTATGGATGCCTTTTCAATTTAGTAAAGCAACGCAAATGTTGCTGGCTTTTTTATTAGGCTTTACATTAGATAGCTTTACGCATAACCCCGGCTTTCATGCAGCAGCATGTGTATTGATCGCTTACGTTCGCCCTTACTTGATTAATTTATTGGTGCCTCAGGAAAGTGGCGATATCAATTACAACGAGCCTTCTATTAGAAGCATGGGCGGTTTTATACCCTATACTTTATACGCTGGTATACTTACATTCTTACACAATGGCTGGCTCTTTTTATTAGAAGCATGGCAATTTGGAAATATTTGGTATTTTATTGCAAAGACAATGCTTTCGACAATTATAACTTTACTAATTATTTTGATAACTGAATTATTATTTAATCGTAAACAGCAGTTCAGAACAAATACCATGTAATAGTATTTGTCTTTCATGGAATAACAATCATAAATAAATTCAAACAAAGTGCCTGCGTTTAACCAGTCTCGTAATAATATTGTAAGGCTTTGTTTCATAGCCATGTTCGTTATCATTATAGCCAGGCTATTCACGTTACAGGTTATCTCTTCTAAGTACAAAATTCTCGCAGACGATCAGGGGAAGTTCCGCAAAATCATTTATCCCGATAGGGGGATTGTCTACGACAGAAATGGCAATGCCATTTTACAAAATACAACCATTTACGATCTGATGATCTTGCCTTCCAAGCTAAAAGGAATTGATACGCTTGCGCTATGTAATATCTTAGGAATAGATACGGCACAATTCAACAAACGTGTGCTGGATGATATTATTAAGAACTCAAGGTTACGCCCTTCCGTTTTTGAAGGCTTGTTAAGTGATGAAAAAATGGCCATGTTAAATGAGGCCATGTACAAATTTGTTCCGGGCTTTTATTTGCAGGAACGGCCTGTAAGAGATTATCCTTACGATGCTGCAGGAAATATCCTTGGTTACTTATCAGAAGTGGATAGCGCCTTTTTAAAAAAGCATACAGATGAAGGTTATCAGATAGGTGACTATGCCGGCAAAACAGGATTAGAGCATACTTACGAAAGAGTATTGATGGGCCAAAGAGGTATTGAATATTGGAAAAGAGATAATAAGAACAGGCTAACGGAAAGAGTAGATAACGGAAAGTATGATACGGCAGCCATCGCAGGACAAAGCGTGCATCTATCACTTGATATAGGCCTGCAACAACTGGGAGAAAAATTAATGCAAAATAAAATAGGCGCAGTCGTAGCGATCGATCCTAAAACAGGTGGCATATTAGCAATGATCAGTAGTCCTACTTACAAGCCAAAATTTTTAACCGGCTCAGATAGAAGAAAACATATCAACGAATTAATGTTGAACCCCGCTTTACCATTTTTAAATCGTACGGTGAACGCGTATTATTCTCCTGGCTCAACTTTCAAAACATTGCAGGCTTTGGTAGGTTTGCACGATGGGATGATAACGCCTCAGACAAGATTTTTGTGTACAGGAGCATTTTATGGTTGTGGTAAACCAATGAAATGTTTGGATCCTGGTTATTTCCTATTGAAAGATGCTATTACACATTCCTGCAATACTTATTTTGCTAACGTAATGCAAAGAGTGATCAATAATCCTAAATTCCCTTCGATGGATAGCAGTTTAAGTCACTGGGCAAATTATATGTACTCCTTTGGTCTAGGACATAAATTAGGTATTGATGTTCCTTCTGAAAAAAGTGGTAAGATACCAACACCGGATCTTTACAATAAAATTTATGGTGAAGGGCATTGGAATTTTTGTACCATTCGTTCTTTAAGCATCGGACAAGGTGAAGTATTAGTTACACCCCTACAAGTTGCGAACGAAATGGCATACCTCGCAAATAAAGGCTGGTACATTACACCACATATGGTTGATTCAATTGAAGGCGGTGATCAATATGGATTGCTAAAAGATTTTAAACAAAAGCATGTTGGTATAGATATTCCTGATAGCGTGTTTGAAGCAGTGCATGATGGTATGCAAGGTGTAATGGAAACAGGTACTGGCGCTGCTGCAAAAGTCCCGGGTATTGTTGTATGTGGTAAAACTGGTACTGTTGAAAATTATATCGGGTTAGAGAAACAAAAATCACATGCCTTCTTTGCCGCATTTGCACCAAGAGATAATCCTAAGATCGCGATCGCTGTTATTTGTGAAAATGCAGGTTTCGGCGCAACTTCTGCTGCACCGATCGCAAGTTTGATGATCGAACAATATTTGAAAGATTCTATTCCTGAACCTGATCGTAAAGTGATGGTAGAAACATTAGCCAACATGAATCTTATTCCACCAAGAATAGCCAGGGCAATGAAAACTCAGGATTCATTGTTACATTTAAGGGATACAGATTATATAGCTACGAACGGATTTATAAATAGTATGAGTGATACAGTTGGGCTTGACCTCAATGATGACTATACAATAATAAAAAGCGAAAAGGTAAAGGCCGCAACTCCTGCGCCGAAAAAGAATACAAACAATACAATACAAAATAAACCTCAGGCAATAATCCCTGATAAAAAAAAGAAACCGGCAACAAAAAAATAAAAAAGTAAAACGTGTATCAAAAAGACCCGGCTATAGCAAAAGGTATTGATGGAGTATTGGTTACTCTGTATGCCTTACTGGTATTGATTGGCGTATTATGTATCTTTTCTGTAGAATACAAAAGCGGAGAAAACGTAATGCAAAGCATTCTTTTACTGAAGAAAAATTATTCAAGGCAATTGCTTTTTGTCGGTATCTCCGCGATCATCGCCGTATTCATTTTGTTGACAGATAGTAAATTTTTTACAGCCACAGCCAACATCACCTATGCATTTGGCATCCTGTTGATGATTGCTACTTTATTTATTGGTAAAAATATCAATGGGTCAAAATCCTGGATACCTCTTGGTTTTTTTAATCTTCAACCCGTTGAGTTGTGCAAGATCTTCACGGCATTAGCTTTGGGGAAATATTTATCCTTACCCGAAACTAATTTTCAAAAACCAAAATCACAATTGATCGGAGCTGCTATTATTTTTACTCCGGCATTCTTTTCTTTGTTACAAAATGAAACCGGCTTAGCATTAGTATATTTCTCTTTTTTAATTCCAATGTATCGCGAAGGCTTGCCGCCCGGTTATTTAATCGCTGGCGCTACACTTGGTGTTTTATTGGTAGCTACCTTATTATTGCCGGCCAAAACATTGGTCATCGTTTTTTCTGTGTTGGGTGTATTGGCTATTTATTTTTCAAGAAGTTATCTAAAAAGAAATCGTGGCTTAATTTACATCATCATAACAATCTGGGCTTTCTGCTGTTTGTTTGTTGGTATTATTGTGCCTTTCATATTCAAGCACGTTTTTCAAAAATACCAAGCTGATAGAATATTTAGCATGGTAGGGAAAGACAACCCCTTTGTAAATGAAAAGACAGCCAACATCAGCGCCGCAGATCTTAAAATAAGAAACGATAAAAAAGAAAAAGAAAACTACAATGTCAAGCAATCAAAAATTGCGATTGGTTCTGGTGGATTTTTTGGAAAAGGATTTTTGAAAGGCACGCAAACACAAGGAGATTTTGTACCGGAGCAACATACCGATTTTATCTTTACCTCTGTAGGCGAAAGCTTTGGCTTCTGGGGAAGCGCTTTATTAATGCTTTTATATTTGGGCTTACTTTTAAGAATTATTAATATAGCGGAACGGCAACGAAGTACTTTTAGCCGTGTGTACGCCTATAGTGTAGCGGCGATCTTTTTCTTTCATGTCTCTATTAATATTTGTATGACGATAGGACTAGCACCAGTAATAGGAATTACATTGCCGTTAATGAGCTATGGTGGATCTTCCCTGTTAACTTTCACTATCTTAATTTTTATTTTGATAAAATTAGATGCAGACAGGCAAATGGTATTAAGATAAATTGTTCGAGGCTTTGCTTGCTACAACAATTAAAAAATTACAATGAGAATTATTCCTTTAAACGAAGGCGCATTTACAATAGATAAAACAAAGGTTTTTGTCCCTTTCAATACTACAACTGATGACCTTCAACAACGACCTATTGGAAGTTTGTTAGTTGAGATAGATCCTTTTGTTATCATAACAAAGAAAGATATTCTTTTATTGGATACAGGGCTTGGGTTTACAAATAAAGATGGCGTATTACAACTACATCAAAATCTTTTAGATAATGGTATCGACCCTTCTGATGTTACAAAAGTTTTACTGAGCCATTTGCACAAGGACCACAGCGGTGGCGTTACGATCAACGACAAGCAACTCAATCAACATTTTTTAAGTTTTCCCAATGCTGCCTATTATGTAAATAAAAAAGAGCTGGCATATGCTTTGGAAAATAAATCAGGAAGCTATATTCCAGAGGAATTCGAATTATTAAATTCTTCGGATAGAGTAGTGCTATTAGATGATGAAGGATATATTGATGGATATATACAGTATACAGTGACAGGAGCACATACGCCTTATCATATTGTTTTTATGATAGAAGAAGATGGTCAAAAAGTTTTCTTTGGCGGCGACGATGCCCCACAATTACAACAAATGAAAAACCGTTTTGTTGCAAAGTATGATTATGATGGAAAAAAATGTATGGAATTAAGGCAACAATGGTGGCAACAAGGCCAGGTAGAAAAGTGGACCTTTCTTTTTTATCATGATATCAAAACGCCAGTAGTAACGCCAGCTTAAAAATTATTGATCAAGCGCTCCGCCACCGCCGCCTTGTCGCATAGCTTGTCTTCGCTGTATTGCCTGAATTAATAATTGCCTGAATTTACCTTCTGCTTCAAACAAACGATTCGTTCTATCCGGCCCAATGATCTTTATAAATTGATCCTTGTAGTTTTTTCTGATATCTAATATTTTTTGATCCCTGTCCAATACATCCTGGTCATTCTTAACAACAACGTGTATCTCGTTTGAATATTGATTATACACCGGCCAAAATCTTTGCGCCTCATCTGGTGTAAGCTCCAGCTGTCTGCTGATAAAAGCAATTTTCAATGCTTCAATATTCTGCATTTTTTGGTTCTCCACAGGAGGATCTGTTTGTGCGTTGGCACAAACAACAGTAAATAAAAATAATATTGAAATATATAAACGCTTCATGCTTACGGCCTCATTAATTTTTTGATGATGTTGTTTTTAATTCTTGTAAATAATTATCCAATGTTTTATCATCTACTATATAATCATCCTGACTCGGAACACTATTCGCATCCAGGCTTGACGTTAATGAAGCTACATCTCCTTCATCATTATGTTTTTCTAAATAGCTTGCGATCTCTTGTGTTGAAAGACTATCAAGCGCTGCATTGAATTGTTCATCACCCATACTTTTTCCTTGTTGAATAGATGGATCCAATAATGCTATTTGTGTATTAGCTGTACTACCAAAATTTTTATCAACCTTATAAACACCAAAAGCTAGCATTATGATAACGGATGCGGCAACAGCTGTTTTTAAAAAGCCGGTCCGTTTACCCATCCGAACCACTTTTGCTTGCTGAGGTTGTACCTGTTTTAAAATATCTTCTGCCAATCCATCGAAATATCCTTTTGGTACTTTGTATACATTTTCGTTTTGAATACTGTACAACATTGCCGATAATTCTCTTAATTCTTCTGCTGCAGTTATTTCCACGCTTTTTATTTTAGCCAAAATATTTCCGGCAAGTGATTCAAAATATCCTGCAGGAACATCGAATGTTGATTGTATAGATAATACGGGCAAGCTATTTTCACCTGCAAGCATTGTCAATAAAACAGTAGCAGCTATACCATCAAAATAACCGTCCGGAATGGTAAACACGTTTACCCTTTCCATATTTGCCAGTAATGGGCTCAGTTGTTTTAATTCATTTAATATGTCGTTGCTACTGATCTTCATTCGTTATTAAGACGTTAATAATAGCTATTAGTTTAATGATTTAGTATAAAATCTTCTATTTTTTTCACTGCGTGATGGTAACTGGCTTTCAATGCACCCTCACTTGTTTCAAGTACACGACTCATTTCTTCGTAAGGCATTTCATCATAGTATCTTAAATTGAACACAGCACGTTGTTTATCAGGCAGTTGCTGCATTGCTAACTGCAGTTTCCATTCTATTTTATTACTGTCGAAATCTTTGTCTGCCTTTAATCGATTGCTTAAACCGCTTTCTTCGTCACTGATCGAAACACTGCTTCTTCTTTTCTGTTGCTCGATAAATGTTAAGCATTCATTCGTAGCGATGCGGTAGAGCCAGGTAAATAGCTGGCTATCTTCCCTGAAATTATCCAATCCTTTCCAAACCTTGATGAACATGTTTTGCAATACATCATTGGCATCTTCATGCTCAACAACCATCCTTCTGATATGCCAATACAGCTTCTCCTGGTACTTTTTAATGATCTGCGTATAGGCTTTTTCCTTTGTAGCAGTATCTTTAAATAGCAGCAATAGTTCTTTATCGTCCAGAAATTTCTCGGCCATAATTGGTTTATGAAAGCATAAAAATAAAAAAACCAATCGTAAGATTGGTTTAAATATTAAAAGTTTAATGTGTTTGGGTATATTTCTCTACTTTCTTGCCATTACCTTTTCTACTGCAGCTAAGATATGTGGCACATCCAGACCGTATTTCACTAATAGCTCAGCAGGTGTTCCGCTTTCACCGAAAGTATCATTTGTACCAACATATTCAATTGGAATAGGTAAATTCTTTGCTGCAACTTGCGCAATACTATCTCCTAACCCGCCGATGATATTATGTTCTTCGCAGGTTACTGCGCATTTTGTTTTTTTAATAGAGGCAATAACCGCTTCAACATCCAAAGGTTTAATAGTATGGATATTGATCACTTCTACGCTGATCCCTTTTTCTTCTAAAATTCTTCCTGCTTCTACTGCTTTCCAAACCAAATGTCCGCAAGCAAAAATACTTACGTCTTTACCATCTGATAATTTTTGCGCTTTCCCGATCACAAAATCGCTTTCTTTAGTAAAGATCGGCCAAACCGGGCGACCAAAACGCAAGTAAACAGGACCTTGATAATCAGCAATAGCAAGGGTTGCAGCTTTTGTCTGGTTATAATCTGCCGGAACAATAACGGTCATTCCCGGTAACATTTTCATTAAACCGATATCTTCTAATATCTGGTGCGTAGCACCATCTTCACCCAATGTAAGTCCGGCGTGTGATGCACAGATCTTTACATTTTTATTGCTATAAGCAACTGATTGGCGTATCTGATCATAAACCCTTCCTGTAGAAAAGTTAGCAAATGTTGTTGTGTAAGGGATCTTACCGCCGATGGTTAATCCTGCAGCCATACCGATCATGTTCGCTTCCGCGATACCGCACTGTATGAACCTTTCAGGAAATTCTTTTATAAACGGATGAAGCTTTAAAGAGCCGGCAAGATCTGCGGTTAATGCAACAACATTTGCATTTTTTCTACCTGCTTCTAAAATGCCATCGCCAAAGCCGCTTCTGGTGTCTTTATTTCCTGTTACTTCAATATCCTTTAACATAAATCGGGGTTGTTATTTAAAAAGAACCTGCAAGATATTTGTTTAATTTGAAAATATCTTAAGTAGATAAAAGCATTTTTTACGCTACTTACGCTTTTCCCTTAGCCAGTTTTAGTTCCCATTGCCAGGCAGTTGACATCATTTCGTCTAAACTATATTTTGGAACCCATTTCAAAATATTTTTAGCCTTATCGTTATTCGCATAAATGGCAATTACATCTCCCAGCCTTCTTGGTCCGATGCTATAATTTAATTTGACGCCACTTACTTTTTCGAAAGCATTGATTACTTCCAAAACCGTAAAACCATCACCAGTTCCTAAATTAAAAATCTCGCTTTTCGTTTTATTTTTTTGTGCGATCAAGTAGTCGAGTGCTAAAGTATGTGCATGCGCTATATCGCTTACATGAATATAATCACGAAGACAACTTCCATCTCTTGTTGGATAATCATTGCCATGTACTTGCATGGATGGTATTTTACCAATAGCTGTTTGTGTAATGGCAGGAACAAGGTTTGCCGGTTTGCCCAATGGCATTTCCCCGATCAAATTAGATGGGTGGGCACCAACCGGATTAAAATATCTTAATAGGATCGCTTGAATAGTATTACTTTGAATACTGTCTTCAACAATTCGTTCGCCCATTTGCTTGGTAGCGCCATAGGGTGACGTAGCGGGCTTTTGTGGTGTTTCTTCTGTTACAGGAATTGAATCAGGATCGCCATATACTGTACAAGATGAAGAGAAAACAAAGTGTGGTACATTATATTTGTCCGCGCATTTTAAAATATTGATCAGCGAAATAATATTATTTTCAAAATACAACATTGGGTTTTCAACCGATTCTCCTACCGCTTTGTAAGCAGCAAAATGAATAATGCCCGCAATGTTTTTATTTTCTTGGAAGATCCGTTCTGTTGCGGCAAGATCACAAATGTCGATCGTGTAATTTTTTATTTTTTTATCCGTTATCTTTTCTGCTCCTGCTAAAATAGCAATATCACTTCTGGAATTATTATCTACAGAAATAACATTGTATCCGTTTTGCAAAAGATCAACAATGGTATGTACACCAATATATCCACAACCGCCTGTTACTAATATTGTCTTCATGGTACAAAGAAAATAAAAAAACCCTCATTTGCGGTGAGTGTTTTTATTATCATTTAATAAATTGATGCACTACTTCATAAACAGCTGCTGCCAGTAACCCACTTACAGGAATAGTAAGCACCCAGGCCCAAATAAGGTTGATCGTAACGCCCCAACGCACCGCGCTCAGCCTTTTAGTTGCACCAACACCGATGATGGCTCCTGCGATGGTATGCGTAGTGCTTACCGGAGCGCCTAAATTAGCTGCCGTGAACAATGTTATAGCACCGGCTGTTTCAGCACAAACACCTTCTAACGGAGTAACTTTCGTGATCTTCGTACCCATTGTTTTTACGATCTTCCAGCCACCACTCATCGTTCCTAATGCAATGGCTGTATAACAAACTAGCGGAACCCAGTTCGGCATATCCGACAGGTTTTTTATATTTCCATTTGTAACCAATGCAACACAAATAATACCCATTACCTTTTGTGCATCCGAGCCACCATGGCCAATACTAAATGCTGCAGAAGAAACCAATTGCAGCCTTTTGAACATTTTCCCTGTCCTATAAGCATTCTCACCCCGCAAATAATTATAGAAATAAGTAGCTATAAAAACAACTCCCAATCCTAAGAGGGACCATTTTTCATATTCTTTTTTAAAAGGGATAAAAAAGAAGCAAACAGCAAGCGTAGCTATAATGATCCCGATCTTTAACCAAAAATTCTTTTGAATGGTTACAAGTGTAATAAAAATAGAAATGACCATTCCTATTAACGGTGCTAACACTATAAAAAAGATTGTTTTGTAGATACTTTCTGCATCAATGCTTTGAAAGCCCGCATGCGCAATAGCTGCACCTGCAAATCCGCCAATTAAAGTATGTGATGACGATGAAGGAATACCATACCACCAGGTTAAAAGGTTCCAAAAAATAGCAGCTATTATTCCTGAAAGAATTACTACTAATGTAATGGCGTCTTTATGAACAGTTTTCGCAACCGTATTCGCAACATTATGATCACGAAATAAAAAGAAGGCAACGAAGTTGAAAAAAGCAGCCCAGATAACTGCTTGAAAAGGTGTTAAGACTTTAGTGGAAACGATGGTTGCAATTGAGTTTGCTGCATCATGAAATCCATTTATAAAATCAAAACATACCGCAAGAAAAATAATGACTAATAATAATATCGGTAGATTCATAAAAAGTGATGAGATGAATGCTGATAGCTGAAAATGTTTTACGCGTACTTAACAATGATTGATTCGATCACATTCGCGGCATCTTCACATTTATCTGTTACGATTTCCATTACCTGGTAGATCTCTCTTTTTTTAATAACTTCTTTTGCATCCGGCTCCATTGCAAATAAACGTTCGATGCTCATATCATACACATCGTCAGATTGATTTTCTATACTGTTGATAGCTACCAATGCATCTGTTATTTGGCGCATATTTTTCATATTTCGTAATTCGGTAACAGCCTTGTGAACCTGCACACAACCTTCGGCAATCAGATCAGCCATTTTTTTGATCCCAATATCATTAGGGTTCACTCTGTAAAAATTTATCTTTTTAGCGGTTGCATAAATATAATCTGCAATATCATCCAGGGCACTTGCCAAATGATGAATATCTTCTCTATCAAAAGGTGTGATAAAATTCTTTCCCAGCTCTGTAAAAATATTGTGTGTAAAATCATCACAAACATGCTCCATATCAATTACTTCCTGTATCAGTTGGCCTCTTTTATCAAAATCGGGTTCATTTACAACTTCTTTTAGTTTTTCGCCCATTTTTACAAGTTCTTCCGCTACGCTTTCAAATAATTGAAAAAATACTCTGTCTTTTGGTAAAAAGATTTTTAGAATCGAATTGAATCCCATTTGTTTTAAATTTTCGGCAAAAATAGAGGTATTGAATGGGGTTGCAGGAGTTTTAAAAATGATAATAATAAGTTAACATTGGGGTAACATCAATTACGTATACACAACAAAAAATAGCGGAAGGGCCAAGTTAAGCAGATGTTGTATCTGATTAAAAAACATATCAAATAATAATACTTCTTACCTTTAATAATAACAACCAATCAATAGCACTTCCTAACTAAAACCATTTACAGCCATTTTTTTGGGCATTTTTTTATCATGGAGCACAATCACGATCATTCACATAGTCACGGTCATCACCATCATCATGCTGTTGACCCTGTTAATATGAACACAGCTTTTATAGTGGGTATCATTTTAAATTTTGCTTTTGTACTCATAGAAGTGATAGCCGGTTTTTATAATCACTCCCTTTCTTTATTATCTGATGCAGGACATAATTTAGCGGATGTTGGGGCTTTAGGGCTTTCGCTTTTTGCATTTAAAATGCTTAAAATAAAATCAACGGATCAATACACATATGGCTATCGTAAAACATCGATACTGGTGGCATTACTTAATTCTGTTGTACTATTAATTTCAATCGCCATTATTGCCTATGAAGGTGTTCATCGTTTGTTTCATCCTAAACATATTGCGGGTTTAAACGTTTCTATCATTGCTGCGATCGGTATTGTGATAAATTTTGTATCTGCCCGAATGTTTTTTCATAGTAAAGAAGATGATATCAATACAAAAGCCGCTTACCTGCATTTAATGTCCGATGCGGTTGTGTCTTTAGGAATTGTTATAGGGGGCGTATTGATGTATTATCTAAACTGGTTTTGGTTAGATCCATTGATTAGCATAATTATTGCTATTATTATTCTGATCAGTACATGGCATGTATTAAAAGAAAGCTTGCGCTTATCAATGGACGGAGTTCCTGAAGATATCAGCGTAGCAGATATTAAAGAAGCCGCCATGAAAGTAAATGGTGTTAAAGATTTTCACCACATTCATGTGTGGGCCATCAGTTCAACGGAAAACGCTTTAACCGGTCATTTGGTTATTGCAACAAATGCAACACCAAGCGAAGAACAAAAGATCAAGCATGATGTTAAGCATCGATTAGAACATAAAAAAATTCATCATAGTACATTAGAAACAGAAAGAGAGAACGAGCAATGTGAAGAGCTGCCCTGCTAAAATAAATTGTTAATGAAAAAGCTGATCGTCATTGCTGGATTTTTTATCTGTTGCATAATTTTAGCGCAGAGTTGTATGAAAATGAGAATCAGCGATACAGAAGCAAAAAAACAATTTGCCGCAGCCGGCGTTACATTACATACAGAAACACTTGATGTAAATGGCTTCAAATTACACTATGTACAAACCGGCAACGATACTTTTCCAACTTTATTTTTTGTGCACGGATCTCCCGGAAGCTGGGATGCTTTTAGCGTTTATCTAAAAGATAGTGACCTGTTGAAAAAATATAGGATGGTCTCGATCGACAGGCCCGGCTTTGGTTACAGCGAATTCGGAAACGCAAAAAATTTAACGGATCAATCGGCTATCATCAGCCCGATATTCAAACATATACAAAATGGTAAGCCTATCTATATCATTGGCCATTCGCTCGGCGGACCAATGATCGTAAAACTAGTGGCAGATAATCCTTTTACTTTTTCGGGCATGGTAATTTTAGCCGGCTCTGTAGATCCTGCAGAAGAAGCTCCTGAAAAATGGAGAGGTTTTTTAAAGAATAGTGGTTTGCAATATTTATTGCCCGGTGCATTCAGGCCAAGTAATAAAGAAATATGGTATTTGAAAAAAGACCTTCCCCCGTTATCGAAACAATTTACCTCTATTACTTGTAACGTATGGATAGTACATGGTAACAAAGATAAATTTGTACCTGTTGGGAATGCGGCTTACGCTAAAAAAATGTTGGTGAATGCAAAAAGCGTAAGTGTTACCATACTGGATGGCGCACCACACTTTATTCCCTGGGCACCATGGTATGTAGATGTGAAAAAAGTTTTATTACAACTGCACGGTACCATGACACCAACTGGCATGTTGCCTGAATAACATTTCTTCTTCTAAGATAATTTACTGTAGAATAACTTTCTGCGTTTTCGCTGAATTATTGCTATGTATCTTTAAAATATAAATTCCTCTTGGGAATTGTTGCGTAGGAATTGTTGTTATTGTTTCCGCCATCGTTGTTGACACTTGATTTCTGTATATTAATTGTCCTGTGCTGGTAAACATTTCTATTTCAACATTGTCGTTGTTGATATTGCTCTTTAAACTTATTTGATTGGTAGCGGGGTTAGGAAATGCTAACCAGGTCGGTATTATTTCCATAGTGAAATTGTTATTCGACATATCATAAAAGATATTTCCTGCAGACATGATTTTTATACGAGCCTGTGTTGTAATAATTGCAGGAACCTGTATTTGAAAAGAACCTGTATTGGGTGCGTTGGCTTTTAATGTATCCAGAAAGGTTACCCCCCCATCGGTTGATAATAGAATATTTACAGTACTACAATTAACAGGCGAAGCTGCTGTTCCGGCAGGGTTCCATGTAATGACTTTACTTTCGCCTGCATTCCATTTTATATTTGCCGCATCAGGATAAGTAACTGTGAACGGACCAGACCCGCCATCTACAGTCACTGACGTTTCTGCATAACAAACGCCACCACCACTTGCTCTATTATCTCTTGCTGTCAATCTAAAATGCATTGTGCGTCCATAAGCCGGTAATATTTCTCCAATCGTTGTTGTATTATTTATTACATCAGAAATTCGAGGAAAATAACGATATGGAGAATCGACAGGAAGAAAAGAACGAAAGATAGGCGCATCGTCATGAGGCGCATTCCACGCGCCATTAGGGCCGCCAACATCAACCTGTTCCCAACAATAAGTTAATACATCTCCATCAGGATCTGTTGCACTTCCTGTTAAAACAAACGGAGTTGATAAAGGAATAGTATATGCTGCTCCTGCATTTGCTACCGGTGCATTATTTAACGTAGGGCTCAATGCAGCGCAAGTATTACCAGGTCCGCTGATAACATATTGTTCTATCTCATCAAAATTAATTCCATTAAAATATGGATCACTATGTAGCTGCAAATTATCACTTCCACAAAGGCCATCACCAATAGGCCCTTCTGCATAAGCCATAATAGTACTGCCACTTCCTGGTTCATCATTTGTTGTAATTGATTCTTGCCCGCTGCAGTAACTTACCTGTGAATTAAACGGATGATGCGCTCCAAATTCATGACCGATCTCATGCGCTACATAATCAATACTAAATGGATCGCCCACCGGGTTAAGAAGACCTGTTACACTTGACGCCTTATTTCCTGACTGACACACCACGCCAACATCTGATAAACCTCCGCCGGTTGTTGTAAATGTTTGTCCAACATCATAGTTAGTGTTTCCAATACTATCATCAATAACGGTTTGGCTCTGCATCAATAAAAGCGGAGAAGTGTTGCTGCCATTATCAGTAAACGGTTCCGTAGCTGTATTTGTAAAAATAATTTTTGTCTCTTGTGCAACCATCATAAAATGTATTGCCAGCTCTGTTTCATAAACACCATCAACCCTGTTCACCGTTGTAAGTATTGCGGATAATGCCTGTGCGGTAGAAGGTGCTGATAATCCTGTTGCTGCTGCTGCATACTCTGCGCTACAGGCTACGGCTAAACGATACGTAAGTAATTGAGGACCGGTGCAATGAGGTCCCGATAATATTTGTGCAGGTCTCTCTGAACTAAATGTTGTTCCAATTTCTTTTAATTCAGGCTCTGTAAAAGTTCCTGTTTGTTCTACATCCGATTTAAAATACGAAATGTAGGCTGTTCTATCTCCCAATACGTAAGGATCAATAAAAACAGATCCTGTTGTAGGAGATAATATCATCGCATGAAAACCAAAAGCTGTCCAGTCTAATTTGATCGTTGCTGTACTGTCATCGATCCCTTGTCCCGTATACGTTTGCAGATCTGGGAACTTTGCCGCAAGTGAAGGTTCCATAACCGAGCTTTCCCAAATACGAAACCTGCTGATCGTACCATCGGGCATTGGTATTTCTATTACGGGTGCTTCGCTGTACTTTTTTGTGCTTTTTTCTGTTGGAAGTGTTTTAAAAAAATTAAGCAGTCCTGAAGTATCTAAAGATAAGTCTCTGCTTTTTTGCGGTATCGCCGTCCTTGTTTCTCCCGGTTTGATCGGTCGTGCTACAATATCTGTAAAAAATCCTATCTGCGCATTTGAAAAAAAAACGGTAAATAAGAAAGGTAGGCAAGCAATAATTTTTCTAGACACGTGTTTCATTACAGGTTTACATTTTCGTTATAAAGGTAGAAACAATATGATGCAAAGCAATACTGTTAATTATAAGAAGATGTTATTGCGTAGTAAAAAGCAGCCGGCTAAGGATTGTGAGACAATTGTGGTTTTTTCTTTCTAAACCTAACCGTTTTCTGTGTATAATCATGTGTCAAAACACTGATATTTCCATCCACTTCTAATACGCAAAGATCTACTTGCTTAATTCCTTCCACACCATGTTCACGGATCGCTCTTTCTAATTCGTCAGCAGACATCATCGCTTCTCTTAATCCCGTATTCAATACTGTGCCATCGTGTATCAATACTATTTTTTCACCCTGAACAAGCTTGCTTAAAGCCGGAGATATTCTTAAAAAGAATTTGAAAAGGTAATTGCAAATAAACAAACCTAATGCAGCACACATACCGCCAGGTAAAGTTGTATCGTCTCCAACCATAGCGTTTTGAACACTATTGCTTATTAATAAAATGAAAACCAGGTCGATTACGGATAACTGTGCCAATTCTTTTTTACCGAATAATCTTATCGCAATAATAATAAAAAGATATATGGCAACAGACTTTCCTGCTATGATCAAATAATGTAAGGCGATTTGCATATTTTATTTTTAATTGTTGGGCGATCTATATTATCTGCAAGTTAGTAATATTAGCAATTAATGATCCGTTATTTAGTCCGGAAAGACTTTCGAAAAAATTGTCATTAAAATATAAGTTTTACTAAATTGCATATACATCATTTATTAAAACAACTAATTATGGAAGAGATTGAAATTCCTACAGAAGGTTTAAGCGAACAAATCAACGACAAGGCTGAAGAGGCTGTTGAAAGGAAAGAAATGAAATGGGTATTGTTTGTAGCAATATCTACCGCATTGATGGCTGTATTTGCAGCGATCGGCGGATTAATGGCGGGCCATTATTCTGAAGATGCAATGAGGCATCAAATTAAAGCATCCGACCAATGGGCATTTTACCAGGCTAAAGGTATTAAAGCCGATATCCGTGAATTACAACCGCAGCTTTTTCAGGGTGCTTCATCATCAGATTCCTTACGGGCGGAACAAGCAGAGATAATGAAAAAAGCAAAAGAAGAGGAAGAAGAATCAGAACTTGCTGCAAGTAAACATGAACTCCTTGCACCATCTGTTACCTTATTACAAATATCAATTGCTATTTCTGCCATTGCTATTATTACAGGCAAGAAATTTTTATGGATGGCCGGAATGGCTCTTGCCGCCGGCGGATTATTCTTTTTTGTCTGGGCGCTGATTAATTAAAATGATACAACGCTTCTGCTCTGTAAAGTATTGGCGCTAAAATATCCTAAAGCACCTCCCTGCATATTACTTACAGGGTTACCGGGAGCAGCACTCTGACTGCTTCCGGTAGAGCTTTGATCAAGACTATACCAATATTCGTACACATTCTTATCGATACATTGCATATCAACTTTTACTGAATCTCCTGTATTTATCTTTCTGTTTGAAAGGCTGTCTGCATCACTACCAAAAATATTTAGCGGTACAATATTTTTATTGCCGTCTGTAAAATCATCATTACCTACAAAAAGGGCTTGCTGTTGTTTTCCATTTACATATTCAACAAAACGATAACTATTTCCTTTTCCAGCAGGATCTCTATATACAACAGTCGCTGTTTTCTTTGATGAACCGAACGAAGGTTCGGAAGTAATATAAAGGCTATCAAATGGAACTTTTACCGGCATAGTTGATGTGGCTGTAAATGTTTGCCCATCCACAATCACATTTAATGTATACGTTCTGTTTTGTTGTCCTACCAATGTTGGAGATTGATAAACACCACTATCAGTTGCAGCCAACGTAGTAACAACGCCGCTGTCATCTGTGATCGTAACTACTGCTCCTGTTATTCCAACAAAACCATTATCAGAATAAAAATCCTGGGTCTTACTTATTAAAACTTGTGCAGTTCCTATTGAATCTGTGACTGTTCCTTCAACCACAAATAAAGGGGTTGTATTTTTTAAATTAAGCTTGATAACTTTTGTGCAGGATGCCAATGTGCTTATTAGAAAAAATAACGAACAAATTTTTATTAAATATTTCATCGCTATTAAAATTTGAAGTTGTAAGAAATTGAAGGGATCATTTTAAACAGAGAAGTTTGGACCGCCTCTGTCTGTTCAGGGTTTGTTGTGCTTTGCTGAAAATCGATGCTGTAAGCATTCGCTCTTCCATAAGCATTGTACAAACTGAAATTCAATTCAGATGAATAATGTTTGTGTTGTTTTAGTTGACGGGTAGCGCTAAGATCTAACCTGTGATAATCAGGAAATCTGTATTGATTGCGTCCTGTATAATAAAATACAGTTTGTCCACCAACTTCATATTTTCCGCTAGGATAAGTAACCGCTGCTCCTGTATAAAAAACCCAATTGGCAGCAAATGACCATTTTTTATTTCTTTGATAAGAAAGTGTTACTGCGATATTGTGCGTATGATCTTGCGTAGCATTGTACCATTTATTATTATTAATGCCGTCGATCTTTACTTCTGTTTTTGATAAAGTATAACTTACCCAACCTGTAACTTTTCCTACTTGTTTTTTTATCATCATTTCAAGACCATAAGATCTTCCGATGCCAAAAAGCAATTGCGTTTCGATCGCATCATTACTATATACATTGGCTCCATCACGATAATCTATTTGATTTTGCAGTGCCTTATAATATGTTTCTACAGTTAACTCATATTTGTTATTCGCCAGATCTTTATAATAACCCAGGGAAACCTGATCACAAATTTCCGGCTTTATAATATTTGTACTGGCCACCCATTTATCTGTTGGCAACGCTGCAGTAGAATTAGAGATCAAATGAAGGTTCTGAACATTTCTTACATAAGATGCTTTGATAGAAGTAGAAGGATTAAATACATAGCTGACCGCCAGTCTTGGTTCAAGGTTCAAATACGTCTTCACAATTTGTCCGGCGCTATAATGCATTGTATCGGTAACTTTTCCAGCGCTGTCGATATTGTAAAAATCGCCCTTACCTAAAATGCTGAATGCAGTAAGACGAGCTCCGTAGGTAACATTTATTTTTTCAGTGGCCTGCCATGTATTACTTGCATAAATAGCATTCTCCCAAGAATATCTATCCTGAAGGCTACTGTTGTTAATACTCGATCCCGAAGCTGCTGTTACTTCGCCCGGGCGCATAGTATGTAAAATGGAATTGAAACCAAAACGAATATTATTTTTATTATTTAAAAATAATTGCATTTCTTCTTTCAGGTTCCAGTCTTTTATCTGAGAAAAAATATTAGCATCGATCGCTCCTGTATTGATAGTGATCTTATCATCGTAGTCACTATAAATTAATGAAGTGTTCGAAAAAAGTTTATCGTTAAAAACATGGTTCCATCGCAAAGTTGCTGTTGCATTTCCCCAATTCAACCCAAATGTTGTTCCAAAACCAAGATCATCTCTGCCAAAATATCCTGATAAAAAAAGCTTATCATTTTTTCCTAATTCATAATCCATTTTTGCATTCAGGTCATAAAAATAAAGTTTGTCATTTTTAAGACTTGAATCCTTTGATAATTTCAAAAACACATCTGCATAGGTTCTTCTTCCAGTGATTAAAAAAGACGATTTGCTTTTTTGTATCGGTCCTTCAACATTTAGTTTTGCAGAAATTAATCCTACGCCGCCGCTTACTTTATAATCCTGGTTATTACCATCGTTCATGGTAACATCAACAACGGAAGATAAACGTCCGCCATATTGTGCAGGCATACCGCCTTTATAAACAGTGATGTCTTTTACAGCATCCGGATTAAAAGTTGAAAAGAATCCCAATAAATGAGAGGCATTATAAACCGGTGCCTCATCTAACAAAATAAGGTTTTGATCTGCCGCACCGCCACGAACATAAAAACCGCTGTTGCCATCTCCAGCAGATTGTATACCAGGTAATAATTGTATCGCTTTCAAAACATCTCTTTCTCCAAACAAAGCAGGGATACCTTTTATCTCATTCATTGTTAAACGTTCCACACCCATTTGCGGACTTGTGATACTTCTTCCTTTAGGAGCAGATTTCACAGTTACTTCTGTCATCTCTGTAGAAGCATCGCTAAGTGGAATTTTTAATTTAATATTTTTATCGAGTGTTACTTCTTTTACATAAGGCTCAACTCCAATAGAAGTAACTTCAATTGTGTACGTTCCCGAATCTAAAGTAATTGAAAAGAACCCATACTCATTACTGACTGTACCGAATGATGTGTTCACGATCCTTATAGATGCCCCAATCAAAGTTTCACCGGTTTTTTGTGAAGTGACGGTTCCGCTAATGGTGAATTTTTCCTGCGCTTTAGATGATACCCATATTGTAACAAACAATAGGCATAAAATTAGTTTGGTTAGTTTCATTCAGTTACTGTTTTATCCTGCAATTATTTTTTGTTTTTTAAAGGCCTCAATAAATCTTCCACTCCGTTTAATTTTATTTCATAAATGGTTTCTAATAATATCCCGAGCTTTCCCTCAGGAAAGCCTTTTCGTTGAAACCATTCTAAATAATGTACAGGCAAATCGCAGAGTAATCTATCCTTGTATTTTCCAAAAGGCATTTTCATGCTAACCAATTGAATTAATAATTCAGGATTGGCTTTTGGTTCTTCCATAATAAAATTTGTTGCGAAGTTACTATATAAGTTATGTTAACTATTAGTAAAGAAAAACATAACAGGTTTTTATGATTTGGGTTGGATAATAAATTATACAAATATGTTAGAACAAACCGGGTTGCATGAATTGCGGTTTCTTCAATTGTAAATGATCGATCTTATTTAATTTATCTACAAGATAAACAGTTAGCTCCGGTGATAAAGCTTCATTGTGCATGTGCATGAAAAAATAAAGCTCCTCTAATCCTTTATCTAACCAGGATGTTATTCGATCAACCCAATCATCAATTCTTACATAATCGGTAGGATGTAAACTATTGCCAACATATCGGATAAATGTTTTGGGCACAGTTAGCTCCATGTGCGCGCAATCTCTTCTTCCTGCTGTATCCGTTATTACTGCGCCAATATTCAAATCTCGAAGCGTATCAAATAACTCTTTTTTTATTACTTCATCCGCAAACCAATTTGGATGGCGCACTTCTAAAAAGAACTGAAGGTCTTTTGGTAATGATCGTAAATATTTAAATAGTTTTTCTTTTCCTGCGGGAGAATATTTTTCGCTGACCTGTAAAAATATTGGACCAAGGTGTTCCTTGAATGCAAGAATTCCTTCGAGAAAAGAAGTTGTTAATTCATCTGCATTATTAAAGCTGCTGTAGTGGCTAATTATTTGCGGGACTTTCGGACAAAATTTAAAATCTGTTCCTTTTGCTTTTGCGGCCCACTTGGCGATAGCGGCAGCATCATAAATTTTATAATGGGTGGCATTTAATTCTATGGAATTATAATGCTTAACATATTCGTCTAAAAAATTACTCTCTTTGGTTCCTTTCGGATAAATTTTTCCGAGCCACTCTTTTCTTCCCCATTTCGCACAGCCAATATATATCGAAGGATTTTTTACTTTTTTACCTTTTAAAACCAATTTGTTTTCGACCGGATCTTTCGGCAAAGAGAAATCAATATGTGCTAATGCTTCAGGATCTACTTTTCCGAATTCCATAATAATCTTTATAAAGTGGAGTGGTAGAAAGATAGCAATTTATCTGCCAAAATCATCTTGTACCCTGATGATATCATCTTCGTCAGATGGGTGATCGCCTTTTGTATGTTGCCAGATCTCAGCAACAATACCCCACTGGCCGGTGCCAACCAAACGGTGGCGTTCGCCTTGTTTTAGCTGGATGATATCTCCTGGTTTTAAAACATGGTGATTTCTTTCTTCATCATCATCACTGGTAACAACATCTGCTTTTCCGCCAATGAGTTTCCAGATCTCTGCGCGGCGATGATGGTATTGCCAGCTCAATCTTTTTTGCGGGGCAACGATCAATATTTTCGGACTAAGTGTTTCTGCAATAAGCAGGTCTTCCTTTTTTAAATGCGGGAAATAGGTGGCAATAAAAAGCTCGGCCTGCGATTCATCAATAACAAAAAATCCTCCCCAAGGGCGGGTGCTATCTTGTTTGATGATTTTAAATTTTAAATCTTTCAGGTATTTCTCTACATCAACAAAAACGTCTTCTTTATTGATATGTGCGTTGTAAAAAAGGGTCATAATAATTATCTGCCCATGTAAACCATTAAGATCTGTACATCACTCGGATTAACTCCTGAAATTCTTGATGCCTGCCCTAATGTTTGGGGTTTTATTTTTGTGAATTTTTGTCTTGCTTCATTAGATAAAGAAACCAGCTTATCGTAATTGAAATTATCAGGAATATGCAGGTCTTCCAGTTGGCTCATTTTAGCAACCAACTCCTTTTCCTTTTCAATATAAGTATCGTACTTTATCTGGATCTCTGCCTGTTCAATAGAAAATCTATCAAAACCCTCCAATGCTGTTTTTACTTTTGGAATAGATTTTACCATATCTGTTAACCCAACATTTGGCCTTCTTAAAACCTGTGCCGTTTTTTGTCTGCTTACTAACGGTGACGAGTATACGCTTTCCAGCATTTCATTCGCTTCTTCCGGTTCAAGACTCATCGTATTCAGAATATCTTTTATTTTTTCTACCGCTTCTCTTTTCAAGATCACTTTATCCATTCTTTCCTGAGATGCCAATCCGATACGGTAGCTTTTTTCCGTTAATCTTAGATCGGCATTATCCTGTCTTAATAAAGTTCTGAATTCTGCCCTGCTTGTAAACATTCTATACGGTTCATCGGTGCCTTTATTAATTAAGTCATCGATCAGCACGCCGATATACGCTTCGCTTCTTTTCAAAACAAACGGCTCAAGCTCGAAAGCACTTTGGTGCGCATTGATACCTGCCATTAAACCCTGACAAGCCGCTTCTTCATAACCGGTTGTTCCATTGATCTGTCCTGCAAAGAATAAATTCTTTATTAGCTTAGTTTCTAAAGTGAATTTTAACTGTGTAGGTGGAAAATAATCATACTCAATAGCGTAGCCAGGCCTGAACATCCTGCAATTCTCAAAGCCAGGAACCAATCTAAGTGCCTGAATCTGAATATCTTCTGCTAAAGAGGTTGAAAACCCATTAACATATATCTCTACAGTATTAAAACCCTCTGGCTCAACAAATAACTGATGCCTATCTCTTTCTGCAAAACGATTTATCTTGTCTTCTATACTAGGGCAATACCTTGGCCCTGACCCTTGGATCCTTCCCTGATACATTGGGCTCTTATCAAACCCACTTTTTAAAAGTTCATGTACTTTATCATTAGTATAAGTGATCCAACAGCTTTTTTGCTGTTCCGGCTTAAGTCTTTCAATATCCAAAAAACTAAACCCAACAATATCCTCATCACCTTTCTGTTCTTCCATTTTAGAATAGTCAAGGCTTCTGCCGTCTATTCTTGGTGGTGTTCCTGTTTTAAGCCTATTACTTTCAAATCCAAGTGATACTAATTGTTCTGTTATACCTGTTGCAGCTCTTTCTGCAGCCCTTCCGCCTCCAAAATTCTTTTCGCCTATATGGATTACGCCATTAAGGAAGGTTCCGTTAGTAAGCACAACTGATTTTGCTTTAATATCATGACCTAAACCTGTCTTTATCCCACACACCTTTCCCTCCTTTATTACTAATCCATTTACCATATCCTGGTAAAAGTCTACGTTCGAAGTCATCTCTAGCATCTCTCTCCACTTACCAGCAAATAACATTCGATCACTTTGTGCTCTCGGGCTCCACATTGCGGGCCCTTTAGATACATTCAGCATTCTAAACTGTATCATGCTTTGGTCAGTAACGATACCACTATATCCTCCTAATGCGTCTATTTCTCTTACAATTTGTCCTTTTGCGATACCTCCCATGGCAGGGTTACAACTCATTTGAGCAATAGTCTGCATATTCATTGTCACAAGCAGCACCTTGCTACCTAGGTTAGCGGCAGCGGCGGCAGCTTCACAACCGGCATGACCGGCACCCACTACTATAATATCGTATTCTGGAAACATGGATGCAAAGGTACTAATAGCTAAAAGCTTTTTAAAATCTATCTTAAAAGATAAATGCTCCACGTGGAGCATTATAAATCATGTCAATCAATTGTTCCACGTGGAACATTACTTAAAGTATAGCTTAAGGTATTTCTCCTCAGCCAATCGCATGTCTTTTTTGTCGGCAGGTTTCTTATCCTTATAACCACATAGGTGAAGAGCTCCGTGGAATATTACCCTGTGTAATTCATTTTTGATACTATGTCCCAGTTGATTGGCATTATCCCTCACCCTATCAATGCTTATATAAACTTCGCCTTCTACTATGTCTTTAGTTGAAGAAAGGTCAAAGGTTATAATATCTGTATAGTAATCATGCTGAAGGAACTGCTTATTGATCTCTAATAAATACGGATCAGAACAAAAAACGTAGGTTAAAGAAGCCGCAGAGGTTTTCTCCTTCTTAAAGATACTTTGTATAAAGCTTTTAAGATTGGTCCTATCTGTGAGTGTGATCTTTTGATCTGTAAAAAAAAATTGGATATCCATATGTTATTTTCTAAAATCGAAATTATAGAACAATAATGAATGAATACTTTTGTAACTAATTAAAGAAGCCTAAAATGGACAAACGTCTCTCAGAAATTAAAGTCGGCAAGGCTGTTATAATTAAAGCATTTGAAAAAGATGATATATTTTTAAAACTGATGGAAATGGGCTGTGTGCCTGGCGAAACAATCATTGTTGACCAGGTTGCCCCTTTAGGTGATCCAATATCAATCTTAGTTGCTGGATATAACCTTAGCTTAAGATTAAATGAAGCTGAAAACATCTGGGTTGAAGAAGTAGTTCTAGAAAAAAAATGAAATTAATAATACATTAACAGCCAATAGCTTATGAGAATAGGATTATATTTTGGCTCTTTTAACCCCATACATATTGGTCACCTGATCATTGCCAATCATATAGCGGATAATACCGATCTTCAAAAAGTATGGTTTGTGGTTTCGCCGCAAAATCCATTAAAGCAATCCTCCTCTTTACTGAATGAATATGATCGTCTACACCTTATCAATATCTCTATAGAAGGTGAAAATAAACTTAGAACATCTAATGTAGAATTCGCTTTACCGAAACCCTCTTATACTGTTGATACGCTTGCTTACTTGACAGAGAAATATCCCGAACATGCATTTTCTGTAATCATGGGAAGTGATAGTTTTTCCAATATTACCAAATGGAAAAATTTCGAGATTATTTTAAAAAACTACGGATTATATATTTATAAGAGACCAGGATTTGAAATCGATACGGCTTTAAAAAGGGATCTTATTATATTGGATGCTCCTTTATTGGAAATTTCGTCTACCCGTATCCGTGAGTCAATTAAAAATAATAAATCAATAAAGTACTTAGTCCCTGATGTAGCAAAAGAAGAAATAGAAAGAAATGGGTACTACAAATGATCTAAAAGATCCATCCTAATAGTAAACAAAATAATACCACAACCGGAGCCGGTATCCTGGTAAAATTCAATACAAGAAAGGTTGCTAAAATAACAGAGATATTTAAAATGCTTATTCTATTAAAAGACATGATAGAAACATCTTTGAGTAAGTAAAAAGTAGCGGCGATCATTAATCCAACTACAACTGCATTAATACCTTCCAACGCCCGGTAAACGACGACATATTTTTTGAAGTACTGCCAAACTGGAAAGAAGAATAAAACTAATAAAGCGCTGGGAAGAAAAATAGCAATAGTTCCAATAAGACAACCAAGTAGCTGCATATCCTTTCCCTGATCTTTTAATGCAATACCTCCAGTATAAGAAGCAATGGCAAATATTGGCCCAGGGATAGCCCTAACCATACCAGCTCCTGTTAAAAGTTCATCTCTGTCAATTGTTATGATCTTTTGTTTAGAATCAATAAATTTAGCATCTGTCGGTCTCGCAACATATTGATCCAATATCATCGGAATTAAAACATCTCCACCACCAAAAACAAAACTTCCAAACCTGTAAAAGTTCTCAAAAAGGTTATACGCTTTTCTATGTTCCCAATTTTCTTTTCTGGCAGATTCACTTAACAAACCTGCTATTATAAATATCAATACAAAAAGCCAGATATTCGTCCACCGAATATGCCTTGGCCTGATCACCTCTTCTTCCGGGATACGTTTACTACTAAAATTTGTTGCAATACCACCAAAAATAATAAGTAGAGGAAATATCCACGGCGTCTTAAATAATAAATAAGTAACAGTTATTGAAACAACCATTATTATTTGTGTTATCTGATTATTCACGGATATCTTAAAAGCCCTAACCGCAGCAAATACTAGAAACCCAATCGCCATTGGTTGAATGAATTGAAAAAAACTATTCTGAAGATTTTCTGTACCAATCGCAGCTACTAAAAAAGATAAAGCACTCATGACAATACAAGCTGGGGCTATCCAAACCAATAAAGTTAATACAGCTAAAACAACTCCTCCTTTTTTATAACCAATTAAAGTGATAGTTTGTGTAGAAGAAGCGCCAGGAAGCATTTGACAAAAAGAAACATATTCCATTAACTCATCTGCCGTTATATCTTTTCTTCTTTCAACAAAGGTCTTCATCATCATTCCAAAATGTCCAGGCCCACCAAAAGCAGTGACACTATGCAACAAGACAGTCTTTAAAAATGATATTTGACGAAGCAATCTCATGAGCTAAAATAAAATATAATTACCAAGGTAAAAACAGAATAATTTAAACGGTAATTATAAGCCATATTGCGCACTAATAGACAACATTCTTTCAATAGGTCTTCTTGCTGTTATTCTTAATTGTTCATCCATTGTAATTTCAGGAAGTTCATACTCCATACATAAATATAATTTTTCCAGTGTATTTAATTTCATATACGGACAATCATTACAGGCACAATTATTAGTAGGTGGGGCCGGTATAAATATTTTATTAGGACTATCTTTTTGCATTTGATGTAATATCCCTGTTTCAGTAACTACTATAAATTCGTTTGCATCACTCTTTTTAGAATAATTTAATAACCCTGTTGTGCTGCCTATATAATCAGCTACATTTAAAACAGCTTCTTCGCATTCAGGATGTGCAATCACTTTTGCTTTAGGATGGCGGATCTTCAATTTAGTAATTTTCTCTAAACTAAATATTTCATGCACCATACAGGCTCCATTCCATAATATCATATTACGCCCAGTCTTCTTATTCAGATAAGCACCTAAATTTTTATCAGGAGCAAAAATTATCTTTTGCTCTTTTGGTAGACTTTCAATTATAGTTTGTGCATTACTGCTAGTACAAATAATATCACTTAAAGCTTTCATTCCTGCAGAACAATTTATATAAGTAATAACTATATGGTCTGGATACTTATCTCTGAATTGTTTAAACAAAGCCGGAGGAGCCGAATCGCTTAAAGAACAACCTGCCTTTAGATCTGGTAATAAAACTTTTTTTGTGGGATTCAAGATTTTAGCGGTTTCACCCATAAAATGAACTCCAGCAAAAACGATCATATCGGCATTAGTCTTAGCTGCTTCCTGCGCTAAACCTAAACTATCTCCAATAAAATCTGCTACATCCTGTATATCAGGTTCCTGATAATAATGCGCTAAAATAATGGCGTTCTTTTCTTTTTTCAATCTTTTTATTTCCGCAAAAAGATCCAGGTTGACATCGATATCAATATCTAAAAAACCAACCGTTTCAATTTTTTCTTTAGCGATGTTAATATCTTGCATAATAACTTTTAATATTTCTTTTATTTAAAATAACCTATTACTATTAGGAGTGTGGATTTGTGGATAGAAAATTTTTATCAAATTTGGTATCATCAAAATTACTAATTATCCACTTCTACTAACAACCAATTAACATAATTATTATTAAACATATTAGTTGCCGCAAGGAGTTTATTTACTCTTTTATATATATTTTTAAAGACGCCTTGATAAAAAAACCTGAGGATAATTTAAATTAGAGATTGAATTATTTCTATGTTAGAAGAACACTGTAAAAATTGTAATTTATCAACGGTCTAAAAAATTTTGGAAGCAGGCTTCCTATCTTCTACTCAAAATTCCCCCCGGATCAAAAAAGAAAAAGAGGGTTTATTAACAGCAAATTGACCTTATTAACAAGACGATGTTGATAGTTTAAACCAAGAATGCCAAAAGACCCTCTATTTAATATAATAGCTAACAGTTTATCTATCACCACATTTTAAGTATTAATATACATATTTACCCTATTTTTGCCGTCAATTTTAATTAAATACAAGCATGCAGATTATACAAAATATCCGTGACAAAGGTGCAGCAATCGTAATTGCAGTAATAGCCCTTAGCTTAGTTGGTTTTATATTGATGGACGCCAAACAGGGCAGCAACCGCATGTTTAGCGGTAACGGCTCTTCAATTGGTAAAATTAATGGCGAAACAATCGACAACGCTGATTTTATGAAGCGCGTAAAAGACGCCGAAGATCAGCAAGAACAACAATACGGTCGTCGTGTAACTGGAGACCAGATCTACCAATTAAGACAAAATGTATGGGATCAAATAGTCGCGGAAAAAGTACTAACAACCGAATTTGATAAATTAGGCCTTACCTTTTCTCCTAAGGAATTAGTTACTATATTATATAGTGATAATGCTCCTGCAGCATTAAAACAGGCATTTACTGATAAAACGACCGGGCAATACGATATTGCAAAAGTTCAGGAATGGTGGGCTCAGGCAAAAAAATCTAAAGGGGATCAACGCGAAGAAATTGAAACACAAATTATAGAACCTGTTAAATTAAATGCGCTATACATAAAGTATAGTTCTTTAATTGGAGCAAGTGCGTATTATCCTACCTGGATGAAGCAAAAAGAAACAGCAGACAATAAAACATTTTCTTCTATCTCATATGTTAGTGTACCATATACTACGATTGATGATAAAGCAGAAACAGTAAGCGATCAGGATATTACAGATTATCTTCAAAAAAATCAGGAAAAATATAAACAAGATGGTGGCCGCACAATATCGTATGTAACCTTTAGCGCTAACCCAAGCGCAACAGATACTGCGAAAGCATTTCAATCAGTTGCAGATCTAAAGACTGCATTTACTTCAGATACCAGCGCGCAATTGTTTCTTGAAAGAAATATCTCATCTACAAATTTTACAGATGTTTATACTGTAAAGTCTAGCTTGGACATGGCGCCAAAAGATTCAATAATAGCTTTACCGGTTGGTAAAGTATATGGGCCATATATTGATCGAGATAATTATACATTAGCGAAAATGTTAGGAACAAAAGAATTGCCTGACAGCGTAAAATGCAGACACATATTAATTGCGACCAACGATCCTCAAACGCAACAACCAACTTTAGATGATAGTACTGCGCATAGACGTGCAGATAGTATTGCTGCTGCAATTCAAGGCGGGGCCGATTTTAATGAAATGGTATTAAAATATAGCGACGACCAAGGAAGTAAAAACAAAAAAGGAGAATACGATTTTACTGCAGATCAGTTCAGCGGATTAGCCAAAGAATTTTCGGAAACGATATTTTATGGTAAAACCGGAGATAAAAAAGTAATTCACACGCAATTTGGCTGGCATTATATTGAGGTATTGGATCAAAAAGATTTTGAACCTGCGTATAAGATCGCTTATATGTCTAAAGAAATTTTAGCGAGTGATGAAACAATCAATGCAGCAAGTGTTGCGGCAACAAAATTATCTAGCGAAGCAAAAGACCAGGCAACATTTGATGCATATGTATCTAAAAATAATTTGCACGAAGTTAATTTAAGCGAACCTGTAAAAGAAAATGCTTACCAATTAGGCAATTTGCAAGATGCAAGACAAATAATTAAATGGGCATTCGACGCAAAACAAGGTGATGTGAGTGACGCGTTCAGTGTTGGTGACGAATTTGTTGTAGCGATCGTAACGAAAATTGTACCGGCGGGTTTACCAGACCCGGCAACAGCAAGACCAACGGTAGAAAGCATTATCCGAAATCAAAAAAAATCAGATGAGATAACTAAAAAATTAGGAAGCTCGCCAACATTAGAATCAGCCGCCGCAGCATACAGCAGAACCGTTCAAACAGCTGGAACAGACTCAAGCTTAACATTTGGTTCTCAAATTGTAAATGGTATTGGCCAGGAACCTAAATTAATTGGAGCAGCCTTTAATAAAGCATATCAAACTTCTGTTTCTGCACCGATCCCTGGCGTAAATGCTGTTTTTGTAATGAAAATAAACGGTTTTGGTACAAAACCTGATGATACTCCGGAAGTTGTAACACAGCAGGATGCTGATAAAATGAGAACCTTGCTGCAAGACAAATCTTACGGATGGTTTGATGCGTTGAAGAAAATGGCTACGGTAAAAGATGAAAGGAGCAAACTTTACTAGTAAACACGATATATTATTTTTAAAGCCGGGCAATAGTCCGGCTTTTTCTTTACCATCATTTCCATTTCTCGAAAGTGAGGTATAGTAAAAGCCATTGTATTTTAGTTAAATTTGTATAGAAGAAAGAATAACAAAATGGACGAAACAATCGTAAATAAGGTATCGGAAAGCTTACTGGTAACACTTGATCTGGAGGAGTTCTATCCAAAAGATGCTATCGCATTGTTTGATATGAAAGACTATTTGTTCATGGGCTTGATATTGAAAGAAAAAGATTTTAGAGAAGCACTGAAAAACCTTGATCTTGAAAAATATACCCAAAAATCAGTAGCAGTTACTTGTAGTGCCGATGCGGTTATACCGATGTGGGCCTATATGTTGGTTGCAACGTATTTACAGCCCGTTGCTAAAGAGATCGTTTTTGGAAACGAAGAAACATTAAAAAATCAATTGCTATTAAAAAATATTGCTGCGTTATCGGTAAATGATTTTATTGATAAGCGGGTTGTTATAAAAGGTTGCGGAGAGTTGCCTATTGGTGAAGCAGCTTATCTTGAAGCAACTAAAAAATTAAGGCCAGTAGCAAAAAGCATCATGTATGGTGAGCCGTGCAGTACCGTACCAATTTATAAAAAGAAATAATTTCTTTCTATCTTCACCGAAGATAAAATCACCTATTTTTTTAATGATCAAAGCATTACTACAAGGTCTGGCAATTAGTATGATCTTGCTCTTTTCCGTTGGTCCGGTAATTTTTGCTATCATAAAGCAAAGCATTACCAATGGCCGTGCTGGGGGCTTAAGCTTTGTTGCAGGGGTTTGGGTAAGCGATCTTCTATGGGTGATCTTGGGAAATGCCTTTTCACAATTAGTGAGTGAATTATTAAGTATCCAAAATACCATCAGTTTTGTAGGAAGTTTATTTTTGATCGGGATGGGTGTTTTTTTCTTTTTCTTTAAAAAACAAAAATTACGCTCTGAACAAGAGGATTCTATAAAAATTACGAGTGGCACACATGCAAGGTTAGCGCTCTCCGGGTTTTTGATCAATACATTAAACCCAGCTGTAATACTTTTTTGGTTAACGGCTGCAACCGCTTCATTGAACAATACAATAAGAGACAGGGTTATTATTTTTTCTACCTGCCTTATTTTAAATATGAGTGCAGATGTGTTAAAAGTTATTTTGGCCGGAAAATTGAGAGATAAGCTTACAGACAAGATCATTGTGCTGATCAATAAATTCTCAGGTATATTGTTTATGATATTTGGCATAGTACTCTTGTTCAAAATTTTTTATTCAACTCACCATTAACAAGCTGTTTGTAACAAACTGCAAATAGTTATCCTTATTTTGTAGTATGAAAATTTTACCGCTATTTCTATTTCTTTTTATTTCCGGAAAATTATTTTCCCAATCATCAGATTTCATTTTAGTACAAAAGCATAAACAAACTGTTGCTTCTTTTTATAAAGGGAATGATATCTCTTTTACAACAACTTCTGGTGCGGCGATCGATGCGCAAATAACGGCGATTAGAAACGACAGTATTTTTTTAGCTCAATATATTATTCAACAGATACCGAGTAATGCCGGCGCAAATATTATTGATACTGTTGGTAGTTATCCTTATGAGTTTAATTACAACGAAATAAAGTCGATCAATTTCCCAGGAACAAGACATTTTGATTTTTCCGCCAGCGGCGCTAGTTTATTTGGCGGAGGTGTATTGTTAGTAGTTGCGAGCGGTGTTGTTTACCTGGCAGATAAAAAAGATTTTAGCCCGTTATTATTGATCGCTGGTGCCGCGCTGGGGATCACTGGATATTTTTTATCAAAAAATAGTAGTGATGGAATTACGATCGGAAAAAAATATAAGTTGGTTTACATCGATGTAACCAGCGAAAAAACCCAGTAAAGATTTATATTGCAGCATACTAATCGACTAACAGTTAATGCAAAAGATCGGCCGGTTTTTTTTAAGACTTTTTCTTTGGCTTTTTTTCCTTCAACTCGCATATATATTTTTTTGTAAGTGGATAAATCCTCCCATCACACTTACACAGATCAGCAGTGTTATTCATGGTTACGGTTTACGAAGAGACTATGTTGACTTTAACCAAATGAGCCCCAATATAAAACTCGCAGTAATGGCAAGTGAGGATCAATTATTTCCCACGCATAGCGGATTTAATATTGATGCAATAGAAAAAGCAGTTGCTTATAATAAAAGACATCCCAATAAAACAAGAGGCGCAAGTACGATCAGTCAGCAGGTGGCAAAAAATGTTTTTCTCTGGCAAGGCAAAAGTTATATCCGCAAAGGACTCGAGGTTTATTTTACTTTTATGATCGAACATATTTGGGGTAAAAAAAGAATTTTAGAAATGTATTTGAATGTAGCCGAAATGGGCAAAGGGATTTTTGGTGTACAAGCCGCCGCAAAAAACGATTTTAATATCAATGCAAAGAATCTAACTAGGGCACAAGCTGCGATGATAGCTGCTTGCTTACCTAATCCTAAAGCTTATAAGGTAAGGCCGTTGAGCCGATATGTGGCCGGCCGCTATGGCGATATAATGGAACAAATGGATGACCTGCAACCTGTTCCTGAAATACAAAAACTTATCAAATAATGTAGAAATCGCCATAAAAATTTATGGCGATTTTAATTTCACCTATTTTAATATGTCATTCACCGACATTTTAAGTTTTATTACCTATTGTCTATTGTCTACAACATAAGTGTGTTCTAGATTTGTTTAAAATTAGTGATATGGAAAACGAAGAAATAAAAAAAGAGATAAAGCCAGACTTAAAATCAAGGTATTCAAAAGATAAAAATAATATTTGGGTAGGCTTTTTATTATTAATAGTAGGAGGGGTATTGTTTGCAAAACAAGCCGGTATCTTGTTTCCTGCATGGATGTTTAACTGGCATTTTGTTTTGATTGTTTTAGGTTTATTGATTGGTATCAAGCATGGGTTTAGAAATGCTACGTGGTTAATATTGATCCTGGTAGGTAGCTTTTTTTTAATAGAAGATCTTTATCCCGCACTTGCCATACACCAGTATGAATGGCCTTTAGGAATTATAGCAATAGGTATATTTTTTATTTTCCGCCCACGCCATACCAATAGACAAATTTGGTGGGAACAGTTCGAGGCGCAACATACAAATGCAAGAGGGCAAGAACGCAGGCAAGCCAGGCGAGAGCAAAAGGAAAAATATAGAAATACTTTTTCTACAACAGGGTACGCTCAAGGAGAAGATTATATTGATGTGGTAAGCGTTTTAGGCGGCATCAAAAAAAACATTTTATCTAAAAATTTTAAAGGAGGAGAATCAATAAGTTTTTTAGGAGGTACAGAATTAAATTTAAGCCAGGCAGATATTAACGGCAGGGTTGTATTAGAGCTCACACAAATATTAGGTGGCACAAAATTAATTATTCCTCCACACTGGGATGTTAAGTCTGAATTGATCACCGTATTCGGAAGTATAGATGATAAACGCTCTATAGAAAATGTGGTGATCGATGAAAATAAAATATTAGTGCTGAAAGGAGTTTCTGTATTGGGTGGCATCGATATCCGCAGTTATTAATTATTCATTTCAAAATCCAAACAATATGAAATGGTATCTGGCAAAAATAGTTTTTAGGATCATTAGCGGTAAAGGAGATCATAAAGCGCAGTTTGATGAACAGCTTAGATTGATAGCAGCAAAAGATAGAGCCACCGCTTTCGAAAAAGCAAAAATTATAGGAAAGAACACAGAAGAATCTTATCTTAATCAACAGAAAGAAATGGTACGCTGGAAATTTATCAACGTTGAAGAATTATATCATCTTCACGAATTGCAAGATGGAACAGAAATATATTCACGCATACAGGAATATGAAGAAGTAGAAAACCACATTCATGTTATAAATACAAAAGCATTACATATCGGCGGAATGCAGTATATAAAACAATAAATATTTGTCCGGATCACTGTTATCAATCAAAAAATTTTTTCGGGTATATATTACCTGGTGGTTTGTGTGGGGAATTCTCCAGGCAGTGTTATTGTATTGGTTAGGCTTTAGCTGGCATATTGCTATTGAAGATAGCACGATCTCAAACTTGTCTATAGCAGCAGCATGTTTGCTGGTGATACACGTGTTGCAATTTTATTTACCGCAACAAGAGCGTTATTGGTATTTGTTAGTGATCAGTATTTCTTTAAGTCTTGCTTCTCTTTTTATCAGTAAATGGCTGTTGACTTATATCAATGTAAGCAATAGAGAATATATCAGCGAATTAATAAGATCCTTGCCGATAAGATTTGGTATTAATTTTTTATTGATCGCCTGTATATCAATGATCAGTATATTATGGTATAGTTTTCAAGATCAAAAAGAAAATGAAGCGAGGAGAGTTTCAGCAGAAAAATTAACAAGAGATGCGGAGCTCTTTAAATTGAGACAACAATTACAACCGCATTTTTTATTCAACAGCTTAAATTCTATCAGCGCACTGATTGGTACAAGGCCGCAAGAGGCACGGCACATGATACAACAGCTATCAGATTTTTTACGCGGCACAATAAAAAAAGAAGAAACACAGCTTGTTTCATTAGAAGAAGAATTACAACACTTGCAATTATACCTGGATATTGAAAAAGTAAGATTTGGCCACAGGTTAGCTACCAAAATTATAAACGAAACGGTATCACAACAATATAAAATACCTTCTTTGCTCTTGCAGCCAATTGTAGAAAATGCTATTAAGTTTGGTTTGTATGATACAATTGAGATCGTATTCATCAATATAGAAATAAAAATGCTCCACGATCAATTGATAATAACTGTGCAAAATCCATTCGATACTGCTACAGCTTCAACACAAAAAGGGGCCGGCTTTGGATTGAGCTCTGTGCAAAGAAGGCTGTATTTATTATTTGCGAGAAATGACCTTGTTACAACAACAACACAAGGAAACATCTTTACAATAACTATAAAAATACCTCAACTGATATGAAAGTCATTATAATAGATGATGAGCCTTTAGCAAGACTGATCATAAAAGAATATTTACAATCTAACAAGGCAATAGATATTGTAGCAGAATGTGGGGATGGTTTCGAAGGATTAAAAGCGATTCAGCAATACCAGCCCGATCTTGTTTTTTTAGATATTCAGATGCCCAAAATAACCGGTTTCGAAATGCTTGAATTGATCGACCAACCAACAGCCATTATTTTTACTACGGCTTACGATGAATATGCTATTAAGGCTTTTGAAACTAATGCGGTAGATTATTTATTAAAACCTTTTAGCAAAGAAAGGTTTGATAAAGCCCTTCAAAAATTTCTAGAGCAAAGTCGCTCACCTAAAAAAGATATTCCCGATCAGCTTTTGCAAGTTGCGGCAAATTCTCCTACGCAAAACAATCGCGTGGTGGTAAAAAATGGCAATAAAATAAAGATCATCCCTGCTGCTGATATATTATACCTCGAAGCGGCAGACGATTATGTAAAGATCCTCACACAAGAAGGCGCTTTTTTAAAGAATAAAACAATGAGCTATTTTGAAGAAACGCTTGATCCTGCTTTGTTTGTCCGCGCTCACCGCTCTTATATAATCAATATACAAGAGATTACGCGTATTGACCAAAATGAGAAAGACAGCCATATTGCTTTACTGAGATCAGGAATAAAAATCCCTGTCAGCAGGAATGGCTATACAAAATTGAAAATAGTGTTAGGCTTGTAATATCTTTGGGTGGTTAAACAAAAAGATGGATACAGATTTTTTAGTAATTGGTTCGGGTATTGCTGGTTTAACCTATGCTTTAAAAGTAGCGCAGGATTTTCCGGATAAGACAATCACCATTCTTACCAAAGCACAGAGCGATGAAACAAATACCAAATATGCACAAGGCGGAATTGCCGGAGTAATGGATTTTGATAAAGACAGCTTTGATAAACACATAGAAGATACCTTGATCGCAGGAGATGGATTGTGTAATAAAGCGGTAGTGGAGATCGTAGTAAAAGAAGGAGTTGAAAGAATAAAAGAAATCATCAATTGGGGCGCTAAGTTTGATAAGGAACCCGATGGAGATTTTAAATTAGGTAAAGAAGGGGGTCACAGTGAATTTAGAATATTGCATCATAAAGATGTTACAGGAAAAGAAATGGAGCGCGCTTTGTTAGACGCCATTAAAAAAACGACCAACATAAATCTCATCGCACATTGCTATGTGCTGGATCTGATCACCCAACATCATTTGGGTTTTTTAGTTACTAAATCTACACCGGATATTGAATGCTTTGGTGTGTATGTATTAAATCTCAATAGTAAAAAAATAGAAAAGATTGTTGCCAAAATAACGTTGTTGGCAACTGGCGGAAATGGGCAAGTATATCGTACGACTACCAATCCGGCTATTGCTACAGGCGATGGTGTGGCCATGGTATACAGGGCAAAGGGAAGAATTGAAAATATGGAATTCATTCAATTTCATCCCACAGCTTTATATGAACCGGGTGTACGCGGACAATCATTTTTAATTACAGAAGCAGTGCGTGGAGATGGTGGTGTATTACGCAATCATACCGGTGAGGCATTCATGGAAAAATATGATCCGAGAAAAGACCTTGCGCCAAGAGATATTGTTGCGAGAGCAATTGATAACGAAATGAAAATTAGCGGTACAGAATTTATGTACCTTGATTGCAGGCACTTCACCAAAGAAAAATTCACAGAACATTTTCCTAATATTTATGAAAAATGTTTGAGTGTAGGTATTGATATTACAAACGATATGATACCTATTGCACCCGCAGCACATTATAGTTGCGGAGGCATTAAAACAGATGAATGGGGAAGAACATCGATCAATAATTTATATGCTGCGGGTGAATGCGCCTGCACCGGCTTACACGGAGCAAACCGCTTAGCAAGCAATAGTTTGTTAGAAGCAATGGTATTTGCACATAGGGCTTATATGGATGCGGGCAAAAAAATTACAATTACCGATTATTCAAATGCGGCTTTTGACTGGTCGTCTATTCCTGATTGGAATGCTGCCGGTACCAATGCGCCAAAAGAAATGATCCTTATTACACAGAGTTTAAAAGAAATGAAATTGTTGATGAGTGATTATGTTGGTATTGTGCGTAACAATGAACGTTTGCATCGTGCACATAAAAGACTGGATCTTTTGCATGAAGAAACAGAAGCGCTATATGAAAAAACAGAAGTATCCCCACAGCTTTGTGAATTAAGAAATATGATAACAGTTGCTTATCTAATAGTAAAGTGTGCAGAGTTCCGCCATGAAAGCAGGGGGCTGCATTACAACACCGACTTTTTGAATAAAAATAGCAAACCGCAGAATATTGTGTTATAGTAACATCTCTTTTACAATTGATTATTATAAAAGACTTATTTTTATCGACTTAACTTCTAACAAGAAATAATGTTTTATATTCTTTACGGCATATTGTACCTCATTTCTTTATTGCCGTTTTTTATTTTGTATTTATTGTCTGATGGATTGTGCTTCATAATTTATCGGGTTGTTCGTTATAGAAAGAGCGTAGTAATGTCTAATTTGGCTATTGCGTTTCCAGAAAAAACAATTGCAGAAAGAAAAAAAATAGCCAAAGGGTTTTACAGAAATTTTTGTGATTATATAGTAGAGTCTATTAAATTACTTTCGATGAGCGACTGGCAATTTGATAAAAGAGTTAAAGGAGATTTTTCTATTGTTGATAGATTAGCAAGAGAAGGAAAAAATGTTCAGATCCATGGCGGCCATCAATTCAATTTCGAATACTGCAATTTAGTTACCGCAAGAAATACACATGAGATCCCTTTTGTAGGTGTATACATGCCGATTACGAATAAAACTTTCAATCAAATAATTTATAAGGTTCGTGCGCGTTACGGAACAGAACTTATTTCAAAACCTGATTTTAAAAAGCATTACCGTGTTTTATTGAAACAGCGTTATGTGATGACATTGGGCGCAGATCAAAATCCGGGTTTTGTTGCCATACAATATTGGTTAAACTTTTTTGGTAAGCCTGCTCCATTTGTAATGGGACCAGATAAAGGAGCCGTTGCACACAACCTTGCCGTTGTTTTTTTACAATCAAAAAAACCTAAGCGAGGTTATTATGTATATGAATGTACCGAAGTTGTTACAAATGCAGCAGAATGTAAGAAGGGTGAGTTAACATTATTATACAGAGATTTTTTAGAAAAAATAATACGAGAAGAACCATCAAATTATTTGTGGAGCCACAAAAGATGGAAATACGAATTCAAAGAAGAATTCAAAGATCAATGGATCGATAAATAATTTAAGGGACAGGATCATAGCCATGCCCACCCCAGGGATGACAGCTCGAAACGCGTTTGATCGTTAGCCACAACCCTTTTATTGGGCCATGTTTTTTTAGGGCTTCAATCCCATACTCAGAACAAGTAGGCGTAAAACGGCATTTGGGTCCAAGCCATGGAGAAATGATCCATTGGTATAATTTTATCAAAAAGATAAAAGGAAGACTACAAATTTTTACTACTGTTTTCATCCACAATTTTTTGTAACCGTTTGAGGCTTGTATTTATTTTTTCTGAAACAAGTATATGATCAGGAATATCTGTTCCTGTGTAAATAAAAAATACCCAACAATCTTTAGTATCGCTTTTTACAAGATCAGCTAGCGCATTTTTTTGTAAACGGTAGCCTTCCCTCATCAAGCGCTTAATACGGTTTCTATCAACCGCGGTTTTAAAATGTTTAGTACCAACACTAAACCCTGCTTGTAAGAGGCCGGTATTATTTGACGGGTGTAACAAAAAAATTATCCTGAAAGGAAATAATGAAAACGACTTACCTTCTTTGAACAATTGCTCAATGATCTTGCGGCTCTTTAATTTATCATCTTTGCCGAGCGTATATCGTAAGTTTTTTTCCAATGGACTTATGCAAAATTAAAAAAGCTCTCACAAGGAGAGCTAAATATTTTCTGAAGTAGATAAATTCTATTTTTTACCGAAACGTTCGTCAGAAACAGTAAGCTTTACACGTCCTTTTTTACGACGAGATGCTAATACCTTACGGCCATTAGCTGTTTGCATACGTTGGCGAAAACCATGTACATGTTTTCTGCGACGGACGTGAGGTTGGTAGGTTCTTTTTTTGCCTGGCATTTTATTAAGTTTTTTCCTTTTACAAAATTAAATTCTAAAATATTTTTTATCAACACTCATCAGGGCACCATCCCTGGTGTTTGTGAAAGGACGGCAAAGGTACAAGAAACTTATTAAATTTTGTGTATAAGTTGTAAGTTTTTTTGCTTTTATAGCTCAATATGGGTTGATTTTACTGGCTTTCCAAAGAAGGTAGCAGCATGGTTGTCGAAATCGGCCGGAAGGTCGGTTGTGTAGAAGGCTAATTGTCCGTTTTTGCTACAATTTTGTTCTATTTCGGGATGACGGCCCAAATAATCTACTAAGCTGGTTGCCACTATTTCTCCCTGAGAAATGATAGTAACATTTTGCGGTACAAATTGTTTTATCTTATTGATTAATAGAGGGTAATGTGTACAAGCCAGTAAAATGGTGTCTATATCTTTTGCCTGCGCAAGTAGATTTTTTATGTTTGATTCCACAAAAAAATCAGCGCCTGCCGTGGTATATTCATCATTTTCTACCAAAGAAACCCACATTGGGCAAGCTTCCTGGTGAACTTTTACCTGCGGATAAAATTTATTGATCTCTAGCGGATATGAATTTGATTGGACCGTACCGTTCGTACCCAAAACACCGATCTCATTTGATCTTGTAAATTGGCCAATAATTTCTGTTGTGGGACGGATAACACCCAATACTCTTTTATCAGCCCCTAATTTTGGCAGGTCGTTTTGTTGAATGGTTCGTAAAGCTTTTGCCGAAGCAGTATTGCAAGCCAATATAACCAATGAGCAGCCTTGTTTAAAAAACCATTCTACCGATTGTAAAGTATATTCATAAACGGTATCAAAACTCCGGTTGCCATAAGGTGCACGGGCATTATCGCCTAAATACAAATAATCGTATTGAGGTAATTGCTTAACGATCTCTTTCAATACGGTTAAACCCCCGTAGCCACTATCAAAAACACCAATGGGTTGATATTTCATTTGTCAAAATTAAACGATCATTACTATACAAGGTAATAAAAAACCCATTCCAAATTTTGGAATGGGTTCTAACTATTTAGATAAAGTTATTATTGCTGCATTGGTCCTCCAGCCGGAGCTTTCGGTGCATCTTTAATTCCTAATTTCTTTTTTACTAAAGGCAAGATATCATCAGCCGGTGGGCTAACTAACAAAGCTTGTTGATCGAAGATAAAACCGTAACCGTTTTCTTTAGCAACATCTTTAATTCCCTGTATTGCTTTTTGACGGATAGGAACAAGTAAAGCTTGTTGTTTATCGTTGATCATTTGTTGCATTGTCTGGTTCCAGCCTTGTACTTTTTGATATAAAGCAACAAGATCGTTTCTTCTTAATTCTCTTGCTGCAGGAGATAATTTGGCAGAATCTCTTACGAAGATGCTATCCTTTTCATTTAATTCAGTAAGATAATCATTACCCTGTTGCGTTAGAGAAGTTTGATAATCTTGTAAAGCACTGTTTGCTTTATCAGCTTCCGGCATTGAGTTAATAAGGTCTTCGGTATTAATATAACCGATTTTGTTTTGTGCTGAAGCGCCTAAAAATGTTAAAGCCACTAAGCATACTAATAATAATTTTTTCATTTTGTAGTAATTGTATAGTTTGTATTTAGATTGATATTCTTTTTGAATTAATAATTATGGTTTTGTTACGCCTAAAAATTTCAATACATCATCGCTTTTATCTAGCTTAGGGTCAGCAAATATAACAGTAATTCCTTCACTTTTATCCAAAATAAAATCGTACGATCTGTCTACTGCTAGTTTCTGTATCGCTATATAAACCTTGTCTTGTATTGGCTTTATAAGTTCCTGCCTTTTCTTGAAAAGATCTCCCTCGAACCCGAAATATTTTTTTTGCAGATCCCTTATTTCTTTTTCCCTGTTAAATATTTCATCTTCTCTTTTCTTCTTTAATTCATCCGTAAGCATGATCTCTTCAGCCTGATAATCTTCATTCATTTTATCCAAAATGACCTGCTTTCTTTCAATTTCCTGTTGCCATTCCTGACTGAACTGATCAAGCTTGTCTTGTGCAAATTTATATTCTGGTAATTTCGATAATATATATTTACTATCAATAACAGCATACCGTTGAGCAGTTGCACAAAATGAGGCAAGGCAAAAACAGCAAATTGTAAGAATAAAATGTAGTGATTTCATATTAAGTTTTTAATATTTCAAATCATTATTATTCAGGTTCCTGGCCTAACAAGAAGGTGAATTTAAATGCACCCTTTAGTGGTTGGCCCGGTTGAATTCTGTCGATTCCCAAACCATAATCAAATCCTAATAAACCAAATAACGGTAAATAGAAACGGGCACCTAAACCAACAGAACGACGTAATTCGAACGGATTATAATCTTTAAAATCATACCAGCCATTTGCTGCTTCAAAAAATGCTAAACCAAATATAGTACTACTTGGGTTAAGACTAAAAGGATATCTAACTTCTGCTGTGTACTTATTAAAGATCGTAAAGAATTCGTTCGGAGTAATATTATCAGGATTTATTTTAGGATCTGATGAGTTGTAAACCGGGTAACCTCGTTGAGAAATGATATCATATCCAAGGATGGCAAAAGTATTACTTAAGCCGGCATCACCCAATTGAAAACGATCAAAAGGAGAAACGGTTAAATTTTTATTATACCTGCCGATGTAGCCGAATTTCGCTGCTATTTTTAAAACAAATTGTTGATTCTTATCCCCTCCAATAGCATTACCCAACGGAATAAAATATTCACCATTGAAACGCCATTTATGAAATTCCGGTAGAGTGTAAGGATTGCTGGCTGTTCCTGCATCTATGCCCATTAAAGAATAAGGCAATGTAAACTGGCCGCTTACTAAAAAATTTGATCCACCGGTTGGAAATATCGGATTGCCCTGTGCGGCACTTCTTGCCAATGCAATTTTTAAACTGATATTAGTGGCAAGACCATTACTTAGGCCTCTGAAAATATTTGGGTAATTTCTAAGTTTATATTGTTGGTAGTTAAGGGAATAAACCAATGAAAAATAATCGTCGGGCCATTTAAGCTGTTTGCCCAGGGAAACACCAACGCCTATCGTTCTGATATAAGAGGTATCTGCGCAAGCTAAACAATAGTTATTGGTACGGCCATATGTGTTGGCATACTTAGTACTATAAAGGCTTGTTGTAAAAGAATTACGTTTTCTACCACCAAGCCATGGTTCTGTAAAAGATAAATTATAAGATCGATATGCTTTACCGTTAGATTGAACCCTTGCACTTAGTTTTTGTCCGTCACCAGATGGTAAAGGATCCCAGGTAGAGCCCTTTAAAATATTTTTTACAGAGAAATTATTGAACGTAACACCAAGCGTACCCGTTAAACCGATGCCGCCACCAAATCCGGCAGAAAGCTCTAACTGATCACTTGATTTTTCTTCAACACTCCACCCAATATCAACGGTGCCGTTATCAGCATTGGGAACAATATTGGGTGTAATTTTTTCAGGATTAAAAAACCCTAATTGAGAAAGCTCACGTTGTGTACGGATCACATCGGCACGACTGAATTTTTCACCCGGCACAGTTCTTAATTCACGGCGGATCACATAATCTTTCGTTTTTTCATTACCCGTGATATCTACCCTTCCGATCGTTGCCTGAGGTCCTTCTTGCATTCTTATCTCAAAATCAATCGTATCATTATATACAGCAGTTTCAATCGGATCAACATGGAAAAATAAATAACCATCATCTAAGTATAAACTGCCAATATCACCACCCTCTGGCGACAATTGTTTGCCTAAACGTTTATTTAGTAATTGCTGATTGTATACATCACCTTTTTTAATGCCTAATATTAAGGTTAATATAGAATCTGTATATTTTGTATTTCCTCTCCAGGTAATATTACCGAAGTAATATTTACTCCCTTCTGCTACTTTGATAAAAATATCCCTGTTGCCTTTTTCATTGGTAATATTTGTATCTGCAACAATTTCAATATCTCTGTAACCTTTGCTATTGTAATAATCTATTATTTTGTCTTTGTCTTCAGCATATTTATCCCTGTTAAACTTTGCATTGGCAAAAGTTGGACGAAAATACGGTTCGATGATTATGCCGGTTTGATTTGGAATTAAGAAACCATATTCGTGAACATATTCTTTAAACGTAAGTTTTGAAGCGGTATCATGGTATGGATTTGGTACAGGAGGAGGAAAAAGCGTAAAGCGTGTAAGCTCTTTGGTACCGCTCATTTGCTTTTTTAATTTCTGGTCTGTAGCATTTTCGTTTCCAACGAAATTGATTGAATTTACCTTTACTTTCTCGCCTTTATCAACAAAAAAGGTCAGTTTCATTGAATTTTTGGCTGATTTCGAGATTTCTTCCTTAACAGTTACAGTAACATTTTGATAGCCCTTTTCGTCGAAGAAATTTTTAATAACATCGATCGTGTTAAGCTTTGCGTTCTCTGTTACAACCTTTTCTTTGGCGAGGCCTATTTTTTTCTTAAGATCATCCTTTTCTGTTTTTTTAACGCCAACGATATCATAATCTGATAATCTTGGTCTTTCAGTAATAGCGATCTCTACCGAAAGGTTCGTTCCTGAAAGGTTTGTAAGGTATATTTCTACGTTAGAGATAAGATTTTGTTTCCAAAGCTTATTAATTGCTTTGCTAAACTCATCTGTTCCTGGAATTTGTACTTTATCCCCTATAGCAAGACCGGAAATTGAAGTGATCAGGTTTTGATCAAAAGATTTGGCCCCGGTTACCGTAATAGACGAAATAGTATATATTTTGGGAGATTTTGTGTCGTAAATGTCATTCAGTTCAGGATTTACGGACACAGGGGTAGAATCAACAGATACAGAAGTGCTAGAATCAACCTTATTTTGGGCAATTACTGACGTGCTACTGAAAAAAACGCTTATAATAAGAAAAAGACCCTGGTAAATCCTGTGCATTAATTGTTTTTTACGAACGGCAAATTAACTGCTATTATTGAAAAGTATTTGTTAAATGAGCCTGCAAGGCTAATCTCCTTTGAATTGATTATCTAGTGATTAGCAGTTTTTTGCTCTTTTTTTATCTGATCGCCGGTTTTGCCAAAACGCCGCTCTCTATTTTGAAAATCTATTATGGCTTCATACAGGTTTTCTTTCCTGAAGTCTGGCCAAAGCGTATTGGTAAAATATAATTCTGAATATGCCAATTGATATAGTAAAAAATTGCTGATCCTGTATTCTCCACTTGTGCGTATCATCAATTCCGGATCAGGGAAAGCGCTGGTTGTAAGGTATTGCTGTATGGTTTTTTGCGAAATATCTTTCGGCTCTAATTTTCCTTCTTTTACAGCTTCAGCAATTTGCTGCACCGTATGTACGATTTCCCAACGGCTGCTATAACTTAAAGCCATGATCAGGTTAAGCCCGGTATTGGCACTCGTTTCATCTAAAGCTTCTTTCAATTCGCGCCTTGCATTTTCGGGTAGCATGGCACTATCACCGATCATATGTAGCCTGATATTGTTTTTATTCAGAACGGGTACTTCTTTACGAATGGTGTCTATCAATAATTCCATTAATCCACTTACTTCATAGGCAGGCCTATCCCAATTCTCGGTACTAAAAGCATACAACGTAAGGTATTTTACACCAAGCTCTGCGCAACCTTCTACAATATCCCTTACACTTTCAACACCATGTAAATGTCCAAAAAGACGGTCCTCACCTTTTTCTTTCGCCCACCGCCCGTTACCATCCATTATAACAGCAATGTGACTTGGCAACCGATCAATATGTATATTTTCCTTTAAACTCATGTACTTAAAACTGTGAGTCAGGCTCGTAGCCTGACTTTGGGGAGCAAAAATAGCAAAATTTAGTTGGAATAATTTTTTTAGGTAAAATATGGCAAACGAGCCGTTGTTATTTTACTGAAAATACATGCAGCCCATCTTTTTGCAATACATACGCCATATTGTTACCAGCTTTGATCTGTATGGCATTAGAAAAAGAGGTTGGTAATGGATATTGCAAAAGATTTAATGAACCTAATTTATAAGCGTACAATAAAGAATCACTAAATCCATACATGTTGCCTTTGATAACCTCTGTATTTTTCCAATGGAGAAAAGGGATATTATTTTTTAACCCTCCATAGTAATCAAAAATATAAAAGCCTTTGTGTGGATCATATAAATAGATAAATCCATCCCTGTCTATTATTTTAACGGGTGAAGGAACCGAATCAAAAATTATTCTAAGATCTACAGTCTCAGATAATACATTGCCGTTGATATCAATTTTTTTTACTTTGCTATCGCCTTCATCATAGAGCCAAATATTATTATCATAAGAAGTTGTAATTGCACGGACCTTAAAAATATTTTGCTGGCGCAGATTGATGGTGGTCAATACATTTAAAAATCTATCTAATACAACAATGCTGGCAAAATCTTCGTAGTATAATAATATCCTGAGTGGATTGGTCGCATCAATGGTTGTAAGCGTACCAAATTTTTTAACATCATTAAATATGCCGATAGAATCTCCGTTGGCTTTAAATTTTTTTAGTTGATCGTTGGTTGTTACAAGGTATTCATCGCCAAGATTGTCAACCGTAAAATATTTATAATCGCCCAGGATCGTTTTGATATAAGTAATGGAAGAATCTGCTTGTGCAACAGCAGCGCTTGCTATCAGTAAGAAACAAAAAGAGAATACTATTTTTTTCAGATCGTTCATTTGTAATATTTTAGTTCGAGGGTATTACCATCAAACACGGCGTAGCTATTGTAATTGATCCATTCGCCTAAATTAATATATCGGCTGTTCTCATTTAATTTAAAATCTATTGGTAAATGGCGATGGCCAAAAATGAAATAATCAAAATGTTCTTTTTGTAAAACTTCTTTAGAATAAATAAGCAGCCATTCATTCTCTTCTCCTAAAAATACTTCAATATTGCTGTCTTCCCTGCTCCTGCTTTTGTTTGAAAAATAATGTGCAATGCCTATTCCTACAGAAGAAGGCAGTACACCAAAAAGCCATTGACAAAATTTGTTGCGGAATATTTTCTTGAGAAATTTGTAACCACCATCGCCCGGGCCCAGTCCATCACCATGACCGATCATGAATTTTTTATTATTGAATTGGAACGTTTTAGGCTCGAAGTATACAGGGATATTTAATTCCTTTTGAAAATAATCGTTCATCCACATATCATGATTGCCTACAAAAAAATGAATAAGAATTCCGCTATCTGTAAGCTCAGCTAGTTTGCCTAATATGCGAACATATCCACGGGGCACCACTTTTTTATATTCATACCAAAAATCAAACAGGTCACCTACAATAAAAATTTGTTCGGCATCCTGTTTTATTTCATCCAGGAACTGAATAATTTTTTTCTCTCTGATCAAACTCACTTCAGCATTGGGTGCGCCAAGATGAAAGTCGGACAGGAAATAGATTTTTTTATTATTGCTGCTATTCAAAACGTTGGTGAATGACTGGTGAAACAATTGTTATTTCAAAAATAACAATTCATTTTTCATTGAGCGTATTAATTATTTGGAGGCGTATCAATTAAAAATAAGTAAACTTCTTTTGGTCCGTGTACACCTGTTACCAGCGTTTTTTCAATATCTGCCGTACGGCTTGGCCCGCTGGCAAATGTTATGAGTGATGGAACATTGCCATTGTATTTTTTATGGAGAGCTTCTAAAGCATCTTTTATATCAAATACCAGTTGATTGCTATAAGCAATGCAAATATGTATTGGTGCATATACACTCACTGTACGCCCGCTTTGTTCTGCTGCGCTTAATACAATTGTGCCTGTTCTTGCAACTAAACATTCGCAACCGGTGATAGCAGCATCAGATGTTGCTAAATTAATCGTGTTGCTGAATTGTTCGTTCCATCGATCTTCTTTACAATAAATTTTTGACCATTGCTTTTCTGTGATGAGCTGGAGCAATTGTTGTTGCATATCTTTTTCATCAAAACAAAAAGCGAATTTTCCCTGCAGCTGTGTAAAAGCTTCGGCAAATGTCACATCCAGTTCATCTTGTGGCATTTCATAGATGGCTGTTTTTTCTTCACTTTCAGGAAAAGGCAAAGGCACCGGTTTAGCCAGTGCCTGCTTTATTCTTTTTAATATATTTTCTTTTGCAGTCGACAAATTAATGAACTTTAAATTGCCGGTGGATTAATCAATTCTTCCGGTAAAGATTGTGTTGTAGGATCTTCTGCAACGGCATCTTTTGGATCGATCTTAGGATCGTCTAATATTTTCTTTTCTTCGAAAGGGCGTTTACCAATTAATGTTTCTACATCGCTTTGGAATAACACTTCTTTCTTCAATAATTCTTTTGCTAATTTTTCTACGTCGCCTCTTTTTTCTGTTAGTAAAGCTTTGGTTTTTTCGTAAGCAACCTCGATTAATTTACGAACTTCATGATCGATCATTTTACCTGTTTCTTCACTGTAAGGTTTAGTAAAGGTATTGTCTTGTGCAGGATCGTAGAAACTAACATTTCCTATTTTATCATTCATGCCATACACCGTGATCATACTGTACGCGATCTTTGTAATTTGTTGAAGATCGTTACTTGCACCGGTGCTTATTTTTCCGAAGAAAATATCTTCACTCGCTCTACCACCCAGTGTCATACATATTTGATCCATCAATTGATCGGTATTGTATAAGTATTGTTCTTTCGGTGTGTATTGCGCGTAACCCAATGCAGCTGTACCGCGCGGCACGATCGTTACTTTAAGTAACGGGTACGCGTGCTCTAAGTACCAACCACAAATGGCGTGACCAGCTTCATGATAAGCAATGATCTCTTTTTCTTCCGGAGAAATGATCTTGTTCTTTTTTTCCAATCCGCCGATAACGCGATCGATCGCATCTTGAAAATCAGACATATCAACTGCTTCTTTATTTTTTCTTGCAGCTATCAAAGCAGCCTCGTTACAAACATTCGCAATATCTGCTCCGGCAAAACCCGGTGTTTGTTCAGCCAATTTAAAAATATCAAGTGTTTCAGAAATTTTAATTGTTTCTAAATGCACTTTGAATATGGCTTCACGTCCAACACGATCAGGACGATCTATTGTAATTTGTCTATCGAATCTTCCTGGTCTTAATAGTGCAGTATCCAATACGTCGGGTCTGTTTGTTGCAGCTAAAATGATGATACCAAGGTCGGTTCCAAAACCATCCATTTCAACAAGCAACTGATTCAATGTATTTTCTCTTTCATCATTGCTCATCATCATGTTCTTGCCTCTTGCTCTGCCTATTGCATCGATCTCATCAATGAAAATGATACAGGGCGCTTTTTCTCTTGCCTGTTTAAATAGATCACGCACACGGCTTGCACCTACACCTACAAACATCTCAACAAAATCACTACCGCTTAAACTGAAGAAAGGAACTTGTGCTTCACCTGCAACAGCTTTCGCCAATAATGTTTTACCTGTTCCAGGAGGGCCGATCAACAAAGCGCCTTTAGGAATTTTGCCACCTAAGGCTGTATATTTTTTTGGATTTTTTAAGAAGTCAACAATTTCCATTACTTCAACTTTCGCTTCATCTAAACCTGCTACATCTCCAAAGTTGATATTTACTCTTGTTGTTTTATCAAATAATGTTGCTTTAGATTTTCCGATATTAAAGATGCCGCCCGGTCCGCCGCTTCCGCCGCCCGGTCCGCCAACTTTGCGCATCATTAACACAAATAATAATCCGATCAATAAAATAGGTAATAAGGTTGAGATCAATTGACCGAATAATTCTCCTTCATCATCCGGAGAATCCGGAACCTGTGCAACTGTTGGGTTAGCGGTATAAAAACCGATCATTTGTTCAGCAAATGTTTTATCATCTACGATGCTAAAAAACAATTGTGGTTCAGCAGTTTTAAGCGCCGCCTGATAACCATCTTTACCAAGAATATCTGTGTATAAGGCCGATTTTTTCTTTAAGCTATCAGCATTTATAAAAATGCGGACGATCTTTTTGTTACGGATCGTTTTAATTTTTTCAACATCACCTTGCTTAACCATTGCAGTAAATTTCACCTGATTGGTTTCGCCTGCATCAATGTTAACAGAATTCTGCAAAAAAGTATAACCAACAATAGCGGCGAATACAAGGCCGTATATCCAATAAATATTAAAACGTGGTCTGATATTTTTTGGCTGATTGTCTTCCGGAGGAGTATTTTCTGGATTTGATTTTTTAAATCCTTGTGGTTTGTATGCCATAATTCTGTGTGCTAATTATTTTTGATTGTTATCTGTTAGGATAACGTGTTTAAGTTAGTCATTATGTTCTAATGAAGAAGCATCGCTCCACATTTCTTCAAGACGATAAAATTTCCTTGGTTCAGGAAGCATGATATGTACTACAATATTCACATAGTCGATTAATATCCATTGTTGCGCCTGTCTGCCTTCATGTTTGTAAGCAAGCTCTCCACATTTTTCTTTTACTTCAAATTCGATATAATCGGCAATAGCTTTTAATTGTGTGCTATTTGTTGCTTCGCAGATGATAAAAAAATCAGCGACAGCTTCCGGAATTTTACGAAGATCCAGGCTAACGATCTTCTCTCCTTTTCTTTCCAGGATAGTACTGACAATTGTTTTAAAGACTTTGCTGCTCCTGGTTAAGCGCGTAATGCTTTTTTTGCGTGTATCCAATACTGTAAGATTGCTCAAATTCTTGTCTTTTTTCATTTAGTTATTTTGCTGCCGCTACATTGAAAACCTTTTGTTTTTTTAGGTGATAGCCTGTAGCTTGCAAGTACTCAAAAGTACTATTTCTTTATTAATGATTTCTATTATGCCCCTGGCAGATTTTTCTTTTACAATTTTGGATAGTGTGGATAGTACCAACAACTATGCCATGGCAAGGGCTCATGCGGGATTGGCGAGGCATGGCGAAGCTTTTTTTGCGCACGAACAAACTAAAGGCAAGGGGCAGAGAGGTAAACTTTGGCAAACGGGTACGGCAGAAAACATTGCAATCAGCATTGTGATTGACCCCGAGCCATTACAACAGCAGCAACAATTTTATTTATCCATCGCCGTAGCCCTGGCATGTTTTGATTTTTTTAACAAATACGGCGGGGATGAAACAAAGATCAAATGGCCAAATGACCTGTACTGGCGTGACAGAAAGGCAGGGGGTGTTTTAATTGAGACCGTATTAAGAGGTTCTAATTGGAAATGGGCTGTAGTGGGCATCGGCATCAATATCAACCAAACAAAATTTAGCGAGGAGTTAAAAAATCCAGTTTCCTTAAAACAGATAACCGGTAAAAAATTCGATGTGGTTGAATTGGCGAAAGAGCTTCAGTTGTCGGTGATGAAAAGAGTAGCAGAGATCAATGAAAGAGCTTTAGATATTTTATTGAAAGAATACAATGGGCTTTTGTATAAATTAAATCAGAAAGTAACACTGAAACACAACAATGCAATTTTTGAAACAGTGATCGATGGGGTTTCAGATAGTGGGCAATTGCAGGTTACCGGCAGCATGCAAAAGCAATTTAATTTCGGCGAGGTCGAATTTCTATTTACTTAAGCAACAACCCTTACATTATGGCATCAAAAATACCGTTCATTAAATCAGAAGTTACCTGGATCTCTGTATTACTAAGGCTTTCAGTTTTTTTATTGCTAAGCGGTTTATTTTATTTAGTGGATAAGGAATGGTTCATTTACTACGCATTTGCCACCTATATTTTGTTAAGCTTTCTCTTACAAATTTTTATTCCAACCGATCATAACAAGGGCATCAAATTAATTAAGCAAGAGAAATTCGAAGAAGCAATTCCACATTTTAAAAAAAGCGTTGATTTTTTCACGAAGCATTCCTGGATCGATAAATACAGATCTATAACTCTTTTAATTTCCTCCAGGCGAACCTTTAGAGAAATTTCTCTTTGTAATCTTGCCTACTGCCTTACACAAGTCAAAAGGGTCGAAGAGGCAAGAAAAATGTATGAAGATGTTTTAATAGAATATCCTAACAATATTGTTGCAAAAGCCGCCTTAAAAACTTTCGATCTTTTGAGTCCGAAGAATTGAATTATTTGGCTCAAGTACTATTAAGTTTTATTTTTATTCAATTCTACACTGTACCCAATACATTTTATAAAACAAAACTATACTTATGGGATTTTTAAAAGAATTTAAGGAGTTTGCTGTCAAAGGAAATATTATTGAACTGGCTGTTGCAGTTGTTATTGGTGCTGCCTTTGGTGCCATAGTTGCCTCTTTAGTAGATGATGTTGTTACGCCGTTGCTTTTGGCACCTGCTTTAAAAGCGGCTCATGCTGCAGATCTTCACGAACTAGCCTGGGGCGCTGTTAAATACGGATTGTTTTTAGCCGCGGTCATCAAATTTGTGCTTGTTGCATTTGTATTATTCTTTGTAATAAAAGGAATAAATATATTGATGAAGAAAAAGACCGAAGAACCTCCCGCTCCTGTAGAGCCTTCTTCTACAGATAAATTACTAATTGAAATAAGAGACCTTTTAAAAAAATAAAAATACCCAATAAATTACAATGAAGAAACTGATCCTATTTTCAGCAATTATTACAGCAGGTTTTGTGGCACAGGCACAGGACCTTACTAAAGATGTTCAAACAACATTTCAAAAACCTACACATCCGGATGGAGATACAACGCGTAAGAACGGTTGGCTAAAAGGTGCGGTTATTAGCTTGAGTGCAACCCAGATAAGCAACAGCGATTGGTTAGCTGCGGGCGGCGATGAATTTTCTTTAACTGCCGCTGCATCATTGAATGCTTTTGCCAGCAAGCGCTGGGATAACAGAATGTCTTGGGATAATAACCTGGATGTTAATTACGGTTTGGTAAATACAACCACGCTAGGCGTACGTAAAGTAAATGACCGCATTGACTATGTAACTAAAGTAGGGTACGAACCAAAAAAATGGAACAACGTTAAGATATCTGTATTGGGCCAGTTTCGTTCTCAGTTAACAGATGGATATGATTATGCCTATTTAGGGAGTACTACCAAAAGAAGAAATTCAGGTTTTTTAGCGCCAGCTTATGTAGTACTAGCGCCGGGTATTGACTGGACGCCAACTCCATGGCTTTCTATATTTGCATCTCCTGCTGCAACCCGGTGGACGATCGTGAGCAATGGTCCTTATAGTTATGCAACAGCCAATGGCGAATTTCCTGATCCTAAAAATCCGGGTAGTTATATCAGAGAAACGCCTTTGGCAACATTGTATGGTGTAGATACTACGAAAGGAGTTAAGACTGAATTCGGTGCATTTGTAACGATCAGCATGAGAAAGGACATTTTCAAGAACGTGAAATACATTGGCAGAGTTGATCTTTATTCTGATTATTTGGGCGTAGCATCGAATGTGAGCATTTTATCTACCAACCAGTTCTTACTGAAAGTCAATAAATGGTTACAGGTTACCTATGAAATTGACTTTTTGGATGATGATAATATCAAAAACCCCAACAGGCCCACACATGCCGAGGGTTTGCAGGTTTTATCCACACTGGGTATAGGTTTTGCAGCTAAATTGTAATATCTCTTAACTTATTTATACATTTGTCTCCCGCCGCGGCGGGAGATTTTTTATTTCTAAACTTTTTCAGTGAACGCTCCTAGTTATCAAATTAAACTCGACCTGTTTGAAGGCCCTTTCGACCTTTTGCTATTCTTTATTGAAAGAGATGAGTTGGATATTTACAATATTCCTATCACTAAGATCACGAATGATTTTCTTGATTTTATCCATAGCTCTGAAAAGCTGAACATTGAATTAAGCAGTGAGTTCATTTTATTCATCAGCACTTTAATGCGTATCAAAGCAAAAATGTTATTGCCGCGCAAAGAGATCGATGCTTTAGGAAACGAGATCGATCCAAGACAAGAGTTAATTGATAAGATACTTGAATACAAAAAATTCAAAGAAGCATCTACCCAAATGGCAGAGATGGAAGCGTTGCGCATGATGGTAGTGAAACGTGGTAACTTACAAAAAGAATTATCGCAGATTGGTGAAAATGCAGGTGAAGGAACAGAGATACAGGCCGTTACTTTATTCAAGCTGATGAAGGCTTTTGAAAAAGTTGTTCAAAGATTACATGATAAAAATAACAAACCGGTCCACACAGTTGTTCAGTACGAATACACCATGGAAGGCAGTCGGGAATTTATGTTAGATACCTGCAGGCTAGGAAAAACAGTTTCTTTTGAAAAAATATTTGAAACCTGCGAGAACCGTATCCACGCCATCTTTTTATTCTTAAGCTTATTGGAATTGGTGCAAATGAAATTTTTGATGCTATCGATCGGTGAAGGAAGAAACAATTTTATCATTGAATATAACGAAGACCGTGTTGAAGATGCTTCTGAGATATTGCCTTACGATGATATGACCTCTTTTTAATTATAAATTGTTAATGGTAAATGAGCCATTTGAATTATAACTCCCGACTTTAGTTGGGAGTTCTTTTTTTGTCATGCTGAGGAACGAAGCATCTAATTCCCGGGCATCAGAATAAATCCTTAACAATTAGATTCTTCGCTTACGCTCAGAATGACCAAGGCTATCTTTCAGTATAGCAACTATATTGTCGAATTGTCAGCAATTCGCCCACTGGCACTCGTTTTGACATTTACATCATAAATAAAAAAAGGAAAAAAAGTCATGAAAACAGTAATACAAAAAGCAGCCGATAGAGGCAGTGCCAACCACGGTTGGTTAAAAGCCAATTATTACTTCAGTTTCTCGGGATATAATAATCCTGAAAAAGTTCATTTTGGATTATTAAGGGTTTTGAATGATGATAATATCGCAGGTGGTGGTGCGTTTCCAACACATCCGCACGATAATATGGAAATTGTAACGATACCGTTAAGTGGTGCGATACATCATAAAGATAACACAGGTGGCGAAGGCGTAATCAAAGCTGGTGACGTACAAATAATGAGCGCCGGCAGCGGTGTTCAGCATTCTGAAAGCAATGATTCGAAAACAGAACCTATCAATTTATTTCAATTATGGGTATATCCAAAAGTTAGAAATATTAAACCACGTTATGATCAGCGTACTTTTTCTTTGGAAGACAGGATCAATAAATGGCAGTTTGTTGTGAGTCCGAATGAAGCAGATGGCGGCCTATGGATCAACCAGGATGCGCGTTTCGCTTTGGCTAAAGTAGAAGCAGGTAAAGAAATTACTTATACCAATGGCTTCAAAGGCAATGGTGTTTACCTGGTTGTTATCAAAGGAAAAGTAACAGTTAATAATATTGAATTAGCAACAAGAGATGCCATCGGCGTTTCGGAAACAGATACGTTCACGATTACTGCGAGCGAAGATGCAGAATTGTTAGCCGTAGAAGTACCAATGGATTTCAACGATTAGTTTTGGTTTTTGGTGTTAAATGTAACCACTGGGCATTCGTGCTTAGTGGTTTTTTTATTTAAGCTACCTTTGCACCACATTTATTATTATGACTTTCGACGAATTAAATTTAAACACCCCATTATTAAGCGCTTTGGATGACTTGGGTTATCGTAATCCAACCACCATTCAGCGCAAGGCTTTCCCTGTGATCATGTCGGGTGTTGATGTGTGTGGTATTGCGCAGACAGGTACCGGTAAAACATTTGCTTATTTATTGCCGGTTCTTCGCCAGTGGAAATTCTCAAAAGATAAGGACCCTCAGATATTAATCATTGTACCAACAAGAGAGCTCGTTGCACAGGTTGTTGAAGCCGTGAAAGAGTTAGGCAGCTACATGAGTATTGATGTGGTAGGCGTTTATGGTGGCGTAAATATTAAAACACAGGTATCACGTGTTGAAGAAGGTGTTGATGTTTTGGTAGGTACACCGGGCAGGTTATATGATATTATGCTAACCGGCTCTTTAAAATTAAAAACAATTAAAAGAGTCGTGATCGATGAGGTAGATGAAATGTTGAACCTTGGTTTTAGAACGCAGCTGAAAAACATTTTAGATCTGCTGCCACCGAAAAGACAAAACCTGATGTTTTCTGCAACGATCACCGATGATGTGGAAGCATTGATGGATATATATTTTAATGACCCTGTAAGGATTGAAGCGGCACCGACAGGAACACCATTAGAAAATATTATACAGATCGCTTACGAGGTCCCGAATTTTTATACAAAAGTTAATTTGCTGGAATTGTTATTGACGGAAGATAAAGACATGACGAAAGTGTTGGTATTCGCGGCTACAAAAAAACTGGCGGATGAATTATATGAACAGCTTGCCCAAAAATTTCCCGATAAAGTGGGTGTGATACATTCTAACAAAGAACAGAATCATCGTTTCAATACAGTAAAACAGTTCCAGGAAGGAAATTATCGTTTCATTATTGCAACAGATATTATTGCGCGTGGTTTGGATATTGCAGAAGTAACACACGTGATCAATTTTGATACGCCTGAAGTTCCAGAAAACTATATTCATAGAATTGGCAGAACGGGCCGTGCCGATAAAAAAGGTATTGCCATTACTTTTATTACTGAAAGAGAAACAGAAAACAAAGAAAGGATCGAGGCTTTGATGAATTATGTGATCCCTAAAAAAGCTTTACCTGAAAACTTAGTGATATCGGATGTGTTGACAGAAGATGAAATACCAAAAGTTTTCATGAAGATCATCAAGCTGAAAGCGCCTGAACAAGCGGGTCCCGCTTTTCACGAAAAATCTGCCAAGAACCAAAAGGTAAATTTTCTCGTAAAGAAGAAAGACAGAATGATGAAAAAATACGGTAAGCCAATTACACGCGGACAAAAAAAGAAAAAATAGTTCTTATTTCATAACTACGCCGCCGTCTGGTCTCCGACCAACGGCAATCAATAATATTGGCATCGACAATTTATAGATTCTAATTCGCCGTTGGTCGGAGACCAGACGGCGGCAAAAAAAATAAATTGTTAACGGTTCTGCAATTAAAATCTTCGGCTTGAATTTAGTTATAATAAGATAAAAAATTAAATGATGAATCTAAGATTACCGCTAACTCTTTTATTATTATTATTTATACAATTCGCAAAAGCGGATAATACAATAGACTCCATTCCTTTTACAAAGATAACTGTTTATACTACAGTGGATAGTTCTAACCTTCGACTAACGCTTACGGATACACTCGGATTTCATTTCTTCGGTCAGCCATTGGAAAGCGAGCCCTGCATTTTTGTTGATCCTTCAAAAACATTTCAAACTTTTGTTGGTATTGGTGGTGCATTAACGGATGCATCGGCAGAAGTATATTTTAAATTGTCTAAAGCAACGAGAAAAAAATTCATGCAGGATTATTACGATCCGCAAAAAGGAATTGGGTATACACTCGGCAGAACAAATATCAGCAGTTGCGATTTCTCTTCTGAAAGCTATAGTTATGTGCAGGATAATGATACTACTTTAAAAACATTCACCGTTGCGCATGATAAAAAATACCGCATACCATTTATAAAAGATGCCATTGCTGCAGCGGGCGGCCACCTTACTTTATTTGCATCGCCCTGGAGCCCGCCGGCCTGGATGAAAGACAACCATGATGTATTGCATGGCGGTAAATTATTGCCAAGTTGCTACCAGGCATGGGCAAATTATTATGTGCAGTTTGTGAACGCCTATAAAAAAGAAGGCATACCTATTTGGGGACTTACGGTACAAAATGAACCGATGGCTATTCAAACCTGGGAGTCTTGCAATTACACGGCAGATGAAGAAAGAAATTTTATAAAATATTATCTCGGCAAAACATTGTGGAAAGCAGGAATGGACAGCATTCATCTGATTGCCTGGGATCATAACCGCGACCTGATGTACCAACGTGCCAGCGATGTATTAGATGATACCTGCGCAGCAAAATATGTTTGGGGTATCGGTTACCATTGGTACGAACATTTTAATGGGGGGATGCTCTTCGATAATGTCAGGCGCGTAGCTGAAGCATATCCTAACACACATTTATTATTTACAGAAGGCTGTGCCGAAAGCTTCGACAGCAGCAAACTCAACAGCTGGAAATTTGGCGAAACGTATGCGCGCTCCATGATAGAAGATTTCAACAGCGGCACCGTTGGTTTTACAGACTGGAATATTTTGTTAGATGAAAAAGGCGGTCCGAACCATGTAGGCAATTATTGTTTTGCGCCCATACATGCCAATACTAAAACAGGCAAACTAACTTATCTCAATTCTTATTATTATATCGGGCACTTCTCTAAATTTATCAGGCCGGGTGCAAAAAGAATTATCAGCTCCAGCACACGCGGGCAATTATTAACAACAGCCTTTATCAACCCTGATGGAAAAATTGCAGTAGTAGTAATGAACCAAAGCGATCTAAAATTTACTTATGATCTTTGGATCGGTGGGCAGGCAAGTTTGATCGTTAGTTTGCCTCATTCTATTGAGACGTTGGTGGTGGAGTAGGTTTGAACAAATATTAATTTAATAATTTCACTTATGATATTTTTGGAGAAATATTAATAATTCAAACAAATTGTACTCTAATGATAAAAGATTTTATAATAAAGGCCGAAGATTATGAAGGTTTTGTAATCCAAGAATCTGATGACAATAGAAAACTAAAAAATTTAAATAAGGTAAATATTTTTATTGGTCAAAATAATTCAGGGAAAAGCAGATTTTTACGAACGCTTTTTTCTGATAAAAAATTCGAATTTATTCTTCACAGAAATGATCTTGAAATAATTAGAGATTTATTAAAAAAGGAAGCCTCAACAATCCGAGCCTTATTTGATAGCAATGGAATTGATGACGCTGATAGTGTGTATACAGATATAAAACAATTAACAACGATAGAAAATTTTAAAAATAAAAATGTAAAAGAACAAATAGAACGAATTAGAAATGTTGCTAATTCATATATTCAAAAGATAAACTTTCAGGGCTATAGCCACAAGCAAGGATCGCATAATGTTATAAATCCAAATATTTTTGTTTCAAATATAAAAGCTATTGGAAAAGATATATTAACAGAATTAGATAAACTCTTCCCAAACAATTTCGATTATTTTATTGATAAAATATATATTCCAATTTTAAGAGGGACACGACCGATCCAATTGCATATTGCTCAAAGTCAAACAACAATTGCAGAAGATAATTATAAAGAAAGGACTCTTAAAGATTATTTTAAAAATGACAGAGAAATCGAAAAAGAAATTTACACTGGCCTTAATTTATATCATGATACAAAAAAATTATTATTGGGAAAAAAGGAAGGACGAAACGGAATAAAAAAATTTGAAGATTTTTTGAGTGAAGTTTTTTTTAACAATAAGAGTGTTAGTATAATTCCTGATATTGACCATGATGTTTTATCTATAGGAATTGATGAATTTGAAAGACCAGTTTATGACTATGGAGATGGGGTTCAAGCTATAATCACCTTACTCTATCCTTTATTCTTTAACCAAAATAAAAATCTATTAATATTTTTTGAAGAGCCGGAAATTTTCTTGCATCCGGGGATGCAAAGAATTTTTATTGAAACGCTTTTAAAACGAAAGGAATTTTCAAAATTTCAATTTTTTATTACGACTCACTCTAATCATTTTTTAGATTTAAGTCTTGAATATGACAATATATCAATTTATACCTTCCATCGAGATGAATCTAAACATCAAAGTATAATAGAAAATGTTAGCAATAATAACAATCGCATCTTAGATTTATTAGGTGTCAGAAATTCCTCAATATTCTTAAGTAATTGTACTATTTGGATAGAAGGGATAACAGACAGAATGTATATAAAAAAGTTCATAGAATTATTAGAAAATAAAAAATTTAAAGAAGACAGAAAGTATAAAAAATTTAAAGAAGATTTACATTATTCTTTTATTGAATACGCAGGATCAAATATTGTGCATTATGCTTTTGAAAATGAAAATGATATAGAGAAAATAAAAGCTTCGGGAATTAGTAATAAAATCTTATTGATTGCAGATACCGATGGGACTCTGCTAGAAGAAAATTCTTCGAAAGCAAAAAGGCTGAAAAAATTTGAGGACGAATTGGGAGACAATTTTATAAAATTGGGAGCAAGAGAAATAGAAAATTTGTTGAGTGAACAAACAATTCTCAAACTAATTTCAAAAAAGGAAGATATTAAAGTTGAAGATTTAAAATATGAAGCAAAAATATTTAAACAATCTTTATATCGGGATGAATATTTGGGAACATATATAACAGAACATGTTAAAAATGTGACTAAGAAATATGCAGATGAAAGTGGAACCATATATGGGAAACTCCAATTTTGTAAAACGGCAATTTCATTAATAAATGATTACGATGATTTAACCGAAGAAGCAAAAATTTTAACAGACAAAGTGTACGACTTTATAGTCAAATCAAATAACTTCTAATAATGATCTCATATTTCGGAGCAACGCTTCCACAGCTTTCCATTCATAAAGTAGGTAGTAAAGTAGTAGATGAGCCGGTTACTTTATCTGAATATCCTTTACAAATTGAGGATGATATTTTAAATGACCTGTTGATGCAATATTTTTTGCAGCCTTTCGAAAAGGTGAATGAAGTCTATCGCTTCTATCATCCAAATGAAGATCTGAATTTGAATGAAGTGTTTCATTTTGCTGAAATGATATTTGCTGATCCCACAAGCTTTCATAAAAACTCACAACAGATCGCGAAGCATTTGTATGATATCTCTACGCATCCTAAAATAAAATCTGGCGAATTATATATTAGCTATTTTGAGAACCTGCAGATTGAAGGTGAGCTTTGGCCGGCTATCGGCATTTTTAAATCTGAGACCAAAGAACCTTACTTAACGGTTGAGCAGGAACAAAAGCAATTTCAATTACATTACCAGCAGGAAGCCATCAATATAAAAAAATTAGATAAGGGCTGCCTGATATTTAATACAGAAAAAGAACAAGGCTATAAAGTCGCGATCGTGGATCAGACAAATCGTTCGGAAGCAGTTTACTGGATCGATGAATTTTTACAACTGAAGATCAGGAATGATAATTATACGCAAACACAAAATGTATTAACTGCGTATAAAAGTTTTGTTACCACAGAAATGGATGAGTCTTTCGATATTTCAAAAGCTGATAAGATCGATCTGCTCAATCGGTCTATAAAATACTTTAAAGAGAAAGACCATTTTGATATGAATGAATTTTCTACCGAAGTAATTTCTAATCCTGAAGGAATAGAAAAATTCAAAAATTTTACAAAGAATTACGAAACAGAATTTGATGCACCCATCAATGATTCGTTTTCTATTTCTGATGCGGCAGTTAAAAAACAAGCCCGTGTTTTTAAAAGCGTGTTGAAGCTGGATAGGAATTTTCATATTTACATTCATGGCAATAAAGAACTAATTGAAAAGGGTTTTGATGCGGAGAAGAACATGAGTTTTTATAAAGTTTATTTTAGTAATGAGCAATGATATTTTGCCGGTAAGTCGGGAAGGCGTCTTTACGACTTACCGGCAAATCTTTTACGCTGTATGATAAGAGTAAGCCTATCTTACACCCAATGGATAACCAATTCGATCTTTTAATTGATTCTTACCTTGAAAACAATATTGGTATTGATGCTGATTTTTTAACGGATGCATTATCGCAGGGCTTGCAACAAAATATTCTTCAACTACAGCATGATAATTTAATGGTGGCAGCAGGCATTGGCAATAATGATATTAAAGATGCCAATCAAAAAATGCGCAGCGATACTATTTACTGGATGGACAAAACCCACGATAATATTTTCGAACAGGAATTTTTACACCATGTAGATAATTTTGTTGATCGTTTGAACAGTACTTGTTATACCGGCATCAATAGTTATGAATTTCATTATGCTGTTTATGAAGAAGGTAGTTTTTACAAACGCCACAAGGACCAATTCAAAACGGATAGCGATCGGAAATTTTCTTTGATCAATTATTTAAATAATGATTGGCTCGAAACCGATGGCGGACAATTATTGGTTTATCAAAATGAGGCCGCACAAACGATACAGCCTAACTCTCAAAAAGCTGTTTTCTTTAAAAGTGATGAAATGGAACACGAGGTAACAAAAGCTAACCGAACAAGAATGAGTATTACCGGCTGGTTAAAGCGTGTGTAATTTATTTGGGTAAAAAAGTACCCGCTCTCACTAATTCCCTTTTATATTTATTGAATTCTTTACTTGTTTTCAGAAAGGCATGCTTATTGTCTTTATCTGAACATGAAAAAGATAAAAATATTACTAGCACTTTTTGCAATGGTTTCGATCACTGCAAAAACCTATGCACAGGTAGATATAGAAATAACAGCAACAGTAGCACCACCACCATTGGTAGTCTACTCACAACCCGCTTGTCCTGAAGACGGATATATATGGACACCCGGCTATTGGGCCTACGATGATGCTGATGGGTATTATTGGGTTCCCGGCGTTTGGGTAGCACCACCCGAACCTGATTATTATTGGACACCATGTTATTGGGGTTTTGATAATGGCATCTACGGATGGCATGCAGGTTATTGGGGGCCAACGATCGGTTTTTACGGAGGCGTTGATTATGGTTATGGCTACGGAGGTTATGGTTATGGCGGCGGCAGATGGGAAGGTGGACGTTTTCGCTATAACACAGCAGTTACTAATGTAAACAGATCTGTGATACATAATGTGTATGTGGACAGATCAGTAGCAAGTAGCAGGGGAAGCAGCAACCGTGTGAGTTTTAACGGCCCGGGTGGTGTTACAAGACAACCAAGACCGGAAGAACGTGCAGCAATGAATCAACCACATACAAGTTTTACGCATGAACAAGAAACACATCAACAATCAGCAAGTAAAAATAGAAATCAGTTAGCATCGGTAAATCACGGAAGGCCTGCGGTAGCAAGTATGAATAAAGTTGGCGGACATGGTTTTAATAGCCAGGGGCATTCTGCCACTGCACAAAGTCATCCCGGTGCAGGAGGACAACCGCGTGTGATGCATAATGCGGCGCCGCAACATACGGCAACACCACAAACACATATGCAATCGCGTCCACAAGGACAGATGCATACAACAACACAACAACATATGCAGTCGCACCCACAACAAGGGCAAATACATACAGCGCCTCAACAGCATATGATGCAATCACATCCGCAGCCTGCAATGCATCAGCAACCACAAATGCAATCACATCCTGCACCGCAACAACACGCTATGCCCCAGGAACAACATATGCAGGCAGCTCCTGAATCTCATCCTGCACCAATGGGCGGCGGAGGAGAACGTCCGGCAGGCGGTGGCGGTGGAGAACACGGTGGCGGAGGTGGAAGAAGATAAATTAAGTGCAGGGATTATATATATAAAGAAAGAGCTTGGTGATTAATTTCACTGAGCTCTTTTCTTTTCGCACTGTTTAAAAATCACTTTGTATCCCAATGAACGAAAAGAAATATTGTCTTTCCTGATTAGATGGTGTGATAACCTGTGTTCCTACTGATCCGATAAAAGTAAATGTCTTATTAAAAGTATAGCGGCATCCGTAATTCATAAAACCTACAGTGGCTATTGTTGGATGAAAACTTTTTTGCCAAAAAAATTCTGCCATCAACTCTACTCTTTTTGTAGGATGATAGCTCAGTAAATTTCCATTAAGTAAACTACTGGAATCTTTCTCAACAAATAAATAACCAACTTCTTCGCCGAGGGTAAATTTACCAATTGTCTTTGCCAGTAAAAGCGGTACTAAAAACTCTTTTTGTGTTCCGGTGACTGTGAATTGCGGATAAGTAGATACGGACAAAAAATATTTTTCTTCATGCACAAAATGACATTTCACACCAAACAAAGGATCAACAAATTTTCCGATGGAATTTTTTTGTTGATCGTACGTGATGAGATAGGGTGCTTCTACTTTTAATTGTATATCATTATTGATACCATAATTCGCATCAACATATGGCACAGCTAACTGAACTTCTTTTGTTATTTGTGAATTGATAGAAGTATTTATTTCGAACTGATGTTTATTAAGCGTTGCAGGATCATCTGTAAGCATTGGTGGTCCGCCACCCTGTGCATAGCAATTGCTGAATGAAAAAATGCAACTGATCAGTAAATAAAATTTGATGGTAGCTCGTTTCATCAAGTGAAGATCTATTGAGAAACTTTTACACCAGACATTTCTCTCAACACCTGTGCAATATGATTGGAATCGATACCGATCTCATTATATAGTTCTTTAGGAGTGCCATGTTCAACCAGCCTATCCGGTATGCCCATTATTTTTACATCCGCTTTGTAATGATGCTCGTTCATAAATTCTAGTACAGCAGTGCCAAAGCCACCAACAACAGTACCGTCTTCGATCGTAATTATTTTATTGAACTTGCCGAATACTTCGTGTAATAATTTTTCATCGATCGGTTTTACAAAACGCATATCGTACAACGCAGGGTTAATGCCTTCTGCTTTTACATCGCGTATAGCGGCAGCAGCAAAATTTCCCGGATGCCCGAAAGATAGAATAGCAATGCCTTCTCCATCTTTTATTTTTCTACCGGTACCGATTTTTATTTCTTTCATTTCTGTTCTCCATTCCGGCATAACACCTTCTCCTCGCGGATAACGGATCACAAAAGGATTTTTTGTTGATTCTAATTGTGCGGTGTACATCAGGTTGCGCAATTCAGATTCATTCATCGGCGCACTCACGATCATATTGGGTATGCAACGCATGTAAGCAATGTCGTATGCACCATGATGCGTTGGGCCATCTTCACCAACCAGGCCGGATCTATCCAGACAAAAAACAACCGGCAAGTTTTGTATCGCTACATCATGCACGACCATATCGTATGCCCTTTGCATAAAAGAAGAGTAGATATTGCAGAACACACGCATACCCTGTGTTGCCATACCGGCGCTTAATGTAACTGCATGCTGTTCGCAGATGCCTACATCAAAAGCACGGTCAGGCATTTTCTCCATCATATATTTTAGAGAAGAGCCGCTCGGCATTGCCGGCGTGATGCCAAATATTTTGTCATTCTTCTCCGCCAGTTCAATAATCGTATGCCCGAAAACATCCTGGTATTTTGGTGGCTGCGGAAGATCAAATTTCTTTTTAAATATTTCTCCTGTTACTTTATCAAACAAACCCGGTGCGTGCCATTTGGTTTGGTCCTTCTCTGCCAGTTCATATCCTTTTCCTTTTACAGTTTTGATGTGTAAAATTTTTGGTCCGGGAATATCTTTCAGATCTTTTAAAGTATCAACAAGCTTGGTAAGATTATGTCCGTCGATCGGACCGAAATAACGTAATTGCAAAGATTCGAAAAGATTACTGCTTTTACTTACTACGCCTTTTAAACCCGCTTCAATTTTTGAAGCAAGATCTCTCGAGAAATTTTTACCCGGCAATTTGCCTAAGGCTTTCCAAAAATCATCTCTTAATTTATTATAGGTTTGAGAAGTAGTAATATCAGTAAGGTATTCCTTCAATGCACCAACGCTTGGGTCGATGCCCATATCGTTGTCATTTAAGATAATAAGAATATTGCTTTTTTCAATGCCTGCATGGTTCAATGCTTCAAAAGCTAAACCCGCTGTCATAGCGCCATCGCCGATCACTGCGATATGTTGCCTGTCAGTTTCTCCTTTATAATGAGAAGCCATTGCCATACCCAGTGCTGCAGAAATAGAAGTAGAAGAATGCCCCACACCAAAAGTATCGTACTCGCTTTCACTGCGTTTAGGGAAACCACTTAGTCCGCCATATTTTCTGTTGGTGTAAAAATTATCTCTGCGGCCAGTTAAAATTTTATGTCCGTATGCCTGATGGCCCACATCCCAAACCAGTTGATCGTAAGGTGTATTGAAAACATAATGGAGTGCAACGCTTAATTCAACAACACCTAAGCTGGCTGCAAAATGGCCGCCATAAATACTCACTACATCAATAATATATTGGCGCAGCTCATCAGAGACCTGTTGTAATTGCTCCTTAGACAATTTTTTAAGATCGTCCGGGTTATTGATTTTAGCCAGTAAAGTGCCTGCTTTGATTTCCATTGTGATTGGTAAAGGTACAATTATTGAGGAATTTACGCATTGATATTTAGTAGCTTCAATCAGCTATTTGTACCGTAATAAGCCTTTACAAGTGTGGCTTTCCCACTGTCATTCAGAATAACATGATCCACAATTAATTTACCGGTTTCTCTTTTATATAAGATCATCACACCTTCTGTTCCGATCAGGATATCAACAAATTCAAAATGTAAATCAGGCGCTTCTTCAAAGCCTTTCAAAAAGTGTTGTTTGAGTTTTTCTTTGCCTGTCAATTTTCCGTCTTCGATTTTCCATCTTTTGATCACAGTTGGAGAATAGAATTCTATTGTATCCGCATAATGATCAACGATCCTATCGATATCGCGTTTGTTCCAGGCGTCGATCCAGTCTGTAGCTAAAGCTTTGTAATTAATATTGCTCATGCGGCTGTAGTAGCAAAAACTGTTCCTAACGCGCTACACTAAATTTACCATTTGTAATTATTTTTGAAACACCGTGAACATCGCCAGAAGGAAAAATAGTTCCCTGAAATGTTCCTTGAATTGCCGCACTTGTAATAGAAGTCACAGTAACGGTTACAGGATTAGGTATTGTAACAGCCGGTTCGTAAGTAATACTATCAACCGGTGTATTTAGACTAAAAAAACCATATTGTCCTGTTGAATCCATTGTTGAGCTATAAGTAGTGGACTTTATCTTTCCTGTTGCATTAATGAAAATTCTTAAAGAATTAGAATTGGAATCTAATACATTTAATGAGATTTCTTCGCCATAATCATCAACATCAATTGAAGTATACGCATTCTTATCAAATATATAATTAGTTCCGTTAATCGTAGCTGTAATCGTATTTGTCGGGACAATATCGCCGGAGTTGCTTTTTTTACAAGATGCCAATATCAGTACAAGGACTGATATAATTAAAAAACGTTTCATAGTGTTTTAAATTTATATAAAAATAAAGCATAATTTATTATCTCAATTACCGTTCATACAAAATAAAAGCCGCAAAAACTTTGCGGCTTACCTAACTTATTTTGCTTTGCGTGAAGATCTACACAACAATGTTCACCATCTTACCCTTAACAAAGATGATCTTCTTAGGAGTTTTACCTTCGGTCCATTTTTGAATAAGTTCATTGGCCAACACAATTTTTTCTACTTCTTCCTGCGTAGCAGCCAAAGAAATATTGATATTGGTACGCATTTTACCATTGATAGAAATAGGATATTCCTTATCAGACTCTATCAAATATTTGCCATCAAATTTTGGATAGGCTGCATCAATAATATTGCCTGCATTCCCTAACTGGTGCCATAATTCTTCTGCAATATGCGGTGCGTAAGGCGTTAGCAAGATCAATACCTGTTGCAACACTTCTTTTTTATTGCACTTTACATCTGCTAATTCATTAACGCAGATCATAAATGTGCTTACGGCTGTATTGAAACTAAAGCGTTCTGTATCTTCTTCAATTTTTTTTATGGTACGATGTACAATCTTTAATTCTGCATCGGTTGCTTTTTCATCTGTCCACACTTTGCCTTTTACATCATCAAAAAACAAGCGCCATAATTTGCGCAAGAAACGATGCACACCTTCAATGCCTTTTGTATCCCATGGTTTGCTTTGTTCTACTGGGCCAAGGAACATTTCGTACATGCGGAATGTGTCTGCGCCATACTTGTCTACGATTTCATCTGGATTGTCAACATTGAATTTGGATTTGGACATCTTTTCCACTTCTTCTTTCAAGAATATATAATCCTCTATTCCATCATTCTCCCATTTAATTTTTTGTAGATAATTTTTGATAGCCTCCTCGTTAGGATTCTCGTGAATATATTTTTCCGAATATTTCTTTGTTAATTTCCCGTTAGCACCAACATATTGATGACCATACTTAAATCTTGTGAGAAGAATATTAGGCTCACCTTCAACATAATTTTCAATAACAATTTGATCATCTATCCCATCTTCAGACGAACTCGATATTTCAGTTTTAAAGAAATAACTTTTTCCCGTTATCATCCCCTGATTAACCAATTTCTTAAAAGGTTCATCATGTCCAACATAACCAAGATCAAATAATATTTTTGTCCAAAGCCTGCTGTATAATAAATGGCCAACAGCATGTTCTGTTCCACCGATGTATAAATCTACCTGTCCCCAATAATCACTTGCATTTTTATCGCAGAAAGCATCGTTGTTATGCGGGTCCATGTAACGCAAGAAGTACCATGAAGAACCAGCGTAACCGGGCATCGTAGAAGTTTCTCTTCTGCCACCTTCCGGTAAATTTACCCAGTCTGTAATATTGGCCAACGGTCCTTCGCCTTCAGGTCCGGGACCATATTTATCTACCGATGGTAAGATCAATGGCAGCTCTTCTGCTTCTAAAGGAATAGCAACACCATCGCTCCAGATAATGGGAAATGGCTCACCCCAATAACGCTGGCGGCTAAAACCTGCATCACGCATTCTATAATTTACTTTGCGTTTGCCGATGCCCATTTCTTCTATCTTATCAATGGCAATACCCATTGCTTCTTTCATCACTTTGCCATTTAAAAAACCTGAGTTTTCTAATATCGCATCTTTCGTTGCATTGGCTTCTTCACCATTAAAATAAGATCCGATGATATTGGTAATAGGAATATTAAAATGTTTGGCAAAACCATAATCACGCGGATCGCCGCAAGGCACAGCCATGATAGCGCCGGTACCATATCCTGCCAACACATATTCTGCGATCCAGATAGGAATTTCTTTTCCGTCAAAAGGATTGATCGCATACGCACCCGTGAAGCAACCCGTAATTTGTTTTACTTCGCTCATGCGTTCCCGTTCGCTTCTGCTTTTTACGTAATCTAAATATTTTTGAATCTCATCTTTCTGCGCAGCAGTAGTTATTTCAGCAACCAACTCGTGTTCCGGGGCGATCACCATAAAATCAACACCAAAAATTGTATCAGGCCGAGTTGTGTATACTTTTAAACTTTTTGGATTTGACTTTTCACTTTTGACTCCAAAGTCTATCTCAGCGCCCTGGCTCTTTCCGATCCAGTTCTTCTGCATCTCTTTCATCGCATCGCTGAATTCAATGCGTTCCAACCCTTCCAATAAACGATCGGCATATTCTGTAATACGCAGATACCATTGGCGCATTTTCTTTTTTACAACAGGATAACCGCCACGTTCGCTTACACCATTCACTACTTCATCATTTGCCAATACAGTTCCTAATGCTTCGCACCAATTCACTTCGCCGTAGGCGCTGAAGGATAAACGATAGTCCATTAATATTTCCTGTTTGCGTGTATCGCTAAATGCTTTCCATTCGCTCGCTGTAAAACGGTGGTCGGTGGTCAGTAGTCGGTCGTCACCAACAATACCATTGCTAGCAAAAGACTCTATCAACTCACTGATCGGCCTCGCTTTTTTAGCCACACGATCATACCAGCTATGAAATATTTGTAAGAAGATCCATTGAGTCCATTTATAATAAGTAGCGTCGCTTGTTCTTACTTCGCGGCTCCAGTCATAACAAAAACCGATCTTATCTAATTGGCTCCTGAACGTTGCGATGTTTTTTTCTGTTGTTACGGCAGGGTGTTGACCTGTTTCCAAAGCATATTGTTCTGCCGGTAATCCAAAGCTATCGTACCCCATTGGATGCAACACGTTAAAACCCTTTAATCTTTTATAGCGGCTATAGATATCACTGGCAATATAACCCAGCGGATGGCCCACGTGCAAACCGGCGCCGCTTGGGTAAGGGAACATATCCAACACATAATACTTGGGCTTTGGGGAATCATTGCTTACTTTATAAGCGTCCATTTCCTTCCATTTGCCCTGCCAGCCTTGTTCTATCTTCCTAAAATCGTATTCCATTACCTGCTATATTATGTTGAATGATTTGTATTTAATTAACATTATGCCCTCGAAAATTAAAATAATTTTGAATGAGGGCAAAAGTACAGTAAAGCCTTTAAAATTAATTACATTTGCGCCCAATCTAGGGTCTAAAAAATTAATAGTATACATGTCACAATTCGGAAAAGGATCAAGCAAAAGAGGAAAAACAACTTACGCATACGCGGTTATAGGTGTAGCATTGGTATTATTTCTGTTTGGTATTGTAGGATGGTTTTTTATTGATGTCCGTAAAACCGGTGATTACCTGAAAGAAAGTATTCAGATCCAGGCATTTTTAAATAGAGATGCAACGAAGACAGAAATTGATAGCCTGCAACAATATATAGCTGCTGTACCGTATGTAAAATCTGCACAGTACGTAACAAAAGAAATGGCGATACAGCGCTACAATGCAGATAACGATACGAGCTGGAGACAATTCATCCAAAACAATCCATTACCTGAGAGTATTGATTTTAATGTAAAGGCTGATCATGTGCAGCGCGATAGTTTAAGTATACTGGCAGAAAATTTACAAGCTACTTTTCCGGGTGTAATATCAGAATTTAAATTTCCTACAGAAGCGGTAGATAAAGTGAGCAAGTATGTAAAAGCAGGAGCATTAGTATTTTTGATCATTGCAATGATATTGACCATACTGGTAATTATTTCTATAGATAACACCATTAGGCTCGCGATGTACAGCAACCGCTTTTTAATTAAAACGATGCAGATGGTAGGTGCCACGCGATGGTTCATTGCCAAACCAATTGATGTACGTGCCATTGTGAACGGATTGATCTCTGCCTTGCTCGCGATATTGGCAGTTTACAGTACCGTATTGGTGGTAGAATATTTTGTACCAGATTTTAAAAGCCTGCATGATAATAAGAGCATGGCGATCTTATTTATAGGTATCATTATATTGGGTATCATTATTTCGGTGGTAAGTACGCATCGTTCGGTATTAAAATACCTGCGTATGAAGCTGGATGATCTTTATTAGTTAATTCGATCTAAAGGGATCTGGCTTTAAATATTATTTCTTTTATTTGCATATAAATTAAACAACATGAGCATCACAAAACAAGAACAGGATTCAAAAGCAGCCAATCTTTTTGATAAAGGCAATTACCTATGGATGATAATAGGTCTGGTTGTAATGGCCATTGGTTTTTTGTTGATGGCAGGCGGTAAAAGTCCTGACCCAAATGTTTTTACCGATGCTGAAATTTACAGCACAAGGCGTATCACTGTTGCACCGATCGTGATCATTATTGGATTGCTGATAGAAATTTACGCGATCATGAAAAATCCTAAAAGCGAATAATTTACTTATAACTTTCAATGAGCCGATTTGATAATTTGTTGATGATGATTCATCCGGATTATCAGATCGGTTTTTTATTTTTACATCCTCAAAATTATTAGATGAATACTTTACAATCGATCATTCTTTCGATCATCGAAGGCCTGACAGAATTTTTACCCGTTTCTTCAACCGGTCATATGATCATTGCCAGCTCAGTAATGGGTATTGAAAGAGATGAATTTGTAAAGCTGTTCGAGATAGCGATCCAGTTAGGCGCCATACTAGCGGTAGTAGTTTTGTATTGGAAGAAGTTTTTCGATTTTGCTAAATGGGAATTTTATTTGAAATTATTGGTAGCCGTTATACCCGCATTAATATTGGGCAAATTATTCTCTGATAAGATCGATATGTTGTTGGAAAGTCCGACTGTTGTAGCAGTTAGTTTATTACTGGGCGGTATTATTTTATTATTTGTAGATAAAATGTTCAATCATCCGACAGTTACACAAGAAGATAATGTGAGTTATAAAAAAGGGTTCATCATTGGTATTTGTCAATGCCTTGCGATGATACCGGGAGTGAGTCGTAGTGCGGCGAGTATCGTTGGTGGTATGAGTCAGAAGCTGACAAGAAAAGTAGCGGCAGAATTTTCTTTCTTTTTGGCAGTGCCAACAATGGTTGCGGCAACGGGGTATAAATTATTAAAGACCTACAAAACAAATCCTGAAATTCTTAAAGACAAACAGAACCTTCTATTTTTAGCTGAAGGAAATATTATTGCATTTATTGTCGCGATGTTGGCTATTAAATTTTTCATCACATATTTGCAAAAACATGGCTTTAAAGTTTTTGGCATCTACAGAATTATATTGGGTATTATTGTTTTGCTATTGATCAGCAGAGGCATCATTAATTAATTTAATTACTACTTATGCAAACAGCTTCTAAAAAAGTTATCAATGGATGGAGTATGTACGATTGGGCAAACTCTGTTTACTCTCTGGTAATTACTTCTTCAATTTTTCCTGCTTATTACGAAGGCGTTACTTCAGGCAAAAGCATTGTTTTTTTAGGAAGGACCTTTCATGAGCCTTCTGCTTTGTATAATTATGCAGTGGCCTTTTCGTTTTTATTTGTTTCCTTGATATCACCCTTGTTATCTTCTATTGCAGATTCATTTGGCAGTAAAAAAAGATTCATGCAATTCTTTTGTTACTTAGGTGCATTTAGTTGCTGCGCGATGTATTATTTTACGCCGGATAATCCGCAACTAGGTATTGTGTTGTTTGTTTTAGCTTCGATAGGTTACGGGGGCAGCCTTGTTTTTTACAATGCTTATTTACCCGAGATCGCAGCAGTAGAAGACCAAGATAATGTGAGTGCAAAAGGTTTTGCTTTAGGATACGTTGGGAGTGTAATATTATTATTGTTTTGTTTGATAATGGTGACCAAGCATGATATGTTTGGGATTCCGAATGCAGGCAAAGCATCGCAGATAGCATTTTTCTTAACAGGATTATGGTGGGCAGCTTTTGCGCAAATCACTTTTTTTACTTTACCTAAGACAGAACCTAATCCCGTTTCAAAGAGCCATAATTTTTTAACTAAAGGCTACGAAGAATTGAGAAAAGTTTGGAATGAAGTAAAACATCAACCAACATTAAAACGTTTTTTGTTAGCCTTTTTCTTTTTTGGAATGGGTGTAGAAACGGTAATGTATTCGGCAGCCATCTTTGCCAAAGAAGAAATTTTTCCCAACACGGGCAATAAAGAAACAGACGCAAGCAATACCGGAAAATTAATGATGACAATTTTGATCATTCAGATCGTAGCGATCGGGGGTTCTTATTTGTTCTCTTATTTTTCTAAAAAGATCGGCAATATAAAAGTATTGATCGGTGGTGTATTGATATGGATCGGCATTTGTATTGCTTCGTATTTTGTTTACTCACAGTTCTCATTTTATATAGTAGCTGCAACGGTAGGTTTGGTAATGGGCGGCATACAATCATTGAGCCGTTCTACTTATTCTAAATTAATGCCGCCTACAAAAGATACAGCGTCCTACTTTAGTTTTTATGATGTGTGTGATAAAGTAGGTACGGTTATCGGTACAGCAACATTTGGTATCGTAACAGAAATAACCGGAGGTATGCGCAGTGCTGTTTTATCTTTAATGGCGTATTTTATTATCGCATTATTTATCCTGTTTTATTCTTTGTGGAAAGAACCTAAACTTCAAGCTGCTTTATAATGAATTTGTATACCATCAACGCCGGGCATTTTAAATTAGATGGCGGTGCTATGTTTGGTGTGGTCCCAAAGAGTATGTGGAACAAATTAAACCCTGCAGATGAAAATAATATGTGCAACTGGGCCATGCGTTGCTTATTGATCGAAGAAGGCAATAGACTTATTTTGATCGATACAGGAATGGGCGATAAACAGGATGCCAAATTCTTCGATCGGTATTACTTGAATGGTGACGATAGTGTAGAAAGATCTTTAGCAGCAAATGGATTTAGTAAAGATGATATTACCGATGTGATCTTAACACATCTTCACTTTGATCATTGCGGTGGTGCTATTATTAAACAGGGCGATAAATTGGTACCGGCATTTAAAAATGCTACTTACTGGAGCAATCAACAACATTGGGACTGGGCTATTGATCCAAATGAAAGAGAAAAAGCATCTTTCTTAAAAGAAAACATTTTACCGATACAAGAAAGCGGACAATTGAAAATGGTTGAACCTAATGCTACACGATCAACTATTTTACCTGAGCTAACATTTAAATATGTGTTCGGACATACAGATGCTATGATGTTGCCGGTAATACAATACAAGGGTAAAACAATTGTTTATATGGCAGACCTTTTGCCATCGCCCGCACATATTCCCTTGCCTTATGTAATGGCTTATGATATGTTTCCCATGAAAACTTTGAATGAGAAGAAAATATTTTTGTCGGAAGCAGAGCAGAACGGCTATATTTTATTCTTTGAGCACGATCCAACTATTGAATGTTGCACATTGCAATTAACAGAAAAAGGAATTCGGGTAAAGGATATTTTTAAATTAGCGGATATCTAATCTTTCATCTGCGATGATAACGGATAGCGTAGGTTTTTATACCCTATCATATCTACCTTAACATTACCAACAACGATCGGCGTTTCAACTCTAAGCAATACGTGATTAGGGTCATCGCTTACCCAGGCATTCATTTTTTCTCCATCGGTGAACATCGTTCCTTTGATCAATAAAGGTTTGAAACGTATAGCATGGAATTTGCCAAATTTTGTTCTAACTACTTCTTTACCCATGTAGCGGATGTACATATGGTATACCTGATCATCTAAGAACATATCAAAAGGTATCTTATCATTAGGTTTATAACTATTGAAATCAATATTGCGTAAACCATAAATAGCACTTACAACATCTTGTATGCAATTAGACGTTTTAAAAACGCCATGCGTGCTTATGGCCGTGCCTGCAGCCTGGTTAAAAGTCACATTATTATAGATAATAGTACTGCCTTCACTTACATTGCGAATAAACTTGAGCGGAAGCATCGTTGACGTATCAATGTAGCTTTCGTACCTGTCCCTGACTTTAAAAAAGCCATCAAAAAATGAATATGATTTTCCTTCTCCTACGCAGTGGTAAACAGGTTTGCCATTGTACCTATCTAAACTTGTTGTAAAAGTCGCTTCGCCCGCACCTATATAAGCACCTAATGTGTTATAGAAAACCTTCATTGTTAATTGTTCGCCGGGATTAAAAGCGGTATTCTTAATGGAGCAAAAATCAAAAGAAGGGGCCGGCCCTTGCGTGAAACTGCAAAAAATAACCAGTAAAAAAGTTGATTTTAAAATATTCCTCATTTTTCTTTTACAATTTTAACACTTAAAATCAATAACCCGCCAATTATAGCTGGGATTACTAAATTTATAAGCCAAATACCTAATGCCGCTGTACCAACTCCTAACTGGTTCGTGGTATAAAATTTTAAAATTTCCCAACTTGCTTTGGCTCTTATCGGTAGTTCTATAAAGCCAAGCGTAGGCGCTATCGCCATTACTAAATAGAACACTGATATCAGCCAAAAACATATCAAGCCTGCAATCTCTACCTGCATTACTTTTAATAGCAGGATATATTGACAAACAAAAACTGAGTACCTTATAAAGGATAAAGACAAAATACGCGCCAATTGTTTGCCATTAAACTCATCTAATACCGAAATATGCTGTACCGCTTTGTGTAAACCAGGTATTTTTTCTATCAATTTTACTATCCAGCCAAGCCGCAAATAGAATAATAGCAGAAAAACCGTAACCCCCAGACTCAGATATATCAATATGCTACTCCAAAAGTCTGGTAAAACATTTAAAGCATTGTCATTATTGTGTGAAAAGAACCTTAAAGTGATCAAACCAAGGCAGCCCATTATCATAGTAACCACTAGCTGACTGATACTACCGACAATGGTTAATGAAATTGCTTTGATACGATTGCCTTCGTCTACATACAAAATTCTACCACCATATTCGCCTACGCGGTTTGGAGTAAGCATAGTAACGCTACAACCTGATAACACAGATTTAAAAGCTTTAAAAAAAGAGAAACGTTGGATACGCCCCACTAATATTTGCCACTTTCTTGCTTCCAATCCCCAATTAACGAACAATAAAAAAAGAACTAACCATAAGCGCCAATCCTGCCAGCTATTTTTAATTTGTTGCCAGCGATAGGCCAGGTCATCCTGGTGAATGATCTGGTTGTATAAGCTCCACGATAGTACAATAAATAATACCGGTATCAAAAAATAGTTGATTAATATTTTAATACTTTTATTCAAACAGGTTTTAGTTATTTTTATATATGGAATAACCGGTAAGTTTAGTGCACGGCATTATACCGTAAATATCACGCTTAATATTAAATCAAAAAAATTGCAAAAAAAACCTACTATCATTTTGGGTATTGATCCTGGCACCGTTGTAATGGGGTATGGATTGATAGAAGTAAATGGCAGTACCATGCGGTTGATAGATATGGGTGTTTTAAAGCCCGGTAAAATTGATGATACGTATAAAAAATTACAGCTGATATATAATACCGTTAGTGGCCTTGTCATAAAACACAAGCCCGATGTTTTTGCCATTGAAGCGCCTTTTTTTGGTAAGAATGTGCAAAGTATGCTGAAGCTTGGCCGTGCACAAGGCGTAGCCATTGCAGCAGCGATGCGGCATGGTTTAGAAGTGACAGAATATTCGCCTAAAAAAATAAAGCAATCCATCACCGGCAATGGTAATGCTAATAAAGAACAGGTATTGCAAATGCTGAAACGTTTATTAGAATTTACAGATGACCCGCAATATTTAGACGCATCGGATGCTTTGGCTGTTGCTGTGTGCCATCATTTTCAATTCAATGCCTTATTAGGTCCGGCTTCTTCAAAAAAATTAAAAGGATGGGATGATTTTATAAAGAATAATCCTGGTAGAATTAAATAAGCTTAACGCGGAAGGCTTAATGCTAAACGCTTAAAGCAAAGCCCAGTATTGTTCAGCATTTGGCGTTCGGCGTTTAGCATCAAGCGGCTTTAACTGTCGGTTAACATACATTAACACTACTATAGTAAATTAAAAAAAACCTTTGTACGAATATGAGTATGGTTATCCGTTCTAAAGCGTTGCGATTGGTTATATTAATAAGTACACTACTTGTTGCGTTAATTATTACGGTACAATTGGTATGGCTGCAGAAAGTATATTTTTTTGAAGCAAAGCAATTCAACATCAACATATCAAAAAGTATAAGGGGTTTATATGAAGATATGCCGCTTACACAAGAGCCCATAGGTGTTGAAAAGCTGATAGAGAATCCGAGCAATGATGCTTATCTTATTAGGGTAGATCATGCTATTAACATGGACACCCTGTTAAAGAACCTGAGTAATGAGTTGGTTGATTTTGGCATTTTTACTGATTGTAAAGTAGCGCTCTTTGATAATACTACACAGCAATACATAGTTGAAAAATATATTGATCTGCCCGATGCATATCATTTATCTGTCAACCATGATATTCCTGTTTTTGAAAGAAACTATCCGTATGTGATCATGTACTTTCCACACAGGAGCCAATACATTATTCAACAGATGTTTTTTTGGATCGTGACGAGTAGCACCTTGCTGATCGTATTGATCTGTTTTGGCGCCAGCGTTTTTTATCTGTACAGGCAAAAATTTCTGAACGAGATACAGAAAGATTTCGTTAATAATTTTACGCATGAATTTAAAACGCCGTTATCTGTGATAAAAATTGCGGGTGATGTATTGCAACAACCAAACATTACGCAAAACCCGGAGAAGCTTAGCAAATACGCGGGGATCATTACGGAACAAACGGTCCATTTGCAGCACCAGGTGCAGCGCTTATTAGAGATCGCGTTCACAGAGCAACGGAATTTGCAATTGGTAAAAGAAAAATTTGATGCCAACGAATTGATACAAGATGCCATCAATGATATGCAGCCGTTGATAGAAGAAAAAAATGTGGTGATCCATACTTCTTTTATTACAACAGAACCGATCGTTTATGCAGATAAATCGCATTTGTTTTTAGTGATCATTAATTTGATAGAGAACGCGATCAAATATGCACAGAAACCGGCGATAGAGATCAGCACGTATAGAAAAGAAAATTATTTTCATATTGCAGTAAAAGACAATGGCATCGGGATACCTAAGGAAGACCAGAAAAAAATATTCGAACGTTTTTATCGCGTTACGGATGGAAACCTTCATCAGAATAAAGGCTTTGGTTTGGGATTGCATTTCGTTAAAAAAATAATTGATGCGCACTTTGGTGAAATTGAAGTAGACAGCACATTAGGAGAAGGAAGCGTCTTTATAATTAAAATACCTAAAAATTATATTTAATGAGCAGGGGAAAAATTTTACTGGCAGAAGACGACCGCAACCTTGCGTTTGTAATAAAAGACAATTTGCAGGATGAAGGGTTTGAAGTAACACATGCTTCAGACGGCGAAGCCGCATGGCAGCAATTTCAAAAAAACGATTTTGATATTTGTTTGTTAGATGTAAATATGCCTTTGCGTGATGGCTTTGCCTTAGCAAAAAAAATACGCCTGGAAAGTGATATGATCCCCATCATATTTATTACCGCCAAAAGTTTAGAGGAAGACCGCATCAAGGGATTCAACACCGGAGCTGATGATTATATTACAAAACCATTCAGCATAAAAGAACTGGTGTTAAGAATAAATGTTTTTCTGCGCCGCTCTAAAAAATTACAATCAGATGTTTTAGAAGAATACCAGATCGGCAAGCTACGGTTTGCGTATACCGAAATGAAAATATATGTTGATAGCGAAATAATATCACTCACACAAAGAGAGGCGGACCTGCTTCGTTTTTTCGCGCAGCACATCAATAAAATATTAAAACGCGAAGAGGTGTTATTAAATGTTTGGGGAAAAGACGATTACTTTTTGGGAAGAAGTATGGATGTATTCATTACCAAACTACGGAAACATTTTAAAGCTGATCCAGATGTTGTTCTGGAAACGATACATGGTATTGGCTTTCGTTTAAATGCAGGCTAATCCAAATGTGCAATAATTTTTTGTTGTATGGCTTTCAACTCATCCGCACTCAATTTCAATTTATCATTTGTGAAATTAATATCGTTGGCGCTGTTGATCGGCATTAAATGTACATGTGCATGCGGCACTTCTAAACCGATCACAGAAACACCGCAACGATTACAGTCAAATGATCTTTCAATAGCATGAGCAATAGGCTTTGCAAAAAGTAATAGTTCTGCTAAATAAGTATCGGGCACATCAAATAATTTATCTACCTCTATTTTGGGAACAACCAATACATGGCCTTTTACCAAAGGAAAAATATCAAGGAAGGCAAAGAAATTTTCATTCTCCACAATTTTGTAAGAGGGAATTTCGCCGGCTATTATTTTTGAGAAGAGAGTCATAGTAATGTACGATGTTTTATATCGTAATATTTTCAACCTTGAACTTAAGTGTTCCTGCAGGCACGATCACATCAACAACATCACCGATCGCTTTGCCCAACAAACCTTTTCCAATTGGAGAAGTAACGGATATTTTACCCAGCTTTAGATCTGCTTCTTTTTCAGAAACGATCTGGTAGGTCACCTGTTTTTTTGTACCAAGGTTTGTAACGGTAACCCTCGTTAATATAGAAGCCTTACTTGTATCAATATTTGATTCATCTAAAATGCGCGCAGTGGCAATTATCCCTTCCAGGTATTTAATTTTTGCTTCCAACATTCCCTGTGCTTCTTTGGCTGCATCATATTCCGCATTCTCTTTCAGGTCGCCTTTTTCACGCGCTTCGGCAATAGCTTTGCTTGCAGCAGGCCTTTCGATCTTCTTCATGTGATGAAGCTCTTGCTTCATAGCTTCGAAAGTATCTTTTTTTACGTAATTAGTCGTTGCTTCACTCATAAAATATCTTTTATACTAACAGAAAAAAAATACAACGCTCCGGACTTTCTCCAAAGCGTTGTATGTTACAAAGGTAATAAAAATTTAAATGCCCAACTTCTCCAAAATGACGGTGCTCATTTTATAAAAAGCCTCATGGCTATAGCCTGCAATGTGGGGCGTTACGATAACATTTGATTGTGAGGTTAAAAAATCCAGTTGTTGCTTTTGAGTTTCTGTTAAAGTATCTATTTTTTCATTTTCTAAAACATCAAGCGCTGCGCCAGAGACCTTTTTATTTTTTAAGGCCGAAATTAATGCAGCAGTATTGGTAACCCGGCCCCTGCAGGCATTGATAAAATAAGGTTTTTGTTCAAGCATTGAAAAGAATTCGTCATTTGCCATATACTTTGTTTCTTCAGTTAACGGCACATGAAAACTAATTACATCTGCATATTTACAAACATGTTCCAGTGTTCCTTCTTTGATATTGTCTTTCGCAAAACCGGCTTTGTATTTATCATACACAACGATCGTCACATCGAAAGAAGAGAGTAGTTTAGCTAATGCACTTCCTGTATTTCCAAAACCAACAATGCCAACAGTTTTTCCTGTTAATTCTGTTCCGCGATTTGCTTCTCTGATCCACTTGCCTTCTTTTACCTCATCAAAGCTGGTGTTTATCTTATTCATTAAATTCAAGATCAATCCCAGAACATGCTCTGCCACGGCATTTCGATTACCTTCGGGACTACTTACACAAATGATGCCTTTGCTTTCTGCATACTCAACATCTATCAATTCCATTCCACTACCTAAACGGCCGATCCATTTCAGGTCTTTTGCGTTATCTAAAATGGGCGCATCGATCTTTAATCTTGTTGTTACAATTAATCCTGTTGCATCAGTAATTTTTTCTCCCAATTCTTCATAACTGATCGATGGTGCATACACCACTTCATACCCCTGCAGTTCTAACGTAGCCGGAAGAATGTCGTGCGTTTTCGCCGTTATAATAACTATCGGTTTTTTTATCATAAAAAATTAATCGGCTGCGATCATGCTAATTTCTACATTAGCGTTTTTAGGTAATGTTTTAACAGCAACAGTTTCTCTTGCAGGAAAGCCGCCAAAAGAATCACCGCTAAAATATTGGCCATAGACTTCATTCACCTGGCCAAAAAGATCCATATCACTTAAAAAAATACTCGTCTTGATTACATGACTAAAATTCATGCCTGCTTCTGTTAAAACTGCCTGTAGGTTTTTCATTACCTGGTGAGCCTCTTCAACAATAGTACTGTTAGCAAGATCTGTTGTTCCCGGTATCAAGGCTACCTGGCCGGATAAAAATAAAAAATTGCCTGATTTAACAGCCTGACTGTAAGGGCCGATAGGCGCCGGGGCATTGTTTGTATTGATTATTTTTTTGCTCATGATTAATTCTTTTTACTATAATGCAAATATATCTTTTCTCAACCACCTATTTTTGCGAAACAAACAATGAGTTTAATAATTAATATAGATACTGCTACAGAAGCTGCTCACGTTAGCATCGCCAGGGATGGTGTTGTTTTGCAACAAGCATTCAATACCAATCAAATGGACCATGCGGGCTTTTTGCAGGTAGCCGTAAAGGCTATTGTCGATAAAGCTGCCGTTAGCTTTACCGAGGTAGATGCTATTGCAGTAACGATCGGCCCCGGTTCTTATACAGGATTACGTGTTGGGTTAGCAAGTGCAAAAGGCCTTTGTTATGCCCTTAAAAAGCCACTGATCGCTATAGGTACGCTGGATGTTTTAGCAAAATCGGCACTTATCTCACAAGAAAAAACAATTTTAGAACATAGAACCCTATTATGTCCTATGATCGATGCCAGAAGAATGGAGGTTTTTACTGCAGTGTTTGATCAATCGTTACAAACAATTTTACCTGCTCAGGCACTGATATTGGATGAAACTAGCTTTAAAGATCTAATAGAAAGACAGCCAATCGCTTTTTTGGGGAATGGAAGTCAAAAATGGAAGGCGATTTGCCCTTATCCTTCTGCCGTATTTCTCGATGTTGCTATTAACCCACTTGCAATGAGCGAGTTATCCCAACAGAAGTATACTGATAAAATTTTTTCTGATTTGGCCTATACCGAACCTACGTATATTAAAGAATTCTATATCAACACAATTTAGTTTTCGAACTGACGTTAATACCCTAAAATAACCGTTTATATAAAACCCATTACTTATTCCTTGCATATTTTATATATTTGCTTCTTATATAATAACAAAAAATAATAACCATGAGCCAAGATGTTGCAGATGAGGAGAAATCAACCATAGAGAAGGCTGCTATTAAAGTTGATTATTATAACGTAAAAAAAGCCGCACTTACCCTTAGAGCACTCAACCATAAGCTTCGCCAACAATTATTGAAATTAATTGATGAAGAAAAAAAGATCACTGTGACTGAGATCTATGTAAGACTTAAACTAGAACAATCTGTTGCTTCTCAACACTTAGCTATTTTAAGAAAAGCAGGCATTGTTAGTACAGAGCGCGATGGTAAATTCATCTATTACATCGTTAACCACAAAAGAATTGAAGAGATCAACAAATTTGTTGGTGAGTTAGTTAATTAATCGTCGTTTAAAATATATGTAAAAGCGGATGCCATAACAGCATTCGCTTTTTATTTTTACCTTTACTGTAAGATGTACATCCAACAATTATATACCGGCTGTTTAAGCGAAGCTGCTTATTACATTGAAAGTAATGGTGAAGCTGCTATCATAGACCCGTTGCGTGATACCGAAGAATATATTAAACTCGCTAAAGAAAGAAAAGCCGTTATCAAATATATTTTCGAAACACATTTTCATGCCGACTTTGTAAGCGGACATTTAGACCTAAGCAAACAAACCGGCGCACCAATAGTTTATGGTCCGGAAACAACAACAAATTTTCCTGTACATATTTCAAAAGATGGTGAGGTTTTTAATTTGGGGAAAGTAAGTTTCACGGTATTACATACACCAGGACATACCATCGAAAGCAGCTGTTATTTATTAAAAGATGAAACAGGTAAGGCCAACGCAATTTTTACAGGCGACACTTTATTTGTTGGCGATGTTGGCAGACCCGATCTCAGCAGTGGCGATATGAGCAAAGAAGAATTGGCTGGTATCATGTATGATACAATCCAAAATAAAATATTGCCTTTGGCAGATGAGATACTAGTTTACCCAGCACACGGAGCAGGCAGTAGTTGCGGAAAAAATTTGGGTCCTAATACATTTAGTACGATCGGTGAAGAAAAGAAAAGCAATTACGCATTACAACCACAATCAAAAGAAGAATTTATAAAAGTAGTTACAGATGGGCTTGAAGAAGCGCCAAAATATTTTTCTATGAATGCAAAAATTAATAAAGAAGGATACGATAGTTTAGATGCCATTAAAGCAAAAGGATTAGTTGCTTTGACTGTTGAAGCGTTTAAAAATAAATTGAATGAGGATGTGATCATTGTAGATACAAGACCTGTTGATGCTTTCACACAAGGGTTTATTCCTGAAAGTATTTTTATCGGGTTGGATGGCCGCTTTGCAGAATGGGCAGGAAGTATATTGCCTTTTGATAAAACATTATTACTAGTTACAGAAAAAGATAAAGAAGAAGAAAGCTTGGTGCGTTTAGCAAGAGTAGGCTTTTCAAAGATCGAAGGTTATTTGGCCGGAGGTTTTGATGCATGGCAAAACGCAGGTGAAAAAGTAGATATGATCATCGAAGTAGAACCGGATGAACTGGCAATGGATATTCCTCACGACCCAAACTTAGTGGTAGTGGATGTTAGAAGAGAAGCTGAATTTGCAGAGGGCCACGTAAAAGATGCCATCAATTTACCTTTGCATGAAATGGTGGATGTTGCATCGATCGCTGAATTCGAAGAAAATCAAAACTTATATGTGCATTGTGGCGGCGGGTACAGAAGTGTAATAGCCGCATCATTAATGAAAAGACAAGGACTACATAACCTGCGCAATGTAACAGGCGGCTGGGCTAAAATAAAAGAAGAAAAAGGAATTAAGATCAAGAAAGAAACGAGTGCTTTGAATTAATTTAATTGTTGTATTGCTTTAATTGTTGAAACTCAGCCCAAACACTAACGTATTATCATTCAAAACAATTAAACAATGCAACCATTTAATCATTAAAGATTCGTCTTCAACTCCAATAAAAAAACTTTCAACTTCTTCAATGCTTCTATTGTAGCAAATTTTTCATCGGTCTTTTTGCTGTTCTTTAAAAAATCTTTGGCACCTTCTAAAGTATATTTTTTTTCTCTGATGAGGTGATGGATCAATTGTAAGTTTTTAATATCCTCTGGCCGGAACATACGATCACCCTTTCTGTTTTTTTTCGGTTTCAGTATATCAAATTCATTTTCCCAAAAACGGATCAAAGATTGATTTACTTTAAACATTGCTGCAACCGTACCGATCGTGTAATATAATTTTTGGAAAAGGATCTCATCAGGCGGTACATCTATCAGATCAGCACTAGCCGTCATTTCTTTTAAACTCTTTCTGCCTTTTGTTGATTTTTTGGGAGGGTTGATCTTTTCAATCGGGATATCTATTACTTCCGTCTTAATGATAAGCGGCTTTTGTAACCCAACAGGTTTTTTTATCGGGTCTTCATCAAAGGAAAATGCTATTTGGTTATCCTCAGGCATCATTAAAGTTAATCAAAACTTTTTGCACTCCCGGTAGAAGCGATTTTTAATAAACGATCGAATTGATCAGGGTTAATATCGTTATAAAAGAAATAAACCGGATCGACAGCTTCGCCGTTCACATGAATTTCGTAGTGGCAATGTGGGCCGGTACTTTTGCCGGTGCTGCCTACCCATCCTATCACTTCGCCCCTGGTAACGTGTTCGCCGCTATGTACTTTTACTTTAACCATGTGGCCATAAATAGTTTCGTATCCATACCCATGGTTGATCTCAACATGGTTACCATAACCGCCGTCTGTAAAGCCGGCAACAGCAACAGTTCCATTAGCTGTTGCATAAATAGGTGTGCCCTGTGGTGCAGCAAAATCAAGTCCCTTGTGCATTTTTGGTGTACCATACACAGGATCGATACGCATACCAAAGCCACTGGCAATTCTTGTGAGGTCCTTATTGCTGACAGGTTGTATTGCAGGAATACAAGCCAGCTTAACATCCTGGTTCTTGATCAGTTTTTCAATTTCGGTATAACTATTCAACTGAAAAGTGGCTCTGGCAGCAAGCTTATCTAATGTTCTGGCCACAGCATCTGCAATAGTATCATCGCCAATTATATTTACTTTGTCAACCTCTTTCTGGTTTTCTATCATTTTTTCCCGGGCGCTATCGGGCATTGGATTGGCCTCAAAAATGGATCGGTACACATCATTATCCCGCTTTTCTAATACCACTAATTGATCCTGTAAAGTTTTTACTTTATCATCTAATGCAGTATAATTGTCTTGTAAAGCAGTGTATTTACTCTTCATTGCCAGGTCAACAGGTTTAGGTATGAACCGGTTATAAACGGTAATGATAATGGCAGAAGTAACAAGGGCTGTAGAGATAAAACCGAATACACGCAAGAGTTTCACCTGAAGCGGCGTTACTAATTTTTCGTACCGTAACGTGTTGGTATTGTAGAAATATTTTATTTTTCTCATACTTATTAGGCAATCTTGCGCTCAACAGTGTAGCTGTCAGCCCTAATCCTTAAATTTGCAGCCTCTGTATTGTTAAGAGTGCACAAATATAGACTGATAAATTGCAAAAAACATCCTAAAAATAATTGGCATATGTCCACCAGTGTTGAAACGAAGTTGTCTACGGTAAATCAAAATATGTTAACTGCAAAGCAGATCCGCCAGCAGTTCCTCGATTTTTTTCAATCGAAGGGTCACGCCATTGTACCATCTGCACCGATCGTATTAAAAGATGACCCTACTTTATTGTTTACCAATTCTGGAATGGTTCAATTCAAAGATTATTTTTTGGGCAATAAATTGGCTCCTCATAAAAGAGTAGCGGATACACAAAAATGTTTACGTGTTAGCGGTAAACATAATGACCTGGAAGAAGTAGGCGTAGATACTTACCACCATACCATGTTCGAAATGTTGGGTAACTGGAGCTTTGGTGATTATTTTAAAAAAGAAGCGATCGAATGGAGCTGGGAATTATTAGTAGATATTTATAAGATACCGAAAGACCGTTTGTACGTTACTGTTTTTGAAGGTGATGTAAAAGAAAATATTCCCAAAGATGAAGAAGCGGCAAACGAATGGGCAAAGAGAGTAGCACCGGATAGAATTTTATTAGGCAATAAAAAAGATAATTTTTGGGAGATGGGAGATACCGGACCATGTGGCCCGTGTACGGAAATTCATGTGGATTGCAGAAATGATGCTGAAAGAAAAAAAATAGATGGCGCTACATTAGTAAACAATGATCATCCGCAGGTAATAGAAATTTGGAACAATGTATTTATACAGTTCAACAGAAAAAAAGATGGCAGCCTTGAACAATTAGCCGCAAAGCATGTTGATACCGGAATGGGCTTTGAACGTTTGGTAAGAGTATTACAAGGCAAACAAAGTAATTACGATACGGATGTTTTTACGGGAACGATCGAAGCAACGGAAAAGATCACCGGAAAGAAATACGATTACAGCGATAGCAAAGAAGCGATTGCTTTTCGTGTATTGGCAGATCATATCCGTGCGATATCTTTTACAATTGCAGACGGACAATTACCTTCAAACACAGGAGCAGGCTATGTTATACGCCGTATCTTAAGAAGAGCCGTTCGTTATTATTATTCTTATCTTGATTACAAACAACCATTGTTACATCAATTATTGCCGATTATTGCTAAACAATTTGAAGATGTTTTTCCTGAGTTGATCAAGCAGTTGGATTTTGTTGGCAAGGTTATCAATGAAGAAGAAGAAGCTTTTTTAAGGACATTGGATAAAGGATTAAAAAAGATAGATGAGATCATTACACAATCGCAATCATCTAAAATAATTAATGGCGCAGCCGCATTCGAATTATTGGATACCTATGGTTTTCCAATTGACCTGACAAGGTTAATCGCATCAGAAAATAATCTGGGTGTTGATGATAAAGGATTTGAAGCAGAGATGTTGCAACAAAAAAATCGCAGTAGATCTGCTGCGGTTTTGGATACAGAAGATTGGGTAACACTGATCGAAAATGTACAGAACAAGTTTGTCGGATATGATTCATTAGAAACAAAAAGCAAGATCGTTAAGTACCGTAAAGTAACTGCGAAAGGAAAAGAATCATATCAGTTGGTTTTGGATACAACACCTTTTTATGCGGAAAGTGGCGGCCAGGTTGGAGATACGGGGAAACTAAAAATTAAGAATGCGGAATTAAAAATTACTAATACTAAAAAAGAGAACGACCTTATTATTCATTTTACAGATAAGATTCCTTCGGATCTATCAGGCGAAGTAATTGCTTCTGTTGATCCAGAAAGAAGAAAAGCTATTTCGGTTCATCATAGTGTTACGCATTTGATGCACGCTGCTTTGCGTAAAGTATTAGGTACTCATGTGGCACAAAAAGGAAGTCTGGTAAATGATGAATACCTGCGTTTTGACTTTTCACATTTTGCTAAAGTAACCGATGAAGAAATTGCTACAGTAGAAAAAATTGTGAATGAAAAGATAAGAGAGAATATTCGGGTGGTGATCAAATCAATGCATAAAGATGAAGCGGTTGCTTTAGGCGCCATGGCATTGTTTGGAGAAAAATATGGTGATATTGTTAGAGTTGTCATCATGGATCCCAATTATTCATTAGAATTATGCGGAGGTACACATGTTGGTAGTACTGGTGAATTAGGTATTTTTAAAATCCAACATGAAAGTGCCGTAGCGGCGGGTGTTCGCAGAATTGAAGCTGTTTGCGGAAGCGCAGCAGAAAAATATATCGATGAAGAATTTACGCTGCTAAAAACAATTCGTGAAACTTTGAGGAATCCGAAAGAGGTTGCTAAAGCAGTAGATAATTTATTAGCAGAGAATTCAAACTTAGAAAAAAGGATCGAAGGATTAGAAGCAAGACAATTAGTAGGCATCAGAAATGAGCTGTTAACCAAAGATGAAATAATCAACAACGTAACTTTTGTTGGTGAAATAATTGAAGTAAGTTCGGCAGATGTATTAAAAAAGTTGTGCTTCGATCTGAAAAATCATTTGCACGATCATGTAGTTGTATTGTGCGCTAATATCGATGGCAAAGCAAATGTGGCGATAGGTATTTCGGATACTGTTGTTTCTGCAAAAGGCCTGGATGCAGGGAAGATCATCAAAGAACAGGTATCAAAATTAATTAACGGCGGCGGTGGCGGACAGAAGAACCTTGCTACAGCAGGCGGACAAGACATTAGTAATTTGCAACAAGTAATCGAAACAGTGAAATCGTTATTGTAACGGAATTATAAATAATAAAAAAATGGGAAGTTTTTGCTTCCCATTTTTTACGCTATTACCTTAAGCTTTAATAAAAAAGTATACATATAACAACCTGCACAAAAACTTAGAAAGGATTCCAGAAAAGCGAAGCTTGCAAAAATAATGGCAAAAACAAATGCTGTTTTTGTAAAGTCGGTTAACAATAATATCACTACTAATACGGATAATACAAATCCAATTCCTGCTGCAAATCTTTTAGGCGCCTGATCAATCGGCTTATTGGGAATCTTAAATTGTTTTACAATAACACCACTTAAAATATTTAGCGGACTGAATTTCCCGAAATTAAAAGCGCGCAAAAAGAAATCTATCATCAAAAAAATAAATACCGGCAAGGCATAGGTAAAAAAAGATACCAATACCAGCAATAAAACCCATAAGGCAGTTAACCGCACCCTGTTCTCATTGACAGTTATAAAATCAACCGGACAATACTTTTCCATAACAAAATATTTAATAATCTACCAATAAAGTAGACTATACAAATTTAGTAAAATATTGGCTTTATATAGTAACCGTTTTTCGGCTTAAAACATCTATTTGCATCATATTCTCGTATAACATGCGGCATTTTACACTCAAAACCACTAAAAAACCATTGTATAATTTTATGAATCTTATTAATCAAAGGTTAACTTTGCTGCCGTGATGAATAACTCTAAATACGAAGTGGTAATTGGCCTTGAAGTGCACGCCCAATTATTGACAAAAAGCAAATTATTTTGTGGTGATAGTGCTTCTTTTGGCGGGCAACCTAATACGCATGTTAGTCCAGTTACGTTAGCGCATCCTGGCACATTGCCTAAAATGAACAAGAAAGCTATTGAATATGCTATCAAGTTAGGATTAGCGCTTAACTGCGATATTGAACAAAACAATTACTTCGCCCGTAAAAATTATTTTTATCCCGATCTGCCGAAAGGTTATCAGGTCAGTCAGCATACTACACCCATTTGCAAAAATGGCCATGTCACAATCAAGGTTGGCGATACTTATCGAAATATTATTCTGAACAGGATCCACATGGAAGAAGATGCAGGTAAAAGCTTGCATGATGTAGATGATAAATATACCTGTATTGATCTGAACCGTGCCGGCGTTCCTTTATTGGAAATAGTTACTGAACCGGATATTCACAGCGCTGAAGAAGCATTTGCTTTTTTAACAGAATTGCGCCGCATGGTACGCTGGTTAAATGTTTGTGATGGTAATATGGAAGAAGGAAGCATGCGTTGCGATGCAAATATTTCTATCCGTTTACATGGCGCGGAAAAGTTAGGTACAAGGGTTGAAGTAAAAAATCTTAACTCTATCAGAAATGTAAAAAGGGCGATAGAGCATGAAGTGCAACGTTTAATAGTGATCGTTGATAAAGGAGAAAAAGTTATACAAGAGACTAGAAGCTTCGATGCTAACAACGGAACCACTTTCTCTTTGCGCAGCAAAGAAGAAGCGGATGATTACCGTTATTTCCCCGATCCTGATCTAACACCTTTTAATATCACGGATGAATTTTTAAAAAGCGTAAAGGAAACAATTCCGGCTTTGCCTGAAGAGCTGGAAAAGAAATACACAGCTGTCTTTAATTTATCTGCAGCAGATGCCGCAGTAATATGCAGCGATAAAGAAAGCGCTGACCTCTTTGAGGCGATCATCAAACATAGCAATAATTATAAATCTGTTGCCAATTGGTTAATGGGACCTGTAAAATCGTTTACTAACGAAAAAAGTATTGAACTTGCTGACTTTCCATTGTCTGCAAAACAAATAGCGCAGCTGATACAATTGGTAGATGACGGTAAAGTGAATTTTGGTATCGCTTCTTCCAGAATATTCAATGCATTGATTGAAGCGCCTGAAAAAGAACCATTGCAAATTGCGACCGAATTAAATTTGATACAAGAGAGCGATAGCAGTTTGGTAGAAACATGGGTAGATGAAGTATTGGCAAAAATGCCGGACAAAATAAAAGAATACAAAAGCGGCAAAAAGAATTTGATAGGCTTATTTGTAGGCGAAGTAAAAAAAGTCAGCAAAGGAAAGGCCGATATGCAGATAGTAAATAAACTATTGGCAGATAAATTGAACAACTAAAATATTTTAATGATAAATAACATGAAAAAATTATTCTCTATATTATTTGTTACGGTGATACTTGTTTCCTGCAATCATAAAGCGGCAAAAGGAACATTTTCTATTACAGGAGATATAAAAAATGCACCGGATCAAAAAGTTTACCTGGATCAATTGTTTTTTAGCAATGATGATCCGCAGGTATTGGATACTGCTGAAATGAAAGATGGGAAATTTACATTATCAGGTATTGGTCCGGATGAAGGATTATACCGTATCCGTTTAGAAAAAGGAAAATCAGGATTTATATTTATTAACGATCAGAAAGATATTTCTTTTACTGCCGATACGCAAAACCTTAGTTTAAGTGGACCTTCTTTTAATACACCTGCCAATAATTTATTGAAAGGGTTTATTAATGCTGTTGATTCGCAAGGAAATGCTTTGGAAGCACAGCAGGCACAGTTGGAACAATTGAAATCTCAAAATGTAAGTGATAGCATTTATAAAGCTGGCGCTGATGATCTTGATAAAAAAACAACGATCATTAAAACATATATACTTAACTATATTGACACTTCGTCAGATCCAATTGTTGCTTTATTTGCTTTAGGGTATACACGTAGTATCGACCCGGTATTGCTAACAAAACCTGTAAATGATCTGAGTCAGCGTTTTGCCCAGAATAAAACCGTTACGGCAATGGTAGCGCAGTTCAATTTGATGTTGCAACAAAACCAGGCAAAGCTGCCTGCAACACTTGGCGTTGGTAGTATGGCACCGGAAATAGTAATGCCGGATGTTAACGGTAAACAATTTGCGCTTAGCTCATTGCGTGGAAAATTTGTGCTGGTAGATTTTTGGGCGAGTTGGTGTGGGCCTTGCCGTGGCGAAAATCCTAATGTGGTGGTCGCTTACAACAAATTCAAAGACAAAAACTTTACGGTATTAGGCGTTTCATTGGATAATAATAAAAAAGAATGGACAGACGCTATTAAGGCTGACCATCTTGCATGGACAGAAATAAGCGATCTTAAACAATGGAATAGTGCCGCCGTTACTTTATATAATTTGGAAAGCATCCCATCAAATGTATTGATCGATCCAACAGGAAAAATTATTGCCATGGACCTCAGAGGCGATGACCTTCAAAATAGATTAAGTGATCTTTTTAAATAATAGATCACTTTAATAAAAAAGCGTCCCGATTTTCAGGACGCTTTTTTATTGTCAATAAGTTTTTCTATTCGCTTTTCGGAAGCTCCTTTTTTGGTGCCATCAACAATAATAACACTGGTAATAAAGTAAGGTTTGTTAAAGTGGCCACTAATAATGTTACAGATGTTAACCAGCCTAAAGCGAATGTGCCGCCAAAGCTGCTTAAGCAAAATATGATAAAACCGGCAATCAGTACAAGTGATGTATATACAATACTTAATCCCGTATGTTTTATGGTTGAGCTAACAGTAGCGCGCACATCATTGTTATGTAAGGGCAGCTCTTGCTTGTAGTTTACTAAAAACCGGATGGTAATGTCGATCGCGATCCCTAACGCAACACTAAACACCAGTACTGTTGATGGTTTGAGTGCAACGCCTGCCCAACCCATTATCCCTGCAGTAATAACCAGCGGAATTAAATTTGGTATAAGAGAGCAGATCAATATCTTAAATGATTTAAATAAATACAGCATACAAAGCGCGATCAATAAAAAGGCCCAGAATATACTTTGCTTTAAACCTTTTATAATAAAAATGCTGCCTTCTAGGAAAGTGACAGTTGATCCTGTTAATTCAACTTTATATTGAGCCGTATCAAATAATTCATTGATGCGCGTTTGGATACCATTTAATACAATAGGCAATTTTACTGTACCAACATCAGCCATATTGATACTCATACGAGTTGATTCCCTTGCCGTATCAATAAAAGAAGTCAGCATTTTTGTAAAATTGTTCTGTTTACTTTTATCATCTGCTTTTGTTGGCCTGAGGTATTCTCCTACAAATGCGCCATCAAAAGAATTCGGCAAAATGTATTGTGTGGAATCTCCATCATAAAAAGCCTGCTTGGCAAATTTCAATCCTTCCGCAACACTGATCGGCCTGCTCATTTCTTTTTGTGCGGTAATATATTGGGATAGTGAATCTACTTTTCCAAATGTTTTTAGGGCGCGTAATCCTGCAAGTCCGTAGCGTTTTTTTGTATCGATCACAATTTCCAAAGGCATCACTCCTTTAAAATTCGCCTCGAAGAAACGAAGGTCGGTATAGATCTTATCATTCTTTGGCAGATCATCTACAATGAAGGCTTCACTTTTTAATTTGAAGATGCCCGCAACAGAAAAGATCAATACAATAATAGTAACGATGTATACCCACTTCGAATGGCACATTACCCAGTCTTCCAATTTCATTAAAAAAGAGGTAATTAATTTACTATGTAGGTATTTTGTCTGCGAAGGTTTAGGTGAAGGCAAATAACTTAATGCGGCAGGCAATAAAACAAAAGAGATAACAAAGATTGCCATGATGCTGATGCCCGCAACGATACCGAACTCTTTTAAAATAGCACTTTTTGTTAAGGCAAAAACCGCGAATCCAATAGCCGCCGCGATATTACAAAACAATGTAACGATGCCCATTTTGCTGATCATATCGATCAGTGCATGCGTTTTGTCGCCAGATTTTATATAAGATGTATGGTACTTATTAATAAAGTAGATACAATTAGGGATTCCTATTACAACGATCAGTGAAGGGATCAATGCGCTTAACAAAGTAATATTAAAGCCCCATAAAACCATTGTACCCAAACTCCAGATAACGCCGAATATTACTACCAACAGCGATAACATCACAATACTAAAAGAACGAAAGAACAATAGTAATATCAATGCACTCAATAGTATGGACCCTAATAAAAAGATCTTCATTTCTTTTTGTACCAGGTCGCCAACTTCTGTTTTTATTAATGGCAGCCCGCTGATATGTGTTTCTATATTTGTTTTAGCTTGAAATTTATTTACCTGAACAATAATATCAGCAACGATCTTTGAACGTTTTTTTGAATTGATGGCGTCTTTGTTGAGTCTGACCGCCATTAAGTATGCATGCGTGTCGGGGTTGTATAATAAAGTTTGGTAAAAAGGAAGATTTAAAAAGACAGCTTTTCCAGAATCAAGCTGTTGTTGCGACTGCATATTATCATCAAATATTTTTACAGCATTTAATTTTTCTGTTGCAGAATCTTTTACTAATGTAATAGAAGAGGGCACACTTAATATGTCTTCTACGAATTTAACTTTTTTTAGATCTTTCTGCAAAAGCTGATAAGCTTTAAAAGTAGCAAGGGAAAAGAGGCTATCAGTCTGTATACCGATCACCAATGTATTCCCATCGTCGCCAAATTTGTTTTTAAAAGCAACAAAATCTTTATACTTGGCATTATCAGTTGGTATCGCTCTTGAAAAGTCATAACTCAATTTTACCTTGGTGGCAAAATATCCCATCAAAGCGGTGGCTGCAAATAATACAATAAGGAGCGGTAGCCTGAATTTAATTACAAAGTTTCCTAAACGTTGCCACATAAGCGATAGTTAAATAGTGAGTTGCAAAGAAAACCATTTTGACTTTCTTATCCATAAACATGCCAGTATAAGTTTGTTTACTTTTGCATTATATTATTGTGGGATTACTATTTTAACATCCTTTTAAGCAAACAGGGCATCAGTCTAGTAAATCGATGGGCAATTATGACGCATAAAACCAAGGGTATAGTATTACGAACGATCAAATATGGTGAGACCAGCGTTGTGGTTACCATGTTCACTGAATTATTCGGCATACAAACCTATATGGTAAACGGTGTACGTACTTCAAAGAGATCTTCTGCGAAAGCCAGTCATTTTCAAGCAGGTTGTATCTTAGATATGATCGTTTATCATAATGATCTAAAAACGATGCACCGAATTAAAGAGTTTAAATGGGCCTATTTGTATGAGCATATTTTAAGTAATGTAGTAAAAAATAGCATTGCTTTATACATGGTTGAGCTGATCAACAAAAGTTTAAAGCAACCGGAAGAAAATACCAAGCTGTTTTATTTTTGTGAGGATGCGTTGATGCAATTAGACGCGGCTAGTAAAACCGTGACAGCAAACTTTGCGCTGTATTTTACTTTACACCTAACACATTTTTTTGGTTTTCGGATGAATGATGATCATGATGAAGAACATTCGATCCTTGATCTGGAAGAAGGAATTTTTGTGCGTGAGCAACCAACACATCCTAATTTTATTGATGGAGAACAGGCTTTGCTAACATCACAATTATTAAAAGTAATGCAACCCTATGAATTGGAAGAGTTGAAATTAAATCACGAAACCAGAAGAAAATTATTATACAGATACCAAGATTATTACGCTTTACATATCCATGATTTTGGTTTGATGAAAACCTTGCCCATCTTACATGAAGTGCTATCCGAAGGATAATTAAATGATCCTTTTTGCAGAAGATTGTTGCGTAATGATTAAGCCTTCTACTTTGTCGATCAATACAACGCCCGGTTTTTTTCCTTTTTCAAAACTTCCAAAATTATCCAATATCTGTAAGGCTTTAGCACCATTGCTTGTTGCCCAGGTTAATATTTCCTGTAAGGGAATATGGGTATCTTTTTGAATCGTTTTTATTTCTTCCAGAATATTTAATTGCCAGTTGCTGGCATAACTATCTGTACCAATAATGATACCATGTCCGCTATTTCTTAACAGGTCAAATGGCGGAATTGTTTGCTCTATATATTTATTTGCATTGATGCAAACGCAGAAAAATAATTCCTGATCATTTGCATTTATAAAATCAATATCATCTTTTTTTGTAAAAGCATTATGTACCGATATGATCGATTGTTTATTGGTAAAATAGGGCAGAAAGCTTTGCAAGCTGCTTTTCCCTGTTGGTTGAAAACCGCTGATATCAATACCGAAATTTTTATACAGCTCTAAAAAACCACCTGTTTTGTTTTTGTATAATGCTTCTTCGGCTTCGCATTCCTGATTGTGAATGGTTATTAATTGCTTAATTGTTTCATTGTTTAATTGTTGAAACAAAGTTTTTGAAACACTGTATGGTGCATGTGGCGATAAAGTACTTTTTTGTTTTTTGGAATTTGTTTTTTGGAATTTTTCTAATACAGCTTTTGCGTCTTCTAATCTTTTTCCAGCCATCGCATCAACAAAGCCGCTTACTTCTACAAAATTGTGCCAGTAGATATCGCTGTTTTGTTTCGTGGAGATAGAATCTGCTGTATTGCAAATATCACCCACTGCAACAGTGCCGGTTTGATATAACTCCTGTTCTGCCTTTTGCATGGCGGCAAGCTTTTCTTCGTCAGTTGCACCTCTTTTTGTCATTACCTGTTGTACAAATTGAACCAATCCTGTTCCTGGAGGAACCATATTTTTCATATGGCTCAACTCAAGGTGGCAATGGGCGTTAACGAAGCCAGGCGTAAGTATGCCGTTGAACAGTTCTATATTATCGCCTGCGTCTTTTGTATGGTTTATGTCGATGATTAGGCCTTCAGTATCAGTAATTAAAACCATTTCTGCTCCCAAAAATTCCTTGCCTGTAAATATATTATCCGCCTTAAATTTTCTAAAATGCATGAATTGTGTTTAAAACTTTAAATTTGCCGCCAAACTTGATAAAAGTTCAATAAAGGTATGCCGTTGAAGTGAGGCCCGAAAGCTTTCGGGAACGATGTTGATATTTACTCATCAACCGGCAAAAAATAAAAATACAACATGTTAGATAAACTGGACGCGATAAAAGCAAAATTTGATAACCTGGGTGTGGCGCTAACCAACCCGGAAATTGTGAGCGATAACAAAAAGTTCAGTGCTATGAGTAAAGAATACCGTAGTCTTGAAAAGGTGGTGATAGCAAGGAATGCGTATGTAAAATTGTTAGATGATATTGAATTTAATAAAGAGGTTTTAAATAGTAATGACGAAGAAATGAGGGATCTGGCGAAGCAAGAGCTTCCTTCAATGGAAGAAAGTAAGCTGGATATGGAAAAGAATTTAAAGAACATGCTTATTCCAAAAGATCCTTATGATGAAAAGAACGCGATCCTGGAAATTCGTGCAGGAACGGGTGGAGATGAAGCCTCTTTGTTTGCGGGTGATTTGTTAAGGATGTATTTGAAATATAGTGAAAAGAAAGGCTGGAAGACAGCCATCTTAAGCGAAAGCGATGGTACGGTTGGTGGCTACAAAGAAGTACAGGTAGAGATAGTAGGCGACGATGTATATGGAACAATGAAATTTGAAAGTGGCGTGCACCGTGTACAAAGGGTACCGGATACTGAAGGCAGCGGCCGCGTACATACCAGTGCAGCAACTGTTGCAGTAATGCCGGAGGCTGATGAGATAGATTTTGAATTGAAAGAAAGTGATGTGAAAATGGAAACTGCACGAAGCGGTGGCGCCGGCGGACAGAACGTAAATAAAGTAGAAACAAAAGTGTTTTTAACGCACAAGCCTACGGGCCTTGTTGTAATGTGCCAAACAGAACGTAGCCAGCTGGGTAATAAATTAAAAGCGATGGATATGATGCGCACTAAACTCTACGATGAAGAGGTTCGTAAAGCAGAAGAAGCCATTTCTCACAAAAGAAAAAGCCTGGTTAGTACTGGAGATAGAAGTGCGAAGATCAGGACCTATAATTTTCCGCAAGGGCGTGTAACCGACCACCGTATTGGCTTAACCGTATATAATTTAGATACGGTCTTAAATGGTGAGGTACAGGAATTTATCGATGCTTTGCAGTTTGCGGAGAACACCGAAAAAATGACCGTACAGAATTAAAAAGTACCCTTCCGGTTGGGGTGCTGGCATATTATTTGACTCATTACAAGTATACTTTACAATAGATACAAGCAATCTCATAAACAGTTAGTTTTGGTAACAGCCTCTCGTTCTCGAGAGGCTTATTTTATGTATATAGCTTCCGTTTTGTTATTACATTAATTATGTGTTTTAATTTTTATATAAGACCATTTAAAAACATAATTTTGCACCGAAATGAACAAGAATTCGGGACAAATATTTCAGACCAATAGTATTACTCGCTGGAGAAACTTTAAATGGACATTTAGAGTTTTATTGATCATTGCCTTGTTTTTGATAGTCGTGATGGTCATTGCCTTAAAAACAGGCGTTAGCCCATCTCCTGTAAATATCCAAAACAGGGCAAGAGCTTATGAGAATAAATTAGATCCTTCTAATCCATTAACCTTAGCCAATAGTCAAAATAAAAAGTACAAAGGGTTTAAAAGCTTTTTGTTCAAAAAGATCAAGGAAGACTCTATTAGAAATATAGCTGCCTTACAAAAAGGCAATACGCCCCAGTTACCATTTATACGCGCAGGTTTTTATACACCCTGGACAAGAAAGACCTCTTTACCTGATATTCAAAAGAACGGCGATAAGCTGAATACTATTTTTCCTGAATGGTTCTTTATCGATAACAAAACCTTCACCATGCAATCGAGGATCGATAGTGAAGGATTGGCTGTTATGAGAGAAAAAGGATTGCGCATAATGCCCATGCTTACGAATTACAGCTCTGTAAAACATGATTTTGATGGAAACCTCTTACACGAAATATTAACGAATATACCCAAGCAGACGGCATTTATAAATAACCTTGTAGATACCTTATCAGCAAATAATTTTCAGGGGATCAATATTGATTTTGAAGATATCACTGAACCAACAAATGAACCGCTTACTAATTTTCAGAAAAGATTATACGAAGCGATGCATGCAAGGAACATGACAGTTACAATGGATGTAGGTGTTATGAATGATGATTATGATTATAAAAAATTATCCGACTATAACGATTATATTGTTCTAATGGCTTATGATCAATATAGTGATACAACTGCCGCGGGGCCTATCAGCGCACAAAAATGGATAGAAGAAGCGCTTGACTGGACAGCAAAAAGGATCGACAGCAAAAAAATTATTTTAGGTGTTGCAGGCTATGGATATGATTGGACAAAAGATGACGAGAATGACAATAAGCCGGTTGTAAGAGACCTGACTTATATGGAAGCTATCAATAAAGCCAAAATAGCTAATGTTAAGATCGATTACGATGATGATACCTATAATCTGCATTATAGTTATATAGAAGAAGAAACAGATGACAGTACAGGAGAAGTCACAAAAACACCGCATAGTATCTGGTTCACTGATGCGGCCACTACATTTAATGTACTTCGTTTCAGCGATGAATACCCTACTGCAGGAACTGCTTTATGGCGCTTAGGCGCAGAAGATCCGAGAATATGGACCTTTTACAATACCAACTTAAGTAAAACAGCATTACAACAGCATCCATTTGATTTTAATTCCCTCGTATCGATCCCTTATGATATCAATCAAAAACCAACGTCAACAGGCGAAGGTGAATTGCTAAGTATTTTATATACACCGCAACAGGGAACGATCAATTTGCAAATAGATAGTTCTGATCTGTTGATATCAGAACAGGATTATGCGGTACTGCCTTCGGGGTATGTGTATGAAAAATTTGGTGAAGACAGAACACCGATGGGCCCCGGGCATAAGATGATCCTGACCTTTGATGATGGTCCGAGTGCAGAATTCACACCGAAGATCTTAGACATTTTAGAAAAAGATAAAATACCTGCTACCTTTTTTGTTATTGGGTTAAATGCCGAACAAAATATTCCTTTATTACAACGAGAATATAAAGATGGTTACGAAATAGGCAATCATACATTCACGCACCACAATATTGCGGAGATGAGTCCGGAAAGGGCAGAGCTCGAAATGAAAGCGACCCGTTTGCTAATTGAAAGTATTACCGGACATTCTACTATTTTATTCAGAGCGCCGTACAATGCGGATAGTGAACCTCAGACCTATGAAGAAATTGAACCTATCGCAAGAGCGAAAAAAGATAATTACATTACTGTCGGTGAAAGTATTGATCCTAACGATTGGGAAGTAAATGTAAGTGCTGACACGATCGTTGCAAGAACGATACGTTTAGCAGAATCTACCAATGCCAGTATCATATTGTTACATGATGCAGGAGGTAATACGAGAAAAGCAACCATAGAAGCATTGCCAAGGATCATAGATTATTTTACTAAGAGAGGATGTGTATTTACAACTATTTCTGATCTGATGGGTAAGACTAGAGCCGATGTAATGCCGGCACTTCCTCCAAGCAATGATAGCTGGATGCGTGATTTTAATTTCTTTTTTGCGGAAGCTACTTATTGGAGCAGCCATATTTTATTCGCGTTATTTCTTGTGGGTATTGCGCTATCTGTTGGAAGAATGGCGGTGATGGCGCTTTTAGCATCTATACAAAGACAGCGTGAAAGAGAAGCCAACGAAGTAGGTATCGCTTCCTGGCCAAATGGGCAACTGCCTGCAGTTAGTATTATTGTACCTGCCTACAACGAAGAAGTTAATGCGGTAAGAACAATACAAAGTTTATTGATGCAGGATTATCCGAACCTGCAGATAGTTTTTGTGGATGATGGAAGCAAGGATGGCACATTTGCTATTGTGAGCGACGCTTTTAAAAATAATCCTAACGTCCACGTGTATACGAAAGAAAATGGCGGTAAGGCATCTGCTTTAAATGTAGGCGTTGAAAAAGCAACCAGTGAATTTGTTGTTTGTATCGATGCAGATACACAATTACAAACAGATGCTGTTTCAAAATTGATGGAAAAATTTCTTCCGCCATTGATATTGAAAAAGCCATTTGTAAAAGTGGGCGCGGTTGCAGGAAATGTAAAAGTTGGTAACGAAGTAAATATGATCACCCGCTGGCAAAGCATTGAGTATATCACTTCTCAAAACTTTGACAGGCGTGCTTTTGATTTGTTGAATTCTATTACTGTTGTACCTGGTGCTATTGGCGCATTTAGAAAAGATGCTATCATAGAAGCAGGAAGCTTCACAACAGATACACTCGCAGAAGATTGTGACCTCACCATGCGCCTGCATAAAAAAGGATATGCGGTTCGTAATTGTAACGATGCGCTTTCTTATACAGAAGCACCAGAAACAATGACGCAATTTATGAAACAACGTTTCCGCTGGAGCTTTGGCGTGATACAATGTTTCTGGAAACACCGGGATGCTTTATTCAATTTGGAATATAAAAACCTGGGAATGGTGGCCTTGCCAAATATCCTCATCTTTCAAATAGTATTACCTTTTCTTGCGCCGCTGGCGGATCTGTTTTTATTATTGAGTTTAATAGCTGCGGGCTTAGGTATTATTCCCGCAAGTGTTGATCATATACTTTTATACTATTTTGTTTTTACAATGGTAGATGTGATGGGAGCCGCACTGGCTTTTGCATTTGAAAAAGAAGATTATAGAAAACTTATCTGGCTAATTCCTCAACGTTTGATCTACCGTCAGCTGATGTATTATATTCTTATAAAATCGTTCAACAGGGCCATTAAAGGTGAATTACAAGGCTGGGGCGCTTTAAAACGTACCGGAAACGTAAAGAAAGTATCATCGGTAGCAGCGTAATAACAACGCGCTAATAAAAAAAGAGTTTTACTTTTGCAGCCTTAACCGCTTTGCAAAAATTCGGTAAATATTAAATAACATTTTGGCTACAGCTACAGATAGAAAATCTTTTTTTAACAGGCTCGGCGGTAAACCCGGCGATGATAAGGCAGAGATGACCTTCTTCGATCATATCGAAGAATTGCGTTGGCATATTTTACGCAGCGTAATTGCCTGGTTAACCGGCGCCATTATCATTTTCATTTATATAGATTGGGTATACGACCATTTGATACTGGCACCCACCATGCAGGATTTTTATACCTATGGTGCATTGTGCAGGTTGGGTCATTTTCTACATTTAGGCGATAGCCTTTGTATGCCGGCTGTAAAGATAAATTTACAGGTAACAGAAGTAAACGGAACATTTACCTCAGCTTTAAATATTGCCACTATCGGCGGATTAATATTAGCACTGCCTTATATTCTGTGGGAGCTATGGCGTTTTATCAAACCAGCCTTATCACCTAAAGAAAGGAAATATGGCGTGGGCAGTGTTTTTTGGGTATCACTTTGTTTCTTCCTCGGTGGACTTTTCGGTTATTATATTTTAGCGCCTTTTACTTTTAATTTTTTGGCAGGATTTACTTTAGGAAAACAAGGTATAGTACAATACAGGCCATCGATCAATGACTATATTGATAGCTTAACAAATTTAATATTGGGTTGCGGACTCGCATTTGAATTGCCAGTTATTTGTTTTGTGTTAGCAAAATTAGGTTTGATATCAGGTACATTTTTGAAAAGATATTTTAAATTTGCTTTCGTAATAATATTAGTGGTAGCGGCGATCATAACACCATCACCGGATTGGATCAGTCAGTTTATAGTCGCGATGCCATTATTCGTTTTATACTGGATCAGTATTTTGCTGGCTTCTCGTGTTGAAAAGACAAAGAAGAAAGAAGAAGACAAAGAATGGAGTTAATCATTATTAATTTTAATAAAAATAAATATGCCAAATTTTGATCTAACTAAACCAATTGCTATCGGCTGCGATCACGCAGGCTTCGAATATAAAGAAGCATTGCTTTCTTTTTTTGGAGAAGAAGGAATAGCCTATAAAGATTACGGAACTTATTCAAAAGATTCTGTAGATTATCCGGATTTCTCTCATCCTGTAGCATCAGCAGTTGAAGATGGTGATGCGGCATTTGGTATTTTATTATGCGGCAGTGCAAATGGTGTTGCTATTACAGCAAATAAACACCAGGGTGTAAGAGCAGCCATCTGTTGGGCAGAAGAATTAGCAAGCTTAGCAAGACAACACAACAATGCCAATGTGATCTGCATTCCCTGCAGGTTTGTAGAAGAAACTACAGCAAAAAAAATGGCAATCCTATTTATGAATACAGCATTCGAAGCAGGCCGTCATCAAAACAGAGTTGATAAAATAGCGTGTTAGTTTCTAACAAAAATTCAAATAACAATAGAGCAAATAAACAAAAAGACCGCAGCTATAAACTGCGGTCTTTATATTTTATATATCTAATCAGATCAATCAAAAAAATCAGCTTCAATCAACGGTTCAGACAAAACCTACCACCCCAATATCCAAGCAAAGATCAGGGGTACAACGATTGTTGCATCACTTTCCACAATAAATTTCGGCGTAGTAATGTCTAACTTACCCCAGGTAATTTTTTCGTTGGGAACCGCTCCGGAGTAAGAACCGTACGACGTTGTAGAATCACTTACCTGGCAAAAATAACTCCAGAAAGGAACATCGTGCCATTCAAGATCCTGGTACATCATCGGCACTACACAGATAGGAAAATCACCCGCAATTCCACCACCGATCTGGAAAAAACCAACGCCTTTTCCGGCGGAATTATTTCTGTACCAATCCGCCAACCAAACCATGTAATCAATACCACTTTTCATCGTAGTAGATTTCAATTCCTGTTTAATAACGTATGATGCAAAAATATTTCCCATCGTACTATCTTCCCAACCAGGTACTACAATTGGAATATTTTTCTTGGCGGCAGCTAACATCCAGCTGTCTTTTGGATCAATTTCATAATACTGTTCCAACACACCGCTCAATAACATTTTGTACATGTACTCGTGCGGAAAATAGCTTTCGCCTTTATCATTCGCATCTTTCCATATTTTATGGATATGTTGCTGCAGTCTTCTGAATGCCTCTTCTTCAGGGATACAAGTATCTGTTACACGATTGTAATGGTTTTCTAAAAGATCCCATTCTTCCTGAGGACTTAGATCGCGATAATTAGGGACTCTTTTATAATGGCTATGCGCCACTAAATTCATAATATCTTCTTCCAGGTTTGCTCCGGTACAGCTAATGATACTCACCTTATCCTGGCGGATCATTTCAGCTAAAGAAATTCCCAATTCTGCGGTACTCATTGCACCCGCAAGGGTTATCATCATTTTTCCACCTTCATCCAGGTGCGTTACATATCCTTTAGCCGCATCCATCAGGGCCGCAGCGTTAAAGTGGCGGTAGTGGTGCTCAACAAATTGCGAAACAGGTCCCTTAGTCATTTTTACATTTTTAGAAATGCGAAAATAGTTAATAATAATTAGCTAATTTGCTAATGCGCTAATCTGCTAACGATTTATTAATGGCAGTCTTAAAATTAGCCTATTGGTAAATCAGCTAATTAGCACATTGCACTATATGAATCTACTGGCCCACGCGTACCTTTCTTTTGATCAACCCGAAATGTTGGTAGGAAACATGATCAATGATTATGTAAAAGGGAAAAAACAATTCGACTATCCCGATGCTGTTCACAAAGGAATGATCTTGCACAGAAGTATTGATGACTTCACAGATACCCATCCTGTAACAAAAAAATTGAAATCTTATTTTAAAGATGACTACCGGTTATATGCAGGTGCTTTTGGTGATGTGGTATATGATCATTTTTTGGCAAATGATACCAAACAGTTTGCCGATGGCGAGGCCTTACAAAAATTCAGTAATACTGTATATACAGTATTGGATCAAAATTTTGAATTGTTACCTGCATCTTTTCAAGGCATGATACCATACATGAAAAAAGAGAATTGGCTATACAATTATAAATTTCCACAAGGCATTAAAAATAGTTTTGCCGGATTAGTGAAACGTGCTGCTTATATGACAGACGCTGACACGGCTTTCACAATTTTCACAAACCATTACAATGATATTCAAATTTGTTACGATGAATTTTTTCCGCAATTAAAAGTATTTGCGAAAGAACAATTCGATCAATTGTCATAATGTTGTAAGCTTATCTGTGGCTGTTGGAGGCAGATGAATTTCAACTATATTTATAGTTAGAAATATTATCATGAAGAAATACCTACTTAGTCTCTCCTTCCTTTTTTTATTTAGTATAACATTTGCACAAACTAATCCTGTAAAAGTTTTAGTAGTAGTAGCTCATCCAGATGATGAAGCCGCTATGTCTGTAACCATTTATAAAATAACGCATCAATTAGGAGGCACTGTTGACGAAGCTGTGATCACTAACGGCGAAGCGGGATATAAATATTCTTTGCTGGCAGAATCGATCTACAATATAAAACTTACCGATGAAAAAAGCGGAAGAGAAAACTTACCAAGAATAAGAAAACAAGAATTGATGAACGCCGGTAAAATAATAGGTATCAGAAATTTTTATTTCTTTGATCAGAAGGATGCACACTATGGTTTAGATGAGCATGAACCTTTAGATACTTCCTGGGATGTTGCCTGGGTGCAACAAAGATTAAAAGAGATCATCACTACCAATCACTACGATTATGTTTTTTGCTTGTTGCCCGAACCTGGTACACATGGCGGACATAAAGCTGCTACGATCTTAACATTAAAAACAGTTGCTGCGCTGAAAGGTGATAAGCCCATTGTTTTATCAGTTAGTGGTTCAAGCAAAACCGACACAACACAAAAGACCTTCACGCAGCTGAAAGATTATACTTTTACTAAAATATCAATTGGCAAGCCTTCTTTTTTTATTGATAAAACAGTTTCTTTCGGTTATAATAATAAATTGAATTATAAAATAATTGAGAACTGGGAAATAGCGGAACATAAATCACAAGGCACTATGCAGACTTTTGTCAATATGGGTGACTATGAAAATTACTGGTATTACGACATCAATGATCCTGCACAATTTGATAAAACAAAATTGTTTTTTGAAAATTTGAATAGCTTAATCCTGGGTAAATAGTACATGAGCAAATACACTTTATATATTTTTATAGCGATCGCGGTTTTATCAAGCTGCCATTTAAAAAAAGCTAAACAAAAATTAGTTATCTATTCTCCGCATGGAAAAGAAATGTTAGGTGAATTTGAAAAACTATTTGAAGCAGCACATCCTGATGTAGATGTACAATGGCTGGACATGGGTTCGCAGGAAGTATTCGATAGAGTAAGCACAGAATCTCAAAACCCGCAAGCAGATATTTGGTGGGGCTCTCCATCAACAATGTTTATCCGCGCAGAAAAATTAGGATTGCTTCAAAAGTATAAACCAACCTGGGCGGATAACGTTCCTGCTTATGCAAAAAGTAAGAACGATTTTTGGTATGGTACATTTTCTACGCCCCAGGTAATTGCTTTTAACAGCAACAAAATTTCTGCAGATAAAGCACCGAAGGATTGGAATGAAATTGCAAGTCCGGCCTGGAGAGGGAAAGTGGTTTTTAGAAACCCGTTAGCTTCAGGAACATTACGCGCCATTTTTTGCGCTATGTTAGCACGCTCTGTTGCACAAACAGGTAATGAAGAACAGGGTTGGAAATGGCTGAGACAATTAGATTCCAACACAATTGCATATGCAGCAGATCCAACACAGATGTACAATAAATTAGGTGGGCAAAATGAAACAGTTACTTTGTGGAACATGCCGGATATGATCTTACAAAAAGATAAATACCATTATCCGTTCGGATACAATATCCCGCAAAGCGGAACAATTGTTTTAACAGATGGCATTGCTATTATTAAAGGAACAAAGAATGAGGCATTAGCAGATAGCTTTTATGAATTTGTAACAACGCAACAAAGTTTACTCATACAAGCACAAAAATATTACCGTATTCCGTCACGCACTGATATTCCCCGTGATAGTTTCCCCGACTGGTTAAAAAATACAACCTATAAAACTTTAGATGTTGATTGGGATATAGTGGCGGACAAAGAAACGGAGTGGATGAAAAAATGGGACGCAACAATTAAAACAAGTAAATAATTTCTATTGGCATTCCTTGAAATCAACAACATCAGCAAAAAATTTGGCGACAATATCGTCTTGCATCATCTATCCATTAAAATAGAGAAAGGAGATTTTTTTTCTTTTCTTGGTCCGAGTGGTTGCGGTAAAACTACATTACTTAGAATTATTGCGGGGTTAGAATTTCCTGACGCAGGTCAAATTATTTTAGATGGCGTTGATATCACCAACCTGCCACCACAAAAAAGAAATACAGGAATTGTATTTCAAAACTATGCATTGTTTCCACACATGACCGTTTTTGAAAACATTGCTTACGGGCTTAAAATAAAAAAGATCTCAGCTACGGAAATAAATAAACAAGTTGAGGCCGTGCTTGAAAAAGTACATCTAGTAACTAAAAAAGATCAAAACATATCATTACTGAGTGGCGGAGAGCAGCAGCGTGTATCATTAGCAAGAGCCATTGTAATGCAACCGCAATTAATATTATTTGATGAGCCGTTATCAAATCTCGATTATTCTTTGAGAATAGAAGCAAGGAACGAGATCAAGCGTTTACAAAATGAAATTGGTATCACTTCTATTTATGTTACACATGACCAGTCGGAAGCGTTGTCTTTATCTGATAAAATTGCTGTGTTACAAAATGGTATTGCTGCACAGATAGGAACATCCAAAGAAATATATTTTAAGCCGGCTAATAAATTTGTTGCTGAATTCGTTGGACATTATAATTTCTTTGATAAAGAAAGCTCGGCCGAGCTTTTTAAATATGTAACTAAGGATAATGAAATTGCTGCTGTGCTACCTGAACATTTATCCATTCACAAAACAATGGAACGATCAAGTGTAACTATAAAAGATATTTTGTTTGCAGGCTCATTCGTTGAGTATATACTACAATATAAAGAAACTGTTTTACGAGTGATCTCAACTGCATCCGATCAGGTATTCACAATTGGTGACAATGTTTTATTATCAGCAACAATTGAATACATACAAACGATCATCTAATCATGACAAAAAAATATTCAATAGCAAAAATAATATTGACTGTTGCCGTATTGTTTTTTGTTGTGGGCTATATTGTTTATCCACTTTGTCAGTTATTGATCCAAAGCTTTGCTGAAAAAGGAACGTATATTCAGCTTTTTGATAAGCATGTTTACACTGCTTGTTTCAATTCTATTTTACTATCTGTTATCAGTGTTATAGGCAGTGCTATCATTGGCGTTGGACTGGCTTATATATTTCAATATAAAAAATTCGCATTCAAATCGTTTTTCTCAACCATGGTTTTATTACCCATTGCTATACCGCCGATGGTAGGCGTTATGTGTTTTTTATTTTTGTTAGGAGAAAATGGGCTTTTATTAAAACTATTACCCGTTAACACTTTTAAGTTTGATGGGTGGTTTGCTATCATCGCCTTGCATCTGTATTCTTTTTATCCGCTATTTTTTCTTTTTGTTGGTGCGGCATTTAAAAATTTAGATAACAGTATTGTGGAAGCATCTTACACATTAGGTGCAAGCAAGATTAAAACTTTTTACAGTGTCATCTTACCACAACTATTACCGTCTTTAATTGGTGCCTCGTTGCTTACGTTCATGGCTAGTATGGCATCATTTTCTGCCCCATTTATTTTTGGCGGAGAGACAAGATTTTTAACAACAGCTATTTATTATGCAAAAATAAACAGCGATAATTCTTATGCGGCTGTATTATCAATATTGTTAACAATAATATCAATTCTCTTTTTAGCTTTTTTAAATTGGTACCGTAATAAACAACCACTTACAGGAAGAACAAAAGGCGCGGTTAAATCCATTATTTCTTTTGACAACAAAAAGGTTAGTTATTTATCATTAGGTATTGTGCTTATTTTTTGTATTGCAATTGCTTTGCCGATCATATCATTATTTATATTATCATTAATTCCTGAAGGCTCATTAATGCAGCCGGGATTAAATTATACATACAGTCTTGATAATTTTAAAAATATATTTATTGATAATGATGCGTTGCAGCCTTTTATTAATAGTGTAGAAAGTTCGGTCATAGCCATTATGCTTACATTAATGATCGGGTTAGCTGTTGCGTATATTATCAGGGGCAAGAAAAACGTTTTCAAATCTTTGGTCGAAATAATCATTGCATTGCCTTATGGTATTCCCGGAACGGTAATAGCGATCTGTTTAATTCTTAGTTTTAATTCGCCCAACTTATTTTCTTTCCATACTATTTTGGTGGGCACATTTTGGATATTGCCCATTGCTTATGCTGTAAGAAATATCCCTATTTTATCGCAAGCAGTAATGGCAGGCTTGCATGCTATCGATCCATCTATTGAAGAGGCATCTGCAACTTTAGGCGCTACTAATTTTAAAACCTGGCGCGCTGTTACATTGCCGTTGATCTATCCTTCTATATTACAGGGCTCATTGCTGGTTTTTATAAACTCATTCGGAGAATTTGTGGCAACTATCTTGTTATACAATTATTCTACTAAAACAATTTCCGTAGAAGTGTATTCACAGCTACGGTTATATAATGATGGTATTGCAGCTGCATACGGTGTTATTATATTTTTGATAATTCTTTTGATCGTCTTTCTTTCAAGAAGAGCGCTTACCAGACCCTCGACTATAAATAATTTGTAATATTTTTTCACTGCGATAATATCACCGGATTTTTTCAGGATATTTACAACTATGTGCGGAATAGCGGGTATTATAAAATATAACCAAAACTTTCAAAACTTTGGCAGATCTGAAATGTTATTTCAGGTTCGCACAATGGCGGATGCTATTCAACACCGTGGTCCGGACGGCGAAGGTTACTGGGCAAGTCAGGATGCTTCTGTTGGTTTTGGACATAGGCGTCTTTCTGTTATCGATCTCACAGAAGGTGCAGCACAGCCGATGCATTACCTGGAACGATACACGATCGTTTACAACGGAGAAATATATAATTACATTGAATTAAAAGAGCACCTGCATAAACGAGGGTATAATTTTAAAACAAGATCTGATATTGAAGTGATCTTAGCTGCATATGATCATTGGAAAGAGAAATGTATGGAGCATTTTGATGGCATGTTCTCTTTTGCTATCTGGGATGAAAAAGAACAAACATTGTTTGCTGCACGCGATCGCTTTGGCGAAAAGCCATTTTATTATTATGCTGACGATGCCCATTTTATTTTTGCCAGCGAAATGAAAGCTTTGTGGGCCGTAGGTATTCCGAAAAATGTTGATGATAAAATGTTGCTGAATTATGTTACTATCGGACATCTTCAAAATCCCGCTGATAAAGCACAAACTTTTTTTGAAGATATTCGTTCACTTCCCGCTGCACATTATTTACTGTTATCAAAATCTACCGGAAAAATTGTGATAAGGCGCTATTGGGATATCGATCCGGAAAAAAATATTGTTATTACAGAATCTGAAGCTATTGAGAAATTAACCTCTTTATTAACAAACTCTGTAAAAAGAAGGTTACGCAGCGATGTAGATTTTGGCACGAGCTTAAGCGGAGGTTTAGATAGCACTTCTATTTTATCGCTGATAAATTATTTAAAAGGAGATACGACTTCCACAAAAACTTTTTCAGCCGTTTTTCCGGGCTTTGAAAAAGATGAATCTCCATTTATCGGATCCGTAGTGGATAAATTCAAAACAGATAATTTTAAGATAGAACCAACAATTGATGGCCTTATCAACGATTTTGAAAAACTTTGTTATCACCAGGAAGAGCCTTTTTCCTCTTCCAGTATTTATATACAATACAAAGTATTTGAGTTAGCAAAACAAAATAATATAAAAGTTTTGTTAGACGGACAAGGGGCGGATGAAATACTGGCAGGCTATCATAAATATTATCATTGGTATTTGCAACAATTAGCTACGCGCGGAAAATTTGGCCAGATACATCGAGAACGGCGATTGATGGCAGCTAAGAATATTTCAGTCGATTGGGGTATAAAAAATTATATGGCTGCCTACTTCTATCCGCATACGGCCGTCTTTTTAGAAAGAAAAGAATATAATAAGATCATTAAGAGCAAGGATATTAATCCTGATTTTGTTGCCGCTTTGCATGGCAGGGAATGGGAGGGTATCAGAAAATCAAGTATTAATAAGCTAAGCGATATTCTCTATTTCAATACAATGGAATTAGGACTGGAAGAATTATTACGCTTTGCAGATAGAAATTCAATGGCGCACGGAACAGAAGTGCGGCTCCCTTTTTTAAATCATAGGTTAGTCGAGTTTATTTTTTCTCTTCCTTCAAATTTTAAGATACGGGATGGTTGGACAAAATGGATATTAAGACAAGCAATGGATAAAAAACTGCCAGACGAGATCGTTTGGCGAAAAGATAAGGTAGGGTATGAACCGCCACAGCAAAAATGGATGACCGATCCGGGCTTACAGGAGTATATACACGAATCTAAAAGAAAGCTGGTTGATAAAGGCTTATTGCAAAATCATCTTTTAAATAAAAAAATTCTTCCATTACCAGCGCATAGTGCCGATAATTTTGACTGGCGTTATTTAATTGCGGCACAACTGCTTTAAAAATTGCATCTTTGCATTCTCAATTTTTTTCTATGAAGTTAGCTACTAAGATCATTCATGCCGGTGCAGAACCGGATCCAAGTACAGGAGCGATCATGACGCCTATTTATCAAACATCAACCTATGTTCAATCTGCCCCCGGCGTAAACAAAGGATATGAATATGCGCGTAGCCAAAATCCAACACGCAAAGCTTTGGAAGAAGCATTTGCTGTGATCGAGAATGGCAAACATGGATTGGCATTTAGTAGTGGAGTTGCGGCAACAGATGCAGTTATAAAATTATTAAGCAGCGGCGATGAAGTAATTGCAGGAAGTGATATGTATGGAGGTACTTACCGTTTATTTACCAAAGTATTCGAAAGGTTTGGGATCAAATTCATTTTTGTTGATACGGCAGATGTAAAAAATATAGCGAACGCAGTAACGCCTAAAACAAAACTGATCTGGATCGAAACACCTACTAACCCTTTAATGAGTATTACAGATATTTCTGCTGTGGCGGCTGTTTCAAAAAAGGCCGGTGCTTTATTATGTGTTGATAATACATTTGCAACGCCCTATTTACAAAACCCTTTAGATCTTGGTGCTGATATCGTTATGCATTCAGCAACTAAATATTTAGGCGGACATAGTGATGTGATACAAGGTGCATTAGTGATGAATGATGATGCACTTAGAGAAAAATTATACTTTATTCAAAAAAGTTGTGGCGCCGTTCCTGGCCCGATGGATTGTTTTTTGGTATTGAGAGGTATCAAGACATTGCATGTAAGAATGAAACAACACAATGAGAATGGTTATGTTGTTGCTCATTTTTTACGTAAACATCCAAAAGTTGATAAAGTATATTGGTGTGGTTTTCATGATCATCCAAATTATAATATTGCTAAAATACAAATGCGTGGTTTTGGCGGCATGATGAGTTTTACCTTAAAAGATGATAGTGTGGAAGCGGCCGTGAAAGTTTTATCTTCTACAAAATTATTCTCTTTGGCAGAAAGCCTGGGTGGTGTAGAATCTTTGATCAATCATCCGGCAAGTATGACGCATGCGTCGATACCAAGAGAGGAAAGAATTAAAAATGGCTTAACAGATGGCCTGATCAGGCTGAGCGTTGGTATTGAAGATGCGGATGATTTGGTAGAAGACCTAAAACAAGCAATTGGTTAGTTACCGATGGATCAAAATAAATTAAAAGATTTTTTGGATAGCAAGGTCGATGAATATAATCGGCCTTCTTTTATTAAGGACGATCCTATTTGTATCCCTCACCTGTTCACTAAAAAGCAGGATATAGAAATTGCCGCTTTCTTTGCTTCTATTTTTGCCTGGGGTAACCGTACTACGATCATTAATAAAAGCAGAGAGATCATGGGTTTGATGGATAATGCTCCACATGATTTCTGCGTAAATGTTAGCGATAAACAATTGAAAAAAGTGTTAGGGTTCAAGCATCGTACTTTCAATGATACAGATCTTTTATACTTTATTGAGTTTTTGAAATTTCATTACTCAACAAATACTTCGCTAGAAACAGCATTCACCAAATGGATGAATAAAAAAGATCAAACAACAGAAAATGCATTGAAAGGATTTTACGAATACTTTTTTTCTTTGGAAGATGTACCTGCCAGAACACGAAAACATATTGCCTCGCCAGATAAAAAATCTACCTGTAAAAGATTGTGTATGTTTTTGCGATGGATGGTGCGGTCAGATAATAAAAATGTAGACTTTGGTATCTGGAAAAATATTTCTCCGGCGCAGTTAATTTGCCCGGTTGATGTACATGTTGCAAAGGTTGCCAAACGTTTTAATATTTTACAACGTACCCAAATTGATTGGCAGGCAGCCACCGAGCTTACGACCTATTTACGTACTTTGGATAGCAAGGATCCTGTGAAATATGACTTTGCATTATTTGGAATAGGAGTATCTGAACCGAGATCTATGTAATTTATGGATGAACAGCTAATAGAAAATATCAGAAAGGATATGGCAATAGTTTTGCCTGATAAAATTTCTTTGGTAGAACTGGAAGAACTCTTAACGATCTATGCCAACCAGCTTATTCAAAAAGACTTTCAAAAACTAGTCACACTTTTATATCGCATTGATGTTAGCGAAGCGAAGCTTAAATACTTATTGCAATTGCAGCGAGATGAAAATGCAGGCAATATCATTGCAAAGCTTATCATCGAAAGGCAAATAGAGAAGATGAAAAGCAGGCAACAATTCAGTAAACAAAATGACGATATTTCTGAAGAAGAGAAATGGTAATTATTCAAAGATTTTTTCTTCTCTTGTTAGCTGCCCGGTTTCATTTATCCCTTCGATCACTACGCGTATTTTTTTACAATTATCGCTATTATAAAATGGTACCATTATCCTGCGCGTATTTTTATCCATTAATAAAAAAGGATTCCAATAAAGTGTAGCACGATAATCATTAAGTTGTGGACTAGCATTGGTTGAATAATCTGGCGAGTAAAATTCTTTTATTGCCGAATAACCATTGATAACTGCAAAATCTAATCCCTTTGCAGAGGATGTTATATCACTTCCATTTTTGGTATAAACAGCAATTGCACCGCCGGCACCACTTGTACTGGAATTAGTGATGGCACCCGTATTACTATTTGCACTTACCATAGGAGCACCCATATCGCCTAAAAACGGCGGACGAAATATTTTTATCATTGCCACATCATCCATTGAAACTGATCTAAGCTGATCTACTTCAGCATTCATCTGATTTAAATAAAGACTTGTACTACTGCCACGCCAGGTTATAGACGGCGGTTCGATTAAAGATATTTGTAAACCTGCCACTCTTCCTTGTAAATAGGTTAGGACATCAGGAGCAAATTTTGCGAATTCATTGTTTTCATTGATGAATGTGATATCATCGCCCCCACTAAAAAAACCTGATGTATATTCATCATCCATTTTTTCTTGAACGGTTTTTTGTCTCGTAGTTACTGTTACTTCTTTTAATGTTTTTACATCACCCTCAAAAAAATCTTGTCTTAATAAATTTGTTTTTATTTTATTTTTTCTGATGGTACTGCTATCCGGATCTAAAGTAGCATAGGTAAATAAAAATGTTCGGGGAGACTTTATAAAGCTATTGTCAAAGGAAAAAGTTGCGATCGAAGTAAGCCTTTTATCTTTATCGTTGTTGAATTGATAATACAATCGTGCTGTATCAAAGAAATACATGCCATCTGTTTTAAATTTTCCATCCTTGTTAATGGGTAATGATAATATTTGTGAGCCGCCACCTTTTGTTTTTAAGATACCAGTTAACTCTTGTCCAGATAATGAATTTTTTGTTAATCCATATACTGCTCCTTTTACCGATAGGTATCGTTCAGGTAAATAATTTATCTGCGGCCAATTGTTTGCTAACAGATCTTCCCATTTAAATCTTCTCCAACCGTTGGTCATCATTACAAGATCTAATTGTTGCTTAACGGAATCATCATCACTTGAAAAATAATAATCGGGATTATAAACAAAGCCCTTGATATCGCTTGTTAGCAACAAATTAGCGAAAATATTTTCTTCTTTCTCAGGTTGTTGCGGATTTAAACTTTCGTCGGTAACAGATATTGAAAGATTAGTAAGCAAACTACCGCCTACATCAACCTGCAAAGTATTGTGGCCTCGTTTAGTAATATTTTTTTCTATTGCATGAAGATCAGTCTGAAAATAATAGTTACCATGATTAATAAATACGATCCTCTCAGCAACGGGAATTTGTGCAGCATTAAAAACAGTTACCTGAATAATTCCATCGGGAAGACTATCGGTAGGGATTGGCGCTGTAACAGTTGCTTTCTTACTCATATTTACCGTAGCGCTATACAATAATTGTTGTTGCATTTGTGCTACAACATAGTAAGTGGTGAAATCACCGGTTACACTATCAGGCCTTGTTAAAGTAAATGAAATGGTGTTATCAACACCCTTTACAGACAGTACAACGCCCTCTTTTTTTGCATCAGGTAATATTGTTTCATGCGGCAGTCCCTTTTTATCTTTCCATATTGCTGTGTATTTTATACCGGGCAACGGCGTCAATGAAAAATAACCCATACCATCATGTACTGATGAAAAGCCCGCTATTTTATTTCCTTTATCATTTATTATATTTCCGCTTACGTTACAAGGAATACCGTCCTGGTCATTTGCTTTAAATGCTACGCGTGAATTAACGCCTAACACAAGATCACCACCTTCCGGAAAAAAATGTAGACTAAACGATTGAGCTATTAAATTCTTTTTAATTAAGTGAGAAGAATTGATAATGCGAATGGGTTTAACGTACAATAAAGAAGAATCGAAATTCAACATCCATGCAGTGTACGCGCGTACATATAAGAGAGTGTTGCTTAAGGTATCGGGCAGATCAAAACCTGACGAAGCGCCTGCTTGTATAACGGGCATTACTTTTCTTTGCAATATTTTTCCTTTGGAATCTATTAATTCTGCATAAATAGTTTTACTTATTAAGGAAGGCAGATTGCCGGAAGTTAGGTAAGCTTTGAACCAGATCGTTTCTCCCGGATTGTAGTAAGGACGGTCGAAATGCAGGTATACTTTTTCTTGTGGATAGGCAGAATCTAATTTATTTAATAATGAATCGAGATGCTGAGCGTAAATGCTTTGCGCAATGATTATAAAAAGAATAAAAAAAACAGATGGTTTAAATAAACGGCCTTTCATTGGTATATGTTATTTCAATGTTTATGAATAACAAAATACGCCATGTTTTCGTATAAAAATATTAATAGTATGCTAAAGGTTATATTTAAAAATAATTATTTTGGATATATATAGATACACACTTCTACTCTTCGGTTTTCCCACTGTTGATAAGGATCATTATCATCTGCTACCGGAATTTTTGATCCCCAATAAGACACCCGCATCCGGTCTAATGTAACACCATAACTATTCATATAATCTCTGGTGAGATTAGCACGTTCCTGTGATATTTTTTGCGCGGATGTTTCAGACCCTATTCTTTCACTATAACCAGAAATGCCAATGTATAAAGAACTATCGAGTCTTAATATTTCACGGATATGATCAAGTATATCAAAGGCTGCACTGTTTAATATTGCCTCGTTCGGATCAAAATAAATAGTGTAACAATCCAATACCTTATCGGTGTCATCAATTTGTGCAGAAGGTTTATGAGAAACAGTTTGTCCCATATCCACACCTTTTGTTACAGAATCAATTTCTGCCTGTTCATCATTTACAGCATTATTTACTGACCGATCACTTTTTACCGCCGGAGCATTTTTGTTATTTGTAATAAGGTTACCAGCTATGCTATTGTTATCAGTAGCATTAGCTACAGCATGATTGCTTTTGACTGGGGTGGAAGTATTACTTTTTTGAGTGGTGGAAATAGTTTTCGCATCAGCTACTCCATTATCATTGTTGTTTACGCGAGGATTACTTCTTACAACAAAAGTGTTTTTGTTTTTTACTTTAATTGTTAGCGTAGTTCCGTTTGCTACATCATTTGCATTATTAGCATTAACAGTGTTTACAGTATTCCCTGTTGTTGGTAAACTTTTTATACTATTGCTATTTTGAGTAGCATCCTCGGTATTATCAGTAGCGATATTGTTTACGGGCTGATCATTATTTTGGGCGGAACTGTTCTTACGTTTAGCAGTGCCGGTAGTAATATTACCGGTATTATCGCCTAAATTATCGGCAGGCACTTGCGCGTTATTTTTTATTGTGTTAGTTTTAGTGTTTGTAGTATCGATAGCCGTGGCCGCCGCAGTATTTACAGCAGTTTTATTAACAATATTGCCCGTAGTATCTGTACCAGCTGCAGTTGTATCACCTGAAAGCTGATCATAATTTTTCACAACAACATTTTTATATACATAAGGCTTCTTGTTACTAGTTGTAACAGTTGTATCGGCGGAAGTGTTCGCATCATTTATTCCCGGATTATTTGGAACTGTTAAACTGTTATTATTTTTAACATGAATTGTCAGGCTATCGCTATTGGCTACGTCAGTCGCATTATTGTTAGTTGTTGGTGTTGTACCCGTAATAGTATTATCAGTAGTAACTTTCTCATCATTTTTTTGAATGACAGCATTGGCGTTTTGATCAGTATTTTTATTTTTTGTCGCCGCAAGATTATTGGATTGATTATTACTATTGATGCTTTGATCACTGTCAGCAGCAAAGCGGTCTTTATTTTTTACCCTGATCGTTAGCTTACCACTATTGACTGTATCCGTACTATTATTATTATCTGCAACTGTAGTAGTGTCAACAGCATTGTTGGTTACAGTATGATGTTTCTTTTTTCCATGACTGATAATAGCCGGTGCAATTACTGCAGTACTATTTATATCGGTTGAATTGCTGTTAGTGCCTTGATCCTCATTTCCAATAACGGGCTTTTTCTTTTTGTGTTTGGCCAATGTTTTATTACCGGCAACCGAATCACTGATATGATTTGCAGCAAATACGGATATTACTTTTGGTGGCTTTTGATAAACAGCTATTTCAACCCTCCTGTTTTTCCATTGGTCTAACCTGTTGCTACGAGGTACAACGGCTTTGGTAGCACCCCAATAATATATTCTCATCCTGCTTGCAGGAACATCATTATTCTTTAAATAATTTCTTACAATGATAGCGCGGTTGGCTGATTGTTTTTGAGCAATTTTTGCTGTGGTGTTTTTATCACTATGCCCGGATATTTTTATAGTAAGTGTAGGATCTGCTTTTAAAAGCCTTTGTATCTTACTTAGTTTGTCAATGCCCTTAACATTTATTCTGACCTTATTAGGGTCATAATAAATAATGTAAAGCATTGTATCGCCTCGCATACTGTCAGCTGCCAATGACTCATCAACAGGACAACCCTGGTATTGGGGCAAGCCAAAAACGGTAGGACACTTGTCTTCTTCATCATTAACGCCATCACTATCGGTATCAGGAATTGGACAGCCTGCGTATCTTCTTAATCCAAAAACAGTAGGGCATTTGTCATCATCATCATTGATACTATCGCAATCAGTATCAGGAACAGGGCAACCATTGTATTTTTTTACTCCTGGTACAGTAGGACAAAAATCTATTTTATCTACAATGCCATCGCAATCTTCATCAGCGGTACTATCGATCGTATCTGTTTTCTTTTTCTTTCGCTCACCAAGATAAACACCGAGTGTTACACTGAATACCTGGTTATTGAATGTGCCGGAATAAGTAGAATCCTGATAAGCATTTTGTAAACCCCTGCTAAAATTGGCTGTGATAAATGAGCCACCAAAGTCTACGCCTGCAAGTGCATTTATACCATAATCAAAAGTTGCATATTGCCCAGGCCCATTGCCATTAGGTAAATTGCTAATGGTACCGGTGGAAGAATAATAGTTGTTCGGACCAAGCGTAGTAGAATTCGTTTTGCCATTATAGAAAAAAGAGAGATAAGGTCCTAGCCCAACGATCAATGCTATTTTTTTTGCCAACTGAAATTTGTAAACAAGATTTAGCGGGATATCAATGTAATTAATGAACTGCGTGGCATTGGTTTGATACACTGCTGTATCACCGGTACCATTCTTTGTAGTTTGAGCAAATTTGCGGCCCTTATTAAAAAATTGAATACTTGGCTGAAAATAAAAATTTGATTTTGGAGATAAAGGAAAATCAGCGAGGAAGCCGATATGAAACCCCACCCTGGGTGAATATCCTTTTTTAATACTATTGAAATTTGGTTCGTTGCTAGTCTGTGATACGGTCGACTCATTGATACCTCCAACTATCGCTATTCTAGCTTGAGCATAAGAGGAAAAATTTATTACGGAAATCAAAAAATACGCGATTAGAAATCCTTTTATGGATTTTTTGGTAGACGCCATGAATCTTTATGCAACTTTCGCGTGAAACTAACCAATACGTTACCGAATAACGAGCATTAGTTTCACACACCTGTGTATAACGTAAATGGCTGTACGATTGATTCTTAGTAGGCTAGATCAATATCGAAATTTGCTAATTCTACAAACTCTTCCAGGCGGCTTTTGATATCTGCTTTCGTGATCTCTTTTATGCGGGCTGTACCAAATTTTTCCACGCAAAAGCTTGCCATGGCTGATCCTACGATGATCGCAGTTTTCATATTTTCAAAACTGATGTCCTTTGTTTTTGCCAGATGGCCGATAAATCCGCCTGCGAAAGTATCACCTGCACCAGTTGGATCAAATACTTCTTCTAACGGTAACGCAGGTGCGCAGAATACCTGGTTGTTGTGGAATAACAAAGCGCCATGTTCTCCTTTCTTAATAATTAAGAATGTAGGTCCCATTGCCTGAATAATTTTTGCAGCTTTTACTAATGAATTTTCCCCGCTCAATTGCCTTGCTTCTGCATCGTTCACCAATAAAACATCTACTTTTTTCAACACGGCTTTCAGATCATCTAAAGCGATATCCATCCAAAAATTCATAGTATCCATTACTATTAATTTCGGCCTTGTTTTTAATTGATTGATCACGCTCAATTGAATGTTGGGAGATAAGTTACCCAACATTAAAAACTCAGCACCCTGGTAACTATCAGGAACGATCGGATTAAAATCAGCTAATACATTCAGGTCTGTGATCAATGTATCACGCGTGTTCATATCCAAATGATATTTACCACTCCAAAAGAAAGATTTTTTGTCAGCAACTATCTCAACACCTTCCAACTGAACACCACGTTTTTTTAGTTCATCCATTTCCGCCTTAGGAAAATCATACCCAACAATTGAAATTTGCTGAATAGGCGTTACGAAATTGCCTGCAGCATAAGCTACATAAGTAGCGGAGCCACCAACTATTTTTTCTGCTTTTCCAAATGGGGTTTCAATGGTATCAAAAGCCATGGTTCCAACGGTAATTACTGACATATCAAGTTTTTATTTTATAAATTTGTAAGAGAAACGCAAAAGTAATGGTTTGCAAAGTGTTTTAGCAGCAACCCATCAAAAAATTAATCCTAAAAGTCAATTTTATGCTTTTACAGTTACACCCGGTAAACCCGCAGCCAAGATTGATCAAACAAATAGTAGAATGTCTTAAAGATGGAGGCGTTATTGTATACCCAACCGATACTATTTATGGTTTAGGCTGTGATATTGGCCAGCAAAAAGCCGTTGAAAGAATTTGCAAAATAAAAAATGTAGATCCACAAAAAGCACAGCTTTCCTTTATCTGCAGCGATCTTAGCCATTTGAGTGATTATACTAAAAGTATTGATACACCATTATATCGCATGCTTAAAAATTACCTACCAGGCCCTTATACTTTTATTTTACCGAGCAGCAAACAAGTACCTAAAATTTTACAAAGTAAAAAAGCAACGATTGGCTTGCGTGTGCCGGATAATATTATTTGTCATCAAATTTTATTGGAATTGAATAATCCTATTTTAAGTGCTTCACTGCCAGGGGAAATGACAGAAGAATATACTGATCCGGAAATTATATTTGAAAAATTTGAGCACCAGGTTGATATCGTGATCGATGGAGGCATTGGTGGAATTGTTCCTTCAACAATTGTGGATTGTACAACGGATGAATGGACGATAACAAGGCAGGGAGCAGGACAGTGGCAAGCTTAAGAGTAAACTGTTATCAATAATTCATCAATGATTGTTTCTTCAATAGCCATTGATTGAATATTAAAGCTCTTGCGATGGTATTTACATAGCCCGTGTTCCTGTATTGCTTTGCGATGAATAGCAGTACCGTAACCTTTATTCTGGTTCCAGCCAAAATGTGGAAATTCATTGTGCAATTGTTGCATGTATTCGTCGCGGTAAGTTTTTGCCAAGATACTTGCTGCAGCAATGGAAGCATATTTGCCATCACCCTCAATGATACATTTGTGTTTGATGTCTTTGTATTGCTTGAAACGATTGCCATCTACTAATAAATATTTCGGCGTTACCGATAAATTATCCAAACTGATGTGCATTGCTTTAAAAGAAGCCTGCAAAATATTGATGACATCTATTTCATTATTGTCAACACTTGCAACGGCAAAAGCAATGCTTTCTTTTTCAATGATAGGGCGCAATATATCGCGGTCTTTTTCTTTAACCTGTTTGCTATCGTTCAATAAAGGATGATGAAAATCTTTTGGCAGGATAACAGCCGCTGCAAAAACGGGTCCGGCATAACATCCCCTGCCAGCTTCATCTAGTCCGGCTTCAATTGATCTTTTGTATAAAAAAGAAGATAGCATTGCAAAGGCAAAAGTAAAAAGTTAAAAACAAAAAGTACGAGTTTTTAATTAACAATAGGGTACTAACTTTCTTATTCCTTATTTTTTGTTTCTTATTTCTTATTTACCGTCAGTAACTTTGCGGCAACTTATGCGCTTGATCAGGAACTGGATAATAGCAACCTTTATTCTTACTTTTTTAGTAATTATTGCCGGCGGTGTTGTACGCACAACCCATAGCGGGATGGGGTGCCCTGATTGGCCAACTTGTTTTGGCAGCTGGATACCACCCACCAATGCCTCTCAATTACCGCCTGATTTTGAAAAATATTTACGCAAGCAAGATATCGACCATACATTCAATGCATTCCATACCTGGATAGAATATATCAATCGTTTATCAGGCGCTTTGCTGGGATGGTTTGCCATCATACAGGTTGCATTGCTGTTTTTCAAAAGGGATATTTTATCTAAAGCATATAAACTATCATTGGCTTATTTAGCCGTTGTTATCATAACCGGACTTTTCGGAGCACTTATTGTTAAATTGAATTTAGCGAATGCTAGCATCTCGGTGCATTTGTTATTAGCTATTATATTATTGGAAATTCAGCTGGCAGTGCTGCTATCTTTTCAGTCGAAATTGTTTTCTATTCAGGTAGATAAAAAAGTAAAGCAACTAATTTTCGTCTTTCTGATCATTTTATTCATACAGGTAATATTAGGTACCCGTGTAAGAATGTATGTAGATGATGTTTCAAAAGCATTTCATTACGGCGACAGGGGTGAATGGCTGGCAGATAAACCCATTGGATTTTTAATACACCGCAGCTTTTCATGGATCGTATTACTATCCGCACTTTTCATGGGTTGGTATTGTAAAAATATTCTTGCCATACGCAATAAAGTATTCGTTTTAAATGTTACCATAGTGCTAAGTATGATAACAGGCATTATACTTTTTTACGCCGATATGCCTGCTGTGGCACAGCCAATACATTTGCTGCTGGCTAGCTTTGCTATTACGCAAACCATTTCCATTCTACTGCAATTAGGATCACAAAAAACTATTGTTACTGTTTAAGTTTACTGCTTAAATAAAAGTATCGCACAAAATATTTAGTGTCTTATTTTTTAGTACATTTAGGAAACGCTTTCTATAATGCGCCGGTTGCTAACTGACATCTATCACTCTTTTCCTATTCAATTACTGATTTTACATTTCCGTAAATACCAGATAATATTACTATTTTGGTTATTACTGGCAAGCACCATTAACAGTGGCTTTATGCAAAGCTTTGGTGCCGATGCTTTATTCTTTGTTCCTGAATACCTTGGTAATGTAAATGCATTAAGTGCCGCTATCATTGGTATTGCCATGGGTGTATTCTTTATGAGCTGGAACATTACAACTTTCATCCTGCACAGCAAAAGATTTAAATTTTTAGCTACCACCTCAAAACCATTTTTAAAATACTGTATCAATAATGCGATCATTCCGATAGCTTTTTTATTATTTTATTTGGTGCGTATGTTCAAGTTCAACATTCACAAAGAATTAATGAGTGTAGGCGATATCATGGCATTAGTAGGAGGGTTTATGGGCGGACTTACCTTACACATTGCTTTTTCATTGAGTTATTTTTTTGGTGCAGATAGAAGGATACTTAGAGAAATAACGCCGGTTGTTGAAAATGCAGAAGTTTTTAAAGCGCAATTTGATCCGGCAAAAAATCAACAGCCAGATGGATTTGGTTTAAAGGTTGGTTATTATTTGAGCACGCGCTTTAAATTGCGCAGGGCAAGGGTTGTCTCACATTACAATCAGGATTTTTTAGATAAGATCTTTAAGCGCCATCATTTTGCAGGAATGGTGGGTATTATGTTGGCCTTTGTTTTTTTGATAACGATCGGATTCTTTCTTGATTTTCGCTTTTTCCAGATACCTGCTGCTGCCAGTGTTATTATATTTTTTGCAGTGATGCTTTCTGTAATTGGCGCATTGAGTTATTTTTTAAAAAGCTGGGCAGTCTTATTTGTCATTTGCCTGGTGGCCATTTTAAATATATTATATAGTGCTAACATCATTGATCCACGCAATAAAGTGTACGGACTTAATTATAGTAATGTAAGTGATAGACCTCAGTACAATCAGGATGAGTTAGAAAGCTTATGTATGCCGGCTAAAATAGATTCCGATAAAGCCAATATGTTGCAAGTATTGAACAACTGGAAGAAAAAACAAACAACAGATAAACCTGTCATGATTTTTATCAATGTTAGTGGTGGTGGTTTACGTAGCGCTACGTTTGTAATGAATACTTTGCAAAGGCTGGATAGCATTAGTAACGGAGAATTAATGCAACATACTTTTTTGATCAGTGGAGCAAGTGGCGGAATGTTGGCTGCTACCTATTATAGAGAACTATATCGGTTAAAAGGAAAAGGCCAGGATATAGATCTTGCCGATAAGCATTATACTAATAATATTACAGAAGATCTGTTGAACCCTATTTTTTCTTCTATGATCGACAGGGATATTTTTTCGCCGGCACAAAAATTCTCTGTTGGCAATTACCGCTACATTAAAGACAGGGGATATGCTTTTGAAGAAAAACTAAAAGATAATACAGATGGCATTTTAAATACGCAAATAAAGGATTATGCAGCGGATGAAAGATCAGCAACTATCCCTATGATCATTTACAACTCTGTTGTTACAACAGACGGGCGTAAATTATTGATCGGTACACAACCACTTAGTTTTATGATGAAGCCTGCTGCTTTTGCAAACGACAGCAATATCATGCCAGATGGAATTGATTTTGCGGCTATGTTCGCTAAGCAAGATCCAATGAATGTACGGGTATTAACTGCTTTGAGAATGAATGCAACCTTCCCATACATATTACCAAATGTATGGTTGCCTACAGAGCCGATCGTAGATGTAATGGATGCGGGATTGAGAGATAATTTCGGACAAGAAACAACCCTGCGTTTTATCGAAAATTTTAATGATTGGATACAGAAAAATACAGGTGGTGTAATCATTCTTCAAATTCGCGATAGAATAAAAGATGGCTGGCAAAGCCCTTTAGAAAATGGTTCGATCACGGATATCATTACCAAACCCGGTACCATACTGCAACACAACTGGTATAAATTTCAGGATTACACACAAACAGACCAGTACAGTTATTTAAAAGATTCAACAACCAATATTCACCGCATCACGTTTACCTATCTTCCTAAAAATGAAGATATGAGTGCGGCATTGAATTTTCATTTAACAGCTGCCGAAAAACAAGATGTGATCGCGTCTTTTAATACATCGCCTAACCAGGCAATGCTCCAAAAATTATTGAAGTTGTTGAAATAGACTTTGTCGCTAATCGGCCAATAAAGATATGCCGCTGAAGTGTGCGACGCAACGATGTTGAATAAAGAACAAGGGCTGATAAACAAAAATAATTTTATTTATCAGCCCTTGATATATGTTGTAGTAAGTACTTATTAAAAAACGTGGTCCTGCATTTCTGCCGCTTCTCTCATCGCAACTTCGTCAAATATAGATTCTTTGTTAGCGATCGCTTCTCTCAACACATCATTGATAGTAATAACGCCTCTGAATGCTTTGTTGTCAAATGCAAGCAGGTAGCGCGTTTTATGACTGTTTAATAATTGCATGCATTTTTCAACGCTTTCATGAAGATCAACTACCGGTAACGACGTGCTCATTACTTCGCTAACAGGACAGCTATCGCTATGCAAACCTTTTAAAATTACATTTCTGCTATAATCTCTTTCAGAAAAAATACCGCTAAAATTATTGTCTTTCATAACGATCAAATAACTAAGGTTAACCGAGTTCATCATTTGCAAAGCTTCAATAACTTTTGCATCAGGACTGATCGTATTAAACGCAGGAGATTTACTCTCTAAGATATCTGTAACAGTACGCATGTGAGTATATATTTAGGTTATAAATTACTATTTATGAATGATAAAATTGTGAGAAGTAGCAAGTAGTAAAAGCATTTTAATCGTTAAGTATTTTTATTTGTCTTGATACCGGCTTTCGTTTTTTATAGCAGCATCGTTGCGTCGCAATCACGTCATCGGCATACCATTGGGCAGCTGAGGCCGTCTGTTTCAAAGTTAACAATTATATTGAAACAACCTACAACTTCCAGCTGAATATTATGGCTGTAAAAGCCTGAAGGCATTGGGTACAACTTCAATGGTTAAAAGCCCGGAACTAACCGCCGGATCACCATCAATATGCAAAGGCGCATGCGAAGGATTGCCGATCGTTAGCTTGTCCGTTTGAAAGTATAAGATATCTTTTTTGTGGAAATTACTGTTTTTGTAATAGTCTATTTTTCCGGCAAAAATATGCTTCATAAGCGCAGAGATCATTTTGATTTTACTCATTTTCTTTACGATCACGATATCCAATAAACCATCGTTCAGGGTAGCTTTGGGTGCTATTGTAACATTATTGCCGAATTGGTTGCCGTTGGCAATACTGATAAAATAAGCTTCTACAGTAAATTGGGTGTCTGGAGTAGTTATTTCAAAATGATATGGCTTTGCTTTGATGAAGTTCTTTGAGCTTTGTTGCATGTAGGTTAGCAAACCTCTTTTTGATTGTTTGGCAAAATCATGCGCTACCTGTGCATCAAAACCTAGTCCGGATAACATGCAGCTGAATCTGCCATTAATTAAAAGCGAATCAATAAAGGCAGACTTACCTGTAAAGATAATTTCCAAAGCCTTGGTTGCGCCTCTTGGGATCTTAGCAGCAAAAGCCAATCCATTCCCCGAACCCATCGGCACAATACCAATATTTACAACAATGTTGATCAGCGCATTTGCTACCTGGTTCACTGTTCCATCTCCACCGCAAATAACAATATCTGTTACCTGCTCAGAAGCTATCTTCTCTCTCAGAAAATCATAATTAGCTTCTCTATTGGTGGGTAATATTTGAAAAGGAATATTAGCTGCCTGTGTTTTTTCTTCGATCATTTTCAGCAAAAAGGCTTTGCCTTTGGTGCCGGAAATGGGATTAATTAAATAGATGATTTTTCGCTGCATAATGATTATTCGCTACACTGCAAGATTACCCAAAATAATTGGTCCGCACACAATTACAATTGCAAAAAATTAGCCAACTAAGTATCTTTGCGGCCAATGGGACAAAAGAAATTAAAACGTTTTGCGGAGATAAAAACATTTGCCAATGTATTGGAGAAACCGGAGAATATGCAGGGCAAATGGAGTGGTTTTTTTAAGAATGATAATCCTTTGGTTTTAGAACTGGCTTGCGGCAGGGGAGAATATACTGTTGGCTTATCAAGATTGTACCCCGGTAAGAATTTTTTGGGAGTAGATATAAAAGGAAACAGGATCTATATCGGCGCAAAAAAATGCCTGGATGAAAAATTGACAAACGGGGCTTTTCTTCGTACACAAATAGAAATGCTACCGCTCTATTTTAATAAAGAAGAGGTGGATGAAATATGGATCATTTTTCCTGATCCGCAGTTGCGTACATCTCATGCAAAAAAGCGGTTAACACATCCTCGTTTTTTAAGATTGTATCAGCAACTCCTCAAACAGGATGGCATCATACACTTAAAAACAGATTCTCCAAAATTATACGCGTTTACCAAAAGAGTAATTGAACTGTACGGCTTAATAAAATTGGATGATTGTGATGATGTGTATCATAAAAGCAACAAGGAAGAATTAAAAATAAAAACACATTACGAAGGATTGGATATTGCCCAAAGCAATAAAATATTTTACCTCCAATTTAAATTACCTGCAACAATTGTTGATATCGATGAACAATTACAGGAAGAATTAAAAATGACAGAAGTTGAATAACGAACTCATTGAAGGAGAAGATTTTTATTACAATGAAGACGGGCTGTTCGTTTTCACCGAAAAATATCATTTAAATAAGGGCTTTTGTTGTGGTAACGGATGTAAACATTGTCCGTATGATTTTATAAATGTTCCAGAGCCAAGACGAAGCGAATTGTTATCTTTAAAGCAAGATGAAAAAGGAAATAAAAAAAGTAACAAAAGGCCAAACTGCAAAACCTAAAGAAGAAAAGCCTCGCATTAAAGGCGAAGCTAAAGAATATTCTTTTTTTCAGGATGTGTTTGATGTGGTAAGGCAGATCCCAAAAGGAAGAGCAACTTCTTATGGCGCTATTGCTAATTATATCGGTACTAAATTATCTGCACGGATGGTTGGCTGGGCAATGAATTCGGCGCATATCGTTACGCCAAAAGTGCCTGCACATCGGGTGGTAAATAGAAACGGTATGCTTACTGGCAGGCACCATTTTCCTACATCAACAATGATGGAAGAATTGTTAGTGAAAGAAAAGATCAAAGTAAAAGATAATACGATCATCAATTTTGAAAAAATATTCTGGGATCCTGCACAAGAGCTTACCTTGTAATACAATTAAAACAAATAACTCAGCAAATCAATAATGGAAACAGTTCAGGGAAAAATAACTTTTATACACCACGAGAAGCAATACGCTACCATTGAGTATACGCAAAACGGTAAAACGAAAACGATCAACGGTAATATTTCAGAGAAAGAACAACTGCGTTTAAAAGAACAAAAGATCATTCAAAAGATCCACCACTATAATATTGGTGACGAAGTAAGTTTTATTGTTGCTTTATCTGCCAGGGGCGATAAACAAGTCGCGGATTGTATGCAATTTCTTTTCAACAACGAATTAGATAATATTATCAATAAAGCAAACATTGAAAATAGGTTAGTTGGCTACCTTAAAAAAGTGGAAGATGATTATTTTGTAAAAGAAACGAGCAGTTATATTTTATTCCCCCTTATTTTATCTCCCTGGGAAATAAAACCGCAAACTATAAAAGTAAATGAACCGGTATTTTTTAAGTTAGATAATTTAAAGAAAACAGGAAAGCATACAGCTTCTATGTTTAGAAGCGAATACATCCCTGAGTATTTATCAGCGATGAATCATTTTAGAAAGAAGACTACTGTTACTGCTACCGTTTATAATGTAAGTCCGCATGGGATCTACGTCGATGTCATTGGCAATAAAATTCAGGCAAAGCTTCCTGCGGATGAAAGCACAAGCGATATTAAAATTGGTGACAAGCTGCCGGTACTAATTACCTACTTAAGCGGCTTGAAAATTATAATTGAAAAAGCGGGATCATAATTCTTCTGATTCTTTATCAGTTAGTTGTAACTGAAATTTTACTTTATCTTTTGCAGGGGATAACATTACAAAAGTTAATATCAATGCACCTGCTAAAAATAAGAATGAATAATCACCGGTCAGCATAAATCCGCTGATACTAAAAAGACAAGACAATTCTATCAAGGCCCATTGAATGATACAGGCAACGCGGTAAGTATATAATTTCTTGGAAACACTTTCTTTCGTTCCTATAACAGAGCTGATACGATTCTTAAAGATCAGGTTACCGATAATAAATCCACCAACAGAAAGTAATACAGAAATTAATTGTAAAGGCTTTTCTAATTGTTTTTGATGCGGCACAAACAGGCCGGCATATACTAGATAAAAAGCCATTGCTGCGAATATAATTTGTCCGGCTGCAAATGCTTTGTGCATTGTATTTAATGCTTTTATATGAGCGGCCGGGGTTTCATCGATCATCATAGGAAAGGATTTTAATTATAATAAGGGCTGATCATTACATAAACAATCACTCCCGTAACTGCTACATAGAACCAAAGCGGCCAGGTAACTCTTACCAGCTTTTTATGTTGTTCGTATTCACCAGTTAAAGCACGATATGCCGTGAATAGAACGAATGGCAAAATGATAGCTGCCATTGGAATATGCGTGATTAAGATAATATAGTAAAGTATACGGGCGTTCCCGGCAGCAGCTTTTTCATCCGGACTTAAGATACCATCATGGTTAAGGTCGCCGAATTTTGTTTCGCCTGCAAATAAATGATGGCAGATATAAGAAACAAGAAATAATACGGATAGCACAATTGCTGTCAGCATTATTTTTTTATGCAATTCATATTTTTGTTGCTTAGCTGCAATTAATCCTGCGATCAATAATAAGGCAACTATTGAATTGATGATGGCGTTTACTAATGCAAATACATGCACATTAAATCCAAGGTTCAATTTTAATTTAAATTCACTTAAAAAAGCAACCGCTGCAAATACTACAATTGAAACGATCCATATTAATAGTTTTGCTTGCTTATCATTTTTCTGTAACGAAGGTTCTGGTAACATAAATTCTATAACTGTTTTTTGTTTTAACTTCTCTCAAATAATTCATTCAAAAAATCGCCGAAAGTTCTTTTTTTATCTTTCTCTAACATTAGTAAAGGGATATCTCTAACTAGCTTGGCTTGCTCTAAAGTATCAAAGCCATTGTACCATCCTCTTACAACACGGTCTCTATCTAATAAAAAGAAATCTTCTGTATGGATGAATGCGGTATCAATATCTGTATCGGCTACACTTGCTTTCAACTCATGTAATCCAAAATCATAAATAACTTTTCTATCGCCGGTTAAGAACCACCAACTATCCTGGTTTGAAGTATAATGGTCGGCAAATTTTCTTAATTGTGGTACAGAATCATGATCAGGATCAATGCTAATTGATAAAAATTGAACAATGCTATCATTCGAATTTGGAAATGACTTTTGTAAGCGCGCCATTGATCTAGCTAGGCCAGGACAAACAGCCGGACAACGGGTAAAAAAGAAATCGACTACCAGTATCTTTCCTTTTAAAGAATCAAGCGTAACTGTTTTTCCTAATTGATTGATGAGGGTTATATTTTTCGCCTGATGCCAGAAGGTATCAGTGATTGTTTTGCCGTTATCCTGTCTTACAGCTACGCTATCATAAAAATAACGGGGAGGCATTTGTGTATCTCGCTCGCTATAATATTTTACCAAATAATAGCCTGTAAAGGGCATAACGACTGCCAGTAATATTCCTAAAATCGCATTTCTGTTCATGTTAGTTTTGGGCTAGTCCTTAACGAAAAAACCACTGCAAAGGTGCAATGGTTTTGGCATATAAAGTAGTTAATTATTAATTATTCTTTTACCGGCGCTACTTGTTCAGTAGGAGCATCTGCCGGTCTGTTATAACGGTTGCGTAATTCTTTCCAGCTATTACCGTCTACTAAGAAAGCCGTGATGAACCAAATAAATAAGCAAAGCGGAACAACGATCGTCATGATCAGATTCCTTACTTCTTCACCTAAATGCATGAATACAGAAACGATATAATAAGCTTTCGCTAAAGTTAAAATACAAACCATGCCTTTAAAAGCCAATACAAGTGTCGGCTGAGCACCTTCTCCGCCTAATTTAATATTGTAAATTGTTAAACCGATTGATAATTCTATAATTGTCAGAACAGATAATAGAATAAATACTTTCCATATTTTTTTTGTGTCCTCAGCGTGTGCAGGAACAAAAGTAATTTCGGGTGATATTGGAGTATGTTCGCTCATATAAATGCTAATTTTTTAAATGCTCAATTTTATTTTTTGGTTGATTATACAAGATAAAAGCAAAGGAATACAAATACCCATACCAGATCCACAAAATGCCAGTATAGCCCTGCTTTTTCGATCATTTCATAATGTCCTCTCTGATCAAAATGCCCCAGCTTAGTTTTGATATACATTACGATATTGATGATAACACCACTGAATACGTGAAAACCATGGAACCCTGTAATTTCAAAGAAGTAGCTACCGAATGCAATTGGTCCTGGTGTATGTACTAACTGACCGTTGAACATTACTTCAGGCCCGAAAGGGTTATGTGAAACAGTTGTGTTCCAATGTTCAATTACACCATTCACTAAAACAGGATGTTCACCTGTTAATAAGTGATGCCATTCCCAAGCCTGACAGCTTAAAAAAGCAGCCCCGCCAATGATCGTTAATATCATGTAGTTCTCAACACCTTTACGATTCATGTTATGCCCTTCGTGCACAGCCAATACCATCGTAACAGAACTGAAGATCAAAATAAATGTCATCAAACTTACAAATGCCAAAGGCAGGTTGTGCCCTTCTGCAAATGGAAACGAATTGAACACCTTGTTAGGATCCACCCAAAAATTCTGACTGAACCTAAGGGTACCATAGCTGATAAGGAATGCACCAAAAGTAAATGCGTCACTCATTAAAAAGTACCACATCATTACTTTACCATAGGTTGCATTGAATGGGCTTCTGCCACCACTCCACCATTTTGTTCCTTGTTGTGCTGTTGCTGTAGACATATAAAAAATTCTAAGTTTTTAGTTTTGGTCCTTATTAAAGAACCTGAACTATCGTATCATTATTAAAAAAATCAAAAGATAGATCCATAAAAAATCTACGAAATGCCAGTAGGTACTTACTACCTCAACCGGCACGATATCGTAACTTTTTACTTTAGTATTGAATGCCTTTGCAAACAAAACCAATAAAGCAATTATTCCACCGATCACATGCAGTCCATGCAGTCCAACAATGATGTACATAAAAGAAAGCGATACATTTCTTTGTAGCGTTAATCCCTTTGCCCACAATTCACTGAAACCTAAAAACTGCAATCCTATAAAAAGAACTCCTAATATTAAAGTAACAACAACTAAGCTTCTGTACTTAGCCATTTCTCTTTGTTGAAAAGCATTTTGTGCCATCCACAAAGTAATACTACTTATCATGATCACCGCAGTTGAATACCAGAATACAATTGGTAATTCAAAAGAGAACCAGTTAGCCTGATTACGTTTAACAATGTACGCACTTGTTAAGCCTGCAAACATCATTATAATACTTGCAAGACCAACCCAAAGGGTAAACTTATGCGGGTGTATTCTTTTTCTTTGTTCCATTACCACTGTACTCATTCAACTGTTTGTGTATTGTTAAACAATTCTATTAGCAAATAATGCTAACAGAACGATCATCAAATAAAAATAAGAACTGAACATTACCATTCTTGCACTCTTCACATCCATATTTCTAAATAGAATGATACTCTTATAAACCATCCATAAATTACATCCTATCAAGATCCACATGCTCGTCATACCTGCCATACCTACGAAATAAGGCAGTAAGCCAACCGGTATCATTAAGGAGCTGTAGATGATACATTGCAGAGCGGTAAATTTTGTAGGCCCCTGATCGCCCGGCAATAATTTAAAACCTGCTGTTGTATAATCTTTATGTGCCAGCCAGGCAATTGCCCAAAAATGCGGGAACTGCCAAAGGAACTGTATACCAAATAATATCCATCCGCCCAACCAGATAACAGGATGATCACCAAAAGCGGCTACCCATCCGATCAAGCAAGGCAATGCACCGGGAACTGCACCAACCAATACTGCAATAGAATTAACTTTTTTAAGTGGCGTATAAATAAAGCCATATAAAAACAAACTGAATAATCCTATCAATGCACTTTGGTAATTGAACCAATACCACAAGATGAATACACCCAAAGCTCCGGTAATGATCGCAAAAATGGTTCCTTCTGCAGGACTCATTCTGCCACTTGCCACCGGGCGTTTTGCTGTGCGCATCATCATTGCATCGGTATCTTTTTCAATTACTTGGTTAACGGCATTCGCCGATCCGGTAATTAACATACCTCCAACAAAAAGTAAAAGAACTGATATTATTTTTGACCGGTCGAAATTTGCTTCATTCGGCGCGATCAAAAAACTTACAACAGTACTAAACACCACCATGAAACTTAAAGTGAACTTGATCAGTTGAAAATAATCTTTCACTTTACTTGCCAATGCAAACGAGTTTGAATTAGCTATGGTATTTGTGTCTTGCTGCATCCTTTCAAAAATCTTTATTTATTTATCTCCTCAACTTCTCTTACACAAATTATTTACAATACTGATACTCTAGTGATGGCTTTCATTCGCACCAATCGGTTCGGTTTGCGGAATGAATTCTCTTCCATCTTTACCGTAATCATATGCACCACGGAAAACTTCAGGAATTTCTCCAGGCCAGTTACCATGACCAGGGTGAAGTGGTGTTGTCCACTCTAATGTATTAGCGCCCCAAGGATTCGTTGATCTAACTTTTCTTCCTTTGAAAATGCTATAGAAAAAGTTGAATACAAATAATAACTGCGTAGCAAAAACAACCATCGCAACAAAGCTGATGAACTGGTTCAGGCCTGCAAACATTTTAAATGATTCCCAACCTGTGTAATCATAATAACGGCGAGGCATACCGGCTAAACCTTCGTAGTGCATTGGCCAGAAGATCAAATAAGCACCAGTGATCGTTACCCAAAAATGGATATACGCTAAAGTGTTATTTAAATAACGGCCGTACATTTTAGGATACCAGTGATACACACCTGCAAACATTCCAAAGAAAGAAGCCACACCCATTACAATATGGAAATGCGCGACAACAAAGTAAGTATCATGTAAGTGAATATCTAAAGCAGAGTTACCTAAGAAGATACCAGTTAAACCACCGCTGATAAAGAAGCTAACGAAACCGATAGCAAACAACATAGCAGGAGTAAAGCGAATATTAGCGCGCCATAAAGTAGTTAACCAGTTAAATACTTTGATAGCAGATGGCACCGCGATCAACAATGTAAGCAGTACAAAGAATGCACCTAGGAATGGATTCAATCCTGTTACAAACATATGATGCGCCCATACAAGGAAGGCCAATATCGCGATAGCGAACATAGAACCAACCATTGCCATATAACCGAAAATTGGTTTGCGGCTATTTACAGAAAGAATTTCAGAAGACATACCCATTGCCGGAAGTAAAATGATATATACTTCTGGATGACCCAGGAACCAGAATAAATGCTGGAATAAGATCGGGCTACCACCTTCGTTTGGTAATATTTTTCCGTTGATAACGATATCACTTAAGAAGAAACTTGTACCTAAGTTTCTATCAAACAATAATAAGATTGCACCTGATAATAATACCGGGAAAGAAAGAACGCCTAATACAGCAGTGAAGAACAATGCCCAGATAGTTAGAGGCATTCTTGTCATGCTCATACCTTTTGTACGTAGGTTCAAAATAGTAGAGATATAATTAAGGCCACCTAAAAGTGAGCTTACAATAAACATTGCCATGCTCAATAACCATAGATCCATACCAATTTTAGAACCTTGTGATGCATCACCCAAAGCACTTAATGGCGGATAGATCGTCCAGCCACCTGCAGCAGGACCAGTTTGTACAAATAATGAAGAGAACATAATGATCGAAGCTAAAAAGAAGAACCAGTAGCTTAACATATTCAACATCGGAGATGCCATATCTCTTGCACCGATCTGCAATGGAATTAAGAAGTTTGCGAACGTACCGCTTAAACCTGCAGTTAATACAAAGAATACAAGGATAGTACCATGCATTGTTACCAGTGCATAATAAAATTCAGGTTGTATTTTACCACCCTTTGCCCAATGGCCTAAAAGGTCTTCTAATATTGGAAAATGTGAATCGGGATAGCCTAATTGTAAACGGAACAATACAGAAAATAATCCTCCGATCATGGCCCAAATGATACCAGTTATTAAGAACTGCTTGGATATCATTTTGTGATCCATACTAAAAACGTACTTGCTTATAAACGTTTCGTGATGGTGATGTTCTCCATGCGCATCATCGTGTGTGGCATGTACATCTGCGTGTAAGGTTGTTTCGCTACTCATAATCTTTTACTATTTATCGATACTAATAATAACTACTAATTGTTCAATGCTACTGCTGGTGTTGCTGCTTTTGTGCTGTCAGATCCTGCTGCCGGGTAAATGGTAGAGTATTCTGATTTTTGTGTGCTTAACCATTTTTCGTAATCTGCTTCGCTTTCAACAATGATAACGCCTCTCATAGAAAAATGCCCTTTACCACACATCTGATCGCAACTGATCTCATATACAAAGTTTGGATCACCCGAACGTACTTTCATTTCTTCAGTTGTATATAAAGGAGTAAACCATAATGTTGTTGGAATGCCTGGAACAGCATCCATCTTCATTCTGAAATGAGATAGACCAACATCGTGAATAACATCCTGAGAGTTGATCACGAATTTGATCGGCTTGCCAACCGGCATATGCACTGTTCCTGAAACATGAATATCATCACGGCTTGCAGGATCGCTAAAATCAACACCTAAGCTGTTAGCGCCTTTAGTTAGTTTATAATCTTTTTTACCAAGGATACCGTCTGGTCCCGGATAACGGAATTCCCATCCGAACTGATGACCTGTTACTTCAATAACGATCGCATCTTTAGGCGCTTCACCAGTTATTTTGAACCAATATTTTAGACCAAATACAACCAATACAGTTAAGAAGATAGCCGGTACGGTCGTCCAAAGCAATTCTAATTTAGTATTGTGCGGAAAGTAGAAAGCCTTACGATCATCTCTTTCCTGGTATTTAAATGCGAACCAGAACAACAATGCTTGTGTAATAACGAATACAACACCCGTTACACCGATCGTGATGTACAACATCAAATCGATCTTCTGACCCATTTCTGAAGCAGCCCCTTGCGGGAACAATGTTTTTCCGTAGAACATATCATTACACCACCATACACCGATCAAACCAAACACCAAAAAGGCGATCAGCAAGAAGGCATTGATCTTGTTATTTTGTTTACGCGTTTGATCCTCACCCTTTAGTACGCTTACGTATTCACTAGCTTTCGCGATCTGAAAAATGACTATAAAAATCATTACCAGGATAGCTATCAACAAATAATCAGTCATGATGCAAAGTTATTTTCTGTAATTATAATTCTTAAAAAAATTCATTTATTGAGCCCAACAGTAGTACTACTATAAGCTGCATTGGCGTCGCACATTTCATCGATCTGCAACTATAAACATTATATTCTCACTGATCAATCATCACATCTCCCAATCAAATAATCGACTATGTATGGTGTATCATACTTTCTTTTAAGAAAGGATGATTTTTCATTGTCATTGGATTGCTTGATAAATAAACACCCACTCTCCACATGATGATACCAACAAACAATGCGGCGATACCAAATTCAAAAGGCATTAGCTCTGCGTGGCCACCTAATGTACCAGGCATCACCATTTGCCAGAAATCTAACCAGTGACCAAAGATGATCAGGATAGCCATAAAGGTTACCATTGTCCAGTTACGCTTAACGGCTTTCTTCATCAATATCAATAAAGGAGCAGCAAAGTTCAATATTAAGTTTACGAAGAAGATACCACGGAAAGGGCCTTCAACTCTTATTTTAAAGTAAGTTGTTTCTTCAGGAATGTTAGCGTACCAGATCAACATGTATTGATCAAACCATAAGTATGTCCAGAAGATAGAGAACGCAAACATGAACTTACCTAAGTCATGTAAATGCTCATCAGTAACATATTCTAATTGGCCCTGATTTTTCAGATACACAACAAAAATTGCGATCAATGATAAACCAGATACAAACGAACTAGCAAAAGTGTACCAGCTAAACATGGTGCTGTACCAATGAACATCAATGCTCATTAACCATAACCAGGGAATAACAGATCCAACAGTTAAACCAAATATTACTGTATAAACAGAAGCAATAGTTATGTTTTTACCCATCCATGTTTTTGCTGCTTCGTAATCCATTTGCCCGTTCTTATCGCTTTCTAAACTTAGTGAGCGCATTTTTTTACCTAGTAACCACCAGGCTAAAATTGTTACAGCAGAATAGAAAGTAAAGAAACCAGGGTTTAAGAAACCGCTTTTACCTTGTATTATTTTATCACCAGCTACGATGCTTTTATCAGCCCAAGGATAAATATCTCCGCGATGACCCATTACAATTGCCATTACAACAATAAAACAGATCAGACCTAAAACAGGCACTACACTCGAAATCGCTTCCGGCACACGGCGAAAAGCTACCTGCCATCCACCCATCGCTAAAGTAGTGAAACAGATAAAGAACATACTAGCGTTCACTATCAATAAAAAGAACACGCTGTTCTGTAATAACACAGCCCAGAAACGTGTACTATCAATATGATCACCGTTTACAGAAGGTGTAAAAGGATGGAATGCTATTAAACCATACAGCAATGCTATAATACCGACTACGATAAGACCGATAGTCCATTTTTTGTAACTGCTTGGTAATTCGAAATTCTGATTCATCTAAGCTTTATTTTGAGTGATGCTTTATTATTTTGTTGCTGTTGCTGTACTGTCTGCTGCAGGTTTTGGCTGCAATGTTCTGATATAATGAATGATCATCCAACGTTGTTGTCTGCTTAACTGAGACGCATAACTTCCCATATTATTTTTACCGAAGTTGATACTGTGAAACATTGTTCCGTCAGCCATATCAATATACTTCTGTTGTGTAAAGTTTGCGATACCACCGATCTTAGAAGATAAAGGGCCATCTGCTTTTCCATCGGCACCATGACAAATAGCACAGTTGATATTAAATAACCTTGATGCTTCTGCGCTATCAGCTGTATTTAAAGCAGGCATTGGATTTTTAACCGATGCGCTCATTGCATAACCAGCAGAATCGTTCGTATATGGGTAAGGCATTAGGTCGCCTCTTCTCATAGTACCCTCAACCGGCATACGATTGTAATATATTTCTTCTCCGATCTTAGCGCTGTCATCTGTAAAAACAGTAGAGTCTAATGCTGCATAAGTTTCAATGGCACGACTGTACGCCATATCTGGCATGTACACTTTACCTGGTTCACGTTTGCTGTCAATGCTACAGCCTGTCATCACGGCTGCAACACCTGTAATGGCCAGTACTAAAACGGTTATGATGGTATTTTTTTTCATTTCAGTTTTATAAATTCTATAAAATCAGTTTACTCTAATTGGTCTTGTATTAATAGCCTAATTCTTCGCTGTATAATTTTTGTTCTTTATCGTATGTTCCGATCCACCATCCAGCTTCTGCATTTTGTACATTGATTTCTTTAGCACCTGCTTTTTCTAAAAAAGCTGCTACTTCCGTCTCGCTTGTTTTATCTGTACACTCGATCACCATTGTAAAAAGGTCATCAGTAGATTTAGGATTGAAAACATGTTTTTTTACAAATGGCGCCAACTGGCACAGGTAACAAAAAGTAAGTACCATACCAACCGCTGCAAATAATACTGTTAACTCAAATGTAATAGGTATCCAGGCTGGCAATGCAAAGTGTGGTTTACCACCAATATTCAAAGGCCAGTCTTTAACCAATATCCAGCTGATGCAGCTTAATGCTGTTGTAGTACCGGTAATACCGTAAATGAAGCCTGCAGTATGTAAACTCGTTTCTCTTAAACCCATTGCATGATCTAAACCATGAATAGGAAAGGGCGTGTAAACATCATGGATCTTGTAACCGGCACGGCGAACATTCTTCACCGCAGGGAACAAAACGTTTTCGTCATCAAAACTTCCTACCACAAATTTTTTGAAAGCCATATTAATATCAATTATTAATTATCAATTAGTATTCTAGTGTGCGTGTTCTACTTCTTCTAAATAAAATTTTTCTGAATCTTCTTTTTCTATATCAGTCATTTTCACTTTGTAACCTTCACCTGCAGTTTTCAAGATACTCTTGATCTCAGCAACAGCGATCACAGGGAAATATTTAGAGAATAAGAAGAAGCATGTAAAGAACAACCCGAACGTACCAACATAGAATCCGATCTCATAGATAGAAGGGCTGTAGTAAGTACTCCAAGATGATGGTAAGTAATCTCTGTAAGTAGAAGTAACGATAATTACAAAACGCTCGTACCACATACCTACGTTCACCACAATACTCATGAAGAAAGTGAAAGGAATATTTCTTCTTAATTTTTTGCTCCAGAATAACTGCGGAGAAACCACGTTACAGAACATCATTAAATAATAGCTCCATCCATAAGGACTAAATAAATTCACACGGTTCTGACTGAATGCATACCACTCGTAAGGATTTTGTCCGTACCACGCGATGAATAACTCTGTGATATAGGCTACACCTACAATAGAACCTGTCAATACAATTACTTTATTCATTGCTTCAATATGGCCCAATGTGATATAATCGTCTAATGCAAATACTTTTCTTAAGATGATCATCAGTGATTGCACCATGGCAAATCCACTGAATATCGCACCAGCAACGAAGTACGGAGGGAAGATCGTTGTGTGCCAACCTGGGATGACTGATGTCGCAAAGTCAAAAGATACGATCGTATGTACAGAAAGTACAAGAGGGGTACTTAAACCTGCTAACACCAATGATAAACTTTCGTGACGTTGCCAGTGCTTAGTGCTACCACTCCAGCCGAATGCCGCAACACCGTAGAACATTTTACGGAATTTAGTTTTTGCTCTGTCTCTTACAGTTGCCAGATCAGGCAACAAACCAGTGTACCAGAATAAAAGAGAAACAGTAAAATAAGTTGATATCGCAAATACGTCCCAAAGTAGCGGAGAGTTGAAGTTAACCCATAAAGGTCCGCGCGTATTAGGATAAGGCATTACAAAGAAAGCCATCCATACACGGCCCATGTGCCAGATAGGAAACTGGCCAGCACACATTACAGCAAAAATTGTCATCGCTTCCGCAGCACGGTTAACACCTGTTCTCCAGCCCTGACGGAATAATAATAAGATCGCAGAGATCAAGGTTCCGGCATGCCCGATACCTACCCACCATACGAAGTTGGTGATATCCCAACCCCATCCAATAGTTTTATTCAAGTTCCACTGGCCAATACCGTAAGTAACCTCACGATACACGCTATAACCACCCAAACAAAGCAATATAACACTGGTATAAAAACCAATGTACCATAAACGGCTTGGCTTCATTTCAATGGGGCGAATAATGTCTTCCGTTACCTGGTGGTAATCTTTAACACCATCTACCAATGGTTCCCTTAATTGTGATTCGTACTTTAATAATGACATATCTTTCTAAGTTAAAAGTGAAAAGTCAAAAAGCTAAAAGTTGTGCTTTGAGCAGATCTGTTTTCTCTTTTTATTTTTAATTATTACTTACTTATTTTTTGTACCCGGCATTTGTTCTTTGTTCAGCTTCAGTGGCGTCGCACATTTCATCAATGCACTCTTATCATCATATTTTCAAATCATCACATCACCACATCATCACATCACCAAATCAACTAAGCTTCTGCTTTTGCATTAGTAACTTCTCTTTCCGTATTCTTGAATTTAACCATGTAGTTAACATTCGGCAATACGTGTAGTTGCTCTAATACATAGAAATTACGGTGTTCTTCTTTTCTGATCTTAGCAATATCACTTTCAGCATCATTCACATTACCGAATACGATACTGTTAGTAGGACAAGCCTGTGCACAAGCTACTTTCACGTTACGAACCATTGAAGGATCCTGCGCTTTTTTTGCAGCTAGTTTGCTATCCTGTAAACGTTGTACGCAGAAAGAACATTTTTCCATCACACCTCTTGAACGAACCGTTACATCCGGGTTTAACACCATTCTTGTAAGGTCATCATTCATTTGCATTACTACATCGTTAATATCAACTCCTAGTAATGGTTTTTGGTTATCAGGGAAACTATCTGCACCAGTGAAATCTAACCAGTTAAAGCGACGAACTTTAAAAGGACAGTTGTTAGCGCAATATCTTGTACCGATACAACGGTTATAAGCCATTTGATTTAATCCTTCGCTGCTATGGTTAGTAGCGGCAACCGGACAAACGTTCTCACAAGGAGCATTATCGCAATGTTGACATAACATTGGTTGGAAAACAACATCCGGATTTTCCATATCGCCCGTGAAATAACGATCGATACGCAACCAGTGCATTTCATGCGCTCTCTGAACTTGAATTTTACCTACAACACTCACGTTATTTTCAGCTGTACATGCTACAACGCAGGCGCTACAACCGGTACAAGTATTCAAATCGATGCTCATGCCCCATTTGATACCCGGTCTTTCCTGATTTGATTTGTTATAGATAGATGCATCTTCTCTGTAAGATTTGTCAACATTTGTTCTATCAGAACCATAAGGAAGCAACTTCAATCTTTCTGCCGTCGGCTCTTCTAAAACAGCTTCAGGATTTGCAATGAAAGATGATAGAGATGTTTCATAAACAACAGGGCGATGTTCAGATGAACCATGAACCTGTGTTTGTGCTAATGGATAGGTGTTAGCAGTTTCAACCGCTGTAGCAACAGCAGCATAAGCAAAACCGGTACCATCAAAGCTAACCCAAGGGAAAGCATTTTGACCCGCACCAGCTGCAGCTCTACCGATGTAATCAGCTGTTCTGTCTTTATCAATACTTTGTCTGCCGTAACCTAATGCAACCGCAATAACATTTGGATGAATACCAGGGATGATTAAAGCCGGTAATTCAAGTGCAATGCCGTTAACAGTAACAGAGATCGTTGGCTTCTCTGGCGTTACTTCATATTTATCTCCCTGGCGCTGGTTATGCAAGACATCAAGTCCTAACAAAGTTTTCGCTAATGCAGGGCTTATTAAAGCATAGTTATCCCAGGTTACTTTAGAGATAGGATCAGGTAATTCCTGTAACCATGGGTTATTAGCCTGGCTACCGGTACCGATAGATATTTTTTGATACAATACAACTTCAATATCACCACCTTTTACAGCAGTTGCTTTTGAAGCGGCAGCAGCTACACCCGCAGCGCTGAATGTTACTGTACCGATAGCAGGAGCAGAAGCAGGTTCTACAACACCATCTTGTAATGCTTTATCGTATGCATCTGCACCACCGTTTAATTTAGCGGTCCAGTATGTTTTAAAGTAAGTTTCGTAATCAGTTGCATTACCGCTCCATTTCAACAAAGAAGTTTGGAAAGCCCTTGTTTTGAATAATGGGTTGATAGTTGGCTGTATCATGCTATAGTAGCCGGTCTTAGGCTCAGCATCACCCCAGCTTTCCAACCAATGGTGAGAAGGAATAACATATTTACAAAGCTCTGTTGTTTCATTCATCGTTGCGTTGAAAGAAACAGTTACAGGAACTTTCTTGATTCCATCTATGAATTTTTTACTGTCGTAATAATTGTAGGCAGGGTTAGTAGCAATGATGAACAAAGCACCGATAGCACCAGCGTTCATATCATCTACCAATTTAGTAATATCAGCATCTACACCTTGACGGCAGTTAACTGTTGTAGCAAAATCAATTGTTGTACCATTAGCGCCGATCGCTTCGTTGATCGCATTTACAAGGATCTGAACATTTACATCGTTGCTTCCGCTTACTACTAAAGCAGCACCTTTATTTGCGCTAAGCGCAGCAGCGGCTACTTCAATTCCTTTAGTCAAATTAGCATCTAAAGAAGGAGCTGTAACAGCACCACCTAATTTAGCTAACAAAGCCAATGCAACAGCACCGGTTTCAGATGGCTTGTGTATAAAACGATCATCTGCGTTAGAACCAGTCAAACTCAAATTGCTTTCAAAGTGAATGTGGCGGCTCATTGAAGGAGCATCAGTTTTAATTCTTCTGCTATCAGCATATTGAGAAGCAAACTCAACAGGACTGATCCATGTACCTAAAAAGTCTGCAGCTAAACTCACTACAACTTTTGCTTTATCAAAACGGTAAGAAGGAATAATTCTTTTGCCGTAAGTAGCTTCGTTCGCTAATAAGATACCGCTATAACTAGCCGCATCATATTGAACGTGCTTGCTACCCGGGTTCTTAGCTATAAATTCTGTGATAATTTGTATAGTAGAAGGAGATACGATCGTTGAAGTAAGCAATACGATTGGTTTTCCTGCCAAGCCTGCAAGGTCTGCCCCAACCAATTTATCGAATGCATCAAAAGTGGTTACTTCTTTAAAATCTTTGCCATCGTTCTGCATTGGGTAACGCAAACGTGTTGTATCGTATAAATCAAGTACGGAAGCTTGCGCTTGTGCACTGGTACCACCTTTAGTTAAAGAAGACAATGTATTCCCTTCTATTTTGATCGGGCGGCCATCACGTTGTTTAACAACAACTGAAATAGCATCACCTTCATTTACGTAAGTTGAAGCGTAGTAATTGGGAACACCGGGAATAACATCATCCGGTCTGTGTAAATAAGGAACAACCTTACGTACAGGCATTTCACAACTCGCTGCGATCGTTGCTGCGGCTGTACTAAAGCCCAAATATTTAAGAAAATCCCTACGCGGACTTTTAGCATTCAACAATCCTTCGTCAAGATCCTCTAACGGTAACAGCTCTTCTTTGAATTCATTCTTAGCAGATTCCTGATATGCTTCAGATTGAGTTCTTTCTCCAAAATTTTGCCAATACTTTTTACTCATAATATGATAATTCGATAGTGCTAAAAAAACTTATCTATTCAATTGTTTCATCAGCCGTAAGGCTAATAAATTATTTTAATAATGACATTTTTGACATTCAGTTCCACCAATATTTTCAACTGTTACGCTGTCCATTTTACCAGATTGGATATCGTTTTGGAATTTTTCGTAAATGCTGTAATATTTATTGCCTTCGCTGGTTTCTTTGTTGTAGAAATCAACCTTTGTTGTTCTATGACAATTGATACACCAACCCATGCTTAATGGAGCAAATTGATATACCTGAGATTCTTCTTGTATAGGACCATGGCAGGTTTGACACTGTTGGTGACCAACTTTTACGTGTTGGCTATGGTTGAAGTAAACATGATCCGGCAGGTTATGAATTCTAACCCATTCAATTGGATGGCCCGGTTTATCGTATGTTTTTGTATCAGGATTCCATCCTGCGTAAGAATATAATTTTTGTATCTCCAGGTTAGCGTTGATCGTTGTTCCATCTTCCGTAACGATCGGTTCACCAGTGTAAGCTTTGATCGCTTTATGGCAATTCATACAAACGTTTACAGATGGGATACCTGCTGTTTTGCTATCCTGCGCACCACCATGACAATATAAACAACTGATCTGGTTAGTGCCCGCATGAACTTTATGAGAATAATAAATAGGTTGTACCGGTTGGTAACCCTGCATACGGCCCAATCCTATAGCGGAATTGATCAGGAACCAGCCACCGATGAAAAACATTACTAAAACGCAAAGCATTAGGTATGTCTTGTTACGATAGAATGGAACTGGTTCGCTGCGAACAATACCTTCTTTATCGTCTGTTAATTTACGTAGGCTGCTATTGATCTGTAACAATATCAATGCTATAACAGCAAGGATGATCGTAAGAATTCCGTATAATAATGAGTTATCAGCGCCACCACCTTCAGAACCTGGAGTGCCCGCTGGGCCTGCAGTCGGCGCTTTATAATTATCAGCCCAATCTAAAATAGCCTTGATCTCTTCTTTCTTAAGATTTTGTTGGGTCATGATAGAACCAAACTTTGCATGCAATGCAATTGCGTAAGGATCTGTAGTAATTACCGTGTTTACATTATTTACCCAATGGTAGGCCCATTCTGGGTTTGGTTCTCTTTTTCTAGCTCCTTGTAATGCGGGACCAGTAAAATCTTCTAATGGTTTGTGACAATTGGCACAATTGGCTTTGAATAACGCCTCCCCATCCTGGGCAAAACTCTTGTTATTAAAGGAAATTAATGCAATGAAGACTAAACTTGCGAAGACTTTTGTAAAGATTTTGCTATAACGACTCATACAGTTAATATCTGTGCTTGGTGTAAAATGTCCTAGTTGGAGTGCAAAAATAAGTAAGGATGTTGACATAATATCAACATTGTTAAAAAAAATTTTCCCTGATTTGACGAGGGTTTCAGCCGATTATGCATTTTGTCATATAGTGTTTGTCATGTATTTGTCAATCAAACTTTACTTTATAGTTTTTTGGCAGCCAACACTTATTTACATTTTTTTATTGGACTTTTACCGCAGGTTAAAGAAGCCGAAAAAAAGGAGGGTAATTTGCAACCTACTCTGCCATTGGTTTGTAGCCGTTTTTAGTTTTATTTTTAACCGGTTTCGATAAATTTATTGTGAAGATGCCAGAAAGAATTTCCTCCACTAACACTACAATCGCCATTTTTGCCAGCGGGGCAGGAAGCAATGCACAAAAAATAATTGATCATTTTCGGGGACATCCAACAATAAAGATCGGGTTGATCGTCTGCAATAAGGAAGGCGCAGGGGTTTTAACCATTGCAAAAAAAGAACATATCAAAACTTTGATGATCGATAAGGAAAAGTTTTTTAGAGGAGATGCTTTTGTTCCCGAGTTGAAAGAACATAACATCGACTTTGTAGTGCTGGCGGGATTTCTATGGAAAATACCGGTGAAACTTATTCAGGCTTACTCCAATAAAATAATCAATATACATCCGGCATTATTACCTAAATATGGCGGCAAGGGTATGTACGGAAACTTTGTTCATGAAGCGGTGATAGCGGCCAAAGAAACCGAAAGTGGCATTACTATACATTATGTAGATGAACTCTACGATCACGGCGGCGTTATTTTTCAGGCCAATTGCACACTAGATAAATCAGATACAGCAGAATCGTTGGCAAAAAAAATACACGCACTGGAACATTTGCATTATCCCAGGGTTGTTGAAGAAGTGATCAAATTGCGAAATCGCAGTTAAAAAAGAAGTCAAGTAAACGGCACAACTATTGTTGGTTTAATATTGTATTTCACGAACAACTTACAAATTGGCTCACCTGCACAAAATATACTTTCTCACCTTTTTATTTGTATTAACGACAGGCAATATATTTGCCCAACTCACTGTAAGCGGTACTGTGTATGATTCTACGCGTACTATATATGTAAAAAATGTTTTGGTAAAAACAAAATCAGGCAATCATACAATAACAGATTCCTTGGGTCAATATTCAATTGCCGTAACAAAGAATGACTCTATTGCTTTCGTCTTCCGCAATAAATCTACTCCTGAATTTGCTGTGAGCGAAATAGTGAATATGACGGCTTTTGATGTAGCCATACAAGTCCGTGTATTTGGAAAATTCAAAACTTTAAAAGAAGTAACAGTAACTTCCAAAACATACAAAGAAGATTCTATTGAGAACAGAGAAGACTTTGACCACATATTCGATTACTCAAGGCCGGGTTTTGCATTAAGTCAAGATGATAACAACGCAGGCATAGACCTGGATCAATTAATTGACATGTTCAGGTTTAGAAGAAATAAGGAAATGCATATGATGCAGCAGAGATTAATAGGCGAAGAACAGGATAAATACGTTGATTATAAATTTAATAAAACACTGATCAAAAGGATAACAACGATCGACAGTACAGATATTGATGTTTTTATGAAAAGATACCGGCCAAGTTTTGAATTTGTTCAAAGTGCTACTACGGCTGACTATTATCAGTATATCCTGGATGCTTCTTATGAATTCAAGGGAGAAAAATTACGTAGAGATTCTTTAAAAACGAAAGGATACTAAATTATAAGTTATCGTATTCGTACAGCGGGTCAATATGTGTTCGCGGTGCCATTTCTAATACGGGCTTTATCAAGCCATCTTTTAAACCGTACACCCAGCCATGTAAATGTGGACGATTCTCATTTTTCCAGGCACGTTGAATAATGGAAGTTTGTGCCAAATGCATTACCTGTTCCTTTACATTCAATTCTGTTAACCTATCTGTTTTTGCTTCTTCGTTTTTTATTGCGTTCAATTCATCTCTGTGTTGATGATATACATCTTTGATATTTCTTAACCACATATTCAGCACTGGTTTGTAATCATTATTATCCATCGCTGCTTTTATTCCGCCACACCCATAATGGCCACAAACAATTACGTGTTGCACTTTTAAATAATTCACCGCATAATCTAACACACTTAAAAGATTTACATCAGTATGCACAACCATATTGGCGATGTTACGGTGCACAAATATTTCACCGGGTTGTGTGCCCGTGATTTTATCTGCAGGCACTCTACTATCACTACAACCTATCCATAAAAATTCAGGCCTTTGTATGGATATAAGACGTTTAAAAAACTCGGGGTCTTTTTCTTCCTGTGCTTTTGCCCAGGCTTTATTATCCAATAAAAGTTTTTCGTATGTTGTCATGTGATAATCTGTAATAAATATAATTAAATATTTAATCCTCCGCAAACACTAATTACTTGTCCTGTAATATAATTGCTTAGGTCACTGGCTAAGAAAAATGTAAGGTTCGCAATATCTTCAGTTGTGCCAAATCTTCCTAAAGGGATATCTTTTTTATATTTTTCTGCAGCTTCACCTTCTTGTAAATAATTTGTCATGTCTGTTTCTACAAAGCCCGGTGCTATTGCATTACAGCGTATATTACGACTGCCTAATTCTTTGGCGATACTTTTTGTAAAACCAATTACACCTGCTTTAGATGCTGCGTAACTGCTTTGTCCGGCGTTACCCATTTCACCAATTACGCTACTCATATTAATGATGCTGCCACTTTTAGCTTTCATCATCGGGCGAATAACTTGCTTGGTCATATTGAAAACACTTTTCAAATTTGTTTGCATTACTTCATCCCATTGTTGTTCTGTTAAGCGAAGCAACAAATTATCTTTACTGATGCCTGCATTGTTCACGCAGATATCAATTGTCCCAAATTCTTTTACCACATCATTTACAAAAGTTTCGCAGGCTGCAAAATCTCCAGCATTGGTTTTATATCCTTTTGCTTTTACACCTAATGTAAAAAGTTTTGCTTCTAATTCTTTTGCTTTTATCGCACTGCTATCGCTAACATAAGTGAAAGCAATATTTGCACCTTGCTCTGCTAATTTTATAGCAATTCCTTCTCCAATTCCACGGGCTGCGCCTGTTACTATAGCAACCTTGTGTTGTAATAATTTCATGAATAAATTTTATTAGTTGTTTTATTTTGTTGTGCGAATTTAGCAAGCGTAACTGAACTATTCAAATTAACTCGCTAAAGATGTTGTGTATACTGATTAGCCATTATTAATTATCGCTAAAACTTCTTCCACGATTTTTCTTTCATTGCTCAATCTTGGGACTTTGTGTTGCCCACCCAGATTGCCTTTCCCGCGAAGCCATTCTTTAAATGTTCCTTTTGGTACTGCGTGAATAACGGGTAAACGAAGTGCAATATCTTTATGGCGTTTTGCTTCATAATCGCTGTTGATATTTTTTAATGCAATATCCAATTCAATGGTGAACTGTTTAATATCAGCCGGAATTGTATCAAATTCAATCAGCCATTCATGTGCGCCATTGCTATTATCGCTGAAATAAAGTGGGGCGGCAGTGTAGTCATTTACGATGGCACCGGTTTTTTCTGAAGCGATAGCAATGGCGTTATCGCTGTTGTCAATGATCACTTCTTCACCAAAAGCATTCATGAAATGTTTTAACCTGCCGGTTACTTTTATTTTGTAAGGATTAATAGAAGTGAATTGAATGGTATCACCGATCAGGTATCGCCACAAGCCACCAGTAGTGCTTATGATCAATGCGTAATTTTTATGCAGCTGTACTTCTTTTAGTCCGATCGTTTGAGGATCTTTTTTTTCGTATTCTTCAACTGGCATGAATTCATAAAATATTCCATGCTCTGTAAATAATAACATGCTGTCATCTTCCGGTAGATCCTGGGCTGCGATGAAGCCTTCACTTGCATTATAAATTTCAAGGTAGTTGATCGGTTCGCCGATTATTTTATCAAACTGTTCGCGGTAAGGAATAAACGAAACGCCGCCATGAATATATAATTCAAGATTTGGCCAAACTTCTTTGATGGTTGATTTACCTTTTATTTCAAGTATTCGCTTTAATAATAATAAGGTCCAGGTTGGTACGCCTGCTAATGAGGTTACATTTTCTTCAGCAGTTGACAGGGCTAATTTTTCTATTTTATTTTCCCATTCATCTAATAAAGCGACACTTAGTTCCGGCGTGCGGAGCCATTGTCCCCAGAAGGGAGAGTTCTGCATCAATACAGCGCTTAGATCACCATATTGTACATCATCATTTATCTTACTTATCTGATGAGAGCCGCCAATAACTAGTCCTTTGCCGGTTAGCAGATCGCTTGAAGGAAAATTTTTGTAGTAAGTGGTCAGCACATCTTTAGACCCCTGGTAATGGTTATCGTGTAAGCTTTCCTCGCTTATGGGGATGAACTTGCTTTTATTGCTTGTGGTGCCCGATGATTTTGCAAACCAGGCAATGGGCGTGTTCCATAAAACATTTGGTTCGCCTTCCATCATTCTTTCGATATAGGGTTTTATATCATCGTACTCATGAATGGGAACATTATTTTTAAATTCTTTTACAGAAAATAATTTTGTGAAGTTATATTTTTTGCCAAACTCTGTGTATTGTGCGGCCGTAACGAGGTCTTGTAAAACCGCTCTCTGCGCCGATACCGGATTGTTGCTCCAGTTCTCGATACGCCAGGAGCGCATCCTTGCTAAACGTGATATGGCGGGGGATAGGAGTTTCATTAATGGGCAAAATACATAAATACTATGGAAAGATGGGAAACGAATTGTAATCTTTTACAGACGGTAATAATTACATCTATTTATACTGTAGATCTTTTCTCTGCAACCGATTTTTCTGCTTCTTCATGCAGGTAATCTTTTCTCTTTAATTCAAAATTTCTGCCTAGGTATAAACGACGAACCTGTTCATCATCGGCTAATTCTTCTGCAGTGCCATGTTTAAATATCTTTCCATCAATTAGTAAATAAGCCCTATCGCAAATGGATAAAGTTTCGTTTACATTATGATCTGTTATCAGGATACCGATCTGTCTGAATTTTAGCTTTGCTACGATCGATTGTATATCTTCTACAGCAATAGGATCAACGCCTGCAAAGGGTTCATCTAATAAAATAAATTTCGGATCAACTGCCAGCGCTCTTGATATTTCTGTTCTTCTTCTTTCACCACCACTCAGTGTATCTCCATTATTTTTGCGGACATGCTGTAACCTGAATTCATCTAATAATTCTTCCAGCTTATATTTTTGTTCAGCCTTTGTAAGCTTTGTCATTTCCAATACTGCAGAAATATTGTCTTCTACACTTAGCTTACGAAACACACTTGCTTCCTGTGGTAAATAACCAATGCCCATCTGCGCTCTTTTGTACATTGGCAAGCTGGTAATATCAATATCGTTTAAAAAAACCTTTCCTTCATCTGGCCTTACTAAGCCAACCACCTGGTAAAAAGAAGTTGTTTTACCGGCACCGTTCGGCCCTAACAGGCCAACGATCTCTCCCTGGCTTACCTGGAATGATACATTGTTTACAACAGTACGACTGCCGTATCTTTTAATCAGGTTCTTGGTATATATAGTTAAGCTCAATGATATTGGTTTTAGCAAATTTACTATAAACAAATATAAGGCGATAAAGGCATTATTATTTAACAGCAGTTTGTGCTTTATTATTACTTGACTAAGTTTGCACATATTTTTTATAGAATGAAAGTCACAGAACACATACAACAGGCAAAAGACACCTTGGTTTCTTTTGAGATTTTACCGCCTTTAAAGGGGAAAACGATCAATTCGATCTATGAGCATTTGGATCCCTTGATGGAATTCAACCCTGCATTTATAAATGTTACTTATCATCGCAGCGAAACGATGTTCAAGAAAAAACTGGATGGCACGTTTGAAAAAGTAGAAGTGCGTAAAAGGCCGGGTACTGTTGCCATCTGCGCAGCATTAATGAATCACTACAAAATCGACGCGGTGCCCCATTTGATCTGCGGAGGTTTTTCTAAAAGAGAAACAGAAGATGCATTGATCGATCTTAACTTTTTAGGAATTAATAACGTGTTGGTCTTACGTGGCGACGCCGCTAAAAATGAAGCTTTTTTTGAGCCCCACCCAGACGGGCATAAATATGCTATTGATCTGCAAAAGCAGGTGATGGATTTAAAAAATGGTATTTATTTAGAAGAAGATATTAAAAATGGCGTAAGGCCCGATTTCTGTATCGGTACTGCCGGTTATCCTGAAAAACATTTTGAGGCTCCGAATTTGAAAATGGATATGGAGCACTTAAAAGCGAAGGTAGAGGCTGGAGCAGATTATATTATGACGCAGATGTTCTTTGATAATGAGAAGTTTTTTCAATTTGTAAAAGAATGCAGGGCGAATGGTATCAACGTTCCTATTATTCCCGGATTAAAACCGATCACGAATAAAAAACAGCTCACGATCTTGCCGAAAATATTTCATGTTGATATCCCTTCAGAATTATCAAATGGTATTTTGAAAGCAAAGACCGATGAAGAAGTTGAAAAAGTTGGAACGGAATGGTTGATACAACAATCTAAAGAATTGAAAAAATTTGGTGTGCCGGTATTGCATTATTATACACTGGGCAAGCCAAAAGTTATTTATAATGTTGTTAAAGAAGTAATATAAAAAAAGCCTGCACCAATAAAGTGCAGGCTTTTTTATGAGGCGCGCAGCTTAATTTAATAAGGATTGAAAAACAGCTTCATTTATTTTAACAGGATATTTTTGTTTTAATTCCTGTATCCATTTCTCTTCTAAATAATTTTGATAATCGTTTATCACTAGCCCTTTTGATTCTGAAAAACTACGGGGTTGGTTATCGGGGAATATTTTCAAGACCTGCATAAAGCTGGCCGTATTATCGTTTTTGTTGATCACTGTGTTGGTGATCGATCCTTCTTTCAAATCAGTTCCTGCGGGAATTGTTATTTGTGTTATTTCATAACGGCCCGAATCTGCTTGCGATTTTCCTTTGCTGGCCTGCGCAATTTTTCTCCAGTTTTCTCCGCTACGTAACAGCATTTTAATGGTGTCGGCTTCCTGTGCATTATTGCAGGTAAATAGTACAACATTCACACTTTTGACCCAGGTGTATTTTTCTTTATGTTGATCGTAATAATTTACCAGGCCTGCACTATCAGTTACGGCTTTGTTCCATACTTTTTTATCCATTATTGCGAATAACAAATTACCATCTGCAAATTCCCGCATTTGATATTTGAACTCATTGTTGTATTCTTCCAAATGATCGCGGTAATAATCTGTTGCCTTTTTGGCAACATAATCATCCCATATATCTTTATCCGTTTCGCCCTTTTTTAACTTGTAGTCTTTCACATAATTTAGCCAATCAACTCCTTTCACAGATAAATGAGAGAAAGAAAAGATCTCTTTATTGTTGATCGGATAATCACCCACAGCCTTTTCAAGGTATGCGCTATCTGCAAACCTAAATAGGTCGGCATTTTTCACAGCTGTATTTCTTTTATACTGTGTCTTTGGTAAAATCACTTCGTGTAAAAATTTTTCATTCGCAACATTTACTCTCCCATCGTGCAATACGTGTTGCTTTAAGGCATCCATATATACATCATCAGTTTTGCTGATAGGCGTTGGTGTTTGTTTTAATCTTTTTACGATGTGATAACCGTAGCTGGTTAAAAAAGGAGCGGCTATTTCACTGTCTTTTTTTATCTCAAGCACTTTGCTTTCGAAAGCAGGATCATATTTTCCTGTTCCAAAATCGGGTAGTATACCTCCGTTTGCAAAAGTTAGTTTATCATCGCTGTATTTTTTAGCAAGTGTGGCAAAGTCTTGTCCCGCTTGCAATACCTTGTAAATAGAATCTGCTTTTTTGCGCAATGCATTCATGCTTTCGCCGCTTGGGTTTTGTGGAATTGCAAAAAGGATCTGGGCTACTTTCAACTTACCAATGCTTATTCTTTCGTCAGCATCTTTAAAAATATGCCAACCCGTTCTTGTGCGAAAAGGTGCGGAAGATTCACCAACATTTAAACTATAAGCAATGTTTTCATAAAAATAGGGAATAGAAAAGGCAGTGATATATCCCAGGTCTGCAAAACTGATCTGGTTGTCTCCCTGTGTCAGATCCTGGTAATCAGTTTTTCCTGATTTAAGTGCTGCGTATATCGCTTGTATCTCATTGTAGGCTTTGATGGTATCTGCCGGGGCCATTCTATCACTTATGGGGATATAAAAATGCAGCAGGTGAATATCTTTTTGTGTTCGCTGAAAAGCTTCATCAACCAGGTCGTTGACGCCATTTTTATCAGTCAGGTAACTTTCAACTATTTGGCTGCGAAAATTCTCGATATCATTTCGCATCTGCGGTAATGTGTCCATCTTCAACGCCGTTGCAGCCTTTACTTTTAATTTGAAGATAGCATACAGATCAAGGTAATCCCGTAAAGATTTTTCTTTATCTGTTACAGGTGTTTTGTTTTTATTGTAAGCACGTAAAAATTCGTCTTTACTAACTACATCCTTCCCATAAGTAAAAAGTGTTTGAGAAAAAAGCTGCGATACGGCAAGCAGTAATACGATCGCTAAAAATATTTTCTTCATTACTAAATAAGGATTTAGGTATTATTTTTTAGATTTATCAGTGTCGGAATTCTCTTTCCATTTTAAGATCAAAAAATCGTTTATCTGTTCCCAGGTCAAATGTTTGGCAACAATTCTTTTGTCTTTATCTAATAAATATAAAGTTGGTGTAGATGTTACATCATATAATTGCCTAAAGCCTGGATCGTTTACTTTTTCTTCAGCCTCTTTCATTTCAGCCGTTTGATAAACATTTGTCCATTCACCGATATTATTATCTCTGATATATTTTTTCCATTCATCCGGCACTGCTTCTGTTAATACAGCATAGATCTTTACATTATGTTTTTTCCAGCTTGCTTCGTAAATAGAATCGATCTTTGGAACCTGAATTTTACAATGTCCGCAAGTAGGATCCCAAAAAACAACGACTGTATAATCTGCCTTTAGATCATACAGTGATCGATGCGTGCCCGATGAATCGATTAAATTAAGATCAGCACCTTGTGCGCCAACTAAGTTAGACATCTCCATATAGGCACGATTACTAATAAGGTCTTCCTGTTTTTTTGTTAACCATGGACTCAATCCCTGGCTATGATATTTCTCGAACAAATGCACCAGTATAGCATCCTGGCCCATGTATTTCGGATAAAAAAATTCATCTGTATACCAGTTCAATAAAAATTTATACATCTCAGGAGCTGAACGCGCTAATAATAATTGATAATCCATTTGAGCTATAATGGTATCGGGTTCTTGCGATAAAACCTTGTCGTAGTATGCTTCTAACCTTGGTATAAAAAATGGCGTGCGAACAACGCGCTCATCCATAAAACTTATATTATCCCAGTAATGTGCTTTATAGTAATTGTAATTATCTATCGAATCCTGATGTGTAAGCGGCTTTTGCATTAAGGGCTGCGGTTCTCTCATAGCTTCTAACAAAACTACTAACATAGAGTTAGGATAATTTTTTATGTAGGCTTCTCTATTAGCCAGAACTTCTTTGTTGTACTTATTATAATTGGCTTCATGCAAAGCAGAATCTTCTTTTGTTTTTGAAAGGCCATAGGCTTTTCTTTCATCTTCTAATAATTTGGCTGTAGGAAGCAGGTCCTTTTGATATTTTACGAACAGGTCATTTTCGGGGGAGCCAGTTATGTGTGTTTTATTAAGAAAATCAGTCGTATCTGCTTTAATGGTAATTGTCTGGTTACTACCTGAGTTTATAAGAAAATCCATTGTCTGGCTTCTACCCGGAAACACAATAGCATAAATACCTCCGGGCAGACTGTCTTTGCCGGAAAATACAACCATTCCATTTTTATCAAGAACTCCTGAATCTTGTATATCTAAATTTTTACCTAGATGATAGACCAGATATGCAAGGCCGCTTTTGTACTGCGGGGCTTTAAGGGTTACTTTAAATCCCTGGGCATGTACAGCCACAAAATAAATTACTGTTACTGCAAGACTAAATATTTTTTTCATATCACAATTTGAACGGGTACAAATGTATTTAAAATGGGTGATTATTTAAATGTTAGGACTTTCTTAAGCAGTAAAAATTTCAATCATTAACATAATATATGGTTTACTTTTGCAGCGTGAAGCGAAAAAAATACTTACTTGAAAAAGTGACGGTTACCGGCTATGCTGCCGAAGGTAAAGCATTATCGAAACAAGATGGCAAAGTTATATTCATTGAAGGTGCTGTGCCGGGCGATGTTGTGGATGTTTTTATAACAAAAGACAGAAAAGATTGGGCTGAAGGGAAAGCCACCGTAATAAGAGAATACTCGCCGGAAAGGGTAAGTGCTTTTTGTGAACATTTTGGTATTTGCGGCGGTTGTAAATGGCAAATGTTGCCTTACTCAAAGCAGTTAGAATATAAACAACAGGAAGTTACCCAAAATCTAAGGCGCATCGGAAAAGTTGATTTGCCTGAAATATTGCCAATTGTTGGTAGTGCTGATACCGTTTATTACCGGAATAAATTAGAATTTACTTTTAGCAATAAACGGTACTTAACCAATGATGAAATAAAAAGTGATGCAGTAATGCCCAATGAAAATGCACTTGGTTTTCATGTGCCAAGGATCTTTGATAAGATCATTGATATTCAGCATTGCTATTTGATGGACGATGTAAACAATCAGATCAGGAATAACCTTCGGGAAATTGCAAAAGAGCATGCGTTTACTTACTATGATATTAAGCAACACTCAGGATGGTTGCGAAATGTTATCATTCGTTTATGTACAACAGGTGAGTTGATGGTAAATATTTGTTTGGGTTATGAAGATGAAGCTGCAACCAAAATTTTACTCGATAGCCTGCTAAAAAAAGTACCGGCGATCACTACTTTATTGTACACGATCAACGTAAAATGGAACGACAGTATCTATGATCTTACGCCCCAAACTTATTTTGGTAAAGGATTTGTGATAGAAAAACTGGAAGAATTTAGTTTTAAGATCGGCCCTAAATCTTTTTTTCAAACCAATACCAAACAGGCAGAGCAGTTGTATACTATTACAAAAGATTTTGCAGGATTGACTGGTGTTGAAACAGTATATGATCTTTATTGTGGAACAGGAAGCATCGGGATCTTTGTAAGCGGTTCAGCAAAAAAAATAATTGGCGTTGAAGTAATTGATGAAGCAATAGAAGATGCTAAAGTAAATGCCGCATTGAATAATATTACACACGCAGAATTTTTCGCAGGCGATGTAATTAAGATTTGCGATGATAAATTCTTTGCTGCTCATGGCCGGCCGGATGTGATCATTACAGATCCGCCACGGGTAGGCATGCACGAAAAACTAGTCCATAAATTACTGGAAATTGCGGCACCGAAAATTGTGTATGTTAGCTGCAATACTGCAACACAAGCCAGAGATATACAATTACTGAGCGAAAAATATACGGTAGAAAAAATACAACCGGTAGATATGTTTCCGCATACACATCATATCGAATGTGTGGCACTTTTAAAACTGAAAAATTAACTCCTAACTTTGCTTTATGGCATTCAATTCAATACAAAAAGAAACTCCTATAGTTTTTAACCTGATCATTATTAATGTGCTGGTATATATGGCGCAGCTATTGATACATTCATTTGATGTAACACAGTGGGGCGCTTTGCATTTTTATAAATCAACTTTGTTCAAACCGCATCAGCTGATCACCTGCATGTTCTTGCATGATCCGGGAAGTTTTGCGCATATCCTTTTTAACATGTTTGCGCTGTGGATGTTTGGCAGCATTTTAGAAAAATTCATCGGATCAAAAAAATTTCTGCTCTTTTATTTGGTTTGCGGAGTAGGCGCCAGCATATTAATTCAATTTACTATCCCGTTCAGTGCTGATCAATATGCTAAAAATGCTGTGGAACTTTTGCAAGGGTATAGTCCTGCGGAGATAGCGGCGGCCTACAAAGAAAATTATTCTATGATCGGTGCGTCGGGCGCTATTATGGGTGTGATGGCTGCTTTTGCTTATTTATTTCCTAATACAGCGTTGTACGTATTTTTTATTCCTATCCCGGTAAAAGCAAAATATGTGATTCCTGTTTTTATTTTGATCGACCTGTTTGGTGGTTTGTACCAGTTCAAAGGTGACAATATTGGCCATTTTGCCCATTTAGGTGGTGCATTGATTGGTATTTTATTGATCATGTACTGGAACCGAACCAATAGAAAAACAATGTATTAACATCCTACAGCTGCCCATAGGTATACCTTTGAAGTGAGCCCCGAAAGCTTTCGGGGACGATGCTGCTATGAAAAACAGCAGCCGGCTACAAAAAATTCAATAAGATGACAAACTTAACAGCTTTTTACACAGCTGCTTCGTATTTTTGTCATACCAAATTATGGGAGAATCAGACAGATACGGCGAATACAGGTTGCCCAAGAAAAACATCTTTAATCTTGGACAAGATGGCAATGCATTGGTGGCCTTATTTACCATTAATGCTATCTGCTTTTTATTGCTGCTTCTCTTGCAGGTAGTTTATTTTTATTTTCAGTCAGACACTATTTTATACAACACTCAGGCAGTACAATTTTTTGAATTGCCTGCACAGCTTACAAAATTAAGCGAACGGCCATGGACAGTGCTTGTCTACATGTTTACCAACATCGGTGTTTTAAATACATTGAGCAACATGCTTTGGTTGTGGACCTTTGGTTATGTATTGCAAGATCTTACGGGTAACAACAAGATCATTCCTATTTATATCTATGGCGGGTTATTGGGCGCGGTATTTTTTATTGCCACCAGTTATGCATTGCCTAATTTAAAATTATTTGTTGACGATTCTTTTTTAGTAGGATCGAATGCCGCTACGATGGCGATCGCTATTGCGGTAACTATTCTTACGCCTAATTTTCGGTTCTTCAGAAATTTAGGTGGCGGTATTCCACTTTGGATCGTTACGGCTATTTATGTTGCGATAGATCTATTAGGATTGGCAAATCTTAGTACAGCAGCTTTTGCTTCTTCGCATATTGGTGGTGGAATAGCAGGGTTTTTATTCGTATATTTTTTACGCAGGGGAATGGATGGAAGTGTGTGGATGAATAATTTGTATGATTGGTTCATGAATCTTTTTAACCCTAATAAAAGACAAACACCTGTACGTTCTATCAAAGAGAAGGTTTTTTATAATGTGGGAAATAAAAGTCCGTATAAAAAAGTATCAACCGTTACACAACAACGTGTGGATGAGATACTGGATAAGATCAATCAGCAAGGGTATCATTTTCTTACCGATGAAGAAAAGGATATTTTGAAAAGAGCTGCTGAAGCAGACGACCTTAGTTAATGCTTTGTTGCATTACTAAACCTAACTAACAACATCTAACACATGCCGTTAATCTCATTGCGCCAATTCATAAAGAAGGGCTTTATTGTTACTAATATAATCGTAGCAATATTGTTTTTGTTAGGTTGTTATGCCAAATGGTTCGATCCTGCGAATTGGTGGTTCATCGGGCTTTTTACTTTATCTGCTGTTTATCTTTTTTTTGTACTTTTTTTATTTTTTATTTTTTGGTTGTTGGTAGAGCCAGGACTGTCATTGATATTTTTTATTGTCATCATACTTAGCTGGCAGCCGATACAAAACATTATTCCCTTCAGGTCATCCTCTTCTTTTACAATTAAGCGACAGCCAAATACTTTACGCATCATGAGCTGGAATGTTGCACAGTTCAATATCCTGGAAGATAAAAAACATCCTGAGGTAAGAAAGCAAATGCTGGCATTAATAAACAGGTATAAACCTGATATCGCTTGCTTTCAGGAAATGGTGGCGGGTGATAAACCTGTTGATCTCAATACACCTTACTACCACAAATACAGGTTCTATCCGCTGAGCAGTTTTGTAGACAGCTTACATTTTTCTAATTATTTCTATGGGTATAATTACAAAGAAGATTTTTTAGATAGTCAGCATTTTGGTATTCTTATTTTATCAAAGTATGAACTCATTAACAGGCACGCGGTGATGAAATATCCTTATGATTATAATTCTATTTTTCAATATGCCGATATGGTAAAAGATGGAGATACGTTCAGGATATTCAATGTGCATTTGCAATCTTTAAAATTTACGCCTGTGAATTTAAATTATATTGATAGTCCGTCGTTGGAATCGAAGGAAGACATTGAAAAATCACAAAGCGTTATTGGTAAAATAAAAGTAGGGTTCTTAAAGCGAAAAGCGCAGGCTGATCTGGTTAGAGAAGAAATGGATAGTTCGCCATACCCTATAATTCTTTGCGGTGATTTTAATGATGTACCTAATTCATATGCCTATTCAACTATCGGCAGAGGGTTACAAAATGCATTTGTAGAAAAAGGATCAGGTATAGGCCGAACTTTTAGCGGTATCTCCTCCACATTGCGTATCGATAATATTTTTTTAGATGAAGATTTTACAGTAGAGCAGTTCACAAAGATCAACCGAAAGCTGAGTGATCATTATCCAGTTATTACTGACGTGCAACTGAAACCCGAAGCCCGCTAAATGCGGCTTTTTCCTTACATTCGTTTTCAATTCCAATAAAAAATATGTCGCTTAAAATTCACAATTCATATACAAGGCAAAAAGAAGAATTTAAATCTATCACACCCGGCCATGTGGGTATGTATGTATGCGGACCAACGGTTAGTGGCGAAAGTCATTTAGGACATGCGAGGCCTTACATAACTTTTGATCTTGTATATCGTTACCTGACTTATAAAGGATATAAAGTTCGTTACGTAAGAAATATTACGGATGCCGGACATTTTGAAGAAGAAGGAAGAGCTGCTGAAGATAAAGTGGGCAAAAAAGCGATCTTAGAAAAACTGGAACCCATGGAGCTGGTGCAGAAGTACACCAATCTTTTTCATTGGGCCATGTTGCAATTCAATTGTGTTGAGCCAAGTATTGAGCCAACAGCAACAGGGCATATCGTTGAACAAATTAGTATGATCGAAAAGATCATTAAAGAAGGATATGCTTATGTTGTAAATGGCTCTGTTTATTTTGATGTAAAAAAATATGCGGCCTCTCATGATTATGGAAAACTAAGCGGAAGGATAATTGACGACTTATTAGAAACAACAAGAGAGCTGGAAGGACAAGAAGAAAAAAGGGACCGTGCTGATTTCGCTTTATGGAAATCTGCAGCACCCGAACATATCATGCGTTGGGTAAGTCCGTGGGGTGAAGGCTTTCCGGGATGGCATATTGAATGTTCAGCGATGGCTACAAAATATTTGGGGGCTGAATTTGATATTCATGGCGGCGGTATGGATCTTCAATTTCCGCATCATGAAAGTGAGATTGCGCAAAGTACCATTTGCAATCATCATAATCCTGCGCGTTACTGGATGCATAATAATATGATCACTATTAACGGCCGCAAGATGGGCAAGAGTTATAACAATGTTATTAAACTAACAGAATTATTTAGCGGCAACCATCCATTGTTAACGCAGGCTTTTAGTCCGATGACGATCAGGTTCTTCATTTTACAAAGTCATTATCGTAGTACATTAGATTTTGGGTCTACCGCGTTAGAAGCATCTGAAAAAGCATTCAAGCGTTTGTGGGAAGCTTATGAAATATTGATGAAGCTTACTATAACAGCAACAAGACAGCCGGTATTAGATGTTGAATTAAATGATAAGATCGTGCGAATGGTAAACGAGTTTGATGAATTTATGGATGATGATTTTAGCACAGCAAAAATATTAGCGAATATGTTTGAGCTGGCATCTACTATCAATTCATTTAAAGATAAGCTGATAGATATCAATGTTATTTCTACAGAAACTTTAGCGTTATTACAAAGAGGTTTTAAAACTTATTTAGAAGATATTTTCGGATTGAAAGACGCAACACCGAACAGTGATTCTTTAGAAGGCGTGATGCATTTGCTCATCGATATTCGCAGAGAAGCAAAAAGCAAAAAGGACTATGCTACGTCTGATAAAATAAGAAATCAATTATCAAGATTAGGGATTGAGTTAAAAGATGATAAGGATGGTAATGTGAGCTGGAGCAATACGTAATATTATGGAACACATCGAACATCTTTCGAAGGATAAAAGGCTTAGAGAAATTATTTCACTTCAGGATCCGTATACTTTAGTTAAGAGGAAAAATATTTATTTGCTTTTGTGCAAGTCGATTGTCAGCCAGCAATTAAGCACAAGAGTTGCCGAAGTTATTTACGGAAGATTTTTGGATCTATACAGAAATAAAAAACCAACTGCACAACAAATAATCGATACTCCTTTAGAAACACTTCGCAGTGTAGGCTTAAGTAATGCCAAGGCAAATTATCTGCAGAATGTTTGCCATTTTTTTATTGAAGAAAAACTAACCGATGCAAAATTGCATAAGATGACTGATGAAGCTATCATCGAAAAACTTACGCAAATAAAAGGTGTTGGAAAATGGACCGTAGAAATGATCTTGATGTTTGCTTTAGGTAGAGAAGATGTATTCGCAATGGATGACCTCATCATCCAGCAACATTTCGCACGATTATTTAAATTGGATATTACCGATAAGAAAGCATTAAAAATCAAAATGCTTGCCCAGTCAAGTAAGTGGAGCCCGTACCGTACTTATGCTTGCCGATATTTATGGGGATGGAAAGATGTTCAGTAATTAATGCGCCACTAACCAATTATCTCCCGAACCAATTTCTGCATCAGTAGGTACACCATTTGGTAGAACTAAAGCAGTCTGCATACAATGTAGAATAATAGGTTTTATTATATCAACTTCTTCTTTGTGTGCATCGAATACCAATTCATCATGCACTTGTAATAACATCTTCGATTTGAAATTGTTCTTTTTAAATTCATGGTGAATTTTGATCATAGCTAATTTGATCATATCTGCAGCCGTTCCCTGGATGGGAGAGTTGATCGCATTTCGTTCAGCAAAACCACGTACAGTGAAGTTGGCACTATTGATATCTTTCAACCAGCGTTTACGGCCCATCAACGTTTCAACGTAACCCATTTCTTTGGCTGAATTAATTGTATCATCCATATATTTCTGGATGTTTGGGAATTGCTTTTTATAATTATCAATGATCTCTTTTGCTTCTGCTCTTGGAATACCCAGGTTCTCTGCTAATCCAAAAGCCCCTTGTCCGTAGATGATGCCGAAGTTTACGCTTTTAGCTTTGTAACGCATTTCTTTGGTTACATCTTTTTCATCAACGTTAAATATTTTTGCAGCTGTTGCGGTATGAATATCTAACCCACTTTTAAAAGCTGCACACATATTCACATCGCCACTGATGCCGGCAACAATGCGCAATTCAATTTGGGAATAATCGGCGCTTATTAATACATGGTCCTTATCTCTTGGAATAAATGCTTTTCTGATCTCTCTTCCTTTTTCTGTCCGTATCGGAATATTTTGCAGGTTAGGATTATTGCTGCTCAATCTTCCTGTAACAGCAACAGCCTGTGCATACGAAGTATGTATGCGGCCTGTTTTTTTATTGATCATTTCAGGAAGCGCATCTACATAAGTCGATTTTAATTTTGTTAACTCACGGAAAGTTAAGATATCATCACAAATTTTATGCTTGGTTGCGAGCTTTGCCAATACATCTTCGCCTGTTGCATACTGGCCTGTTTTTGTTTTTTTTGCTTTAGGATCCAATTGCATTTTATCAAACAATACTTCACCTAATTGTTTTGGCGAGGCTAAGTTGAAACGAACACCGGCCTGTTCATATACACTTTCTTCACTTTGTTTAGCAACGATATCTAATTCTTTAGAATAGTTCCTTAAAAAATCTTCATCAATTCTTATGCCTTCAAATTCCATATCAGTCAAAACTTTCACCAACGGATTTTCTACTTCATAAAAAACCTTTTCAACTTCTTTTGTTTTTAATAAGGGGAGAAAAATATTTTTTAATTGCAAAGTAATGTCGGCATCTTCAGCGGCGTACTCTTTAATTTTTTCCAGTTCCACATCGCGCATATTGCCTTGTGACTTTCCCTTTTTACCGATCAACTCTTCAATGTGCACAGGTTCGTAGCCTAAGTATTTTGCGCTTAAAAGATCCATGCTTCTTTTTCCATCGGGCTCAATTACATAATGCGCCAGCATAGTATCAAAAGTATTGCCGCATAATTCCATGCCGTACCATTTCAATATTAGCATATCATATTTAATGTTCTGGCCGATCCATGTTTTGCTTGTATCGTTGAATAGATCCTGGAAATTGTTTAGTAAAGTCAGACAATCTTCTTTATCAACCGGACAAGGAATATAATATCCTTCCCCTGCTTTAACAGAGAAACTTAAGCCAACAAGCTCTGCTTCATTTGCATCGATACCAGTTGTTTCTGTATCGAAACATATTTCAGTATGTTGATTTAATAAAGTAACCAATTGTAAGATCTCCGCTTCCGTTTCAGCTAAAATATAATCGTGTGTTGTGTTGTGGATATTTTTATCAACAGGAATAGTTATCGCGTATTCTGTTTCTTCGCTAGTATCTGTTGTATCAATTTGTGTTTTTGCTTTTGGTGCTTCAACAGGGTTTCCGAAAAGGTCCATCTGTGCACTTTCAGCCGCCGCAGCCTTTTGATTATTGGCTACTGAAATCTCTTCGCCCAATATTCTTTTGCTGATCTGTTTAAATTCGAGTTCTGTAAAAATTTCTTTCAGCGCCTCTTTATTCTGTTCTTTTATTCTAAAGTCTTCTTCATGAAATTCAACAGGTAATTCGGTAATGATGGTCGCTAGTTTTTTACTCATTATCGCCAGGTCTTTTCCGTTGCGTACTTTCTCACCTAATGCACCTTTTATTTTATCAGCATTTGCTAATACATTTTCTAAGGTTTGATATTCCTTTAATAATTTGGCGGCAGTCTTTTCACCAACACCGGGTATGCCGGGAATATTATCTACTGAATCTCCCATCAATCCTAAAATATCAATTACCTGATCAACACTTTCGATATCCCATTTGGCACAAACTTCTGCCGGTCCTAATATCTCAAAATTACCGCCCTGGTAAGGAGGTTTGTATATTTTAATATTTTCAGAGACCAATTGGCCATAATCTTTATCAGGGGTAACCATAAAGACTTCGTAACCTGCTTTTTCCGCTTGTTTGGCTAGCGCACCAATTACATCATCGGCCTCATATCCGTCTATTGCGATCACAGGAATATTAAATCCTTCTATTATTTTTTTTATATCGGGTAGAGAAGATAAAATATCTTCCGGTGTTTCCTGCCTGTTGGCTTTATAATCTGCAAAATCTGTGTGGCGTTCAGTAGGGGCACTTGTATCAAAACAAACGGCCATATGCGTAGGATGCTGGTTATTGATCAGGTCAACCAAGGTATTTGTGAATCCAAATTGCGCATTGGTATTCCTTCCAGCACTGGTAATACGTGGACTACGAATAAGGGCATAATAGGCACGAAATACAAGTGCCATGGCATCCAATAAAAATAATTTCTTCCGCATGGCGTAAAAGTAAAACAATAACAGATTAGAATCAATTTGTATTTTAAGTAGTTATATTTGCTTCTTACCAAAATCCCTAAATATTATGAGATCAAAATTAATCCTTTCAGTATTACTTATTGTGGTTGTCTTTGCCGCATGTAAAAAAACAAAGTCGGGTACAACTAATTCTACTGCAGATTGCCAGGCTTGTGCCTATACTCCTTCTTGCGTAGGTACAACTTATGCTTATGTAGATTCGTTTATTGGATCAACTTCTTCAACAAGAACCATTACCTACACAGCAGCAATTGATACCACTATCGGCGGTGTAGTTTATCAAAAATTGGTTACACCAACAGGATCGAGTTATTTTAATTGTACAAATGGCACTTCTACAACGATCGCCTATAATGTTACAAGCGTATCGGGTACTGTAACTTTGGCCGCAATAAAATTAGTACCCTTAAAAGCTGCCGCTGCAGTTGGAACAACCTGGGTTGATAGTTTAACCAATCCTGCAAATGAAGTTGTTGGCTATTATTATACATTGGCAGAGAAAGGAATTTCTAAAACTGTAAACGGTGTAAGTTTTTCAAATGTGATACATGTGAATGTACAGGACAGTGTTGACCTTGGACCAGGATTTGGTAATATTGGTACTGGCTCAACAGATTATTATTATTCACAAGGAGTTGGCTTGATTGAAGAGGACACTTACGAATTTGGTAGCCCTTTCGAAGTGACGTACTTACAATCGTATAAACTACCTTAAAATCTTTTAAAAATAATTACTAGAGGCGAAATAATTTTATTTCGCCTCTAGTAATTATTGAATTTATCTCTATTTACATTGCTAATACCATGCAATAACAGAAAAAAAATTTTGCATTTAAGTTACTATATTCGTTCTCAAATCAAATCCCGTTTTATGTTAAAATCAAGAACCTTATTGTTTGTAGTACTTGTTTCTATAGCGTTCACCGCATGTAAAAAAAACACTTCAAGTAATAATAACGCGAATAATAATTCTGGAGGTAATAATACTTCCGGAGGCAATAACACATCAACTGCAGATTGTAAAGCATGTTCTTATGAGCCTCTTTGTTATAACTCAACTTATACGTACATCGATTCGACTTATTCTGGCGTTGCGCAAAGATCTTTTACTTACACAGGCGTAAGCGATACGACCATTCAAGCAGTAGTTTTTCAAAAAGTTATTACAAGCGGTAATATTAATTCATACTATAACTGCACCAACGGTACAACAACGGCGATAGCGTATAATGTTGTACTGGGAATAGGATTAAATTATGGAACATATCCAGAAGTGAAAATTACTCCTTTAAAAGCAACCGGAATTGTTGGAACAAGTTGGACGGATTTTATAATAGCAACTGGCCAACCAACGGTTACTTATGTTTCTCAAATTGTGGAAAAAGGAATTACCAGAAATGTATTGGGGGTTAATTTTTCGGATGTAATACATGTTAATGTTTCAGATAGCATTGCAGACACAGAACCTCCATATGAAAATATCTATTTTGGTAGTGGAGATTACTATTTTGCAAGCGGAGTAGGACTTGTCGATGATTTTTTCACAGATCAATACGGCGATATATATCAGCACTCTGTTTTAAAGGCGTATTCTATTCCTAACTAGTTTAGATTAGATTATACAATAAAAAAGGCGAGATAATTTATCTTGCCTTTTTTATTGTATGGATTTTATTGCATCGTAGAATATTTTTATTTCCTCTTCCGTATTATAATAATGTACAGAAGCCCTTATAATACTATCTAAATGATTTTTATTCATATAGATCAATGTTGTTCTTGGCATGCTAACTGATACATTGATATTTTTTTCAGCTAATTTATTTTTTACTGTTGTTGCCTCCATTCCATTTACAGAAAATGTTACAATACCACATTGCTGATCCCCTGTATCGTGAACAGCTGTGCCATCGATACTTTTCAATTGTTGCCGCATTATATTGGCTAAATATTGTATGCGTTGCCATATTCTGTCCATTCCAATATGTAAAGCATAATCTACCGCTTTACCTAATCCCAGAATAAGTGCCCGGTTCTTTTCATATAATTCAAAGCGCCTTGCACCATCTCTTAATTTATAATCATTACAGGTCATCCATTCAACAGTATGACCGTCCATAAAAGATATTGTCAATTTATCCAGCAAAGATCTTTTTACAAATAAAAATCCTGTTCCCCTTGGTGCACGCATATATTTTCTTCCGGTCACGGATAACATATCGCAACCAATTTCTTTTACGTCGATTGGTGCATGACCTACAGTCTGGCAAGCATCTAGCAAGTATAATATATTATGCTTGTTGGCTATCTTGCCTATTTCAATAATTGGCAACATGCCTCCTGCCGCAGAAGGAATATGTGTAATAGCTATCAATTTTGTTTGCGGAGTGATGGCTGCTTCCAATGCTGCCAATTGGAAATTACCCTGCTCATCATTTGGTATTATTATAAATTCTGCACCATCATTTCTTTTGGCATTTATAAAACTCAATAGATTAGTTGAGTACTCCATTTCTGTAGTAATAATTACATCTCCTTTTTTAAAAGTGATGCCATTAAAAGCTAATCCCCAGCCGGTACTTGCATTCTCAACTATCGCCACTTCATCAATATTAGCATTGATCAGTTTTGCGATAGAAGCGTAAACATTTTCTATTGCGCTATTATATTTAAACTCAGTTTCATATCCACCATACATTGCCTCTTCAGTCAAGTAATTGATAATGGTTTCTACTACTATATCTGGAGGAAAAGAAGCGCCTGCATTGTTAAAATGTATTTTCTCTACCGTGCCTTTTGTCTCGGCCCTTATTTGTTGAACTTCCTGTTCTGTTAAAGGTTTAGTTTGCATTGTTATTATTTTAATTATTAGGCATAAAAAAGCGAGATGTTAGTCTCGCTTTTTTTTATTCCACAACACCTTCTTTAATTTCCGTCCATAGATCGCTATAACATTTTGCTGCATAGCTGCTACGGGCATACTCTTCAATTGGTTTGCGGTAAATACCCATTCTTTCTACATCAGATAAAGCGGGAATATAATTTTGGAAGAATTTTTTGTCCTTGTATAATTTCTCCATTATTTCATTGTGCATGTTTTTACGAAGATCTACCAGTGTGAAAAAACACATCATTTTACTGCCATCCAGATCTTTTTCTTTAAAATAATCTTTCACCATATCGTAAGTGCGAATTGATAATGTTGTTGGAATGATCGGCATCAATACAATATCTGCAGCAGCAAAAATATTTTCACTTAGTGCACTAAAGCCCGGAGGACAATCAATAAAAACGAAATCATATTCATTTTCCAATTGTTTCAAAATTCCTTTCAGGCGTGTTTTATTACCTTTCATTTCTTCTACCATGATATCAAAACTTTTGGCAGAATTATCAGCAGGAATAATTTCAAGGTTGTCGTATTCCGTTGCAAGGATGGCGCTTTCTAAAACCACATCTTTACTGATGAGTTTTTTAATGCCCATTGCATTTTTTGGTTTTACATTATAGTAAAAAGTAGTAGAGCCTTGAGGGTCGATATCCCAGAGCAAAGTTTTATAACCGTCTTTTGCTGCGAGATAGGCAAAATTTACGCAAGAAGCCGTTTTGCCAACACCACCTTTAAGGTTGTAAAGTGCTATAACTATCATGTGTACAGGTTTTTATTAATATGAAAGATAAGAAATTATTTTTTCATTTCTCCCAACTCCTTCTGCATCCTGAACATTTCGTCCCTTAACCGGGCTGCTTCCATAAAATCCAGGTCGCGGGCAGCTTTTTCCATTTCCTTTTTGGTCCTGCCAATGGCTTTCTCTATTTGAGGGATCGTATTATATACAATCTGTTCATCTGCCGCAACATTTACCAGGTCCTGATCTGCACTTACAGAGTACGGGTTTGATGGATCGTAGCCTTTTACATCCAATACAGAACCTTGCGCCATTACCTGTTCTATGCTCTTGATGATTGTTTTAGGTGTGATATTGTGTTCAATATTATATGCCATCTGTTTTTCTCTTCTTCTTGCTGTTTCATCGATGGTTTTTTGCATGCTGTCTGTCATCTTATCAGCATAAAAAATTACCAGGCCATCAACGTTACGCGCGGCTCTTCCGGCAGTTTGCGTTAAGCTTTTTTCATTACGTAAAAAGCCTTCTTTATCTGCATCTAAAATGGCTACCAGAGATACTTCCGGCAAATCCAACCCTTCTCTTAATAAGTTAACACCCACCAACACATCGATAACACCCAAACGCAGATCACGCAAAATTTCAACTCTTTCCAACGTATCAACTTCGCTGTGAATGTATTTGCTTTTTATATCGATGCGTTTGAGGTATTTATCCATTTCTTCCGCCATGCGTTTTGTCAGCGTGGTTACTAAAACACGATCACCTTTTTTGATGCGCTTATCTATTTCATCTAACAGATCATCGATTTGGTTTACTGACGGACGGATTTCTATTGGAGGATCTAATAAACCTGTTGGCCTTACAACTTGTTCTACTACTACACCGCCTGTTTTTTCTAATTCATAATCGCCTGGAGTAGCGGATACAAAAACAGTTTGATTAAGCATGCTTTCAAACTCATTAAAATTAAGCGGACGGTTATCCATGGCTGATGGCAAACGAAAACCATAATCAACCAATACTAGTTTTCTGCTTCTATCGCCGCCGTACATTCCGCTAACCTGAGGAATGGTTTGATGGCTCTCATCTATCACACATAAAAAATCGTTTGGAAAATAATCCAACAAACAGAAAGGCCTTGTACCTGGTTTTCTTCTATCAAAAAATCTTGAGTAATTTTCGATACCATTGCAATAACCCAGTTCGCGTATCATCTCCAGATCATAATTTACTCTTTCTTCTATGCGTTGGGCTTCAATATATTTTCCTGTCTTTTTAAAGTAGTCAACTTGTGCGGTAGTTTCATCCTGTATCTCATAGATCACTTGCTGCATAATATCTTTAGGAGCTAAATATAAATTTGCAGGAAAGATAGCAGCATTATCTACTAAGCCAATACGCTTGCTGGTAGTTAGTTCCAGCGTTTCTATACTTTCTATCTCATCGCCAAAGAAAGTAATGCGATAGCCAAAATCCACATAGGGCAGATTGATATCAACCGTATCGCCTTTCACTCTAAAAGTACCTCTTGTAAAATCTACCTGTGTTCGTTTGTATAAACTATTGACCAAAGAATGTAAAAAACCTTGTCTTGATAATACCTGTCCTTTTTGAATGCGCACGATACCATTTTCAAATTCAGTCGGGTTACCCATACCATAGATGCAACTCACACTGGCCACAACAATAATATCTCTTCTGCCACTTAGTAATTGAGCTGTTGCCTGTAAACGAAGCTTGTCTAATTCTTCATTGATGCTGAGGTCTTTTTCAATATAGGTATTGCTGACAGGCATATAAGCCTCGGGTTGGTAGTAATCGTAATAACTAACAAAATAGCCAACAGCATTATCAGGGAAAAACTGTTTGAACTCACCATACAATTGCGCCACCAATGTTTTGTTGTGTGTTATAACCAATGTTGGCTTTTGTGTATTTTGAATCACGTTTGCCATGGTATAGGTTTTACCGCTGCCGGTAACGCCTAATAGCGTTTGGTATCTTTCGCCATCCAAAATACCGTTGGTTAGTTTTTGTATAGCATCCGGCTGATCGCCGGAAGGAGAATATGGTGATTGTAAGTTGAAAGGCATAATGGAATCAGCAATTTACGAAATTGTTACAGGTATTTATTGATCAATCCATCAATTCCCTTGCCATTTAAAAAATCCTGTTCATATTGTTTGATGGTTTCCGTTTCAAGATCCAGGAAACCCTGGTTTCTTAACTCATGCATTTGAAGCATTTCACGGATCGAGATATCTCCGTCTAATAAAAAGCCCATAATAATTAATAATAGGCAGATCTTTTTTTCTTCTTCATTGGCCGCTTTTAATTTGTCCAGATAGCCAGCTTCTAAAAAATGAGTTTCTTTCGGTTGTATTTTATAGATAGTGAATAACATTTTTGTTAGCACATAATGATTCTGATGAAAATCTCTTTTATTGATCGCTATGTATTGCATCGTATCATACAGAAGGCTTTTGAATTCCGGTGTCGGCTCCTGGTCCACTTTTATTTTAGCGACGACCTGTTCAATTAAATTTTGTCCCATGATGATGACCCTCGCTTCTTTCAATATCACTTTAGTACCATAAGCGTTCCATGCGGAGAAAATAAAAATGCCTGCAAAGTCTTTCACAGCCTGCAATGCGTAGCGGCCTAGCATACGTTGTATCAAAACTTTGAACAACATATTGCTCAAAGTCGCTTTTAATAAAAAGAAAAAGTTCCAGGTTAATAAAGCAGTTCTGTTAATGCCTTGCAAAGGATCAATGCCGTATTTTAATTCTTGTTTATTCTTTTTCTCTAATCCTATATCAACTAATAAATTTCTTTTGTGGGTTGATTGTTTATTGGCATGCGTCAAAAATCCTGTCGCAACAGCTACTTCATGCGCGCACCAAATATTCAAAAAAGTAAGCAACATGATCTCAATAATAACCAACACAAAACTATAGGCCATCATTGCAAAAGGAATAGCGAACGGTTTTTCAAAAGCAATGATTGTATACGAAGGAAATAATTGCGGCCATTCTAACTGGGGTGTGTATAAAAGGATAACACCCATCATTCCGAAAAATGCAGCGGCCCAGATGGCAAAACGTTCGTTTCTTTTGATCTTTTTAATTTCATCATCGTTCAAAAGAAAGAGTTCGCTATCGGCATTTATTTTCCTGATAGGCAATAAGCGATAAAATCTGTGGTAAATGGTTCTCAATATCTAAAATGTTAGGCAAATCAGCTGATTCAATATAAATATACATCATATCGTAAAAAGGAAGAATTACCTATATTAATTGACATTTAACCTTGATATCCGGCTGATTTTGAGTACCTTTGCGCCTCGAAAAGCAATCGGCTATTGGTAGTTACGCTGTAACACGCTAATAACCAGTAACTAAGAACAAAAGGAAAATTTATGAATATAAGAAACATCGCCATCATCGCTCACGTAGATCATGGTAAAACTACATTGGTTGATAAGATCCTTCATACTACAAAAGTATTTAGAGACAACCAGGAAACAGGTGACCTGATAATGGATAGCAACGATCTTGAAAGAGAACGTGGTATCACCATCTTCAGTAAGAATGCATCTGTTATTTACAAAGATTACAAGATCAATGTTATCGATACTCCGGGACATAGTGATTTCGGCGGAGAGGTTGAGCGCGTATTGAAAATGGCTGATGGTGTTGTATTGTTAGTTGATGCTTTTGAAGGGCCAATGCCTCAAACTCGTTTCGTACTACAAAAAGCCTTGGCTTTAGGTTTAAAACCAATTGTTGTAATTAATAAAGTAGATAAACCAAACTGTCGTCCTGATGAAGTTCATGACGCGGTATTTGAATTATTCTTTAACCTTGATGCAACAGAAGAACAATTAGATTTCCCTACTTTTTACGGGTCAGGTAAAAATGGTTGGTTCAATAAAACATTAGAACAGATCGATAATATCAATCCTTTATTAGATGGTATCATTGAATATGTGCCGGAACCAAAGATCAGCGAAGGTAATTTGCAAATGCAGATCACTTCACTTGATTATTCTTCTTTCCTTGGCCGTATCGCTGTAGGTAGGGTTGCTCGTGGTGTAATTAAAGAAGGACAAGCGATCAGCTTAATGCAAGCGGATGGCAAGATCAAAAAACCAAGAATTAAAGAATTATATGTTTTCGAAGGAATGGGCAAACGTAAGGTTACGGAAGTTCAGGCCGGAGATATTTGTGCAGTTGTTGGATTAGAAGATTTCAATATCGGTGATACGATTGCTGATCTGGAAAATCCTGAAGCTTTAGCATTGATCACTGTTGATGAACCAACAATGAATATGTTGTTCAGCATTAACAACTCACCTTTCTTTGGTAAAGATGGCAAGTTTGTAACGAGCCGTCACTTACGTGATCGCTTACATAAAGAAACAGAAAAGAATTTGGCATTAAAAGTAGAAGATACTGACGGTGCTGATAGTTTTCTTGTTTATGGTCGTGGTATCCTTCACTTAGGTATCCTGATCGAAACAATGCGTAGAGAAGGATATGAATTAACTGTTGGTCAGCCACAGGTAATCGTTAAAGATATCGATGGAAAAAAATCTGAACCATTTGAAAACCTGGTAGTAGATGTTCCACAAGAATTTGCAAGTAAAGTAATTGATTTAGTAAGTCGCCGTAAAGGTGAAATGTTGATCATGGAAACCAAAGGTGACATGCAACATTTAGAATTTGAAATTCCTTCACGTGGTTTGATCGGTTTGCGTACACAAATGCTGACTGCAACAACGGGTGAAGCTGTAATGGCACATCGTTTCTTGGAATACCGTCCTTGGAAAGGCCCTATTCCCGGAAGAAGCAATGGCGTTCTGTTATCTAAAACAACTGAAAAAACAACTGCTTATTCAATCGATAAATTACAGGAAAGAGGTACTTTCTTTGTAGATGCAGGCGAAGAAGTTTACACGGGCCAGATCCTTGCTGAGCACATTAAGCCAGGAGATCTTGTTGTAAATGCAACGGAAGCCAAAAAACTAACTAACCACCGTGCAAGCGGAACTGATGATGCATCTCGTATGGCACCAAAAGTTGTTATGTCTTTAGAAGAATGTATGGAGTATATCCAACAAGATGAGTGTATCGAAGTAACTCCGAAGATCATTCGTTTAAGAAAATTATTGTTGAATGAAGATGACAGAAAGAGAGATTCAAAGAAAATGGAAACAGCATAATATTACGAACGGCGAAATTTATTTCGCCGTTTTTTATTGTCTGAACCGTTGATTGAATCTGATTATTTTGATTTAGCTGATTTTAAAATCAAATCAATCATTCTAATTCAACTTCAATCAATGGTTCAGACAAAATTATTATCTTTACAAAGTGAAAAAATTAGTCATCATATTATTAGTCATCTGCATTTCCATCAATGCAATGGCACAATGTTCTATCTGTTCTAAAACAGCACAGCAAATGGGAGAAAAACCCGCTGCAGGATTGAATAGTGGTATTCTTTATTTAATGTTAGCGCCGTTTGTAATTATCGGTATCATCGGTTATCGCTGGTGGAAACATAATGGCAGCCAGCCGCAGGATCAATCATAGTTTTTTATAAAACGATACAGGTTAAAATCTACTCCTTCTTTCTTAATACTTTCCTGCAATTCAGTTTTATTAATATCCTTTAGTCTTTTTTGTTGAATTAAGTAGTAGGCTTTTTCTGCCAGTAACCAAAAGTGTTTGGTGTTTTTGGCAGACTGCTTAAGATTTTCATTGATAGCGGCATACAATTCTTCAATACCTTCTTTTTGTGAAGCGATCGTTTTTATTACTGTTACCGGTGTTTCTTGTCGGTGAAATGCAGGCGCTAACATCAATCGTAAATTTTTTACAAAAATATCCGCGTCCGGCCTGTCGCTTTTATTGACTACAAAGAGATCGGCAATTTCCATGATACCGGCTTTCATGGTTTGTATCTCATCGCCGGCTTCCGGCACTACCACCACAACGGTTGTATCAGCCAGTCCTGCAATTTCAATTTCGCTTTGTCCTACACCAACTGTTTCGACGATGATATAATCAAATCCGGCAACTTTTAAAAGATCGGTTATTTCAATGATCTTGGGATGTAATCCGCCAAGCGAACCCCTTGTTGCCAGGGAACGAATAAATACATTCGGGTTATTATACCACTTGCTCATTCGTAACCTGTCTCCCAATAAAGCACCAAGATTAAATGGGGAAGATGGGTCAACACATAATACGGCCACCTTTTTTTCCTGTTCAACGATCAATCCTATCAAACTATCTACCAGTGTACTTTTACCGGCACCTGGCGGCCCGGTGATACCGATAACAGGTGTTGCAGAAGATGGCAATAAACGCATCAGTGATTCGTAACCCAGGGATTCATTCTCAATTAAGGAAATGCACCTGGCCAGTGTTCTGATATCAGCCTCTTGTATTTTTTGCAGGTATTGTTGCCACATAAGAAACAAATTTCAAGAACCGGTGATCAAAATCCAAATAAAATCTCAAATTCGAACAGCTTCTAATCATTAACAATTTACCATTAACAATTAAGCATTATCATTTTATATTTGCAGTAATAAGTTATGACGAATTTTATTCCCATTTTTCCATTAGGCATTGTTGTATATCCCGGTGAGGAACTGAACCTGCACATTTTTGAACCACGGTATAAACAATTGATCAAAGATTGCCATGAATCTAAAAAGCCATTTGGTATCCCTTCTGTTGTCAACAATAAAATGACGGAGATGGGTACATTGGTAGAAGTAGCTGAAATAACAAAGCTGTACGATAACGGTGAAATGGATGTTAAGACAAAAGGTGTAAAACCATTCCGCATTTTAGAAGTGATAAAAGATATACCTGAAAAAATGTATGATGGCGCTATCGTTACTTATCCAACGAATGATCCGAAAGGAAGTAAAAAATTAATGCAAAAAGTAATTGAAGCAACCAGGCAATTACACGAATTCTTAAAAGTAAATAAGAAATTTAAAAAGCCTGAAGATGAATTGCTGAGTTACGATGTAGCACATCATGTAGGGTTGTCATTGGAAGAAGAATACGAATTACTGGAGTTGTTAAGAGAATTATACAGACAAGAATATTTAAAACAACATTTGGTGAAAGTCTTGCCTGTTATGGCTGAAATGGAAACATTGAAAGACAGGATACAATTGAACGGGCATTTTAAAAATCTGGAAGGATTTAATCTATAACCAAAATGAATAAAACACTCTGCTTTGATTTTGGAAATACCCGTTTAAAATATGCGGTATTTGAAAATGACCGGTTTGTAAAAGAAGGTGTTCTATTAAATAGCGATCTTGAAAATATTACAGCGTTGCTGGATGAATATAAACCAGCGAAAACAATTTTATCTTCCGTTATCGAACATAATGTTGCAATAGAAAATTTATTATCAGCAAAAAGCAACTTTCATAAATTATCACATCTTACAAAATTAAATTTTACAGCGCCTGTTAGCAAACCGCAAACGATCGGTGCGGATAGGTTGGCCCTGTGTGCCGCAGCAGTTTATTTTTATTCGGGCAAAAATAATTTAGTGATCGCTTTAGGCAGTTGTATCACGTATAATTTTATTACGCAAAGTCATCAGTTTATAGGCGGGTCTATTTCTCCGGGCATGGAAATGCGTTTTAAATCAATGCACGATCATACAGCACTATTACCATTGGTACATGCCGAGTGGAAATTCCCTGTAATTGGGTATGATACAAAGACCAATTTACAGAGCGGTGTTATTGCGGGTATGGGATATGAGATTGATGGCTTCATCAATTTTTATAAAAGCAAATACCACAACTTAAACATAGTTTTAACCGGAGGTGATGCAACATATTTTGCGGGTCAACTTAAAAACGAGATATTTACCGACTTGAATTTTTTATTTAAAGGCCTTTACGCATTGAGTGAGATCAATAATGGATAACACATCGTGCCAACAAAAAATGACTACTCAATATCTATATAGAAAAATAATTACCCTCTTTTTAACAGGCTCTTTATTAATAGGTGGCTGTGGTGAAAAAAAAGAAGCGCCAACAAACCTTAAGAGAAAAGTAGGTGTTGAAACCGCTCAATATGTAACAGTAAGATATTCGGTTGGTAAAACACGCAAAGCTTTCTTAAGTGCGCCTTTGATGAACAGGGTTGCTGATACGGTCGTGTATACAGAATTTCCAAATAAAGTACATGTTGATTTTTATGATGCGGATACTTTAGAAAGTAAATTAGATGCGCACTATGCAAAGTATAAAGAAAATGAAAGCAGGATCTTTTTGAAAGATAGCGTGACAGTAATCAATATAAAGGGTGATACACTCCATGCCAAAACTTTATATTGGGATAAGAACCGAACTGGCGCGGAGTTTTATACTTCCGATTCGATCTGGATAAGAACAAAAACACAAATTATCAACGGTATTGGTTTAGACGCACAACAGGATTTTAAAGCATGGCATATTGTAAAACCAACAGGATTTATAGAAGTGCAGAACGCAGAAATGCCTAAATAACTATTTGGTAAGATCAAGCTGATGCTAATTGTTGAACTTTGCTTAATTTTAATATCACACTTTATAAATAATAATTAAATGGAATACCGTCGTTTAGGAAAATCCGGTTTGCAAGTAAGCGTTCTGTCCTTTGGTAGCTGGATAAGTTTTGATACCCAGATAGCAGATAAAATGGCCGATGAATTAATGGGCGTTGCCTATGACAATGGTATCAACTTTTTTGACAATGCAGAAATATATGCATTGGGAGAAAGTGAAAAAATGATGGGCCGCGTATTGAGCAAAAAGAAATGGGACCGTACCTCATACACCGTTTCTTCAAAAGCATTTTTTGGTTGGAGAGGAGAAAAAAACAAACCCAATCAAACAGGCAATAACCGCAAACACTTGATAGAAGCTTGTAACGAAGCATTACAACGTTTGCAGGTTGATTATTTAGATCTGTTTTTTTGCCACAGGCCGGATAAAAATACACCCATAGAAGAAACCGTTTGGACAATGAATCAATTGATCCAGCAAGGGAAAATATTATATTGGGGTAGTAGTGAATGGAGTGGTGTTGAGATCATGGAAGCGCATAGGGTTGCAGAACATTACAGATTGATCGGTCCAACAATGGAGCAGCCGCAATACAATTTGTTCGAAAGAAATAAAGTAGAGAATGAATTTTTAGAAATATATAAGACGGTAGGATTGGGGACCACGATCTGGAGCCCTTTGGCATCCGGTTTGTTGACTGGGAAGTACAATGATGGCATCCCTAAAAATAGCCGCTTAGGTTTGAAAGATACAGGTTGGTTAAAAGATAGATTGTATGTAGATGACAAAATAAAAAAAGTAAAAAAACTGACTGACCTGGCAGATAAACTGGGAATTAGTACAGCTGCATTGAGTATCGCATGGTGTATTAAAAATCCAAATGTTAGTACAGCTATTTTAGGCGCTACAAAAAAACAGCAGTTGCTGGATAATTTAAAAGCGATAGATGCGATGGCTAAATTAACGCCTGAGATCATGGAGAAGATCGAAAAAATAATGTTGACTAAACCTAAATTGCCTGAATATTAATTGAGTACTATGACGATTTACGGAATACCGAATTGCGATACAGTTAAAAAAACTTTGGATTGGTTTAAGAAGAACGAGATCGATTACGAATTTCATGATTATAAAAAATCGGCTATCACGAAAGCAAAACTGGAAGCCTGGAGCAAGAAAGTTGGCTGGGAAGTTTTATTGAACAGAAAAGGAACAAGCTGGCGAAAACTAACACCTGAACAGCAGGATAAAGTAAGAACGCAGGCCGCAGCAATAAAAGTGATGATGGAAAATAATAGTACCATTAAAAGGCCTGTTGTGGAAGCTGGAGAAAAATTACTGGTTGGTTTTAACGAAACAGATTTTATCAAACAATTAAAATAAAAACAATGAACAAACGTAATGCAACAGCGATCTGGAATGGTACTGGAAAAGAAGGTACTGGCCATCTAACTACACAAAGTTCAACTTTGAATAATGTACAGTATTCTTATAAATCCCGTTTTGAAGAAGGCGTAGGAACAAACCCTGAAGAATTAGTAGCCGCGGCACACGCAGGTTGTTTTTCAATGGCACTTAGCTTTGGTTTAAATGCTGCAGGATTTACGGCAGATGAAATTAAAACAAACTGCGTGATCACTTTAGATGCTGGTGCGATCACAGAATCACACTTGACATTAACTGCAAAAATTCCGGGTATTACTCAGGAGCAATTTGAAACATGTGTAGCTGCAGCAAAAGCAGGCTGTCCAATTTCAAAATTGCTAAATACAAATATTACACATGAAGCTACTTTAGTTGCTTAAGAAATATTTTGAATACTAAAAAGGCCGGCATTATTAGCCGGCCTTTTTGATTAAATTTGGTAAAACAGCTTGCATATGTCATTTCAAAATAAGACAGTCTTAATAACCGGAGCCTCACGAGGCATTGGCAAAGCGATCGGATTAAAATTAGCAAAGGAGGGCGCTAATATTATTATCGCCTCCAAATCAACAGAAGAAAATCCAAAGCTTGGCGGAACAATATTTTCTGCTGCCGCAGAGATTGAAGCTGCAGGAGGAAAAGCATTACCGGTACAATGCGATATACGCGATGAAGCACAAGTGCAAAATGCCATAGATAAAGGTGTAGAACGTTTTGGCGGAATTGATATATTGATCAACAATGCGTCGGCTATTGCTTTAACAAATACAGAAGCAACAGAGCCCAAACGTTTTGACCTGATGTATGATATCAATGTTAGGGGAACTTTTTTTGTGAGCAAAGCCTGTATCCCTCATTTAAAAAAATCAGGCAACGCGCATATACTTACTTTATCTCCACCCATAAATATGGATATGAAATGGTTTGCAAATCATCTAGCATATACGATGAGCAAATATAACATGAGCATGATCGCAATGGGATTAGCAGCTGAGTTAAAAAAATACAATATCGCATCGAACGCGTTATGGCCGCGTACAACCATTGCAACCGCTGCAGTAAATAATTTATTAGGTGGCGATACCTTGATGAAGATGAGTCGTACAACAGATATACTGGCAGATGCTGCTTATTATATTTTATCTAAACCTTCAGACGAATGTACAGGAAATACTTTTATTGATGAGGATGTTTTAGCAAAAGAAGGTATAACTGATTTGGGTAAATATTCAGTTGTGCCGGGCGCACAATTATATAACGATCTGTTTCTATAAAAAAAGAGCCATCAAATTTGATGGCTCTTTTAAATTTATTCTGCTAATTTTTCTGGTCTCATTTGCGGGAAAAGTAATACATCTTGTATAGAGTGCTGGTTGGTCATCAACATCGTTAAACGATCAATTCCAAAACCAATACCACTTGTTGGTGGCATACCGTATTCAAGCGCTCTTAAAAAATCGTAATCGATGAACATTGCTTCATCATCTCCACGTTCCATTAATTTAACTTGTTCTTCAAAACGTTCTCTCTGATCGATGGGGTCATTTAACTCTGTGTACGCATTGGCAATTTCTTTTCCGTTAATGATCAATTCAAAACGCTCTACCAGTCCAGGTTTGCTGCGATGTTTTTTTGTAAGCGGACTCATTTCTACCGGGTAATCTGTAATAAAAGTTGGCTGCACATAATTCGCTTCACATTTAGCGCCGAATATTTCATCGATCAATTTTCCTTTACCAAATTTTTCATCTGCATGTATGCCTAGTTTTTTGCAAGCATCTCTTAAACCTGCTTCATCCATTTCAGAAATATCAATACCTGTATGTTCTTTAATAGCATCATACATCGTGATCCTTTTGTAAGGCGCTTTAAATTCAATTTCTTTTTCTCCTGCTAAAACTTTTGTTACACCATTTGTTGCGAGGGCAACTTTTTCTAATAACTGTTCGGTCGTATCCATCATCCATTCGTAATCTTTATATGCTGTATAAAATTCAAGCACGGTAAATTCAGGATTGTGTGTTCTGTCCATTCCTTCATTTCTAAAGTTGCGACTGAATTCATATACCCATTCAAATCCGCCTACGATCAATCTTTTTAAATACAATTCATTGGCGATACGTAAATAGAAAGGAACATCTAAAGCATTGTGGTGTGTTGCAAATGGCCTAGCCGCCGCACCACCGGGAATACTTTGTAATACAGGGGTATCCACTTCCAATGCACCACGCTCATTTAAAAAGTCGCGTATCGCAGTTACCAGCTTTGTGCGCTTAATAAAAACTTCTTTTACTCCGGGATTCACTATAAGATCAGCATAACGCTGACGGTAGCGAAACTCAGGGTCTGTTACTTCATCAAAAGCTTCACCATCTTTTTCTTTAACGATAGGTAAAGGGCGCAATGATTTTGTAAGAATGGTAAATTCTTTTACATGGATAGAGGTTTCTCCCGTTTTAGTTGTGAATACATAACCCTTTACTCCAATAATATCGCCGATATCAACTAGTTTTTTCCAAACGGTTTGGTATAAAGTTTTATCCTCACCAGGACAAATATCATCCTGCTTAATATAAAATTGGATTTTGCCTGCGCCATCTTGTAAAACAAAAAAGTTGGCTTTACCCATATCGCGTACACTCATGATGCGGCCTGCGATACATACATCAGCAAACTGATCTTTATTTTCTTCGCCCTTGTAATGTTCTTTTATATATGCAGATGTTGTATTAACAGGATATAGCGGTGCAGGATAAGCATCAATACCCAATTTTTTTAATTCTTCTAATTTTTCCCTGCGGATGATTTCCTGTTCTGATAAATGTAAAGTACTCATATGCTCTTTAGTGAAAATTTTTGCAAAGATACCAGTTGCAGGGCATTCTCCCATATCCATGGTATTTAATCAAATATTTAGCCTGCAAAATGTTGTGCAAATGTTATTTACTATAGTATTTGATAGTAGAAAAAACAGAAAAATGACAAAATGAGGCACGCCATTTGCAAGAATTAATTATTTTTATAACCATAATTATCTGCTATGAAATTTGAAAAAATTCATAATAAAGGTCAAGCGCAGCTTTTTAAGAACCAATATGTTGAGCATCTCACAAAAACTCATCCCTTGGTAATATTTTCTATTTACCTGCCCGTTGTTTCTTACATGTTATATTATAGTAGTTCACATCTAAATTTAAATATACAGGAGGTAGGGCTCGCCTTTTTGTTAGGGATGTTCTTCTGGACGTTCTTTGAATATATGCTGCATCGTTTTGTATTTCATTTTTTTAGTGAAAATGAAGAAGCAAGAAAGATCATTTATGTTATACATGGCAATCATCATGAATATCCCCGCGATAGAGAACGCCTTTTTATGCCACCAGTACCAAGTATCATTTTGGCATGCGTAGTATTTATGTTGATGTATTTTGCCGCGCATTTATTTAATACCAGTGATTATGTTTTTGCCTTTTTTCCAGGCTTTATTATCGGCTATTTAATGTATGGAAGTATGCATTACGCTATACATGCCTGGAACCCTCCTTATGCGTGGATGAAACCATTATGGCGCAACCATCATTTACATCATTACAAAAATGAAGAACGCGGCTTTGGGGTAAGCACAACTTTATGGGACAGGTTATTCGGTACTATGTTCGATCTCCAAAAAGAAAAAGAAGATAAAGAAAAGGTGCAGGAGCTAATGTTTAAATAATTAGTGGTTATTATTTGCTAACACCACAGCATTTTTAAAATCTTTAGTCTTACCGCTAAGGTCAAATATTTTTGTATATACGATATAAGTACCTTCTATTAGTTGCCTGTTTTTTTCACCCAGACCATCCCAGATAAATTTACCATCTGTGCCACACAATGCATTCTGTTGTAGGGCGCGTACCATTTTTCCTGAGGCATCAAATATGGCGATATTGGCCACGTAACCAGTTTCAGGAAAACTGTATTCAATGGTCACAAAATCATCAATACCATCATTGTTTGGCGAAAAAATTTCGGGGTAAACAGTTATCTGTCCTGCAGCATATTGATCAATTCTGTATTGAGAGTTTTTATAAGTTGGTGTGCCATAACCAATATTTGTAGCAGCGGAATGCCAGTTGTCTTCTGATTGGGTTGGCGCATCGTAATTAATTCTCTCCAATGAAACACCTTGGGTATTATCAAGTAATTGAAATTGCCAGCTATCATAATATTGCAATTCATCTATAATATTTCCTTGTGTATTTAAAATGATAGCATCACCATTTGCATCGTTGAATGGCGGCATCGAATTTATTTGTACAAATGCATCAGGGTTCTGGGCAACATATTGTGATTTTACAATTGAAGGGCTGCTGGTAACCACAATATAATTTTGTGGAAATAATGAATAGTCATCACTCGTCAATTGTGCAATATTACCGATCGTTCCAGAAGTACTTCTGTTAGCAATGTATAATTGTTTTAGGTTAATGATCTTTTTACTGCGATTGTATAATTCTACATAATCAACGCCATTATCTTTTGGATTGTATAGGATCTCATTAATGACAACATCAAAATTAGCGGCCATAACACTTATCCCAACTCTTGCGCTATCGCTACTATTAATAATATTCCCAGCACAATCTGTAACATTTAATGCCGTAATGGTATAAGTTCTTTTAGAAGACAATGGTGCAGTTAATTTTAAAGCAACCTTATCAAATAAAGGTCCTACAGCTGTAGCGTTCAATGGCGTACCTATACTTCCGCTGATAAAATAATTTGCTGCAACAGACGCTTTGGTACTATCTAAGGGTTCATCAAAATATAAAGTTATATCTACACTGTCTTTAGCAAAAGCGCGTAATAATCTCGGTGCATTCTGATCAGCATTTTTAGCATCAATAGAATTTATTTTTCCCGGTGTCCCACCATTTACATTTGTACTTGCTTTCCAATTGGAGTAGCCATTGCAGGGATTCTTTGTATCGATCATCTCTAATGACCAGCCGCCTTGTTCCTTCAAAGCATTTTGATACCAAGCGGAAGAATAATTAACGGCATGCATAATTTTTCCTGTGGAACTTTTCAATATCAACAGATCTCCGCTATTTAATAAAGAAGGGAAATTTGTTACAGAGATAGTTGGCCCAAACAATAACATAGCGTTTACGGCACTGCTGGTGCATATAATAACAAAGCTGTTGGGTTGTAAAATAAAATTAGGCATCGGGCCACTTTGTGCAGAAGTATCTCCAATAGTAAAGCCTTGTAAATTAATTGCGTAAGCAGAAGTATTTTTTAATTCGATCCATTCATTTGTTGGCAGTCCGACTACTGGTGTTGGATCGGCCATAATTTCATCAATGATAACATCATATTGTTGTGGTGTATACAAACTAAACAATGCTGTTGCTATGCCGATGGCGTTCCCTGACAGGTCTTTCACATCATTTACGGTTAGCGTACAATTAATACCGTTAGGAATTTTGTTGGAAAAAGTTAAATGTATCAAGGCTGCATTTGCGGGATCCTGCGTAGCAGAAATGGGCCCACCTAAATTGTTATCAGCCATATAATTTGTAAGCTGTTGACTGCTTACATTATCTACCGGCTCATTAAAAAGCACATCTACTGTTGTACTTGAGATAGCTGTGGCAGATAAAATAACAGGTGGTGTTGTATCAGGCACATATGGTGTAACAATTATATCATCAAAAAAATGTCGTTTAAAAAAACTTGCTGTGCTTTGTTTAACCAGAATACCAAAATAGGATGAAGTGGTATACGTATTGTCAGTGGCAGTCCCTTCAGTAAAATAGCTATTACCCGTTCCCGTTAGGTCTCTGAATAAGGTCCATTGGCTCGCGACATTTACAACAACTTTTATTTTTAGAACATTATTACTGGTATTTAAAATGCCATCAACGCCATCGATCAATTTGGTAATAATACCGGTTGCATCTTTTCTATATAAACAAATATCATCACTGGTATTGCCAATGCGAACAAAGTATCCTGTGGTTGTAGATTGTTTGATGTTACCCGATGAGGCTGTTAAATAAACATCTACATAATTAGCAGATGAAGTGTTAAAACCAAGCTTTGTATAAAATTCCCATTGTGCAGTTGTAGCCAGTGTGCTCGGAGTGCTTAAATAAAATGTGTCGTTGGCTATCGTATCGTTGCTTTGTAACTGATAAGATGAGTTAACGATCCAATTGCTGGTATCTCCGATCCATTTTGGTGCAGTTGTAAAATTACTATCAGTAAAACTTTCAGTAAACTGGGCCTGCGAAACTGCGGACAGTAACAATAGTAACGGTAAAAAGTAAAGTAATTTTTTATTCATAGTAGTGGGGGTTGCCTTAAAGTTAGCCACTTTATTGAATTAGCCATAAAATTGATAAAAGAGCTATTTTAAAAATATTTTTTAATGTTTTGGGATATATATGATTTGTTGCTACTTTTGTGCCATGTTTATGATTATCAAGCAAATTAAGATTACCAAGAAGCATTCCGGCAAGCGGGAGGGTTAACGGTGTTTTGTTTGTTCTACAATATTCACAAGCCTTCCAATAAAATGGGAGGCTTATTTTTTAACACTCATATATAAAAACAAAAAAATGAAAGTAGCTGTAGTAGGTGCTACCGGTTTGGTAGGTAGTAAAATGTTGCAGGTTTTGGCGGAAAGAAATTTTCCTGTTGATGAATTAATCCCTGTTGCCTCAGAAAGATCAATTGGTAAAGAAGTTGAATTTAAAGGAAAGAAGTATAAGATCGTTGGCTATGCTGATGCCATTGCTGCTAAACCGCATATTGCGATTTTCTCTGCCGGTGGTGGAACTTCATTGGAGCTTGCTCCTAAGTTTGCTGAAGCAGGGATTACCGTAATTGACAACTCCTCTGCATGGCGCATGGACCCTACTAAAAAATTAGTAGTACCTGAAGTAAATGCCAAGGTATTAACAAAAGCGGATAAGATCATTGCAAATCCTAACTGTTCTACTATTCAATTAGTAGTGGTATTAAAACCATTGCATGATAAATATAAAATTAAGAGAGTAGTAGTATCAACTTATCAAAGCGTTACTGGCACAGGTGTTAAGGCGGTTGATCAGCTAATGAATGAAAGAAAAGGTATACAGGGAGAGATGGCATACAAATATCCTATCGATTTAAATGCAATACCGCAGATCGATGTGTTCCTTGAGAATGGTTATACTAAAGAGGAAATGAAAATGACCAATGAAACTAAAAAAATCATAGGTGATGATTCTATCAAACTAACAGCTACAACTGTGCGTATACCGGTAATAGGCGGACACAGTGAAAGTGTAAACATCGAGTTTGAAAAAGATTTTGATTTGAAAGAATTAAGAGATCTTTTAAGCAAGGCACCTGGTGTTGTTGTTGAGGATGATATCGCTAATTTCATTTATCCAATGCCATTAACGGCTCACGAAAAAGATGAAACTTTTGTCGGCAGAATTAGAAGAGATGAAACACAAGCTAACACGCTAAATTGTTGGATAGTTAGTGATAATCTTCGCAAAGGGGCAGCTACAAATGCGGTACAGATCGCTGAATATCTATTAGAGAACAAATTGGTATAAGTATATCTTAATTTATAAAAAAGGCTCCGGTAAATCCGGAGCTTTTTTTATTGTATATGACAGCAGCCGTATACCGCTTATGTAATAGTGTTAACAAATAGATAACAATACAGTATTTTTGTTCAGTAGCAAAAGATTGCTTGAGTTGATATGGATACAGAGATTAAACGAAAAAGGATTTTATTGGATTTTGAGCGGATGAGGGACCTCTATACCGGTTTTTACAGTTTCAACCTAAATTTCGGACGGTCACTTTTAAAATTGGCTTCTCATAAATTCGATTTTAGTTTTTATATGGTTCCATGGCAAGAGGGTATGTTTGGAAAAGATAATCAGTATGAAAGCGAAACATATACCAAGTCTGAAAAAAACCGTTTTGTACAATTTTTTAAAAAAGAAAAAAAACGTGGCGAATATGATATTATTCATATCTCTGATCAGCATTCTACTTTTCAGCCAGGTGATACAAAGGCAAAAATTATTCTTACGATACACGACTTGAATTATCTGGTAGAAGAAAGTCCGGATGTTGTATCTGTTGAAAAAGAGAATCAAAAACATCAGCGTATCATTGATATGGCGGATCACATTGTATGCATCTCCAATTTTTCACGCAATACTGTTTTAGCTAATCTTGATGTAAAGAACAAACCAATAGATGTAATTTATCAGGGTTGTACATTAGAAGAGTTACCCGTTCTTAATAAGCCAAGGTATTTACCAAAGCGGCGTTTTCTATTTGCTATCAGCAACCTTTATCCGAAAAAAAACTTTCATGTTTTACCTTGCCTTTTAATTGGCAATGATCTGGAACTTATTATTTCCGGTATTGTTGAACATCCTCGCCAGAGAGCATACGTAAAAGTTATTATGGACAATGCTAAACTGCATGGTGTAGCGGATAGGGTCATTATTACAGGACCGGTATCAGATAATGAAAAACAATGGTATTATAAAAACTGCGTGGCCTTTATGTTTCCTTCTTTAGCAGAAGGCTTTGGCATCCCTCCTTTAGAAGCAATGTATTTTGGTAAACCTGTATTTGCTTCTACTGCTACATCTATTCCCGAGATATGTGGTGATGTTGCTTATTACTTTACAAGTTTTGAACCATCTGTAATGATCAAGATTTTTAAAGAGGGAATGGCACATTACGAAAGCGCTAAACCGATGCAACAAATAAGGGATCGCTATGATTTTTTTAGTTGGGATAAAACAGCTAAAGGCTATATTGATTTATACGAAAAACTATAATGCCCCTTTTTTTTCACGAGCCCTCAATTTTTTTCCGAATTTAATTGATGGAAGCTCAATTAAATAATATAAAACAGAGGAGATAATAAAAACAATTATGAATATTAGCAGGATCTTTAAAGGAAATAAAAGTAATAGATACTTGGGAAAGAAATCAACGTAGTTAAGTAATTTAAAAAAGGGAAAATGAATTAGATAGATCGAATAGCTACAAATATCTATTGTTGAAAGCACTTTAACCCAATAGCTACTTAGATTAACGCAATCGGTTGTTAAAAACACTCAACAAAAGCGATGATCGTAAAAGTAACAAGGTAAATAGTAATGTACGAAAGATATAAATTGGCTTTAACGACGAATGTTAATAAAAAAGCAATCAAGAATATAAGCCCCCCCCAACTAGTAAAAATCTTTTGACGATTGAAATAGCTTTCTGCTAACAACGCGCCAGCACACCAAATAAACCAGTATTTAAAAACAGACACGTCATACGGCACTAAGCTGTTCAAATGATACGGTGGTAACATTCCAATTAAAAATAAAAAAAACGATAAACCAAGGATAGAAAAAAAACATTTTTTCATACCGATCTTATTTCTCAAAATCAATAGTAACGGATAGATCAAATATAACTGCATCTCAAGGGCCAAACTCCAAAAAACGCCATTGCCTCCGCCAAAAAAAGTTTTGCTAGATAAATTGTGAAGAAAGAAAATATGTAACAAAAGGTCTTTTTGTCCCGTAGCTGAAAATAAAAGACTTCTTATTCCGTATGCTATAACACTAAAAACTAATAATGCTAACAGATAGATAGGATATATTCTCAAAAACGTTTGCTATAAAACGTTTTTATATTGAATTTGTCTTTGTTCGATAAATACCCAAGGTGTATCAGAAACCCACTGATAATTAAAAACAATTCAACACCTGTCCACCCAAAACTTATAGGAGAAAAATTTAAAAGAAGGTCTTTTAAATTGGTAATAATTATAGTACCATTAGTATTATAATGCGGTGTTAAAAACTCAGGAAATTTACAGTATTGGGCATGGTACAGAAAAACAGCAATGATTGCTATACCTCTTAACACATCGATTTTAAGTATGTGATTTTTTTTATTTTCTTCCATATACTTATTACAAGTAAAAAATAATAGTAAATAAAAAACTCCGAATCTCTCGGAGTTTTTTATTTACACTGTATCGCGATTCCTAACTGATCGTCCAGGTTTCGCTACCTTTTAATAATTTATCCAAATCGCCTTTGCCTCTTTTAGCAATAGCTTCTTCAATTTGCATTGCTAACACATCTTCGTAACAAGCTCTGTCTGTTTCATAAAACACGCCGAACGGACGTGGTAAATGGCCCTCTACTCTTGGATCATCAAACATGCGTACTAGTATTTGGGCTTTATAAAAATCCCTCTCATCATGTATCCACAGGTCATCGATACTTGCATCTTTTCCTATTTCAACAACAACTGGTTTAAAGCCATCCAATTTAATTCCTTTATTCTGCGTAGCACCAAAGATCAAGGGTTTGCCTTGCTCTAAGAATAGTACTTCTTCAGCCTTTGTTCCCTTTTCAGTAAATGTTTCAAAAGCGCCATCGTTAAAGATGTTACAGTTTTGATAGATCTCCAATAAAGAAGCGCCCTTGTGTGCTTGTGCACGTAGCAACATTGCTTGTAAATGCTTAGGGTCTCTATCCATGCTTCTTGCAACAAAACTTGCATCTGCACCTAAGGCCAATGCTAATGGATTGAATGGATGATCGATACTTCCCATCGGTGTACTTTTTGTAACCTTATTTTGTTCTGATGTAGGAGAGTATTGGCCTTTAGTTAAACCATAGATCTGATTATTGAAGATCAATAAATTGATATCAAAATTTCTGCGTAAAAAATGGATCGTATGGTTACCACCGATGCTTAAGCTATCACCATCGCCACTAACAACCCAAACGCTTAATTCTGGTCTTGCGGCTTTTAAACCACTCGCAATTGCCGCAGCTCTGCCATGAATGCTATGCATACCATAAGTATTCATGTAATAAGGGAAACGGCTGCTACAGCCAATCCCTGAAACTATTACGATATTTTCTTTAGGGATGCCCAATGTCGGCATCACTTTTTGTACCTGTGCTAGAATTGAATAATCACCACAACCAGGGCACCAACGAACTTCCTGATCCGTTGCAAAATCTTTTGCGGTCAATACCGGCGCTGTTGTTTTCTCTGCTGCTGTTGTTATTTCGCTCATATTACTTGTTGTTAAAGAGGGACTGCAAGGTACGAAGAATGCCCAATTTTTTAAAAACTTTAGTCCTTAAATCAAGGCAAATTCAAGGTATTTTAGCCTTGGTAGGTAACAAAACAGGGCATTTTGGCAAAAAAGAAGGGATCGAAGTATTATTTACTTCGATCCCCATCAATAAATACAGTTATTATTATTTGATCTTAGCGTCAATTTCTTTAGAAATACTGGCAAATATCTCATCGATACTGCCTTCGCCTTCGATCATTTCTACCTTATTGAATTTTCTATAATGTTCAGCAACAGCACTTGTTTCGTTATGATAAACATTGATCCTTTCTCTGATCACATTTTCATTTGTGTCATCAGTTCTTCCACTTGTTTGTCCGCGTTTTAGTAAACGTTTTACCAATTCTTCTTCACTAACTTCCAGTGCTAACATCAGGTTGATAGAAGTTTTTTTAAATTCAAGTAATTTGTCCAAAGCATCTGCCTGCGCAGTTGTGCGTGGAAATCCATCAAATAAAAAACCAGCTACATTTGGATTTGCATCTACAGCAGAACTGATCATTCCTATCACAACTTCGTTAGGAACAAGTTGTCCCTTATCCATAAAATTTTTAGCTTCCATTCCTAATGGTGTGCCCTGTTTTATTTCGCTGCGTAGCAGGTCTCCTGTACTAAGGTGTTTTAAACCATATTTTTTTATAAGGTTTTCACTTTGAGTTCCTTTGCCACTGCCAGGAGGGCCAAATAAAATTAAGTTGAACATAGTAATTTCTTGAGGCGCAAATATAGGAAATTACTGAATGAAGGAAAGCATAGAGGTGTTTAGTTGAGAATAACAATGCCGTTTCTAATGGCGTATATCACCAGCCCAATTCTTGATTTTACGTGTAGTTTTTCGAACAGGTCTCCGCGATAGCCATCAACGGTACGCGGACTTACACATAATTCCTCGGCGATCTCTTTATAGGTTAATTCTGTGCAGGTGTATTTCAGGAAATCAATTTCGCGGTTGGTGAGTTTGATAAGGTTCTTTAAGTCGCTGCCATCATCATCAATTTTGTTGATGGCATTGATCAGTTTGCCACTTACCAGATCAGAATAATAGTAGCCTTTCTTCATTAGTGCAACAATAGCATCTTGCAATTCGGAAGGTTCACTGTCTTTTAGAAGATAACCCTTAGCACCATTTTTCAACATACGTATGATAGAATTCTCGTCATCATACATACTAAGCGCTAATGTTTTTATAGAAGGATGATTGGCCTTGATCCAACCTGCAGTTTGATATCCATCCATTTCAGGCATATTGATATCCAGCAAAACAATATCTGGTAAAAATTTAGGCTTTAAGTTTTCTATAAAATGCTTTCCATTGTCAGCTTCAAATAATACCTCATGGCCCAGGTTTTTAACCAATGTTGCTAAGCCCTTACGCAATAACGCATGGTCGTCAACTAAAACAATATTTGCCATTTAGGGATTACTTATTTAGCGTTATTTGAATGGTTGTTCCGGTATTTATAATTGAAGTTATAGAAAAAATACCGCCAATCAAAGTCGTTCTGTTTTGCATATTCTTTAACCCTATGCCCTTGTGTGATGATTGTAGTAATGCAGTATCAAAACCTACACCGTCGTCTGCTAAAATAAATTTAAATATGCGTGACTTATATGCTAACGTAACAGTAATATTTTGTGCTTTTGAATATTTGATCCCATTGTTTAAGGCCTCCTGTAATACGCGAAAGATAACGATCTCTTCCTCGTTACTTAATCTGAAAGGTTCGCCAATAATTTGTAATGCTGTTTTGTACTGACCCGTATTTTGTAGTATTTTTAATTCATTTGCAATTGCTTCCTGTATACCAAGGTCTGCAATTTTATCACCATGCATACTGCGGCTAAGATCTCTAAGATCATTAATGGCTTTTCCTATCAATTCCTTTGTGTCACCTACTTTTAACTGAATATTTTCATCTGTGGTTGCAGGAAAAGTATTTAAGTTAAGTTTTGCTAAACTCAGTACTTGACCCACGTTGTCATGTATTTCCTGGCTAATGGTTTTTAGCGTTTGTTCCTGAATTTCTATTTGTGTGTGTAAAAGCTCTTCGGTAAATTGTACTTGTAACAATTGTTTCTCTACTTTATGCTGTTTTCTTTTTCTTTGGTAGATAGCGAGAAAAGCAAAAATAAAAGTAGATAGTAAAAAAAGCAAAAGAGATGTAGCTATAATAGGGATAAGGATCTCACGTGTTACCATGTTAATTTTTTTTATTCATTGTAAGGTTATCGGACACATCTAATAATAAGCCTATTGAAAATGCCATGTACATAAAAATATTGAAGAGATCATACACCTGAAACAATATATTGAAATACCGGTTTCTTGCAGCCATTATATAATCCCAAAAACAAAATATTAAAATCGTACAGCTTGTAAAAAGAAACATTCCAAGCAAGTACCAGAAAAGCGGCATCTTTTGATTTAAATATATAGCATCATCCTCATAAATATCTAAGAGCAATAGTAATATCCATGCAGTATAAACGATGTTATTAAAACAAACCCATTCACTCAAAAAACGATTCTTCACGCCTACAAATACTAAAAAATAAATTGCCATTATAAATCCGGCAATAGCTAAAAAAGTAAAAATTTTTCTTCCCTTTTTTGAGTAGGCATTTTTTGCAAAGAACAAGAAAATCACTGTATATTCTATAGGGATATATATATTATACACAAGGCAATGAAAGCTTAGGTTAGCAAACATTCCAAGTATTTGAGTAACTGCTGCCGCAATAGTTAATAAGAAAATTAACCTTGAGTTTATTTGTAATTTACTCAAGGTTAAAATTCCTATCGTTACCGGAATAAGAATACTCCAAGTAGAAAGATCTGTAATTAGTGTTTCAATAACCCTGTTTTTTAATGACCAACAAAATAATCAATATTATCATTCGAAGGCTTACTCTTAGAGGTATTATTTCTTACTATGTGAGGAGGGGGAGGTGGTGGTGCTGGCTGACCATATTCGTTGGCGGTGAGCTTAAGTTTTTTTAAAGGGTAATACCTTGTTTCGCTTTTACCCTTTGGATCTTTTTCAACTCTTTTTTCGCAACCGGTTGTTATTACATTTAAAGCACCCCCTTCATAACCTTTGGTTTTTCCGTGATGAGCAGCTAAAATTACCATCAGGTAGTTAGCGCTAACCGGGTTGCCATGTTCGTCTTTTTCGCTACCATCAAAAAAACGCATGATACTTTCTTTGCTAAAGATAAAAGCCTGATGATCGCAATCGATCATTGTTTTTGCTTTTTTCAATAATGCAGCATCAGCACCTTTTGCTTTGGAAGCATTTACTTTAGTTTCAGTGATTTTTTTGATCTGATTGCGCGTGTGGATCATCTCAGTTGCTTCGTCCCAAGAGATCGGTTTTCCATAGCTTCGTTCGTTTGTTTTCATTCTGTGTTAGTTTAGATGATTAAATATAGAGCTCGTTAAATTCTAAACGGGTACCATTAAAAATTAGTATGTATTATCAAAAGAAAGGCGTCAATAAAAATATAAAGGGTGTTTTTCACGGTTACTTAAAAAGTTTTTCACGGTACAGTAGGCCTTCTAAGTATTGTAATAAAAAAGAGGCCGCATAATTTGCGGCCTCTTTTTTATTATGTTCTAGCTTATTTATGCAGCCGCAAAACGTTCTGCAACTTTTGTCCAGTTTACAACGTTCCAAAAAGCAGCTAAATAATCAGCACGGCGATTTTGATATTTTAAATAGTAGGCATGTTCCCATACATCAGCACCTAAAATAGGAGTTCCCTTAACTTCAGCAACATCCATTAATGGATTATCCTGGTTTGGTGTAGATGTAACTTCTAATTTGCCATCCTTAACAATCAACCAAGACCAACCGCTACCAAAACGTGTCATCCCGGCTGCTGCAAATTTTTCCTTGAACGCATCTAAAGAACCAAATGCGGTATTGATGGCATCTGCTAGTTTGCCTGTTGGTGCACCACCTGCTTTAGGCGCTAAGCTTTCCCAGAAAAAGGTATGGTTCCAATGACCACCACCGTTATTGCGTACAGCCGGGCTGATCGTGCCTGCTGCTGCAACAAGTTGTTCGATGGTTTTGCCTTCGTTAGGTGTGCCGGCAACGGCTTTGTTCAGGTTATCTACATAAGCCTGGTGATGTTTGCCATGGTGTATTTGCATGGTTAATGTGTCGATATGTGGCTCAAGTGCATCAGGTGCATAAGGTAGAGCCGGTAATGTAAATGCCATAGTTTATTAGATTTTTATTGATTGAAAATTTATTGAACAAATGTAGTTGTGTTCCGGTAAGATGACAAATTCAATGCCACAAGATGTTTACGAATTAGGAAGCTTTTTCTTTTATGATAACTTTTACTTTGTCGATCCTGTTCTTATTTATTTCCAGTGGGATAAATATGAAATCGCCAGTGACGATCTCTTCATTTACCTGCGGAAATTCTCCGGCAATTTCCAAGATCAAACCTGCCAATGAATCGCTGTCGCCTCTTATTTCTTCAAATGTATTTGGGGGTAAACCCAAGGCCTGGCATACATCGTTGATCATTGTTTTCCCTTCAAAAATATAGGTAAAATCATCGATCTTTTTATTGCCGCTTTCTTCATCGTCAAACTCATCTTTAATATCACCTATAATTTCTTCCATGATATCTTCAAGTGTTACAATGCCTGATGTTCCACCAAACTCATCTACTACAACAGCAAAATGTATGCGCCTGTTGCGGAATTCTTGTAAAAGGTCTTCAATTAATTTTTGTTCATGTACAAAAAATGCAGGCCGTATCAAGGTGTGCCAATCGTAATTTTCTACTTTAGATGCATTTACATATGGTAAGAGGTCTTTGGTATGTAACATACCCGCTACTTCATCCAGGTTATTTTTATATACCGGTAATCGGGAATAATGCAACTCTTCTATTTTTCTTATTACATCTTCAAAAGTAATGGTATGCTCAATACCACTAACGTCAAGGCGTGTACGCATTATTTGTTTAACGGTAGTGTCGCCAAATTTTCTGATCCCTTTTAATATTTGTTTTTCTTCGATAGTAGCCTCGTTTTCCGGCAAAAGGTCAATAGCATAATCCAGCTGACTATCATCCATTGCAGTAGAATTTTTCCCTGAAAAATTTCTTTCAACCCTATCTCCAAAACTTACGAAGCGTTTGCTTAAGCGGATAAAAATACCATTGAAAATTTCTATCACTAAAGAAGATGCCGCTGCAAACCATATTTTATGGTTGGTGGCCCAAACCCTTGGTAAGACTTCACCAAACAAAACAAGTATCACAGTTACAATAGCGATCTTAATAGCAAAGCCTACCCAAAAAGGGATAAGAAAAACGCCTAACCAGCCGGTCAATAAAATATTCAGAATTAAAATGATAGCAATATTTACCAGGTTATTAGCGATCATGATGGATGCCAATAATGTCTTAGGCTGTTCTAATAAAGTGATGATGCGTTTGTACGCAGGTAGCTGCTTTGTTTTAAGCAGGTTGATATCTTTATAAGTAAGAGAAAAAAAAGCCACTTCTGAACCGGCTACTAAAAAAGAAATAACGAAAAGAAATAAAGCTAAAAAAATAAGTATGGCAGAATCTGCAATTTGTATTGAGAGTAAAGCAAAATGCAAATGGGTAGTAAAATCAAAAACCGAATGGTAATCCAAAACAAATAATTTTAATGAACAATTTTATTATGGCGGATAATGGCCGACTATAATAAGTTAAATTTTAAAAGGGTAACTGCTCTGGTCCTTCGTCTGGTGGTATCTCTCCATCCATTCCTTCAGGAAATCCGCTGCCAGAGCTTCCATCAGTACGTTTATCCAACATGATCAAATTATCGCCTACAATTTCCGTCGCAAACTTTTTATTGCCTTCTTTATCTTCCCAGCTGCGTGTTTTTAATCTTCCTTCGATATAAACTAGGCTTCCTTTGTGTAAATATTTTTCTGCTAATTCTGCCAATCCTCTCCACAAAACAACCGTGTGCCACTCTGTTTGTGAAATAAGTTTTCCGCTCCTGTCTTTGTAAGCTTCAGTAGTTGCTAACGAAAATTTAGCTACTGAAATATTTCCTTCTAAGATTTGAATGTCGGGATCTTTACCTATGTTGCCAATCAGCATTACCCTGTTTACGCCTCTCATGTTGCTAGGTTTAAAAACGTTTACGAATTCCTATCCCTTTATAACAAATTTAAAGATACATTTTTATCCTGCAAATAGCCCGTGATAAATTTTGGAAAGGGCAGTTTATCTAGCTTTTTTTGAGAAACAGCCTCATAACCGGCTATCGATAAAGGCGTTGCTATTTTGATCTTGATAAATTGTCCATGTATGGTTTGATGGGTCAGTAATTGCCGGTACGGTTTTGAAATTTGCATCACTTCAAAAGAAGTTTTACCAATTATATTTTTGATGGCGGGTAGTTTTTTCAAGTTTTCCAACGGTAATATTTGATCGTTTTCTATCAAAACAAATTCATATAAATTTTCCCAAATATCTTTTGCACCCCGCTTGCGAACCAGTACTGATTTATTGTGCTCAATTATCAGATAATAAAACCATCTTGTTTTTTTTGTGATCGATTTTTCTTTGATAGGCAGCAGGTTGATGATCCCTTGCAAATAGGCACTGCAATTGGATTTCAGCGGACAAGCATTACATAAAGGCTGTTGTGGTTTGCATACAGTAGCGCCAAGGTCCATCAATGTCTGGTTATAAACGCCCGGTTGTTTTTTATCCAGTAATTCGTTTGCTAAATGCGTGAATTCTTTTTTACCTTCTGTACTATCGATAGGTGTTGCAATACCGAACACCCTCGATAGAACGCGAAATACATTTCCATCTACAACTGCATGCGGTAAGTTAAAAGCAAAAGATCCGATGGCCGCAGCTGTATAAGGCCCAATTCCTTTTAAGGCTAGTATATCCTCATACTTATCAGGGAATTTACCTTTTAATTCTTCGGAAATATATTTTGCAGTAGCTATTAAATTTTTGCAACGCGTATAATAGCCCAATCCTTCCCATAGTTTGAAAACAGTTGTTTCCGGAGCTTTAGCAAGCTTTTGGATTGTTGGAAATTGAGCAATAAAACGATTATAGTAAGCCAGCCCTTGCTCAACGCGGGTTTGCTGTAATATAATTTCGCTGAGCCATATTTTGTAAGGATCTTTTTCTCCCTTCCAGGGCATTTCCCGGTCATTATGTGAGTGATTCCATGCAAGTAATTTTTTTGCAAAAAATTTCCTGTTCGCAGTTTCTTCCATTATCCTTCAAATTTCCAATAAAATTTGCTGATAATCAGCATATAAGCTTGTTTTTTTGGATTTTTTGTAGTACTTTTCCTTTACTACACATAAATTAAATCTTATCAAATATGAGAAAGGCAGATTTAATAGCAAAAATTTCAGACAAAACAGGCATCACCAAAGTAGATGTTATGATTACACTGGAAACAATGTTTAAAGAAGTTAAGGAGTCTCTTATCGCAGGAGAAAATATTTATATACGTGGCTTTGGTAGTTTTATCACCAAAAAAAGAGCTGCTAAAATTGGTAGAAATATCAAAAAAAATATTGCCGTAGAGATCCCAGAGCATTATATCCCCGCATTTAAACCTGCTAAAGAATTTATTCAGGAGGTTAAAAATAAAAAGATCAGTACAGATACCCTGACTGATGATTAGGCCTACCTTTGCGCTTCAAAATTATTTTTTGTGAAGCAACAGTTGATCTTGGCCGGTGGAGGTTTACTCCTTTTGGCTTCTTTATTCTTCTTTGGAAAAACAGTACAGAAAAAAGCTCCAATGGTGATGCCTGCCATGGGTATGCCCGCTGCACCAACCTTCAGTGTTGATACCTTTATTCTCACAAAAAAGAAAAAATTACCTGTTTATCAATCAGATTACCTGGATAAAACAGAAAATAGTGTTGCCCGCGGTGATGTGAAAGAACAGCAGATAAAGGTTGATAATGAGCTCGCTGCGTTCTGGAAAGACTCTGTAAAACAAGCTGATTTATATATTTATTACACAGGAAAGGCAGCAGAGTTGGAAAATAATGAAAAAAACCTCACCTTTGCAGCCCAATTAATTTTACAGAGCCTCAAAGGAGAAACGGATGCTGGTAAAAAAGGTTGGAAAGCCGAACAGGCGATAGGCTTGTTCAATCAGGCAATTGAATTGGATCCGAATAATGACGATCTGAAAGTTGGGTTAGGAAGTTGCTACGTATTTGGAAAAGGAATGGCCGGCGATCCGCAAGAGACAATGAAAGGCGTAATGCAGTTATTGTCGGTGGTACAAAGGGATTCAACCAATATGAAAGCACAAATGGTACTGGGAATTGGCGGTGTAATTTCAACACAGTATGATAAAGCGGTCGATCGTTTAACAACTGTTGTAAAAAATCAACCTAACAATTTAGAAGCGATATCATGGTTAGCAGATGCCTACGCAGGAAAAGGCGATAAAGCAAATGCGATAAAATGGTACGAGATAACAAAACGGATGGTCAACGATCCGGAATACAGTAAAGAGATCGATCAAAGGATCAAATTGCTACAATAAAAAGAGAATAAGAGATACAACATAAAAATTATTTAAAAATCATTTTTCAACAACAAAAAGACTAGAATATGCCTTGTGGTAAAAAAAGAAAACGTCATAAGATTGCTACACACAAGCGTAAAAAGCGTTTAAGAAAGAACCGTCATAAGAAGAAATAATTTCTTTTTATAACAGGTGCCGGCATCCTCGCCGGCACACATTTATCAGCATGCACTATGGTTTATCTATATGGTTAATCATCGTGCATGTATTGTAAGTTTTCCTTCCATAATGTTACAGGTCTAATTCAAAAAAATTACGCTTGACAAAGGAATTAATAATAAATGTAGTGCCCCAAGGTGTAGAAATTGCACTGATGGAAGGCAAACGATTGGTGGAGTTGCATAATGAAAAGAATGATGCCAACTTCAGTGTGGGAGACCTATACCTCGGAAAGGTTAAAAAACTCATCCCCGGCCTCAATGCGGCCTTTGTAGATGTAGGATTTGAAAAAGATGCTTTCTTGCATTATACAGATCTTAGCCCTTACATCAAATCTATTTTAAAATTTACCACACAAGCTGTTAACGATAAAAGCGATGGCAGCTTTGATTTTAGTAAATTCAAAGTAGAGCCCGAAATCGTTAAGACGGGCAAGATAGCAGAAGTGCTAAGTGGCAAGCCACATATTTTAGTACAGATATTAAAAGAACCGATCGCCGCAAAAGGTCCAAGATTAAGTTGCGAATTATCTCTTCCCGGAAGATTTGTTGTACTAACTCCATTTAACGATATCATCGCGGTATCGCGTAAGATCCATAGCTCAGAAGAAAGAAAAAGATTGCACAAAATCATTGAAGCTATCAAGCCTAAAAATTTTGGCGTAATTGTGCGTACTGCAGCAGAAGGAATGAATACGGCAGAATTGCATGAAGATCTGTTGTCGTTGATCAGTACCTGGAAGACAATGCAGAATAATTTGAAAGGTGCAACACCCCCTGCAAAAATTTTAAGCGAGCAAGGAAAAACAAACAGCATACTGCGCGATCTGTTAAATGAAGATTTCAATCGTATCGTAGTAAATGATAAAAATATTTTTGCCGATACAAAAAATTATATCCAACGAATAGCGCCCGATAAAGTTGATATCGTTAGCTATTATAATAACGGTTCTCCCATTTTTGATAGCTTCGGAATTACGCGCCAGGTAAAAGCAGCATTCGGAAAAACGGTTAACCTGCCAAGCGGCGCTTACTTGATTATTGAACATACAGAAGCATTGCATGTAATTGATGTTAACAGCGGTTACAAAAGTGTAAGCAATAACCAGGAACAAAATGCACTGGAAACAAATTTAGAAGCAGCCGAAGAAATTGCGCGCCAGTTACGTTTACGTGATCTGGGCGGTATTATCGTTGTTGATTTCATTGATATGAAATTGGCGGATAACAAAAAAAGACTGGCTGATGAAATGGAAAAATACATGCATACAGATCGTGCAAAACATTCTGTATTACCGATCAGCAAATTTGGTTTGATGCAGATCACGCGTCAGCGCATGAAGCCGGAGATGACGATCAATACTTTAGAAGTTTGTCCTACTTGCAATGGTACAGGAAAAATTTCTTCAACAATGATATTAGAAGATGAGATAGAAAAGAACTTAAGCTATCTTATCATGCAAAAACATACCGGCTTAACAATTGAAGTACATCCTATTCTTCATGCCTTTTTAACGAAAGGCTTTATTTCTAAAAGAAGAAGCTGGAGCTGGAAATACAAACAAAAAATTAAGGTAAAAGCTAACTCAGCGTATCACCTTACGGAATTCCATTTCTTTGATGATAGTGATGAAGAAATTAAACTATAATAAAAAAGCCGTTCAAATCGAACGGCTTTTTTATTTGCGCAATTCATTAATGTATTTCATGATCGTTGCTTTATCAGTTGCTGATCTGGAAAGATCAAAGGATTGCTGGTAATGATCCAACGCTTTAATATTGTTGATACCAGTATATAAATTCCCCAGTAAAGAATGATATAAATGATTATCAGTCAGGTCTAATTTTTCCGCTTCAATAATGGCTGTCTCTTTACCATTTGCTTTTGCTAAAGCATAAGTCCTGTTCAATGCGGCAATAGGAGAGTATTCTATTTGTAAAAGCCTGTTGTATAGCTGTAAAATTGTTTCCCATTTTTCTTTACTATCATTTTTATGCGTATGCCAAAAAGCAATAGCGGCTTCGTAATGATATTTTGATATCTGATCTCCTTTTGATGATTCTTTTAAATGATAAGCACCTTTATGAATTAATTCATCGTTCCACAAATTTTTGTCTTGATCTTCATATAATATTGTTTCTCCTTTTTTATTAGTCCTAGCATCAAATCTGGAAGACTGAAAACACATCAAGGCAAGCAAAGCATTAACTTCCGGCGTATTGGTATTATTATTTTCATGTAACTGTAATGTTAAGCGCATGGCTTCGATACAAAGATCTTTCCTTATTATTTCATCCTGCGAAGCAGAATAATATCCTTCATTAAATAATAAATATAAGGTTGTTAAAACAGTTGATAATCTATCATCGATCTCTGTTAATGCGGGTTGTTCAATTTTTACTTTTTCAATTTGAAGCTTTTCTTTTGCGCGATTGATTCTTTTATAAATAACTTCTTTGTTTGTTAAAAAAGCATTCGCAATTTCATCAACACCAAAACCACACAATAAATTTAATGATAAAGCAATTTGTGATTCAGTAGAAATGCAAGGATGGCAAACAGCAAACATCATCGCAAGCTGACTGTCATTTATATTTTTTATGGAAAGATCAATTTCCAGTTCTTCAGATATTTCCGAAATATATTTTACAGCTGGAGATATCTTTTGTACAAAAAGAGCATTGCGTTTTAAATAATCTTTGGTCTTGTTTTTTGATACGGCATATAACCAGGCAGTAGGATTTTCAGGTAATCCTTTTAATCCCCATAATTCACTCGCCGCTAAAAAAGTATCGCTTACAATATCTTCAGCAATTTCGATATGCTCAATGCCAAATAACTTACAGAGCACAGCAATTATTTTTCTGTATTCTGTCCTGAATAAATGTGGTATCAATTCTTTTTGTTCCATAATAAAAAGCCTTTGTAAAAATACAAAGGCTTTGAGTGTTTTAATTAATTCGATATTACATTGGATTGATCTCTCTTACTTCAACATTTCCACCGATCATAAATATCGGGCAGCCTTTTGCAATTGTAACAGCTTCGTCCATAGTTGCTGTTTTAACGATTGAGTAGCCACCGATCAGTTCTTTTATTTCTGTATAAGGCCCATCGGTAACAACATTTTTAGGTCTTACGACTTTCCCTCCGGATGTTAAACGGTTTCCGGGACTTGTCAGTTTATTTTGTGCAGCAATGCCGCCAACCCAATCCATCCATAATTTTGTAACGGCCTGCATTTCTTCCGGAGAAGCTGTTGGTTGATTAATATAATCAGCCCTGTAAACGAATAAGAAGTCTTTCATAATTTTATGTTTTGTGGTTAAAGACAAATAACGATCGAAGGTTGAAAATTGGACATTTTTTGCAAACAATCAATATTAATTTATAATTAAAAGATAATCAATTAGTTATATAACTATTTATAGTCCAGGATTTGCCGTTTCTTTTTTACCATTTTGATGTTGATTTATTGTGTAAAACCCTTACCTTTGCTGCCCCTTAGCCCACTGGCTATGGGATTAAACAATTTTTAAACTAAATCAAGGGAAAATGAACAACTACGAATTGATGGTGATTTTTACCCCGGTGTTGTCTGAAGAAGAATTCAAATCTGCTCAGGCTAAGTTTGCTGCTCTTGTTAAAGAGAACGGCGGAACTGTTACACACACTAATCCCTGGGGATTAAAATCACTGGCCTATCCTATTGCCAAGAAGACCACTGGTCTTTACTGGGTAATGGAGTATTCAGCGCCAACCATCTTCAATGAAAAGTTGAAAACACAACTTTTACGTGACGAATCAGTAATGCGTCACATGTACACTGCACTCGATAAATACGCCGTCGAGTACAATGGTAGAAAGAGAAGCGGCGCACAACATTTTGGAACTGAAAAAGCGGGAGCATAAATCATGGCAAAACCAAACGAGATCAAATATCTCACAGCGATCAAAGCTGAAAAGCGTCCAAAGAAATATTGCCGCTTTAAGAAAATGGGCATTCATTATATTGATTATAAAGATGCCAACTTTCTAAAAAAATTCCTGAACGAGCAAGGTAAATTATTGCCACGCCGTCTTACTGGTAACTCTTTAAAGTTCCAACGTAAAGTAAGCGATGCAGTAAAGAAAGCTCGTCAAATGGCGATATTGCCTTACGTAACTGATTTATTAAAATAGAGAGGGTAAGACAACATGCAAGTAATATTAATTCAAGATGTAAATAACCTAGGTGGTGCTAATGAACTTATAACTGTTAAAAACGGTTATGGTCGTAACTACCTTATTCCAAGCAAATTTGCAGTAGAAGCTAGTCCTTCTAACTTAAAACAACTGGAAGAAAAGATCAAGCAAGCGAAGAAAAAAGAAGCTAAATTATTAGCCGAATTAAACAGCGTTATTGCAGCTCTTCAAACAGGTCCGTTGAAAGTTGGTGCTAAAACAGGTACAACAGGTAAAATATTCGGTAGCGTAACTTCTGTTCAAATAGCTCGCGCTATTAAAGAACAAAGAGGCTATGAAATTGACCGCCGTCGTATCTCTATTGTTGATGAGATCAAAGAATTAGGCACATACAAAGCTAAGATCGATTTCGGTAACGGTACCGAGACTGAAGTTGAAGTTGAAGTAGGAGCTGAATAATCTATACATCATACATTTTTCAAAATCCGCTTCATTTATTTGAAGCGGATTTTTTGTTTTCCGGCATTTGCTCCCTGATTAAACTTCGTCGGCGTCGCACATGTCACCGGTATATCATTATTGGGCAAAGGTTTCAGGCAAACTAATAAAATAGGTATCTTTACATAGACACATTTCGATATGAGCAAAAAAGGGAAAGTTTTAATGGCCATGAGCGGCGGTATTGATAGTACCGTAGCAGCCCTTATGCTCCATAAAGAAGGATACGAAGTAGTAGGCATCACCATGAAAACATGGGATTACGCTACCAGCGGAACAAGCGAAAATGGCAAAAGCAAAAAAGAAACAGGATGTTGCAACATCGATTCTTTTAACGATGCAAGAGCCGCAGCAGTTGAACATGGCTTTCCACATTATATTTTAGATATCAGGGAGGAGTTCGGCGATTTTGTAGTAGAAAATTTTGTAGAAGAATACATGGCGGGCCGTACACCTAATCCATGCGTAATGTGCAACACTCATATTAAGTGGCGCGCCTTGTTAAAAAGAGCTGATGCCATGGGTTGCGATTTTATTGCAACAGGTCATTACGCACAAATACATCAACATACCAACGGGCGTTATTTTATCCGCAAAGGAATTGATGATACTAAAGACCAAAGCTATGTGCTATGGGGCTTACAGCAAGATCTGTTGAGCCGTACTTTATTACCATTAGGAACGTATCATAAAACAGAGATCCGCCAGATGGCACATGATTTCGGCTATCCGGAATTAGCAAAAAAGGCAGAGAGCTATGAAATTTGTTTTGTACCGGATAATGATTACCGCGGCTTTTTAAAGCGCAGGGTAGAAGGATTGGAAGCTCGTGTTGACGGAGGAAATTTCACTGATAAATCAGGTAAAATATTAGGTCAGCATAAAGGCTATCCTTTCTATACCATCGGACAAAGAAAAGGGTTAGATATAGCTTTGGGCAAACCTGCATTTGTAACATCAATTGATCCTGAAACCAACACAGTTGTTTTAGGTGAAGAAGAAGACCTTAAAGGAACTGAAATGCTGGTGGCAAAAATGAACTGGATAAAATATGATGGTATACCAGAAGGCGCAGAAGCATTTACAAAGATCCGGTATAAAGATAAGGGCGCCATGGCTACACTTCACCCATCCAATAAAGGAGTAAGCGTACGGTTTTACAATGATGTAAAAGGCATAGCACCAGGACAAAGCGCCGTTTTTTATGAAGGCGATGACGTTATTGGTGGCGGTGTAATTCAGCGTGCTGAGCAACCTTTTGTATAGAAATTGACTCTATTTAAGTAACTTCCTATTGTATGAGCAGATCCATCTTTATAATAGTTATTTTTTTTTCGCTCTTTTTTGCTGCTTGTAAAAAGACCGATAGTTCAGCACTTGAGCCGGTAAGCGATTACTTTCCATTGACTGTAGGTAAATACATTACTTATGATGTTGACTCAACTGTTCCGATCTATCAAACAACTGCATTGATTTTAGATAGCTTTCATTACCAGATACAATATACCATTGACGGGACGCTCTACGATAACCTTAACAGGCTAGGCTATCATATCGTTTGTAATTTTCGTCCTGATTCAACATACCCATGGATTCCATATCATACTGCCCTGGCAGTAAATACCGGCAGTACAATAGAGTTTAGCCAAGACAATCAGAAATATATAAAATTGGTTGAACCAATTCAACAGGCATATTCATGGAACGGGAATGCTTATCTGTACACAGATAATACAGATAGTTTTCAATATCTCCAGAATTGGAATTATACTTATGATAGCCTGAACTTTCCTATTACTTTGAATAATTTACTAATAGATAGTACGATAAAAGTGGCCGAGACCAACCAGCAAGTCGGAGTTCAGGACCATACAGATTTTATTGATGGTTATGATACACTCTATAGCACTAATACATACAGCACAGAAAAATATGCAAAAGGGATTGGGTTAGTATACCGTAATTTTTCTTACAATATTTATCAGCCTGCAAACAGGAGTCAGCCATTTGACGCATTTGGATATACAGGGTACGGCCTTACATTAAAAATGATCGGTCACAATTAGAGACCGATCATTTTTAATTATCTTATAAAGTATTACTTAAACTATCTCTTCTTCATCAAGATATACTCTTGATAACTTGAACTTGTTGGCCGGAGCAACGATCAACGGATATTTTTCTACAGCCACATTGCTCTGTTGTAAACCAAATCCTTTCTCTTCACTTAATGAAAGACTTTTTATCCAGAAATAACATTTCATGATCAAGCGTTCCATCAATGGTAATTCATTATCCTGCGATAAGAATTTTTCCATCACCACGAATTGAAAATCTCCTACCACATTATTTCGTTGCTGACTTTCATAACGGCTGGTCACGTTCACCTCTTTGTTGATCACTAATTCTTCTACTACTTTTTTGAACATTAAATTAAGGCGCGGAGGTATTCTAAATCCTAGTCTGAATTCAACACGGATAATATCATTAGGAATAATATGCTCAACAATGTATTCGCAGGTATATGGATCATCTAAGGTATCAACGTGTACAAACCAATAAATATCCGCACGTTTTGGTTTACCACTTAATATAGAGTAGATGATCTTATGTTCAATTTCTTTTGGATTGTTAGCACTCGTTAAATAAACAAGGTGCGTACCATATTTGGGAACAGTAGTATCATTGCTTAGCTCTTCTATTTTAGGAATGTATTCTTCCAAACGAACAAACTCAACATAACGATTCCTGATCTTTCTTGACCTGAACCATACATACATTATGATGAATAATGCACCACCCATAATTACGGTAACAAAACCACCATCCGCAAATTTGCGCACGTTCGCAATTAAGAAACTGGTTTCAATAGTTAAAAAGACACCTAAGAAAAGATAAATAAACACCGCATTAACACGGCGTGATATCATAAAGTTGGAAAAGAGTATAGTGGTAGCTAACATACAGAGCGTGATCGCTAAACCGTAGGCAGCACCCATTGCGCTGGATGTTTTAAAATATAATACAACACCGCAACAGCCTAAAAATAATAAAGTGTTGATACCTGGTATGTATAATTGCCCTTTTGCTTCAGAAGGGTAATTGATCTTCATTTTTGGCCAAAGATTCAGCCGAATGGCTTCAGCTATCAAAGTAAATGATCCGCTGATCAATGCCTGGCTCGCGATGATAGCAGCAGCAGTGGCAATGATAATTCCCGGTAACTGGAACCAATCGGGCATTACGCCGTAAAATGTTTTAGAAGCAAAAATAGTTCCTTCATGATGTTTTAATAACCATGCGCCCTGACCGATATAAGAAAATATTAAAGCTGTTTTTACAAAGATCCATGATACCTGGATATTCTCTTTACCCACATGACCCAGATCACTGTAGAGTGCCTCGGCACCCGTGGTACAGAGGAAGACCGAACCCAGTAGCCAATATCCTTTTGGGTAGGTAGTTAATAATTTGATGGCATAATAAGGATTCAATGCTTTGAATATACTCCAGTCATCGGAAATATGCATGAACCCTAATACCAATAACATCGAAAACCAAACGAACATGATCGGCCCAAACAATTTACCAATAGATGCGGTACCAAATTGTTGTACAAAAAACAGGCAGGCCAATATTGCGAGTACGATATATATGATAGTTGATTCTTGTATCTGGCTAAATTCTGGTCTTATTTTTAATCCTTCAATGGCAGATGCAACAGAGATAGGTGGCGTGATCATTCCATCTGCTAGTAAAGCGGCCCCACCTAACATGGCGGGTATTACTAACCATTTTTTTTGTCTGCGTACCAAAGTGTATAAAGAGAATATACCGCCCTCGCCTTTGTTATCTGCTTGTAATGTGAGGATAACATATTTAACTGTGGTTTGTAAAGTAAGTGTCCAGATAATACAGCTCAGTGAACCAATAATCAATAGTTCATTGATCACTCTGCCATTTATAATTTCATCGAACACATACAATGGAGAAGTACCGATATCACCGTATATAATTCCTAAAGCAATTAGTAAACCTGCGGCTGAGAATTTGTTGTGATGGTTTGACACTAAGATAAATTTTAGTTAGGCGTTATATCGTAAGAAATAATTATATATATAATATTACTTAAAGATTATACAAATGTATATCCATAACAAATATAAAGCATTAAAAAAGAAAAAATTGCTGCATATTTTTAAGGTATCACGATAAAAAAATGATATTTATAACCAACAGATAACATACTAGTATATTATACCCTATGATTATCAGCTTTCCAGTTTTGTATGGCTTTTTTGATCTCTGAAGAGGTCATATTTTCTCTTACAGCTTTCTCTGCCAGTTGAACAAATTCCTTATCATCAGCAAAACGCAAAGCGATGATCTGGTGTATGGTTAAATGCTTATCAAATAGTTTTCCTGTCATAGAAAAATAGCGCAAATTTTCTTCCGCCCTGATAGCACGGTCCTGCGCTTTTAACGGGAACCTGCGAAAGGCTAAAACACCTAATAATAATCCAACGCTGATCAGTACTAATAATATCGAAAGTAATAAACCATCAGTGCGGTAATAAGTGTGAAAAAAATAATCAACAGAAATTACGACAGTGGCGATCGCAACAGGATACAATATAAAATGATATATCGGGGAGAACCTGCTGTGGTTATCAAAATTTTGTGGCGTCATTGTTTTGGATTTATATTCGATGAATAAAATAGTGTCAACCTAACTAATCCTCTCTTTGTTCCTCTGCAAAAGCTCTTTTGTTTACAAAAGAGTTGAAGAAAGATAATAACAAACTAAACAGTAAAGCATACCAAAAACTATCTACTTTAAAGCCATGTACAAAATGTGCATCTATTAAAATGATACAGGCATTGATCACAAAAAGAAAAAGACCTAAAGACAAGATCGTAGCGGGTAAAGTAAGCAGTACTAAAATTGGTTTTATAACCGCATCTAATATTGCCAACACAACAGCCACTGCTACTGCGGTAAAAATGTTATTGTTTACAATAGCCACACCAGGTAAGATGTATGCCAGAACAAATACATTCACGGTGCAGATCAAAATTTTTAATAAGAATTTCATTGTCGTTAAATTACAATTAGCTCGTAAAAATCTTCCGCTTTTAAATATTTTTCTGATAGGGCTTGCAGCTCTTCAGCAGAAACAGTTTTTATTGCAGTTATTGAATCATAAAAATATTTCTCATCTAAATTATTCAAGACAATATTTTTCCACCTGCCAATGATGTGGAAAGGCCCATCCAGGTCGCCCAATATTGAACCGATCAGGTAGTTGCGTACTAAAGATAACTCTTCTTCATCGATCAGCTCTTCCCGCAACAATTCCATTTCTTTATATACTTCTTCTACAGTTGCTTCACACACATCTTTACCAGCTTCTGTACTAATCAGCCACGCACTATCTTGTATATGGTTTTGAATATAACTATGAATACCATAAGTATATCCTTTTTCTTCACGGATATTGCTCATCAATCTTGATCCAAAAAATCCACCGAAAACGGCATTCAATACCATCGTCTTCATATAATCAGGATGGTGGCGTGTAGGAAAAGGCCTCGCCATTCTGATAGCTCCCTGTACACCATTTGCATCATTTTGAATACGGTATTTTTTTTCTATTGCAGGAAGTATCTGATGCGCAGGTAAAATTATTTGCTGTTTATTTAATGATAAACTTCCAAAATTTTTATTCAGCTGTTGAAAAATATCTTTCGGCAATAATCCCGCAACAAACATCACGCATTTCCCATTCAGGTAATATTTATTAAAATGCTGTTTTAACTGATCGGTTGTTATAGCATCATAATCAGCAGCAGTAATTACCTTTCCATAAGGATGATCGGAACCAAAAACATAGGCATCGATCAAACGGTTGGCAACAAAATCGCATTTCTGTAAACTCACCGATAATTTTTGCTTGCATATTTGCTTGTAGGTTGCCAATTCATCTTCCGGGAAAATAGAATCTGTTATCATCTCCTTCATCACTGGCAACAATACATTCAAATGTTTGTTCAACGTATGTAACGATACAGAAGCGATTTCATTTGAACAACTACGATTACAATGCGAACCATAATATTCAAAATGTTCATTTATTTGAAAAGCTGTTTTGGTTGATGTGCCATTCTTCAGCATGTGATTCGTTACTGCGGCAATGGCGTTGGCAGGTTCATAACTATTACCCGCATAGAAGATCATTTCTAATTGTAACACATCTTGGGCACCAGCATTAATTGCATAAACTTCTACGCCATTGTCCAACGTGAATTTTTCGTAGGGCTTCAACTGCAAATTAAATTCTGTTGCATCTTTTATTTCTGGAGCTAGCGTTCTATTGATCATTTATATATTTTTTGCTGAAAGCTAAATGCTAAACGCATAATGCAAAAGCATTTAGCTTCCTGCGTTAAGCATTGTTTGAGTAATAATAAAGTGTGCTGCAATTTTTTTCATCAAAAATTACGCGGCTCTCTGTAATAATATCTGTTGTTGTAACAGCCTGGTATTTTCCTAATTCTGTATTGATAAGGTTCGCATCTCCCAATAATTCGTATACAGCTAAACTATCGGCACGTTCAGTGATACTCATATCATTAAAGGCCATGGTGCTTTCTGTTTTGTTTTTTACTTTTTCTAATTCTTTTTCGGTAACACCTTCCGCCTGCAATTTTTTTATTTCTTCGTTGATCGCAGTTTCAGCGTCAGCCATGCTTACACCTTTTAATAATTTGCCTTCGATGGTGAGTAAACCGGCATCGGTGCTGCCTACATGATAGCATTCAACATTACTGAACAATTTTTTTTCTTTCACCAACGATTGAAATAAACGGGAAGAGCCACCACCACTTAAAATTTCTGTTATCAGGTCAACGACATAATATCTTTGATCTAAACGCGGATAAATATGCCAGCATTTGTAAATAGCATCCAATGGTACATTGGCCCTTACTTCTAATTTTCTTGCTTCGGTTTGTTTAGGCTCTTGCGGAAGATCGCGTTTGTATTTATTCCCCGCAGGAATTGGCCCGAACCATTTTTCTGCCAACATCTTTACTTCAGCAATTGTTACATTTCCTGCTACAACCAAAATAGCATTTGATGGCGTGTAATGTTCAAAGAAAAAATCTTTTACATCTTGTAAAGTAGCATTTTCAACATGGCTCAATTCTTCGCCGATCGTCATCCATTTATAAGGATGTTTGGTGTAAGCCAGCTTGCGCATTTTATGCCAAACATCACCGTAAGGTTTATTGATATAATGTTCTTTAAACTCTTCACTTACAACTTTGCGTTGTACTTCCAGGCTTTTTTCGCTAAAAGCCAGACTTAACATACGGTCACTTTCCAGCCAGAAAGCTGTTTCAATGTTTTCGGCAGGTAACTGACAATAATAATTGGTAAGGTCGTTCGAGGTGTACGCATTATTTTCTCCACCCGCAATTTGCAGAGGCTCGTCATAAACCGGCACATTCACACTTCCACCAAACATCAGGTGCTCAAATAGATGGGCAAATCCTGTTTTGTTGGGGTTTTCATCTCTTGCACCCACGTCGTAAATAACATCTAATACCGCCATTGGCGTACTTTTATCTTCATGTACCAAAACTCTCAGCCCGTTGGCAAGAGTGAACTTCTCATATTGAATCATTTTGCAAAGTTAAGGGGCGGATACAGTAAAATATAACAGAAATAATAGTTTTACTTATTTCGATATTAAAATTATTTAGATACAAAGATCTAACTACAAATACAATCGAATCAATGTACTTTTACACGTAGTTTGGGTTGACAAGCAATAGATCTTTGATCAGCATCGTTGTGTCACTCCCTTCAACGGCATACCAATACGGAGCAAAAACTCACTAAATATGAATTTAAACGACCTATATCAAAAAGCACTCAATTTCGAATTCCTTTCTGTAGAAGAAGGCGTATTTCTATTCGACAATGCACCACTGACAGAATTAATGTTTGTAGCAGATGAACTGCGTAAAAAGCAAGTGCCACACAACAAAGTAACCTGGATTATCGATCGTAATTTAAATACGACCAATGTGTGTATCGCCAATTGCAAATTTTGCAATTTCTATCGCATACCCGGCCATAAGGATGCGTACATAACTGATATCGAAACGTACAAAAGAAAAATTGACGAGACCATCAAATATGGTGGAGAACAATTGTTATTACAAGGTGGCCATCATCCTGATCTTGGTTTGGATTATTATGTTGGTTTGTTCAAAGAGTTGAAAAGCTTATACCCGAATTTAAAATTGCATACACTTGGTCCGCCGGAGGTAGCGCATATTGCCAAGGTCTCTAAAAAATCGCATGTAGAAGTATTGCTTGCATTAAAAGAAGCAGGACTGGATAGTCTTCCGGGGCCTGGTGCAGAAATATTGGTTGATAGAGTTCGTCGCTTGATCAGCAAAGGGAAATGTGGTAGCCAGGAATGGTTAGATATCATGCACGAAGCGCATAAACTAAATATCACCACATCAGCAACAATGATGTTCGGACATGTTGAAACCATCGAAGAAAGAATGGAGCATTTGGTAAAAATAAGGGAAGTACAAAGCAGAAAACCCGAACATGCAAAAGGCTTTATCGCTTTCATTCCATGGACGTTCCAGGATGTTGATACACTACTAACAAAAATAAGAGGTGTTCATAATTTAACTACAGCCGAAGAATATATCCGTATGATCGCGATGAGCCGTATCATGTTGCCGAATGTAAAAAATATACAAGCGAGTTGGTTAACAGTAGGTAAAAAAACAGCACAGATCTGCTTAAATGCAGGCGCTAACGATTTCGGATCTATTATGATCGAAGAAAATGTTGTAAGCGCAGCAGGTGCGCCACATCGCTTTACCAGCAAGAGTATCCAGGAAGCCATTAAAGAAGGCGGCTTTGAACCTCAGCTACGCAACCAACAATACGAATTCAGAAAAATGCCGGCAGTGATGGAAGAGCAGGTGATCGATTATTAATAAACTATTTATGAAAGAAAATAAATTATTGCATTGGTTTAAGATCATTGCCATTGCTGAAGGAGTGTCTTTTTTAGTATTATTATTGATCGCGATGCCGTTAAAATATATGGCCCACTATCAACAACCTGTAAAAGTTGCCGGGATGACACACGGCATTTTATTCATCACTTTTTTAATTCTTTCTTTTGAAGTAGGAGGTAAGCTGAAAAAGAATTTCGGCTGGTTTGCCAAAGCATTTATTGCAGCCATTATTCCTTTTGGTGCTTTTGTATTTGAAAGACAATTTCAAAAAGAAATGCTTGCAGAACAAATTAATTAAACTCACTACAAATCTTCAATGAGAACAATCGCTCTTTTCGCAAGCTTACTTGTTTGCTTAACCGCTTGCCACACCGGTACTAATAAAGGCCTTAAACAATTGACTGTTGATGCTGATAGTGTAGCTATCAATTATTTTAGAGGAGATGGAACTTTTGATACGGTGGTTACAGTAAAAATAATCAGGGATAAAAATGATATCAATAAACTAAGCGATCTGATTTCTGCCAATTCAACAGATCCGGAAGTTAAATGTGGTTATGATGGCTCCATACATTTTTTTAAACAAGACAGCGTAGTGGCGGATATTTATTTTAGGATGAATGATGAACATTGTATGTTATTTTCCTTTCTACAAAACGGGAAATTGAATGCAACTGTGTTATCAGCCGATGCAAAAGAGTTTTTAGAAATGATTAAAAAATAATTTACCTTGTAGAGGTACCCAATTCTCTTTGCTATGAAAAACCTACTAAAAACTGCTTGCTTACTTTTAATTTTTGCAATTTTATTATTTAGTTGTAAAAAAAGCCATTCACCTACTGTAAATAATAATACAATAAATAATGTTGATAGTGTAGTAATTGATCACAACCTGATTGGCCGTTGGCAATGGATAGATACATACTTAGATTATCCACCTGGCCCGACAAACCCTGGAACTCCACAAAACACTGGTGATAGCGAAGTGCTAACATTTAATGTGAATAGAACTTATAACAAGACCTTAAATAATGTATTAACCGATTCCGGTATTTTTTTTACTGGACATGGAAGTTATACAGATCCTTTTCATACATACCTATATGATAGCATTGGTTATTATCATGAGGATACCTTAGTAAATGTTGATTTCTATAAAGTTTCCAATGATACTTTGATTTTCAATGGTTTTTACGCGGGATTAGTTGGTGCTGCGGTAAAATATTATGTAAAGTTCTAAAATGTTATATCTATTTATTTATCCAATTTCCGCGATCAGCATATCCTTACTTAACATATCAGAAATATCACGGATAGTTGCCGCAGCGCCATTAATATTATTGCGCATTCCTTGTGATAATACATAATCGATCACCTTATCCGTTTCATCTTCAAAACGTATAGCGGGTTTAGGTTTTTCTTGTAACCAGGCTTCGATCTTTGGAAAATGTTTTTCTTTCAGGCTTTTAATTACAGGGATATCAAATTCTTTGATGGACGCAGCATTGCATTGTTGTTCATACTGGCTCTTCATTGGGATGGTAAACAATTTTTTACCCATGTACATAGCTTCTGCCGGTGTTTCAAAACCTGCACCACATAATATTCCTTCGCAGGTTGTAAAGCTTCCTGTAAAGTCAAAAGTATTTACAGGGCGTACCAAACAGTTTCCTACACTATATGCTTTTTTGCAACGTTTGGAAAATATATGCCATTGTACTTCTTTAAATTCGCTGCAAACTTTCACCAGTTTTTTCTCATCATACGCCGGTAAGTAAACAGTGTAATGCCCCATATTTTTAGGAGTAGCATTGCGTATCTCTCTTCTTATAACCGGTGTAAAAATATCGTTGCCGTAATTTTTAAAATGGAACCCAACACCTTGTCTGCAGGGTGCATAATACCGCAACACGAGCCACGATAAGGGATCAGCTTTTAATGGCTTTGGCGCATTTTTATTTAATACAGCATATTGATGGCTCATTGCCATGCAAGGAACATTTTTAATTTTACAGGCCCAGGCGCTGATCGGTTCAAAATCATTTATTACAAGATCATAGTCTTCAACCGGAAGGTCTTTTATTTCCGCTAAGAATTTTTTTGATTGCAACTGTTTTAATGTTTTGTAAAAATCGATACCGCCCTTTTTACCAAAAACAAAACTTAAACCCTTTCTGCGGTACTTTATAAAATGGTTCAGATCAATATCTGCTTCTGTACCACTTACTAAAATATCCAACTCGCATTTTTTTTCAAGCATGGGAATAATTTCGTTGGCGCGACTGATATGTCCGTTTCCTGTTGCTTGTATGGCGTATAATACTTTCATAATGTTAAGAGGCTAGGTGAAAATCTTGCATCATCATTTTAAATAGTTCTGTTGTACGCAGGTAAGCGGCTTCATCCATATAGATAGAATCATTTGATTCATTCACTTCTGTATCCTGCTGATAATAATAAATATCCCACTTGTCATTCTTGTATTCCAGAGCAGTAAGGTTTTCGATCCAATCACCGGAATTCAGGTAGTTCACTTTTCCTTTTTCAGTTACGATCTCTCTATTGCAAGGCTGGTGTATATGTCCGCAGAGCACATAATCATATCCTTTTTCAATGGCGATGCCTGCGGCAGTATCTTCGAAGCTGTTGATATATTTTACGGCACTTTTTACAGAGTTCTTTATCTTTTTAGATAGAGAGATCTTGCCCCTGCCCATTTTTTTGCTGAGATAGTTTATAAAAGAATTAATATAGATAAGCAGATCATATCCAACAGCACCCAGCTTCGCCAGCCATTTGCTATACTGCATCGTAACATCAAATACATCTCCGTGAAATATCCAGCTGCGGGTATTATTGGTATGGTGGATAACCATCTTATTTACGATATGAAAATTGCCGATAGAGAAGTTTTCGAACCTGCGTAACATTTCATCATGGTTACCGGTGATGTAATAAACTTTTACACCACGACTAAGCATGCTTGTAATTTGTTTAATTACCTGCATGTGCCCGGTGGGCCAATACTTTTTACTGAATTGCCACATGTCGATAATGTCGCCATTTAAAACCAGTATGCTGGGGTCAATTGTAGAAAGGTATCGGGATAATTCGTTGGCGTGGCAGCCGTAAGTTCCAAGGTGAACATCTGAGACAACTGCAACATCCATTTTTCTTTTTTCCAAAGTGTATAAACTTTGTACAAAGTACTCAACTGTATGTTGCTAAATTGTGAAGGGAGTATTATCTAAATGTGATGTTTAGGGGCGTTAGTCTTTTTTGCTTATCAGGGTAAAACCAAAAGTAGTTCCAACATCTAAAGTGCTACGAACATGCATGGCTTGTTGGTGTGCCTCAATAATATGTTTGCAGATGGATAGCCCCAATCCGCTACCACCACCTTTTCTGCTTCTTGCCAGATCGGTTCTGTAAAAGCGTTCAAATATTCTTCCTAAATGTTCTTCGGCAATGCCCGAGCCATTATCACTGATCTCGATCAAAATTCTTTCGCCATCAATTTTGTAAAAGCTGGCTTCTACATCACCATTTTGTTTACCATATTTGATCGCGTTATCTACAAGGTTGGTCGCAACCTGCCTTATTTTTTCTTTATCGGCAAAAACGGTCAGTGGTAATTCGCAGCCTTTTTTTACAGTCAGTTTTATTTGTCTTTCATCAGCTTTAATAGAAAGCGATTCAAATACCTCCTTAAAAATATCCTGTATCACAAAACTTTCTAAGTAAAGTTGTTGTTCGCCACTTTCCAGTTTTGCAATTTCATCAAGGTCATCAACAAGGTTAACTAACCTGTCTACATTTCTTGAAGTGCTTACGAGAAATTTTTTATTTACTTCCGGGTTATCCAGTGCGCCACCATTCAATAAAGTGTCCACATAACCTTGTATCACAAAAATGGGTGTCTTTAATTCATGCGAGAGATTTTGCAAAAATTCTTTTCTGTAGGCTTCATTTTGTTTTAATACTTCTATCTCCGCTTTTCTCTGCTTGGCCCATGTTTCCACATCATCACCAACTTCATCAATGCTTTTTTGTGGTAAAATATTTTTATAATAAAATTCTTCTCTTTTACTTGCTTTGGTTTGATAAATGAGCTTATAGATCAATTTTATTTTTCTGTACACGAAGGTTTGCATGGTGTATAAGATCAATCCATAACTACCTGAAAAGACAATAATAAAAAAGGTCAGAACGATCCACCAGTTCGGATTGATCAAATAAATACTCAGGCTGATAGGAACTGATAGTGCGAGTGCTGCTAAGGCAGACAACTGTTGCGGAGAAAAATTTTTAGGTGATAACATACCTACACGTTTTGATGGGCTTGGTGTAAAGATAAATTATAGTTCAAACTTATAGCCAACTCCTTTTACGGTAGTGATACAGTCTAACCCCAATTTTTGGCGGATCTTGCGGATATGCACATCGATCGTGCGATCGCCTACGATTACTTCGGTGCCCCAGACCTGGTTCAATATTTCGTTGCGTAAAAAAACTTTGCCCGGTTTAGAAGCCAGTAATGCCAGTAATTCAAATTCTTTACGGGCAAGAATGATATCGTTGCCCTGGTAATTCATGATATATTTTTCACGATCAATCTTGAGATCGCCAATTTGTATGATGGCAGTTTCGCCTTTGGTCAATCTTCTAAACAAAGCATTCACTTTGCTGACTAAAACTTTAGGTGTAATGGGTTTGGTCACATAATCATCTGCTCCTGTTTCCAATCCCCAGACTTCTGTGCCTTCATCGCTGATAGCAGATAGGAAAATGATCAGTGTAGCATAAAATGCGGGTTGTTGCCGAAGGATATTACAAACTTCGATACCGTTCTTACCCGGCATCATTATATCTAGGATGATAAGGTCCGGCTGATGTTTTTTTGCCTGTTCAATAGCTTCATCGCCATTTTTAGCAGTTATAACCTGGTATCCTTCTTTTTGCAGATTGAACTGAAGTATCTCAAGGATATCCGGTTCATCGTCAGCAATTAATATTTTCTTAACAGCGCTCATATATTATTTGCAAAAGTAGTTTATCATGATAAGTATTAGGCCAGTTTAGGCGTATTACTTGTATTATCAAATTGTTAAGCGATTTGTTACATTGCTATTACATATTAAAAAGGTTAGCGTAACTTAGTAGCTTTAAAGGAACACATGTTAAAGTTTTTTCTCCTTTCCTTATTATCGATATTTAGCCTTACGGTTTTTGCTTGTGTAGATACGGTGAAGGTTCCTTTTGCCCGTATTCTTTTTCATGATAAAATAGCGAACGAACAAAAATTACTGGATAAGGAAGATGGCCACCTGGATGGTATGCTTAAAGTTAGCAATAATGATGAAATAAACCTCCAGGTCACTGATATAATGTTTCGCCGGATCAACGAATTGGCAGATTCAGTAGAAGCAAATGATAAGATACCTTCCAACAATGATAAAGTACGCTACCTTGTTTTTATCAAAGATCTTGTAAGAGATTTTAGGATGGCGTATGAAGCAAAAGAGATCAATCCTGCGTTAGCAGGACTATTAGTCGATAATTTTCAAAAGATCATGGAAGCCAATATTGATACACTCAGTATGGCGCCATACATAGCCGAGGTGCCTTATGAAATAGGACAGATCAATGCAGATATTTTTAAAAAGAATATCGGATACAACGAAAGTCTTAGCATATTGTACCTTAAATATTGTGCGTTACATCCTGATAAAGTGCTTTCAACCATAAGGCCATACGTGAATGAATCTTTTGCTGATAGCCTTATTACAGCTACCACATTGCGTGATCCTGTGCAGGTGTATGATTATGCATCTGCTGTTAACTCTCCCGAAGGGCAATTGATACATCGCAATACAAATGCTACCGTGAAAGTTGTGGCGTCTTTAAGTCAAACACCCAACGCATTATTTTATTTTCCTTTTTTAGATAATATCCTCAGTAAAAAAATAACGATCGACAGTATAAAAAAATATATTGGCGATGGCGATAAGGTTGATTACTTTAAATTATTAGTAAAGACTGAAATTGGCTATAACCTCAGGCTCATTAATAAGGATACGCCTATTGCAATGATGGGTACAAATGGCTTACGCGATGTGTTGCAGAAAAAAGCCATTGAAGATTTTATTACTCCGATCAATGAATTGCATGAGCAAACGAATTTAAATATTCGCATGAAGGCTATCGAACCTTTAACTGCAGAAGAAATTTATTATGTATTGGTGATGGGGGAAGATGATATTTATACATCAAGTTATAAATATGCTTTTGACAGAATGATCCAGAAGATGGGGCCAACGCCGAGGAGCGATCAATTACTGATCAATGTAAATATGGACTACTTTAAAAAGTTCATAAAGATGGCGGCTAATTTTAATCAACTGAATACTTTTTTAAACTTAATGCCGAAAGAAAATTCTCAGGCTTTGATGAAAGGGTTTGTTGCTAATCTCGATAACGCTGGTAGTTTGGAAGATGCTGTTGATGTTGCTGATAGTTACAGCAGCATTAAGGACCCCGAATTGTTAAAAACGATTTTACAGAACGTAAAGGATAACGAACAGAAAAGTATAGCAGATGGTAATACAAAGGGCAGAATTATTTATGGATTGCTAAAAACAATTTTTGAATCTGCCAATGATCCCAGTATCGATCTTACCAATGAAATAGGAATTCCGTCTATTTATAGTGTTTCTGATTCAGTATTGGCAGATGATAGTGGTAGAATAATTCAACAGGTTTTCTTTTATGGCGATGCTGACGGTAAAAAATATTTCCCCGATTTTGTAAATTCTTTTTCTCCGAAAGATTGGAGAGTGGTGATGCAGAAAGAATGGGTAGAGATCAAATCCATCAGAGGAAAAAAAGTTTGGATCTTCGCTAACCGGCCATTGGATAATGATACCAATCTGGATGATTCTGCACAAATTCATTTGAACAGGTATTTATACATGAACGACCTTGAGCCTTCGGTGGTGATTCATAGAGGTCATAGTTATTGGCTGCCACGCACTATTTCAAGAATGCCGGGCACAGCAAAAATTATTGTGCTGGGATCTTGCGGCGGCTACAAAAACTTAAATGAGATATTGGATATTTGTCCGGATGCACATATCATATCAACCAAAGAAATAGGAAAAGGCGATATTAATAAACCAATATTAAATTATTTGAATCAAACACTTATTTCGGGAGACAGATTGGTATGGCAGGATATGTGGTATACGTTAAGCAAATATTTTGCAGCAGATAAAAATAAAGATGTTAGAGATAGTTGGGATAATTATATACCACCTTACAAAAATTTAGGCGCCATTTTTATTAAAGCATATAATAAAAAGATAGAAGAGCAATAGTATGAGTGAACCCACCAAGGATAAAAAAATATTTGATTTCTCTTTGCTTCGAAGGGTATTTAGTTTTGCAGCTCCTTATAAAAGTAAATTTTACTGGTCCATTTTTTTAGCGATCTTTTTGGCGGTGATAGCTCCTGTCAGGCCATGGCTAATACAGATAACGATCAATAAAGGATTTAGAGATGGCGCGCATATCTGGTTTTTTAAAGGTCCCATACAAGTTATCATCGGCATCACCATCATCCAGTTAGGATTGTTATTGATCGAAACCATCTGTCGTTTTATTTTTACTTTCTATACCGCAGCGCTCGGACAAAATGTAGTGAAAGATATGCGCGTAGCTACTTATGCAAGAGTGATCGACCTTAACTTATCACAGTTCGATAAAACGCCTATCGGCACATTAACAACAAGAACGATCAATGATATAGAGTCTATCAACGATATTTTTAGCGATGGCCTGATACCGATCATCGCTGATTTTTTATCGATCATTGCGGTGGTTGCGTATATGTTTTTTGTTGATTGGAAATTGACATTGATCTGTCTCGCACCTTTTCCGGGATTGGTAGTTGCTACATATTATTTTAAAGAAAGTGTAAACAAATCTTTCATTCGCGTAAGAAATGCAGTGGCACATTTAAATGCTTTTGTACAGGAGCACTTAACAGGCATGGGAATCGTGCAGGCTTTTGCTGCTGAAGAAAGAGAGTTGAATAAATTTAATAAGATCAATGAAGAGCATCGCAATGCAAACATCAGATCGATCTTTGCTTATTCTGTTTTTTTTCCAATTGTAGAATTAGTAATGGCGTTGTCATTGGGCTTATTGGTTTGGTGGGCAGGCGGACAAGAAAATGCCAATGCAGCCGGAACGATCACTGCTTTTATTCTTTGTCTTAATTTATTGTTTCGCCCGCTTCGCGTGATGGCAGATAAATTCAATGTGTTGCAAATGGGCATGATCGCCAGCGAGAGGGTATTTAAAGTTTTAGATAATAATGATATCGCAACAAATAAAGGAACGATCATAACACCAACTATTGGTGGCGATATAGCATTTAAAAATGTTTGGTTTGCTTATACTGATGAGCATTACGTTTTAAAAGACATCAACTTTACAATAAACTCTGGCGAAACATTAGCGATCGTTGGTAATACAGGAAGTGGTAAAACCTCCATCATCAGTTTATTAAATCGTTTGTACCATATTCAAAAAGGCAGCATCACGATCGACAATATTAATATTGAGGAGTACGAACTTTCTTTTCTGCGCAGCAAAATAGCGGTTGTATTGCAGGATGTGTTTTTATTCAGCGGTTCTATTTATGATAATGTTACGCTTCGCAATAGTGCTATTAAAAAAGAAGAAGTTATTGCCGCCGCAAAGCTGATCGGCATACATGATTTTATTATGCAACTGCCAGGCAATTATGATTATAATGTAATGGAACGAGGCGCTACTTTATCGTTAGGACAAAGACAATTGCTTTCCTTTGTCCGTGCCTTATTATACGATCCGTCTATTTTAATTTTAGATGAAGCCACTTCATCGGTTGATACAGAAAGTGAACAATTGATACAATCTGCTATTGATAAATTGATCGCCGGCAGAACTTCCATAATAATCGCCCACAGGTTATCGACAATTCGCAAAGCCAATAAAATTATTTTGCTTGAAAAAGGCGAAATAAAAGAAATTGGCACCCACGACGAATTGATCCAGGAAAAGGGTATTTATCATCAATTACACAAAATGCAGTTCGAAAAGCAGGCAAATGTTGTGTAATCAACCACTATCTTAAAATATTCCTTTTTTTTACAATTTTAGATTAGACTTTTTCGGTTTTCAGACCTCCGGTGCTTATCTTTGCGGCAAATTTAGGAAATAACATGGCAAAAAATAGCATAAAAGCATTACTGGTAGCGACTTTCAGCTTGTTTATGGTATTATTTTGTAATACCTGTATAGCTCAGGAAATCACTACTTTGCCTGTAGAACATCATATTTCGGAAAAAAAGGAAGAAAAATTGGATCCGGCAAAGATCATCATGGATCATATCAAGGATTCACATGAGTTTCATTTCTTCAGTATCGGTAGCTTTAATGCAAGCATTCCTTTACCTGTAATTATCTATTCTCCTGCAAACGGTTTAACAGAATTCTCTTCTTCAAAATTCGGTGAAGATGGTGATGTTATTTATAACGGTTATGGCTTAGATGAGAACAAACAGATCTATTCATCAGACGGAGCAAAAGTGTATGATTTCTCTATCACTAAAAATGTGGTACAAATGTTTTTGGCATTAACCATCTTAGTGGTGATCATGATCTCCGTTGCTAAAAAATATTCGACTGGTCAGGGTTTAAAAACTGCACCAACAGGTTTACAAAACGCGATCGAACCAATTATCACTTTTGTAAGAGATGATGTGGCAAGACCCAACCTTGGTAAAAAAGCAGATAAATATCTTCCTTATTTGTTAACAGTGTTTTTCTTTATCCTTATCAATAACTTATTAGGTTTGTTACCGGGTTCGGCAAATGTTACGGGTAATACAGCATTTACTTTAGTATTAGGTATCATTTCACTGATCGTTATTTTATTTAGTACCAACAGGCATTTTTGGGCTCATATTTTCTGGCCTCCGGGAGTTCCTTTTTTAGTTAAGATAATTTTGATACCAATTGAATTAGCGGGTGTATTATTAATTAAACCTGCTGCATTGGTTATTCGTCTTTTTGCTAACATGGTAGCAGGGCATATTATCATTTTAAGTTTTATTGTTTTGATCTTTATATTCGGTGCAATGGCAACTGTTGCAGGTTATGGGTTTTCTCCATTATCTGTAGCGTTTGCAGTATTCATTTATTGCATTGAAATATTAGTGGCATTTATCCAGGCGTTTATTTTTGCGAATTTAACCGCTGTGTTTATTGGTCAGTCTTTAGAAGGCGGCCATGGCGAAGGAAATGGGCACGACGATCCAATTATTGCGTAATTTTTTATTCATTCATAAAACAACAGTTATGTCATTATTGAACATTTTGTTAGATGCTTCTTTAGCAAATGCTGGCGGTGCAATTGGTGCAGGTTTAGCTGCTATCGGCGCAGGTATCGGTATCGGTTTAATCGGTAAAGGTGCTGCTGAATCGGTTGCTCGTCAACCGGAAGCTGCTAATGATATTCGCGGTAACATGATCCTGACTGCTGCATTCGTAGAGGGTGTTGCCCTTTTTGCAGTGATCGCGGGTTTACTAGCGGTATTGAAAGCTTAGTCTACAGTATTACTGCATCTGAAGTACAGGACGGAGGATGCAGTAATTCTTCTTAATTGACAATCGATAATGAACAATTGACAATTAAAGATGCTTTGAATTTTAAAATTGCCAATTATCAATTGCCCATTTAAAACGCGTTTAACCATTAGCGTGAGCTAATTTAAAATATATACCATGGATTTATTATTGCCGCATTTTGGCCTTATCTTCTGGACAATGTTGTCTTTTATAATAGTGTTGATCATTCTTAAAAAGTTTGCATGGTCACCTATTTTATCTTCATTGAATGAAAGAGAAAAATCGATTGCTGATTCTATTGCTTTGGCAGAAAAAGTGAATGCAGAAATGGCGCAGTTGAAAAATGATAATGAAGCGTTATTGTTACAGGCACGTGAAGAAAGAGCCTTATTATTAAAAGAAGCAAAAGAAACAAAAGATAAGATTATCGGCGAAGCAAAAGACCAGGCAAAGATCGAAGCTGCGAAGATCATTAACGAAGCACAGGCCGCTATCAACCAACAAAAAATGGCGGCTGTTACTGAATTGAAAAACCAGGTTGGTAAATTAGTAGTAGAAGTGAGCGAGAAAGTTTTGCGCAGAGAATTAGGCAATAAAACAGAGCAGGAAAAATACATCAAGCAATTATCAGAAGAAGTAAAACTAAATTAGCTGATTAGCTAATGTGCTGATATGCTAATTGAATACAAATAGCCATATTATTAGCACATCAGCAAATTAGCACATTAGCATATTATTTATGAATAATCCAAGGTTAGCAGGCAGGTACGCAAAAAGTATAGTTGATTTGTCAATAGAACAAAATCAGTTAGAAGCGGTATATGCGGATATGAAATTCATTACAGCTATCTGCAAAAGCAATCCTGATTTTGTAGCGGTGTTACGCAGCCCGATCATCAAAGGTGATGTGAAAGGAAAAATAATAGGATCTATCACAAAAGAACGCGTATCAAAATTAACTTCTGCTTTTATTACTTTGCTAATAGTGAAAGGAAGAGAACATGATCTGCCTGAAATTGCCAATGCATTCATCGATCAATACAATACTATAAAAGATATTCACAAGGTTAAGATCACAACGGCTGTTCCAGTTGATGCAGATTTTACAAATGCTATCGTTGCTAAATTAAAAGCCGCTTCCAGCATTAAAAATGTAGAAGTGGAAAATGCAGTGAACGAAGAATTGATCGGCGGTTTTGTTTTAGAAACAGGTGGTAAATTAATTGATGCAAGTGTGTTGAAAGACCTGAACGAATTAAAGAGAGAATTTTTGAACAACGAGTATATTCATAACATAAGATAATTTTATAAAAATAAAACAAGATGGTAGACATTAAACCAGATGAAATATCAGCGATATTACGTCAACAGCTAACCAACTTCGACGCAGGTGCAAGCCTTGAAGAAGTAGGAACTGTACTGCAAGTGGGTGATGGTATTGCCCGTATCTACGGCTTAAACAATGTTCGCTCTGGTGAATTGGTTGAGTTTGGTAATGGCATTAAAGCGATCGCTTTGAACCTTGAAGAAGATAACGTAGGTGTGGTATTAATGGGTGATAGTGCCGGCATTAAAGAAGGCGATAAAGTAAAACGTACAGGAAAGATCGCATCTATTAAAGTAGGTGAAGGTATGAGTGGACGTGTTATTAATACATTAGGTGAACCAATTGATGGTAAAGGTCCATTGAAAGGTGAATTATACGAAATGCCATTGGAGCGTAAAGCACCAGGGGTAATTTTTCGTGAGCCGGTTAAAGAACCATTGCAAACAGGTATTAAAGCAATTGATGCGATGATCCCAATTGGGCGCGGACAAAGAGAATTGGTTATTGGTGACCGCCAGACTGGTAAAACAGCTATCTGCGTTGATACCATTATCAATCAAAAAGAATTTTATGCTGCAGGGAAACCTGTTTACTGTATATATGTTGCGATCGGTCAGAAAGCTTCTACCATTGCAGGTATCATGAAAACATTAGAAGAGCATGGTGCAATGGCTTACACAACGATTGTTGCAGCTTCTGCAGCTGATCCGGCTCCATTACAATTCTATGCACCATTTGCCGGTGCAGCGATCGGAGAATTTTTCCGTGATACCGGCAGGCCAGCATTAATTATTTATGATGATCTATCTAAGCAAGCAGTTGCTTACCGTGAAGTCTCCTTATTATTACGTCGCCCACCGGGACGTGAAGCTTATCCTGGAGATGTATTCTATTTGCATAGCCGTTTATTGGAAAGAGCTGCGAAGGTTATTGCTAAAGATGAGATCGCAAGACAAATGAATGATCTTCCTGAATCTATTAAACATTTGGTTAAAGGTGGCGGTTCATTAACAGCTTTGCCTGTTATTGAAACACAAGCCGGTGACGTATCAGCATACATTCCGACAAACGTTATTTCTATTACAGACGGACAGATCTTTTTGGAAGGTAACTTATTCAATGCTGGTATTCGTCCGGCGATCAATGTGGGTATCTCTGTTAGTCGTGTAGGTGGTAATGCGCAGATCAAATCGATGAAGAAAGTTGCGGGTACATTAAAACTGGATCAGGCGCTTTACAGAGAATTGGAAGCGTTCAGTAAGTTTGGTGGTGACCTTGACGCTGCTACTAAAAATGTAATTGATAAAGGAGCAAGAAACGTGGAATTGCTGAAACAATTACAATACTCTCCAATGTCGGTTGAAAAGCAAGTAGCTGTTATTTATTTAGGTACACAAGGTATCATTAAAGATGTAGCAGTTAAAAATGTAAAAGCATTTGAAGCAGCTTTCTTGGCAGAAATGGATAATAAACTTCCGGAAGTTTTAGTTGAATTTAAGAAAGGAAATTTACCACAGGATGGTATCAACAAAATGGTTGACCTTGCTAAGAGTTTAATTCCTCAATACAAATAAAACATACTTTGAATAAATAAAATCCCCGGTCACTTGATCGGGGATTTTTTATTGTATGATTTTATTGTTTGGTTAGATAAAGTGTTCCCGTAATAACGGCACCCAATGAATCTTTGGACTCTGCGAGTGCTAAATGATTAGCTGTGATCGTATACTTGCCGGTTGCTATATAGCTTGATTGTACGCTTGCAAGCGTATACACCGTATCGTTTGCAAGGTAATAATTACCAGCTGTTGTATCAGGAGGTGATTGTGTATCATCTATTAATAAACCTGTGCTATCTGCGTTAAATATTTGAATGATAGAATGCCCGTGTATAAATACTGTATCCTGGCGATATATTTCAAAAGGCCCAACAGTAGCCACGATCGAAGATGAATCTGCTTCCCACTCACCTGCAATTGCAGGAATCGTAACAGTATCCTTATTATTATTTGTGGTCGCACTACTCTTTTTTGAGCAGGAAGAAATGATAACAATGCTGATAAAAATAGCTGAAATAGTAAAGAATGTAATTCTCATGGCGTAGGTTTTAAACCAATAACAAGATACGAAATTTTTATCCCTGTAAAATGCTGACATGTGCGACGCCAATGAAGCTTAATAGCAGTACAAATGTTTGTCCAAAAGTAAAAGCCTCCATAATTGGAGGCTTTGTTATTATTAAGCTGGTTAAGTTATTTTTTCTTCAATGCTTCAGCCATTGTCTTGCCAATATCAGCAGGACTAGCTACTACATGAATGCCGCATGCCGCCATGATCTTCATTTTTGCAACTGCTGTATCATCTTCTCCACCAACGATAGCACCTGCGTGGCCCATACGGCGTCCTGGAGGCGCTGTTTGTCCGGCTATGAAGCCTACAACAGGTTTTTTATTGCCGGTTGATTTGATGTAGTTAGCGGCTTCTGCTTCCATACCACCACCAATTTCACCGATCATTACGATCGCTTCAGTTTCGGGATCGTTCATTAGTAATTCTACTGCTTGTTTAGTAGTAGTACCAATGATAGGATCTCCGCCAATTCCGATAGCTGTTGAAATACCTAAACCAGCTTTTGCGATCTGGTCAGCAGCTTCGTATGTTAATGTACCTGATTTAGATACGATGCCAATTTTACCTGTCTTGAAAATAAAGCCCGGCATGATACCAACTTTACATTCACCTGCAGTAATTACACCCGGGCAATTTGGCCCGATCAAACGTGTATTGGTGCCTATTAAATAATTTTTAACCTTCACCATATCTTGTACCGGAATGCCTTCTGTAATACAAACAACTAAAGCAATACCTGCTTCAGCAGCTTCCATAATGGCATCAGCAGCAAAAGCCGGAGGTACAAAAATGATACTTACGTTAGCGCCGGTTGTTTTTACAGCATCTGCTACTGTATTAAAAACAGGCTTTTCCAAATGAAGCGTACCACCTTTGTTTGGCGTAACACCACCCACTACTTTAGTGCCGTATTCAAGCATTTGTGTTGCATGGAACGTACCTTCTGTACCGGTAAAACCCTGTACAATTATTTTCGAATCTTTATTAACGAGAACTGACATGTTTTAATTAATAATTAAAAATGAAGAATTAAAAATCAGTTGCAAATATAGGGTACATATGCCTATTGAACGAATAGAATATTTTGGGATACAAAGAAGAAGATTGAAGCTAGAATATAGAAGTTACAAAGCCTATCAGCTCCGGCAAAACAAAAAAATTAAAAGCTATTTAAGCAGATCATCCATATTACGATCATTATCGATCTTACCCTTGGCTTCGAGCATACGCATATCCTTAGCATCTTTCAAGAATTCAGATGCAAAGATGAACGCATTCAGTCGCTCATTTTTACTGAAAATGATATCTTGATTTGTACCGCTCCATTCTTTTTTACCCTGGTACATGTATAAAATATTCTCACCAATTTCCATTACGCTATTCATATCATGCGTATTAATAACGGTAGTGATATTGAATTCTTTTGTGATATCGTAGATGAGTTTATCGATCACCATAGAAGTCTGTGGATCAAGCCCCGAGTTAGGTTCATCACAAAACAAATATTTAGGATTCAATACAATGGCACGCGCAATACCCACACGTTTTTTCATACCGCCACTGATCTCTGCAGGGAATTTTTTATTGATGTCTTTCAGGTTAACTCTTTCTAATACTTCGTTAACGCGTTTTAGCTTTTCTGAATGGCTTTTTTTGGTGAACATATCCAAGGGGAACATGATATTCTGTTCCACTGTCATACTATCAAACAAAGCAGAGTTTTGAAATAACATGCCAATTTGCTGACGTAACATTTTACGGTGCTCTTCAGTCATTTCAGTAAAGCTTACACCATCATAAATGATCTCGCCGCTATCAGGTTCAAATAATCCTACCAAACATTTCTGCAAAACTGTTTTGCCGCTTCCACTTGTTCCGATGATGAGGTTGGCCTTGCCACTTTCCATTACATGACTCACATCATCTAACACAATATTGTCGCCGAAACTTTTCTTTATATGCTTAAACTCGATCATGTTAGTGCCCTGGGTTTAGTAATAATTGAGATAATACATAATCAGCACACAACAGCATGATGCAGCTTACTACCACACTTTTAGTACTGCTTCTGCCAATTTCTAAAGCGCCACCTTTTACATTATATCCATAATAAGCAGGAATGCTGCTGATAATAAATGCAAAGACATAAGATTTTATTAAGGCAAAAAATACATTGTAGGGCACAAAATTTTGCAACAAGCCCTTATCAAAAGTAGTAGCATCTAATACACCTGAACCGATCGCCGCAACACGTCCACCCAATATGCCTAAGGTCATACCGATCACAACCAGCAAAGGAATAGTAGTAATTGCAGCTATAATTTTTGGGGCTATTAAATAGGCTTTAGTGTTGATACCCATAATTTCTAGGGCATCAATTTGTTCGCTTACGCGCATATTACCTAATTCACTTGCGATCTTACTACCGATAACGCCAGCTAGCACAATACACACAAGCGTAGGCGCAAATTCTAATATGATAGAATCACGAACGATCTGTGCAATGGTAGATCTTGGAATAAGCGGGCTAACCAATTGATAAGAGGTTTGCACCGCACTAACGGCACCAATAAAAAATGAGATCAATGATACGATGCCTAAAGAGCCTATGCCAATATCAACGCATTGATGCATAAATTCTTTCCAGTACATGCGCAGGTTTTCCGGTTTGGTAAACATGCCCTTTAGCATTAAAAGATAGCGGCCAAAATGGGAGAAGACTGTCATTCTTTATTTTCTGTTATTAGGTTGTGTTTGCTTTTGCTAAATGAAATTAATCAAATCATTCAAGTAAGCTGCGCTAAATAGCATTATTTTAATTTTAGCAATATATTGGCCTCAATATTTGATATATCTAAAGGAATTGAATCTTTTTTAACACTAATGTTTTTAAAGATCACTTTAGCCGTCATTTTATTGTTAGTTGATTGTAAGGTCATATCTGCCGCTTCTTGCTCGCTGTTCAAAGAATCGTCACTTTCACCTTTGTTTTTTAATGAGGTTAAAAGAGCCGAAATACTAAAGGCCAAAGAATCATCTGAAGCAATTATATATAATTGCTTTTTTGTATTACTATAACCAACAGTAACGTTATTATTATCGAGTGTGTAAGAAGTTGTAGAGTCTTCGTCGGCACTATACTGGATGCTGTAGTTTGAAATAAGGTAATCGTACCCTGTAACTGTAGCAGGCAGATCATCATCATAATTAGAGGTATACGTAAGGGTTAGCGTTTCTCCATCTTCTACATCGCTTTTGTCTTCTTTTACTGTTTCCGGATCATTGGATTCTGAAAGATTCATCAACGATAATATTTTTTCTGATTGTTCAAATGAAAATCCCGTTTTTAATGTCGGCTTCATCAATGAATCTAAATTTTCAGAAAAATAAGGTTGCAAGGTTTGGTAGCCGTGTTTATCTATTAGATAGCTGATAGTAGAAGATATTTCGGTACGATCTTTAGAGCTGATGGTATTGTGCGCAGGCACTATTTTACCATTTACGATCATCTTGTTTTTTTCTAACAGCGAAACTAAATGTCTTTGCTGACTGAAAATAGCAACATTAAATGAGCTCCATGGACCAAACGAAGAAAGAAAAACAATAACACACAGTGTAACAGGTATTACTTTAATGCTTTTATTACGGGATATAAGAAAGTAAGCAGCCATGCCTATTAACCACATGGCTAATACTAAAATAAAATAACGGTTCTCTGTTATGCCATAATCACTGATCCTGCGTTTGATAGCTAAAGCTAATAAGATGATCAGTGGAAAAATAGCCAAATAGAAAAAGCGGGAATAAGTTAATATCCATTTATTTTTTTCATCATTTCTAATAGGGTGTATCAATAATAAAGAAAGAATACCCGCGATAGAAAATGCAATTACTAAATAAGAAACATATCCCACCGGCCATTGCCATAAAACAATGATCTTGATCATGTAAGCGTATAGGATCAAAAGATATACGGTGATCAGCGGTAATAAAACGAATTGTGTAAATATTTGTAAGCCTTTAGGATAATCATCTGTTGTTTCAAGCGCTTCAAAGTCGGCCGGGAATCCTGCTAAAAAAAACCATGTATTGAAAATGCCGGATAACAAAATCCATAGATCAGCATACAATTTATAATCAACATTAATTTTGAATAAAGTATCAATGGATAATAATGCTATTGCTATTCCTGCAAACAAAACCGTAGTGTATAAAATAGCTGTTAGTATCCTTATAAAGATCGTTTTATTGTATTGCCAGAATCCGCCTTGTTCATCTTTTGTGATGTAGGGTACAAAGGCAATTAACAAATGCAACCCGATAGAATACAATGTAAACTTGGTAAAACTGATCAACGCGAAATGATCAGGGAGCGTAAAGTAATAACCAATAACAAGTAATAATCCTGCACATTGGATCAGGTATTTGATCGACTTACTAACAGCAATACGTTCACAAAAAACAGTAAGAGCGATAAATAGCAACAGACCTAAATAACTGCTCATTAAAATATTATAGTAATAATGATTCTTGTCAGAAAGAAGGCTATCAAAACTACTATGTACAAGTAGAATAGAATAAATGGCTCCTATTATTGCAGCTACAATAGCAAAAGGGAAGCGTACAAAAGTTGCTGTACTCTTTTTAATAAATGATTGTGCCGATACTAGTTGCATAGATGGGTTGGTTTTATAATTCGTGTGCCGTTTTTCTTTTTACTATTCCGTTCTTTTTTATTTCTTCTTTTGTTAATGGTGCACTTTTCATTTGTGCATCTACTACAGCGATCAATACCATGTTAAATATGGAACGGATAGAACTGCCTAATTGCAATACATGCACAGGTTTTTTTAATCCTAATAAAACAGGGCCAATAGAATCTGCGCCACCAATTTCCTGTAATAAATTATAAGCGATATTACCTGCTGCCAGATTAGGGAACACTAATGTATTCACTTCTTCATCTACCAATTCGCTGAACGGATAATTCTCTTTTAAAATATCATTATTGAAAGCCATGATACCTTGTATCTCTCCATCGCAAATAAGATCGGGTTCTTTTGATTTTACAATTTCTCTTGCTTTACGAACCAGTCCTGCTTCAGTAGAATCACTGCTACCAAAATTGGAATAAGAAAGCATCGCGATCTTTGGTTTGATATTGAACAAGCGAACTTCTTTTGCAACCAGCAAAGTAATTTCAGCCAGCTCTTCTGCAGTCGGATTAAATTGAATGGTAGTATCTGCTAAAAACAATGGTCCGCGTTTAGTGAAGAGGATATACATACCTGCAACTTTTTTAACACCATCTTCAGTACCGATCGTTTGTATCGCAGGCTTGATAGTATCAGGATAATTTTTACTTAATCCTGTGATCATACAATCTGCTTTGCCGGTGTCTACCATCATGCAGCCGAAATAATTTCGGTCCTTCATCATTTTAGTCGCTTCAAATTTATTGATGCCTTTGCGCTGGCGCTTTTCAAAAAATATTTCTGCAAATTCTTTTCTTAATCCTTCATTTGTTTCTAATTCAGGATCAATGATTGGAAAATTCTCAATATCAATACCGTTTGCGATCGCTAATTTTTTTATTCTTTCTTCATCGCCTAATAAAATAGGAAAGCCAACACCTTCTTCATGTGTCATTTGCGCTACCTTCAATATTTTTAAATTCTCTGCTTCAGCGAATACTACACGTTTAGGATCACGGCGCGCTTTATTTCCGATCGCGCGACTCAATGAATTATCCAAACCTAAACGTTTGTTCAATTCAACTTCATACGCTTCCCAATCTGTGATAGGATGTTTAGCCACGCCACTTGCAATAGCAGCTTTGGCAACAGCAGGAGCAACGGTAGCGAGTAGACGAGGATCTACAGGTTTAGGAATAATATAAGTTGGACCGAAAGTGATCGTCTTTTCATTGTAAGCAAGGTTCACGATATCCGGTACCGGTGTTTTTGCTAATTGAGACAAGGCCATTACTGCAGCCAGTTTCATTTCTTCATTGATCGTTGTTGCACGAACATCTAAAGCGCCACGGAAAATATATGGAAAGCCTAATACATTATTCACCTGGTTAGGATAATCGCTTCTGCCCGTTGCCATGATCACATCTTTTCTTGCAGCGATCGCATCTTCATAACTAATTTCAGGATCAGGATTTGCCATCGCAAAAACGATGGGGTTCTTCGCCATGCTCTTCACCATATCCTGCGTTAGAATATTTCCTTTACTTAAACCGATAAATACATCGGCATCTTTTAAGGATTGTTCTAGTGTTACAATTTTGCCGGTATTGATAAAGCCTTTTTTAATTTCATCAAGATCGGTCCTGCCTGCATGTATCAGTCCTTTGCTATCGAATACGCGAAAGTTTTCTCTCTTGGCACCTAAGGCAATATATAATTTCATACAAGAGGTGGCTGCGGCACCTGCACCGTTCACAACGAATTGCGCTTTCTCTATTTTCTTTTTTTGAATTTCCAATGCATTCAACAGAGCAGCAGCACTAATGATGGCTGTACCATGCTGGTCATCATGCATCACCGGAATTTTTAATTGCTCCTTTAGTTTTTGCTCGATATAAAAACATTCAGGTGCTTTAATATCTTCCAGGTTGATACCGCCAAAAGTTGGCTCTAATGCTTTAACGATCTGTACAAATTTTTCAGGATCTTTTTCATTGATCTCGATATCGAATACATCTATGTCTGCAAATATTTTGAAGAGTACGCCCTTACCTTCCATCACGGGCTTTCCGGCTTCCGGACCAATATCGCCCAAGCCAAGCACGGCAGTTCCGTTACTGATAACGGCAACTAAATTTCCTTTGGCGGTGTATTTATAAACATCTTCAGGATTGGCAAAAATTTCTAAACATGGTTCTGCAACTCCGGGAGAATAAGCTAATGAAAGGTCACGTTGTGTTTTTGCTTCTTTGGTGGGAACAACCTCGATTTTCCCCGGTCTGCCTTTAGAATGATATTCTAGGGCCTGCTGTTTTCTTAATTCTTTCGACATAATATTTCAGTCCATATTCCATTGTATTGAACATGGGTGTGCAAGGTACAAAAAAGCGGATAAATGTGGGTTTTGGCCGATAGTTTAATGTTATTGATAAGCCGAAATTGAATATCTAATGCGTTAGAATTTAGGCGTAAAACTTTAACTTGCATGAAGTATTTAAAATGAAACATCAACTAATTCGTATGAAAATTAAAGAAAATCATAACCAACTTAGGGAAGTATTGATAAGAGAAATCAATACTATCAGTAATTTAAAACAGCTTTCTAAAACAGCCTTAGCAAAAATGTCTGATGAAAATCTAGTGCATTCTCTTTTCGAAAGGTCTGTATTATCTGAAAAAGAGTTTTGGAAAAAAGACATTATTGAAAAAATTATGAAAATGAATCCCAAAGCTAAAAATTTGCAGAACGAAACTGGGTTAATAAATCGATTAATTAAAGAAGCACAGTTGATTGTCGAAAACAAATAACATTATCTAACGCCATTGTTGGCATCCTTGGGTAACTATATACCTGTTAGACCATGTTGATGAAAGAAAGAGTTATGAATATTCGTTAAATTTTTAAAAGCTAACTTAAACGACCAACAATCATTAATAAAACTGGAGGAAGAAAATAAGAAATGATTGAATATGATAAGAATAATTTACCGTTATAATATTTATATTTTGTAATTAGTTGATTATAACGATTATTCCTAAATATTAAGAAATAATTTATTATTAAAGGTAATAATAGAAAAAAAGTAAAAAAAGTAAAAAAAGTGTCAGCTGCTTGATTATGGAAAATATTAATCTGCAAATTATCAAATGAAATTTGCAAAATATATTTTTGGAATATAGCCATAATCAATAAAAGATTAAGGGCCATAGCCATAGAAATAGATATCATTGCATAAAATTTCCACACTTTCTTATTTGCTGGAACAGCACGCAAAGTCGTAATAGCATCGACCCATATTTTATAATACCAATCTAATTTCATTATCTGTATTTTTTTATATCATTATCGAATTTAACCTCCCTTCCCTCCTGAATTACTTGTTTTAAATTTATCGGGTTCGGACTTCTTTTTAGGCTTAGGATTACCCTTTACAGATGCCTGCATTATGTTATGAAATATAGTAGATGACTCTTTAGCGGGCTTGTCGCTCTTTATTGGTGTTTTATTTACTGCTTTTGCCATTGTGTAAAGATAAGTTAAGCATTAATATTGCGAAAATTATGAATTGATTATGCTATCTAAAATATCATCTGCACCAAATACTCTATCCTTAACTATATTGTATAGTTCACTGAAGCTTTCGGTAGCCTCCCTTGTTTTGATTTCAGAAGTTCTGTATGACACAAAAATAAATCCCCCATCCTGCAAAAGTTCATCAGTATTATTAGCAATAAAATCTAATGTAAGATTATCGTCCTTATACAAAAACAATGCATAGTCTGACTTTATTTCCATTATTGACCATTTATATTTCCCATAGTTAAAATAAAACTCTGTATGATCCTGTGAAGGAATGACTTCTTTTATCTTATCTCGATTTTCTATCATTTTATTTACTGCTTCAACTATCTTACTCATATGGTTAATTTGTTATTTTTTTATAATTAGAAATATCAACACCTCTTAACGCCTCCCTTAATTCGCTGACCAATGTCCTTTTCCTAGGTTCAGTGAGTGTTTTAGGGGCATCTATATATTCTTGAATTTTAACGATTATTTCAATGAATTGTTTTTTTAAAATATTATTGCCCTTAAGTTGCCCTTGTATATCGCTTAGGATGTTTAATATTATAGGTAAATGTTCTTTTTCATTAGCATTGTAATCGTTTAAGCGCTCTAGCTTATACCTTAACTCATTAATAGTCAAATTAAAAGAATAGTTTAATAGTACATTAATTGCACTTATAATTTTATCCTTTTGAGTAAAGAATAGGTATATAACAATGGTTGATGCAGCGATTGTAAATATATCAGAAATAAGACCGACCACTTCCTTCATAGAGTATAGTTAAATATTATCACGGTAAAATAGGGTTACCATTATATTGGTAAAAATAGTAGTTTTATTAGATACCAACCAATACTTAACCCTAAACAAAGCATTTAATGGAATTAGTCTTTCCTCTAACTAACCAAGCTATTTCGTTTACCCTTGAATTTTACGAAATAGGTCGTATTAAAGATTATATGTTTCGCTTTGCAGGTACAGAACGAATTAAAGTAACGCCAGATCATATAACAAGTTGGGAGGAATTTATTTTAGAACTTCACCAAAGAATGGAGGGCGAAATAAATCAAGTCATTTTAACAACAACTTCTAATACGCAGGTGATATTTTTTGAATTTTTAAAGGAGTGGTTAACTGATTACAGGATTGATAGTGTAGATGAAATTCAAATACATCATGAAATATTACTGTACAACGATAGGACTTACATAGAGTATGTAGATAGAATTGAAAAGAAGGTAAACGAATTTAGAAGTACACAGAATTTTAAAACTAAGAAACATAAAGAGGAATACGAGCATGAAATAGTAGGGTGGGCAAGTATTCCAAGCTATACAGAAACAAGAATAAACTATAGCTATTATTGTATAGAAGAGAAGCCGGAATTAATAGACATGGCTTACTTTTCTAAATATGTTCTTTTAGTAAGCGGGTTTATTGCAAATTTTAAAAGAATACTTAGCAAATATGTGGCTCTTTATGATACAGGAAAAATAGGATCAAGTCTACAATCGGAAGAGAAATTGTTGCCTTTTAATAGTAACGAACATTTTTCCTTGCCCGAGCCAAATAAAGGCTCAAAACTGAAGGTAAATCTATCTGTACCTCAGCTTGCATATCTCTTTAAAATGCTCAATGAGTTAAACCCCGGGATATTTGATATTAAAACCAAAACGGAATTATATCGTTTTATTTCTTCAAACTTTACAACTAAGGCTACTGAAGGGAAAGAAATTAGTACAGAAAAATTGAAAATATTGTTTAATGGCACAGAAAAGTCAATAGCAAACTACTGGATAGAGCATTTAAAGACCATGTTGGAAAAATCTAGAAAAATATAATTTCTCACAAAAGCCTTTACTGGTATTGGTTTATTAGGAGGTTACGTAACCCCCTAAGTGGCACTTGTAACCCCCTGCGTGTTCAATAAAGAACGACATTTGTATTAACGAAATAAAAAAACCACCTAAATCAGGTGGCGAATAAATTTTGTTGACGGGAGTTTGTTGTGTATCCGACAAATATATATCGGAGGCTTCAGAAGTTGTAGTATAAAGGGCTGGATTCATAACCCAAATCCTACACGCTACTTAAGCAATTAACTTAACAAAATGGGGTGCTCGCTACACCTCATTTTTCATTACAAAGATAACTCATTTTAACATATTTCTAACTAAAATAATTTTGACTATGTAATACTTTGTCTTACATTTGTTTTAACAATGACAGATACAAAAACAATATCAATCACATTCAGAACAACTGAGGAACTTAAAAAATCCTTGCAGTTAATAGCTGACAAAGAAAAAAGAAGCGTAAGTAACACCATTGAAATGTTACTTGAAAAGGCTATAAAAGATTTACAAAAGAAGAAATAATTTTTTTTATACATACTGTAAGACAAAGTAATACATGAAAACATTCAAAAACATATTAGATTTTCAAAAAGAGTTTAACTCCGAAGAAAAGTGCAGAGAGTACTTAGAAGCACAACGCTGGAATGGTACACCCGCTTGTCCGTTTTGTGGCTCTATAAACGTACATCGTTTCCCAAATGGCAAGATATTTAAATGCAGAGAAAGCCAATGTAGAAGTAAATTCAGCGTAACTGTTGGTACTATCTATGAAAACACTAAAATACCATTAGCTAAATGGTTCTTAGCTACATACATCTTATCGGTTCACAGTAAAGGGATAAGCAGCCTACAGCTTGCAAGTTGGTTAGGAGTAACACAGAAAACAGCTTGGCATTTAAACCACCGTATCCGTGAAATGCTGACAGATAAAGCACCTGAACTATTAGAAGGCATTGTTGAAGTTGACGAAACTTATGTAGGTGGTAGCTTAAAGAATATTCATGCTAAAAAGAAAAAAGAGTTAAAAGGTTTAGATAACAAGACTATGGTATTTGGTGCGGTTCAACGTGGCGGCAAGGTTAGAACTAAAGTTATACCTCAAACTAACATAGAAAACATCAGCGAAGCAATAGAAGGTTTTGTACAACCCGATAGCACTATGGTATCAGACGAACATCATGCTTATAACAAAGTTGGTCAAAAATACAATCACAAAAAAGTGAACCACAGAGATAAAGAATATGTTCGTAAAGAAGATATTTTGGTACATACTAATAACATTGAAGGTTACTGGAACATCTTAAAAAAACAGATCGATGGCATTCATCATTCAGTTAGCCCAAAACACTTACAACGCTATTGCAATGAATCTGCGTTTAGATATAATAACAGAGGCGTATTTCAAGATGAACGCTTTGCGGCTGCATTAGCTAATTGTAACGGTTCTTTAAAGTATAAAGCATTAACTGGTAAATAATGAAACGAAACACATACCTAATAGAGATTGGCAAGAAAATAAAAGCAGTTAGAAATGAAAGGGAGTTATCTGTACGTAAGCTGGGTGAGCTATGCAACTTAGATTACGCAAACATTTCAAGACTTGAAAATGGACAACACAACAGCTATATACTTACTTTAAAATTAATTGCTGATAAGTTAGATGTTGATGTAAAGGACTTTCTATAAAAGGGCTGCAATATAGCAACCTGATGTATCATTTAGATAGATTTTGCCATTTTACGATTTCAACCCCATCCTCCAGTTTAACATATACAGCCCACGGTTCTTTGTTCTCAGCTATGGCTCTTGTTTTTATTGCGTTTTTTTCAGCTGCCGTTAAATTAACACTATCAATTTTTACTTGAGCAATAATGTGACGCATATTACCATCGGCTATGACAAAGCATAATTCATTATGCTCTTGCTTGAACACTATGCTATAATAGCCTAAATCCTTAAGTGTATTACGTACTATTCCTTCTATTGTTTGTTTGTTTTTTGTTAGCATAAATATAAATTTATAAACGTGCTATCTCTTTAGTAATACTTTCTGGTATTGTTATACTTAACGCCTTGGTGATAAACGCAACGATTCTGTCCACATATCCCTTTAACGAAAATCCATCATCATTAGTATAGCATTCTTTTATTTTAACAAAGTCAGCTGCCGATGCATGAATAAGATCAAAGTAAATATGTTCATTTCTAATCACCAAAACGTGTAAGTTATCTTCCGTAAAGAGGGGGCTTATAGCCACCAAATATAGGTCATAGGAAGACACCTTTTTTGCATTGGTTGGATGGTTTATAAACATTTTAGAAATACTTAATAAGGTGCCTATAAATCTCTCTAATTTGCCCATTCTTATCCACTTATCTTTGAACACTTTGCTTCCTTCATGATATAATTTCAAATATCCTACCAAACTATATCCCAAAATTTCCTTATAGAATAAAGCTGTGAAAAAATCGGCTTCAATATCTATTAGCTTCATTAATTGCTCCCCAAAGTCATCTTTCACTCTGGTTGCATCTTCTTTACTAGGCACTTTCTGTACAGCCAAATGAAAGAACTCGTGGATTACAATAGATTGAAAATACTCAAATGAGCAATGTTTTCTACAAAAAGTATTGAAAGATATATCACCTGTCACTGGATCAAATTTCATCACCCAATCTGCATCCGCCGAAGGTAAATCCATATATCTTATGCTAGGCATATTGCTGACCATCTTCTTCGCTCTTAACCACGAAATAAACTGTGTTAATACTACGAATATTTGTTTTTCTTCGTCAGAAGTCAATTGTTGTGTTGTAATGGTTTTCTTCATATCAATACACCTATCTAGACATGCGGGTTAGTTGCTGGCGAGGTGAAAGTATAAAAAAATAGCCATTTCATGTGTGTAAAGTTTAAAATAATAAATTTTGAGTATATTAGTAGATAGCCTGTAATCAACCTAAAAAATACGCCATGGTCTAACAGGTATATAGTTACCGTTTCAACAGCAGCGTAAATGCCTAATAATTCTACAGGTCTACTTTGATACTCTTTAAAAATCCCATGTTCAAGTAAATTAACGTTGTATTCCTTCTCGTAATTGAATAGAGCGGCTCTATCGGTTGGAGCTATTATGTATTCATGTATTTTATCTAGATGATTATTAGACTGATTTAATTCATTCTTTTTATCTATCAACTTTTCTAATTCTAATTGGTAATCTGTTTTCATATATGGCACTATATATCAGTTGGGAGAAGTTGATTTAAAAAAAATCTAATCTTGCAGAAGTTTTTTAATTCTATTGATAATACTATTGCTGCTAACTATACATTTTTTAAGGTCATTAAATTCGTTGTTATTTAATTGCCCTTTTACACTGTATTTTATTCCTTGCGATGATGGAGAATTTAATGATATGGATTTTGCAGTAAAATTATCTACTTGATTCCCATAAACATAGGTCTGTAGATCAAAGGAGAATCCATTGTCACAAATACACCTTTTCCGTTCAAATACATAACAATTAAACTTTCTTTCATTTATGTTTTTGCAACCATGAGAAATGTCTATTAATGACGGAGCATTGTTCTTACTTGTAGGCAAGGATGCAACGATACTATCATTGCCTACATTTTTTAAGATTATAAAAAATTTATCTTGTGGGGTATCGCCATTTTTAAAATAAAATGGCTGAAAGAATAGGATCTGACCTTCTATAAACAAAAGATTTAAGCTTTAAGGGTGTTTGTAAATTGTATAAACTCTATAGAGTCCTTATATCTTTCATATAAGTAACTCCCTTTTTCCAAGAGAGTAGAAAAGTCAATTATTACATCTGATGTAGCAATAGTTTTTTTATTAAATCCATCTAGTAAATTATTTTCTATTGCAGCATTTTTCCACAACGATCCATCTCCATGTGTTATTTTAACTAGATCATGAGCAGTTTTATGCCTTGCAAATAAAACTATTTTTTTAATCATCTCAATATCATTTGCGCTAAATTCATCATCATTAAACTCTGCAACGGCCTCAAATTCATCAGGGTTATAGTCTGCTCTTTTTACATAAGCATTTAATAATGGCATGTTGGTATTCTTGAATGCTTCATACACTGGCTGTATAACTGGGCCGTATTGCCAAACTTTAAAATCAAATCCAAAAAAAGGCACCCCGAATGTTTGAATAGAATTTTCTTCAAGAATGAATAGAAGCTTCAAGGCTTTAGTTATGCCAAAATCTCCAACATTATTAGCTAAATAAATAAGCGTATTGCCTAATTTATCTACTTGATTTTGATTGAGATTTGTTGGCATTTTCTTTTTGATATTTTTACAGGCAGGGTGATTAACAAGCAAAGTTACGCAAAATTTCGGCAAACCTCCTTTTTTGCCCCTCAACGTGGTCTAACAGGTATATAGTTACCCATCCTTGCCAACAACCGAAGTGAATGCATCGATCACTAAATTCTATATTTAATTATTCTATAGATTATTGAAACAATAAAATGTTTAAGGCTTCGGCTGTTGGCGGGGACGCACAACAGCGGCTCACGAAATAGGTTGAGTTCTTAACTTATTGAGATTTCATTTACTGTTTTCAGTAATTTAAATTACCCCATATTCGCCAAATGCTGTTGCAGATCAGCATCTGTTTTAATATACACTTCTCTTGCTTTGCTACCCTGGTTTGGTCCAACAATACCGGAAGCTTCCAACTGATCCATTAACCGGCCTGCGCGGTTATAACCGAGCTTCATGCGGCGTTGCAGTAAAGAAGTGCTACCAACCTGGCTGGTTACAATTAATCTTGCAGCATCTTCAAATAAAGCATCTTTATCGTTGAGGTCGAAATCTTTTCCTTCCATTTCTTTTTCATCTACATATTCCGGTAATAAGAATGCCTGTGCGTAGCCACGCTGCGCTCCGATAAATTCAACGATCTTATCAACTTCGGGCGTATCAACAAAAGCACATTGTAAACGCACTAATTCGCCGTTGTAGCTGATCAGCATATCTCCTTTACCGATCAATTGCTCTGCGCCGCCAGCATCTAAAATAGTACGACTATCAATTTTACTACTAACCTTGAACGCGATCCTCGCAGGGAAGTTAGCTTTGATGGTACCGGTAATAATATTTACAGAAGGACGCTGCGTTGCAATAATTAAATGAATACCAATAGCACGGGCCAGCTGCGCCAAACGCGCAATCGGCATTTCAACTTCTTTACCTGCAGTCATGATCAGATCCGCAAACTCATCTACTACTAAAACAATGAATGGTAAAAATTGATGGCCCTTTTCAGGATTTAGTTTGCGTGCAACAAATTTTTCGTTGTACTCTCTTATATTCCTGCAACCTGCTTCTTTCAACAGATCGTAGCGGTTATCCATTTCGATGCACAATGCATTTAATGTATGCACTACTTTTTTTGTATCAGTGATGATCGCTTCTTCTTCGCCCGGTAATTTTGCTAAGAAATGTTTTTCAATTGTTTTGTAAATACTAAGCTCTACTTTTTTAGGATCAACCAAAACAAATTTTAGTTGTGATGGATGTTTACAATACAATAAGGAAACAAGAATAGCATTTAACCCAACAGATTTACCTTGTCCGGTTGCACCCGCCATTAACAAATGCGGCATTGCTGCTAAATCGACAATAAAATTTTCGTTATCTATTCTTTTACCGATCGCGATCGGTAAAGCAAAATTGTTTTTCTGGAACTTTTCTGAAGCGAGTAATGTCTTCATGCTCACGATCGTCTTCTTCGCATTTGGTACTTCAATACCAATGGTTCCTTTGCCTGGGATCGGCGCAATGATACGAATACCTAAAGCCGCTAAGCTTAATGCAATATCATCTTCTAAATTTTTGATCTTAGAGATACGCACACCTGCTGCAGGAATAATTTCATACAAAGTAACTGTCGGACCAACAGTTGCAGAAATTTTTGAAATAGTGATATCGTAATTCTTCAGTGTATTGATGATCTGGTTTTTATTTACTTCCAGCTCATTGGTATCCTGAATGATCTTTTCGCTGCCATGCGTTTCTAACAGATCGAGCGATGGGTATTTATAATCTCTCAGGTCTAAAATAGGATCGTATGGCGTATTAATAGAACCTGTTTTAGGAAGCTCTACCGGTTTATCTTCAACAGTTTTAATTTCTAATTGTAAAGGGTGTAATGGATCTGCAGCTCCTGCATTGTGTTCCATATCTTCCATCGATAATGTTTCATCATCTTCAGGAAATTCTTCGTTAATAGCGGCTTTTGGAAAACTGATAGGTATAAGTGGAGGTGTTACAACAACGCCAACCGGTTCATCTTTTTCAACCAATCCTAATTCATGCGCGTATTGATCGTTGACAGATTGCTGTATAAATAATTTAGCGCCATCACCTTTCATTGAATTGCCTTGTATCGGATCATCAACGATCTCATTATCTATGGGAGATTCATCAGCAGAAATTATTTCTCCGTCAGGTTGAAGATCTGTTACAGGTTGTTTAGGTTTTCTTGCAGGTAATTTAAATGTAGGGTTAAAGCGCCAGATGATATATGCAAATAAGGCAACGAATAGAATGCCCAATGTGCCTGTTTCTCCAACGGTTTGATACATCCAGTCTTTGATCATATCGCCAACTGCACCGCCCCAGGCAAATGCTCTTCCACCCATCGCAACGGATGCTAAAACACTGATCAATAATAAACCAACGATCACATATTTTACATTGCGGGCGATAGAAAATACCTTCTTACCAAAAACCAAATTAATACCCAGCACAAAGAAGAAGCTGCAAAAAAGAAAAGACGCGATGCCAAAACCTTTGTAAATAAAAAAGTGAGAAATGAATGCACCAAAAGTGCCCAGCATGTTATCTACTTTATCGGTAGTGCCCCAGAATAATTTGTAGCCGTGTAAAAAAACTTTATCCTGGTCTTCCTGCCAGGTAAACAGGTAAGATGCAAATGCAATAAATAACATGAAAGCGATCAACAAAGAAATAGTGCCGGTGATTTTATGGGTACGTTCATCCTGAAGCAATTGTTTTACCTCAACCTTTTGTTCAGGTTCGTTCTTCAATGCGGTTTTATCCGCAGCAGGTTTAACAGGTTTTGTTTTATTCGCCATCGCTAACAAAGATATATAAAACCACAACTTTAAATGCCGTGGTGTTGGGGATTTTGTAGGATAAAAATACGGACAAATTAATGGAGCTTACACTAATCTTTTTTAACAGCACCTGCGAATAGCAAAAGCCATCCGATTATAAAGCACAACCCGCCCAAAGGAGTAATAGCGCCGATCCATAATAAGGAAGATACATGTTGGTATTCAATAAAGCAAAGCACATACAATGAACCGCTGAATAATATAATGCCTGCAATAAAAAGGTCACCGGCCAGCTTGATCTTTTTATTGGTAAATTCTTTGTATAAAATGCCAACCGCTAATAATGCAAAAGCATGATACATTTGATAACGAACTGCTGTTTCATAAACCTGCAAAATATCTGCAGTAAATATTTCTTTTAATGCATGCGCACCAAAAGCACCGAGAATAATAGACAATGCACCCAATAGAGCAGCTGTTTTAATAAAATTAGTGTGCACTGTATTGATTATTTAAGATGGGATATTTAATATTTCTTGCTGGAATGTATCGTTACTGATATCTTCTTCTACCAAAGTAATTTTCGCTTGCGAATAATAAGGCTCTCTTTTTTCAATTGTTTGTTCGATGTAGGCCAATAATTCAATTGGGTTCATATCTTTCAACAATGGGCGTTTATCTTGTTGTACCATTACACGCTTCATGATCACTTCTGCAGGCGCCGTTACATAAATAGTAATGCCATGGTCATTCATCCATTTCATATTGTCATGAAAACAAGGCGTACCGCCACCACAAGCGATAATGATATTTTTTTTTTGAGAAAGATCGCGAAGTATTTTTGTTTCGATATCACGAAAATATTGTTCGCCATGTGTAGCAAAAATATCCGGAATTGTTTTTCCTTCTGCTGCTTCAATAGCATCATCCAGATCAACAAAAGGAATTTGGTAAGCCTGCGACCAGCGTTTGCCCCAGTGCGTTTTACCACTACCCATAAATCCTACTAAAAAGATCAACATAACAGTAACGCCTAGTGGCTAATTGATTAATTATTATCGGGGTCAACCGGTGGTGGAGAGGCGGTCTTGTTTTTGAAATCACCACGCTTCCACGATTTAATAAATTCTGCCCAGGCAAATGGATTAAAGATATTTTGTGGCGGGATTTGTCCGGTATAAGAATAATTCCTTGCCTGCTGACTCAAATAAGTGCTTACAGCTTCTTGTCCATCTCTTGGTAAATTAGACGCTATATAATTACGTTTAGAAGCCTCATTGTTTCTTCTCGCGATCTCCATTTGATCGTCAGGGACCCTTGTGTTTAAAAAATCACGGTCAAATTGTTCCCTGCTGGGCCGTTGTTTAATAATTGTTGCAGCCAGGTAAACGGTATCAGTAACCATTAACTGAATAATGCTATACTGATTCCCTGGAATATTTTTTGGTACAATAACAGTCTTTGGTTTAAAACCAATACTCGAGAATTGAATAACATCACCCTTTAAAACTACAATACTAAAAACCCCCTGATCGTTAGAGATGGTACCCCTGTTTTGCCCTTGTACTAGCACGCTTACTGCCGGTATTGCCTGTAGGCTATCAGCCGTCATCACAACGCCATAGAGCTGTACAACAGAATCTTTAAAGCCTTCAAACTGTGCTTTTGCAGTAACAGGTAACAGGATCGCTGCGATCAAAAAGTATCTTAAAAATTGTTTCATTAAAAGTTCAATATTGGTATAACGCCCAGGTGTGCGACGCAACGATGTTTAATTTATGACTAAAAGTTCGGTACAAAAATACCAACATTCCTTAATTAATAAACAAAGTAAGATTATCAATGGTTAATTTTGCATTCATATTGGTATTTTAACAAATAATTGAACGATGACGAACGAAGATATTCTTAAGGCGCTGAGCAATGTACAGGAGCCTGATCTAGGTAAAGATCTTGTGACTTTAAATATGGTAAAAGACATCAAGATCGATGGTAAAAATGTTTCTTTTACGGTTGTTTTAACAACACCCGCTTGTCCCCTGAAAGACATGATCAAAAATGCCTGCATCAATGCGGTAAAACTATTGGTAAATAAAGAGGCGGCCGTTACCGTGAACTTTACCAGCAATACAAGTACCAACAGAAAAGACGCTAAAACAATTTTAGGCGGCGTAAAAAATATCATAGCGGTAGTAAGTGGAAAAGGTGGCGTAGGCAAAAGCACGGTCGCATCAAATTTAGCATTGGCATTGGCAGAAGGCGGGGCAAAAGTTGGCTTGATGGATGCTGATATTTATGGCCCAAGCGTGCACATCATGTTCGGTGTTCGTGGCGAAAGGCCATTGATGCGCGAAGTAGATGGCAAAGGCGTAATTGTTCCGTTAGAACGTTATGGCATCAAATTAATGAGCATCGGTTTATTGATAGATGAGCGTCAGGCAGTAGTTTGGCGCGGACCAATGGTAAGCAGCGCCATTAAACAATTTGTTGGCGAAGTTGATTGGGGTGAATTGGATTATTTAATTATTGATATGCCACCAGGCACCGGGGATATACATTTAACCGTTGTGCAAACAGTTCCGGTAACAGGAGTGATCGTTGTTACAACACCACAAACAGTCGCACTGGCAGATGCTAAAAGAGGGATCGCTATGTTCGGACAAGCACAGTTAAAAGTGCCCATTATCGGCATTGTTGAGAACATGAGTTATTTTACACCGAAAGAATTACCGGATAATAAATATTACTTATTTGGTAAAGACGGCGGCAAAAATTTAGCTGAAGAATTTGATATTCCATTCCTCGGGCAAATTCCAATTGTGCAAAGTATCCGCGAAGGCGGTGATCTTGGAATTCCTGTAATGGCCGGCGATGATGAAATAGTAAAAAAAGCATTCACAGATTTTGCAGGTAAAGCAGCAAGAGGAATAGCCATGCGCAATGCCAATTTAGAGCCAACGGAAATTCAACAAGTAGTAGTATAGTTTTTTGAATCAGCATTTGCACTAGTATTAAGCTTCAGTCCCCCAAAAGCTTTCGGGGGCATATTTTATCATCGTGCTTCTATTGAATTTTTTTACCGGATTGGTTATAATTGGCAAATCATCACATTACCAAATCTCCAAATCAACCCATATGTACGATCTTAATTATTTCAAAGAAAAAGACGGCACAGTAGTACTCGATTTCATTAAGCAATATCCTTTTGCTTTTATAACCGGTTGTGATGCTAGCAATAAACCCGTTGCTACACAGATCCCTGTATTTATTGATGAAAGAGACGGCAAGCTTTTTCTTTCCGGCCATATCATGAAAAATACGGATCATCATAAAGCTTTTGAATTTAATCCGGAAGTGTTGGCAGTTTTTACCGGTCCACACACTTATATAAGTGCCAGCTGGTATGATGATAAAAAGCAAGCCTCTACCTGGAATTATACAAGCGTCCACGCAAAAGGCAGACTGAGTTTTTTAGATGAAAAAGCTTTATTGGAAATTCTAAAAAGAACAACTGATCATTTCGAAAATAATCCTAACTCACCATCCAATTACGAAGATCTGCCAGCGGAATACATTGCCAAACTAAGCAAAGCAATTGTTGCTTTCGAAATTAAAGTAGAAACATTTGATAATGTGTTCAAACTAAGTCAGAACCGTAATGAAAAAAGTTACCATAATATTATTGAAGCTTTAGATAAACGCAATGATCCGGAATCTGCAAAAGTGGCGGAAGAAATGAAAAAAAGAATTGAGCAAATGAACGAAACCTGGCATAAGAAGTAGGTTTCTGCTTTATATTTGCCGCATGAATCGTTTGCAACTAATTCAACAGATCAAACAAAAAAGATCTTACCTCTGCGTTGGTCTGGATACAGATATCACTAAGATCCCCAAACATTTACGATCACATCCAAATGCTGTTTTTGAATTCAATAAACAGATCATCGATGCCACCAAAGATCTTTGTGTAACCTATAAGATCAACACTGCATTTTATGAAGCTTTGGGTTTAAAAGGCTGGGAGGCTTTAGAACAAACGGTCAACTATATTCCAAAAGATATTTTTACAATAGCAGATGCAAAGCGCGGCGACATTGGCAACACATCAGCACAATATGCAAAAGCATTTTTCGAGACATTAAATTTCGATGCGATCACGGTGGCACCATACATGGGCGAAGACAGTGTAAAACCGTTTTTAGAATATGAAAATAAATGGACGATTGTTTTAGGATTGACAAGTAATACCGGTAGCAAAGATTTTGAGCAACAAAAAATAGGAGAAGAATTTTTATACGAACGTGTATTAAGAAAAGTAAGCGAATGGGGCATACCTGATAATTTAATGTTCGTGATCGGTGCAACAAAAGCAAAAGATTTCGAAGAAATCAGAAAAATAATTCCTGAACATTTTTTATTAGTACCCGGTGTTGGTACACAAGGTGGTAGTTTGGAAGACGTTAGCAAATACGGAATGAATACCGATTGTGGTTTATTGGTAAATGCATCAAGAGCCATTATTTTCGCAGGAGAAAAAGAAGATTTTGCTGAAGAAGCAAGAAAAGTTGCGCAACAATACCAAAAAGAAATGAGCGGTTATTTTACCAAAGCTTAACAATCATTTTTATTTATCTAACAAAAAATAAATCAACTTTATCTAACAAAATAAAAATTACAACCATGGAAGAATTAATACAACAATTAACAGACAAAGCAGGGATCACTCCGGAACAAGCACAACAAGCTTTGGAAACGATCAAAGATTATATCAAAGAAAAATTTCCAATGATGGCTGGCGCAGTAGATAATTTATTTCCTGCTGGAACAACAGTTCAAAGTGTGGAAGACATGGCTAAAAATGCTGAAGGTAAATTAGATGGTCTATTTGGAAAATAATCAATTGAAAAGTTTAATAGTAAAAGCCATCTTTTTAAGGATGGCTTTTTAATATCTGGAAGTGCAATTATTGATTGCAGTAAGCAAGAATAGCATCGATCTCTTCATTGCTTAAATTAGGAAAGGGTGTCATGTTACCCTGATATCGTTGTTGTAAGGTTAATGCATAACCATCTTTTTCAATCACAGATTCAGGATTCTTTACAAACTCGTACAGCAATGCTTTGTCGGCCCATCTTGATTTGGCGCCTTTCAGCGCAGGCCCTAAAAAATCTGCATTCGGTTTATGGCACGTGGAACAATGTGTTGTAAAAAGATCTTGTCCGTTGGCATTACTTCCACTAACATCAGTAACAGCATTTGTAGCATCAGACGAATTGCCTGCATTGTTGCAACTTAAAAAAACTATGGTCGTTAAACAGAAAAAAATATACCGCATAAATATTATTGTTTCAATGCCTCTCTGGCAATCACTATTTTTTGTATCTCACTTGTTCCTTCACCGATAGTACAAAGCTTGCTATCGCGATAAAATTTTTCTACAGGAAAATCTTTTGTATAACCATAACCGCCAAAAATTTGCACTGCATCTGTTGCGACTTTAACCGCAACTTCACTTGCATAATATTTTGCCATCGCCGCAACTTTTGTCATCGGTAAGTGGCGCATTTTAAGATCGCAGGCCTGATCAATTAATAATTCAGCTGCTGCAATCTCTATCGCCATATCTGCCAGCTTAAAACTTATCCCCTGAAAATTAGCGATCGGTTGCTCGAACTGATAGCGTTCTTTCGAATATTTTACTGCTGCTTCGTATGCACCTCTTGCAATACCCAAGCTCAATGCGGCAATTGAAATTCTGCCGCCATCCAATACTTTCATCGCTTCATGAAAACCATCGCCTACATCACCTAATCTATTCTCATCAGGTATGCGGCAGTTGTCAAATATCATTTCAGCAGTCTCACTTGCCCGCATGCCTAATTTATTTTCTTTCTTTCCGCCACTAAATCCCGGTGTACCACGGTGAACGATGAACGCAGTTGAATTTTCTTTCGCTCTTGGTTCTCCTGTTCTGCAGATCACTACTGCGATATCGCTGCTGATGCCATGTGTTATCCAACACTTTGTACCATTCAATATCCAATCATTGCCGTCTTTAACGGCTGTTGTTTTCATATTGCCTGCATCACTTCCTGTACTTGGTTCTGTTAATCCCCATGCACCGATATATTCAGCTGTGGCCAACTTTGGCAAATATTTTTTCTTTTGTTCTTCATTGCCAAAAGCTAAAATATGTCCGGTGCAAAGTGAATTATGTGCGGCAACAGATAAGCCAATAGAACCACATACTTTCGATATTTCCTGGAGGATAACATTGTACTCGTAATAGCTTAATCCCGCACCGCCATATTCTTCAGGCACTAACACACCCATCATTCCAAGCTTTCCCAGCTCTTTAAAAATAGCAACCGGAAATTCCTGGCTCTCATCCCACTTCATCACATTCGGTTTAATGTATTGCTGCGCAAAATCTTTTGCCGTCTGGGCTACTTGTTGTGTTAGTTCGTTCGTTTCAAAATTCATACCATAAAGTTAAGGGATAGAAGTTATTGAAAATTATCCTGCAATTTTTAAATAAGGAGCCATTTTAATGAATGCCTCATTCGTGATCAACACAATCTTCTTTAGGTCTGAAACGTTTGTAAAATTTCCATGTTGCGTTCGGTATTGAACAATGGCATTCGCAATAGCATAATGTATATAGGGGTGCATTTTCATTTCATCCAGAGTAGCAATATTGATATTTATTTGGGTAAGTATTGTATCGCCAATAATCAATCGTGGTTTTATTAATTGAAAAACAGAGTCCCGCAAACCAAAGGTTTCTCCGATCTGTTCCACTGAATAGAAGCCGCCTAACTTATTTCTAAATTCAATAATTCTGTTGGCCAGTTTGCTCGCAATGCCAGGTAAAGCAATAAATGCGGCTGTATCTGCCGTATTGATATCAATAAGTTTGTTATTCTCTTTTTTATAATGCGTATAGGCGTTGTCGTTACTGTTATTTTCGTAATAATATTTTACATTATTTACTTTTTCAATTTTTATGTAAGGAATTAGCGCATCAGTTTCCTCCTTATGCAATCCCCATATTTTACTAATATCTTCGGGCTTATAAAACTTACCTCCTTTCGATAAATATTTTTGTATGGTTTGTATGGTTTTATCTTTTACACCCAATTTTTTCCAGCCTTCGGCAGATAAAGTATTCGGATCAAAATAAAATAAATCTTTTTTTGAATAACTGGCGTATACTACTGTATTGGAAGAATAATTTTTTGTATCATCATTCTCATCAGCGTTACTGCTATCCCTCTCGCTTGCTTTAAGCGCTGCAATACTTGCCTCAAGATCTTTGTGATCATATTTCTTTTCTGGAATAAATAAAGGGAAAAATAAAGGGAGAATAATTAATAAAAGAATAATTGTAAGTAAGGTATAAACGCCGTTACGCTCTTTTTTTGTGAAATTGAAATATTCCATAAATTAGTTTAATAGGGTGGATAGGATTAAACTAAGTTATATTATTTATGGCAAATTGTTTCTACTCAAAAAACAATTGCAATCCATCATAAGCTAACTGAATATCTTTTGGGAGGGTTGGATTAATATCGGCATATTTCCCTAGCTGATGGCTAATATGGGTAAGATATGCGTGTGGTACTTTTAATTCATGCACTAATTGAATGGCTTCGTCAACAGTATAATGTGATAAATGCTTTTGGTGCCGCAATGCATTTATTACCATCGTTTCGCTTCCTTTAATTTTTTCTTTTTCTTCTTCATCGATTCTATTAGCGTCAGTTATATACGTGAATTTGCCAAAGCGATAAGCATATACAGGCATATGTAAATGCCACACCTTAATAGGTATAATTGGGATGTCTCCGATCATAAAAGGGGTAAGCGTTACCGTGTGTAACTCAATATCTGGAATTCCAGGATATTTTTTTTCTTCAAAGACATAATAGAATTCTCTTTTAATCGTTTCTTGTGTTAACGAATTGGCAAAAACTTGCATTGGCTTTTTAGAAAAATAGCAAAATGCTTTTACATCATCCAAACCAGCTATATGATCCTTGTGCGGGTGTGTAAACAAAACGGCATCTAACTTTTTTACATTAGCACGCAACATTTGATAACGAAAATCAGGCGTTGTATCTATTACTAAGGTCGTGTTTTTACTTTCAATCAATATGCTACTACGTAAACGTTTATCCTTCTTATTGGAAGAAGTGCAAACAGCACAATCACAGGCAATCATAGGAACGCCTGTGCTAGTACCTGTACCAAGAAAAGTGACTTTTAAAGGAGGACAAACCATTGGTTTAAAATATACTACGCAAATTAGAGAATGATGAAGATAAAGCCAAAATAACAAATACAAATTATTTATATATGTTATATATAAGTCCATAGTAGAAAAAAATTACACTTTAAAAAAAATTTTGTTAATTAAAATACAACTTGTATTTTGTACAACTTTTTTGGACGTAAACGATTCTGTTTGCTATAAAATGCTCCCTTTCTGAGATTTTATTGTCAATATGATTTTATTTGTCAGCTATTAGAATGTAGGACTGTAGAGGTTTTACTACAAAATGCCCTTTTTATTTACTTAAACCGGTAAATAGGAAGAAGCGTTTTTCGATTAGTTAGCATCTATGTCAAAGACGATAGTAATTTTAAGCCTTGACTATATTTAAAAAAAGATTTAATCCGAGAAAACACCAGCGTACTTAAATATTTATTACGAAAAGAATTATATGGAAAATATTTACAAGCCTACTACATCTTATTTAAAATCAACGGTTTATAGTTTACAGCTAATTTTTGTAACTATGATTTCATTGCTTTCTAAATGTTTTACATTTCCTATTAAGAGATTGGGGGTAATATCTAAGCTAGTTGTTCTATCCGTTTTAATTTTTGGTGTTACTTCTTGGAATGGCGCAATGGCGCAAAATCATTCAAACGTTACCATAAATACTGCTCTTGCTGTAGGATCTGGAAATGGTACTTGGACAGTAACAGGTGCTGGCCCTACAACTGTATATACATTTACTCCAAATGCAGATAATGCTCAATTGAATGTGGCAGAAATTACAGATATCCTTAATGGGGTAAGTGTTACACTTTCTGGTGGTCTTGCCACAGGTGGGGTTGTTGGTAGTGTCACTATTTTGACAACGAATCCAACCGGAACACAAACTGGTACTGAAACTTTATCATCAATTTTAGTTGCCTTAAATACATCTTCAGCAACAGCATATACGCTATCATTAATTGGAGCATCAAATGTAACTGTTGGTGGGGGTACAGGAATATTCATTAATGGGGCAACAGGTGCAAGTACAGCAGCGGGTGGAAAGGGCGATAATTTAATTTTGACTGCTGGCGCAGGAGGTACAGTTAGTATAGGAACACAACTTGTAACGGCTGGTGGTCAGGGAGGAGCTCCATCTGGTAGTACAAGCGCAGGGACAGCAGGAGCCGGCGGATCGATCACCGTAACAGGTCCAGCAGGAATAAATGTTACAGGAGGAACTACTACATTGAATTCAACTGGTGGTGTGGGACAACCTGGTTCACCCGGTAATGGAGCATCTGCAAGCGGCGCCGGTGGTGCCGGTGGCAATATATCTTTAAGCGCAGCAGGAGGCGCGATCAGTATTATAGCTGGTCCTACTTCATTAAATTCATCCGGTGGTAATGGTGGTGGTGGTAGCAATGGTTTTGGAGGTAACGGTGGTATGGCGGGTACAATAAATGTAACTGCCTCAGGTGCTATAGGTTCATCCACAGCAATAGCTGCAAATGGTGGGGCTGGGGGATCAGCTTCTCAAACACCTACTCCAGGTATTGGTGGTGCGGGTAATACGATTACAATAAATTCAACAGGGGGAGCAGTTACTTTAGGTGGTCTTGTAACTACTACAGGTGGTGCTGGAGCTCAGCCAAATAATAGTAATTCAGGAAGTCTGGGAGGTATCGGAGCAAACGTTAGTATAACAGGATCTACAAGCATAGCAACAGCAGGTGTAACAACAACTGCAGGAGCTCCGGGAGCAAACAATGGTCAGGCTGCGGGTGTTAATGGTGTTAATTCTGGGAATATTACTTTAACAGCAGGAGGCGGAGTGACAATAACAGGCGCTTTAAATTCATCAGGAGGAGTGGGAACAGGCGCTACCAGTACAAGCGTAAGTGGTAACGGTGGTAATGCAGGTTCAATTACAGTGGTAGGCCCAACTGGTATCAGTATATCAGGCGGTGCAGTAACTGCAACAGGCGGAACTGTTTCAACTGCAACAGGAAACAACGCTAATGGCGGTAATGGTGGTACAGGAGGTACAGTTACATTGACAGCAGCATCTGGAACAATTTCTTCAACACAAAGTATATCTTCCGGAGGTGGCGCAGGCGGAGCGGCTACAGGCGGAACTGCTAATGGAGGTAATGGTGGTAATGGTGCTACAATTTCTATGACGGCAAGTTCAGGAATAGCGATATCGCAGACCGTGGGTGCGGGGGGAGGTATTGGAGGTGCTAAAGCAGGAGGTGGAACAGCAGGTTCAAATGGTACAGATAATGATATCACAATTAGCGATGGAAGTAACACTGTAGGTGGTGTCAACGCGGGTATCTCAGGTGTTATTTCTGGCCGCAACCTTACTATAGGAGGAACAGGTACTTTAAATATCTCTCAAGCAGAAACATATTCTGGTACAACAACAATAAATTCAGGAACCTTACAATTAGGGGCTACTAATGCAGTTCCATCAACAAGTAATGTAACGTTGGCTGGTGGTACGCTAAGCTCAGGAGCTACGGTAGGCTTTAGCGATCAAATGGGCACGCTTACTATTTCATCAAATTCTACCATTAAATTAGGAACAGGGTCACATAGTTTGAAATTTACAGCAGAAAGCGGAGCATATACGGGTCTTGTTGTTACAGGATGGGCAGGGTCACCAGGAAGCAGTGGTACGGCAGGCCAGGTTTTTGTCGGAACTACAAGTGCGGGATTAACAACTGCACAATTAGCTGCTACTAGTTTTACTACTTTTGCAGGAACGGCAAGCATATTGGCAACAGGCGAAGTCGTGCCAACAAGCCTTGTAAATACAACTGCAGCAACATCAATAACTACTACAAGCGCTACGTTAAATGGTGCATTTAATACAGGGGGCGTATCAAAAGTTACTTCATTTACAATTGGTACTACTACAGATGTTGGCGTAGGTACACCTACTTCAATACATAGCCCGATGACTAGTGTTGTATATAGGCCCGATTCAAGTTTTATAACTGGGTTAACACCTAATACGCTGTATACTTATAAAGCAGTAGCAGGAGCTACTAGTGGTGCTGATGTAACATTTGTAACATCTCCTAACCCTCCTACAATGGGGTCTCCCACTAATATAACAAGTACAAGCTTTACGGCAAACTGGACAGCACCAAATCCTGCATCAGAAGGTACCGCTACTATTACATATACGGTAGAAGTTTCAACAGATCCTTCCTTTGCGACAGGAGATACATTTTTCCCGGGAGTTTCAGGTACTTCTACATCAATAACAGGATTAAATATAGCTACGCCATATTATTATAGAGTTGAGACTGTAAATGCAAGCGGACCCTCAAGTTGGTCTGCAACAAGTGCTCCTGTAACAAGTGATGTGACTGCTTCGGTAGCTTGTGCAACTGGTACAGGAGCTGTTGGAAATGGCGGTGCTATTACGAGCACGCCAATACTTCCGGTAATTGATGGACAGGTAGACCCAATATGGGGAACAGTTCCTGCAAATAATATATCAACCGTTGTGGTAGGGACTAATACAGGAAATACACAAACATGGAAAGCTGTATGGACACCCGACAGTTTATATTTTCTTGTACAAGTCGTAGATCCTACACTTATTTCCCAAGCTCCTACAGTAAATCTTGCTGGTGGGACTGGAGGAGATTTTGGAGGAGATGCTTGTTCTGCGGCTGTTACTGGCGCTTCTCAAAGTACAACTGGTGAGTATTATGAGAGTGATGGGGTAGAAATTACTCTTGATGGAAATTATAGTCATGGAGGTAGTTATGATGGTATTAATGATGCCCAGTTCAGATTTAATTTAGGAGGATGTTCTGTAAGTGGAGAGTCTGGTGGTAGTGCTGTTAATTACAACGGTACAGAATTTCTTTCAGTTTATCCAAAGATTGATTATGCTGTAGTAGTAGTTCCTGGAGTTGGTTACAATGTAGAAGTTGCAATGCCTTGGGGGAAAAACGCGGCTAACCCAGGTATTGATGATTCGACAGCTTCTAATATTTATGGTATACCATATGATGGAAAAAATATTGGATTAGATGTTCAGGTAAATGATGCAAAAGATGCGACCGGCAGAGCTGCGCAATACTCATGGTTTAATAATAGTTCTGCCACTTATAATAATCCATCGACTTTTGCACAAGCAACGCTAGTTACATGTAATACTCCACCAGTGGTTATATTACCTACACATAGTAATATAACGGCTACTTCAGCAGTATTAGGCGCTACGGTAGATTCTGCGGGAAGAAATTCTGCGGGTGCATTACTTTCTATAGTTACGAGTGGTACAGCATATGGAACCAGTTTATCAGCAGATTCTACTAATCCCGTTGCGTCAAGCCCTACAGCAACATTGCATGTACCATATACAACTTTACCAACAACGGGCTTAAGTCCACAAACTAAATATTATCATATAGGATATGCGACTAACAGTGCAGGTATAACAGCACTAAGTATATCGGATAGTTTTTACACATTATCTCAGATACCAACTATACAGCCAACGCTTACAGCAACTGGTTGTGCAAGTATGATATTAAACTGGACCCCTGTTACTTTCCCTCCTTCAATACAGGCGACAAAAACAGGATATATTATTTTACGTACTACAGGAAGTACACCGCCAACAATAGCAGGTATACAAAATAGGATTGCAACTTTACAGGCAGCATTACCACCAGGCACTACTTTACTAACTACAATAACTGGAAATAATGGATCTGGAGGAAGTGGAACCACTGTTACCTACACAGACGGTACAGCTGTGTCAGGTACTACTTATAGTTATTTACTGGTTCCTTATTCATGGGATGGAACTCCTACAGATTCTACCTATAATTATTTTACAACGGCAGCTCCTAGTGTTACGGCAACTTTTAGTACTGTAACGCCAGTGGCAACAATAAGTTATTCAAGTACTTCTTATTGCATAAATAATATTGCAGCGCAAACAGCTACTATTGTTGGAACTCCCGGAGGAACTTTCACTGCAACAGGGGGATTAGTCATTAACTCATCAACAGGAGCATTCACGCCATCTGCAAATGCAGCAGGCCCATATACAGTTACATATACAGTTGTAGGTTGTACTACAATAACACCTACAGCAACATTTACCATAAACCCCAATCCAACAATTACAGGTACGCTAATAGCCTGCGTTTCAGGTACAACCACTTTAACAGGATCCGGCCCATCAGGGGCAACACCATGGATATCTGGTACGCCGGGCGTGGCAACGATCAGTAATACAGGTCTTGTGACAGGAATAACAGCAGGAACAAGTTTAATCACTTATACCAATACGAATGGCTGTGGAACGACAGCGATCGTAACGATCAATGCAAGACCAATAATAACAGGTGGCTTAAGTGCGTGCGTTACAGGAACAACAACTCTAACAGGCTCTGGCCCATCAGGCGCAACACCATGGTCATCTGGTACACCGGGTGTAGCAACGATCAGTAATGCAGGTCTTGTAACAGGAATAACAGCAGGAACAAGTTTAATCACTTATACCAATACGAATGGCTGTGTAACAACAGCAATTGTAACGATCAATGCAACCCCAATAATAACCGGTGGTTTAAGTGCGTGCGTTACAGGAACGACAACTCTAACAGGCTCT